>Ga0181520_10000002_pt1 | contig 516114 bp, 502 predicted proteins | sample PEATcosm2014_Bin_29_FD_132451 | JGI IMG/M metagenome (GOLD analysis project Ga0181520, IMG submission 132451) | Peatland microbial communities from MTU Mesocosm Facility, Houghton, MI, USA - PEATcosm2014_Bin02_30_metaG | ecosystem: Environmental > Terrestrial > Soil > Wetlands > Peat | place...
ACTCCCAGGCCGAGCTCGACGCCGTGGCCCAGGAGCTCAACGGGCGCCCTCGACAAACCCTCGGCTGGATGACACCATCTCAGCGCTTCGCTGAGGCCGTTGCGACCACCCCATGAAACCGCCCTTGAGACATCACATTGGCGGAGCGAGAGGGATTCGAACCCTCGATACGAGTTGACCCCGTATACCGCATTTCCAGTGCGGCGCCCTCGACCAGCTAGGCGATCGCTCCGCCTGGGATTCTACCGGCCGCCCCCACCCGCCATGGCCGGCGACTGTCACGAGCGGCCAGGCAGCCGGGCGTCGCCAGCTGCGCCGAGCGCCCGTTTCGACGCGATGGCGGAACTGAGGCTCCGCCCCTCCCTACGTATACTCCCGCTCGGAGAGGTGTCCGAGTGGTTGATGGTGCCGCTCTCGAAAAGCGGTGTGGTTAATAGCCACCGGGGGTTCGAATCCCCCCCTCTCCGCCAGCGGAACACCACCTGACGGCGGTCGAGCGCCAGCGACGGCCGCCGGGGTGCGGGGCCGGTCAGCGCCGGGATCTGCTCTCGTGCCTGCGGTAGAAACGCGTCAACTCCACCACCACCCAGATGATGGCGAGCACCACCAGCACGTCGAAGATGAGGTGCAGGAGCGGCGCCAGCAGGAAGAAGACGAAGAACAGGACGACCAGGACCAGCAGCAGGGCGGAGAGCGGGTGACGGACCACGTGCAACATTCCACTCACCTTACGCCGCTCGGTCCCGGTCCGCTCGATCGAGGCGCCCGGCTGGCGGCGGCGGGGACGCGGTCGTAGACTGACATCCAGGGCACCTCATCCGGCCCCGGCCACTGCGGAGAGCCACGACCCATGCCCCAGGTGAGACGCGGCCGAGCCGCCGCCCTGGCCGCCCTCGGGCTGGCCACGACGGTGTGGCTCGCCGCGTGCGGCGTCTCCTCCGCGCCGTCCCCGTCGCTGCCGACCACCGGGAGCGTGAGCCCCACCAGCGCCCCCGCCCCGACTCCCACCCCCACGGCCGCCCTCACCGCGGCCTGGCCCGTCTACCACTACGACACGGGTCGCACCGGAGAGTCACCCGACACGCCCGCGGTCTCGACGCTGACCACCACCTGGAGCGCCACCCTCGACGGTCCCGTCTGGGCCGAGCCCATCGTGGTCGGAGGGCACGTGATCGTGGCCACCGAGAACGACACGCTCTACGCCCTCGACCCCGCGACCGGCGCGGTGGTGTGGAGCGACCACGTCGGCACCCCGATGCCGCGGGCCGACCTCCTCGGCTGCGGGGACGTCTTCCCCCTGGGCATGACCGGGACCCCCGCCTACGACCCCGCCACCCAGTCGATCTTCGTGGTCGCCGAGGAGCTGGGCGCCAAACACGTCCTCTACGACTTCAGCGCGACCACGGGGGCGGTCCTCTGGTCGCGGGATGTCGACATCTCCAGCTCTCTGGAGAACCCCGCCGCCGTCCAGCAGCGTCCCGCGCTCACGGTGGCCAACGGCTACGTCTACATCGGCTACGGCGGCCTGGACGGCGACTGCGACCAGTACGTCGGCGCGGTGGTCGCCGTGGCGACCAGCGACCAGGGCGCCACCCTCCAATTCATGGTGCCCACCAGCCGTGAGGGAGCCGTCTGGGCCACCGGAGGGCCCGTGCTGGGGCCGAACGGCAACATCTTCGTCGCCACCGGCAACGGGGCGGCTGACGGCGGCACCTGGGACGAGAGCGACTCGGTGCTGGAGCTGAGCCCGACCCTCCAGCTCGTCAGCGACTTCGCCCCCGGCCGCTGGGCCTATGACAACGCCCACGACCTCGACCTCGGCTCGGTCGCGCCCACGCTTCTCCCCGACGGCTACATCTTCATCGCCGGCAAGAGCGGGATCGGTTACGTGCTCAAGGAGGCGTCGCTGGGCGGGGTGGGCGGTGACGTTTACAGCGCCCCGGTGTGCGGCGGGGCGATGTCCTTCGGCGACACGTCCTTCAGCGGTGACACCCTCTACCAGCCCTGCTCCAATGGCATCGAGGCCATCTCGGTCGCCTCCAGTGGCAGCTTCTCGATCCTCTGGCAGACCCCATCCGGGACCAACGGTCCGCCGGTGCTGGGAGGCGGCAGCCTGTTCAGCGTGGACACCGGCACGGGCACCCTGTACGCCCTCGACCCGGCCACCGGCGCCGTCCAGGCCCAGATCTCAGTGGGCGCGGTGGAGCACTTCACCTCGCCGGCGCTGATCGGCGACCTGGCCCTGGTGCCGACCGACTCCGGGGTGGTCGCCGTCTCTGGCGCCTGAGCTCGGGAAGGACCCGGGGCCGAGGGCCGGATGGCGGGCGCCGCCCCCGTACACTCACCACGGTGATCGGCCTGATCGTGCTCGGCGTCCTGGTCCTTGGCTTCGTCGCCCTGGTCTGGTGGGGCAGCACCCTCCCGCCGACCCGCCCTCGACCCGGCAACCGCTCGCGGGGGCGGAGCGAGCTCAACGTGCACGAGGATCTGGAGGCACGCCGGCGGCATCCATGACGGCCGCCGGCTGAGGCAGACTGGCGCAATGCGTCCCATCCCCCCTCACCGCGTCGCCCACCTCTACCGCGTGCACTTCGCCGACCCCCGGCGGGAGCGCCTCTTCCTCTCCTCCGTCGGCTTCTTCACGGCCTTCGCCGCCACCCGCGGGATCACCCACGCCATCCGGGCCGGGGTCGGCCCCTTCCGCAACGTCGGCATCGGCGGTCGCCACCTCCACCACCTCGTCTTCGGCATTGCCGGTCTGCTCGGCACCGGCTACCTCTGGCTGATCCAGGTGGGCACGGGCGTCGGGGAGGCGACCGAGGACCCTGCCGCCCGGATCACGGCGGTCGCGTACGGGGCGTCGTCGGCGATCACCCTCGACGAGTTCGCCCTCTGGCTCAATCTCAAGGACGTCTACTGGGCCCACGAGGGCCGGGAGAGCGTCGATGCCGTGGTCCTGTTCGGGGCTGTCCTCTCGGTCGGGCTCTGGGGGGGCCCCTTCTTCCGCGCGCTGTACCGCGAGGCGCGCCGGGAGTGGACGCGTGCCGAGGGCGGAAGCCCCAGCTAGTCCTCGGCGGTGCGGGCGAAGAGCACGAGATCGCGCCAGGCACCGGCGATCTTCAGGTGTCGAACCGACAGGCCCTCGCGCCGGGAGCCGGACTTCTCCAGCACCCGGATCGACCCGTGGTTGTCGGGCATGACGGCGGCCCCGAGGCGGTGCAGTCCGGCGTCGGCGAACGCCCAGCGGGTCACCTCGCCGACTGCCTGGGTCGCGAAGCCGCGGCCGCAGAAGTCGCGGTCGATGAAGTAGCCGAGGAAGCCGCTCTCGAGGGCGCCGCGCTCGATCCGGGAGATGCGGACGCGTCCCACCAGGCAGCCCGAGCCGGCCTCCACCACCCCGAAGGCCGCTTCCGTGCCCGCCCGCTCCTCCTGCTCGGCCTCCATCAAGAGCCGGCCCTGTGTTGTCGCCGTCAGGTAGTCGGGCTCCCAGAGGGGCACCCACAGGGCGAGGTGCTCACGGTTGCGGCGCAGGAGGTCGAGGACCGCCTCGGCAGTGAGCGACGGCCAGGGCACCAGGACCACCGAGCCTGGGTCGGATTTTCTCATGGAACCAGCTCCGTGAGGTGCCGCGGCTGACTCGTCCGCGCCCTTCGATGGGGGAGGAAGGTACCACCGGCGGCCGACGATCCCGAGGCGCTCCGGGCGCCCGAGCCGGCGGCGGCGGGCCCGCGGGTAGAGTGAAAAGGTGAGCCCCACCCCACCAGGCACCTCCTGACCATGCACCGCTGGGCACATGGCACCCCCGACGAGAAGCCGAGCGGCCGGGTCTCGAACGCCCACCTGGCCCGCCGGGTCCTCGCCCTCTTCCGGCCCCACCGCCGTCAGGTGGTGCTGGCCGTCGGTCTGATCGTCTTCACCTCCGGGCTCGGTGTCGTCAACCCCATCCTCATCAAGTACGTCTTCGATGCCCTCTTCCCGTATGGGGGCGGGGGCCCGAACCTGCGCCTGGTGGGCATATACGCCGGGCTGATGATCCTCATCCCGGTGATCACCGGCATGGTCGGGATCGCCCAGACCTACCAGATCAACTCCATCGGCCAGCGACTGATGGAGGACCTGCGCAACCTCCTCTACGCCCACCTCCAGGGTCTGTCGATGCGCTTCTTCACCTCCACGCGCACCGGGGAGATCCAGTCGCGCTTCACCAACGACGTGGGCGGCATCCAGTCGGTGGTGACCGACACCGCCTCCTCGGTCGTGTCCAACGTGGTCGTCATCGTGAGCACCCTGGTCGCGATGCTGGTGCTGAGCTGGCAGCTCACCGCCCTCTCGCTCTTCATGATGCCGGTGTTCCTCTTCCTCACCTATCGGGCCGGCAACGCCCGCCGCAAGGTGACCCTGCTGGCCCAGGAGTCGAAGGCGGAGATGAGCGCGATCACCCAGGAGACGCTCTCCATCTCCGGGATCCTGCTCGGCAAGACCTTCGGCCGCCAGCGCGAGGAGCTGGACCGCTTCCAGTCGGAGAACCGCCATGTGGCCGATCTCTCGATCCGCGCCGCGATGGTGGGTCGGCTCCTCTTCGCCATGGTCCAGATCTTCTTCTCGATCGCCCCCGCGCTGGTCTATCTGGTCTCCGCGTTCGTCATCTACCACAGCAACGGGCTGAGCTCGGGGATCACCGCCGGAACCATCGTGGCCATCACCACCCTTCAGAGCCGCCTCTTCTTCCCGATCGGCCAGATGCTCCAGGTGTCGGTCGAGGTCCAGTCGTCGCTGGCCCTCTTCGAGCGGATCTTCGACTACCTGGAGATTCCCCAGGACATCGTCGACGCTGCCGACGCCGTGCCCCTCCCCTCACGCCGGGTCGGCGCCGAGATCGAGCTGGACCACGTCTACTTCCGCTATGACCCGGCCCAGCTCAGCACGCAGCGGAGCGCCGAGCACGCCGACCAGGAGGCCCCCCGGCCCTGGGCCCTCGAGGACGTCGACATGCGGGTCATGCCGGGCCAGCTCGCCGCCATCGTCGGCCCCACCGGGGCCGGCAAGACGACCATCTCCTACCTGATCCCGCGCCTCTACGACGTCACCCTGGGGGCGGTGCGCCTCGACGGCCATGACGTGCGCCACCTGACCCTCGCCTCGATCGCGGACCAGCTCGGCATCGTCACCCAGGAGACCTATCTCTTCCACGCCTCGGTGCGCCGCAACCTCCTCTACGCCAAGCCCGAGGCCACCCAGGAGGAGCTGGAGGCGGCCTGCCGCGCCGCCTTCATCCACGATCGGATCGCCGAGCTGGCCGACGGCTACGACACCATCGTCGGCGAGCGCGGCTACCGTTTCTCGGGGGGCGAGAAGCAGCGCATCGCGATCGCCCGGGTGGTGCTCAAGGCGCCGCGCATCCTGATCCTCGACGAGGCCACCGCCTCCCTGGACACGACCAGCGAGCGCCTGGTCCAGGCCGCGCTCAGCCCGCTCATCAAGGAACGGACCACCATCGCCATCGCCCACCGGCTCTCCACCATCCTCGCCGCCGACGTCATCTTCGTGATCGACCACGGCCGGCTGGTCGAAAGGGGCACCCACCGGGAGCTGCTCCGCCAGGGCGGCCTCTACGCCAGCCTCTACGAGCAGCAGTTCGCGGGCCAGGACGCCCCCGACCCCCGACCGGCACGGAGATCCGCGCGCCGCGGAGAGGATGCGCTCGCCGAGGAGGCGGACGGCGCCCTCGCGGCAGGCGCGTGAGCGCCCCTGACCTTTCCCCCTGGTTCTACGGTTAAGGACAGGAAAGTCCGTAACCGTCGGCGAGAGAGGGGGTCCCTCACCTCGCCGACGTCAGCAGGTCGGCGCCGGTGAGACGTACGCGTTGTAGTCGTAGGCGCTGCTGTAGATCGAGGTCGTCGAGCACCCGGTGTCCTGATCATCGACGAACCACGCGCCACCGACCTCGAGCACTGTCCAGCGCAGGTTGATGTCCGGCGCCGGCGGGATGACCTCGGAGACGTAGGCGGTGGTTCCGCTCTGCGAGATCAGCGCGAAGGTCGCCGTACCCGAATTCTGGCACCGGCACGGCCACGCCGCGCCGCCACCGGTCCCGTTGAAGGGATTCGTCTCGATCCGCGTGGCCAGGCGCAGCGTCATGGGACACGGCTGGGCGATCAGCGTATGGGTGCACCCCGTGCTCTCGCCGACGACACCCTCCACCGCGGTGACGGGATCGGCGGCGCCGGGGCCGACCACGGCCACAGGCACCGCGGTCGGAGTCGGGGTCGGCGTCGCCGTGGGTGCTGTCGCCGTGGGTGTCGCGGTCGCCGGTGCGACGGTGGGGGTCGGCGCTGTGCTCGTGCTCCCGCAGGCCGCCACAGCGAAGACGCACGCTGCGCCGGCGGCGAGCACCAGACCCCAGCGCGCCCGCCAGGGCGATCTCCCCATCGGCCGCGACGCGGGCCTCTGCAGAGATGCGATGACCGTGTGCATCGGGCGCCCCCTATCCGAACGCTACTTCAGGCAAGACGATACACCGCCACGGGTGCGCCGTGTGACGCGTGGAGAGCGATCGCCACACATCTCGCGGCTGTGCGCGAAGCGAGATCACCCGCTGCACCCCGCCGCCTCCGGGCGCCCAAGGGATGCCCGCTTCGAGCCCCCATCCCCTCTCGGGAGTCGGTTTCGGACAACTAATTCCGAAACCACCCGGAGGAGGGGTACCCCCCTCCCGCGCCGCCGCCGCTCATCCGCCGCGCAGCCCCCGGAAGAAGTCGCGGAGCAGCCGGCCGCACTCCTCCTCGAGCACGCCCCCGGTCACCTCCAGGCGGTGGTTGTTGGCGGGGTGCCGGAGCAGGTCGTAGACGCTGCCGTCGGCGCCCTTCTTGGGATCACGCGCGCCGTACACGCAGCGGTCGATGCGGGCCTGGACCATGGCTCCGGCACACATCGGGCAGGGCTCCAGGGTGGCGACCACCGTGACCCCCTCCAGCCTCCAGCCCCCCCGCCGGCGCGCGGCGCCCCGGAGGACGCGCATCTCGGCGTGATCGGTGGCGTCGCCGGACCGCTCCATCCGGTTGCCAGCGGCCGCGATCACCTCCCCGTCCGCGACCGCCAGGGCGGCCACCGGGACCTCGCCCTGCCGGCCGGCCCGTGCCGCCAGCCGGAGTGCCCGGCGCATCAGCGCCTCGTCGCCGTCCATGAGCTCACCCGTCGCGCAGCCGGAGCCGCGGCGCCGCTACTCGGAGTACTGGGCCGCGATCCGGCGCAGCGAGTCCTGCCAGGACTCGGTCGGCCCCTCGGCGTCGGCGCCGCGGGGGAGGGAGCGGCGGAGCCGCTCGCGCGTCTTGTCGATCTCGCGGTCCCGGCGCCGCTCCTCGAGGGTGCGGACCGCGGCCACCGCCTGGTCCAGCTCGGTGGCGACCCCCTTGATGGCGTCCACCGCGTCGGCGGTGCGCAGCGTCTTGTTGAGCCGGTTGGCGGTCTCCGGGGTGAGCCGGCCACCGGCGTCGCGAAGCTGGTCGGCCACCCGGCGGCGGGCGGTCTCCAGTCCCCGGCGGCGGCGTGACTCCTCCTCGGCCTCGCGGCGCTGGCGCTCGACCTCGGCCCAGCCCTCGTCGATGAGGCGGGGGTACTGCCACGCGAGGCTGAACTTGCCAGCGCTCATCCCCGCGATCAGCTCCGCCACCTGGGCGGAGAACTTCTTCTGGGCGTCGCCGGAGAGGTTGCCGATGAGGTCCGCGAGGATCGGGCGCGCCTGGCCGTGGGCGCGGCGCACCCAGCCGGGGAGGTGGAGGTGCTGCGGTTGGGGCACGTCGCCCGGCCGCGCCGCGGCGGCGAGCCCCTCGGGGCGGTGGATGCCCGGAAGTCGCGGCCCCGTGCTCACCACCGGCGGGCGGTGAGGGGTGCGGCTGGGGTGCGGCTGCGCGGCACCGCCGAAGTCGGTCTCGGCCGGCTCCAGGGCGGGCGGCAGCGGTGCGGGGGTGACTGTCACTCGGCGGCCATGACTGGTTGGACGCGGGCATCGTACCTGACCGGCCGCCTCTCCCGCGTCCACGTTACCCGAACGCCATCGACACGGAATCGGGACCGGCGGATCAGCTGCGCTTGCCCCCTCCCCGAGACGGCGAGGGCCGGTCCCGCGCGCGCCCGGAGCGCTGCGGGCGCAGTCCCGTGATCTGGGCCGAGGGGCAGAAGTCGTTGAGGACGCAGACCGGGCAGCGCGGGCTGCGGGCGCTGCACACTCGCCGGCCGTGGAGGATGAGCCGCAGCCCCAGGGCGGTCCACTCGGAGGCAGGGACGGCGGAGCAGACGTCGGTCTCGATCTCGACGGGGTCGGCGGACGCCGTCAACTTCAATCTGCCCGTGAGTCGCGTGACATGGGTGTCGACGGCAAAGCCGGGCTTGCCGAAGGCGACGCCCAGGACGACGTTGGCGGTCTTCCGGCCCACCCCGCGCAGGGTCACGAGCTCCTCCATCCGGTCGGGGACCCGGCCACCGAAGCGGGCCACCACGTCGCCACTCATGGCGATGATGGAGCGGGCCTTGGCGTGGAAGAAGCCGGTGCTGCGGATGAGCTCCTCCAGCTCGGCAGGGTCGGCGGCGGCGAAGGCGGCCGCGTCCGGATAGCGGGCAAAGAGCGCGGGGGTCACCATGTTGACCCGCTCATCGGTGCACTGCGCCGAGAGGATGGTCGCCACCAGGAGCTGGAGCGGGCCGTCGTGGACGAGCGCACACTCGGCCACCGGGTACTCGGCGGCGAGCCGCTCGACCACCGTCAGGGCGCGCTCCCGGGCCCCCCGGGGGAGCCGCTGCCTCGCTGCCATCGAGGCAAGGATGGCACCCCGCCAAGGGCGGGCGGACGCCCCCCGTCGCGGGAGCCGCCCCCGCCGCCCGGCCTACCTACAATCGACCCCGTCCCACCCCACCCACCGGAGGCCCAGCGTGCGCCACAGGATCACCGTCATCGGAGCGGGCAACGTCGGCGCCACGCTCGCCCAGCGGCTCGCCGAGCGCGACTACGCCGACATCGTGCTGGTCGACATCATCGAGGGCCTCCCCCAGGGCAAGGCCCTGGACATCCTCGAGGCCGGACCCGTGGTCGGGTACGACAGCCAGGTCACCGGCACCAACGGCTACGCCGAGACGACCGGGAGCGACATCGTGGTGATCACCAGCGGGGTCGCCCGCAAGCCGGGGATGTCGCGCGACGACCTGGTCATGACCAACGCCGGGATCGTGGCCGGGGTGGTACGGCAGGCGGCCGCCGCGTCCCCCGACGCGATCCTGATCGTGGTCAGCAACCCGCTCGACGCCATGGCCCAGGTGGCGCTGGCGGTCAGCGGCTTCCCCCGCGAGCGGGTGATCGGGATGGCGGGCGTGCTCGACACGGCCCGCTTCCGCACCTTCGTCGCCCAGGAGCTGGGGGCGTCGGTGCGCGACGTCCAGGCCCTGGTGCTGGGCGGCCACGGCGACACCATGGTCCCGCTCACCGAGCTCACCACCGTGGCCGGCACCCCGATCGGCCACTTCATCGCCGCCCAGAGACTGGCGGAGATCGTGCAGCGGACCCGCGACGGCGGCGCCGAGATCGTCAGCCTGCTGAAGAGTGGCAGCGCCTACTACGCGCCCAGCGCCGCGGTCGCGCAGATGGTGGACGCCATCCTTCTCGACACCCGCCAGATCCTCCCCTGCAGCGTCCACCTGGAGGGCGAGTTCGGGATCCGCGGAGTGTTCAGCGGGGTCCCGGCCCGGCTGGGCGCTGGCGGGCTGATCGAGGTGATCGAGGTCGACCTCTCCGGGTCCGACCTGGCGGCGCTCCGCCACTCGGCGTCCGCGGTCGAGGAGGTGGTCGGGATCATCGAGGCCCACCGGGCCGAGATCGACCCCCTGCTGCCCAGCCTCCTCTCCCCGACGGCGGGCTGACCCTCCCGGCGGCTAGCCGATCCGCGGCGGCGGCTCCGACCCGTCCCCCGTCCTGAACGGCAGCGGCTCGCGGTCGTCCGCCGGCGTGGTCACCGCCGGGATCTCGTGGTGCGGCTCCTGGTACCGCATGCCCCAGAGCGGGCCGATGACGACCAGCATCCGGAGCACCGACTTGCGCACCTCGGAGTCCCCCCACTCCGGGGTCCGCGAGTAGAAGTAGAAGGCGAGGAAGGCGAGCGTCAGGACCGCCAGGATCGCGACCAGGACGATCTCGACGATCACCCTGGCGGGCCGCCGGCGGGGCCCGCACCCGAACCCTCACCGCCGCGGTGCAGCTTGCGACCCAGCCAGCGCACCGGGTCGAAGTAGCGGTCGGCGACCCGCTCCTTGAGCGGGATGATCGCGTTGTCGGTGATGTGGATGTGCTCCGGGCAGACCTCGGTGCAGCACTTGGTGATGTTGCAGAGGGCGAGGCCACCCTCCTCATGGAGGAGCGCGCGGCGGTCGAGGACGTCCTTGGGGTGCATCTCCAGGCTCGCCACCCGGACAAAGAAGCGTGGCCCGAAGAAGCGGGCGCTCAGCTCGTGGGTGCGGTTGACGTGGCAGACGTCCTGACAGAGGAAGCACTCGATGCACTTCCGATACTCGTAGAGGCGGTCGATGTCCATCTGCGGGATCCGCCACGGCGTCCCGTCATCCGGCGCCGGGGTGAACGGCGGGATCAGCTTGTTGGTCTCGTAGTTGCGGGAGACGTCGGTGACCAGGTCCTTGATGAGCGGGAACGCCCTGAGCGGCGCGACGGTGATCGTCCCGCGAGGCAGGGTGTCGATGCGGGTCATGCACATCAGGCGGGGGTGCCCGTTGACCTCGGCGCTGCACGAACCGCACTTCCCCGCCTTGCAGTTCCAGCGCACCGCCAGCTCGCCGTCCACGTTGCGCTGCACCCAGTGGACAGCGTCGAGGACGACCATCCCGGCCACCTCGGGTACCTCGTAGGTGGTGTAGGCCTGCTTCCTGCCCGGCACACCTCGGAAGACGCGGAGCGTGACGCTCTCCCCGGTGAGCCCGCTCTCCGGCACCGGTCGCCCGGTCTCGGTGGGCGCCGCCGCCGACGTCATGGGTGCGCCTCCACGGGTAGGGGCTGGACCTTGCCCGCGTAGTGCGAGGGCAGCGTGGCCGGATCGAAGAAGCGGCTTCGGGCGAGGCGCGTCACCACCTCGTCGGGCATGGCCTGCAGCGGCCGCTCCTCGACGGCCATCGCCCCGCCATGGCGCCGCACCACCAGGTTGACCCGGCTCAGCTGGTCGTCTTTCTCGGGGAAGTCGAAGCGCCACTGCGCCCCCCGGGACTCGCGGCGGGCCAGCGCCGACCGGACGATCGCCTCGGAGATGGTGAGCATGAACTCGACGTCGCGGCAGGTCTGCCAGCCGGGGTTGAGCGCCCGCCCCCCCGGCACCCGCATCCGAGCACTCCGTTCGCGGAGCTCGCCGATGGCGAGGAGCGCCCGATGCAGCGACTCGTCGCTGCGGCCGATCCCGGCGTCGTCCTGCATCGCCTCCTGGAGGGCGCGGTGGAGCTGGAAGGGGTTCTCGGCGGACTTGGCGTCGTCGCCGGAGAGCGGCCGGAGCACCGCCTCCTGCTCCTCGGCGACCTGCTTCTCGGAGACCGCCGGCTTCGCCGCCAGGCCCTTCGCATACTCGGCCGCGGCCTCGCCGGAGCGCCGGCCGAAGACCAGGATGTCGCCCAGCGAGTTGCCACCCAGCCGGTTGGCGCCGTGCAGTCCTGCCGCCACCTCGCCGGCGGCGTACAGCCCGGGCAGGGTGGTCGCGGCCGTCTCCGCGTCGACCCGGACGCCGCCCATGGTGTAGTGGATGGTGGGACCCACCTCCATCGCCTCGCGGGTGATGTCGACCCCAGCCAGGTCCTCGAACTGGGCGCACATGGAGGGCAGCTTCTTGCGGATCTCCGCCGCGCTGCGGCGGCTGGCGATGTCCAGGAACGCGCCCCCGTGGGGCGAGCCGCGACCGGCCTGGACCTCCTTGTAGATGGAGCGGGCCACCACGTCGCGGCTGGACAGGTCCTTCTTGACCGGATCGTAGCGCTCCATGAACCGTTCCCCCTCGGCGTTGCGCAGGATCCCGCCCTCGCCCCGCACCCCCTCGGTGACGAGGATGCCGCGCGCTCCGGGTGGCCAGATCATCCCGGTGGGGTGGAACTGGACGAACTCCATGTCCTGCAGCTCGGCGCCCGCCTCGTAGGCCATGGCGGCGCCGTCACCGGTGCCCTCCCAGGAGTTGGAGGTCTGGCGGTACATGCGCCCCCAGCCACCCGACGCCATCACCACGGCGCCCGCCCGGATCACCATCAGCTCGCCGGTGTTGCGGTCGTAGCCGAAGGCTCCGCAGACCCGGTCACCGCTCACCAGAAGCCGGGTGAGGGTGCACTCCATCAGCACGTCGGTCCCCGCCGTGTGCACCAGACGGTCCTGGCAGGTGCGGATCAATTCGAGGCCGGTGCGGTCGCCGACATGGCAGAGCCGCCGGTAGCTGTGCGCGCCGAATGCCCGCTGCATGATCCGTCCGTCCTCGGTGCGGTCGAACAGGCCGCCCCAGCGCTCCAGCTCATACACCCGGTCGATGACCTCGCGGGCGTACAGGTCGACCATCCGCCAGTTGTTGATGAGCTGGCCGCCCAGCATCGTATCGGCGAAGTGGACCTCCCAGCTGTCCGGGGAGTCGACGTTGGCAAGCCCGGCGGCGATGCCCCCCTCGGCCATAACGGTGTGCGCCTTGCCGAGCAGCGACTTGGTGATCACCAGCGTCGAGCAGCCGGCCTCGGCGCTGGCGATGGCGGCGCGCAGCCCGGCCCCGCCGGCACCCACCACCAGGACATCGCACTCGCGGATCGTGTAGGGGAGCATCAGAAGAGGAGGTGGGGGTCGGGCATGCCGGCCTGGAGGAGGCGGATGTAGACCTCGGCGCCGACCACGCTGAGCATGCTCACCCAGGCCCAGAGCGCATGGTGGCCGTTGAACCATGTCGCGACCCGCCAGAGCCGAAACCGGGCCCGGCCGCTCTGCGAGCAGGAGAAGCAGTCCATGCCGCCGCCCGCCGCGTGCCGGAAGGCGTGACAGCCCAGGCTGTAGCCGGAGAGCAGCACCGCGTTGATGAGCAGGATCAGGGTTCCCAGGCCGAGGTAGAGGTGACCGTTGTCGTCGAAGGAGGCAAAGGCGTCGACCCAGAGCAGGATCACGACGATCGCGGCCGCATACCAGAAGAAGCGATGGAGGTTGTTGAGGACCATGGGGAGCTTGGTCTCGCCGCGATAGCGGTGGCGGAGCTCCCCGACGGCACACCCCGGCGGGTCCCAGAAGAAGGCACGGTAGTAGGACTTCCGGTAGTAGTAGCAGGTGGCCCGGAAGCCGAGCGGCGCCCAGAGCACCCACAGCGCCGGGGTCACCGGCCCCGTCTTCCAGAGCAGGGGCGAGAAGAAGGGCGACAGGTAGTTGGCGTGCTCGCTGACGTGGTTGGGCCCGGGACCGAAGAAGGAGGTCCAGATCGAGTAGCCGGTGAAGGCGACGAGCACCACCACCACTGCGACCGGTTGGGCCCACCAGGGGGTGTCGCGCCGCAGCCGGGCCCAGAACCCGAGGCCCTGCCCGCTGGTGGCTATGCCGACAGCCGGCCTGACCTGCGCTGCCATCGGATGCTGATCCTAGCGAATCCGGGACCGCAGGCCGGGCGGCGGTGGGACCTCCGGCCCCGTCCGGCGGCGGCCGGCCGGGGAGCACCGCGAAGCTGTGCCGCGCAGCCCCGCGTCTGGCACGAATTGGCGAATTCCTGGTACTCTCGGGGGCCAAACCCGACGGTTGCCCCGCGCAGGCCCGTGGTCCGGGGAGCCTTGCGGCAGGCGCCAGTCGGGTGGTCCACCCGCCCCCACTCTCCGGAGCACCCTCACACACCCATGCCGCCACAGCCCGGGCTCGACGACCATCTGCGCAACCCGTACCGGGTGCGCGGTCTCGTCGATCCGCGGCTGCACCACGACAGCTGCGGGGTCGCCTTCGTCGCCACTCTGCGCCGGGAGCCCAGCCACCAGATCGTGAGCGCCGGCCTCGAGGCGCTGAGGAACCTCGGCCACCGGGGCGCCACCGGCTCCGACCCGCTGAGCGGCGACGGCGCCGGGATCCTGCTCCAGATCCCCGACGCGCTGCTGCGCCGCGAGGCGGGGATCGCACTGCCCGGGCCCGGGGCCTACGGGGTGGGGATGACCTTCCTTCCCCGCGACGCGGGTCCGCGGGCGGACTGCGAGGCGCTGGTCGCCGGGGCCTGCCACGACGAGGGCCTGCATCTGCTGGGCTGGCGCGACGTCCCGGTGGAGCCGGGCTGCACCGGACCGACCGCCCTCGCCGGGATGCCGGTCATCCGCCAGCTCTTCGTGGGTGCCCTCGGCCTGGAGGGGGATCAGCTGGAGCGGCGTCTCTACGTCGTGCGACGGGTGATCGAGCGCCGCAGCGACGCGGTAGGCCTGACCCGGGACCGCTTCCACCTGGCCAGCCTCAGCAGCCGCACGGTCATCTACAAGGGGATGCTCACCGCCGACCAGCTCCCTCAGTTCTACCCCGACCTGCGCGACCCGCTGGCCGTCTCGCGGCTGGCCATGGTCCACGCGCGCTTCTCCACCAACGTCCTGCCCCGCTGGGACCTGGCCCAGCCGTTCCGGCTCAGCGCCCACAACGGCGAGATCAACACCCTGCGCGGCAACGTCAACTGGATGCGGGCCCGGCAGTCGAAGTTCCGCAGCCCCCACTACGGCGCCGACATCAGCAAGCTCCGCCCGGTGATCGACGAGCTGGGCTCGGACTCGAGCCAGTTCGACAACGCTCTCGAGCTGCTGACCATGGCCGGTCGGTCGGTCGAGCACGCGATCATGATGATGATCCCCGAGGCCTGGGACCGGAACCCGCTGATGGACGAGGAGCGGCACGCCTTCTACGAGTTCCACGCCTCGCTCATCGAGCCCTGGGACGGCCCCGCCGCGATCGCCTTCACCGACGGGCGCCTGATCGGCGCCACCCTCGACCGCAACGGGCTGCGCCCCGCCCGCTGGCTGGTGACCGAGGACGGCTGGGTAGTGATGGCCTCGGAGGCGGGCGTGCTGCCGATCGCCGAGGAGCGGATCAGCAAGAAGTGGCGCCTGGAGCCGGGGCGGCTGCTGCTGGTCGACACCGAGGCCGGGGAGATCCTGGACGACGACGCCGTCAAGAGCGTGCTCAGCCGCCGCCACCCGTACCGGCAGTGGATCCGTCAGGGGGCGGTCCGGCTCGACGAGCTGGACCGGATCACCGAGCCCCCCGATCCCGATCCCGGGACCCTGCTGGTCCGGCACCGCGTCTTCGGCTACACCGAGGAGGAGCTGCGGCTGGTGCTCGCCCCGATGGCCCGCGACGGTGAGGAGCCGGTCGGCTCGATGGGCAACGACGCCCCGCTGGCCGTCCTCAGCGAGCGTCCGGTCAACCTCTTCGCCTACTTCAAGCAGCTCTTCGCGCAGGTCACCAACCCGCCCATCGACCCCATCCGCGAGGAGCTGGTGATGTCGGTGGCGACCAGCCTGGGAGCGGGCGGCAACCTGCTCGAGCAGGGGCCCGCCCAGGCCAAGCGGCTGGAGGTGCCCACCCCGATCCTGAGCAACGCCGACCTGGAGACCATCCGCCACGTCACCCAGCGCCAGTTCCCCGCCGCGACCATCTCCACGACCTTCCACTCCGACGGTGGGGTCGAGGGGCTGCAGCAGGGCCTGGAGCGCATCTGCCGGCTGGCCTCGGAGAAGATCCGGGAGGGGTTCACGGTGCTGGTCCTCTCCGACCGCCACGTGGACGCCAACCACGCCCCCATCCCGGCGCTGCTCGCGACCGCCGCGGTCCACCACCACCTGGTCCGGGAGCACACCCGCAGCGGGGTCGGCCTGGTGATCGAGACCGGCGAGGCCCGCGAGGTGATGCACATCGCGCTCCTGGTCGGCTTCGGCGCCGAGACGGTCAACCCCTACCTCGCCCTGGAGACGGTCGGCGAGCTGCACCGTCGGGGCATGCTCCCCCCCGGGACCGAGCTCTCGCGGGCCAGGGAGCGCTACATCCACGCCCTCTACAAGGGACTGCGCAAGGTCATCTCGAAGATGGGCATCTCGACCATCGACTCCTACTCGGGAGCCCAGATCTTCGAGGCGGTGGGGCTCGCCCCCGAGCTGATCAACCGCTACTTCCCCGGCACGGCCTCACGCATCGGCGGCATCGGCCTCGACGTCGTCGCCGAGGAGACCCTGATGCGCCACCGGGCAGCTTTCCCGGAGCGGAGCGTGGACGCCCCGGGCCTCGCCGCCGGTGGCGAGTACCAGTGGCGCCGCGACGGGGAGACCCACTCCTGGAACCCCGCCACCATCAGCCTCCTCCAGCACGCGGTGCGCGGCGGCGGCCACGAGAGCTATGAGGCCTTCGCCCACGAGGTCAACGACGAGCAGCGCACCCTCAAGACCCTGCGCGGGCTCCTGGAGCTGAGCAGCGACCGCGACCCGGTGCCCCTCGACGAGGTCGAGCCGGCCACCGAGATCGTCAAGCGCTTCTGCACCGGGGCGATGTCGTTCGGGGCCATCTCCAAGGAGATGCACGAGACCCTGGCCATCGCCATGAACCGGCTCGGCGCCAAGTCCAACACCGGCGAGGGCGGCGAGGACCCTGCCCGCTACGTCCCCGACGCCAACGGCGACAGCCGGCGGAGCGCCATCAAGCAGGTGGCCTCGGGTCGCTTCGGGGTCACCGCGAACTACCTGGTCAACGCCAGCGAGCTGCAGATCAAGATCGCCCAGGGAGCCAAGCCCGGAGAGGGCGGCCAGCTCCCCGGCAACAAGGTCGACGAGGTCATCGCCCGGCTCCGCTACTCCACCCCCGGGGTGGGCCTGATCTCGCCGCCGCCCCACCACGACATCTATTCCATCGAGGACCTGGCCCAGCTCGTCCACGACCTCAAGATGGCCAACCCCCAGGCCAGGATCAGCGTCAAGCTGGTCTCCGAGGTGGGGGTGGGCACCGTCGCCGCCGGGGTCGCCAAGGCCCGCTCCGACCACATCGTCATCGCCGGCTACGAGGGCGGCACCGGCGCCTCGCCGCTGTCGTCGCTGAAACACGCCGGGGTCCCCTGGGAGCTGGGTCTCTCGGAGACCCAGCAGGTGCTGGTGGCCCAGGGACTCCGGAGCCGGGTCGTGCTCCAGGTCGACGGCCAGCTCAAGACCGGGCGCGACGTCCTGGTCGGGGCCATGCTCGGCGCCGACGAGTTCGGCTTCAGCACCGCGCCGCTCATCGCATCCGGGTGCGTGATGATGCGCGTCTGCCATCTCAACACCTGCCCGGTCGGCATCGCCACCCAGGACCCGGAGCTGCGCAAGCGGTTCGCCGGAACCCCGGACCACGTCATCAGCTTCATGCTCTTCGTGGCCGAGGACGTCCGGGAGCGGATGGCGGCGCTGGGGTTCCGCCGCTTCGAGGAGCTGATCGGGCGCAGCGACTTGCTGCACCCCCGCGCCGGCATCGAGCACTGGAAGGCGCGCCACCTCGATCTGTCGGCGCTGCTCCGCCACGATGAGGTTCCCGCCGAGGAGATCCGCCACACCCGCAGCCAGGACCATCACCTCGATGACGTCCTCGACCAGCGGCTCATCGAGCTCGCCACCCCGGCACTCGAGCGCGGCGAGCCGGTCCGTCTCAAGCTCCGGGTGCGCAACGTCGACCGGACCGTCGGCGGGATGCTGAGCGGCGCGGTCGCCCGCCGCCGTGGCGAACAGGGGCTCGCCGACGACACCATCTGGATCGACCTGCACGGCTCCGCCGGCGGGTCCTTCGGCGCCTGGCTCGCCCCCGGCATCACCCTCAGCCTGCGTGGCGAGGCCAACGACTACGTGGGCAAGGGCCTCTCCGGGGGCCGGGTGATCATCGCCTCGCCACCCGGCGCGGGCCGGCCCGCCGAGGACAACGTGGTCATCGGCAATGTGGCCCTCTACGGAGCCACGGCCGGCGAGATGTTCGTCAACGGAGTTGCGGGAGAGCGCTTCGGGGTCCGCAACAGTGGCGCGGTGGCGGTCGTCGAGGGGGTCGGCGACCATGCCTGCGAGTACATGACCGGTGGCCGCGTCGTCATCCTCGGACGGATCGGACGCAACATCGCCGCCGGGATGAGCGGGGGCATCGCGTACGTGGTGGACCTCGATGGCCGTCTTCACGAGCGCTGCAACCTCGCCATGGTGGGGCTGGAGGAGCTCGACGACGAGGACGCCGAATTGATCCATGAGCTGATCCAGCGCCATCAGGCGTACACCGGCAGCCTGCTCGCGGGCCGGATGCTGGACGACTGGGCGGCGACGCTCGCCAGCTTCGTCAAGGTGATGCCCAACGAGCTGCGCCGGGTCCTCAGCCTCAAACAGCGTCTGGACGTCCCCGCCTGACCCGCGAGGGTTCCGGGCGTCTCCCGCAAGGCCGGGCGCAGCGCGGCTGACCGCCGTTCAGCGGGCCAGCGCGCCCCCCAGCCGGTCGAGCGGAGCGGGGAGGATCGTCTCTCCCATCAGGTGGCGGTCGACCGCCGCGGCCGCGCTCCGTCCCTCCGCGATCGCCCAGACCACCAGGCTCTGGCCCCGGCCCATGTCGCCGCAGACGAAGACCCCGTCGCTGCTCGTGGTCCACCCCATGTCGTGGGCCACGTTGCCCCGAGAGTTGAGCTCCACCCCGAGCTGCGCGAGCATCGGAGAACGCTCCGGCCCGGTGAAGCCCAGCGCGAGGAGGACCAGGTCGCAGGGGATCCGCCGCTCCGACCCGGCCACCGTCTCGAAGCGGGGACGGCCTGCTTCGAGGGTGACGCTCACCTCGGCGAGCTCCAGGGCAGTGACGCGTCTCTCCCGGTCGCCGATGAAGCGCTGGGTGGACACCGACCACGCGCGGTCCCCGCCCTCCTCGTGAGCGGCGGAGGTGCGCAGCTGCAGAGGCCAGACCGGCCAGGGCGTCGTCGAGTCGCGGAGCTCGGGCGGACGCGGCATGATCTCGAGCTGCAGGACGCTGGTCGCACCCTGCCGGTGCACCGTCCCCAGGCAGTCGGCGCCGGTGTCGCCACCCCCGATGATCACCACCCTCTTGCCGGCGGCGGTGATCGGCGGCTCGGCGAGGTCCCCTTCCCGCACCCGGTTGGACAGCGTCAGGTATTCCATCGCATGGTGGATGCCGTCGAGATCACGGCCGGGGACCGGGAGGTCACGGGGCTCGGTGGCTCCGCCCGCGAGCACGACGGCGTCGACGCGCGCCCGCAGCTCGCCGGCGTCCAGATCGCGTCCGACCTCGATGCCCGTCTCGAAGGCGACCCCCTCGGCGCGCATCTGGTCCAGACGGCGTTCGAGGACACGCTTCTCCAGCTTGAACTCCGGGATCCCATAGCGCAGCAGGCCGCCGATACGGTCGGCCCGCTCGTAGACGGTCACGTGGTGTCCGGCGCGCGCCAGCTGCTGAGCGGCGGCCAGCCCCGCCGGCCCCGACCCCACCACCGCTACCCGCTTTCCGGTCCGGACCGGCGCGGGTCTCGGCACCACCCACCCCTCGTTCCAGGCCACCTCGGAGATCTGCTTCTCGATGGCCTCGATGGTCACCGGCTGGTCGTTGATCGACAGCACGCAGGCCGGTTCGCAGGGGGCGGGGCAGATCCGCCCGGTCACCTCGGGGAAGTTGTTGGTGCTGTGGAGACGTTCGGCCGCATCCCGCCAGCGCCCCTTGAAGGCGAGCTCGTTCCACTCGGGGATCAGGTTGCCCAGCGGGCAGCCGCTGTGACAGAAGGCCGTCCCGCAGCCCATGCAGCGCTGCGCCTGAGCGGCGGTCTCCTCGCGGCTGATCGGATCGTAGACCTCGCGCCAGTCGCGGGTGCGCAGCTCGATCGGCCGGCGCGTGGGGAGGCGCCGGGGTTGGGTGAGGAATCCCCGGGGGTCAGACACCAGCGGATCGCGGGACGAGGCCGGCTGCGAACAGACCGCAACCTCGGCTGCAGGTGGAGGGCATGTCCGCCCGGATCGCGTCCACGATGGAGCGCAGCATACGTGCTGGCCCGCGTCGCACGGCGCGGACACTCCATCGCCGTGCCGCTATCTGATCTCACTCCCGCGCCGCGCCCATCCGACCGCAGGCAGGGTTCGGCGCGCGGCCGGCTCCTCCGGCTAGCGACCCGAGCCGCGCGGGACCGGCCCCTGGAGCACCGTCTCCCCCATCAGGTACGCGTCCACCGCCGCGGCGGCGCTCCGCCCCTCGGCGATGGCCCAGGCCACCAGGCTCTGCCCGCGGCTCATGTCGCCGCAGGCGAAGACCCCGTGGTGCGCGGTGGCCCAGCCGGCGTCGCGGGCGACGTTGCCTCGGTGGTCGAGGCCGATGCCCAGTTGCTCGAGCATGGGAGACCTCTCGGCGCCCGCGAAGCCGAGCGCCAGGAGCGCAAGGTCGCAGGGAAGCTGGTACTGGGTCCCATCAACGACGCGGAAGGCGGGGCCACCCCTCTCCATGGTCATGGAGACCCCTGAGACCACCAGACCGGCGAGGCGGCCACTGCCGTCGTCGAGGAAGCTCTGGGTGGAGACGGACCAGAGGCGTTGGCCGCCCTCCTCGTGGGCGGCCGAGGTACGGAGCTGAAGCGGCCAGTCAGGCCACGGCGTGCTGGGGTCGCGGCGGTCCGGGGGCCGGGGCATGATCTCGAGCTGGTGAACGCTCGCCGCGCCCTGGCGGTGGGCGGTCCCCAGGCAGTCGGCGCCGGTGTCGCCGCCGCCGATGATCACGACCCGCCGGCCCCGGGCGCTGACCGGGGACTCGTCGAGGTCCCCCTCCTGCACCCGGTTGGCGAGGGTGAGGTACTCCATCGCCGGGTGGATCCCCCTCAGCTCCCGGCCGGGGACTGGCAGGTCGCGAGGGCGCGCCGCCCCTCCGGCCAGGACCACGGCGTCCGCCCGGGCGGCCAGCTCGGTCGCATCGAGATCGCGACCGACGTCCACCCCGGTCTCGAAGCCGACGCCCTCGGCGCGCAGCTGGTCGAGTCGGCGGTCGAGCACCCACTTCTCGAGCTTGAACTCCGGGATCCCGTACCGGAGCAGACCTCCGAGCCGGTCGGCCCGCTCGTACACGACCACGTGGTGACCGGCGCGGGCGAGCTGCTGGGCGGCGGCCAATCCGGCCGGCCCGGAGCCGACCACCGCGACCCTCTTGCCGGTGCGGGCGGCGGCGGGCCGGGGCACCACCCAGCCCTCCTGCCAGGCCAGCTCGGCGACCAGCTTCTCGATGGTGGCGACGGTGACCGGCTCGTCGTTGATGGAGAGCACGCACGACGCCTCGCAGGGCGCGGGGCAGACCCGCCCGGTGAGCTCGGGGAAGTTGTTGGTCGCGTGGAGGCGCTCGGCGGCCTCGCGCCAGCGGCCCCGCTGGACCAGGTCGTTCCACTCGGGGACCACGTTGCCGATCGGACAGCTGGCGTGGCAGAAGGGGGTGCCGCAGGCCATGCAGCGGGCCGCCTGGTCGGCGATCTCCTGCGGGTCGGGGGGGAGGTACACCTCGCGCCAGTCCTTGACCCTCTCTTCGACGGGACGGCGCGCCGGTCCCTTCCGCTCCCGGGTGAGGAAACCGCGGGGATCGGTCATGGCCAGAGCCGGAGACCCGCAGCTGGCCGCAGGCGATGGGAGGCGGGGTACGTCTGCACGGTTCGGCCCACGTTACGCGGTCACCGGCGGCCGCACATGGGCCGCCCGTCCCCCACCCTCAGGGGCCTGTCGTACCGTTCGCGCCATGATCGGCACCCCGCGTCCCTACCTGACCACCCACGGCACCATCGGCTTCGCCCACCGGGGCGGTTCGAAGGAGCACCCCGAGAACACGCTGGTCGCCTTCGCGGCGGCAGTCGAGCTCGGTTACACCTACCTGGAGACAGACGCCCAGCTCACCCGCGACGGGGCGGTGCTCGCCTTCCACGACGAGTCCCTGGACCGGGTCACCGACCTGGTCGGGGCGGTCGGCGACCGCACCCTCGACGAGGTGAAGCACGCCGACGCCGGCTATCGCTGGAGCCCCGATCGGGGAAGCACCCGCCCCTACCGCGGCACCGGGGTCACCATCCCGACCCTGGAGGAGGCCCTGCTCGCCTTCCCCCACGCACGGTTCAACATCGATCTCAAGACCGAGGAGGTGGTCGCGCCCCTCGCGCTCCTGATCGAGCGGCTCGGTGTCCACGACCGGGTCTGCGTCGCCTCCTTCTCGGACCGGCGGCTGCGCCGCTTCCGCCGCCTGAGCGGGGGCGAGATCTGCACCTCGATGGGCAAGCGGGCGATCGCCAGCGCCCGGCTGACCTCCCTCACTGGCCGGATGCGTGCCCAGGGCGCCGACTGCGTGCAGGTGCCCGTCTCGTCGAGCGGGGTGCGGATCGTGGACCGCGCCTTCGTCCTCGCCGCCCACCGCCAGGGGCTCCAGGTCCACGTCTGGACCATCGACGACCGGCCGCGCATGGAGCGGCTCATCGACCTGGGGGTGGACGGGATCATGACCGACCGTCCCACCCTGCTCCGGGAGGTTCTCCAGGCCGGCGGCCGCTGGGCCGGGCCGGAGGTGGGTGGCCAGAGGGATTCGAACCCTCGACCTCCTGATCCACAGTCAGGCACTCTAACCAGCTGAGCTATGGCCACCACACGGGGAACGCGCCCCGGCGCGCCCGGTGATTATACGGGGGCCGGCTCGCCAGTCTGACCGCCGAGCGCCGGAGCCGGAATTAGACTGGGCCCCGGGCCCCCTTAGCTCAGATGGATAGAGCAGCCGCCTTCTAAGCGCGCAGGTCGCAGGTTCGAGTCCTGCAGGGGGTACTGGACGGTGTCGAACCCGCGACATCCAGCGTGGAAGGCGGTAGCTGCGCTTGGAGTGGGTACGCGAGCCAACTCTGAGTTTGATCCCAGCGCCTCCCTGCAAGGTCGGCGCCTCGGCGAGCACTCGCCTCACGCGTGACGGATTGACGCGCTCGTTGGACCTCCTCTCCCCCTCCCGCTAGCGGCATCGTGGCTTTGTCACATCGGCCAGGCCCGCCGTGTCATAGAAGTGCAATCAAGAGAGCACAAGCAAGGGAGCTCACCATGAACGCTCGTTTCGACTTCAACGGCAGCGAGATCCTGCAGAAGTTCGTGAAGCAGTTCAACTCGGCAGCGGCGGCCGTACCGCAGTCAATCCTGCCTCCCGGAACCGGGAACCTGGTGTTGATTCGGGCCAGCCAGATCAACGGCTGCTCGGTCTGCACCGACATGCACACCAAGGACGCCGAACACGCCGGGGAGACCTCGGTGCGGCTCAATCTGGTGGCGGCATGGCGGGACGCGAAGGTGTTCAGCGACGCCGAGCGGGCTGCGCTTGAGCTCACCGAGCAGGGGACGCGCATCGCCGACGCCGCCGGCGGTGTCACCGACGAAGTCTGGGCGAACGCGGCCGAGCACTATGACACCGACCAGCTCGCCGCGCTGGTATGCCTCATCGCGCTCATCAGCACCTACAACCGGCTCAACGTCATCTGCCGTAACCAAGGCGGTGACTATCAGGCCGGACAGTGGGCATGACACCGACGCTCCCACGGAGCGGCCCCACGAGTTTGAGGTGCCTGGCGATGAGCGCCACGGGGTCCGCGTGTGGCTTCACCGGCCCGTGAAGGCGCCATCCTTCAGACACGTGAATACTGAGAACGGTGAACGTGGCTGATCCTGACCAGCTGGCGGAATGGTTCGACGCCAGCCGAGACCGGCTTCGAGCGATCGCCTACCGCATGCTCGGCTCGCTGAGCGAGGTCGACGATGCGCTCCAAGAGACTTGGATTCGGGCCAGCCAGGCAGGGCACGAGACGATCGAGAACCCCGACGGATGGCTGACGACCATCCTCGCGCGGGTGTGCCTTAACATGCTGCGGTCGCGCCGATCGCGGCGCGAGGAACCCCTGGAGACACAACTCCCGGACCCCCTGGTCGGCCCCATGCCGGCGGATCCGGAGGCGGAAGCAATCCTTGCCGAATCGATCGGGCTCGCCCTCCTGGTCGTGGTGCAAACGCTTGCCCCGGCGGAGCGCCTCGCCTTCGTACTCCACGATGTCTTCGGCCTACCGTTCGATACGATCGCGACAATCCTCGGCCGCAGCCCAGCCGCGACACGCCAGCTCGCCAGCCGGGCTCGACGGCGGGTGCGCGGGGTCTCCGGCGACCCGGACGCTGATCTCAGCAGCCAGCGCCGGGTTGTGGATGCCTTCTTCGCTGCGGCGCGCAACGGCGATCTCGAGGCCCTGATGGTGGTCCTCGATCCTGATGTGGTCCTGCGCGCCGACCTGGGGCCGACACCGGCTTCTCGCGTGGTTCGGGGCGCCTCTGAGGTGGTCCGCTTCGCTAAGGCCCCGTCCGACGCCGTGGTGCTGCCCGCGCTCGTCAACGGTGCGGTCGGGGCGGTGGTCCTCCGACACGGCCACATCTTCTCGGTGATGGGCTTCACGGTGAGGGGGGGCAAGATCGTCGAGATCGATGCCCTGGGCGATCGCGCTCGCCTACGTCAACTCGACCTGACAACCGTGACGGCCGCCCCTCCCCCCTCCCCCACCGGGGGGAAGGGACGAACATGATGGCGCAAAATGATGTACTTTTACATCATGACTCGGACCCAGATTTCCCTTACCGACGAGGACCGACGCCTCTTGGACGACGTCGCGGGCCGAACGGGGCGCTCCATGGCTGGGCTCATCCGCGACGCCATCCGGGCCGCTTACGGAGCCTCCCACTCCTCCGAGGAGGACCTCGCCGCCATGCGGGGGGCATTCGGGGCGTGGGGTCACCGGACCCGCGACGGCGCCGCGTACGTCGACGAGCTCCGCTCTGGCCGCCGGGTGCGGAGGTGAGCGCCCTCGTCGACACCTCGGTGCTGGTCGACTATCTGCGTGGCCACCAGGCGGCCGCCGTCACGCTCGAGTCCGCCCGCGGGTTGGGGCCCCTCCACGCCAGTGAGATCACCCGCCTCGAGGTGCTGGCGGGCATGCGGCCGCGCGAGGCGGAGGCGACGAACGCCCTGCTCTCAGCGCTGGTCTGGCACAGCGTGGACAGGGACGTCGCTGAGGAGGCCGGGTCGTTGGGGCGCCGCTGGCTGCGAGCGCACGGGGGCATCGACAGCGCCGATCTCGCCATCGCGGCGACCGCGCTGCTGTACGACCTTCGGTTGCTGACGCTGAACGTGCGCCACTTCCCGATGTTCCCCGGGCTGCAGCCACCGTACTGAGGTCACAGGCGGGTCATCGGACCCCTCTGCATGGGAGCAACAGCACACTGGGGTGGCCCACCGTCATCCCCATCCTGGTCGTCCTCGCTACGGCGTTGGCACTGCTGGGCAACGCCCAGAGTTTCGAGCTCTACCTCGCCCGGGGGATGGCAACCCTCTTCCATACCAGGCCGAGTCGGATCCTCACTGTCTTCGACCGCATCCGCGGGAAGTCCTGGCCGCTCGGCCTGCTCAGCTTCGCGGCCTGCTCTGGAGCGGCTCGTCGCTCTTCAGCAGCGTCGACTGCGGCCTCAGCACCCTCTCCGGAGTCCCGCCGCGCAGCTTCCTCCGGCGGCGGGCGCGCGCGGTGGGGATGACGGTCGTCTTCTCCCTGCTCCTGGTCCCGGTGTCCTCGGCGCTCGTCTCGGCCCCCCCAAGCACCTTCCCACCTCCCTGGTGAGGCTGCCCGGCATCGTCACCGCGGGCGGTCCCCGGATCGCCCTCTACGTGGCCCAGTTCTTCGCCGGCACGGTGCTCGCCACGCTGCTACTCAATCGTCGTCTACGCCGTCGCCCCGAATCGCCATCAGCGGCTCGTCCACGTCCTGCGCGGAGCGCTCTGCGCCGGCGCTCTCCCGGAGGCCCTGACGCTGATCTTGCCCATCTACCTCCAGTCGACCTCGAGCAACCGGAGTGTCGCCCTCCTGCGTGCCCTCCCCTTGCTGCTCACCTTCTTCTACTGCGTCGGCCAGATCATCGTCGTCGGCCACTTGGTCAATCTGGAGACGGGCGACGTGCCCGTCCCGTGACGCACTCAAGCGAGGGTGAGGGCCTCGGGGGGGCCTGATGGGGGGCGGGGGTCGCCCGCGTGAACCCACGACGCCGGCGGCGATCAAGTGCAGGTAGCCCCACAGCAGCTCGGCCGCGCTCACGTCCGACCCGGCGAAACTCCCTCTGGACGGCGCCGAGACGGCGCCCCTGGCGCTGACGAAGGGCGCATTGCCGGCGATGGAAGGTCCGGGGACCGCCTCTGCTCGCGAGGCCGGGAAGCCCTGAACCAAGATCGGGCGAGTGTTCCAACGTGGCCACATGACCGTTTCCTCCTGGTGTCGGCGGAGGCCGCCGGCGAAATCGCTTGTGCATCACACGCTAACCGCTGCTCCTGACGCTGCCCTGACGGTGGGGCGAGTCTGGTGCACCAAGAGACGCTCCACGCCGGATGTCCACACGGTGCGGCGATCCTCGGTGATGGCCAGTGCCTCGTAACCCTCGATCCCCGACACCCACGGCGCACCGGCCACTCCCATTACGAAGGCGGCGGTGGCGAAGGCGTCGGCATAGGTGAGGCTTGGGCCGATCACCGTCATGCTGAGGAGCCCCGACGGAGGCAGGCCGGTGCTCGGGTCGATGATGTGCTCCCCGCGCTCGTAGCAGCCGCTCGTGGCCACCGCGAGGTCGCCGACCGCGAGCACCGCGGCCATGCGGTCGGGGAGCTCAGGGTGGCGGATCCCCACCAGCCAGGGTTGATCAGGGGCCGGCGCGCCCCGCACCACCACGTCGCCTCCCGCCCCGATGAAGAAGTTGCGGGCCCCCGCGGTCTGGAGGATCGCCGCGGCCCGCTCCACCGACCATCCCTTGACCAGGCCGGAGGGGTCAAGCCGGCCTCCGGTATGGATGTCGAACGCGCCCCCACTGCGGTACTCGACCTCCGCACAGAGGCCCAGCACCTCGCGCACCTCGGGTCGGCATCCCGGCGCCGTGATCTCCTGACGGGAGAGCCGGCTGATCTCGCTGCCGGGCCGGTAGGTGCTGAAGATCTCGTCGACCTCGCGGAACCAGGCGAACGCCAGGTCGACCGCGGCCGGATCGACATCGGGGTCCCGGACGTCGACGGTGATCACCGTCCCCATCACCGGTTCGGCGCGCACGGTTCGGGGGGCCGCTGATACGACAGCTGGGGTCGGCTCAGGCACGCGCACTGTCCAGCGCCGACTGGACCGACTGCACGTAGGCCTGGCTGTCGAACGTCGCTCCGCTGACGGCGTTGATGTTGGCGCTCTGAGCCTGCAGCACCTCCTGCCGGAGGTAGGGCAGGGCGACGGAGGCGATGTAGGCGGACTGCGGGTTGTCACTCGGTGACTGGACCACCTTGACGTCGGTGATCTTGCCCCCGACGATCACCAGCTGCACCTGGACGGGACCGTAGAAGTTGGTGAAGGTCTGGCCGGTGAAGCTCCCGTTCTTGAGGCCCGTGGCTGCGGCCGGGCTGGAGGAGGGCGTCGTTGTCGGTGCGGGCGTGCTTCCACCTGACGGCGGGGCCCCTGACGGCGTCGTCGATGGGGTCGCAACCGAGATCGAGGAGGAGCTGGATGGCGGCGGGGCGGCCGCGGTGTTCAGCGAGCTGGGCGGTGGGGTCCGGAAGCTGAGGGTGAGGACCACCCCGACCACCGCCGCGAAGAGCGTGACGAGCGCACGAACCGGCATGGCTGGAACCTCAAACCAGAAACGCGAAGCGTTCGACGTGGACCTGGCGGGCCGGGACCCTGAGTGCGCGCAGGCTTCCCATGACGGCATCGACCATCTCGCGCGGACCGCAGATGAAGACGTCGCGGTCGCGCAGGTCGGGGGCAGCGGCGAGCAGGTAGCGGGGGGCGAAGGGGTGGGCAGCGAGGTGTTCACCGCGGCGTCCGACGATGTAATGGACGACCCCGCCACGTGCCGCCACCAGTTGGTCGAGCTCCGCCTTGAACACCACGTCGTCCCAGGAGCGGGCGCGGTACAGGAGCGTGATTGAGTTCTTGCGCTGGGGCATCTCCTCGATGAGTGCGCGCAGCGGGGTGACACCGATGCCTCCGGCGATCAGCAACGAGCGTGGGCGCCGCCGCCGGACCGCGGTGAAGACGCCATACGGGCCATTGACCACGACCTGCGTCCCGGGCGTCAGGCGGTGCAGGGAGCGCGTGTACTTGCCCACCTCCTTGACAGTGATCCGCAGGTACTCGCCGTTGGGGGCTGCGGAGAGAGAGAAGGGGTGGACCTGCCACCAGAGACCGGGGGCCAGAAAGCGGAACTTGAAGAACTGCCCGGCGCGCACCGGGAGCTCGCCAAGGCCGCGACCCCGGATGTAGATCGAGATCACGTCGTGGGACTCCTCGACGATGGCCTGAACGTGGAGCCGGTGGAGGAGGGCCATCCTCACGGGGCCGATGATGCGGAAGGCGACCACGAGGGCGGCGGCGACCGCGTAGAGCGACACCCAGTAGGCGAGGGCCACCGGGTCATGGACGAAGTCGGTGCCCACGGCCAGCTGATGGGCGAAGCTGAGCGCGATCGCCAGGTAGACGAGAAGGTGCACGACATGCCAGCCCTCATGGGAGACCCGACGGCGGGCTTCCCGCACCGATAGCACGGCGATGAGGATGAAGAGGGCAGCCCCGACGTAGGCCATCAGCATGTAGGGGTAGGTGGTCAGGAAGGTCCAGGTCTGAGCGGTGAGCGAGCGGCCATCGGCGAGCGCGTAGCCAGCGGTGGTGAAGACGACGTGGGCCACGATCAGGTCGACGGTGGCGAATCCCAGCCAGCGGTGCCAGCCCGCGATCCGGTCGATACCGAAGAGGCTGTCGAGCCACGGGCTTCGCGACATCAGCACCACCTGGACGAGCGCCGAGTAGGTGCCCAGCAGGGCGCTGATCTGCCCGAGCGCGATCAGCACCGCGGCCGTGTTGCCGAGATGTGGGAACTGCCCGTGACGGACCCAGAGGATGATGATGAGCAGGGCGTTTCCCAGGATGGCAAGGAACACGTCGCCCCGGCGCAAGCCCCAGGTGCGGGGGACGCGCAGCGAGCGCCGGGTAGCGGCGGGGACGGATCCCACGGCGCCGGCGAAGCCCGTTGCGGGCGAGGCGGGTTGGGTCATGGCGGCGATCCTGAGCCGGCCGGCTGACGGGAGGCTGACGGCGGGCGGCGATGGCGCCCACCCGTCTCTCCCACACGCCTTCAGGATTCCGCAAGGCAGAGCTGCAAGGATGGCCATCGTGGTTGATCGCCCGCCCGCAAAGAGCCGCCCCGGCACGGGCGGCGGGGAGGTACGGTAACGGCGATGCGACTCCTGCTGGCGGAGGATGACAGGGCGCTGCTCTCCGTACTCGCCCGAGGACTCCGCAAGAACGGTTACCTGGTCGACACCGTCGAGCGGGGTGACGACGCCCTGCACATGCTGAGGGTCGGCGACTTCGCCGCCGCGGTGTTGGACTGGCGAATGCCAGGGCTGGACGGCGCCGAAGTGATCACCGAGGCACGGCGCCGGGGGCTTCGCCTGCCCATCCTGATGCTCACTGCCAGGGATACCTCGCAGGATCGGGTGCGCGGCCTCGACGCAGGCGCCGACGACTACCTGATCAAGCCGTTCGACTTCGAGGAGCTGCTGGCCCGTCTCCGGGCCCTGCTTCGGCGGGGAGGTGCGCCGGCCGGTCCCACCCTCCGGGTGGCCGGTCTGGAGCTCGACCCCGCCACGCGCGAGGTCCACAGTGGAGGGAGGCTGGTCGCTCTGACCCCCCGCGAATACGCCATTCTGGAGCTCCTGCTGCGCCGGGCAGGAGCGGTGGTGACGAGACAGAGCATCGCCGAGCAGGTCTGGCCGGAGGCCGAGGCGAGCTGGAATGCCATGGAAGCGCACGTGGCTCGTCTCCGCGCCAAGCTCGGCGGACAGGCGGGCGTCGTCGTGGTTGCGGTGCGCGGTACCGGATACAGGTTGGTGAGCGCGTGAGATCGCCGGCTCGTGACCGGCTGCGCCGGCGAGCCCTGCGGACCGCCGCCCTCGCGACCGCCCTGGCGGCGCTCGGACTCTGCGGTGTGCTCACCGCGACCGACGTGCTGGTCTCTCACAGCCTTACCGCAGCCATCGACGAGCGCCTGAGCCAGTGGATGACGCAAGCCGCCGTCCAGCCCACCCTCCCGCCAACCGAGATCGACCCCGACCATGACTTCGACGAGCCCCTCCTCGCCTGGGTGATCCAGGCAGATGGCCGGTGCCAGCCCATCGGCACCGCTCCCGCTCTGCCTTCAGGCTTGTGCGCGGCCGCGGGGCCGATCACCGCCGACGTCGCGGGCCACCCGTTCCGTCTCCTGGGAAGGCGCATTGCGGGTGGCGGTTTCCTGGTAGGGGCGAGCCTCACCCCGGCCGGGCAGCAGATGGGGGATCTGGTGCTCGCCGAGCTGCTGGTGGGCCCGCTCCTCCTGCTGGTCGTCTTCGCCGGCGCCTTCGCGGTGGGCAGCCGTGTCGGTGGTCCGCTGGAGCAGATGCGCCAGCGGCAGCTCGCCTTCACCGCCGACGCCTCTCACGAGCTGCGCACCCCGCTCACGGTCATGCAGGCGGAGGCGAGCCTGGCCCTGTCCGGCCGCGACCGCGATCTCCGCCCGGCTCTCCGGCGGGTCAGTGGCGAGATCGGCCGGATGCGACGCATCGTTGACGACCTGCTCTGGCTCGCCCGCTTCGACTCGGAGCCGCGACCGCCCCACGCCGAGCTGATCGACCTGGGTACCGCCGCCCGCTTGGCGGAAGAGCGATTCGGCACGGTGGCCGCGGCGCGGTCCCTCTCCGTCTCCGCCGTCGCGCCGGAGGGAGTTCTACTCGTCTCCCTGCCGGCCGACTGGCTCGACCGCCTGGTCGGGGTTCTCGTGGACAACGCCTGCCGCCACGCTCGCACCGCGGTGCGTGTCGAGGCGCGCGGCGTCGAGGGGGCACGGGCGGAGTTCTCCGTCAGTGACGACGGTGAGGGGATTCCGGAGGCCGAGATCCCCCTCCTCTTCCACCGGTTCCATCGCGGCACCTCCACCGGGGAGGGCGCCGGACTCGGCCTTGCCATCGCCGACTCGGTGGTGCGGGGCACCCAGGGGCGCTGGCGTATCACCAACTTGGCGGGCGGAGGGGCGCGATTCGCGGTGGCCTGGCCCGTGGGGAGGGGGGTGAGCTCCTCTCCTGCCGAACTCCCTTCATCGAAGGAGCAGCCCCCGGCCGCCCCGTGAAAGAGGCGTCGGGAACCTCAACTCAGCCGCCACGAGGTCGCATTCGCTCGCGCGGCCGACGCGGACGTGCCGGCCAGCTCACGGCGGTAGCTTCGCCACCAGCGCGGCCGGCCACACCGTTCCACCCGAGGGTGAGGTCACTCGCTCGCGGAGGCGCCAAGGGGCCGTCCGGCCGGGGAACCGACCGGGGCCAGATGCACCAGCGCGGGGTACGTGATGAATGCGATGGCGAGATGCATCAGCATCAAGACCGCGACTCCGCGGATCGGCTCACCTTGGTGCAGTATCCAGAGGTCCGGCAACCAGAGCACGAGGGTCACGACGACCGCGAGCCGCAGGAATAGCCAGCGCGGCTGGGACGAGATCCAGGTGACGACCGGCCACGCGATGCAGGCGATCGTGACCCCGAGGATCGTCAGTTTGGCGTAGTCGGAGAACTGGAAGTGGACGAAGTTCTGGGTAGAGGGGAAGATCCACTTGCCCATGGCAACCAGGATCGCGTCCGATATCAGCGATCCCACGTTGGCAACGAACAACGCGACCAGCCAGCGAACCGGAGATGGGGGGAATTGCCGCGCCATAGGGTCCACCCTGAATCTGCGCAGCCAGCGACGGGCCGCGGGGGGCAGGCCGTAAAACACCTCCTCGAGCGAGTGCCCGACTCGCTCACCCAGTGTTGGGTTGGGACGGGACGGGTCGTATGGGGCCCAATCGTCGCGGCGCTCTTCGGGCAACGTCATCTCTCCTCGTGCAGGTCGTCAGGGCTGCTGCGTGCCCTGGGGGACCAGGCCGGCCATGGCCAGCGCGAGCGAGGAGTCGTGGACCTGGGGGCGGAGGTCAAGAGCGCGCTCTCCACCGCCGTCCTCACAGTCGGCTCCACCCGCTCTGGCCGTGGGGGCCGCGTTCGGTCATCGTGTCGATGGGCTGAGACTGACGGTGAAGTCTGACGGAAAGCTGACGACAACGGCCTCTCCATCCCAACCACTTCCCGGCGTGGAGGGCGGCCCCTCCTGTGCAGCATGTTGGACAGGGCAGATGGTGCATCTGAATTCGCGAGGTACGAAGCGCTCGCCTAATCAATGGAGCAGCCGCCTTCTAAGCGCGCAGGTCGCAGGTTCGAGTCCTGCAGGGGGTGCTGGTGGTCTGTCTCAAGAATCTATGCCGACCGTCCGCTCCCTCATCCGGGCACCGGGGCGGAGCTGGCAGCATGGAAACCGGGGCATGTGCGGTCGAGGAAGCCGGGCATATCCCAGAAGCCACCGGGGTCAAGAAGAACGGTGACGTGGGCACCCTCCGTCACCGTTACCGTCGTCGGTGCGATCGCGTAGCCGGCGCAGCCCTCAGCGGAGACGGAGTACGTCCCCACCGACAGTGTCATCTCCACGGTGCTGGCGCTGCCGCTCCAGTCCTCATGAGCCGTGCTCGGATCGGTGAACGAGGCCGTCTCTCCTGCCGGAACCGCTACGACGCGGCAGCCATCGGCATCCGTTGGACAGGAGGGCACCTCGACAGACAGTCCTGTCCACCGAGACGGCCCCGCCTCCGGCCGAACGACGAGGCCAACGACCAGAGCCGCCACCACCACACCGGCGAAGGTCCCGGCGGCCCACAGCTTGCGCCTCATCCGGCGGCCATTGTATCGAAGTGGTCGCATTCGCCAAACTCCACAGCCGTCGTCCCGGCGCGGCCCGCTATCGTCCCTCGACGAGCTCCTGTGCCACCTCCATCGCGGCGGGCCTGAACTCCTCCACGCTCGCGCGAATGCCAATGGCCGGAAGCATCGCCAAGACCGGGGTGACGTTCCCCAGGTAGACGGCCAGGACGGCGAGGAGCGAGCGCACCTGCTGGCGCGGTTCGGCGTCCGAGTCGACCACGGCTGCGAGCAGGGCCATGGCCCGACGCTGCATCTGCTCCCCCTCCGTTCGGTGCTCGCGGAGAGCTAGATCAGCCAGGCTGGACTGCAGGGGTAGGCGAACCAAACCCGCCGCCACTGCTACTCCCTTACTGACGGACCCACCCTGCTACCGAGGCGGCTATGGCGAAGATCGAGATCACGCCCACCTCCCTGGTCGTCCACATCGAGGGCTTTGACCGCTTCCTGGCTCTCATCTCCGGCCTCTCCGGCGGGGTCAAGGCCCGGCTGGAGGTTCCCCTGGAGCATGTCGCCGAGGTCGACGCCTCGGTACCCGAGGCCCATCAGATCTGGAAGGGTTGGACGGTCGCCGCCCTCAGCCTGCCCCCCTCCGTCACCGTCGGCCGCCTGATCCACGTGTTCGGCGACCGCAGCGGAGAATGGTCCTTCTGGGACGTCATTGATCCCGACAAGGCGATCGCCATTCACCTCCACGACGAGCACTACGCCAGGCTGGTCATCGGCGTCGACGATCCGGCAGGTGTGGCTGCGGAGATCGCCCAGGCCGTCTCGGCGGCGGGGCGGCGGGATCTCTGATGGAGCGACGTCGGGCGCTTGGAGTGCCGGCATTCGCGATGGTGGGCGGGAGTGCGGTCCTTGCCGTCGCGATTGTCGAGGTGGTCCTCATCTCCCTCGGCATGCCTCTGGTGATTGACATCGTGTTGGGCCTGATCGTCGCCTGGCTGGTGGTGACACTGGGCACCAGTTGGCTGACTCGCGGTTGATGCTCCCATCCCCCGCCCCCCGCGCGGCCATCACCGCGCGACGGGGGCCTTCTCTACCCTCAGAGCGGTGGGGCTGGCTCCACCACGTCGGCGGAGGTGGCGCGACGAAGCCATGAGGCACACGGTGACGGTATTCCGTCCGCCAGGCTCTACGGAGGTTGCCGGGCCCCACTCCACGGGCCGAGCGCGGCGCGTGTCCACCCCGGAGGGGCCGCTGGCTGCCCCTGGGTGCTTCTGCAAGGCAGTCTGTCGACCACGAGCCAGGGGCACGCGGCTGCGCTGCGACGAGCTGGCCATCCGGGCCATCGCCGCGGGGCTGGGCGAACCAAACCGGCCTCGAGCGCTACTCCATGAGTGATGAACCCGACCTCCCGCCGAGACCGTCGTTGAAGGTGGTGCGCCCGATGACCGCCAGCAACGCCCTGCCCATGGGGTTCTCTGCGAACGCGGAAGAAGAGGAGGACCCCGACCTCGCCCTGCTGAGCCGGATCGCGACCGGTGATCAGGAGGCGATCGAGGAGCTCTACCGCCGCCACAGCCGGGCCCTGCTCGGCCAACTTCGGTTCATGGTGGGCCAGCCGGCCCTCGCGGAGGAGGTCCTCCAGGACACCATGCTCGCCGTCTGGAGGGGAGCGCGCACCTTCCGCGGCGGGTCGCGGGTGCGAGCATGGATGCTCGGCATTGCCCGGCGGCAGGCCTGGGACCGGATGCGGCGGCAGCGGCCCATGCCCATGGCGGACTCTGACCTAGCTCGGCGCCCCAGCCCGAACCCCGGTCCTGAAACAGTGGCCGTCGAGCGCGCGGAGGCCCGGCGGATGGTGGCCGCGCTCAGCACGCTCACGCCGGTGCACCGCGAGGTGCTCGGCCTCGTCTTCGGAGCAGACCTCAGCCTCGCCGAGGTCGCCCGGGTGCTCGAGGTCCCCCTGGGGACCGTCAAGAGCCGGCTCCACGCGGCGCGTGCCGCCGTGAGCCGGACCGTGAACGAGAAGGATGTGAACGAATGAAGACCGAGACACGTCATCTCACCCTCGAAGAGCTCCTCGCCGCGGCCGGCGGTCAGAGCCTCGACGAGGAGGCCGGTGCCCACCTCGACGCCTGCACGGGCTGCAGCGCCGAGCTGGGTCTCTGGACGGCGATCGCGGGCGGTGTCCGCCAGGTCACGGCCGGGGTCGAGCCGCCTCGATGGTCGCTGCAGCCCTCTCTGCTGGAAGATCAGAAGGGCCCGGGATGGCGGGTGCGGCTCCTGGATGCGATGCGCGCATCGATCGGGCCTCGGCGCCGCCTGGTTGCCGCGTTCACCGCAGCCGCGCTGGTCGCTGCCGCCGCCGTCTCGTATGGGGTGGTGGCCCTGGGCGGGACCGCTCATGCGCCGGGCGCGAAGGTGTCGACCTCCGCCGCGAGCGCCAGTGCCCGGCTGGTGGTGCTGGACAGCGTGCAGGCGACGACGGCGCAATCCTACGACGCCACCTTCAACTTCAAGGAGACCACCAGCTATGGCCCCTACGGCCAGGCGCCGACCACGGTCACTCTGCCTGTCCAGATCCAGGCCGAGAGCGCCGCGCGTGTAAAGACGACTGTCATCGGGACCGTGACGGGTACGCCCGTCAACGAGGTGGTGATCACCTACGACGGCTCCGCGTATCAGTCTACCGACGGCGGCAACACCTTCCAGACCGAGCCCCTCTCCGCAGCCAGTCAGTACGGCATCCAGAACGAGCTGCAGCTGCTGCAGTCGGTGGGGGCCGTCACTGACGAGGGGTCGGGGACGGCTGACGGCGTGGCCGTGGAGAGGTACCACGCCCTCATCGACCCGGCCAAGATCCAGAAGGAGCTCAGCTCGCTCCTCCCGGACGTCAGCACCGAATCACGTAACGTCCTGAGCGCGGTGACCATCACCGGCGCGACCGTCGACGTGACCATCGACAGCTCGGGTCGCATCGTCACCCTGAATGCCACCCTCACCGCCTCGGTCAACGGCTCGGCGCTCGGTCTCTCCGGGAACCCCACGGTCCAGGAGACGTGGTCGGGGCGGTTCTTCAACTACGGCGCCGACATCGTTGTGCAGCCTCCCAGCACCAGCTGAGACTCCGGAGGGCAGCCTCGTCCGGGTGGGACGCAGGCGACGGGCGGCTGCACGAGTAGATGAGCTGCAGACCGGATCGCCCGCTGGCCAGAAGCGGAGCCGCTGGCCCCGCACCAAGAGACTGCGTCACCGTGCTGGCAGGCGACTTGCCCCTCCGCCGACCGGGTCTCCCCCACCGCGCAGGCGCCGGCGTGCGGTTGGGGCCGCCCAGGTGGTCGGCAAGCACCGGGTCGCCCGGAGCCAGGCTGCTTTTGGAACGCCGGTCAGCCCACCCGGCCTACCGGTGTGCGACGGTGATGATGAGCTTGCCGCGGACGTGTCCCTCGCCGACGTGGCGCACCGCTTGGGCGGTTTCCTCCAACGGGTATGCCCGCTCGATGGCCACCTTGAGCGCCCCCGCGTCCGCCATCTCGCGGAGCTGGTCGAGGTCAGTGCGGTTGATCCTGGCCAGAAAGAAGACGAGGCGCTGGCTGACGAATGGCGCCGCCGCCTTCACCTTTGCGATCCGACCCAGGGGCCCGAGCCAGCGCCCCCTGCCGCTGCCGCTGTTGGAGATGAGCGTCCCCCGGCGGGTGAGCGTCCGTCGCAGTGCCGCGAGGGGATGGTTGCCGGCGTTGTCGAGGATGAGGTCGTAGCGCTGGCCTGCACGCGTGAAATCCTGAACGGCGTAGTCGACGACGTGGTCAGCGCCCATCGAGCGGACCAGCTCGAGGTTGCCGGCGCTGCACACCCCGGTCACCTCGGCGCCGAGATGCTTGGCGATCTGCACGGCGAAGAGTCCCACGCCCCCGCTCGCCCCGTTGATCAGGAGGGCCTGGCCGGCCTGCAGGCGTCCATGGTCCCGCAGTGCCTGGAGCGCCGTGACCGCCGCCATCGGGACCGCGGCGGCCTCCTCGAAGCTGAGGGAGCGGGGCTTGGGGGCCAGCCCCCCCTCCTTGGCCCGCGCATAGTCTGAGAAGGCGCCGCTGCCGCCCCCGAAGACCTCGTCGCCCACCCGGAGCTGGGTCACGCCGCTGCCCACCGCCTCGACGATCCCGGCCAGGTCCACCCCGGCGAACCTCTGCTTGGGCCGGCGCATCCCCATCGAGCTTCGGGCGATCAGGGGAAGCCCGGTGACCAGGAACCAGTCGAGCGGGTTCACCCCGGCGGCGCTAACCCGCACCAGCACTTCACCGGGGCCGGGTTCGGGGCGGGGAACCTCGAGGCAATCGGGCTGCCCGTACCGCGCGTGAACGATGGCCCGCATCGTCATGGCCGGCGTCGTGTCAGTCATGCGGCAACCCCCGCATCGACCGGAGAGCCCCGACCGAGCCCGACAGCTGGGCTCTCGTCACCGTCAAGGACAGACGGATTGAAACCCTTGACAATGAGCCACAGGGCGAGAAACACCTCCCAGACGCCCTCCGGAAGGGTCATCGCCACCTGCGGCCCGGAGCCTGACGCAAAGAGGCCGAAGACGATGGCGATGGCCGACGCGCTGAGCAGGGGGCCTCCGACGATCCCCACCACGGTCATGGCGCGTGGCACCAGGCCGGCCCTGAGCATCAGGCAGCCCAACATGAGGCCGTTCCCCAGGCCGACAACGACGGTTCCGAGACCAGCTGTCTGGCTGTAGATGGCGATGAGCGACTTCCCCATGGCCACCGCTGAACCCGCACCGGCGCCCGCGGTCTCCTGGTGCAACGTGCCAACCCCGAGCAGGACCACGATGCCGGCCAGATCGAGGGTGCACTCAACGATGCGGGCGGTGACGTAGCCGAGGGCGAGACCCTCGCTCTCCCGCCTGATGATCGGGAACAGGGTGACGGCCGTGCCGAGGTTGGCGGCGATGAGCAGCAGCTCCGTCAGCCCTCCCAGCAGCGCGCGAGTATCGGCGCCGCCACTGCTGACGTAGTGGGGGTTGCTGTTGAGCGGTCCGTACGCGACGACCACGAAGCCCTGCAGGATGAAGGTGAGGACAATGAACACCCCGGCAACCAGGGCAGTTGTTCTTCTCGAGCTCACCGGGAACCCCTTGCAACCTGTCCACGTTCGTCCTGGTTCTTGGCTTGGGGCGTCGATTGCAGCATCAGCACCTCGTGGCCGTGGAGCGCCTCGAGGAAAGGTTGGAAGCTGCCGGTCACCACGCAGCGAAGCACCGCGCCGTCCGCCACGAGCTCACTCACCCCCGACGCCCGCTCGACCCGCCGCTGTGGAGGACAGCCGGCGAAGCTCACCTCCACCCGGTAGGCGGGCACCTCGTGGACCATGCGGCGACCCTACGGCCGTGCGGGGGCACCGGCCATCCGTGGAATCCCGGATCGAGTACTGAGAGGGGCACGGGGAGGCCCGGCGGTGCCCGTGATAGGCTCCCGCCGAGATGGCCGCGCGCAAACGCCGGACAGGCAACCTGCCCTTGGAGACGACCAGCTTCGTCGGTCGCTCGAGCGAGCTCGCGGAGCTTCGTGAGAAGCTCGCCGCCGCCCGCATGGTCAGCGTGATCGGTCCGGGTGGGGTGGGCAAGTCCCGGCTCGCGCTCCGCGCCGCCGAGGCGCTGGGCCGCAGCCTACCCGGGGGCGCCTGGCTGGTCGAGCTGGCCGACGTGCACGACCCGGCCCTGGTCCCCAACGTGGTCCTGGCGGCCCTGGGCTTGCGCGACCAGACGGCGAGCGACCCTCGGGTCCTCGTCATCAACCACCTGCGGGAGCGAGAGCTGCTCCTCATCATCGACAACTGCGAGCACATGCTCGCCACCGCGGCCGAGCTGACTGCTGCCATCCTCCGGTCCGCTCCGGGGGTGCGCGTGCTCGCGACCAGCCGCGAACCGCTCTCCATCCCTGGCGAGCACGTCCTCGCGTTGCCACCGCTGGCCCTCCCCGCACCTCACGGCGCGGGGTCACTGGCACAGCTGCGCCACAACGAAGCGATCACGCTCTTCACCGAGCGCGCGGCGGCGGCCTCGGGAAGCTTTGTCCTGAGTGAGGCCAACCACGTCGCGGTCGCTGAGCTGTGCCGGCGCCTGGACGGCCTGCCGCTCGCCATCGAGCTGGCTGCAGTGAGGACCCGGGCTCTCAGTGTCGATCAGGTCCTCGACCGCCTCAGCGACCGCTTCAGCTTCCTCACCGGCGGTGGCCACGCCGCGTTGCCCCGCCACCAGACCCTGCGGATGACCATGGAATGGAGCCACGAGTTGCTCGCGTCCGCCGAGCGATCTCTGCTCCGCCGGCTGTGCGCCTTCGCAGGACGATTCACCCTGGAGGATGTGGAGGGGGTCTGCGGTTTCGACGATGTGCCGCCGGACCAGGCACTCGATCTCCTGTCAAGCCTGGTCGACAGGTCCCTGGTGATGAGGGCGGACACCCAGGGCGTCGCCTGCTACCACCTGCACGAGACGATGCGCGAGTTCGCCGCCCTCAAGCTCCGCGATGCCGGCGAGGAGGCGAGGCTCGAAGAGCGATGCACCGAACACTACGTCGACCGGTGCCATGACACCGCCGAAGAGGCGCGCTTCCGGCTCGTGGAGTGGCTCGCCTGGACGGAGGTCGAGATCGACAACATCCGTGCGGTGCTGCGGCGCTGCATCGCCAGGCGGGACGCGATCCGCGGGCTCTATCTCGCCGCGTCTTTGGGTTGGTACTGGATGACCCGCGCAACCAGCGAGGGGATCCGCTGGCTCGATGAGCTGCTGGCACTCCAGGGCGGCGATGCCGCGGCGAACGCACAGGCCTGCTTCATGCGCGGGTTTCTCGCCGTTCTCCAGAGCGATCCGGCCACCGCCCGGCCCACCCTGGAAAGGGCAGCGGTGGCGGCCCGGGAGGCGGGCGAGCTGCGCCGTCTGACCGAGTCCCTGGCCATGGGCGCGGTGGCGGCGCTGATCGACGGGGACGCCCCGGCGTCAGACCGCCTCCTCGAAGCCGCCGAGGCCGTCCCGGGCAGCGCCGACGACTACCAGGCGCGGATCTCCATCCTCCAGACCCGCGCGGTCGCGGGGATCGTGAGCGGCGACGCAGCCGCGCTGACCGCCGCGGCCGCCGAGGGCGAGCGGCTCGGCCGAGAAGTGGGCGATCTCTATGAGCTGGAGATGCAGTTGGTGAATCTGGGGGGGGCTGGGCTGATGTCCGGCGACGTCGAGCGGGCCAAGCCGCTCTATCAGGAGGGGCTCCGGATCGCGCAGCGGATCGACGACCGGATCGCCCAGATGCTCTGCCTCGTCGGCCTGGCCAGCGTCGCGGGCGGCGCCCGGCAGGCGCGCCTCGCCGCCCACCTGCTCGGCGCCGCCGAGAACCTGCGATCGGACACTGGAAGCGGGATCGTCGCCACGATGGCTCCGTTCCTCGCCAGGGCGGAGGAGTCGGCGAGGATCTCGCTGGGCGCCGACGGCTATGCGGCGGCGATCGCGGAGGGAAGACGGTTGAGCCGAGAGGCAGCCATTACGCTTGCCCTTGGCACCAGGATCCCGGAGGCGACCCCTTCCGCCGATGTCTCCACCACCTCCCCGCTCGGGAGGCGCGAGGCCGGTGTCGCCCACCTGATCGCAGACGGTCTGAGCAACAAGCAGATCGGAGTTCGCCTGTTCATCTCCGAGCGCACCGTGGAGAGCCACGTTCGCAACATCCTCAACAAGCTCGGTTTCAGCACCCGGTCCCAGATCGCCGCATGGGTTGCTGGGTTGCAGCGCTGACTCGAGAACCGTCCGGCCCCGGCGGGTTGGTCCGGCGCGGAGCGTTGTGGTCGCTAGCTACGCGACCGACATCGGACGAGCGGCGCCCTGCGTGACCGAGCCGCTGAGGCCCTGGCGGTTACTCTGAGGCCTCGGCTGAACCCTGCGCGACCCGCACCGCGACGAGCGCGAACCACAGCAGCTCCATGCCGAGGAAGATCTTCTCGTAGAGCCCACCGAGCGAGTTGGTGCGGAAACCGGCCCGCCCGAGGAGCAGGAGCGGGAGGATCGCGCCCCAGGAGAGGACGGCCATCGGGATCGCGACCGGCCGCCAACGCGCCTGCGACTGGAGGGCGATCGACCCGAGGATCGTGCCCACGAGCACGGCCAGGAACGCGATGAACGCGATGGCCAGGTGAATGGCGCCCGACGTGTGCACGGGGCTCCCCACCGGATCGTCGGGGAAGAAGGCGAGCAGCCCGGAGCCCAGCGCCCATACGATCAGCAGGCCGAGCGCGGCCTGAATCGCGCGGCCCCTGGCGGCGACGCCGGACACCGCTCCGACCACGGCGAGGCTGAGCGCGCAGCGGAGCAGGAAGTTCACGTCCATCAGCCACGCCCAGGACCCGCTGCTGCCGTAGTCGCTCTCGGCGTTGTGCAGGATCGAGAACTGCGGACGGAGGAAGACGAGGACCACGTCGATGATCACGTACAGCACGACACCGGCGAGCGCGAGCCGGGCGGCGATCTCCGCGCCTGCGCGGACTCTGCGTGGGCTGGACGGATGAGCAACCAAGTTGCATAATACGCTAGCGCACCATGGCCGAGCAGTCAAGGACCTCCTATCACTTCGGCGACCTGCTCGCCCTCGCTCGCGAGCACTGGGTGCGCCAGATGGCTGATCACGTCCGGCGCGCCGGCTTTGACGACTACCGCCGCACCGACGCCGCGGTCCTGCGCCTGCTCGGCCGCCACCCCAGTTCGATCGGGCAGATCGGGGGGGCGCTGGGGGTCACCCGCCAGGCGGCCCGCAAGTTCGTGACCGGGCTCGAGCGGCGCGGCCTGGTCGTGACCGCCAGGGACCCGGGCGACGCTCGGCAGGTCAACGTCGAGCTGACCCTGCGGGGGGACCAGTACGCACGCGCGATCAGGAGGGCGATCGACGCGCTCGACGGGCGCTTGGCCCGGCGGGTAGAGCGCGCCCAGCTTCTGGCCGCCGACGCTACTCTGCGCGCCAGCCTCCCCGATCAGCACGCCCGCGATCAGGCCGGGCGTCTCGTCCCGCCGCCCTGATATCCGGGTCGTCCGCCACCGCCCGCCCGGTGAGGTTTTTCACGAGACGACTCCGGTCTGTCTGGGGGACGTAGCCGGCTGCGATCCAGAAGGGGACGGCGGCGGGGGCTGATTCCACGGCGATGACCGCAATGCGACGAGCGCCCCACTGGTGGAGGCGCCGCTCTCCCTCGCGGACGAGAGCGGTTGCGATTCCCTGGCGCCGGAACATGGGTGCCACGGCAAGTCGGTAGAAGGCGGCCCTCCAGCCGTCCCAACCGCAGATGAGGGTGCCAATGACCACGTCGTCGTGGAGGGCGACAAGGAGCGAGCCGGAAGCAAAGGACAGGAGCGCCTCGAGCCCCGCCAGGTCGTCGGTGACGGTCGGCTCCGCATCAGCCGCGTCCCACAGCCCGAGCACCTGCGGCAACTCACGAGTCGTGCAATCACGAACCTCCACCGCCCAGACTGTACGAGTCTCTCCGGCGAGACCGCCGGCGCTGAGCCCATTCGCAGGCGGAGACGGCATGGGGAGCTGCTCAGTCCTCCTGCGCCCCATGTTCAGAGCCTGAGCCTTCGGGGGGAGGGGCGACGGGCTCGACATGGGCCAAGAGATCCAAGGCGGTCCTGCGCAACGCCTCGGACACCTTGGAGAGGACGTCCCGCCCCTCGGCGGGGGTCACCGGGTCGGCGAAAGACGCAAGCTCGTCGAGACGCTCCGCGAACCGGATCCAGGCCGAACGCCGGTGCGGCAGAAGAAAGCTGGCCCGATACGGGAGCTGGAAGTTGGCTCCGGCGGTGGCCCCCGGGTGCTCCGGACCCACCGGCAGGCGAGCCAGAAGGAAACCCAGGGGCTCGATCGCCTGGAACATGAGGCCCACTGCGGCATGCGCCAGCGCCTGGCGCTGGCCCGGCGTCTCATGGCCGAAGGCGAAGTACCGGGCGATCATCTGCAGCAGCAGCTCGTAGACGGAGTTGAACAGGTCGGAGCAGGCGCCCGTGGCGGGATCGCTGATGTAGACGTCCGGCGCGATGCCCTCGACGTCGCGCATCCCGGCCGCCAGAACGGGGTGGGCGGGCGCGAAGTCCGGGTCAGCCCTGCGGAGCTCCGTGTACTCCTCCACGATTCGCAGGAAACGACCGTAGTGGGCCTTGGACCACTCTCCGGTCGCGCCCTCCCCCTGCTCGACGATGCGTTCAAGGGCCCGGTTGGCCCCGGCGAGATCAGAGATGGGCGCCAGGTCTGGCCAGCGGAAGCTCGCCTCGTCGGCTTGGTGGAACCTCGGGCCGATGAAGAGATGGTCCTCCCCCAGTTTGGCCGCGAGCGCCGCGATCCCCGCCGCGATGGAGCGGTACAGGTGGCCCAGGGTGAAGTACTCCTGAGCCTGGGGCACCACCTCGCCCGGGGCCATGGGTGGAAGCGCAGCCACCTTCTCGAAGCTGCTCGGATAGCTCTGTTCCATTCCTTCCGGGCGCTCGAGAAAGACGAAGTGTTGCAGCGCCTCCTGGCCGAAGGGAAGGAGACGGAGCTGGATTCCCGCCGGGTAGCCCTTGGCCTGGTGGGGAAGGTGGGGCCGGCTGACGTACGGGGCGGACCCCACCGCGGTCAGAAGATTCTGGACCATCGCCCAGTGGAGCATCTCCTCGCCCGCGATTTCGAGCAGGAGCCGGCGCCAGCGCTCCACCGCCTGCAGCTGCTCCTCGCTGAGGCCGGCGCCCGGGGCGCTCCTCAGGCTGAAGGCGGCGTAGAGGTACTGGCACATCACGCCGTGCTCCAGCTCAGCGCCCTGGCTGAGCAGGTAGGTCAGCTCCTTGCGACTGTCGATGACGATGGTGGGCTCGGTGGTCATCAGCGAATCATGGCGAAGTGTGGCCGGGGCGCGGTGGACCGTTGTCGCTCCAAGCTGCCCGAGCGCATCGAGTGCGGACCGAAGCCGGCCCGTCCGAGGAGCAGGGGTGGGACACCTCGACGGACGGTCCTTGGCATACCTCAGGTCGCCCCCGCCTCGCCGTGGCGCCCCTCCTACGCCCTGGCCAGCTCCTCCGCCTCCCGCGGCGACCCCACCAGCTCCACCTCGTCGTCTGCCACGACCCGTATCTGCTCGTAGGCGACCGTCTTCTGGGTGAAGAAGCCGTTCTTGTTGACGAGTGCCGCCACCACCGTCAGGGGGATGCCGAGGCCGAGGGTGATCAGCACCGGGATGGCCGCACCCACCCCCTGCGCGATCACCTCATAGCCGATCCAGAAGAGGAAGACGCCACCGATCAGGGGCAGGATTCCGATCAGGACCAGGTTGCGCACGCTGCTCAGGAGCACCTTGCGGAATGCCCAGGCACAGGCGATGCCGGTCGCCCCGTAGTAGATCGCGACCAGAATGCCGATGTCCGAGATCATGTTGGCGAAGGTGTTGTTGATGTTCGCATTCAGCGTGGTGAGCAGGATGCCCATGCTGCACAGCAGGAAGGTGATGATGGTCCCCACCCAGGGCGTCTGCCAGCTCTTGTGGATGAGCCCGAAGATCCCGGGGAAGACCCCGTCGCGGGCCATCGAGAAGCTGAGCCGGCTCGAGGGCAGCAGGGTGGTCTGGGTGGTGGCCAGGCTCGAGCTGAGGATGGCGACCGCCATGAGGAAGCTGAGCGGCGCCGGCGCCAGCCGGGTGGCGAAGAACACCAGGGCGTTGGCTCCCTGGCCGGTGATCTGAGCCTTGCCGAGCAGTGACTGCATCGCCGTGGCCGCGACCATGAACAGCACCAGCAGGACCACCATGCTGATCATCCCGGCCTTGCCGGGGTTCTCGCGGTTGTTGCTCCCCTCCTCGTTGAGGTTGGCGGCCGTGTCCCAGCCCCAGAAGAAGAAGACGCCGAGCACGGCCCCCGCGGCCAGGCCGCTGAAGCCCTGCAGCGAGAAGGGGTTGAACCACCAGCCGGCCACCCCTGTCGATCCGGCCGGATGAGAGGCCAGCACCTTGATGAAGGCGAGCACGGAGAAGACGAGGACCACCAGGTACTCGATGCTGACCATCACCCACTGGGCATTGGCCGTGATCCGGATGCCCCGAGCCACCATCACCGTGACGAAGGCGAGCAGGGCGAAGCCGACGAGCGCGATCAGCGCGCTGTTCCCGGCCGTTCCCGAGCTGATCCAGCCGAACTGCCCGGGTCCGAGGAGCGCCAGCAGCACCGAGCCTGCGAAGAGAGGTGCCGAGATGCAGAAGATGACGTTGCACGCCAGCTGGACCCAACCGGTGAACCAACCGATGTGGGGGTTGACGGTCCGCGCGATCCAGCTGTAGGAGGCGCCACAGTTGGGGTCCCGGCGGTTCAGGTAGCTGTACGCCATGGCGATGAAGAAGACCGGGAAGAAGCTCACCAGGATCGCCGCGGGGGCGGCGAGCCCGACCCCGGTGGCGGCGACCACGAGGAAGAGCGTGGTGCCCAGGCTGTAGGCGGGCGCCACGCTGGAGGTGGCGACCGCGGTCGTATCGAGAAGGTTGAGCTCGCCCGATTTGAGTGTCCGCGCCGGAGCCCGGACCACGTCGGGAGCAGCCAGGGTTATCTCCGCCATGGGGGCTCTCCTCGCCGGAGCACAACTACTGCACAAGAGCAGAATTGAAGAGACGGTAATGGACCCGGCCGGACGTGTCAAGCGGGCGTCGGAGCTTGACGGTACCGGCGAGCTCCCCTACTCTTCCCGGGATCAATCCTGCAGGGGTTCGGTAGTTTTCCTGACCGGCGCCCCGCAACCGCTTGTTGTGGCGCCGGAGCCCCGGCGCCCTGAGGGAGGCGACATGCTGGCACCCGCGTCCGCGCCGCCGGCACCCCGCGTGCGGGACCTCATCACCCGGGAGGAGGCGTCATTCCGGGCCCATCGCACCCGTTCGCATGAGCTGTGGCGCACCGCCGCTGAGCACATCCCGGGTGGGGTCGCCAGCTCGTTCCAGGACAAGCCACCCCAGCCGGTGTTCATCGACCGGGGCGAGGGCAGCCGGGTGTGGGACGTGGATGGCAACGAGTACGTCGACTTCCACAACGGCTTCGGGGTGATGCTGGTCGGCCATGCCCACCCGACAGTGGTCGCCGCGGTGCAGAGGCAGCTCTTGCGCGGCACCCATTTCGCCCAGCCGGTGGCCGACAGCGCGGTGGTCGCCGCGGAGCTCAGCCGCCGCTTCGGCCAGCCCCAGTGGCGGTTCACCAACAGCGGCACGGAGTCCACATTGGATGCGGTCCGGATCGCCCGCGGTTTCACCGGCCGGGACCGCATCGTCAAGATCGAATCCTCCTACCACGGGCACCATGACGCCGTGCTGGTCTCCGTGGAGCCTCCCGCGAACCTGATGGGGCCGGTGGAGGCACCGGTGTCGGTGCCCATGTCCGAGGGCATCCCGAGTTCGACGGTGGAGCTGACCAGCGTGGTGACCTTCAACGACCTGGAGGCCCTGAAGCGCGTCTTCGCGAGCCACTCCGACATCGCCGCGGTCATCCTCGAGCCGGTGATGATGAATATCGGAATCGTCTTCCCCGATCCCGGCTACCTCGACGGGGTGGTGGAGCTGGCCCACCGCCAAGGGGCGCTGGTCATCTTCGACGAGGTGAAGACCGGGGTGACCATCGCTCCCGGCGGGGCCACCCAGCGCTTCGGGGTGGTCCCCGACCTGGTCTGCCTGGCCAAGGCCATCGGAGGTGGTCTTCCCTGCGGCGCGGTCGGCGGGCGAGCCGACGTCATGCAGACGATCAGCGACGGCCGCGTCGCCCAGCTGGGGACGTTCAACGGCAATCCGCTGACCATGGCGGCCTCCCGGGCGACCCTGTGCGAGGTGCTCACCCCCTCCGCCTACGCCCATTTCGACGCTCTCGCCGAGGAGCTGGGGGGCGGTCTCACCGCGGTGATCGGCGATCACCGCCTGCCCTACCACGTGGTGACCGCCGCCTCCCGCGGCTGCATCACCTACCGCAAGGAGCCGGTCCGCAGCTATCGCGATTACCTGGAGATCGACCCTTCGATGGCCTACCTCTCCTGGCTCTACCAGTCCAACCGGGGGGTTCTGATGGCCCCGGGGGCGGAGGAGAACTGGACGCTCTCGGTGCAGCACTCGGTGGACGACGTGCGCGTCTACGTCGACAACTTCCGCGCTCTCGCCGGCGAGCTGCGCGCATGAGCGCGGGGGCCGTTCGCACCCTGCGCAACTTCATCGGCGGCGAGCCCTGCGACGCTGCCGACGGGCGGACCTCAGGCGTCGTCAACCCGGCGAACGGCGAGGAGTACGCGCGGGCGGCGCTCTCCGGGGCGGCGGACGTCGACGCCGCCTGCGTTGCCGCCCGCGCAGCCTTCGAGACATGGAGGGCGGCCACCCCCAAGCAGCGGAGCCTGGCCCTGCTCCGGATCGCGGACGCCTTCGAGGCGCGCGCCGAGGAGTTCGTGAGGCTGGAATGCGAGAACACCGGCAAGCCGGTCGCCGTGACTCGCAGCGAGGAGATCCCCGCGCTGGTCGACCCGATCCGCTTCTACGCCGGCTGTGCCCGCCTGCTCGAGGGAAGCAGCGCCGGCGAGTACATGGCCGGGCACACGTCGATGATCCGGCGCGAACCGGTCGGGGTGTGTGCCCAGGTGACACCGTGGAACTACCCGATGCTGATGGCGGTGTGGAAGTGGGCACCGGCCATCGCCGCCGGCAACACCGTGGTTCTCAAGCCCTCGGACACCACTCCGGTGACCACTCTGCTGATGGCCGAGATCATGGCCGAGCATCTGCCCGCGGGTGTGTTCAACGTCATCTGTGGAGACCGCGATACCGGCGCCGCCCTGGTCTCCCACCCCATCCCGGCGATGGCGTCGATCACGGGCAGTGTCCGCGCCGGCCGCGAGGTCGCCGCAGCCGCCGCCGCTGACCTCAAGCGGGTGCACCTGGAACTCGGCGGCAAGGCTCCGGTGATCGTCTTCGACGACGCCGACGTGGCGGCGACCGCCGAGACGGTCGCCATGGCCGGCTACTTCAACGCAGGGCAGGACTGCACCGCGGCGACCCGGGTCCTGGCCGCCCCCCGAGTGCACGACGACCTTGTGGCCGCCCTACGGGAGCAGGCGGAGCAGACGAGGACCGGCGACCCCGACGACCCCGACGCCGCCTTCGGGCCCCTCAACAGCGCCGCCCAGCTCGGCCGCGTCAGCGGCTTCCTGGAGCGGCTCCCCGACCACGGCCAGGTGGTGACCGGTGGGCACCGCCTGAGCCGCCCCGGCTTCTTCCATGAGCCCACCGTGGTCGCCGGCGTCGAGCAGTCCGACGAAATCGTCCAACACGAGGTCTTCGGCCCGGTGATCACCGTGCAGCGCTTCGCCGATGAGGCCACGGCCCTGACCTGGGCCAACGGAGTCGAATACGGCCTCGCCGCGAGCGTCTGGACACGCGACCACGCGCGCGCGATGCGCATGGCCAAGCATCTCGACTTCGGCTGCGTGTGGATCAACACTCACATTCCCCTGGTGTCCGAGATGCCCCACGGAGGTTTCAAGAACTCCGGTTACGGCAAGGACCTCTCGATGTACGGCTTCCAGGACTACACCCGGGTCAAGCACGTGATGACCAACATCGAGGGGTGAACCGTACTGTGCCCCGCGCCCACCCGCCGGTGGAGCCCCGCCGGGTCAGGGCAGCCGGTCGCGAACCTGGTAGTACCAGCCCACCGCGGGCAGGAACCAGGGTCGTCCCGTGTAGGCGGGGAGGGTGGGGAAGGGCAGACCGGCGAACGGGCCGGGCGGTTCATCGGCGATCCAGGCCCCGGCTCGGGTGCCCAGCCAGGTCGCCATCGCCACGCCGCTGCCGCAGTAGCCCATCGCATAGGTCATCCCGCCGCGGCGTCCCAGGTGGGGCAGCCGGTCCATGGTGAAGGCCACCGTCCCGGTCCACGCGTGGCTGACCCGGATCCCGTCAAGCTGAGGGTAGATGCGCAGCATGGCGGCGTAGAGGCGGTCGCGCGCCCGCTGCAGGGTGATCGGGGCGAAGCTGGTCCGCCCGCCGAAGATCAGGCGGCGGTCCGGAGAGAGGCGCCAGTAGTGGAGCAGCTCACGCGTGTCGGTCATCATCCGGCCGTGGCGGCTCACGGAGTCGGCAACCGCGCGCGGCAGGGGCTCGGTCGCGATGATGTAGCTGCCGATGGGGATGACCCGGCGGCGCAGCACCGGGAACGCCGAGCTCGTGTATCCGTTGGTGGCCACCAGGAGATGGCGAGCGTCGATGGGGCCGGCCGCGGTGTGAACCCTCGGTCCCATCTCCGGCCGCTCCTCCACCGAGAGCACCTCCAGCCCGGGGTGGATCCGAGCCCCGGCGGCGAGCGCGGCGCGCGCCAGGCCGGCGAGGTAGCGGCCCGGATGGATGCTCGCACCGTTGTCGGTGAGAAGCGCACCGGCGAAGCCGCGACAACTGCTCTCCTCACCGATCTCGGCCTGCTCGAGCATCCGGGTGGACTCGCCGGAGGTCCGCCGTGCCACCTGCTCACCTCGCAACGCCATCAGTCGCGACGAGAGGTGGGCGAGGTGCAGCCAGCCGCAACGCTCGAACCCGGCGTCCGGCGCCACCTCGGCGGCGAGCCGCTCGACCAGGTCGACGGCAGAAACGCTCGCCACCCGCAGGGCCCGGCCGCGTTCTCCAAGCCGCCGCTCGAGCCATTGCAGATCGCGGTGCAGACCGGCGTGGATCATGCCGCCGTTGCGGCCGCTGGCACCCCTTCCCAGCTCGGCCCGGTCGACCACCACCGTGTCGATGTTGCGCCGCCGGAGCTCGAGTGCGGCAGCCAGCCCGGTGTATCCCGCGCCGACGACGACCACGGAGACCTGGCGCGGCGGTGGCATGGTGGGTTCCAGCTCAGGCAGGCCGGCGTCATCCCACCACAGCGGCTGTTCGCGAAAGTCCGGGGTGCACGGAGCCGGCACCGTCAATTGGCCGTCTCTCCTGCCAAGCTGGAGCGCAGTTGCAAGGCCGTTGCGCATAGGCTAGCGCAGCCGTGGGACGCGCGACCCGCCGAACCGAGCCAGCAGGGAGCGCGCTGGCCACCTACTCCGTGTTGCGAAACGTCAGCGAGTAGCCGTGCCCAGGGCGGTTGATCAGGTCGCACGGGATCTCCAGCCGGGCCAGGATCCTCCTGACCCGCGTGACGTAGTTGCGGACCTCCTCCGGCATGAGCGCGGAGTCCGACCACGCAACCCCGGCGATCTGCGCCGTGGTGTAGAAGCGGTGCGGATGGTCGAGGAGGAACTGGAGCAGCTCGAACTCGCGCGCCGTCAGCGCGGCCTCCTTGCCCCGGTGGCGCACCACGCGATCCGCCGGGTCGAGCCAGAGGCCGTGGAGCTGCCAGACGCGCCGGTACCAGAGGTCGAGCCGTTCGTGGTAGCCGGCCATCTGCGCCTCGATGAAGGCGACGTCCTCGTCGGCTGCGCTCTGGGCCACCGGGTGCAGCTTGGGCAGCTCCCGCCTGACCCGCTCGAGGAGGCCGAGCTTGAAGCGGATGAGATCGTCGTAGATGCTCATCCAGTGGCGCGCGTCCTCCCAGTGCTCGGTCTCGATGTCCTCGCCCTGGAGGGGGCCCCGCGCCGGCGTGCTCGCCTCACCTGCCACCATCGGGGCTGACTATACCGCCCGCCCGGACGCCCCAACCGGGAGGCAGGACCGATCGGGCGGCCTCCCGTGGACCGGGCCCAGTTGCTGATCTTTTTGCGCCTTCCGGTGTATCTGGTGAGCATGAGCTCCACACCCACCCTTCCGGAGAGGCCCGACATCGTGGCGGCGACCCGGGGAGGGGACGACTCGATCGGCATGGACGGCGAGGCCGATCTCGTCACCGCCTCGCTCGACCAGGCGCTGTTCTGGCGAAAGATCTACACGGAGATCCTCACCATGGAGGAGTCGGTCCTCCGCCGCATCCAGCAGCTCATGGCCGACCAGTCACCCGAGGCACGCCGTGAGGTCGAGCTGACCAACGTCCCGGTGGTCGCGGCTCAGGCGGAGCGCTTCCGTTCGAGACTCGGGTTCTGGGAGGCCTCCGTGCGGGCACACCAGCCGCCCGAGGCACGATCGCCCGGCGACGTTGCTGCGCTTGTTGCGGATCCGGTCGCAGACTGAGGCTCAGACGGAGCCTCGGATTCAGGGGCTTCGGGAGGGAACCCCCTCAAGGAGGCCCAGGTGGCTGAGACACAGGTGCAAGACCGCGTCGTGAACAGTGACGGCCAGACCTACCGCGGCGTCACGAGCACGACGGAAACCACATCCGATCCGTACACCGGCGTCGCGACCCGGCGCAGCTCGACGCGCGAGTGGTCAGGTCTCCCCTTGGGAGGTCGAATCATCGGCCTGGCCGCCGGCATCGTCTTTGTCCTCCTCGGGTTCGACTTCGTCTTCCATGCCGTCGGGGCCGCCAACGTCGGCTTCGCAGCGTTCATCTTCACGGTCGGTCGCGCCCTGGCCGCGCCGTTCGCCGGCATCTTCACAACCACCTACGCCGCGACGGGCTCGCTGATCGTCTGGGCGGACGTCCTGGCGGTCGCCGTCTATGCGATCGCGGCCGTGGTGGTCGCCAAGGTGCTGTCGATGATCGCCGATCAGCGTGCCAAGGGGGCCGTCTGATCCAGGCGGGTTGGTAGTGCTCACTCGACCTGAGCTTCACATCTAGGAGATCGTCATGCGTCCGCTGGTCCTCTGTCTCGCCATCATCGCGGTCCTCTTCATCCTGGGGATCGCGGTGCACACCCTGGTGCTGGTGGCGCTGGTCGCCCTGGTGGTGTGGCTCGTGGTGTGGATGGTGGCCAAGCCGCGTTCTCGCGGCGGCCGCCGCTTCAGCCTGTAAGCAGGGTCATCCGGCCGTGCAGCGCAGAGCCGCGCTGCACGGGGCGGCTGATCATTTGAGTGATCCGAAGGGAGGCGTCGGAGGTACGTCATGGACAAGGGAAAGACCAAGGAAGCGGGCACCCGGCGGTTCCGGGGCACCGGCCTCTACTGGAACCTCATTGGCGCTCTGGTGGTGGTGGTGGCGATCATCGTCGGCATCGTCCAGAACGGCCAGACGGTCAGGCTGAAGTACCTGGCCTGGACGGTGGGCATACCCCTCGGCGTGGCCCTTCTGGTCACCATCGTCCTGACCGTCGCCGTCGCCAGCCTGGTTGGGGTGATGCTGCGACGCCAGCGTCGGCACCAGCTCACCGAGGCCGTCGAGCTGCGCGAGCTGCGCCAGCAGGCGCACCCGACGGAGCCCGAGGCGCGCGGCGCCGATGCGCCGGCGGTCGACGCTGTGGCGGCGGGACACAGGCCGGGAGCATCCGCATAGCCACTCTCGGCACCCCCGCGACGCCGCCCCGGAGAGCGGACGGAGAGACGTGGGCATCCGCCCCGCGATCGGTGGCACCGGCGGTGAACCCGGTGGCCCTCTATCCGCTGCGGTTCGCCCCCATCTTCCAGTACCGGCTCTGGGGCGGCCGCCGCCTGGCCGGCCTGATGAGAGCTCCTCTCCCGGGCACGGACCCGGTCGGCGAGGCATGGCTGCTCAGCGACAGGCCCGATCATCAGAGCCGGGTTGCGGCGGGATCGCTCACCGGGCGCACGCTCGGGGAGCTGGTCGAGGAGTTCCCGGAGGCGATGCTGGGCGCACTCGCCCACCGGTTCACCAGGTTCCCACTGCTCCTGAAGTTCCTCGACGCCCGCGACGTCCTCTCCGTGCAGGTGCACCCGTCGGATGAGCAGACCGACTGCCTGCCGCCGGGGGAGTCCGGCAAGACAGAGGCGTGGGTGGTGCTGGAGGCGGAGCCGGAGAGCCGCATCTACGCCGGGCTCCGGCCAGGCAGCACCCCCGAGGTGCTTCGACGAGCACTCGGCGACGGGACGGTCGCCGCCCGGCTGGCCGGCTTCACACCCAGGGTGGGCGATGTCGTCTACCTCCCTGCCGGCACCGTCCACACTCTGGGCGGGAACATCGTGGCGTTCGAGATCCAGCAGAACAGCGACGTCACCTTCCGCCTCTACGACTGGGACCGCGTCGACCCCACGACCGGCATGCCCCGCGACCTGCAGGTCGATCGAGCGCTGGCCTGCATCGACTTCCACCAGGGCGCGCTCGAGCCGGTGACGCCACGCCCGGACGGAGACCTCCCGGCGACCCGCGAACCCCTCCTCCGGTGCGACCACTTCTCGCTCTGGCGCATCCGCGCGCAGCTCCCCGTCACCGTGGGCGCCGCCGGTCTCCCGCGCATCCTCACCTGCATCGCCGGAGCCGGGCATCTCGACCACGCCGGATCCACCTACGAGATCGCGACCGGCGACGTCGTGCTCCTGCCCGCGGCGGTGGGCGCCTGCCTTCTGCATCCCAGCCCGGACGTGACCGTCCTCGAAGCCGGCCTTCCCGAGGCCGGGAAGGCCGGCGGCACCGGACGGACCGACTCTGCAGATCTCCCTACCGGGCGGGGATCGTGAAGAAGCTGATCGTCTTCGACCTCGATGGGACGCTGGCGCCGAGCAAGTCGGCTCCGGATACCGAGATCACCCGACTTCTGCACGACCTGCTCGGCATTGTCAGGGTCGCCGTGATCTCCGGAGGCAGCTGGCTCCAGTTCGAGCAGCAGCTGCTCCATCAGCTCGCCGAGGACGAGCGCCTGGCCAACCTCTCCCTCCTCCCTGTCTGCGGAACGCAGTTCTACCGATACGGCGACGGCTGGTCAAGGCTCTACTCGGAGGATCTGACCGCCGCAGAGAGGGAGAAGATCGTGAGCGCGCTGGGATCGGCCCTGCAGACGACCGGCCTCATGCCGGCACAGGTCTGGGGAGAGATCATCGAGGACCGCGGCAGCCAGGTCACGCTGTCCGCCTTGGGTCAGCAGGCTCCCCTCGCCGAGAAGGAGAGCTGGGATCCCGACTTCGCCAGGAGAAAGCGGATCACGGCAGTCCTCGACACCCTCATCCCCGAGTTCTCCGTGCGCATTGGTGGCGCCACGTCGATCGACGTGACCAAGCCGGGCATCGACAAGGCGTATGGCATCAGGAAGCTGCGGGACATCCTGGGCATCTCGCTGACCGAGATGATCTTCGTCGGTGACGCCCTCTTCCCGGGGGGCAACGACTACCCGGCCGAGGAGGCGGGGGTTGTCTCCATCCCGGTGCGCGACCCCGGTGACACCCGGGTGGTGATCGAGACCCTGATCGCGTGCCTGGCCGGCGAGCAGGAGGGCGTCGCGGCCGCCGCGGGGTCATGAACCCCTTTCAGATGCACCGGCTGTGGCCGATCATGCGCCCGGAGCCGGGCAACCCCCAGGAGGTCGAGGGGGTGCTCAACCCGGCCGCCATCCGGGGCCTGGACGGGCAGCTCTACCTCTTTCCGCGAATGGTCGGCCGCGGCAACTACTCGAGGATCGGCATCGCCCGCGTTCTCTTCAACGCCGACGGGGATCCCTGCGGTGTCGAGCGTCTCGGCATCGCCCTCGAGCCCGAGGCCGACTACGAGCTGCGGCCGGACGGCGGCGGTGGCTGCGAGGACCCGCGCATCACGTTCGTCGAGCCCCTCCTCGAGTACGTGATGACGTACACGGCGTTCTCCCCCAGCGGACCGCGGATCGCGCTGGCTGTATCCGACGATCTGCTCCACTGGACGCGGCTGGGCCTGGCCGAGTTCGGACCCTATCAGGGTATCGAGCTCTCCGGCGTCGACAACAAGGACGCCACCCTCTTCCCCGTCTTCATCCCCAATCCGTCCGGCTACCCCGAGCTGGCCCTGCTGCACCGGCCCATCTTCACCGGCACCCACGGCAACGGCACCGCTCACCACCCCACCCCCGGCGATGGGCAGCTCGACCGCGAGGCCATCTGGATCTCCTACAGCCGGACGCACCGCCCGGGCAACGGGTCGCACCACCTATCGCCGTTCACCTCCCACCATCAACTCGCGGCCCCGGTGTCGTCGTGGGAGCGTCTCAAGATCGGGGTGGGGACGCCGCCCGTCCCGACCCGGCACGGCTGGATGGTCATCTACCACGGTGTCAGCGACCTTCGCGGGCCGAGCGACGGCGGGCACAGGCCGACCTACTCGGCCGGGGTCATGATCCTCTCCAACGATCACCCGCGACGGATCAGGTATCGCTCGGCGGAGCCCATCCTGTCGCCCGAGCTGCCCCAAGAACGCGAGGGAACGATCGCCAACGTCGTGTTCCCGACCGGCATCGACTGCCGGGACGACCTGGGCACACCCGATCGCTTCGACGTCTACTACGGCATGGCCGATGACCAGATCGGGGTGGCGCGACTCGACCTCCCGGACGAGCTACCGGACGGGGCCGGGACGTGAGGCGCTGCGAGATCCGGCCCCGTTCGCCGGCCGCAGCGCCGCTCAGGTGCTCCGAGGTGCGCCCGTGGGCACTCCGACCCGGACGAGGTTGACGATCTCGGTGTCGCCCTGGAAGCTCTCGATGACTCGGCTGGCCCGGCTGATCTGATCGAGCGACCCGACCTCGCCGCGCACCGTGACCACACCGCCGCTGACAGCGACTGTGAGGGTGGTGCCGTCGACGCTCACGGCCTCCATCAGTGCGCCCTGCAGCGGGACGAGCAAATCGATCACCGCGGAACTGCGCCGGCGTGAGGCGCGGACCACCTGGCCCATCAGGTCGGGGATGTGCACCGAGCCCCTCCACATCGGCGGCGGACCAGGTCTGTGCAGGCGGCCCGCCGCAGACGGGCAGGCTCGCGGCGCCCTGGGGAGTGAGCTCAGGGAGCCCGCGCAGCCCTACCCAGGGAGAAGTGTCCACCGGGCCACATGGCCCGTCTGTCCGCTGACGGACGCAGCCGGCGGGCACCCCAGGAGTCGATCAGCTCCTTCGCCCGGGACGTCCACGCGCTCTTGCTGCGCTTGTTGCGCACCTCCGCGCAACGTGGGCTTCTCCCGGCGTTCCCGGCTGAGATGGGTTAGGAAAGTGCCGGCCACAGGAGAGCCTCCCATGACCGATCCGCACCCGCAGGAGCGGGTTGTCGACCACAGTGGTCAGAGCGACGCTGTCCCGACGGGTGGCGGAAATCGGAAGTGGTGGGCACTCGGAGCCGTGTGCCTGGGCTGTCTCGCCGTGGGAGTGGACGGGACGGTGCTGAGCGTCGCCCTGCCGACGCTCTCGAAGGCGCTCAACGCATCGGAGTCCGATCTCCAGTGGTTCATGTCCATCTACTTCTTGGTCATGGCGGCGTCGATGCTGCCGGCCGGGCTTCTCGGCGACCGCTACGGGCGCAAGAGGGTGATGCTGATCTCGCTGGGGCTCTTTGCCGTGGGGTCGGCGGGCTCTGCGTTCTCCACGTCGGTGGCCGAGTTCATGGCCGCCCGGGTGCTGATGGGGCTGGCCGGGGCGGGGATCATCGTGATGGCGATCACCGCCGTCACCGTCCTGTTCAGCGCGAGAGAGCGACCCAAGGCGGTGGGGTTCTGGGCGGCAGCCAACTTCATCTCCTTCCCGATCGGACCGATCCTGGGCGGTTGGATGCTCACCGAGTTCTGGTGGGGCTGGGTCTTCCTCATCAACGTCCCGGTCGCCCTGGTCGGCCTGACCGCGCTGGTTGCTCTGGTGCCGGAGACCCGCGCCGCGAGGCGTCCCGGGATTGACATCCTCGGCATCGCCACCTCAGCCGCCGGGCTGGTGACGCTCACGTACGGTCTGATCGAGGCGGGTCAGAACGGCTGGGGGGCCATCGGGGCGCTGGCCCTGATGATCGTGGGCGTCGCCGTCCTGATCGGCTTCCTGATGTGGGAACGCAGATTGAGCCGCTTGCCCGGCGGCCAGCCCCTGCTGGACATGACGCTGTTCACCTCGGCGTCGTTCACGTGGGGCGTGATCCTGGCCGCGCTGCCGGTGCTGGCCATGATCTCCGTCCTGTTCACACTGCCCCAGTACTTCCAGGGCGTGGTCGGCACCAACGCGATGGGCTCAGGTCTCCGGCTGCTGCCGATGATCGGTGGGCTCATGCTCGGAGCGATTCCCGCCGCGCAGATGGTCCGGCTGGCCGGCGCCAAGGTCATCGTCGCGGTCGGTTTCCTCCTGCTCGCGATCGGGTTGGCCGTCGGCGCGACGACTGGCCTCGGTTCGACCGGCCTCTTCACCGCAGCCTGGATGTTCGTCGCCGGGATGGGGGTCGGGATGTCGATGGCCACCGCGACCTCCGCAGCGCTCGTCGAACTGTCGCAGGAGCGCAGCGGTGTCGGCGGAGCGGTGCTGCAGGCGGTCAACAAGATCGGTGGACCGATGGGCACCGCGATCCTCGGCAGCGTACTGACCGTCGGCTACCTCGCCGGGCTCCACCTGGCCGGGCTCCCGGCCGCCGCCGCGACCGCCGCGCGGCAGAGCATCTTCGGCGGCGTCGCCGTCGCCGACAGGCTGGGCTCGGCGTCGCTGCTCGCCTCGGTGCGCACGGCCTTCATCCATGGCATGGACACGGCGCTCCTCCTGGGAGCCGCGATCGCCGTGGGCGGAGTCGTGGTCACGCTCGTCTTCCTGCCCCAGACCAACTCCACCAAGGTCACGACCGTCGCCGTGACCGGCCACGGGGTCGGGCCCACCGTCCCCACGTACGAGGCCGAGCCGGCCGCGGCGGCCTGACCGCGCGCGATTCGGCCGGCGAAGCCGTCATCCGGACGGCCTCACGGCGAGCAGCAGCAGCGGGGCGTGCCCGAGCTCGGGGCAGATGATGTAGATCAGGTCCGGTTCATCGCCGCCCACGGTCCGAGCGAGAGCGTCACCGTGTGCACCCCGGCGGAGTGTCGCGGAAACCGCCCCAACGGGCAGACTGTCACGGTTGAGGATCCGCACCCCGGCCCCGGTGGCCAGATGGGCCTGAGCCGCGCGCTCTTCGGCCGCCCGCTCCGATCGAGCCAGGCGGAGAAGGAGGAGATCACCCCGGTCGAGGGGCTCTCGGCGCTCTCCCTCGATGCCCTGACCTCGGTCGCCTACGGCCCTCAGGCGCTGCTGGTCGCGCTGGGTGCCGGGGGACTGGCCGCTCTCCAGCTCGCCCCCTGGATCACCCTCGCGATCGTCGGCCTGCTGGTGCTGCTGGTCGCCTCCTACATGCAGGTGATCGTCGCCTACCCCGGCGGGGGCGGCGCCTACGCCGTGGCCCGGGCCAATCTCGGCACCCGCCTCTCCCTGCTCGCCGGGGCGGCGCTGATCGTCGACTACGTGCTCACCGTGGCGGTCTCGGTCGCCGCCGGGGTGGGATCGCTCACCTCCGCCTTCACGTCCCTGGCTCCCTACAGGCTCCTCCTCTGTCTGGGCACGCTCGCCGTGATCACCTTGCTCAACCTCCGTGGGCTCGCCGACGGAGCGCGCGCCTTCCTGGTGCCGACCCTGCTCTTCATCGCGGCCATCCTGGTCGTGATCGCGGTGGGATTGATCCATCCCCTCGCCCCCCACCTCAAGGCGCCCGGGACCTCCCAGGTCGCCACCCACACCCTCGAGTCGGTGGGCGTGCTCCTGGTGCTGCAGGCGTTCGCCGCCGGCTGCAGCGCCCTCACCGGAGTCGAGGCGATCGCCAACGGCGTCCCCCTCTTCCGGCCCCCGCAGGTGAGGCGGGCGAGGCAGACCGAGCTGATGCTGGGCATCCTGCTCGCCGTCATGCTGGCCGGGCTGGCGGTGCTGATCCAGCGCTTCCACGTCGAGCCCCGCAACGGCGACGCGGTCCTCAACCAGATCGTCGCCTACGCGCTGGGCCGGGGCTGGGCCTTCGCCGCCATCTCCATCCTGATCACCCTGGTGCTGGCGCTCGCCGCCAACACCTCGTTTGGCAGCCTGCCGGTGCTGGCCAGCCTGCTCGCCGGGGACAACCGGCTTCCCCATGGCTTCGCCATCCGCGGCGACCGCCTGGTTTTCAACCTCGGCATCTGGGTGCTGGCCATCCTCTCCGCGGTCCTGCTGGCGGCCACGGACGGCAACACCGACTCGCTGATCCCGCTCTTCGCCATCGGGGTCTTCACCGGCTTCACCCTGGCCCAGTCGGGGATGGTCGTCCACTGGCTGCGGAGACGCTCTGCGGGCTGGTGGTGGCGCTCCGGGCTCAACGGGCTCGGGGCCGTCGCCAGCGGTGTCGCCACCCTCATCTTCGTGGGCAGCAAGTCCCGCGAGGGGGCGTGGGTGGTGGTGGTCGCCATCCCGCTCCTGATCCTCCTCTTCGTGCGCGTCCACACCTACTACCACCGGGTGGCGCAGGAGCTCCACACCGGCGAGCGGCCGCCCCACCCCGCGGCGTGCACCACCACCGTGGTGGTCCCCTTCACCTATGTCTCCCGCCTCGTCGACGAGGCCCTCTCCCAGGCGCTCTCCATGAGCGACCACGTGGTGGCGGTGACGGTGGTCTTCCCTGAGGACGGGGCGAGGCGCGCGGAGCTCGAGGCCGCCTGGAAGCGCTGGGACCCGGGGGTGCCCTTGGTGATCCTCGCCTCCGAGTACCACTCGGTGGTGCGCCCGCTGCTGCGCTACATCTCCTCCCTCAAGCCCACCCAGGCCCACCGGGTGGTGGTGCTCATTCCCGTGATCGCTCCCCGCCACTTCTGGCAGCAGGCGTTGCACAACCACCTGGACCTCCTCCTCAGCGCCGCGCTCGAACGCCGCCGCGACGTGGTGGTGGCGCGGCTGACGTTCCCGCTGCGCCACGCCTAGCCGTAGCGCTCTTCGGCGCGCTGCCGGGCGTCACAATCTCTCCCATGGCGGGCTCGCAGACGGGGACGGCTCTGCTCGTGATCGACGTCCAGGAGGCGGTCCTCGAGGGCTGCGCCGGCGTTCCCGGCGTGCTCGATCGGATCAATGCGCTGATCGCGCGGGCGCGCAGGGCAGGCGCCCCGATCGTCTTCGTCCAGCACGAGGATCCGGAGGACCCGGAGATGACCGCGGGCAGCCCGGGGTGGCAGCTCGCCGCCGCCCTGGAGCGGCTCGCCGGCGATCCGGTGGTGGCCAAGACGTACCGCGACGCCTTTGCCGGCACCGAACTGACGGCCACCCTGGAGCGGTCGGCCACTCGTCGGCTGGTGGTCACCGGTTCCCAGTCCGACTTCTGCGTCCAGACCACCGCTCTCTCCGCCCTTGTGCACGGATACGACGTCACCCTGGTGAGCGACGCCCACACGACCACCTCCGCCCGGCTGGCCGCAGAGGAGCTTCGCGCCGAGGCGATCATCGAGCTGGTCAACGCCCGCTTCTCCACCCTCCGACACCCTGGGCGGATGATGGAGGTGCTGCCGGCGTCCGGCGTCGTGATCTAGTCGCGGACATCGGGCGAGCGGGGGCTCTGGAGACGCTCAACGGCGATGGCGCGCGGGTGCACCTCGACGACGAACGCTTTGGACAGACATTGAACGCACCGCGACACGCGGCGCGCGCTGTTCCCGTTGTCGGAATGGCAGCGCTTCCATCAGTGCAACGCACTGGGTCGCGCTGCAGGAAGGTGCGGGGCGGCGACGCGGCGTTGACACCCGTGCTGAGCCGTCCCTATAGTGTGGCCCCACCACATGATGGATGTTCACAGCCCGAAGGTGACCCTCGATCAGGTGGCACATGTGGCGGGGGTTTCGCGGACAACGGCGCACCGCGTCCTCACTTCTGATCCTCGGGTCAGCCACAGCACTCGGCGCACGGTGGAGCAGGTGGCGAACAAGCTCGGCTACGTCCCCAACCAGGCGGGCCGCGCCCTGGCAACCGGCCGCAGCGATGCGGTCGCCCTCGTGGTCTTCGAGCCGACCTCGCTGCTCTTCGGCGATCCCTTCATCTCGCGGCTCACCCGCGGCCTGGGCGACGTCATCAGCGCGCGGGACAAGCAGCTGATCCTGCTGGCACCGCAGACAGCGTCCGATGCCGACCGGGTGGAGCGCTACGTCGCCGCCGGCCACGTCGACGGCGCCCTGCTGGTCTCGCTGCCCAGCTCGCACCCCCTCCCGGAGCGGCTCACCGCGCGCGGCATCCCGCTCGTGATCGGCGGCCGCCCCAGCCAGCCGGACCGGTTCAGCCACGTCGACGTCGACAACGTCGCCGGGGCCGCGCATGCCGTCGCCCACCTCGCCGCCGGGGGAAGGCGGACCATCGCCACGATCGCGGGGCGCCGGGACGTGCCCGCCGGGCAGGACCGGCTCCGCGGCTACCAGGATGGCCTGATGGCCGCCGGGCTCCCCCCGGACGAGGCGCTCATCGAGACGGGCGACTTCACCCTTGACGGCAGCTACCGGGCGATGCGCCTGCTGCTCATCAAGCGTCCCGACCTGGACGCCGTGTTCGCGGCATCCGACCTGATGGCGGTCGGCGTCCTCCAGGCGCTCACCGAGGCCGGCCGCCGGGTCCCCGGGGACGTCGCGGTGGTGGGCTACGACGACGACCCCATGGCCGTGTCGATGCAGCCGCCCCTGACCAGCGTCCGCCAGCCCATCGAGGAGATGGGGAGGGAGATGGCGCGGATGCTCATGGACGTCATCCACACCCCCGACCAGCGGCCGCGCAAGGTGCTCCTCAACACCCGGCTCGAGGTCCGCCTCTCCTCGGCGCCGGCCGCCCCGCGGCTCCTGCCCGAGTAGCCGGCCCGGCAGCGCGCGCCGGGTCGCCCAACGCCGGGCAGGCGATCGACGCGATCCGGCCGCCGGCTCCATGACCCGGGCCCCCCGAAGTCTGGGGCCGGTCACGAGCCCGTCTCAGGCTCGTGATGCGTCCTCCCCCCGGCGAGGGCCCGGGGGAGCATCGGGGCCGGAGGATCCGCCTTTGACGTGCGCCGCCCGTGACCGCTGAGGGGAAGCTGAGCGAGCGCCCTAAGATCGGGGTCCTCTCGCCGCTCGTGGCCGGCAGCTACTCGAGCAACCTGATCGCCGGGGTCGCCACCGCCACCGCCGCGTCGGGCACGCGCGTGGTCGCCATCCAGACGCTCGACCTCGACTTCGGCGGACCGGCGGAGCGCCTCACCCCCTCCGCGCCTCGGGGCCTCTCCGAAGGCGAGTACCTGGGTTGGCCGCCGGGCACCGAGGCCCTGGTGCCCCATTTCGCCCTCCGCCCCGCCTGGGATCAGGTGGCCGGCTTCCTGGTGATCCTCAATGCGGTGGAGCCCTGGTATCTGCACGCCCTGCGCGAGGCGGGCAAACCGGTGGTCGTGCTCAGCCACGAGGTCGAGGGTTTCTCCTGCCCGGTGGTGCGGACCGACAACCGGAGCGGGATCGCCCAGGCGGTCTCCCACCTCATCGAGCACGGCCACCGGAGCATCGCGTTCGCGGGTTGCCTGGTCCAGACCGACATCACCGAGCGCCTCGACGCATACCGCGACTCCCTCGCCGCCCACGGCATCGAGGTCCGCGAGGACCTGATCTACGAGGCCACCGACAACCTCGAGGGGGGAGGCGAGGTCGCCGCCCAGCAGATGCTCGCCGCCGGGCTGCCCTCGACGGCCGTGGTCGCGGCCACCGACTACAACGCGCTCGGGATCATCCGCGCGCTGGCGAGGGCGGGCCGGGTCCTGCCCCGTGACCAGGCGATCGTGGGCTTCGACGACGTGCCGGCGGCAGCTCTCTCCCAGCCCACCCTCTCCACCGTCCACCAGAGCTTCGAGCAGATCGCACGCACGGGTGCGGACCTGCTCATCGAGATCATCCAGGGCGTCGACGTCCCCAACGGGCGCCACCTGGTGCCGACCGTCTTCATGGCCCGCGAGTCCTGCGGCTGCTCGGCCGCGGCGGTCATCGGCGACCTTCAGGACCCGGTCGCGAGCGCCGATCTCCCGGCTCGGGAGAGGCTGCTGCTCCGCCTGGAGCGGCTTCTCGTCGAGGGCGAATCGCCCACCGGCGTGCACACCGCCGCCATCGTCCGAGCCGTCGACCTGATCCTCTCCGCCATGGAGCTGACCGGCGAATCTGCCGGACCGGCCCGGGGCCTGCTCGCCGAGGCGGCCGCCGCCATCTACTCGGTCAGCCCTCGCCGGACCACCCTCGACGCCACCGTCGCCTGCCTCCGCCAGTACCTTGACGACGTGGGCGTCACCCCCGCCGCCTGGAGGTGGCGGTACGGCGGCTGCATCACCGACATCGCGGTGGAGCTCTCCGGCTGCATCAGCCGGGCCGAGGCGGGCGCGCGCGCCGCTCTGCACGAGGTGATGACCCTCGACCACGAGCTGAGCGTCTCCCTGCTCAGTGGCACGGCGGGAGACCCCAAGTCGCTCGGCTGGCTCGCCCACACCCCGGCCCGGGCCGGCTGCATGGGACTGTGGGCCGACGAGACCCGCGCCGGTGCAGCCCATCACGGCGCCCTCGACATCGCCGGCTCGTACCTGCGGGGCAAGGGCAGGCTCCACGTTCCCGCCCGGACGCGTGTCGAGTCGTTCCCCCCTGACGCCCTGCTCGAGGATCTGGAGTGGCGCCCGGGGGAGATCGCGATCGTCTTCCCGACCAAGACGCCCACCCTCGACCTCGGTCTGCTCGCGGTGGTGACGCGGCTCAAGCCCGCGGAGGAGTCCGGCCGCGACCGGCTCTTCGAGGACAACGCCCTGCTCAGCGTCGCGCTGGAGCGGGATGTGATGACCGAGCGGCTGCGCCGCTCCAACGCCGACCTGGCCACCTTCAGCCACGCCATGGCCCACGACCTCCGCAATCCCCTCGCCACCATCTCGATGTGGGCGTCGGTCGCTCACCTCCGTTCGTCGGGCGATCACGGCACGGAGCGGGTGCTGGAGATCGTCGACCAGATCAAGGAGGTCGCCGACTACGCCACCGAGCTGGTCGCCGACCTCCTCCATTACGCCGAGCTGGACAGCGGGCGGACCGCGTCCGAGCCGGTGGACCTCAACGTGGCCGCGGCCCGGGTGATCGCCACCGTTCGCTCGACCGTCGTCGAGCAGGCGGCGGTGATCGAGGCGCAGCCCCTGCCCACGGTGCCCGGCAGGGCCGCCGAGCTGCAGCTGGTGCTCCAGAACCTGATCGAGAACGCGGCCAAGTACCGCTCCGACCGCCGCCCCCGGATCACGCTCGACGCCGTCCGTGACGGGGGGTTCTGGAAGCTCCGCTGCCACGACAACGGCAAGGGCATCGAGACGGAGCTGCGCAGGCAGATCTTCGAGCCCTTCGCGCGTGGCAACACCTCGCTCCCGGGCAGCGGACTCGGCCTGGCCACCTGCCGCCGCATCGTCGAGGGGCACGGCGGCCGGATCTGGATCGAGGCCAGCGGCGAGAGCGGCACCACGGTGGTCTTCACCCTCCCGGCGGGGGCCGCGAACGGCAGCGGCAACGGGCATGGCGGCGGGACGGTCCGGCGGCGGACGCGCGCCGTCACGAGAGGTAAACTGCACCCGTAAGCATCAGATCCCGGCAGCGCCGCCGACTCGCCGAGCCGGGCTCGGGCGTGAGCGGTGCACCGGTCCGGCTGAGATCCACATGCCGCCCGCCGACCGCCGCCGTACCCCCCGCATCAACCGCCTCCTCCAGGCCCTCCCCCGGCCGGAGCGCGACCGGCTCACCCGCGGCATGGTGCCGGTGACGCTGCCGATCAAGACCGTTCTCTTCGAGCCGGGCGAGCCGATCGGGGCCGTCCACTTCCCGGTCGACGGGGTGATCTCGCTGGTCACGCCGCTCGACGACGGCGCCATCGTCGAGGTGGCGACGGTGGGCAACGAGGGGATCGTCGGGGTGCCGCTGGTCCCGGGCGGGTCGCTCGCGGTGCGCGCGATCTCCCAGGTGGCGGGCTCCTCGCTGCGCATGGACGGGGGCGCCTTCCTGCGCGAGCTGGACCGAGAAGGGCCGTTCCGCGACCTCGTCCTCCAATATCAGCAGGCCCTCTTCGGCCAGATCTCCCAAGCCGCCGCCTGCAACCGCCTCCACACCAACGAGGAGCGGCTCAGCCGCTGGCTGCTGATGAGCCACGACCGCGTCGGGGTCGACGAGTTCGCCATCACCCACGAGTTCCTCGGCCAGATGCTCGGCTCGCGCCGGGCGACGGTGACGCTCTCGGCGGGACTGCTCCAGGCGGCCGGCCTGATCAGCTATCACCGCGGACACGTCGCCATCCTCGACCGTGAGGGCCTGGAGGGGGTCGCCTGCGAGTGCTACGGGGTGATCAAGCGGCAGCTCGACCGCTTGGTCGCGCCCCCGCCGGAGACCGACGGCCATCCGCTGACCGTCTGATCGGTACGGCGGCGGGCAGACGGCCAGGACCGCCGCCGGGCAGCATAGGTGCCGTCAGACCCGCTGTCCGCTCTTTCACGCTCGCGCTGGAACGGGAGGTCGGGTGGCCGTCGTCACGCCACGTGGTTCGACGCAGCCACCCACCAAGGATCGGAAGTGGATGACAGTCTCGGTTGCGTTCTCCAAACCGAACGAGCCCGGTTGAGCCCCTCCCCCTCCGGGCCCGTTCCTATGGAGGAGCGCTTCGCCGACGTCGGCGGCACGCGCGTGCGCTACCTGATCGGCGGCGAGGGCAAGCCACTCGTCCTCTGCCACGGCTTCATCAGCTCAGGCGAGGAGTTCGGCGGCCGCTTCGAGGCTCTGGCAAGTCAGCACACCCTGATCGCTCCCGACCTCCCCGGCAACGGGCAGTCGGCGCCACTCGGCTGCCGCCACACCGCAGAGGCGATGGCCGGCACGGTCTGGGCGCTGCTCGCCCAGCTCGGGGTGCGCCACTTCGATCTCGCCGGGCTCTGCCTGGGCGCCTCGGTCGCCTGCGCCATGGCCGGCCAGGACGAGGCCGCGGTCGACCATCTGATCCTGCACACCCCCCTGCTCGGCACCGGGCTGATCCGGGCTCAGTACCGCTGGCAGGTGCGCATCCTCACCATCCGGCCGCTCTGGGCCGGGGTGATCTGGCTGAGCCGCCGGCGCACGGTCAGCGATCTCTACAAGCGGCTGACCATCGAGGGCAAGGGCGTCGATCCCCATACCGCCGACGTCAACTACCTCAACCAGCGCCGCGCCCACCCGCGCGCGGCCCGGGAGTGGCTCTCCGGCGGCCTGGCCCGGGAGGACCTGGAGATCGTCCGGAGGCGGGCCCGGCCGACCATGATCATCGTCCCCGAGCACGACCGGCTGGTCAACGTCGACCGCCTCCGCCGGATGATCGCCCCGCTCCCCAACGTCGAGCTGGTGGTGGACGGGCAGGGGGGCCACGGCTGGAGCCCGGACGCGGTGGTGCGTCACCTCGCCGTGATGCGGATGGCGCTCACCGACTGACCCGATCGCCCCCTCGTGGGGGAAAAGCCACGCGCGGAGCCCCACAACCGCCATAGTGGCGACAGGAGCCGCCCCGCGATTCCGCTTGGAGGCCGGCCATGACGACTCTCCTGCTGGTGCACGCGCACCCGGACGACGAATCAATTCTCACCGGAGGTGTGATGCTCCACGCTCACCGGGACGGCCATCGCGTGGTCCTGGTGACCGCCACCCGGGGCGAGGAGGGCGAGGTCCACAACATGGACGCCGCCGACGCGCGTCCCCGCCTGGGCGAGATCCGCAGCGAGGAGCTGCGCGCCGCCGGCGCCATCCTGGGGGTCGACCGCCAGGAGTTCCTCGGCTATCGCGACTCGGGGACGTCGGGCGGTGCCGGTGACATCTACCCGGACACCTTCGCCGCCGCACCGCTCCGCGAATCGGCGGAGCGGGTGGCCGTGCTGCTGCGCGACGAGCGTCCCGAGGTGGTGGTCACCTACACGGCGGACGGGACGTACGAGAACCCCGACCACCGGATGGCCCACGCCACCACGCTCGCCGCCCTGGAGACGCTCGCCGGTGAGGGCTGGGCGCCCCGCAAGCTCTATCTCAACGCGGTGCCGCGCAGCTTCGTCCTCGAGGTCGTCGAGGCGGCCCGCGCCGCCGGGATCGAGCTGCCCGGGGAGCTGGGCCAGGCCCGGGGGATCCCCGATCAGCAGATCACCACCTGCGTGGACGTCTCCGACGTTCTGGACCGCAAGCTGGCCGCCTGCGTCGCCCACCTCAGCCAGATGGTTCCGGGACTGGCGCTGGCCGCCATGGCCGCGGACCTCTTCGCGGCAGCGTTCGGCATCGAGCGCTTCGTGCTGGCGCGGGGCGGCGCGGGCGAGGCCCTGCCGGAACGCAGCCTGTTCGCCGGCGTCGACTGAGGACCGCCGGGCGGATCGGCCGCCGGCCGGCGCGGATCACCGCGCCGGCCGGACAGCCTGCTCCGAGGAGTTAGGCGGCGCGCACCTGACGCGCGCGCGGGCCCTTGTCGCTCGTCTCGACCGCGAAGCTCACGTGCTCGCCCACCGCCAGGCTCTCGAAGTTGAGCGAGGGGTCGAGACCGCTGCGGTGGAAGAAGTACTCCGCGCCATCCTCAGCGGTGATGAAACCGAAGCCGCGCTCCTGCACGACTTTCTTGACGGTACCAGTCATGGCTGGTCTCTCCTGGTCCTTCTCGGATTACTGACGACGCGCGGGTCCGTTCGAGAAGGTGGAAGACCACGAGCGACACCCGCCCGATTTGGGCGGCTTCCACTAGGGTACCCCAATCTCACCAGAACACGTCCTCCACGGGGTCGATCCCCAGGATGGCGGGCCGATCGACGCGCTCGGCGGCCTCTCCCTCGGGGCCGGAACCGACCGGCGAGGGTCAGACCCGGGTGGCCAGGAAGATCGGGATCAGGCGCGTGGTCTTGGGCTGGTACTCCGCGTACGGGGGGAAGGCCTCCACCGCCCTCCCCCACCACTCCGCCCGCTCGTCGCCGCTCAGCTCCCGGACGGTGACGTCGAACGGCACCGCGCCGTCCTGGATCATCACCTCGGTGGGGTGGGCGACCAGGTTGTGGTACCACTGCGGGTTCTCGGGGGTCCCCCCCTTGGAGGCCACCAGCGCGTACTGGCCGCCGTGCTCGACCCGCATGAGCGGGAACTTGCGGACCTTGCCGGTGCGCTGGCCGCGGGTGCTGACGATGACCACGGGCAGCCCGGTGACCTGCTGGACGTTGCCGGTCTGGCCGCCGGACGCCTCGTATGCGGCCACCTGGTCGCGGACCCACGGGCTGGGGCTGGGCTCGTACTCACCTTGAATGGGCATGTCCCGATTCTAGTCAGCCGGGGTCGCGCGCCGGACCGGCTGCCCGGACCCGCGTCCCGCCGGGTCAGCCCGCGGCGACCGCCGCCGCGGGTACCGGGGCGGGTGCGGCTGCACGGCGCGGGCGGGTGAGCAGGGTCGGGTCCTGGCGGTGGAGCAGCCACACGGCGCCGGCGATGCAGAGCGCGGTGAGCAGCAGGAGCATCGCCAGCTCCCCTGAGAGCGGCCAGAAGCCCAGGTCCCACTCGGGGTGGCTGCCGGGCAGTCCCATCGGCTGGATGACGTTGAGGTTGACCGTCGACCCGACCGCGTCCACGCCCCAGCGCGCGCTGCTCAGCCAGCTCAGCTCGCCCAGCACCGGCTTGTGGGCGATGTCGAGGATGGGCATCGCCATCACCAGCTGCACCACCAGGACCAGGAGCAGGACGCTGAGCGCCTTGTCGGTGGAGCGCATCATCGCCGACACCATCAGGCCGAGCGCCATCGCCGCCAGACCCGTGAAGGCGGCGTCGATGATCAGCTCGCCCCTCGACACCCCCGCCTGGTTGGCGAAGCCGACCAGCACCACGATGGCGGCCTGGATGACGGTGAAGGGCCCGAGCACGGCCAGCTTGGAGAGGACGTAGGCCGGGATCGAGAGCCCGACGAAGCGTTCCCTCCGGTAGGTGGGGGACTCCTTGACGATCTCCCGGATGGCGTTGACCAGCCCGCTCATGGTCATGACCAGCACCAGGATGGTCACCGCCGTCTGGGCGAGCGGCGGCGACGGGTGGCCGGGAAGGCGCACGAAGGTCCCACTGCCGATCACGAGCAGCATGACCAGGCCCAGGACCGGGGCCTGGAGCAGGAGGAAGGCGAGGTTGCGCCAGTCGGCGATCAGGGTGTCGAGGTAGCGGCGGGTGAGGATCCACATCTGGCGCTGCCAGTCGCCGGGTGGGCGGAGGGTGGCCGGCGCCGCCTCCCGGGCGCTGGGTGCGGCGGGGACGGCCTCGAGCGGCCGGGCCACGAAGCTCGTGTAGTCGGGGGTGGACCAGAAGCGCTCGTCCCACGCGGTGTCGCGGCCCGCCTCGATGTCGGTGAAGACATCCACGAAGTCGGTGCGCCCGAAGTAGGCGAGCGCCGACGCCGGGGGTCCGTAGTAGGCGACCCGCCCGCCCGGAGCCATGACCAGGACACGATCGCAGAGGCTGAGGCTCTGGACGGCGTGGGTGACCACCACGATGGTCCGGCCGCCCCGGGCGAGGTCGCGAAGCAGGGTCATGATCCCCCGCTCCAGGCCGGGGTCGAGCCCCGAGGTCGGTTCGTCGAGGAACAGCGGCGAGGGCTTGGTGAGCAGCTCGACACCGATGTTGACCCGCTTGCGCTGCCCCCCCGAGAGCTTCTCGATGGTCAGGTTGGCCCGCTCGGTGAGCCCCAGCTCGCCCATCACCTCGTTGACCCGCTGCTCGCGCACGGCGGCGGGGACGTCGCGTGGGAAGCGCAGCTCGGCGGCGAAGCGCAGCGCCTGGCGAACGGTGAGCTGGGCGTGGACGATGTCGTCCTGGGGGACGTAGCCGATCCGCCGGCGCAGCTCGTCGTACTCCGTGTAGAGGTTGCGCCCGCCGTAGAAGACCGCCCCCTGGTCGGCCGGCTTGAACCCGGTGAGGGCGTTGAGCAGGGTCGTCTTCCCGGCCCCGCTGGGCCCCACCACGGCCACGAAGGAGCCCTTCTCCACGCTCAGGCTCACGTGCTGGAGGAGGAACTTCCCCTCCCTCGTGCGCACCGCCAGGTCGACCGCGTCGAGCCGGACGTCGCCCATCTCGTGCTCCTCGAGCGCGCCACCGGCGAGACGGAGCAGGCTGCGGCCGAGACCCAGGATGTCGCCGTCCCGGAACGCCGACTGCGTGACCCGGCGGCCGTTGACGTGGGTGCCGTTGTGGCTCCCCAGGTCGCGCACCTGCCAGCCGCCGTGCTCGGTCCAGCGCAGCTCGGCATGGTCGCGGGAGACGTGGGGATCGGCGAGGACGATGTCGCTATCCGGAGCACGCCCGATCCGGATCACCCCGGAGCCGATCGGGTGGACGGCCACCAGGCGGCCGAGATCGACCGTGCCCGGTTCCGTCTCCGCGCCCTCCGCGTGTTCCGCCCCGGCCGCCGCCCCGGCGGTCTCCAGGGCGACGGTTCTCTCCGCGTGCGCGCGGGGTGGAGGAGCGGGCTCCACGGCCACCGGCTCGACCTCGAGCTCCGGGCCGTCGGTCGGGCTGCCCAGGCGGAGCCGCGCCGGCCCGGCGACGACGTGGGTGGAGATGCGCGCGCCGTCCAGGTAGGTCCCGTTGCTGCTGCCCAGGTCCTCGACCCGCCAGTGCTCGCCGTCGAACCGGATGACCGCGTGGCGGCGCGAGACCCGATGGTCGTCATAGCGAACGTCGGCGGCGGCGTCCCGGCCGAGCACCAACGGCCGCTCGCCGGTGAGGACGAGGACCAGCCCGCTGGTCCGGACGCGAAGCTGGCCCACTTTCAGAACACCCCTCCCGCGGCCGCCGCCGGACCCCCCTGGGCGGAGGGCCGCACTCCGACGATTCTGACGGATAACCGCCGCTACGGCTATCGTCTCGTGCCATGAGGGGTCCGATCTCGGTGGTCTGCGGCGCCAGCGGGGGCCTGGGCCCCGCCGTTCTCGACGCCCTGACGGCGCTCGGCGACCCCGTCATCGGGGTGGCCTCCCAGCGCTCCGACCCGGCCCGTCTGGCGGAGCTCCGCCCGCGCGTCCACTGGGAGCGTGCCGATCTCGCCGACCCCGCCGAGGTCGAGCAGCTCTGGCTGCGGATCGACGCCCTCGGAGAGGTGCGGCGCCTCGTCAACGTAACCGGGGGGTTCGCGGCCGGCACGGTGGCGGAGGCCGGCCCGGATCAGGTCCGGGAGATGTTCCGCCTCAACCTGGAGACGGCGTGGTGGTCCGCACGGGAGGCGGCCCGCCGGATGGTGCCGCGGGGCGAGGGAGCGATCGTCAACATCGGCTCTCGGGCCGGCCTCAGCCGGGACGGCGGGGCCGCCGCCTACGCGGTCGCCAAGGCCGCTCTCCATGCCCTCACCGAGGTGCTGGCGGCCGAGCTGGCCGGGAGCGGGGTTCGGGTCAACGCGGTGGTCCCGGGGACCATCGACACCCCCGCCAACCGCGCCCGGATGTCCCCCGCCGACCTGGCCACGGCGGTCCCCGCCGAGCAGGTCGCGGAGGTCGTCGCCGCGCTCTGCGCCGGCGGCCTCGAGGCCGTCACCGGGGCGCTGGTACCGGTCTTCCGCCGCGCCTGAGCGTTCGCCCCGCGCCGGCCTGCAAACGGCTCAGCTTGTGCCGCTGAAGAAGATGTTGATCAGCGCCGGCCCGAGCAGAATGATGAAGACGCACGGGAAGATGCAGCCCATCATGGGCAGCAGCATCAGGACCGGAGCCCGATGGCCCGCCTCCTCGGCGCGCTGCTTGCGCTTGCGGCGCAGCTCCTCGGACTGGATCCGCAGGACGTTGACCACACTCACCCCGAGTGGCTCCGCCTGGACCACGGCACGGCAGAACTCGCTCAGCTCCTCGACATCGTTGCGCTCGGCCATCGCCATCAGCGCCTCGCCCCGGGGCCGCCCGAGCCGGATCTCGTTGAGCACCTTCTGGAACTCATGGGCGAGCAGGCTCTCGTCGGCCTCGCCCACCCGCATGATCGCCATGTCCAGGGAGAGCCCCGCCTCCATGCAGACCGTGAGCAGGTCGAGCACCCCGGAGAGGGCGAGGCGGATAGCGTTCTGCCGCTTCTTCGCCTTGCGCTCCAGAGAGAGGGTCGGGTACATATACCCGGCGACCACGCCGACCACGACCAGGAGGATGTTCTGAGGTGGCACCAGGTTGGCGAGCACCGAGAGACCGACGCAGACAAGGGCGCAGGCGACCGGGAGGATGAGGCGGAGCGCGAGCAGGGTCTCGGGTCGCTGCCGCGAACCGGACTTCGCCACCAGCTTGCGCAGCTGCTGCAGCTGGCCCTCCTTGGTCCGTTTGGCGATGATCCCGCCGATCGCGCCCAGGATGGGGAGCACGAGGCGGTCGAAGGCCGGTTCGGTGAACTCCCCGGTCTCCAGGTCGATGTCGTAGGTGTTGGCGTTGGGGACGCTGGAGAGGCGCTGCTCGAGCAGGCTGGCGGCGGGGGTGGCCGGGACCACCCGCCACACGGCGAGGAAGACCACCACCGCGATCAGCACGCCGGCGCCGACCAGCACGACCAGGCTGGTGCTCATACCTTGATGGCGACGATGCGGCGGATCAGCCCGTAGCCGCAGAGGATCATGAAGCCGGCGATGCCCAGCATGATGTTGCCGGCCGGCTTCGCCAGCATCGGGTCGAAGTAGCTCGGCGCGATCATCATCAGGATGCCGGTCATGCCGAAGGGCAGCGCGATCAGCACCCAGCCCGACGCTCGCGCCTGGCCGGTGAGCGACTTGATCTCACCCTTGATTCGGATGCGCTCACGCACGGTGTACTCGATGGTGTCGAGGATGCTGGCGAGGTTGCCACCCACCTGCGACTGGATCTGGACGGCGATGAGCATGAGGCGCAGGTCCTCGGACTCGTTGCGGCGGACCATCCGGCCGAGGGCCTCGTTCATGGGAAGCCCGAGCTGGACCTCGCGGGTGACCCTGCCCAGCTCGATGCCCATGGGGGCGGGGACGTTGCGGGCGGCGAGGTCGATCGCCTGGGCGAAGGTGTAGCCGGCCTTCATCGAGCCGCTCAGCTGGAGGATGGTCGGCGAGAGCTGGGCGGTGAAGGCCTTGGAGCGCTGCCCCTGGCGGTAGCGGACGAACAACTGGGTCGCGACGTAGCCGACGACCGCTCCGATGGGAGCGGCGATCATCGAGCCGAAGCGCAGGTAGGCGAGCGCCCCCCCGAGGAGGGCGGCGCCGCCGGAGATCAGGATCCATTCGGTCGGACGCACCTTGAGGCCGGCCCGCGCCAGGCGGTCCGCCATCCGCGAGCCACGGTCGCTGTGTTCGAACCGGCTGCCGAAGACGGTCTGCACCGCACCGCGGATCTGGCCCAGGGGATCGCGCGACGCCGGCTCCTCCTTGGCGACCACGGGCTGAAGTTCGTCGAGCTGGCGGAGCCGCGACTGGAGCTTGGAGTCGCCGCCGGGGAGGATGAAGGCGAGGATCGCCCCGAAGAGGGCCAGGGCCCCGACGCCGGCCAGCAGGATCGCGGTCGATGTCATGTCGGCTCGCTCCGGGCGGTCAGCCCTCAGCCCCCGAAGAAGGTGTTCGGGTTGGTGACGTTCCCCGTCCCGGCGCTGATGCCGGGAACAGCACCGGCACTCGGGCTCGGATAGTCGTTGGAGGAGACGATCAGGTACTGGATGATCCAGGTGCTCTCGTCCACGACCGACGCCATGGCTGCGGCATCCTGCTTGGGCAGCTCGACCATGACCAGTTCGGCCGAGGCGGAGGCGGCGCTCGACGCCGCGGGAGACGCGGACGAGGAGGCGACGGGGGCGCCCGTCGACTGACCGATGGCGAGGACGAGGACGTCCTGGTAGGCCCAGTACGTGACCCCGCCACCGTTGTTCACCAGGATGTCGATCCGGTCATCGGCCTGGATGAAGCCCCCCGTGCCCATCCCCGTGCCGGAGGTGGCCGAGGGGCTGTAGGGCAGCGCGATCGCCACGTAGCCGGCAGGGAGCACCGCGGGCAGCCCGGCCACGGGTGCCGCCCCGGCAGTGGGCGAGGTCGTGACCATCGAGCTCTGGACGATGGTCCCCGCCGCGATGGCGATCGCCGCGTACTCCTTGGAGGTGGTGAGCGCGGCCACCGATGTGTAGTACGGGGCCTGGGCGCCGGCCGCCACCGCGGGCAGGTCGATGTCGGGCACGGCTTGGGTCTTGAGGCTGGTGCTGTCGAGGAGGGTGCCCTCGGCGATCGCGCCGCTGGCGACCACCACGGCCGTGGTCGCGACGGGTGGAGCCGTCGTGGTGGCGGTGGTCGGGGAGCCGGAGGTCGTCTTGCCCGCGTACTCCATGGCGAGGTAGAAGGCACCGGCGGCGATCAGGGCCGCGACGACGGCGACGAGGGCGCGGCGGCGCCGCTGGGCACTGACAGCCACTGCTTCCTACCTGTGACTCCGCGATCTGCGCCCCGTCCGGGCCTCCGAGCCACGCTGGCGACCCGATGGGCTGGTGGGTCCGTGGTGGATCCGCTGCGGAGATCGTGGGGGGCCGTCAAGGGGGGAGAACGATCGCGTCATCGATCTGTGAACGCCCTGCGGCATCTCGGGCACCAGGTGACGGGTGGGTGGTTACCGCCGGCCGCCCGGGAGGCCTCATCCGCGCTGCTAGCATCGGGCGGTGCCGCAGGTCACCCGGCTCTACCTCGTCCGCCACTGCGACGTCGCCAACCCGAACGGCGTCCTCTACGGCTACCTGCCCGGCTACGGGCTGAGTGAGAAGGGCATCGCCCAGGCCGAATCCCTGGGCCACAGGCTCGCCCATGAGCCCATCCGGGTGATCCGCACCAGCCCGCTGGAGCGGGCCCGGCAGACGACGGCGATCATCGCCAAGCACCTCGACCACCCCGAGGTCATCGTCGACGACGACCTGGTCGAGGCGCGCTTCGGCCTCTACCTCCAGGGGGTCCGTTACAAGCAGATCCCGTGGCGCCGCCCCCTCTGGTGGGTCCACATGGTGTGGCCGGGGTTGATGCGCCGGGACGAGACCGTCACCGGCATGGCGGACCGGGTGGAGCGCTCCCTGCAACGGCTGATGGACGCTGCCGCGGAGGGGACGACCGGCATCTGCATCAGCCATGGCGATCCCATCCAGGCGTTCTGGATCCGATACTTGGGCCGCCGCCCGTGGTCCCTCCACCACCTCGAGTGTCTCAAGGGCGGCATGCTCATCCTCGACTACGTCGACCGGAAGCTCGCCCACGTCGAGTACGTGCCCCCCCAGGTGCAGGAGCCGGCCGCGGACGCGGTCCCGGAGGCGGGCGCGGTACTGCGCTGAGGCGGCCCGGGCTCCGCCGTCGACCTCCACCCCCGCCGTGAGCCCCCGACCTCGGTTACCGACCTCAATCCCCGACGAGGATCCCCTCGGGGTCGAAGACGGCCCCCAGCTCGGTCACGCTGTGAGTGCCCGACGGCTCGGCGACCTCGACCGCCGCCCCGGCCGGCACCAGCCGGAGGTGGGCGGCGACGACGGCCGCCAGCCGCCCCCGGCTTCCCAGCAGGAGCGAGATGACGTCGTACCCGACCACATCCTTGAGCACCGCGGCGCCGACCATCACCGCGTCGCCGCCCGGAAGTACGGCCTCGACCCCGGTGAGGCTGCGCCGCGCGAGCTGGCCGCGGGCGATCAGCCCTCCGACATGGTCCGATCCGGGTTCGGGAGCGAGACCGGGGACGGCGGTCCCGGCAGCCGCGAGGGCGGCATGCAGTTCGGTGAGCGTGGCGCCGGCCTCGGCCCGGACGAGGCCGCGCTGAGGGTCGACGGCGATCCCGTCGAGGCCGGCGAGGCTGAGGACGGCGCCTCGCTCCGGTGCGGCCACGGCGTCCCCGGCACCACTGGTCAGCCGCAGGGGCAGGCGGCGCTCCTGGGCGATGCGCAGGACGGTGGCCACGTCCTCGGCGGAGCGGGCCTCCAGACGCGCGCCGCCGTCCCGCACCACGTCCTCACTGAGGGCCTCGACGAGTAGCCGGTAAAGACTCGGGTCCACTGGCCACTGAGTGTAGAGACCGAGGAAGTTGGACTAGTGCGCTGTCATGCGCTACAGGCTGGGCAGGATGTCCGTGGCCAGCTTCTCCTCGTCGGGGAGCGACGGGGCCGCGTTGGCGGGGCTGACCGCGATCCTCAGGTAGTAGTCGCCCTTCATGACGCTGAGCGACGCGTAGCCGTCGTAGAAGGCCTGGTCGCCGTACCCGCTGACCGCCTCCTCGAGGGTCGATGACGACTTGTAGTCGTTGTACCAGGTCAGGGCGTCGGCACCCTCGACGACGACCACCCGGACGCTGTCGCTCTGGGCGACGTTGGGAGTGTGGGGCGTGGGCGCGGAGGGCCCGTAGAACACGCACGCGAGACCCCCCTCGACGGTGGCGTTGCCCAGCGTCCCGGCGCTCACCGTCTCCCCGATCGCGCTCGACGCCTGGGACTGGGTGACCACGGTGCAGGAGTCGAAGTTGGGGCTTCCTGAGGTGGAGGCCGACGGCGATGTCGACGATGCGCTCGGCGGTGCCGTCGCCGACGACGAGGACGGCGCGGTGGTCGAGGAAGAGCCACACGCCGCCAGCACGACCGCGGTCACGGCGGCAAGGGTCACGGAGACCCACGAACCTGTGCGCTCACGCATTCCGATCACCTCTCCACGTACCCTCGCGACCCGGCAGGACGGCGTCGGGTTGCTTCGAGGATAGCCGACGGGGACCGCGCGGGGAAGGGGCGACGGGGGCCTCCCCTGGGCACCCCGGCCTCACGACGCCAGCCCCATCAAGCCGCGGACCGGCGGGTGATGGGCGATGTTGACCCACCACTCCCGGCGGGATCAGGTTGACGCGGATGGCCGGCGGCCGGTATGCTTCCGCCACGATGCAGATCGCGCACGCCTCGAAAGCGCTCGCCGGACAGAAAGCCCTCGCCGGGGCCAAATCCGCCGGAACGAAGTAGAGGCGCGCGCCGTGAGGCGCTCCCGCCGCCGCGGAAGAGGGCTCCCCCAGAGCGAGGGAGCCCTCTTTGTTTGTCTCCAACCATCGAGCAAGCCCACGGGAGTCCCATGAGCATCCAGTCGCAATCACGGCCGGTCCGTGTCGTCGTCCTTCCCGGCGACGGCATCGGCCCCGAGGTCATCGCCGCAGCGGTGCAGGTCCTCACGGCTGCCGCCTCCGCGCACCACCTCGACCTGGAGCTGACCGAGCGACCGATCGCGGGAGCCGCCATCGAGGCCGAGGGCCGCCCCCTCCCCGAAGCGACCCTGCAGCTCTGCCGGGAGGCCGACGCCGTCCTCTTCGGAGCCGCCGGCGCCCCCCGCTGGGACCACCTGCGCGGTGACGCGAGGCCGGGAGCCGCCATCCACGGGCTGCGCCAGCGGCTCGGTCTCAGCATCAATCTCCGCCCCGTCCACGCCTACCCCTCCCTCTCCGGCTGCGGACCGTTGCGGCCCGAGGTCACCCGCGGCACCGACTTCATCGTCGTGCGCGAGCTCTCCGCGGGCGCCTACTACGGCGCCCACGGGCGGAGCGGCGAGGGCGACGGGGAGCGCGCCCACGACACCATCACCTACAGCCGCCGCCAGATCGCGCGCGTGGTCGGCTACGCGTTCGAACTGGCCCGCAGCCGCAGCCGCCACCTCACCTCCGTGGACAAGGCGAACGCCCTGGTGAGCGGACGGCTCTGGCGCGACGTCACCTCCGAGCTGGCCGCGGACAACCCGGACATCGCCCTCGATCACCAGCTCATCGACAGCTTCGCGCTGCGCATGCTCCAGCAGCCGTCACGGCTCGACGTGGTGGTCGCCGAGAACCTCTTCGGCGACATCCTGAGCGACGAGGCCGCGGCGATCAGCGGCTCGCTCGGCCTGATGGCATCGGCCAGCCTCAATCCCGACGGTGGCCCCGCCCTCTACGAGCCGATCCACGGCACCGCCCCCGACATCGCCGGGCGCGGCATCGCCAACCCGGTGGGCTCCATCCTCAGCGTCGCCCTGCTCTTCGAGCACTCGCTCCGGCTCCCCGAGGTGGCAGCCGAGATCCGGGCCGCGGTGGACGCGGCGCTCTCGTCCGGAGCGCGCACCCCCGATCTGGGCGGCAGGAGCACCACCGGGGAGATGACCGGAGCCGTCCTCGAAGCGCTGGGCGCCCGCCAGCCATTGGAAAACCGCGCATGACCGTCGAGCGCATGGCCATCATCGACTCCACCCTCCGCGAGGGCGAGCAGTTCGCCGGTGCCGACTTCACCACCCTGCAGAAGCTGGACATCGTCGCCGCCCTCGACGAGTTCGGGGTCGACTACATCGAGATGACCTCCCCGGCTGCCTCGCCGCAGTCGGAGGCCGACCTTCGGGCCGTGGTCGCCGCCCGTCCCCGGGCCCGGGTGCTCACCCACACCCGCTGCTCCATCGAGGACGTGGACCGGGCGCTGGCCGCCGGCGCGGACGGCGTCAACGTCCTCTTCGCCACCTCCGACGTGCTCCGCCGGGCCAGCCACGGCCGCTCTCTCGACGAGGTGGTGGACATCGCCTGCGGGGTCATCAGCCATGTCCGGAGCGCCGGTCGCGAGATCCGCTTCAGCTGCGAGGACGCCTTCCGGAGCGATCTCGAGGAGATCCTGACCGTGTATCGCGCCGTCGACGCCTGCGGCCCCGACCGGGTGGGCATCGCCGACACGGTCGGCGTCGCCACCCCGCGCGAGGTCGAGGAGATGGTGGTGGCGGTGCGGGCCGCGGTCGGCTGCGACATCGAGTTCCACGCCCACAACGACACCGGCTGCGCGGTGGCCAACGCCCTGGCGGCCCTGGAGGCCGGCGCCACCCACATCGACACCACCGTGCTGGGCATCGGCGAGCGCAACGGGATCACCTCCCTCTCCGGGCTGATCGCGCGCATCGGGACGGTCTCCCCGGAGCGGGTCGAGCCGTACCGCCTCGACCTCCTCCCCCAGCTCGACGCCCGGGTCGCCGGCATCCTCGGCATCGGGGTGCCCTTCAACGCCCCCATCACCGGCGCCTTCGCCTTCACCCACAAGGCGGGGATGCACAGCAATGCGGTGCTCCGCGACCCGCGCAGCTACGAGGTCCTCCAGCCCGAGCGTTATGGTCTGGAGCGTCAGATACTCGTGGGCCACCGGCTGGTCGGGCGCCACGCCATCCGCGACCGGGCCGGTGCCCTGGGGATCGACCTCGATGACGAGCAGATCGCCCTGGTCACCGCCGAGATCAAGCGCCTCGCCGATTCCGCGACCCTCGCCGACGAGCAGGTGGACGACCTTCTGCTGCGCTGGCCCACCCCCGCCTAGCCCGCCATTCAGGAGAGCCGATCGAGATGGGAACACTGGTCGAGGAGATACTCAGCCGGCGGGTGGGCCGCTCCGTCCGCGCCGGCGACACCGTGGTCGCCGAGGTGGATGCGGTGATGGCCCACGACGTCACCGGACCGCTCGCCATCGACGCCTTCCGCAGCCTGGAGATGCCGATCTGGAACGCCTCGCGCACCGTCTTCAGCTTCGACCACGTGTTCCCGTCGAACAGCGTGGCCGCCAGCGAGCTGCACCGCCGCATCCGTGAGTTCGCCGCCGAGTACGGCATCCGCAACCTGTTCGCCGAGGGGATCTGCCACCTGGTGATGGTGGAGCGCGGTTTCGTCCGTCCCGGGGGCGTCGTGGTCGGCGCCGACTCCCACAGCACCACGTACGGCGCCCTGGGCTGCTTCTCGACGGGCATGGGCTCGACCGACATCGGGGTCACCATGGCCACCGGGCGCTCCTGGTTCCGGGTGCCGGAGACGCTCCGCATCGAGGTGACCGGCGAGCTGGCCCGCGGCGTCCAGGCCAAGGACCTCGCGCTCCACGTCATCCGCCGGCTCGGCGCCGAGGGCGCCAATTACCTGGCCGTCGAGTGGGGCGGGCCGACGGTCAGCGCCATGGGGCTGTCGGAGAGGCTCACCCTCTCCAACCTCTCCGTCGACTTCGGCGCCAAGTGCGGCCTCTGCGAGGTGGACGCCAGGACCTGGGAGTACCTCCACCTCCCCGACGGTGGCGACCAGCGACCCGGCGACCCCGTCTACGCCGAGGTCCTGCACATCGACGTGGATGACCTGGAGCCCCAGGTCTCGGCGCCGCCCGCCATCGAGAACGTCCGGCCCCTCTCGGAGCTGGCCGGCACCCGCCTCGACGAGGTGTTCATCGGCAGCTGTGCCAATGGCCGGATCGAGGACATGGCCGTCGTCGCCGGCATGCTCGACGGCCACCAGGTGAGCCCCACCACCCGGACGATCATCATCCCGGGGACCCGGACCGCCTACGTCCAGGCCCTGGAGCGGGGCTACATCGACACCTTCGTCCGGGCCGGGGCGGTGGTGATGGCCGCCGGCTGCGGGCCCTGCCTGGGACGCCAGCACGGAACCCTGGGGCCCGGCGAGCGCGCCCTCTCCACCAGCATGCGCAACTACCCGGGCCGGATGGGCAGCCCGGACGCCGAGATCTACCTGGCCAACCCGGCGGTGGCGGCGGCGTCTGCGATCGCCGGCGTCATCGCCGACCCCCGGGAGGAGCACTGATGTCCCGCGTCTTCCGCTTCGGTGACGGCATCTCCACCGACGCCATCATGCCCGGCCGCTACAACCTCACCACCGACCCGGCCGCGCTCGCCCAGGCCTGCTTCATCGAGAACCGGCCCGACTTCCACGAGACGGTGCGGGCCGGCGACGTGATCGTGGCGGGGAGCAACTTCGGCTGCGGCAGCTCCCGCGAGCACGCCCCCCTCTCCATCAAGGCCTGTGGGGTGAGCGCGGTGGTGGCCCGCTCCTTCGCCCGCATCTTCTATCGAAATGCGGTCAATCTGGGGCTTCCCGTGATCCGCTGCGCCGACCTGTACGACGCCGTCGAGGACGGCGACCAGGTCGAGGTGGACGTGGAGCACGGCACCATCACGGCCCACGGCCGGAGCTTCCAGGGGGAGCCCCCCTCCGCGGTCGCCCGCCGGATCAGCGAGGCCGGCTCTCTGGTCGAGCTGATCCGCAATCATGGATGGGCCGCCATCGAGGAGGTGGTCTGACCGTGCCGGTCTTTGGAGGAGGTTCCTGACCATGGTTGATGTGAGCGCTGTCTGCCCTGAGTGCGACGCTCCGGTGGAGCTCGGCGCGGACGCCGAGGTGGGTGAGATCGTGGGCTGCCCGGAGTGCGGCGCCGACCTCGAGATCCAGGCCCTGGCCCCCGCGCGCCTGGTGGTGGCCCCGCCCGAAGAGGAGGACTGGGGCGAGTGACGCCACTCCGCATCGGCATCCTCTGCTCCCGGGTCCGGGTCGAGGAGAAGCTGCTCCTCCAGGCCTTCCGCGCCCGGGGCACCGAGCCGGAGCGGATCGACGACGACGAGGTCGTCCTGGAGATCGGCCGGGCGGACCCCGGCTGGGACGCCGTCCTCGACCGCAGCCTCAGCCAGTCGCGGGCGCTGGCCGCGCTCCGGGTCCTGGAGGCCCAGGGGGTGACCACCATCAACCCGTCACGGGTGGTGGCCGCCTGCGGCGACAAGGTCGCGACCAGCGCGGCCCTGGCCGGCCGCGGCCTGCCCACCCCGCGGACGCTGGTCGCCTTCACGCCCGAGGCGGCGCTGCGGGCCGTCGAGGAGCTGGGCTACCCGGTCGTCATCAAGCCGGCGGTCGGCTCCTGGGGGCGCATGGTCTCGCGGCTCAATGACCGCGACGCCGCCGAGGCCGTGCTCGAGCACAAGCGCGCCCTCGGCTCGGCCCAGGACTCCGTCTTCTACGTGCAGGAGCACATCGACAAGCCCGGCCGCGACGTCCGCAGCTTCGTGGTGGCCGGGGAGACCATCTGCGCCATCTACCGCTACGCCGAGCACTGGATCACCAACACGGCGCGCGGCGGCCACGCCTCCAACTGCCCGGTGACGGACGAGATCGACCGCCTCTCCCGGGCAGCGGCCGAGGCGGTGGGTGGAGGCATGGTGGCGGTGGACCTCCTGGAGCGCGGCGGTGGCGAGCTGCTCATCTCCGAGGTCAACCACACCATGGAGTTCCGCAACAGCATCGACACGACCGGTGTGGACATCCCCGGCCGGATCGCCGACCACGTGCTCGCCGTCGCCCGCGGCAGCGCGGAGCGGGCCGCATCGTGAGCGCCGCGCTCGAAGAGCCGCCGGCGGGGCACGCCGTTGCAGGGGGGCTTGCGCAGGCGGCGCGCGTGGGGCAGGCCGTCGCAGGGGGGTTTGCGCAGGCGGCGGTTGCAACGCCGCCGATCGGGGTCCCCGCGTGGCCTGCCACGTGGGGTGAGATCACAAGCCGCCGGCGCCAGAGGCGCCGTACGAGCGTCCCCCCGCAGGCAACGCGCCCCACCCGCCCAACCGACGGCCACAGCGCATGACGACGACCGCCCCCCGCGCGATGGCGCAGACGCTCGCGGTCGGCGACCTGCTCATGGAGATGCTGGCCATCCCGAGCCCGACCGGCAGCGAGTGGCGTCTCGCCGGGGCGCTGCGCCAGCGGCTGGCCGGAGCCGGCTTCGACGCCGACACCGACCCCGCCGGCAACGTGGTCGCCACCTGGGGTGACGGCCCCCGCGAGGTGATGCTGCTCGGCCACCTCGACACCGTTCCCGGCAGCATCCCGCCCCGCCGGGAGGACGGCCGGATCTTCGGCCGGGGATCGGTGGACGCCAAGGGTCCGCTGGCGGCGGCGATCGCGGCGGTGAGCGGCCTGCCTCGGGGCCCGCGCACCCGCTTCACGGTGATCGGCTGTGTCGACGAGGAGGGCGACTCGCGGGGCGCCCGCCAGGTGGCCACCCGTCCGGCACCCGAGATCCTGATCGTCCTCGAGCCGAGCGGTTGGGAGGCGGTGACGGTCGGGTACCGGGGGATCGTGCGGGCCGAGCTGCGCCTCGACGACGCGCTGCGCCACCGGGCCGCGCCCGAGGCGACGGTGGCCGACCGCCTGGTCGCCCTCCTCGCCCGTCTCCAGGCGGAGCTCGACGCGCGCGGGGCGGGGCGCTCGCCCTTCCACCGCGCCGACCTCCGCGTCACCGGCCTGGAGGTGGTGGGGACGGGGCTGCGCGAGACCGCGATCGCGCGGCTCCAGTTCCGGCTCCCCCCGGACCTCGACTCGGCGTCCCTCCTCGACTGGCTCGACGGGGAGCGCGGCGAGGCCGAGCTCCTGGTCCAATTCGCCGTCGACGCGGTCCACACCCCCCGCGACAGCCGGGCCGCCCGCGCTCTCACCCGGGCGATCCGCCACCAGGGCGGGAGTCCCCGCCACAAGGTCAAGACCGGCACCGCCGACATGAACCTGCTGGTCCCCCGCTGGGGCTGCCCCGCCGTCGCGTACGGCCCCGGCGACTCCCACCTCGACCACACCCCCGAGGAGGCGGTGGACGTCGAGGAGCTGGAGCGGGCGGTGGAGGTCCTTCTCGACGCCCTGGGCGAAGTGAGCCGATGAGGGCGGTCATCCAGGGCGGCTCGGGGTACGCCGGGGGCGAGCTGCTCCGGCTGCTCTGCGGCCATCCCGCCCTCCAGGTGGCCCAGGTGAGCTCGGAGCGCCTCCGGGGCAGGCCGGTCACCGCGGTGCACCCCCACCTGCGCGACCGCACCGAGCTGCGCTTCTGTGGACGCGACGACCTGGAGCCCGCCGACGTCGTCTTCTCGGCGCTGCGCCACGGGGAGACCGCGCCGCGGATCGACGAGACGCTGGCGCTGGCGCCGGTGGTCGTCGACCTCTCCGCCGACTTCCGGCTCCACGACCCCGCCGACTACCCCCGCTGGTACGGGTGGGAGCACCCTCGCCCCGAGCTGCTGCCGACCTTCGTCAGCGGGCTCGCCGAGCTCCACCGGGACCGGATCGCGACGAGCGACCGGCTCGCCATCGGCGGCTGCATCGCCACCGCCACCCTGCTGGCCCTGGCGCCCCTGGTCCGCGCCGGGCTCCCCGACCCCAGCCTGCCAATCGTGGTCGACGCCCTGATCGGCTCGTCGGCGGCGGGCTCGGAGCCCACCGCCAGCTCCCACCACCCGCACCGCAGCGGCGCCATGCACAGCTTCGCGCCCACCGGCCACCGTCACACCGCCGAGGTGCTCCAGGAGCTGCGGGCGCTCGGCGAGGTGGGCGAGGTGGCCCTCAGCGTCACCTCGGTCGAGGCGGTCCGGGGGATCCTGGTCACCGCCCACGTCTGGCTCCGCGAGCCTCTCGAGGAGCGCGAGATCTGGCGGGTGATGCGCGCCGCCACCCGGGAGGAGCCCTTCCTGCGGGTCGTCAAGCAGGCGCAGGGGCTGCACCGCCATCCCGACCCGCGACTGGTGGTGGGGACCAACCTCTGCGACCTTGGCTTCAGCCGCGACCCGGGATCGCGCCGGCTGGTGGTCACCGCCGCCATCGACAACCTGGTCAAGGGCGCCGCCGGCCAGGCGCTCCAGGCCGCCAACCTCCGGCTCGGCTGCCCGGAGACGGCGGGTCTGGAGCAGAGTCGCCTCTACCCGCTGTGACCACCGTCGTCAAGGTGGGCGGCAGCCTCGAGGTCGCCGAGGCAGGCCCGCTCCTCGACGAGCTGGCCGGCTTCTCCTCCCCTCTTCTCGTCGTCCACGGCGCCCACCTCCAGCTCGACCGGCTCTCGACCGCGCTCGGGCACCCGCCGCGGATGGTCACCTCGGTCCGCGGCGAGGTCACCCGCTACACCGACGCCCAGACCATGGACCACTTCCTGATGGCGTATTGCGGACTGGTCAACAAGCGGCTGGTGGAGGCGCTGCGCGCCCGGGGGGCGGACGCGGTCGGCCTCTCCGCCATGGACGGCGGCATCGCCAGCGGTCGCCGCCGGCCGGATCTGCGGATCGCGGAGGGGGACCGCCGGCGCCTGCTCCACGACAACCACGCCGGCAGCATCGACACGGTCGACCCCTCCCTGCTGCTCCTCCTCCTCGGCGCCGGACGGCTCCCCGTGCTCACGCCTCCGGCGATCTCCGACGAGGGCGAGGCGATCAACGTCGACGGCGACCGGCTGGCGGCCGAGGTGGCCGTCGCGGTGGGCGCGGAGCGCCTGGTGATCCTCATGAACCAGCCGGGCCTGCTCCGCGATCCCGACGACCCGTCGACCCTCATCCCCCGGCTGCGCCCGGAGCAGATCGAGGCGCACCTCCCCCTGGCGCGGGGACGGGCGCGGGTCAAGCTGCTCGCCGCCCGCCTCGCGCTGGAGGGCGGGGTGGCCGCTGTCGTCCTCGGGGACGGCCGGGGGGAGCTGCCGTTGGGAGCGGCCCTCGCCGGAGGCGGGACGTGGATCGCCGCGCCAGAGCACACCCCACTGGCCCCCTGACCCAGGAATTGGCACGATTGCAGCCGTGAGTGCTGCCGCCATCGCCCTGCAGGTCCTGCAGCTCGTCGACGCCGCCGCCTTCCTGCTCATCGGGCTGCTCGCCCTGCGCGACTGGTGGCGGGGGCGGGAGCGCCGTCGCGGCTACCTGGCGATCGCGCTCGGCTGCCTGGGCCTGGTGGCGCTGGGCTCCTCCCTGGAGCCGGTCATCGGCCACCCCGAGCGCCTCGCCGCGATCCTCCTGGTCCTCTTCATGCTCTCGGCGGCGGCCCTCCTGCTCTTCCGGGACTCGGTGCTCCGGCTTCCGCTCTGGGTGCGCCTGCTGGCCGGAGCGGGGCTGGTCGGAGCGACCGCCCTCAGCTTCATCGTGGACCTGCCGCTGGCGGCCCGCCCGGGGGTGACGCCGAGCACGCTCCAGACCGCGGCCCTCGACGCCCTGCTGGTGGTCTGGTGCCTGGCGGTGGCGGAGCCGGCGTACCGCCTGGCCAGGATCGCCGCCACCCTCCCCGCCGTGCAGCGGGCCCGGATGCGCTCGCTGGCGATCGGATACGGCGCGATCATGGCCGTCGTCGCGCTCACCGTGGTCGCCTTCACGATCGGCAGCGACCGCCTGGGAATCGCCCTCCAGGCCTGCGCCCTGCTCTGCGTGCCACCGCTGTACGCGGGCTTCGCGCCTCCGCGCTGGCTGCGCCGCTTCTGGCGGCGGCCGGTGGAGGACCGCCTCCGGGGCGCCACCCGCGACCTGCTCCTCTTCAGCCCCGACCGGCAGACCCTGGCCGGCCGCGGCCTGGACTGGGCGATCCGGATGGTGGGCGGCGACGCCGGTCTGATCGCCGACGCGGACGGTGAGCTGCTCGCCTTCCACGGCATGTCCGTGCCCGAGGCGCGCCAGGCGCTCGACCTGGTCCGCCTCCCCTCCGCCACCCACCTGGTCCGGCTCCGCCGGGGCTCGCGCACCGCCATCGTCCACCCCCTTCCGGTCACCGCCGGGACGGGCGTGCTGATCGTGCTCTCGGGCGCGCTCTCCCCCGCCTTCGATTCCGAGGAGGCCGACTGGCTGACCGGATACGCGGCGGCACTCTCGATCGCCCTCGACCGGGTACGGGTGGCCGAGCTCTCCGCGGAGACCGAGGCCGAGCTCCGCAAGGCGCGCGACCTCGCGGAGGCGGCCAGCCAGGCCAAGAGCGAGCTGCTCTCCCAGGTGAGCCACGAGCTGCGCACCCCGCTCACCGCCATGATCGGCTTCGCGGAGCTGCTCCTCAACGAGCCCGTGGACGCGCAGCAGGAGCGCCACATCCGGACCATCCTGCGGGCCGGCGACCACCTGCTCGCCCTGGTCAACGACATCCTCGACATCTCCCGGCTCGACGAGGGACGGCTCACCCTGGCCCTGGAGACGGTCGGCGTCGGCAAGGTGGTCGCCGAGGTCTTCGAGCTGGCCCGGCCGATGGCCGGCGACGCCCACGTCACCCTCCGCGTCCCCCGGATCCCGGCCTCCCTCAAGGTGGGCGCCGACCCCCAGCGGCTCACCCAAGTTCTGCTCAACTTTGTCACGAACGCGATCAAGTACAACCGGCGCGGCGGCCGGGTCGAGGTCAGCGCGGCGAGCAGCGACGGCCACTGCCGGCTGGCGGTGACGGACACCGGCCCGGGGCTCACGGAGGAGGAGATGGAGCGGCTCTTCGCCCCCTTCGAGCGCCTCTCGGCGGCCGCGTCAGGGGTGGAGGGGACGGGCCTGGGGCTGGCCCTCGCCAAGTCGCTCACCGAGGCGATGGGCGGCAGCATCGGGGTGGACAGCAGGGTGGGCAAGGGCAGCACCTTCTGGGTGGAGCTGCCGCTGGCGACCGCCGCGGACACGGCTGAGGCCGCCCCGGCCAGGGTGACCGCGGAGCGCGTCTGAGCCGTCCACCCGAGGGACGGCCGCCGCCTCCGGCCGGCCCGCCCCGAGCACCTCCGGATCAGCGGCGGATCAGCTTCCACCCCCTGCGCCACGCCTGCCAGCCGGCTACCGAGAACGCGGGGCCGCCCACCGCGCACCCGATCCACAGCAGGGGAGGCGCGTGTCCGCCGATGAACGCGGAGACGATGATGGCGACAAGGATCACCAGCAGCTGGAGTCCTCGCAGGGGGAGCTGGGCGGGGGATCCATCCAGGCAGAGCCTACGTGGGAGGTCCCAGGGGAGGGTGGCGAAGGTTCCACCTTCATGCAAGAGGGGTGCCGGTCGGGGACGGCTGGGGTCCCACGACCATAGGCGTCGGGGCCCAGGGTCGTTCGGCGGCACCGCCCTATTCGGCCTGAGCGAATACATGACTTTGCTTTAGTGCAAATGTACTTGGAGCCGATGGCTTCCCGGCGAGGACCTGAGTACATCTGCGTCTATGAGGCTCGGGCCGTTGTCCGTAAAATTCCTTGGCGCTGGGATCAGGGAAGCCAATTGACCATGGGGCTGGACTTGGGGGCACCATGGGAAGGACGCGGAGGGGCACCGAGCACCGGACCGGCCTACCCGCGCCCGTCTCTTCGCTGCCTGAGGCCGACACCCATGAACAGCAGGCGGAACTGCGTGGAACGCGGGCCGTCCCGGGCAACGCGTCCCCGACGTCGGGGAATTGCGGCCTCCCTCAGTCGGGCAGCGGCGCTTCTTCAGACGTACTGACGCGTGACAACGTACGGCGGGAACTCGCTGCGGCGCAGCTGATGGCCGCGGACCTCGAGAGTGCCCTGCATCGTCTCGTTCTCCAGGTGGATGCGCACAGGGTCGAGGTGGAAGTCCCATCCGCGGCACCCGTGCCGCTTCCCCGAGGCTGGGTAGATCTAACGAAGCGCCAGAAGCAGGTCGCCCGCCTGCTCGCCGCGGAGAAAAGCGATCGGCGGATCGCAACCGCGCTCGGCATCAACCTCAGTACCGCCAGAAGCCACACGAGCACGGTGCTTGCGAAGCTAGGCATGCGCTCCCGATGGGAGTTGCGCCACGTTCTCCCCCATGACACTCGTCATCAGGAGAACGCCGCCCAGCCTTGAGACGAGCCCAATCCTCCTTCTCAGATGGATGACCCCGCCAACTGCGCTGGTCTACCGTTGCTGATCGCCGGCCGCTCAATGCGCCGGCCGAGCTCGCTCCGCGCCGGGTGGGAGCGAGTCGTCATGGGCCCGGAGAGGGACTGCGATGAAACGCCGCCTGTTGGTGTTCGGAGGAGGCGTCGCCTTACTCCTCGCTCTGCCCGGCACCTTGGTGACTACCTTCGCTAAGGCCACCTCTGCTCAGGCTACCGTGCCGTGTCCTGGAAACGACACCGCGACCACGGCCAGTCATGCCGTCATTGACCCCTCGACGGTCTCCAACGCAACGCTCACGGCGGATGGTCTGATCGGCTACCCGCTGACATCCGTAACGGCGCTGCCCGGTGGTGGCGCCGAGTACACGTACGACACGGCCTCTGGACCAGTCATCAACATACAGCCTCCAGCGGGCTTCCAGCCGGAGACGGCGACCGCTGCTCAACGAGCGGAGTACGGAATACCTCCAGAACCTCCGACCTCCGCCGCCGAGCAGCACAGTCAATGGGCAGCGATGCTGGCGGGTTGGAAGAGCACGCCCTCCCCACCGGCGCAGCTCATCCAGACGCCGGGCGTCCGGAACACGAGCACTGGGCAGAGCAACAATTGGTCCGGGTACTACGACACGGAGTACCAGGGCAGCGAGTATGACCAGGTTTCCGGAGTCTACATCCAGCCTGCGCAGTACAGCTCGCGCTGTTCCACAAACGCCGCAGCTTTCTGGGTGGGTCTGGGAGGTATCAACTCGGCCAACTTCGGCCAAGACGGTACGGCGATGGGGTACCAGGCCGGGTTTGATCCGCTCGGGAGCGACTACAACGCATGGTTCGAGACCGATCCCGGTTTGTATGGGCCTACGTGGATCGAGGGTCTGAGCGGGACGCCCGGATGCGACTTCTGGGTCAGCACCTCGTGGATTTCGTCCGGCTCCGAGTTCGAGTACTCTTTCTACAACTACTGCACCGGCCTGGGCGACACCTACCTCTCGCCTGACGCTGGCGCTGATCTGTCTTCAGCCGACTGGATCGGCGAGGCGCCGTGCATCAACTACCTACATGGCCAATGCATCGGGACCACCTACCTTTCCAATTTCGAGACTCTCAGCTGGCAAGGTAGCTCTGCCACGACGTTTACAGGCCACAATGGCGCCATTGGCAGCTTCCCCAACACGAACGATACGATGGTGAACCCCTCCACAGGCGACACCCTGGCGTGGGCTGACAACCCGTTAGGGGGTGGCGGCAGTACGTTCAACGATCATCAATCGAGCTGTTGGTAGGCGTCTAGCCGCATCCAAGAGTAAGTCAGAGGGAGCCGCGTCTCGTTTGGGCCGCGGCTCCCTCCAATCGCCAGTGAGGGAAGAGAATGCTGCCATTACCCGGGTGCCTTGCTGGCTCACGATGATGGCGTCGCCGATGGATAACAGGTGGTGTATCCAGGAGGCATCCCGGCATTGCAGGGCCACGGCATCACCTCATCGAGTGGCAAGGCGAGGGCCGATTCGAGATCCGACCACAGCGCCGCGGAGGCGGCAACGCGCGTCGGGCCGTCGCTGACACTCACTCGGCCGCACCCTCCCACGGGGATATAGGCCTCCCAGGTCGGGGCGTTACTCGAGGAGAACGTCAGTGTGTACACCGCCTGGAGGTGGAGAGCGCAGCTGAATGCACCCGATGGGGCGGCCGGCAGACTTCGGACGTCGTGCGCTAGCGCCGCGACCACTGGCGACTCCGTGACCGTGCAGTCGATCGATGGGAGTTTGAGGTCGACAGCCGTTCGAAGGATCTCAACCTGACTCTGGTGCGGTTCCTCTCGTAACACACCTGGGCAGTTCTCTGGAGTGGTGCTCGCGATTTGGTGTGCCGCGACGATGGCTCCGGCGGTGATGATCCCTGCCACAAGGAAGGTTGCTACGGCCAGAAGGGCGGCGGCCGGGGGCTTGCCCGCGGGACGCGAGTATGCCACCACCACGGCATGTTCTGCAAAGTCTCTGGCCAGGGGCGACTGGGCATTTCGATGGCGCAAGTAGGCACGGGTCAGGTTATCCAGCTCGTCATCTGACACGATGGGTTTAGCCATCCGTCATCACCCTCCTTAGCTTCGCCCTCGCGCGTGCGAGATGGCTCTGGGCGGTGCCGATGCGGCACCCGAGAATTTGAGCGCACTCCGACAAGCTGTATCCGTCCCCGATGTGAAGGGCAACCAACGCCCGCTGCTTCGGCGACAGGGTTTGGTATGCCCGCCGGAAGTCGAGTAGCTCCCCGCATAGGTCGTGAGGCTCAGGGCGGCCCGCACCCGAGAAGCTTCCACTCAGCCAATGGGAGCGTCGGACGAGACCTCTGCGCCGTCGTATGGCGTTATTGATGCAAACTCGCGTCAGCCAAGCGGTAGGGTTAGCGAAGCCTCGCAGCGACGCTCGGTGACGCCACGCGGTGACGACGGTATCTTGCATGGCGTCCTCGGCCTCTCCTGGGTCGTCGACGATCGCGAGGGCAACCCGATAAAGGCGCTCTGCCTCACGTTGGACGAGATGTTCGAAGTCGGTCTGGTATGCCTCGGCGCTGTCGGGTGCACGCACGACGGGAATATTCAACCCCACACCAACATAGATGCCGCAAGGAGGCCTTCTTGTTACCGCGAGATGGATAAAGGGCCCCGTCCGGGGGCCCAGTCACTGGCACGGCCACCGCCGAGCCGGAAGAGGACTGGACCATGAGCGGCCCCTCTCTGCCTCTGCTCCGCCTCGCCGGCCTCGGCCGGCTGCCGGGGGCCAGCCTCGGCCTGCTCCTCCTCGTCGCCGGGGTCCCGCTGGGCCTCGCGTTCGGGATCGGCTTCCCGTCCCGTCGAACAAGGCATCCCTGCTCTCGCAAACGTGGCGAATTGATGGCTGGCGGCAGATCCATCGTCCGGACCGCGAGCCATCGCGCTTGGTCTGCGGCTGCACGCTCGATCCAGCGATGGCAGCCCTTCCTGTACTGGTTCAGCCTCTGGAACTGGCAGCTGTGTCCTCCGCGGCGAGGAGTCCCTCATATCCGAGCACCAGCGACGCCACGATCAGCAGGATCGCCACGACCCGCCGGCCCGGCTTCGGCCTCTCGGCCCCACCCCGCGCTGCAGCCGTCATGCGGGCTCAGGCTGGGTCTCGCGGCGGGTGACGATAAGGGGCAACTGCCCCGGCTTCTCCGGGACCGCCGGCCCAGCGCGGCCGCTCACCGGCCGCGCTCCCCCCGGGTCGCACCGGCGGGCCTCGCGCCGGTCACGTGCCGGGCAGGGTCCCCGCGTGGGCCATGGTGGCGACGGTGAGCACCAGGACCACGAAGACACCGAGCACCAGGGTGCCCGCGGCGCTCACCGCCAGCACCGAGCTCCCCGCCCAGCCGGTGCGCGGCCACTCGTACTCGCGCTCCTCCGCCGCCGGGCGCTGGAACATGATCAGGCTCACCCGCAGGTAGTAGTAGACCGAGACCGCGCTGGTGCCGATCCCCCACATCGCCAGGGCCACGTTGTGGCCCTGGATGGCGGCGGCGAAGACCAGGAACTTGCCGACGAAGCCGGCTGTGAACGGGAAGCCGGCCAGGGAGAGCAGGAAGAAGGCCATCGCCGCGGCCACGTAGGGGCGGCGGTGCCAGAGCCCGCGGAGCTGGTCGTAGCTGTCCAGGTCCTCCCCGCGGCCGCTCATCACCGTGACCACAGCGAAGGCACCCAGGTTGGTGAGCGCGTAGGCGGCCAGGTAGTAGAGGGCGCCCTCCACGCCCAGCACCGTGCTCACCCCCACGGCCACCCCGATCAGGATGTAGCCGGCCTGCGCGATGCCCGAGTAGGCGAGCATCCGCTTGATGCTGGTCTGGGTCAGCGCGGCCAGGTTGCCGATGACCATGGAGAGGATGGCGACGCCGATCACCACCGGGCTCCAGCGCGCGTAGTAGGAGGCGAAGGTGTCGTCGAAGAGGCGGATCAGGACGATGAAGGCGGCCACCTTGGTGGCCACGCTCATGAAGGTGGTCACCGAGGTGGGCGACCCCTGGTAGACGTCGGGGGTCCAGGCGTGGAAGGGCGCCGCGCTCACCTTGAAGGCGAGCCCTACGAAGATCAGGATGATGCCGCCCACCAGGAGCGGGTCGAGCGGCAGGGAGCGGTCCATGGCCAGGGCGATCTGGGCGAGCTGGGTGTGCCCGGTCTCGCCGTACACCAGCGCCATCCCGAAGAGGAGGAACGCGGAGGCGAAGGAGCCGAGCAGCAGGTACTTGACCGCCGCCTCCTGGGAGCGCTCCTCCTGGCGGGAGAATCCGCTGAGGATGTAGAGCGAGATGGAGAGCAGCTCGACGGCCAGGAAGATGACCATCAGGCTGGTGGCGCCGGCCAGCAGCATCATCCCCGCCGTCGCCGCCATCACCAGCGAGTAGTACTCACCGTGGTGGAGGTGGCGGCGGATCAGGTAGCCGGGGCTGATCACCACGGTGAGCAGCGAGGTGACCAGGATCACGCAGTCGGCGAAGATGGAGAGCCGGTCGTAGGCGACCGCGCCGAAGAAGACGGTGCGGCCGGCGGCGCCGGCGTCGTACCAGCCGTACACGCTGGCGCCCAGGGCGCCGAGCAGGACCAGGCCGCTGACCGCCGCCAGCCAGGTGCGCCGCGACGGCGGCACCACCAGGTCGAGGAGCATGAGCAGCAGGAAGCCGCCGGCGACGATCAGCTCGGGGAGGACGCCGGCCAGGTCGGAGAGGCCGGGCGTGGCGGTGGAGAGCGGCAGGGCGCCGAGCGGGGTCATGGGCTCACCACCGTGAGCGGCTGGGTGACGACCGCAGCCACGGTGGTGCCGGCGTGGGCGTCGGCGAGGGTGACGTAGGCGGGCACCGCCTGTGAGGTGACCGCGCCCACCGGGTGGGGATAGACCCCGAGGAAGACGATCAGGGCGGCGATCGGCGCCAGCACCAGCCCCTCGCGCAGGCGCAGGTCGCTCACCTTCTCGGCGGCCGGCCGGAGGACGTCGTGCATCATCCCCTGGTGCATGCGCAGCATGTACCAGCCGGCGAGCAGCACCCCCACCCCGGCGAGCACCGCCAGCGGCCAGAAGTACTGGAAGGCTCCCAGCATGATGGTGACCTCGCCGACGAAGCCATTGGTCCCGGGCAGCCCCAGCGCCCCCAGGGTGATGACCAGGAAGAAGAGGTAGAGCCAGGGCATCCGCTTCTGGAGCCCGCCCAGCTCGCGGATGTCGCGGGTGCCGGTCCTCGCCTCGACCATCGCGACCACCAGGAAGAGCCCGGCGATGATGATGCCGTGGTTGACGATCTGGATCAGCGCGCCGTTGATCCCGTTCTGGTCGAGGCTGAAGATGCCGAGCGCGATGAAGCCGAGGTGGGAGATGCTGGCGTAGGCGACGATCCGCTTGAGGTCGGTCTGGCTCAGCGCCTGCAGGGCGCCGTAGAGGATGCTGAGGATGGCGAGCGCCACCAGCAGGGGCTGGAGCTGGTGCACGGGTCCGCCGAAGAGGGTGATCCCGAAGCGGATGAAGCCGTAGGCGCCCATCTTGCCCACCACCCCGGCGAAGAACACCAGCACCGGGGCCGGCGCCGACTCGTAGAGATCGGGGAGCCAGGTGTGGAAGGGGACGATCGGCATCTTGATGGCGAAGGCGAGCCCGAAGGCGAGGAACGCGAACATCGCCGGGGTGAGCGTGGGCACGCTGGTGAAGGGCAGCGGCACCCCGCTCTGGACGGGCTGGGGGAGCGTGAGCAGCACCTCGAGGTCGAAGGTGTTGTGGCCGGCGGCCAGCGCCTGGAAGTGCAGGTAGATGATCGCGACCAGCATCAGCAGGCTGCCCGCCACCGTGTAGATGACGAACTTGAGGGTCGCCCGGCCCCGGTTCTCGTTGCCGTAGAAGGCGAGCAGGAAGTAGAGGGGGATGAGCATCCCCTCCCAGAAGAGGTAGAAGAGGAGCAGGTCGAGGCTGACCAGGACCCCGGTGGTCGCCGCCTCGGCGAGCAGCAGCAGCCCGCAGAAGAGCTTCATCCGCTCCGTCGACTGGCGGGACACCACCAGGGCACCGACCAGGAAGAGGCCCGCGTTGAGGGCGAGGATCCAGGCCGAGACGCCGTCGACGCCGACGTGGTAGGAGGCGCCGATGACGGGGATCCAGCTGGCCAGCTCGACGTCGTGCATGGGCAGCGGGCCGCCGCCGGTCGCCGCTGTGGTGGCGACGCCGTAGACGATCATCCCGACCAGCACCGCCTCGACGGCCGCGACCGCCACCGTCACGCCCTTGATGACGTCGGCCGCCCGCGAGGGGACGGCCTGCAGCACGATCGCCCCGCCCACCGGCAGCATGATGATGGCGGTGAGCCAGGGGAGGCCGCTCATTTGACCAACCCCGCGGCGATCATCACCGCCACCGTGAACGCCACCGCGAAGAAGACCATGTAGGAGGCGTAGTCGCGGATCAGCCCGCTCTGCAGGGTGCGGAAGACGGCGCTGAAGTCGGAGGCGACGCCGCTCACCCCCTTGATCCAGCTGTCCATCACCGGGTCGCCCACCTTGCGCACGCCCTTGGCGAGGGCGCGGGTGGGCCGCACCAGGGTCCAGTCGTAGATCTCGTCGAAGTACAGCTTGTGGCGCGAGAGCTGGGGGATCAGGCGCACGCCCGGGAGCGCGAAGAAGGGCGCCGGGTTGAGGGCACGGCGCCACCAGATGAACACCCCGAACCCGATGCCCACCAGGCTGCAGCCCACCCCGATGCCGAAGCCGACCAGGCCCAGGTCGAGGCCCGGCGCCTTCGCGATCGGCCCGCTGCCGGAGCTGGTGAAGACGGGGCTGAGGAAGGTGTTGATGAGGTGGGGCCCGAAGGCGACCGGCCATTGCAGGATCCAGCCGGCGACCGCGGAGAGGCCCGCCAGGATCACCACCGGCCAGAGCATCACGGAGGGCGCCTCATGGGCGTGACGGGCCGCCTCCGAGCGCGGCTCGCCGGTGAAGGTCTTGCCGTAGAGGCGGAACGCGTACAGGCCGGTGAGGACGTTGACAACGATGCCGACGATGTAGAGGGCGGGCGTCCCCGGTCCGTTGAGCAGGCCGAAGCCGAGCAGGTCCTCCTTGGAGAACATCCCGGCAAAGAGGAAGCCGGCCAGGGCCAGGGAGCCGACCAGGAAGCTGATGGCCGTGACCCGCATTCGGGATTGGAGGCCACCCATCTCGCGGATGTCCTGCTCGTCGTGGACGGCGTGGATGACGTTGCCGGCGGCGAGGAAGAGCAGCGCCTTGAAGAAGGCGTGGAGCAGGAACTGGTACATCCCGGCGGCGTAGGCGCCGATGCCCACCGCGAAGATCATCAGCCCGATCTGCGACATGGTCGAGTAGGCGATCACCCGCTTGATGTCCTGCTGGGTGAGCGCGATGAAGCCGGCCATGATCGCCGTGCCCATGCCCACGCAGGCGACCATCCCGGCGGCGATCGGGGCGATGTCGAAGAGGGCGTGGAAGCGGGCGATCAGGTAGACCCCCGCGGTCACCATGGTGGCGGCGTGGATCAGCGCCGACACCGGGGTGGGGCCCTCCATGGCGTCGGGGAGCCAGGTGTGGAGGGGGAATTGGGCCGACTTGGCGAAGGCCCCGACGGCGAGGAGGATGCAGATCAGGGTGATCAGCGGGCTCCCCGCGCCCAGCGAGCTCGCGTGGGTGAGGATCTGGGGGATGCTCAGCGTGTAGAGATGCTGGGGGAAGACTCCGGGCAGGGCACATACCAAGTTGGGCGGGCAGGTCGGGGGCACCGTCCTCACGTTGAGGAAGAGCAGGAAGGCGGCGATCACCAGGGCCACGTCGCCGATGATCTGGGTGATCATCGCCTTGCGGGCGGCCACCACCGCGCTGGTCCGCTCGTACCAGAACCCGATCAGCAGGTAGCTGGAGAGAGCCACCGCCGCCCAGCCGATGATCAGGATGATGAGGTTGGCGGCCAGCACCAGCAGCACCATCGAGAAGATGAAGAAGTTCATGTAGCTGAAGAAGCGGGCGACCCCCTCGTCGTGCTCCATGTAGCCGACCGAGTAGACGTGGATGAGGAGGCCGACCCCGGTGATCACCAGCAGCATCAGCACCGAGAGCTGGTCGAGGGTGACGCTGACGTCGACGTTGAGGTTGCTGCCGCTGCCGAGGTTCAGCCAGTTCCAGAAGGTGACGGTCACCGACTGGTGGCCGCTGGCAGCGCCCAGGATCTCGGCGAAGATGACCAGCGTCACCGCGAAGGCGCCGGCGATGGAGAGGGTGCCGGCCAGGTTGACGAAGCGGCGGCCGAGGACGGGGCCGAGCAGGCCGCAGAGCGCGCTGCCGAGCAGCGGGAGGAGCAGGACCAGGCCGGCGAGCAGGGCGGCGGTGGAGGTGCTCATCGGTGGGCAGGCCTCATCGCTTCAGCTCGTCGAGGTCGTCCACGTCCAGCTCCCTGCCGATGCTGAAGACGCGGGTCAGCAGGCCGAGGCCGACCACCACCTCGGCGGCGGCGACCACGATGACCATGAAGGCGAAGACCTGGCCCTCCTCGCTGCTCAGGAAGCTGGAGTAGCCGACCAGGGCGAGGTTGACCGCGTTGAGCATCAGCTCGATGGACATGAAGACGACCAGCGGGTTGCGCCGGATCAGCACTCCCAGCGCGCCCAGCGAGAAGAGATAGGCGGCGGTGAGCAGGATCCATGGGAACATGGCCTGGGAGAGCATCAGTCGTCCTCCCCCGGACCGTCCATCACCATCTCCCCCGCCGGCGGCAGCCGGCGCACGCCAGTGTGCGTCCGCCGGGTCAGGTAGACGGCACCGATCGCCGCCACCAGGAGCAGCAGCGAGGTGATCTCGAAGGGCAGCACGTAGGTGTGGAAGAGCTGGTTGGCGACGGTCTGGACGTTGCCCGCCCGGTTGACCGCGTTCTCGGGGAAGCCGAAGGTGTTGTAGGGGTCGGCCGCCGGTCTTTCCGTGAAGTCGGTCCAGTCGGCGGCGCCGCCCACCGCGTAGGCGTGCATGCAGCTCGCGGACTGGGTGGTGCAGGCGGTGTCGTAGGTGATCCCGTCGCTGGCCGCGATGTAGACGGCCGTGCAGATCCCGGCGATGGCCAGGACCCCGAGCAGCAGGCGCGGATCGGTGAGCCGCGGCCGTTCCTCGGCGGCGGGGTCGAGCAGGGCGATGATGAAGATGAAGAGCACCACCACCGCCCCGGCGTAGACGATGAGCTGGACCACGAAGAGGAACTGGGCGTTGAGGACCAGGAAGACCACCGCCAGAAGGCCGACGGTGAGCACCAGGGAGAGCGCCGAGTAGATCGCCTGGCGCGAGAAGACGACCCCCAGGCCGCTGATCGCGGTGAGGATCAGGAGCACCGCCATCAGCGCGTTCACGGGCGCCGCCTCGTCGGTGCCGCGGTCTGCCCGGATGCCTCCGGCGCTGCCGGCGGGTTCTCGGCCCCGCCGCGGGCCGGAGGCTCGGCGATGCTGGGCGGGTGGGGGGCGATGCCGTGGGCCCCGGGACTGGCGGGCGCGTCGCCCCTCGCCGCCTGGGCGGCGTCCCAGGCCACCCGGGGGCTCACCCCCTGTTCGGGGAGCTCGCGGCCGCGCTGGTCGCTGCCGGCGCCGCGCGCCGCGGTCGGCCCCCTCCCCTGCTCGAAGTGGGGCCACGCCTCGAGCAGCTCGGCCTTGGTGACCACGGTGTGCTCCCGCCGGTAGTCGGCGAGGTCGAAGCGGGGTCCGAGCGTGATCGCCTCGGTGGGACAGGCCTCGGCGCAGTAGCCGCAGAAGATGCAGCGCATCAGGTTGATCTCGTAGCGCTCCGCGTAGCGCTCGCCGGGCGAGACCGGGTGATCCTTGGGGTTCTCGGCGGCGCCCACGTAGATGCAGCCCACCGGGCAGGCGGCGGCGCACAGCTCGCAGCCGATGCACTTCTCCAGCCCGTTGTCGTAGCGGTGGAGGATGTGCCGGCCCCGGTGGCGCGGCGGCGTGAGCCGCTGCTCCTCCGGCCACTGCAGCGTGATCGGCTTCCTGAACATGTTGCGCAGGGTGAGCGTCATGCCCTCGGCGATCTCGCGAAACATCAGCCGGCCCTCAGGGCGACGATGGTGCCGGTGACCATGATGTTGATCAGCCCGAGCGGGAGCAGCAGCTTCCAGCCCAGGCTCATCAGCCGGTCGTAGCGCAGCCGGGGCAGGGTCCAGCGCACCCACATCATGACGAAGAGGAGCGCGACCACCTTGATCAGGTACCAGACCACGCCGGGGATCTGGCCGATGATGATCCAGCTGGTCGGCAGCGGCGACAGCCAGCCGCCCAGGAAGAGCGAGGTGGCGATCGACGAGACGACCACCATGTTGACGTACTCGCCGAGGAAGTAGAGGCCGAAGCGCATCGACCCGTACTCGGTGTGGTATCCGGCCACCAGCTCCGTCTCCGCCTCGGGAAGGTCGAAGGGTGCCCGGTTGGTCTCAGCCAGCGCGGCGATGAAGTAAATGACGAAGGCGAGCGGCTGGAGGAAGACGTACCAGAGGTGCTGCTGGCTGCTGACCATCTGCTCCAGGTTGAGCGACCCGGCGAGGATCACCGGGCCGATGAGGGCGAAGCTGACCGCCATCTCATAGGAGATGATCTGGGCCGAGGAGCGCAGCCCACCCAGCAGCGAGTACTTGCTGTTGGCCGCCCAGCCGCCCAGGAAGATCGAGTAGACCCCGATCGAGGTGATGGCGAGGATGAAGAGCAGGCCGACGTTGAGGTTGGCGATGTCCCAGTGCAGGGCGTAGCCGGAGGGGCAGGTGAGCCCGGCCTGGCCGATGTGGGGACCGCCGTTCAGGCACTGGACGGCGCTCACCGGGATGACGGCGAAGGCGAGGATTGCCGCCCCGGCCGCCAGTCCGGGGGCGATCACGTAGATCAGCTTGTCCCGCCCGGCCGGGGCGGTGTTCTCCTTGAAGAGCATCTTGATGGCGTCCGCCGCGGGCTGGAGCAGCCCGAAAGGGCCCACCCGGTTGGGGCCGTAGCGGAGCTGGATGCGCGCCGCCACCTTGCGCTCTGCGTAGGTGAGGTAGGCCGCCGCGGTGGTCAGGAAGCCGACCGCGATCACCGCCTTGATCAGCAGCACCCACCACCAGTCCGAGCCGATGGAGTAGGTCCACGCGTCGGCGATCACCCCGCCGCCCCCACGAACAGGGCGCGCCCGCCGTTGCCGGCGGCAGCGTAGGCGGGGAGCGACGCGGCGATCTCGCGCTGGACCCGGGTCGGGTCCGCCGGGAGGTCGGGCGCGCCCAGCGCCGCCGCCAGCAGGGCCAGCACCCGCGTCTCCGGGGGGGTGGCCGTGGCCGGGGGCAGCGCGGGGCGGATCCGCTGCACCCTGCCCTCGCAGCTGGTGACGCTGCCCCGCTTCTCCATCAGGCTGTGGCCGGGGATGAGCACGGTCGCGCTCTCGCTCACCGGCCCGGGCACGCTCTCGATCGCCACCACCACCTCGGCCCGGGCGAGCGCCCGGCGCAGCAGCTCCCCGTCCTCGTCCGGGGCGGCGAGCGCCGCGCCGTTGACCAGGACCAGCGCCGCGATCATGCCCTGGGCGGCCGCCTCCAGGATCTCCCGGCCGGACTTCCCGCCGGCCGCGGGCCGGTAGCCGGGGAGCACCCCAGGGAGCACGCCGAGATCCTTGGCACCGCGCCCGTTGACGCCGCGGGTGATGGTCAGCCGCTTCACGGTCGCTCCGCCGGCGCGCAGCGCCTTGGCGACTGCCGCTGCCGCCTCGCGCCTGGTCTCGTCGGCGACCACGCCGACCACACCCTCGCCTCCGCCCACCGCCTTCACGGCGTCCGCGGGGCGGACGTCCCGGCCCAGGCGGTGGACCGCGACCCCCTTCTTGGTCTGCGCCTTGAAGAGGCGCAGGGTGAGCACGGGGGCGGACCGCTCCGGCTCCTCGCCAAGCACGGCCACGGCGCGGCACTCCTCGATCTCGGCGATGCCCAGCTCGTGCTCGCCGGCGTCGAGGTCCGGGAAGCTCTCCAGCTGGTGGTCGAGGTGGGGGGTGCCCAGCACCTCTCGGGCGAGGCGCTGGAGGAGCCATAGCTCCTCGTTGGTGCTCTCGGCAGAGCCGAGCACCCCGATGGCGGCGGCGCCCAGCCGCTCCCTGATCGCGCTGAGCTGCTGGGCGGCCGCGGCCACGGCGGCCTCGACGGTCGCCGGCTGCGAGATCTGGTCGCGGCCGGCCGCGACCATCGGCCGCCGCACCCGGTCGGTGGAGTTCCAGCGCGGGAACGAGTAGCGACCCTGGTCGCAGAGCCACATGTCGTCGACCAGCGGGTTGTCCCGGGAGGCGAAGCGCTTGACCTCGAAGTCGCGCGAGTCCACGTTGATGTTGCAGCCGTAGGAGCAGCCGGGACAGACCGAGCTCGTCCGCTGCAGATCCCACGGCCGCGACCGGAAGCGGTACTCGACGTGGGTGAGCGCCCCCACCGGGCAGATCTCGGGGAGGTTGCCCTGGAACTCGGAGCGGAGCGGCTGCCCGTTGAAGGTGGCGACCAGGGTGTGGACGCCGCGCTCCTGGAGCACCAGCTCCCTCTCCCCGGTGATCTCCTCGTAGAAGCGGGTGCAGCGCCAGCAGAGGATGCAGCGCTCCTGGTCCAGTTCGATGCGGTCGGAGAGGGGCAGCGCCTTGTTGAAGTGCACCTTCTCGGTGATCGGGAAGCGCGAGGTGGGGGGACCGTAGCGGACCGTGAAATCCTGGAGGTCGCACTCCCCGCCGCGATCGCAGACCGGGCAGTCCAGCGGATGGTTCATGAGCAGGAACTCGAGGACCCCCTCGCGCTCCTTGGCGACCGGCGCGGTCTGGGTGGCGACCACCATCCCGTCGCTGACCACGGTGGCGCAGGCCGGCTGCAGCTTGGGGCTCCTCTCGATCTCCACCAGGCACATCCGGCAGACCGCCACCGGGTCCATCTTGGGATGGGCGCAGTAGATGGGGATGTGGATGCCCGCCTCGGTGGCGGCGTCGAGCACCAGGGTGCCCTTCGGCACTCGCAGCGAACGGCCGTCGATGGTGACGGCCACCCGCCCGTCGTCGGGGGGCGCGGGGGTCGCCGGCGGCGCCTTTTCGTCGGGCATCTACGCCGTCACCAGCCGGGAGTTGCGCGTCTTCACCGGACAGCCGCCCGCTCCGCAGTGCTCCTCGAACTCCTCGCGGAACGCCTGGTAGGCGGACATCACGAACCAGGTCGCGGTGTCGCCCAGCGGGCAGAAGCACTTGCCGTTCATGTTGTCGCAGATGTCGGTGAGCGTCCCCAGCTCTGCCGTGGTCAGCACACCGCGCTCCAGGCGGTGCATCAGGTCGGACTCGAAGTAGGTGCCCTCGCGGCAGGGGGCGCACTTGCCGCAGGATTCATGCTGATAGAAGTCGACCAGGCGCATGGAGACGTCCACCATGCAGGTCGTCTCGTCCATGAACACCATCGCCCCGGCGCCCAGCGCCGAGCCCGCCCTGGCCACCACGTCCATGTCCAGGGGCAGGTCGAGGTGCTCGGGGAGCAGCACCTGCATGGAGCCCCCGCCCGGTTGGAACGCCTTGAGGGAGCGGCCCTTCCAGACGCCGCCGCACTCCTCTTCGAGCAGCTCCCGGATCGGGGTTCCGAGCAGCATCTCGTAGGTGCCGGGGCGGTTGATGTGCCCGCTGCAGCAGAAGAGACGGGTGCCGGTGCTCTTCTCCGTGCCCAGCGACGCGAACCAGGCGCCGCCGCGCATCACGATGTGGGGCAGGTTGGAGAGGGTCTCGACGTTGTTGACCACGGTGGGCTTGCCATAGAGGCCCTTGACCGCGGGGAAGGGCGGCTTGAGCCGGGGCTGCCCGCGCAGCCCCTCCAGCGAGTCGATGAGCGCCGTCTCCTCGCCGCAGATGTAGGCGCCGGCGCCGCCATGCACGATGACGTCGCAGCTGAAGTCGGAGCCCAGGATCTTCTTGCCGATGTACCCGGCGGCCCGGGCCTCCTCGACGCAGCGCTCCAGCAGCAGGCGCTGGTCGTGGTACTCGCCGCGGATGTAGATGAAGGCGATCGGCGCCTGGATCGCGTAGGCGGCGATCAGGGTCCCCTCGACGAGCTGGTGGGGGTCCTCGTCGATCAGGGCGCGGTCCTTGAAGCAGCCCGGCTCGGACTCGTCGGCGTTGACGCAGAGATAGCGGGGATGGACGTCCTTGGGCAGGAACGACCACTTCATCCCGGTGGGGAAACCGGCGCCACCCCGACCCCGGATCCCGCTGGTCTTGACCTCGGTCACCACCTCGTCGGGGGTCATCTGGGTGAGCGCCTTGCGCAGCCCCTGGTAGCCGCCCAGCTTCTCGTAGACGCGCAGGCTCTGGACCCCCTCGGTCCCGAAGTGCTCGGTGAGCAGCCGGTGCTCGGCCATCAGCGTCCGCCCGCCTCCCCCATCAGGACGCCCTCTCCGGTGCCCCACGGCGTCGCGGGGCCGGCCCGCCCGCGTGGGAAGGCGCGTTCCGCACCTCCTCGAGGATGGCGTCGACCCGCTCCCCGGTCAGGTTCTCCTGGAAGTGGTGGTCGACCTGCATCGCCGGGGCGCCGCCGCAGGCGCCCAGGCACTCCACCGTCTGCTCCCAGGTGAACTCCCCGTCCGCACTGGTTCCGCCTGACGGACAGCCGAGCCGGCCCTCCAGGTGGCGGACGATCTCCTCGGCGCCGCGGAGCGCGCAGGAGACGTTGACGCACACCAGCACGTGATGGCGTCCCACCGGGTGGTCGAAGTACATGGAGTAGAAGCTGGCGACGGCCTCCACCTCGCTGGGGACGAGGCCCAGGAGCTGGGCCACCTCCTCCATCCCCTCCGGGGTCAGGTGGCCGAGCTGGTGCTGGACCGCCCACAGCGAGGGCAGCACCGCGCTCCGCGGCTGCGGGTAGCGGTCGCGCTGGCGCTCGATCTCGGTGCGGGTCGCCGCCGTGAGCACGCTCACCTGTCGACGTCCCCGAGGACGATGTCGATGGAGCCGATGACCGCGACCAGGTCGGGGAGGAGCTCGCCCTTGGCCATGTAGGGCAGGGCGCTGAGGTTGCTGAAGGAGGGGGCGCGCACCTTGCAGCGGTACGGACGGTTGCTGCCGTCGGCGACCAGCAGGAAGCCCAGCTCGCCGCGCGGTGACTCGACCGCCTGGTAGACCGTGCCCCGGGGCACCCGGAAGCCCTCGGTCACCAGCTTGAAGTGGTGGATCAGCGACTCCATGCTGGTGTTGATCTCGTTGCGCGGGGGCAGCGCCACCTTGCGGTCCGAGCTGTTGACCGGGCCCTCGGGAAGACCCGCCAGCGCCTGCTCGATGATCCGCAGCGACTCGCGCATCTCCTGCATCCGGACCAGGTAGCGGTCGTAGATGTCGCCATGCTCGCCGACCGGGATGTCGAAGTCGAAGTGATCGTAGGAGCTGTAGGGCTGCGCCTTGCGCAGGTCGTACGCGACGCCGCTGCCGCGCAGCGACGGTCCGGTGACGCCGTAGTTCATGGCGTCCTGGGCGCTGATCACCCCCAACCCACGGGTCCGGTCGCGGAAGATCGGGTTGCCGGTGATCAGGGTCTCGTACTCGTCGATGTGGTGGGGGAAGGTCTTGACCACCTCGCCGACCATGCCGTAGAACTCGTCGGGGACATCGGCCAGGAGGCCCCCGACGCGGATGAACGAGGTGTGCATCCTCACCCCGCTCACCAGCTCGTTGATGTCGAGGATCTTCTCCCGCTCCCGCCACGCGTAGACGAAGGGCGTGGTGGCGCCCAGGTCGAGGGCGCTGGTGCCGAACCAGATCAGGTGGCTGGCCAGCCGGGCGAGCTCGCACATGATCACGCGCAGGTACTGCCCGCGCGGCGGCACCTCCACGTCCAGCAGCCGCTCCGCCGCCAGCGAGAAGCCGAGGTTGTTGCTGAGCGGCGAGAGGTAGTCCATCCGGTCGGTGTAGGGGATGCACTGCTGGTAGGAGTGGCGTTCGAAGTCCTTCTCGAAGCCGGTGTGGAGGTAACCGATGTCGGGGTGGCAGCCGCGCACCACCTCCCCGTCCAGGTCGAGCACCAGGCGCAGCACCCCGTGGGTCGAGGGGTGCTGGGGCCCCATGTTCAGCTCCATGGTCTGGTCGTCGAGCTGGACCAGGTCGACGGTGTCCAGCCCGGGGTCGACGCCCAGGATCTCGCGCCCTCTCTCGTACTGCTCGGAGACGGCGTCGCGGCCGGGCGGGCCGGGCGGCGGCAGCACGGCCATCAGACTCCCCTGCCGGCGCTCAGGCCGTTCAGATCAAGGAAGCGAGCCGCACAGGGAGGGAGCGCACCGACGTGCGTGACCGACCGAGCAGCGAAGCTGACACAGAGCTGGGCGGAGGTGAGCGCCGGCATCAGCGCGACTCCCCCGGGAGGTCCCTCGGCCGCTCCTGCGCCGGCAGCGCCCACTCCAGGTTGTGGGTGAAGGCGATCGGCTCCCCGAAGGAGACGTAATCCTTGCGCAGCGGGTGACCGTCCCAGTCGAAGGGGAGGAGGATGCGGCGCAGGTCGTGGTGACCGGTGAACTCGATCCCCATCAGGTCGAAGGTCTCGCGCTCGTGCCAGTCCATGCCGGCGAAGACGCCCTCCAGGGTGGGGACGCGGGCGTCGTCCTCGGGAACCTGGACCACCAGGCGGACCACGTCGTTGTGCTCCAGGGAGCGGAGCTGGTACACCACGTCGAAGCGGGGTGCGCTCGGCTCGCGGTCGGGCCAGTCCACCGCGGTGACGCAGAGGGGCAGCTCGTAGCGGGCGTCCGCGTGGTCACGGAGGAGGCGGGTCACCTCGACCAGGCGCTCGCGGGGGATGCGCACGGTCACCTCCCCGAACTGCTCGTCGCTCCCCAGCACGGCCTCCGGCAGCTCCCGGCGGAGCAGCTCGAGCGCCCTCAACCCGGCCGCCGGGCGCGCGACCGATGCCTCCCCTGCCTCCGTCACCTCAGCTCACCCCCGCCAGGAGGGGAGGTGGGAGGCGGCGATCTTCTGCTGCAGCTTGACCACGGCGTCGAGGAGCGCCTCGGGCCGGGGCGGGCAGCCGGGGATGAACACGTCCACGGGGACGACCTTGTCGACTCCCTGGATGATCGCGTAGTTGTTGAACATGCCCCCACTGGAGGCGCAGGCGCCCATGCTGATCACCCACTTGGGCTCGGGCATCTGGTCGTAGATCTGGCGCAGCACGGGCGCCATCTTCTGGGAGACCCGGCCCGAGACGATCATCACGTCGGCCTGCCGGGGCGAGGCGCGGAAGACCTCGCAGCCGAAGCGCGCCATGTCGAAGCGGGCGGCGCCGGTACCCATCATCTCGATGGCACAGCAGGCGAGGCCGAAGAGGGCCGGCCAGAGCGAGCTGTACCGCCCCCAGTTGATGACCTTCTCCAGGCTGGTGGTGATGATCCCACTCTGGACCGCGGCGCGCTCCCCCTCGCCCACCCGGGGCAGGGGCAGAGCGCCGGCGTCGGCACCCACGCTGAGAAGCCGGCCGGAGGAGCTGAGAGAGGGGGCGTCGGTCATTCCCACGTGAGCGCCCCCTTCGCCCAGATGTAGACGAGCCCGAGCAGCAGGATGAGGATGAAGACCCCCATCTCGACGATCCCGTACACCTTGAGCTGGCGGACGATGGTCGCCCAGGGGAAGAGGAAGATCGACTCCACGTCGAAGACGATGAAGAGCATCGCGGTCACGTAGAAGCTGATCGAGAAGCGCCGCCGCGCCGAGGCGACGGGGACGATGCCGGACTCGTAGGGGAGCTCCTTCTCCGGGCTGGGGCGGCGCGGGCCGAGGAGGGCGCTGAGCAGTGGCACGCCGACGCCGAAGAGGACACAGATACCCAGGAAGACGAGGATCGGCGCGTAGTCCGAGAGCATCTCCGTCAATGCTACCAAGGCGTCAGTCCCCCACCGCGGGCGGGGGCAGCGCCTTGGGCGGGGCGCCCAAACTCAGCCGGCGCGCACCTGTACCATGCCGTTCTCCACGCGGGTCGCGAAGGGGAGCGCGGGGGCGGACGCGGGGCCTCGCACCGCGCGCCCGTCGCTCAACCGGAAGCGGCTGCCGTGCCAGGGACAGGTCACGCACAGCTCGGCGTCGACGCTGCCCTCGTGGAGAGGCCCGCCGGCGTGGGGGCAGACGTCGGAGATCGCGTAGATCTGCGACCTGCGCCGGTAGAGCAGCAGCCGCATGCCTCCCGCCTCGACCGCGGTCGGGGTCTCCTCGTCCAGCTCCTCGTCGGCGATCGCATCTGTCCACTCGGCGGGTGCCTCCAGGAAGACCTGGTGGTCGACCCCGACCCCGCGACCGAAGCTGAGGTGCCCGCCCAGATACCCGCCCGCGCTGATCGCGGCCAGGCCCAGGAGGCGCAGTGGCCGGGCCGCGCGCCCCGCTCCCAGGGAGGCCGCGAAGAGCCCCAGCCCGGTGAGATTGGCGGCGGCGTGCACCAGGCCGACCCGCCGCTCCCGGCCGTAGGAGTCCGCCCAGTCGCTGAGCCCGCTGGCGACCGCGGGCAGAGCAGCCAGCGCGCCGAGGGCGACCAGCGGGTCGACGGCGGCCTCGGCCGCCGGGCCACCGAAGAGGTCCAGAGCGACGGCCCCGGTCCAGCAGCCGGTGGGGATCTCGATGAGCGCGGGGTGCAGCGGGTGCTCCAGCCAGGTGCCGCTCAGCAGGCTCTTGACAGGAGCCGCCGCGGAGTTGACCAGGCCGGCGAGCGTGTCCGAGATCCCGTCGAGGATCTCCAGCTCCTCCAGCCGGTCGGTGACCTCCCTCAGACCCACAGCGCCAAGGATATGGCACCGGGGCCGGGGAGATCACAGGAGGACGCGGACGGTGGCGCCGCGCACCGGCCCGAGCCGGTGGCGGCACCACCCGGGAGAGAGGTCAGGCGGCGGGGGCGGCCGGAACGACCTCGGCCTCGATCTCGAGCTGGATCTTCTTGCTCACCAGGACGCCGCCCGACTCGAGGGCGACGTTCCAGTTCAGGCCCCACTCATCGCGGTCGATCTCCGCCGACGCGGTGATGACCGAGACCGAGGTCCCCCAGGGGGTCTTCTGGTCGCCGAGGTACTCGACGTCCAGGGTCACGGGGCGGCTCTGGTCGCGGATGGTGAGGTCTCCGGTCACCGCGTAGTGCCCGGCCGCGCCGGCCGTGATGCCGGTCGAGTGGAAGGTCATGGTCGGGAACTTCTCGACGTCGAAGAAGTCGGCGGAGCGCAGGTGGGCGTCCCGCTTCTCGTCACGGCTGGTGAGGCTGGCCACGTCGATGGTCACGTCCACGCCCGACGTCTCCAGGCTCTCGCCCACCCGGATCGCGGCATCGACCTTCTCGAAGGTGCCCCGCACCTTGCTCACCACCAGGTGGCGGGCGAGGAAGCCGACGTGAGTGTGAGACGGGTCGAGGGCATACGCCCCCGGGGCGAGCGGCAGGCTGGCGATGGTTGCGTTCTGAGGCATCTCTCTCTCCGATGGTTGTCGGTTGCTATCTCAACTGTTGCTTCATCAACGGTTGCTGGGGCAACTATATCCCCAGATCGTTGCGCTGTCAACCTTTCTGGGGTACGCTTGGCGGCATGGTGATCGCTGAATTGGATCAATCGGTCCACCTGCAGGCGTGGCATGCCCTCCTGCGCGCCCAGGCGGGCCTGGCCTGCAGCCTCGAGCGCGAGCTGATGGCCGCCGAGGGGCTGCCCCTCGTCTGGTACGAGGTGCTGCGAGTCCTGGACCAGGACCCGCAGGGAGCGCTCCGCCTCCAGCGCCTCATGGACACCGTCCTGATGACCAAGAGCGGGGTGAGCCGCCTGATCGACCGCATGGAGGCCGCCGGGCTGGTCGCCCGCTCCGGCTGTCCCTCCGACCGGCGTGGCGCCTATGCGGTGATCACCGACCAGGGCCGAGAGAGGCTCCGCCGGGCCGCGCCCGTGCACGCGCGGGGGATCGACCGCCACCTGGCCGGCATACTCGAGGCCGATCAGGCGGCCCGCCTCCGCGACGCGCTCACCGCCGTCGCCGACGCCCTGGAGGGCGAGGGGGTGTGCCTCCCCTGCACCGGCGTGGACGGCGACGCAGGGTCCGAGGCCGAGGCGGACGCGAGCCTCCAGGCCGCGACCCGCTAGACAGCCCGTCCTTTCGCGGCCGCCGGCGGGTGGCGGGCGAGGGGACCGAGCGCCCACAATGGCGCCTCGTGGCCGGTCGCATCATCAGTGACAACCTCACCGAGACGGAGGCGGCGGAGCGCGCCGAGCTGATCGGGGGGGTCAGTTACGCGGTCGATCTGGAGTTGAGCGACGATCCAGCGGCCCGGACCTTCAGGAGCTCGGCCCGGATCGGCTTCTCGTGCCGCCGCGCCGGTGCGGACACCTTCCTCAACCTCACCGTCGGCGAGCCGGGGCGGCTGCGCGGAGTGCGCGTGGGCGGTCAGCCCAGCGCGACGGCGCTGGACGGCTACGACGGCGCGCGGATCCCGCTCACCGGCCTTCCCGAGGGGCCCGTCCAGGTCGAGGTCATCGCCGACTGCGCCTACGAGCGGGTGGGGGTGGGCCTCCACCGGGTCGTCGACCCCGCCGACCAGCAGGTCTACGTCTTCACCCACTTCGAGCCGTTCGACGCCCACAAGGTGTTCGCCTGCTTCGACCAGCCGGACCTCAAGGGCCCCTTCACCGAGACGGTGCGCGCGCCGATCGCCTGGGAGGTGTGTGGCAACGGGCGGGTGCTCAGCAGGGAGGAGCACGGCGACGGCAGCCGCACCTGGCGGTTCAACACCACCCCTCCCCTCTCCACCTACCTGATGGCGGTCGCCGCCGGCGACTACCGGATCGTCGAGAGCGAGCACCGGGGGATCCGCCTGGGGCTCTATGCGCGCCGCTCGCTGGCCACCCAGCTCGAGGAGCAGGCCGGAGAGCTCTTCGAGATCACCCGCCAGGGCCTCGACTTCTTCGCCCAGGAGTTCGGCCTCGCCTACCCGTTCGACGAGTACAACCAGCTCTTCGTGCCCGAATTCAACATGGGCGCGATGGAGAACCCGGGCTGCGTCACCTTCAACGAGATGTTCGTCTTCCGCAGCCGGGCCACCGAGCTGCAGCGGGCGCGCCGGGCCGAGGTGATCGTCCACGAGATGGCCCACGTCTGCGGCTTCGGCGACGTCACCACCATGCGCTGGTGGGGCGACCTCTGGCTCAACGAGAGCTTCGCCACCTACATGGCGAGCAAGGCGATGGTCACGGCCACCGCCTTCACCAACGCGTGGGTCGACTTCGCCAACACCATGAAGTCGGCGGCCGCCCGCCAGGACCAGCTCCCCTCGACCCACCCCGTCTCCACCCCCTGCGCCGACACCAACGAGGTCCGCCAGAACTTCGACGGCATCACGTACCAGAAGGGGGCGTCGGTCCTCAAGCAGCTGGTCGCCTGGGTCGGGGACGAGGCCTTCACCACCGGCTGCCGCGAGTATTTCGCCCGCTACCGCTGGGCCAACGCCGGCCTCCGCGAGTTCCTCGCCTGCTTGGAGAAGGCTTCGGGCCGCGACCTGGAGGCGTGGTCGGCGGAGTGGCTCCGGACCGCGGGCATGAACACGCTGCGCCCCCAGCCCGAGGTCCACGACGGGCACCTCGAGAGCCTCACCATCGTGCAGTCGGCGGCGCCCTCCCATCCGACCCTGCGCTCTCACCACGTCGCCGTCGGGCTGTACCGGCTGGAGGGGGATCGCCTGGTCCGCCACCGGCGGGTCGATGCCGAGGTCAGCGGCGAGAGCACCGAGGTGGTGGAGCTGCGCGGGGAGCCGCTCCCCGACCTCACCCTGATCAACGACGAGGACCTCACCTTCGCCAAGCTGCGCTTCGACCCCGTGTCGCTGCGCACCCTGCTCGATCATCTGGGCGGCCTCGAGGACCCCCTGCCCCGCGCACTCTGCTGGGCAGCGCTCTGGGACATGACCCGCGATGCCGAGCTGGCCACCCGCGACTTCGTGGACGCCGTCCTCCGGCACGCCCGCCGAGAGACCGACGTCACGGTGCTGGAGCGCCTGCTCAGCCAGTCCCTGGCGGCCATCGACCAGTTCGGAGACCCGGCCAACCGGGGGGCGGCGCGTGCCCGGGTCGCGTCGACCGCCTGGGAGCTGCTCACCGGTTCGGAGCCGGGCGGCGATGTGCAGCTGACCTGGGCGCGCGCCCACATCGCGGCGGCCGACGGCGACGCCGACGTCGACCGGCTCGAGCGCCTCCTCGACGGCGGGGAACAGATCCCGGGTATCTCCCTGGACAACGACCTGTGCTGGATGATCGTCGGGCGACTGGCCGGCCTCGGCCGCGACGCCGGGTCGCGCATCGATGCCCAGCTCCTGGCCGACGACACCGACTTCGGCCGCCGCCGGGCGGCCGCCTGCCGGGCGGCACGCCCCGACCCCGCTGCCAAGAAGGCTGCGTTCGACCAGGTGGTGGAGGGCGGCGACCTGCCGCTCCAGATGCAGCACGCGCTGATGGGCGGGTTCGGCGTGGGGCCCTTCGCCGTGGGTGGATTGATGCAATGGAGCGAGAAGCAGGCCGCTCTCCTCCGCCCCTGCGTGGAGCGGTGGATCGAGGAGGTCCCCGCCTTCTGGGCGCGGCGGAGCGCGGAGGAGGCGGAGAGCTTCACCGAGTTCCTCTACCCGCGCGTGCTGGTGGACCCGGCGACCCTCGACGCCGCGGACCGCGCGCTGGCGGCGGTGCAGGCCGCCGACCTCTCCGAGTCGACGCGACGCGCCGCCTCCCGGCCCATCATCGAGGGCAGGGACGGCACCCAGCGGGCGCTCAGGGCCCGCGCCTGCGACATCGCCGCAGCGGGTCGCTGAATTCCGGCCGGGTCTGCGTCAGCTCGTCCGCCGGCTCGGTCATGCACCTCAGTGCACTCCCTCCCCTTGCTCCTCGCCTCCTTGATCCGACCGGCCTCAGCGACGCTTACCCGCTGCCCAGTGACACCTCGTAGCCGCAGGGCAGCTCGGCGGGGATCTCCGGGGAGCTGACCCGGCCGTAGATGGAGAGCAGCCGGTCGACCATCCGGTCCCAGGAGAAGCCGGCGGCGCGGCGGCGGGCCGCCTCCCCCATCCGCTTGCGCCCCTCCTCGTCGTGGAGGATCGCGGAGATCGCGGCGCAGTAGTCGCGCGGCTCGCGGCCGTCGACCAGGCTGCCGGTCTCCCCATCGGCGACGACCTCGGGGAGGCCGCCCACCCGGGCCGCGACCACGGGGGTGCCCTGCGCCTGCGCCTCCAGGGCCACCAGGCCGAACGTCTCCACCCGCGAGGGCACCACGCAGACGTCGGCGAGCGCGTAGTAGCGAGCGAGCTGCTCGTGGGGCACGGCGCCGAGGAAGCGGACTCGGTCGCGGATGCCCGCGTCCTCGGCCAGCCGCTCCAGCCGCTGCCGCTCGCCACCGTTGCTGGCCCTGGCTCCGTCGCCGCTGTCCTCGCCGATGAAGAGGCAGACCACGTCCTGGAGGTGGGGGTCGCGGTCCATCTCGGCGATCGCCTCTATCAGGGTGTCCGCCCCCTTGAGCGGCTCCAGCCGGCCGGCGAAGAGGACCACGCGCCGCCCCCCGACGTCCAGGTCGGCGCGCAGCTCGTCGACCGCCGCCGGTCTGGGGGCGTGGAGGTCGACGCCGGGCTCGGCGACGCAGATCCGGTCCCGGCTCGCCCCGTAGAGGCGGACCAGCTCCCGGCCCTCGGCCTTGCTCATCGCCACTATGCGGTCGCACTCGGCGGCCAGCTCCTCCTCCACCACGCCCCGTTGGAAGTCCGGGGGGAGACCGGCGGCCGCCTTCATCCGCGCCAGCGAGTGAAACGACTGGACCCAGGGAATGCCCAGCCGCTCCCGGATCCGGCGCGCCGGCGGTCCGCTCAGCCAGTAGTGGGCGTGGACCAGGCGGTAGCCGCGCCGCTCCGACGCGGCATGGGCGAGGAGGGCGTCGGCGAAGGGGTCGAGGAGGGGCACCAGGTCGTCCTTGGGGATCGGGTGGGGAGGCCCCACGTCGAGGAGCACTAGCCGGCTTCCCGGAGCGATCAGCCGCTCGGCCGGGAGCTCCGGATCGTCACGGCGGACGAAGACATCGGTGGGCACCCCCCGCTGGGCGAGGCCCTCGCAGAGGCGGCGGACCCCGATGTTCATCCCCCCGTTCTCGCCCTTCCCCAGCTCGCTGAGCGGGGAAGCGTGGACCGAGACGACGGCGATCGCACGGCCGGTCGTGTCGGTCATGGCTCAAGTCTACCCAGCCCGGGTGGTTGCGACGTCAACCGTCGCCCGATCGGGCGTGCGGATTCACACTGGCCGCGGCCCCGGCGCGGGCTGGACCGCGCCAGGCGCGCCTTTCCGGCCGGTGATCGCGACGTCCGCCGGACGCCAGCCACGCGCCGCGACCGGGTCCCACCACGCCGTGGCCGCCTCGACCATGAGCACCGCGGGGTGGAGGTTGACGGTGGTGCAGCAGTGGGTGGGGATGATCAGGAGGCGCTCCCCGATGCGCAGCCCGGTGCGGCCGTCCGGCGCGATCAGAACCCCGTGCTCCTCGCTCATCCGCTCCAATACCAGGTCCTCACGGTCGACCACGATCCCGTAGCCGGTGAGCAGGCGAAGGCGCGCGTCGGCGGCGAGCGCCTTGGAGCCGGCATCGACGACCGCCCGCCCGGCTTCGGGGGTGGCGACCACGGTGGCGACCACGCCGAGCGCACATTGGTCAGCGGTCATGACCCCGAGGGCCACCTGCTGGGCATCGCCGTAGACGTAGGAGCCCGGCCGCATCTCGGTCGGTCCGGCCGTCGTCCACGGGGCGGTGGGGGTCGAGCCGACGCTGACCTCCCTGACCTCGAGGCCGCCGGCGCGGAGCGCCGCCGCCGTCTCCATCACCACCCCGTGCTCGAGCTCCGCGATCCCGCCCAGCTCGGCCCGGTCGGAGACGCCGTATACCTGTCCGGGGAAGGTGAGCAGGCCGCGGAATCTCGCCGGACCGATCACGTTCACCAGATCGGTAACCGCCGCGACGGTGGCCTCCCCGGGGGGCGTCCCCAGCCGGTGATGGCCGCTGTCCACCTCCCAGAGCACCTCGACGCTCTCGGGGAGCGCGGCGGCCACCTCCACGCTGTCGAGGCTGACGGCGAGCCGCTCCGTGCGTTCCGCCAGGGCGGCCAGTCGCTCCAGCTTCGCCGCCCCCACGGGGGGGAAGGCGACGAGGAGGTCGGAGACGCCGGCGTCCGCGAAGACCTCGGCCTCGGTGAGCGTGGCCGCGGTCAGCCCGGAGGCGCCGTGCTCGAGCTGGCGCCGGGCGACGAAGGCGCTCTTGTGGGTCTTGGCATGGGGGCGGAGGCGGATGCCCAGGCCACCGGCCCGGGCCTGCATGGCGGCCAGGTTGGCCTCCATCGCCGCGACGTCCACCGCCGCCACCGGCGTCCCGACGCCCGCGGTGGCGGCCAGGACCCGCATCGCCTCCATCAGGCGCCCCGCACCAGGGCCGATGTCACGCCTGCCGTCCCCTCACGCCTGCCACCCCCTCACTGCTGCCGCCCCCTCACTCCGGCCAGTACTGCTCCTCGTGGATGGCGGTGGTGTCGAAGCCGCCCCGGTGCATCGCGCCCCGGACGTTGTCGATCATCTGCGGGTTGCCGCAGATGAAGGTCGACGCCGAGCCGGGCCGCAGCTCCAGCCGGTCGGCGTGCTTGCGCACCACGTCCTCGACCCGTCCCCGCTCGCCCTTCCAATCGGGATCGAGCCACGGCCGGCTGATGGTGGGGACGTACTCGAACCAGTCGAGCCTCTCGGTCAGCTCGCGCATCTCGTCCAGGTACCCGAACTCGGCCGAGACGCTCGCTCCGTGGAGCAGCACCACCCTGCCCTCGGGGGACCACTCGCCGCGCTCGGAGCGCCGGATCAGCGTGCGCAGGCAGGAGAGGAAGGGGGCGATGCCGGTCACCGTGGCGACGAAGAGGTGCGCGTGGCCGACGACGGGCGTCTCGCGCAGGAAGAGACCCTTGCAGCGGCGCCGGACCGGCAGCTCCGCGCCGACCCCCAGCTCGAAGAGAGGGACGGTCAGCTCGCCCTCCGGGACCCGCTCGATGAACAGCTCGATCTCGCCCTCCTCCGGTGAGGAGCAGATCGAATACGGACGCTCGACCAGCCGGTCACCGACCGGGAGCGCGAGGGTGCAGTACTGGCCCGGCCTGTAGCCGAGCTCGAAGTCGGTGGAGATCCGCATCACCCACAGACCCTCGGCGAAGTCACGCCGGCTGAGGATCTGGGCGGTGCCGAACTTGACGGGGTCGATGGTGGGGGCGGATTCGATCATCGGGCGTCAGTGTAGGCCGTTCGCCGCGAACGAAACGGCCAGGACCTGGTCCCCGGAGGGTCAGACGTGCTCGGGGGATACCAGAAGCAGCCGGACGGTGCTGGTGGCCAGCTCGCGGCCGTCCTGGGCGTCACGCATCGTGACCGCCCACTGGTGCACCCGGCGACCGGCGTGCCGCGCCACCGCCTCGGCGTCGACCCGATGACCGACCCCGGCGGTGCGGAGGAAGCTGGTGTGGTTCTCCAGCCCCACCGCGCCCCGCCCCGAGCCGTCGGTCCCCGCCGCCACCGTGGCCCCCACCGAAGCGAGGGTCTCGGCGATCGCGGCGTAGACGCCGCCGTGGACCAGGCCGAAGGGCTGCAGGTGCTGTGGGCCCACCTCGAGGTGGGCGACGACCCGCTCGGCGGAGATCTCGTCGAACTGCAGGCCGAGCAGTCCGACGAAGCCGGTGCTGGGGTCGAATTGCTCCAGGAACGTGGATGGGGTGCTGCTCATGGTGTCGCCTCCTCAGCCGGCCCTCACCGCGCGGCGGGCACCAGAGGTGCCGCCACGTCCATCTCCGCACGGTAGCGCTCGGCGAAGGCACGGAGCGACGGTGCGATGGGCTCGTCGAGCTGGCTGCGGCCCTCCAGGGCCTCGGCGGTCTTGAGCCCGTGGCCGGTGATGTAGGCGACCACGACCTCGTCGCCCTGCCACCTGCCGGCGGCGGCCAGCTTGCGCAGAACCGCCACCGTGACCCCACCGGCGGTCTCGGCGAAGACCCCCTCGCTGCGCGCGAGCAGCTCCACCGAGTCGAGGATCTCCTCGTCGCCGACGCTCTCCACCACGCCACCCGTCCTGCGCGCGGCCCGGATGACATCCTCGCCGTCGGAGGGGCTGCCGATCGCGAGCGACCGGGCGACCGTCTCGGGCCGGCGCACGGGGGTGACCGGGTGGTCACCGGCGAAGGCGTCGGCCACCGGGGCGCAGCCCTGTGCCTGAGCGCCGGTCAGGCGGGGTCGGGCCGTTCCGCCCACCAGTCCGAGATCGACCAGCTCCTTGATCGCCTTGTCGGCCTTGACGAACTGGGAGCCGGAGGCGATGGGGATGATGATCTCGTCGGGCAGCCGCCAGCCCAGCTGCTCCACCGTCTCGTAGGTGAGGGTCTTGCTGCCCTCGCTGTAGAACGGCCGGACGTTGATGTTGCAGAAGGCCCAGGGGACCTCGTCGGCCAGCTCGCTGCCCAGCCGGTTGGCGTCGTCGTAGGTGCCGTTGACCCGCACCAGCGTCGGCCGGAACACCGCCGTCGTCGAGATCTTGGCGGCCTCCAGGTCGGCGGGGATGATGATCACGGCACGCATCGCCGCGTGGGCCGCGTAGGCGGCCACCGCGTTGGCGAGGTTGCCGGTGCTGGCACAGGCGAGCGTGCCGAAACCGTGCCCCTGGGCCCAGCTGGCGGCGACGCTCACCACCCGGTCCTTGAAGGAGTTGGTGGGGTTCTGGGTGTCGTTCTTCAGGTAGAGGTTGCGCAGGCCCAGCTGCTCGCCCAGGTTGCGGGCGTGGATCAGGGGGGACCACCCCTCGCCCAGGGTGATCGGCTCCAGCCCGTCGTCCAGGGGCAGCAGGTCGCGATAGCGCCAGATGCTCGCGGGACCAGCGTCGATGCTCTGCCGGGACACCCGCCGGGAGATCTCGGCGTAGTCGTAGGCCACCTCGAGGGGGCCGAAGCAGAGGTCACAGGAGTGGGTGGCGGCGATCGGCGCGCTGGCGCCGCAGGCGCGGCAGCGCAGGGAAAGTATTCGTTGGCTCATGGGAGTGTCCTCAGGTTGTCGGAGATGTCAGATCACGCGTGAGGGGCGGTGGCTCCGCCCCGGCGCATTCGCATCCCCGCAAGCCCGCTGACGCCCCGGACCGGCATCCGCCGGGCCCGGGTCACATGAGATCTCCACATGGTGGCTTCGGAGTGTACCGGGAAGGCGCCGTCACGAGGCGCTCTCGGCGAGCAGCCGGAAGCCGGCGGCCGATGCCGTCGACCCCACCGCCCAGCACGTGCCCGAGGTGAGGCAGGTCACGGCATCAAGGCTGCCCGGGCCGCCCAGGGGCTCGGCACTGGCCACCGCCGACCACCCGGTTCCGGCGTAGTGCTCCAGCAGGGGTGGCGACGCCGACAGCGGCAAGGTCGGCGGCGGTACGGGACCCATGCTGATCTCGTCGACCGACAGGACGAGGACCGCCCAGCACCGGTCCGCGGACTGACAGGCGATGGCGGTCACGGCGGCTCCGTCGTTGGAGCTGATCCGAGGGGTGGCCACCGCCGACCACGCGCCCCCTCTGTAGCGCAGGACCAGGGGCTGCGCGCTGAGGTAGGCCCCGGCATAGCCGGCCGCCCAGCAGCCGCCCGCGCCGGCGCAGGTGACAGCGTCGAGGCCGGCCGCGCCGCTCGGCGGAGCGGCGCTCACCACCGTCCAGCTCCCGCCCGCGTAGTGCTCGATCAGGGGCGAGCTCCCAGGCCCGCCCAGCTGCTCCAGCCCACCGGTGGCGCCCACCGCCCAGCAGTCGTCGGCACCCGCGCAGGTGACGGCGGAGAGCGAGCCCCCGGCCGCCGGCGCCGGTGCGCCGGCCACGCTCCACGCGCCACCGCTGTAGTGCTCGACCAGCGGCTGGAACTCGGGGGAGGATTGATTCTCAACGTCGCCCACCGCCCAGCAGTCGTCCCTCGTGACGCAGGTGATCGCGCTGAGCGCCCCTGAACCTGGTTGGCCCGGCGTCCCATCCCCCACCGCCGTGGTCCAGCCTCCGCCTGTGTACCGATCGACGAGGACGTGCTCACCGCTCTCGTCCTGCTCCAGGCCGACCGCCCAGCAGGCAGTGGTCGCGGCGCAGGCGACACCCGCCAAAGCCATCACGTCCTGGTACGCGCCGGGGACGCTGGAGGCTGTCCAGACCCCGGCGGAGAGGTGCTCCATGGCGCCCCCCCAGCCGGCCGCCCAGCAATCCGTGGAGGTGACGCAGCTCACCGCGCCGGCGGGACCCAGATCCCCGGTGCGGCTGAGCTGCCACTCCCGCGCCTGGACGGCCGCGACGATGCTCAGCAGTCCGATGAGGGCCGCCACCGCCGCCGCGAGCAGGCACAGGCTCGCGATGGTGCCGACCACCCTGGCGCTGCGCGGCCGTCGGTCCGCCGGTCCCACCGGGGTCACCCGCGACGGGCGCGTGAGGGTGTCCACGCCGTCCACGCCCAGGGATCCGGCCGGCCGGTCCGATCCGCATCACTCACGATCGACAGCATGTGCCGGATCGGCGGGGACTTGCGGCTCGCGACGGCGCCGGCCACTCGCCGGCCCGCGCCATCGAGCCCCCGCAGGCCAGCCCTCCCTTCCGCTCTCCTGACCCACCGCGGCGCCACTCCTGAGGGGTGTGTTCGCCCTGACGATACGAACGCATGTGCTATACTACAGACGTGTCGGAGAGAGAGGTGGGGACCGGGTTCGTGGACGGCGATCTGGCCGCCCTGCCGGACACGGCCTCTGATCGGAGTGCCGTGGCCGGCGCGGCCCTGGCCGGCGTGGCCGCCGCGCTGGGCCGCTTCGAGCGCCGCCCCCGCGGCGAGCGCCCCGGGCCGGAGGTCCGCGACGAGATGCGGGGCTGGCGGCGCCTCATCGACCGCATGGAGCTCGAGTTCTCCGGGATGATCGGCGAGCTGGCGGCGTGCGGGGAGGACGAGTGGGACGGCTGTGCCAGCCCGACCGCCTGGGTCAAGGAGGAGTGCCACACCACCGGGACCCTGGCCTGGAACGCCCTGGTCGTCGACGAGCAGGCGGCGCGGATGCCGGAGTGCACCCGAGCCCTTCTCGACGGCCAGATCGGGTACGCCCATCTCGCCGTGATCGCACGGACCGCCGAGTGGATCGCGGGACTCCCCCGCCCCGCCGGTGAACCGGCCCCCGTTCTCGACGAGGTGGCGCTGCTGGCCAGGGCCAGGGATCGCTCGGTGGCGGAGCTGCGCCGCGACTGCGCCCACATCCGCCACGCCGCCGACCCGCGGCGGTTCCTGACCGAGCAGGTGGAGCAGGTGGAGGCCCGCTACCTGAAGCTGACGGCGGCCGAGGGAGGGGCGCTCTTCCTGCGCGGCTTCCTCGACACCGAGGCGGGAGCGGTGCTGCGCACCGCCCTGGAGCCGCTGGCCCGGCCGGCCGGCACCGGAGACGACCGCAACAAGGAGCGGCGGTTCGCCGACGCCCTGGTGGAGCTGGCCGGCCAGGCCCTGGACAGCGGCGCTCTCCCCCAGCACGCGGGCCAGCGTCCCCACCTCCAGGTGAGCGCCCGCCTCGCCACCCTCCGGGATGAGCCCAACGCCCCCGCCGCCGAGCTGGAGCTGGGGGGACCGATCGCGGCCGAGACGGCGCGACGCCTCGGCTGCGACGCCGCCGTGACCCGGGTGGTGTTCGGCGCGGATTCCGCCGTCCTCGACGTGGGGCGCGCCACCCGGGTGCCGGCGCCGGCCACCCGCCGGGCCGTCCGGGCCCGCGACCGCGGCTGCGTCTGGCCGGGCTGCCACCGGCCGGCGTCGTGGGGTGAGGTCCACCACCTCCGCCACTGGGCCCACGGCGGCTCCACTGATCTCGCCAACCTTGTCCTCATCTGCCGGGCCCACCACTGGAGGGTCCACGAGGGCGGCTGGCGGCTGATCCGGACCGACGAGGGAGTGCTGGCCCTGCCCCCGGCCGCGGCCGGCGCCGGCTCCTCCTGGGCCCGCGCCCCGGACACCCCCACCGCGGTCTGACCGCGGGCGGCACTGGCTCAACGCTCCTTCGCCGGACGTACCATACGCGCGTGAATGCGCGCCACCGTGGCGTCGCGCCGGGAGTTGCGACGTGAGTGCGGAGCTCGCCCCGAGCTGGTGGCAGGAGCAGGCCGCGGCGCGTTTCCCCTCCCCTCCTCGCCCGCCGCTCGAGGGCAACGATCAGGCCGACGTGGTCATCGTGGGAGCCGGCTTCACCGGGCTGTGGACGGCGATCCAGCTCGCCCAGGCGGATGCGAACCTCCGCATCGTGGTGCTGGAGCAGGAGAGCGCCGGATTCGGAGCCAGCGGCCGCAATGGCGGGTTCGCCATGACCATGGTCACCCGCAGCATCCACGACCTGGTCCGCAAGGTCGGCCCCGCCGACGCGCGAGCGGTGCACGCCGCCATGGTCGAGACCCTGGCCGGCATCGAGTCGTTCTGCGCAGCGGAGGGCATCGACGCGGGCGTCACGCGGCCGGGTCTCCTCACGGTCTCCAACGGGCCGGAGCAGGACGTGCGGATCCGCCAGGACCTGGAGGCCGCCGCCCAGCTGGGTCTCGACGACCTCACCCCCCTCAGCGCCGCGGAGTGCCACGACCTGGTCGCTGCCAAGGGAGTCCGTCTCGGCCACCTCGAGGCCAACGCCCTCCTGGTCGATCCCGCCGCCCTCGCCCTCGGGCTGGCCCGGGCCGCTGAGCGGCGCGGCGTGGTGCTGCACGAGCACACTCATGTGGACGGCATCGGCGCGAACGGCTCCGAGGTGGTCGTCCGCACCCCGAAGGGTGAGCTGAGGGCAGGCCGCGTCCTGCTCGCCACCAACGCGTACGCGCACACCATGCGCCGCCTGCGGCGCTTCCTCTTCACGATCTGCGCCTACATCATCTGCACCGAGCCGCTCACCGATGCGCAGTGGTCCCGTGTCGGCTGGGATCGCCGGATGGGCATCGAGGACCGGCGGGTGATGCCCCACTTCCACCGACCCACCCCGGATGGCCGCATCCTCTGGGGCGGGCGCGACGCGCCGGTGTCGCCGATCGGACCCGACCCGCGACGCGACCGGGACCCTCGCATCTTCCGGCGGCTCGAGGAGACGTTCCGGCAGACCTTCCCGCAGCTGGACGACGTGCGCATCAGCACCGGGTGGGGTGGTCCGGTGGGAGCGACGGTGCACTGCCTGCCCACGGTCGGATGGCTGCACCGCGGTCAGCTCGCCTACGCCCTCGGCTACAGCGGCCATGGGGTCGGACCGTCCGCACTGCTGGCACGCGTCGCCGCCGATCTCCTGCTGGAGCGCGACACCGAGCTCCTGCACCTGCCGTTCGTCACCCGGCGCCCGATGACGCTGCCCCCTGGACCCCTGCGCTGGCCCCTCCTCGACACCGCCCAGCGCGTCCTCCAGGCCGCGGACGACCGCGGCGGGGCGCGCGGCCCGGTGGGCCGCTCCCTGGTCCGGCTCCTCCAGTAGCGCGCCGTGGTATCCGCCGCCTGGCCGGCGCTGCTGGCTGCGGCCGCAGCCTGCGCGATCGGCACCGGTGCCGCTCTCCAGCAGCAGGTGGCACATGGGGTCGAGGGCGCCGGCTCGGGCGGAATCCGCCTCATCGCCATCCTGCTGCGCCGCCCCGTCTGGCTGCTGGGGGTCCTCGTCATGGTGGCCGGCTACGGGCTCCAGGCTGCAGCGCTCGACCTGGGCCGGCTCACCGTCGTCGAACCCATCCTGGCCACCAGCCTGGTGGTCGCTCTGCTGGTGGCAGCCCTGCGACGCCACGCCTGGCCCCGCGCCGCGGATTGGCTCGCGATGGTGCTGGCCGCCGGCGGGGTCGCCGCCTTCCTCGTGATCGCCGCCCCGAGCGGGGGCCGCGCCCAGCCGCCCGCGGTGTGGTGGGCTCCGCTCCTCGTGGGGCTCGGGGCGGTCGGGATCGCCGCGCTCTGGCGCTCCCCGCACTGGTCGTCCGCCCGCGCCGCCATGGGCGTCGCCGCGGTTGCGGGGATGACCATCGGCTGTTCCGATGCCCTGGTGAAGACCACCCTCGCGGCCGCCTCCGTCTCCCGCGTCACCGTGCTGGCAACCTTCCCGCCGTACCTGCTGGTCATCGCCGGCGCTGCCGGCTTCCTGCTCCAGCAGCACGCCTACCGGATCGGCGAGTTGAGGGCTGCCCTCCCCGCCTCCTCGGTGCTGGAGCCGGTGACCGGGACCCTGCTCGGGCTCACCTTCTTCAGTGAGCGGCTCGCCACCCACTCCGCCGGGTCGGCTGTGGCGCTGGTGCTGGCGGCGGCCGCGACCATCGTCGGCGTCTGGCGACTCGGCACCGCTCCACTGCTCGGCGGACCCCCGCCGCCCCCGGAATCCCGGCCGGCATCCCGCTAGCCAGGATCCGACGGCTGCCTCCCCCGGTCGAGCGGCGACCACCGCTCAGGCCCCTCGCGAGGGCCCTGCCGCGGCGTCACCCGGCGCCACGTTCCCGCCGGCGCGCTCGGCACCGGCGGCGCTCCAGCCGAGGACCGTGCGCACCAGTCCGGGGCTGGCGGCCCTGACGACCGCGGCCAACCCGTAGTAGCGGGGGGAATAGCGCTCGGCGCGGCGGTGGATCGCACAGTCGACGATCGCCTCGGCAACGCCGCGCTCGGTGCCGACGAGCCATCGACCCAGCGGGTGGCGGAGGATCTCCCCCTGGGGAAAGCCCTCGGTATCGACGAAGCCGGGCATCACCAGCCCCACGTGGACCCCGTGGGTGCGCTCCTCGAGATGGAGCGCGTCGGTCCATCCGCAGAGCGCGAACTTGCTCGCCGCGTACGCTCCCGACCCGGCCCGGGAAACCCGGCCGGCGGTGCTCGACACGTTGACGATGGCACTGGGGGCCGAGCGCCGGAGCAGCGGCAGCAGCGCCTCGGTCAGCCGGACCGGGGCGTCGAAGTTCAGCTCCATGGTCCTGGCCACGTTGGCCCAGCCCGCCTCGGCGAAGCGGCGGTGCCAGCCGGCGCCCGCGTTGTTGACCAGGACGTCGAGCCGGCCGTGCTCGCGCTCGAGCACATCCGCCACGAGCTGCGGCGTCTCCGGGGCGGTGACGTCGGCAGCCACCACCGTCGCTCCTCCGAGCTCGCGCGCGAGGGCGCGCAGGCGGTCCTCCCGGCGAGCGACCAGGACCAGCTCCGTCCGGGACCTCTCCGCGAAACACCTCGCCGCGGCCGCGCCGATCCCGCTGCTGGCACCGGTGACGACGACGACGCGGGGCATCTCGGGGGCAGTGTAGACCGGCACGCGGTGGGACCAGGATGTCCCCGCGATGGCGGCGTGGCTCCGCTGGTCGTCGCGATCGCCCTGCCCGGGGTCTTCGCCGCTCAGATCGCGGCGGCCTCGCCGCCGGCGTATCGCTTCCCCCGGCCGCTACGGCCTGCCCGATCCCGCGGTCCTGCTGCGCGCCGCCGGCGGCCGATCGATCTGCCCCAGGCGCACCGCGATGAGCCGCTCCACCAGCGATCTGGGCAGCGGTGTGTCCACGGGGAAGTGCAGAGAACCCGTCGTCGTCACGTGGCCGGCGAGCTCGCTCGAGAGCTCGGGGAGCACCGAGCCACTGTGGGGCAGGTAGCTCAGGTGACGGGTGAAGGCTGCGAACCCTGCGACCACCTTCCCGTGCACGCGGAACGCCGGCATCCCGTAGGCGATGCCCTCCTCGGCCTCGGGGACGATCTCGAGGATGGTGCGGCGGAGGGCGGCGAGTGTCGACCGCTTCGGCTCGTCCAGCCGCGCCAGGTAGGCGTCGATCTCCTCCCGGGACACGGTCAGAGTCTCGGCAGCCGGGAGGGTCCGGTCAAGGCCGGGGTCCTCGCTCCGGGGACCGTCAGACCGCGCACTCCCCCTCGCCTGTCTTGCCGGTGAACGCGGCGTCCTGGTCCCAGTCGACGACCTCCTCCTGGCTCGGCGAGTCGCTGAGAGCGAGGTCCGCGAGTCGTGTCTTGACCGCCTCACGGTCGGCCCGCTCCACCCAGTCGGCGAACAGCTCGCCGCCACCGCGCTCCTCGCGGTACTGGGCGACGAGGCGCTGCAGCGCGAGCGGCACCCGCCGGGCCGGGATCTTCATCACCGGCTGGGCCATCCGGGCCCCGCGCGAGTCGATGCCACCGCCCAGCATCAGCATGTAGTGGGGTACCGGGTCGTCGCCGACGTGCTTGCTGTTGCCGTAGAAGCCGACGGTGGCGATGTGGTGCTGGCTGCACGAGTTGGGGCAGCCGCTCGCCTTGATGCTGGTGCCGGCGAACTCCGGGAGGTCCTGCAGCCGCTCGTCGTCGAGCCAGCGGCCGACCGCCCGGCCCAGGCCGCGCGACGACGTGATTCCGAGGTTGCAGGTGTCCGCTCCCGGGCAGGTGACGACGTCGCGGATCCCCGACGCCTCGGCGCCGGCCAGCGCGTGGGGGAGCAGGAAGTCGTAGACGGCGGTGACGTCGGCAAGCCGCACGTCGCGCAGCACCAGGTTCTGCCCGGCGCTGGTGCGCGCCTCTCCTCCGCTCCACCGCCGCGCCGCCTCGGCGGCGACCCGGAGCTGGGTGGCGGTGATGTCGCCGAGCGGAAGGCGCAGGGACACGAGGCCGTAGCCGTCGAGCCGGTGGGGCATCACGTTGGTGACGCGCCAGCGGGCGAAGTCGATGCCGCGGGCGACGCCGTTCAGCGCGATGACCTGCAGTGGGGCGATCCCGTCGCGACGCTCCTGCTCGCGCTCCACGCGCTCGGGCAGCCCGTCGAGGATCCGGTACGACCAGGCGTCGGCGGGCAGCCGGTCGGCCTCCGCCTCCACCCGGGCTCGGAACGTCTCGGCGGTGTAGGTCTTGTCGAAGAGGAACTTGATCCGGGCGCGGTTGCGGTTCTTGCGCGGCCCCTCGGCGTCGAAGACGCGGACGATCCCCTCGATCACCGGGAAGAAGCGGCGGACCGGCAGGAAGTCGTAGAGGAGCGTCGCCGGACGCGGCGAGTTGCCCAGGCCGCCGCCCACCCAGACCCTGAAGCCGCGCTCGCCGTTCTCCACCTGGGCGACGGCGCCGATGTCGTGCATCGCCCCCAGGCCGCAGTCGCTGGCACAGCCGGAGAAGGCGATCTTGAACTTGCGGGGCAGGTTCTGGCAGATCGGGTTGCGCAGGAACAGCTCGGTGGCCGCCTGCGCGTAGGGGGTGATGTCGAAGGCCTCGGTGCCGCAGGCGCCGGCGAGCGGGCAGCCGGTGATGTTGCGCACCGTGTTGTAGCAGGCCTCGCGGGTGGTCAGCCCCGCGCGGGCCAGGTGGAGCATCGCCTCCGGCACCCGCTGGAGCGGCACGAAGTGGAACTGCAGGTCCTGCCGCGTGGTGACGTGACCCATGCCGCGGCCACCCCCACCCGGGTATTCGCCCTCGTCGCAGAAGCGCTCGCTGAAGTCGGCCAGCGCCTCCAGCTGGGCGGCGGTCAGGCGGCCGTGCGGGATCTTGACGCGCACCATCTGGTAGCCGGGCTGGCGCTGGCCGTAGATGCCGAAGGAGAGGCGGTACGGCTTGAACGTCTCCTCGGGCTCGGCGCCCGCCGCGAAGGCGTGGGCGCGCTCCTCGAACTCGGCGATCTCGGCGGCGATCGCGGGCGCGATCTCCAGGTCCTGCGCCGCAACCTCCCGCTCCCGCTCCTGCTCGCCGATCATCGTCCGACCTCCTCGATGCCGGTGCCGAGCCCGGCCTGAGCCACCACCTCGCGCACCCGTTCCAGCGGGACCGCAGTGACGACGTCACCCACCACGAGCGTCGCGGGTGCGGAGATGCCCGCCTCCGCCGCAGCCCGGGCCAGCCGCGCGACCGGGGCGCGCACCACCTCCTGATGGGAGAGGGTGGCCGAGGCGACCAGCGCCGCCGGCCGGTCGGGACCGACCGCTCCCGCCAGGCGGGCGCAGATGCCCTCCAGGTTGCCGAGCGGCATCAGCACCACCAGCGTGTCGACGGCCGCGGCGATCCTCTCCAGGTGCGCCGGGCCGGAGCCGTCGCGCTCGGATCCGGTCACCACGGCGAGCGACGACGCGACCCCGCGCAGCGTGACCGGGATGCCGGCGGCCGCCGGCGCCGCCAGCGCCGCGCTGACCCCGGGGATGGCGACGACCTCGAGGCCCGCCTGGCGCAGGGCGGTGAGCTCCTCCCCTCCGCGACCGAAGAGGAAGGGGTCCCCTCCCTTGAGCCGGACCACGTCCTCACCGGCCCGCGCCGACGCGATGAGCCGCGCGGTGATGGAGGCCTGCTCCGTCTGCGCGCCCCCGCCCCGCTTGCCGACGTCGACGAGGCGCGTGGTGGGACCGCAGAGGGCGAGGGTGCGCCGGTCGACCAGGGCGTCGTGGTAGACGACGTCGGCCTCGGCGAGCAGCTCCCGCGCCGCCAGGGTGAGCAGGTTCGGGTCGCCCGGACCGGCGCCCACCAGGGCGACCCGCCCGGGGCGCGGGTGGCCGGCCGCGGGCTCGATCGCCGCCGCGGACTCGATCGCCGCCGCGACGTAGCGGGCGTCCTCGGCGCGGCCGTCGCGGAGGAGGTCGCGCACCTCGGAGCGCATCAGCCGCCGGTACACCCGGTTCTGCTCCTCGAGCGCGACCCCGCGAGCGCGCAGCCGGCGGCGCACCCCGCCCACCATGGCCGTGAACGGCCCCCACTCCTCGCCGACGACGCGCTCCAGGCGCGCGCGCAGCGCACCGGCGAGGAACGGGCTCTCGCCGCCGGTGGAGACGGCGACCTGGAGGGGACCGCGGCGGACCAGGGCGGGGGCGTGGAAGTGGCAGCGCTCGGGCCGGTCGACGACGTTGATGAGCACACCGCGCTCCTCCGCCTCGTCGAAGCTCCTCCGGTTGGTCTCCTCGTCACCCGACGCGTCGATGGCCAGGAAGCGGCCGGCCAGATCGCCGGGTGCGTAATCGCGGCGGATCACCTCGACTCCCAGCTCGGTCTCGACGGCCTGCAGCTCGGGGCCGGGGTGGCCGGCGAGGACGGTGACCCGCGCACCGGCACCGGCGAGACCCCGGGCCTTCTCGGCGGCGAGCGGCCCGCCGCCCAGGACGGCGCACGGCCGGTCGCGGAGCTGGAGGGTGACGGGGTAGCTCACCGCGCGATCTCAGCCCGGCGCCGCCGGGGCGGGGGAGCCAGGGGCGGGGGCGGCCGATTGAGCCGCCGCTGCAGTGCCCGCGGGATGGATGCCGCACTCCTTGATGGAATCCCCCTCCCACCACCACCGACCGGCGCGCTCGTCCTCGCCCGGCTGGGTGGCGCGTGTGCACGGCGCGCAGCCGATCGACGTGTACCCCTGCGCATAGAGGCCGTGGGTGGGCAGGTCGCGCGAGCGGATCTGCTCCCAGACGTCCTGGTGGCTCCAGCGCGCCAGCGGCGCCACCTTGGCGATGCCGCCGTGGCCGGGGTCGCGGGCGACCACCGGGGTCGCCCGGCGCGTGGATGCCTGCTCCCGGCGGAGCCCGGTCACCCAGGCGTCGTAGCCGGCGAGCGCCCGCTGCAACGGGTGGGTCTTGCGGACCTCGCAGCAGAGGTTGCGCATCTCCTGAGAGAGGTAGAAGAGGTTGACGCCGTGCGCGCCGGTCATCGTCTCCAGCTCCGCGGGGTCGGGGCTCACGACGTGGAGCCGGATGGGGAATCGGCTCCGCACCGTGTCGATGATCTCGAACGTCTCCTGGGGGAGACGCCCGGTGTCGAGCGTCACCACCTCCACGCCCGGGCTGATCCGGCTGGCCATCTCGATGAGGACAACCGATTCGGCCTGGAAGCTGGCCACCACGGCGACCCGATGGAAGCGCTCGAAGGTCCAGGTCAGGATCGCTTCGGGATCGGCGTCCTCGAGGTCGCGGGCGGCGACCTCCAGCTCGTCGGCGGGGACGGCGGTGGTCACGATCGGCGCCCGGACGTTCCGGGGGGCAGCGCGGGGCGGGGGGTCGGGTCGGAGGTCGGGGTCACCTTGGGTCACTCTCCGGGGACCGGCCCGGTGGGGGCCGGCGGTGGGCAGGGTCGGCAGTCAGTGTGCGACCGGAGAGCCGGGGGGGTGCGTCGGTGAATGTGCCTGTGTGGGGTCGAGCGATGTGGGCGAAAGCTCAGGCCGGCCGCGGAGAGCGGCTACATACAGGCGCAGGCGACGTGGCGGACGAAATCCATCTCGCCCCAGCGGGAGAAGGAGAGGAGCGCGCAGGTTCCGTTCCGCATCAGTGGGCAGCATATCAGCGTGCATTATCAGCGTCAAATGTTCACGTTGAGAGATGGATCGAGGGCCCGGGGGCGGGATCGGCCTCGAGCAGGGCGGGCAGGCCTGCGATGGAGTCGATGACCGCGATCGGGACCGCCGCCGGCGCAGCCGTGCGGGCGTCGAACTTGCCGGTGCGGACCAGGACGCAGCGCGCCCCCACTGCGCGCGCGCCGGCGAGGTCGGTCTCGGGGTCGTCGCCGACGACGACGACCTCGGAGGCCGTGCAGCCGAGGTCGGAGAGCGCCATCTCGAAGAAGTCGGGCGAGGGCTTGCCGAAGCTGCGCGCCGTCTTCCCGCTGGCGTACTCGAGGAGGGCGACGAAGGATCCGGTGTCGAGCGAGGGACCGTCCGGCGCCTGCCACCGGCGGCCGCGCTGGAGCGCGAGCAGATCGGCGCCCTGCATCAGCTGCCGGAAGGCGGCGTCGAGTTGCGTGTAACCGGTGAGCTCGCGGCAGTCCCCCACCAGGACGTGGTCGGCGGGACCTCCGGCGGCATCGTGGGCGGCGAAGCGGGCCGCCAGCTCCCGGGTGAGGAGCAGGTGGCAGCGCTCCGACGGCCGCCGCTCGAGATAGCGGAGGGCCGCGACCACCGGGGTGAAGACCGCGCCCGGCTCCACTTCGAGGCCGGCCCCGTTGAGGTCGGCGCAGACCGCCTCGGGCGACTGCGAGTCGATGTTGGTCGTCACCCGGAACTGCATTCCCCGGTCGCGCAGCCAGGCGAGCGTGGCCGCCGCCCCCGGGATCGGGACGCGGTGGAGGGAGAGCGTCCCGTCGATGTCGAGCAGGACCGCGCGGACGGGTGGGCCGCCGCCCGCGGGGAGCAGCGCGGATGCCGGGGGTGTGGTCACGCGGCCACCTCCAGGGCGCGCCAGAGGTACCAGCTGGCGATGCTCCGGTACGGGGACCAGCGGTCGCCGCGGCGCAGCACCTCGTCCCGGGTGGGCACGGTCTGCGTCCGGAAGGTCACCTGGAAGCCGCGCCGGAGGCCGTAGTCGTCGGCGGGCAGCACGTCGGGGCGGCCGAGGGTGAAGATCAGGAACATCTCGGCGGTCCAGCGCCCGATCCCGCGCACCGCGGTCAGACGCTCGACGATCGTCTCGTCGTCCATCTCCCTCGTCTGCGCGAGGGTCGGCACCTCGCCGTCGACCACCCGCCGCGCCAGGTCGTCCAGCGCCCGCTGCTTGGCGCCCGAGAGTCCGGCGGAGCGCAACTGCTCGATCGACGCCTCCAGCACCTGCTCCGGGGTCGGACAGGAGGGCGCGCCAGGGAAGAGGGCGCAGAAGCGCGCGAAGATCGTGGCCGCCGCCTTGGGCGAGAGCTGCTGGTAGACGATCGCCTCGGCGAGCGCGGCGAAGAGGGTCGCCTCGCCGCTCAGGGAGAGCCCGAAAGGCCCCACCCGGTCGATCAGCAGGCCCAGCTCGGGGTCGTGGTAGCGCAGATGGCTGAGCGCCCGCCGGGCATCGATCTCGGGGTCCACGGAGACGGCCTCCCGGTCAGCCGCGTGCGGTCAGGCGCCCGCGGTCAGGTCCCCCGATTGTCGGTGATCGCCGCCCGGGTCAGCCCGCCGGGGCGGGAGCGGTCCCGGGGATGGAGGGCGGGGCTCCGGCGGGGGCGGGGGCGCCCGGTCGCACCACCGGCCGCGGCGCGCGGTTGTCGCGCAGGGTCAGCTTGCCCTTGATGATCAGCGCGGTGCGCGGGGCGCGGCGAGCCACCTTGGTGTCGTGGGTGACCAGGATCAGGGTCATCGCCCTCTCGCGCCAGAGCTTCTCCATCAGGCCGACGATCTCCACGCTGGTGACCTCGTCGAGGTTCCCGGTGGGCTCGTCGGCGAGGATCACCTTGGGCTGCTTGACCAGGGCCCGGGCGATCGCGACCCGCTGCTGCTCGCCGCCCGACATCTCGGGAGGAAAGTGGGTGGCACGGTCGGCGAGCCCGACCTCGGCCAGGGCCGCCAGCGACCGGGCGCGCCGCTCCTCACCCTTGATCTTGAGGGGGACCAGCGCCGCCTCCACGTTCTCCTCGGCGTTGAGCGTGGGCAGCAGATTGTAGTTCTGGAAGATGAAGCCGAAGTTCTGGGCACGGACGTCCACCAGCTGGGCCTCGGGCATCGCGCCCAGGTCCATGCCATCGAAGATGACCTTGCCCGCGGTCGGCCGGTCCAGCGCTCCCAGCATCTGCAGGAGCGTGGTCTTGCCGTGCCCGGTCTGACCCTGGACCGTCAGGAACTCGCCGTCCGGGATCTCCAGATCGACCCCGCTCAGGGCCGCGACCTTGCCTCTCGCCTTGGGATAGATGCGGGAGACCTTCTTGAGCTCATACATGGGGGGTCATCTCCAGGGCCGGGGGGGTGTCCATTGCGACGTCGGAGGGGGGTGCTGGCGGGGCCGGGCTACTCCACACGGCGCAGCGCCTCCGCGGGCCGGAGACGGGCGGCGCGCCAGCCACCGAAGATGCCGGCGACGACGCCACCGACGATCGCCAGGGCGACGGCCACCAGGATCACCTCCACACTGAGGGGAGCGGTGAGGTGGACCGGCACGGAATGGGTGCCGGACGCGAAGGTTCGGGCGAAGTTGGCGCCGGCGCTGGGGAACGCCCGCGGCGAGGCCCCGGATGAGCCGAAGAATCCGCCGCCGCCGCCGCCGAACCCGCCCCCGAAACCGCCACCTCCGGTCGTGGTGGCCGCACCGCCCAGCCCCGTCGCATTGACCGTGGCGCTCAGGGGGGGAGCGAGTTTGGTGACCAGGAAGGCTCCCAGCACCCCCAGGCCGATCCCCACCGCGCCCCCGATCACCCCCAGCACCGCGGCCTCCCCGAGGACCTGGGCGACGATGCGTCGGCTGCGCCAGCCGATCGCCTTGAGGGTCCCGAACTCGCGCACCCGGCGGGTCACCGAGGAGACGGTGAGCAGCACGGCCAGCACGAAGGCGGCCAGCAGGATCAGCGCCGAGATCCAGACCCCCAGCGTGTTGGCGAGGGTCGAGGCGGTGTTCAGCGATCCCGACACCTGGCTGGCCAGGTCGGCGGCGGTGGTCACCGTGGCCGAGGGCAGCAGCTTCGAGATCTCCGACTGCACCGCGCTGATGGAGGCGCTGTCGGTGGCGGTGACGTAGATGGTGTTGACGTCGCTGGTATCACCGCTCAGGCTCTGGGCCTCGCTGAGCGGGATGTAGACATCCGCCCCGTCGGTCTCGGTGACCGACACCACCCCGACCACCGTGAAGGTCGTGCCGGAGATGGTGAACGTCGAACCGGCGGAGAGCGACTGCTGCTTGGCGTAGCTGCTGCTCACCAGGGCGAGCAGCTGGTCGGAGGAGCTGCCCTGCGCCGCCTCGGTGAACCACTGGCTGACCGCCGAGGCCCCCGAGGTGATGTTGGAACCGGCCAGCAACCCGACCCCGGGGGTGGACGGGTCGATGCCGTCCACCGAGAAGGTCGAGACGCCGAAACCGCTGGAGCTGCTGGACGGTGACGCCGAGGCGCTCGGCGACGGGGTCGGGGTGGGAGTTGGGGTGGGCGTCGGCGTGGGGGTGGCCGTCGAGCCGCCGAACCCCCCGAATCCCGTGAAGGTGCCGGTGATGTGGACGGAGTTCAGGACCAGAGCGCCGGCGGCCCCGGCGACGCCCTTGAGATTGGAGATCTCGGTGACGTCGCTGGCGGACATGGTGGTCAGCCCGGGGCTGGAGGTGAGGTGGTCCTGGGTGAAGCTCTGGCCCGCCTGGGCGCTGCTGGGAGGCGTGCCGCTGAAGCGGAAGGCCCCCCCGCTCCCCGCGGTGGCCGCGGTGGTGACGGTCAGGTCGGTGCCCACCCCGTAGAGGGAGGAGAGCACCTGGCCCTGGGCGGCATTGACACCCGAGGCAGCGGCCGTGACGGTGATCACCAGACCCACGGCGAGGGCCAGACCGATGGCCACGACGGCGGCCGAGCGCGCTCGGCGGCGGAGTTCACGTCCCAGATAGCGGAAGTACAACGGTTGCTCCTGAAGTGCCGTGGTGAGAGTGATGAGCCCGATCTCAGACGCAGCGGAGTATAGGCGGGGGCTGACAGAGCCTCTGGGAACGATCTGACCGAAAGCTGAATGAAAGGTTGCCCCGCTGAGCGGGCCCGCACTGGCGGATCGCAGGCGCCGGTGGGAGGATGGGGACGGCACGCCGCGGAGCCGGTTGCCCTCTGGGCACATCCCAGGGCGACGCCCCGCGGTCATCACAGGAGGTGAGTACCGTGGCCCAGTCAGCAATCGCGACGGCGCAGACGGTGGCGGTGGACGACCCCTGGCAGAACGCGCAGCGACAGTTCGACGCCGCGGCCGAGCTGCTCGGCCTGGAGGTGGGGGTGCGCAGCTTCCTGCGCGAGACCCAGCGCCAGCTCATCGTCAATTTCCCGGTGAAGATGGACGACGGCTCGATCCAGATGTTCGAAGGCTACCGGGTCCAGCACAACCTGGCCCGCGGCCCCGCCAAGGGCGGGATCAGGTACCACCCCAGGGTCACCCTCAGCGAGGTCAAGGCGCTGGCCATGTGGATGACCTGGAAGTGCGCCGCGGCCGGCCTTCCCTTCGGGGGAGCCAAGGGGGGCGTGGTCGTCGATCCCAAGCGACTCAGCCTGGGCGAGCTGGAGCGGCTCACCCGCCGCTATGCCGCCGAGATCTCGGTGCTGATCGGACCGGAGCGGGACATCCCCGCGCCCGACGTCAACACCACCCCCCAGGTGATGGCCTGGATCATGGACACGATGTCGATGAGCGCCGGCTACTCGATCCCGGCGTCGGTCACCGGCAAGCCGCTCGCGGTGGGGGGCAGCCAGGGCCGCAACGAGGCCACCGGGCGCGGGGTATCGGTGGTGGCGCTCCGCGCCTGCACCCGGTTGGGGCGCGACCCGAGCCACTCCACCGTCGCCGTCCAGGGCTTCGGCAATGCCGGCAGCATCGCCGCCCGGTTGATGGAGGCGGACGGCTTCAGCGTCCACGCCGTCTCCGACACCGGCGGCGCGATCTGGAGCGACCAGCGGCTGCCGGTGGCCGACGTCATCGAGCACAAGCGGCGCACCGGCTCCGTCGCCGGCTTCCCCGGGACGCGCGCCATCAGCAACGCCGAGCTGCTGGCCGCCCCGGTCGACGTCCTGGTCCCGGCGGCGCTCGAGAACGAGATCACCGCCGCCAACGCCGGGGAGATCCGGGCGTCCCTGATCCTGGAGGCGGCCAACGGGCCGGTCACCCCCGGGGCCGACGAGATCCTGGCCCGCCGCGGCGTCACCGTGGTCCCCGACATCATCGCCAACGCGGGCGGGGTCACCGTCTCCTATTTCGAGTGGGTGCAGGACCTGCAGTCCTTCTTCTGGGAGGAGAAGGAGATCAACGATCGTCTCGAGCACATCATGACGGCCTCCTTCGAGACCGCCTGGGAGGCGGCGGCGCAGCATCGGGTGCCGCTCCGCCTGGGTGCGTACACGGTCGCCGTGCAGCGGGTTGCCGAGGCGACCGCGGCCCGCGGCATCTACCCGTGAGCCCGGGCGGCTGCAGACCTCCTGAGCGAGGGCGCCGGCCCTGAGCTAGGGGGCGGCGGGCGCTGAGGGGGTGACCGCGTCGCCCTGGGGGACCAGCTCGATCGTGACCTGGCCGGCCGCGAGCGGTGCCGGCTGCCCGTCCGCGAGGGTGAACTGCGGCGGTCCGCTCGTCCCCTGGCTCCAGCTGATCGGATAGAGCAGGCCACCGACCGCAAGCTGGCCGCTCCCGCTGGCGGCGGGCCCGATGCCGAAGTCGAGGCCGTCGACCCAGGGCGTGACCGCGGAGTCCTCGTTGTCCTGTGGCACCGTGATCACCGGGACCTGGAGGATGACGACGTTGGGCGTCTCCCAGGGCTGGCCGGTGTTGGCGTCGTTGAGCATGCCGGTGGCGGGGTACTCCGGGGTCGCCGGCTCGCTGCGCTGGTACTCCCCGGTGGCCGCCTCGTACGTGTAGATGGGGGTCTCCTCGGTGGAGATCGGCACCTCGAAGGCACTCACCGCGCTGCCGCCGGTCGGCAGGTCGTCGATCGCGGTGCGCTGCCAGAGCTGGTAGCTGACGGTGCCGAGGCCGATCTTCTGGGCGAGGGTCGCCAGCTCGGAGCCGTTGGTGTACAGGTTGTGAGGGGCGCCGTACTCCCTGGCCGGGGGTGGCACCGAGGTCCGGAAGAGCACGGTGGAGCCGACCACCGCGTTGTTGGGGCTGTATTGCTTGAGGCCGCTCGAGTTGAGCTGGGCCAGGGTGTAGTCGCTCGCCCCCGAGTAGAGCAGAGCGCCGTCCCAGATCTCCAGCAGACGCAGATCGACGAGGCGGGCGCTGCGCACCGGGCCGACCATGTCGGCCGCCGGCGGCGCGCCGAAGTAGATGGCGGTGAAGCGGCTGATGCCGCCCTCGGTCTGGTACTCGTAGATCACCTGAGCGTCACCCAGCCCCGACTGCGGCCGCGCCTGATAGAGGTTCTCGACCTGGACCAGGAGCGGGGCGGAGAGCGGCGCCGGGGTGGGCGTGGGGGTCGGCACCCCGGGCGTGAACGTGGCGGACGGGCTGGGGGTCGGCGACTTCCGGGCGGCGGTGGAGCCACCGCAGGCGGCCACGGCGAGCAGGGTGGCGGCGAGGAGCAGGGAGATTCGCGTGCGGGAGTTGGACATGGGGGGACCGTTGTGATTCGAGCTGATTGCAGTCACCTAAACGCCGATGCGCAGGGCGCTATTCTGGCGCAGGGCGGCGCCGCCCGGTTTTCTTGTGAAGCTTTCGCCGCGTTCAGCGAACGGCGCGACGCGGGTCCCGCCGGCGGATCGTGACGCTCAGCTCCCGCTCTCGGTGGGGTAGCCGTTGCGCTTCCAGTACTCGATGCCGCCGATCATCTCCTTTACCCGGAAGCCCAGCTCGGCGAGCCGCGCCGCCCCCTTGGCACCCGCATTGCAGCCGGGGTCCCAGCAGTAGCAGACGTAGAGCGCGTCGCGGGAGAGGTGCACGGTCGACTCCTCGCTCAGGGTGCGATAGGGCAGGCTGATGGCGCCGGCGACGTGCTCCTCCGCGTAGTCCTTCGCCCCGCGCATGTCGACGACGACGAAGCCGGAGAGGCCGGCTTCCAGGTCATGGTGAACATCGGACGGGTCGGTCTCCACGCTCAGCTTGGCGGCGTAATGGCGGAATGCCGCCTCGGGCGGCGCCGCGGGCACCTCCAGCACGAGCGAGGCGGGCGCGTCGGCGGCGAGGATGCGGGAGGCCGTCTGGGTCATCGATGCTCTCCTCTCGTGCCGGGCCCCGGCCCGGCGGCGGGCCGTGTCCCCTATCTTCTCGTGAACTCTCGCCGCCGTGACGGCTAGATTTGAGTGGTCGCCCACAATCCCGGCTGGACGCTGGGCGAGGACGGGTCCGTCCACAGCTGAACCGCGGCTGCGGGACCGGACGGAAGGCATGCGCGCAGCGCTACCGTCGCGGGCGCGGGAGTGAAGCGGCAGGGCGCGCCCGGACCAGGAGGCGGCAGGTGGCACACGCGGTGAGCGACGAGGCGAGATACCGGGCCAACCGCCAGGGGGAGATCGACTCGGCGATCGTCTACCGGGCGATGGCGAAGGCGGAGAAGGACGAGCACCTGGCCTCCGTCTACGTGCGACTCGCCGAGGTCGAGGAGCGTCACCTCGGCTTCTGGGAGGAGCAGCTGCGCGGCCTCGGCCGCGACCCCGGCCCCCGGCGGCCGTCCTGGCGCGCCCGTGCCATGCGCCTCCTGGCGCGCAGGTTCGGGCCGCAGATGGTGCTGCCGACCGTCGCCAGCCTGGAGCAGGCCGACGAGACCGACTACGACGACCAGCCGGAGACCGAGGGCAGCGGGATGCCGGAGGACGAGCGCTCGCATGCCCGGGTCCTCCGCTACATCACCGGAGGTTCGCCCGCCGGGCTGGCGGGCGAGACGCTGGGCAAGCTGGAGGGGCGGCACCGGGCCCCGGGCGGCAACGCGCTGCGGGCCGCCGTCCTCGGCGCCAACGACGGACTGACCTCCAACCTCGCCCTGGTGATGGGTGTCGCCGGCTCCGGGCTGCCCGGCAAGGCGATCCTCGTCGCCGGCATCAGCGGGCTGCTCGCCGGTGCCTGCTCGATGGCGATCGGGGAGTGGATCTCGGTGCAGAGCACCCGGGAGCTGTACCAGCGGCAGGTGAAGACGGAGGCGGCCGAGCTGCGCACGGTGCCCGACGAGGAGCGCGAGGAGCTGGCCCTCATCTACGAGTCCAAGGGGCTCTCGGCGGCGGAGGCCTCCGAGATCGCCGACCGGCTGATGGCCGAGCACGGGAGCGCGCTCGACACCATGGTCCGCGAGGAGCTGGGGTTGGACCCGTCGCAGCTCGGCGGCTCCCCCAACAGTGCGGCAACGGCGTCCTTCGGCCTGTTCGCGATCGGCGCCGTGATCCCGCTGCTGCCCTTCCTGTTCGCGGCCGGCCTGCCCGCGGTCGGCCTCGCCGTAGGGTTCGCCGCGGTGGGACTCTTCGTCATCGGTGCTCTGATAACCCTGCTGACGGGACGCAGCGTCCTGTTCTCGGGGAGCCGCCAGCTGCTCTTCGGCATGCTGGCGGCGGGCGTGACGTTCGGCCTGGGGAGACTCATCGGGGCCGCCGTGGGGCTCTGACCGGGACGGCCCTGATCTGGACCGATGATCAGCGCGAGCAGACCGCCTGCCCGGCGAGATCATCCCGAGGTGCCGGCACGCGCCGCGGGGAGTGCACCCGGAGGGTGCATGAGCCAAGGAGCGCGGGCTAGCATGGGCCCCAGATCATGTCGCTGATCCAAGCCCTGGCCATCGTGGTGGGAGCCCTGGTCGTGGTGGCCGTCGGCCAGGGTGCGAGCTACTTCGTGCTCCGGAGGCGGGCGAAGGCACCCCGCCAGGCGGTGGCCCGCTCGTTCCTGCGCAACACGCACCGGCCGGTGCAGCTCCTCCTCCCGCTCGCTGCCGCGACCGTTGCCGCGAACCTGGTGCCGCTGGCCGGATGGTTGCGTGGCGAGATCCTCCACGGCCTCGTCATCGGGCTGATCCTGGCCGGCTCCTGGCTGCTGGTGCGGCTCACGTACGTCCTCGAGGACGCGGTGCTCGCCCGCTACCAGCTTGACCCGACCGGCAATCTGCGCGCCCGGCAGCTCGAGACGGAGATCCACGTGCTGCGCCGGGTCACCGTGTTCGTGGGCGCGCTGATCGGCATCGGCGGGGTGCTGCTCACGTTCAGCCAGGCCCGCGTCGCCGGTGCCGGATTGCTCGCCTCCGCCGGCGTGGTGGGGCTGATCGTCGGCCTCGCCGTCACCCCCATCGTCACCAGCCTGGTCGCCGGTCTGCAGATCGCGGTCACCCAGCCGATCCGGCTCGACGACGTGGTGGTGATCTACAACCCGAGCGGCACCAGCTACTGGGGCCGCGTCGAGGAGATCCACCTGACCTACGTCGTGGTCAAGCTGTGGGACCTCAAGCGGCTGGTCGTGCCCGTCTCCTACCTGACCCAGAACCCCTTCGAGAACTGGACCCGCTCCACCGCCAACGTGCTCGGCTTCGTCTACATCCTGGTGGACTACACGATGTCGGTGGAGGCGCTGCGCACCCACCTGGGAGAGGTCGTGCACGCCTCGCCGGATTGGGACGGCCAGGTCTGGAACCTCCAGGTCACCGAGCTGGGGCGCGAGACCGTGCAGCTCAGGGCGCTGATGAGCTCCGCCGACAGCAGCCGCTCATGGAACCTGCAGTGCGAGGTGCGTGAGAAGGCGCTCGCCTTCCTGCAGGAGCGCTACCCGTCAGCCCTTCCCCGGGTTCGGGCCGAGCTGGGCTGGGCCGGTGGCGACGGCGAGATGGCGCACCGCGAGGCTCCGGCCCGTCCGCACAAGTGAACGCGGGTCCGTCACCGGACCCTCATCACGGCCTTTGCCGCACCCCAACTGAGCGCCGGCGAGTGCGCCCGGTCAGCGCCGCGAGCAGACCGGCCACTCCCCCGACTCACCGGCGGCGAACATCCTGGCGGCGATCTGCGCCTGCTGCGTCGGGTCCCAGATGTCCGTGCCCCCGTGGGCGGCGAACGTCGAGGGGAGGAACTGGAGCACGCCGTCGAACGGCCCGGAGGGGTTGTAGGCGTAGGCGCTGAGGTTGGACTCGCACTCGGCGGTGCTGATCAGCCAGCCCGGGTCGACCCCGTCCGCATCAGCGGCGGCGGTCAGGATCGCCTCGATGTCCTGCTGCGAGTACGCCGGGCGCGCCGACACGGGAGGCGGGGCGTGCGGGTCCGGCGCGGGCGGGGCGGGCACCGCTGTGACCACCGCGTCAGGGGTCATGGTCGGTGGCGTCGAGGCGGAGGATGACGGTGCAGGCGTGGCGGTGGGGGACGGTGACGGCGTGGCGGAGAGAGACGGTGAGGGAACCGCCGGCGCGGTCGACGCCGTCGACGCCGTCAGCGTGAGGTGGCGCAGCAGGGCGAGGTCGGCTGCCGCGGAGCGGCTGGCGCCCACCGACTGCACGGTGCCGAGGACGGCCATGGCGACCACCAGGAGACCGGTCACGCAGATACCAGTGTTACGGCGTGTGATGAGACGGCGCATGAGGAGCAACCTCCGGGTAGCGGTGCATCGCCGCCACACCCGACACGATCTCGCGTCAAGGGCAGGCGACGATGTACCTGTGATATCAGGTTCCGCCGAGGTTGAGGTCGGCGGGCCGCGGAACCGGTGGAGGGAACTGACCTCACCGTGCCCAATCTTTGCGACCGGAACGATTCGCGACCTGCGGACCATAGCACGGTACCGGTCCACGCCGCAACCCACGCCCCGGCCATCGTTACATGCACGGGCCGCGAGGATCACAATTGTCGCACACTGCGCGTGCGGATGTTGCGAGGAGGAGAATCACGCTGATGGCGACTCGCCAGGACGTGAGCACTGTCCCGTTGCAGGGGGCGTACGTCGCCAAGCGCTGCCCTGTGCGCGCGCAGAACGACGCGCTGCATCCCATCGAGACGGTTGCGCCGGACCCGTTCACCGAGCGGCTCATGGCGCGTGGCAACGCCTTTCAAGCCGACCTCGTCGCCGAGATCCTGCGTCTCCATCCGGATGCACTGTGCGTCGAGGCGGAGGATGCGCGCGGACGCGAGGAGGCGACCGTCGCGGCCATGGCCTCGCGCGCACCGCTGATCATCGGCGGCCGGCTCCCGGCCGATACCGCGGGGAGGCGTGTGGGCGCCCCCGACCTGCTGGTCGCCGCACGAGAAGGCGGATACCACGCCATCGACATCAAGGCGCATCAGGTGCTGCAGACCTCCGAAGGCAGAGGTTCGGAGATCCTCGCGCTCTGCACCGGGCTGGAGACGCTCACCCGGGATACAGCCGTCGCCGATCCTGCCGTCGCCGCCCGCAGGAGCGAGGACGACCCGCTCCAGCTCGCCCACTACCAGCGCCTGCTGGAGGTGTCGGACCACGCGGCGAACGGCCCCCGGTTCGGTGGCATCATCGGCACCGAGCGCCGCGTGGTCTGGTACGACCTCGACGCGCCGCTCTGGCGCACCCCCTCCTCCACCGCCACCACCAAGCTGCGCACGACGATGGAGCGCTACGACTTCGAGTTCGACTTCCGGCTCGACATCATCGCCGTCGCGCAGCAGCACCGCCGCGATCGGTCGGTCGGCCTGCTGGTCGTGCCGGTGCGCTGCTCCGAGTGTCCCACGTGTCCGTGGCGCGAGCGGTGCCGCGCCGTTCTCGAGGAGGGAGCCGGCGACGTGAGCCTGCTTCCCCAGGTTGGCTGGACCCACTGGAAGGTGCACCACGACCACGGCATCACCAACCGAGCGATGCTCGCCGGGCTGGACTGGCGCACCGCATCGCTGGTCGCGGACGGCGTGGACGTGGCGGCGCTGCAGGCGCTGGCGGTGGGGCTGGCGCCGGATGCGCCGGTGACAGTGCTGGAGAGCCTGAGCCGGTCAGCCCGGCAGCTGGAGGCGCTGAGTGCCGCTCAGGTGCGGACGGTGGCGGAGCTGCTCGCGCTGGACGAGGCGGCGGCACGCTACTCCACCGCGCATCTCCGATCCCTGCCCGAGCAGATCGACATGGCGCGGGCCGCGCTCGGACCCGAGACCGTGTATCGGCGTCGCGGCGTGGATCGGGTCGACGTTCCCCGCGCCGACGTCGAGGTGGATGTCGACATGGAATGCTCCGAGGTCGGCGTCTACCTCTGGGGCAGCCTGCTCACCGATCGCGCCACCGCGGCGCCGCGCCACGAGTACGTGCCCTTCGCCACCTGGGATCCGCTCACCGCGCAGAGCGAGGCCGAGAACTCGCTCGCCTTCTGGCGATGGTTGATGGGGGTGCGCTCGGCGGCCCACCAGCGTGGGCGCAGCTTTCGCGCCTACTGCTACAACGCGGGCGCCGAGAACCACCAGCTCCGCCGCCTGGGCCTGGCCGTGGGTCTGGTCGACGAGGTGGCGGGTTTCATCGCGTCGGACGAGTGGGTGGACCTGTTGAGGGTGTGGGAGTCACAGCTGATCACCGGTCAGAGCAGCGGGCTCAAGGTCGTGGCCCCGCTCACCGGCTTCCACTGGGCGGTCGAGGACCCGGGCGGCGGCGAGTCGATGGTCCGGTACGACGCCGCCGCCGGCGGGGATGAGGGGGCGCGGCGCTGGCTGCTCGAGTACAACCGCGGCGACGTGGAGGCGACGTGGTCGGTGCGCGAATGGATGGCGCGGGGGGTGGTCCCGGGGATCGAGGAGGCGCCGGCCGGCCTCGCCGGCTGAGGGCGGACGGCTCCCCCACGACCCCGGGCCGAGGCGGCTCAGTGCACGGAGGCGTCGGGCCTGAGCAGCCGGTCGAGCAGATCGCCGAAGAGGGCGAGCTGCCGCTCCGACAGCGTCCCCAGGGAGGCCGCGAGGACCTCGTCGACGAGCGGGCTGGCCTGGGCCAGGAGCCGGCGCCCCCTGGCGGTGATCCGGTGGTGCACCGCCCGGCCGGGCCCCGGGGCGCGCTCGATGAGACCGTGCTCCACCATCCGCCCGGCCAGCGCTCCGAAGGCCTGGTCGCTCTGAAAGGTCAGCTGCGCGAGGTCGTGCAGCGAGGCCCCCGGATTGGCGGCGAGGTGGCGCAGGGCATCCCACTGGACGAGGCTGATGCCGAGGCTGGCGAGCCGGGCGTCGATGGCCCGGTGATGGCGGACCTGGAGCCGCTTGACGCCCAGGCCGACCTCCTGAAGGGTTCGCGACATGTGATCAGTATAGCCCTGCCGGTCTCAGCTTGCTTATATCAATACCTTGATATAAACTTGCTGATACGGACGGCCGCCGCGCCACCCCTCTCAACCATCACCGGGGAGCCCAACCATGAGCACAACCAGCACCACGACCGTCACCACCCCGGACGCCGGGAAGGTCGAGGTCACGATCACCGAGCAGGGCGAGGGGCGGACCTTCCTCCTGCTCCACGGCGGCGCCGGACCCCAGTCGGTGGCACGCTTCGCCGACCTCCTGGCCACGGCGCGGCCGGCCCGGGTGATCACGCCGACCCATCCCGGCTTCGGTGGCACGCCCCGACCGGAGACGCTCACCAGCATCCGAGCTCTCGCCGCCGTCTACGCCGGCCTCCTGGAGGAGCTGGGGCTCTCCGACGTGAGCGTGATCGGCAACTCCGTCGGCGGCTGGCTCGCCGCGGAGGTGGCGCTGCTGCACAGCCCGCGCGCCAGCAGCGTCATCCTGGTCGACGCCGGGGGCCTCGAGATCCCCGAGCACCCCAGCCCCGACTTCTTCGCGCTCGACCTCGACCAGGTCACCAATCTCAGCTACCACGACCCGGACGCCTTCCGCATTGACCTCTCCAAGATCCCCGACGCGCAGAAGGCGGTCATGGCGCGCAACCGTGCGGCTCTGGCGGTCTACGGCGGGGCCACGATGTCCGACGCCAGCCTGCTGCAGCGCCTCGCCGGCATCAGCACTCCCACGCTCGTGGTGTGGGGCGCCGCCGACCGGATGATCCCGCTGGAACACGGCCAGGCCTATGCGCATTCCATCCCCGGCGCCCGGCTCGAGATCATCGCGGATGCGGGGCACCTTCCCCAGCTCGAGACCCCCGCTCGACTCGCCGAACTGGTGTGGGAGTTCGCGGATGCCCCCGGCGCCGATCGGCCGGGCGCGGCCTGAGGAGCCGGCCGGTGGACAAGGTGCGGAAGCCGCTCAGGATCGCTGTCCTCGGTGCCTCCGGTCGGGTCGGGCGGGTGGTGATCGCCGAGGCCCTCTCCCGGGGTCATCGCGTCACCGCCGTGGCCCGCAGCGCGGAGGGGCTGGAGCGGGTCGAGGGCGCGACCAGGGTGACGGCCGACGTGCTCGACCCCGTCGCCCTTCGCCGGGCCGTGAGCGGCCACGACGCTGTGATCGCGGCCCTCGCCGGCCGCGGGCCCCAGGCGGCTCGGACCGTGCCCGAGGCCACCGCCGTTCTTCTCGACGTGCTCCCCGGCTGCCGAGTCGGCCGGCTGCTGACCATCGGAGGCGGCGCCACTCTGGAGGTTGCGCCCGGTCGACGCTTCCTGGACGACCCCCACTTCCCGGAGGCGTACCGGGAGGCCGCACTCGCCGCCGCCGAGGCGCTCGACGTCCTGCGCCGGTTCCGGGGCGACCTGCCGCGGTGGAGCTACTTCAGCCCACCGCCTCTGCACCTGACCGATGGGCCGCGCACCGGCGTCTTCCGGGTGGCAGCGACCGACCGGCCGATCGTCGACATCGCGGGGGAGAGCCGGCTCAGCGTCGCGGACCTCGCCTGCGCGGTTCTGGACGCAGTCGAGCAGGGAGGCTTCATCGGCGAGCGGTTCACCGCCGCCTACTGAGGTGCCCCGGGGCGCCGAGGCCATTAGTTCGCTCTTGATAGAAGGTACGCTTAGAGCGTACAATGCCCGGGTGAGCCCAGCCCCCTCGCACCTGCCGCGCGCCGATGCCGCGGACAGCACCCGGAGAGCCCTCGACGCGCTGGTCCAGCTCCTGGCCAGCATGGAGGCTCTCGACCTTCGCCGCTTCGGCGACCTCGGGCTCACGCTGAGTCAGCTGCGGGTTCTGCACCTGCTGCGCGACCAGCCGGCGAGCTGCGGCCACCTGGCCGAGCACCTGGGCATCACGGCATCGACCGCCACCGCCCTCATCGACCGCCTGGCCCGGCGCGGATTGATCGAGCGCCGCCCGCGTCCGGGAGACCGGCGGGTCACCGAGCTCGCTCTCTCCGACGAGGCCCGGAGCCTGATCGAGGCCGCCGCCGCGCGCAAGGGGGGTGAGGTTCGAGCCGCCGTCGAGGAGCTCTCCCCCGCAGATCGCGAGCGCCTGGCGGAGCTGCTCGACCATCTGGCGACGCGGGTCCAGGCCGCCGAGGCGCGCGCGGCGGGACCTGCCGGCGACATGCGGAGCGCGACCGCCACGATCGGGACCGGGGCGCTCGCGGCAACGCCGGCCGGGGGTGGCCGATGAACGTCCTGAGCCTCCGCGGCAGCCTGGCCAGCGGCCGGCAGAACTCGCAGCGCCCGGTGGGCCCCCACTACAAGTGGATCGCCCTCTCCAACACGACCCTGGGCATCAGCATGGCCACGATCAACGCATCGATCGTGCTCATCGCCCTCCCGGACATCTTCCGAGGCATCCGCCTCAACCCGCTGGCTCCCGGCAACACCCCGCTCTTCCTGTGGATGCTGATGGGGTACATGGTGGTGACCGCGGTGCTGGTGGTCACCCTGGGGCGCATCGGTGACATCTACGGCCGGGTGCGGATGTACAACCTGGGCTTCCTGGTCTTCACGTTCTTCTCCATCCTGCTCTCGCTCACGTGGATGAGCGGCGCGGACGGAGCCCTCTACATGATCGTGATGAGGGTGCTCCAGGGGGTCGGCGGCGCCATGCTCCTGGCCAACTCCAGTGCCATCCTCACCGACGCCTTCCCCACCCACCAGCGGGGCATGGCCCTGGGGACCAACATGGTGGCGGCGATCGCCGGGTCCTTCATCGGCCTGGTGCTGGGCGGGGTGCTGGGGCCGATCGCCTGGCAGCTCGTCTTCCTGGTCTCGGTGCCGGTGGGCCTCTTCGGCACCGTCTGGGCCTTCCTGATGCTGCGCGACAACGGCGTGCGCCGGCCCGCCCGGATCGACTGGGGGGGCAACCTCATCTTCGCCGTCGGGCTGGTGGCACTGCTGGTGGGCATCACCTACGGCATCCTTCCCTACGGCAACGCCAGCATGGGCTGGGGCAACCCCCTGGTCCTCGCCGGCATCTTCGGCGGCGTCGCCTGCCTGGCGCTGTTCTGCTACGTCGAGACCAGGGTGGAGGCGCCGATGTTTCACATCGGCCTCTTCCGCATCCGCGCGTTCGCGGCGGGCAACCTGGCGACGCTCCTCTCCTCGCTCGCGCGCGGCGGCCTGATGTTCATCCTGATCATCTGGCTGCAGGGGATCTGGCTGCCCCAGCACGGCTACAGCTTCGCCGAGACGCCGCTGTGGGCGGGCATCTACATGCTGCCGATGACCGCGGGGTTCCTGATCGCGGGGCCGATTGCCGGCATCCTCTCCGACCGCTTCGGCTCCCGTCTGTTCGCCACCCTGGGGGTGGCGGCCTCGGCGGTCATCTTCGCCTTCTTCCAGCTGCTGCCGGCCAACTTCAACTACGTGCTGTTCGCGGTGCTGCTCGGCCTCTACGGGCTCTCCGCCGGGCTCTTCGCCTCGCCCAACCAGGCGGGCATCATGAACAGCCTGCCCCCCAACGAGCGGGGCGCCGGGGCCGGGATGGCCGCCACCTTCCAGAACTCGGCGATGGTGCTCTCGATCGGCATCTTCTTCACCCTCATCATCCTCGGGCTCTCCTCCAGCCTCCCCCACACCCTCTACCAGGGACTGGTCACGCAGGGCGTGCCCGCCGCCACCGCCACCCGGATCTCGCACCTGCCGGCGGTCGGCAGCCTCTTCGCCTCCTTCCTCGGCTACAACCCGATGGCCTCGCTGCTGGGCCCGGTCCTGCCCACCCTGGGTCATGCCCAGCAGGCCTACCTGACCGGGCGCGCCTTCTTCCCCCACCTGATCTCGGGTCCCTTCATGGACGGCCTGAGGGCGGCCTTCGACTTCGCGATCGCCGCCTGCGTCCTGGCGGCGGGCGCCAGCGCGCTGCGCGGCGGCCGCTACATCCACGAGGAAGCCGCAGAGGGAGCCCGCACCGCCGCCGCGTCGAACGGGACGGCGGCCGCGGGAGCGCCGCCGGTCGAGGCACCCGCCGAGGCGGCCGTCGGCGCACGGTCCCGCTGACCGCGTCCCGGCGGCAGAGCGTCTGATCGGCATGGCGGAGCACGGCCCGGTCGCCCTGGTCGGCAGCGGGGAGTACCTGCCGGTGATGCAGGAGGTGGAGGCCTCGCTGATCGCCGGTCGGCCTGCCCGCTACGTGCAGCTGCCCACCGCCGCCGGGCGGGAGGGGGACGGGTCGGTTTCGCGCTGGATCGAGCTGGGGGTGCAGCAGGCGGCGCGGATGGGGGTGGAGGCCGTGCCCCTGAGGGTGCTCGACCGGGAGGGGGCCGAGGACCCGGCCAACGCAGCGCTGGTCGCCGGTGCCGGGCTCATCTACCTCTCCGGCGGCAGTCCCACCCACGTGGCGGACTCGCTGCGGGGAACCCGCGTGTGGTCCGCCATCGCCGACGCGTGGAGCGCCGGCGCCGCCCTGGCCGGCTGCAGCGCGGGGGCGATGGCCCTCACCTCGTGGGTGCCGGAGTTCCGGCGCCCGACCGCCGCGGCCCACCCGGGCCTGGGGGTGGTGCCCCGGCTGCGCGTGATCCCCCATTTCGACCGCATGAGCCGCTGGATTCCCGGCCTCTCCCACTTCGCGGCCCGGCATCTCCCCGAGGGCGTGACCCTCGTGGGCATCGACGAGGAGACCGCCATCGTGAGCGAGGATCCCGATCTGGCCCGCTGGGTGGTCAGGGGCCGGCAGCGCGCGTGGGTGCTTGCCCCTGGCGGGCGGCGAGCGCTGGAGGCCGGCGAGGAGCTCGCGCTCTGAAGCGAGCGGCGGCAGGGTCGGGGCCAGGGGGACACCAGCCTCCTCAGGCACCGCGGCTTCGTATGCTCGATCCGTGGCTCGCGCCCTGCACCTGAACGGCGTCATGGTCGTGATCGACGACGGGCCGCACCTGCTCAGCTTCGAGGACGAGCGCGGCGAGACCGCGCTGGGCCAGCTCCGGGGCTTCGGGTGCGAGCCTCTGGACCCGGCCGCCCCTCACCCGGCCGCCGACGTGACGGAGAGCGAGGGCTGGGCCGCGGATCCGCCGCGGCTGCGCTGGCACGACGCGGTGGCGACGGGCGACCTGGAGGTGTCCGCAGACGCCGGGCAGCTGACCGTGCGCTTGGAGCCGGGCGGGGAGCTGGTGCGGATCGAGGTGCGCAGCGGCGGCGAGGGGGTGGTCGCGGTGAGCTCACGCCTCCTCGGCGAGCCCCCGGCGCTCCTCTCCGTGGCCTTCTCCTGCGAGCCCGGTGAACGCTTCTGGGGATTCGGCGAGCGCAGCGACCGGGTCGAGCGGCGCGGCTCCAGCGCCGAGTGCTGGGTGGGAGAGGGTGCCCGCCGGCTGGAGGACCAGCCGCTCCTCACCGCGATCACCCCGGTCTGGGCGCGGCGCCGGCGGCCGGACGCCACCTACTTCCCGGTGCCCTGGGTGCTCAGCTCCCGCAGCCACGGGATCCTGCTCGACAGCCCGGAGCTGAGCCTCTTCCGCCTCGCCCAGGGCGATCCGGGCCGCTGGAGCGTCGAGGTGCGCGCGCCCCGGCTGGAGTACCGGTTCTTCGCCGGGCCCCGGCCGGCCGACGCCCTGCGTCGCTTCACGGAGGCCACCGGGCGCCAGCCGTATCCGGCGCGGGCCTGGTTCCTCGGGCCCTGGTTTCAGGCCGGGCACGACGACCTGGTGCCGCTGGAGCTCGAGGCCGCCTACGTGAGCCGGCTCCGGGAGGCGGACGCGCCGGTCTCGGCGGCGGAGACGCACATGCGCCGCCTGCCCGGCGGCGCCCACGAGCAGCGGCGCGACCAGGAGCGGCAGAGGACCGCGCACTTCCATGCCAGCGGCCTCGCCTGCCTCACCTACCTCAACCCCTTCGTCAGCGAGGACTACGCGAGCGCGTACGCGCGAGCGCTGGCGACCGGCGCCCTGCAGAGGCGGGCGGACGGCACCCCCTACGTCTATCCGGCCTACATCGGCGGCCGCATGCCCCCGATCACCACCGAGGGCCAGCTCGACTTCACGACGCCTGCCGCGGAACAGCTCTTCGCCGACCTGACCGCCGAGGCGCTGGAGGACGGGCATGACGGATGGATGGAGGACTTCGGCGAGTACACGCCCCCCGACTCGATGTTCGCCGACGGCACGCGGGGAGAGACGGGCCACAACCCCTATCCCCTCCTCTACCACGCGGCGGCGGATCGGGCCGCGGCAGCCGCGCGGGCCGGCGGGACCGGGCAGGCCGGTGAGGCCGCGCCGGTGGCGCGGTTTGCCCGCTCGGGCTGGACCGCAGCCGCCCGGCATCTGCCGCTGGTCTGGGGAGGGGACCCGACCACGTGCTGGGGGTACACCGGACTCGCGTCCGCCCTGATCGAGGGCCTCTCGGCCGGCCTCTCCGGGATCGCCTTTTGGGGGTCGGACATCGGCGGCTTCTTCTCGCTGGGCGACTCGCGCCTCGACCAGGAGCTGCTGATCCGCTGGATCGAGCTGGGTGCACTCACGCCGCTGATGCGGACCAAGGCCGGGGGCATCTCGATCCCCCCGGAGCCGCGGCCCCAGATCTGGGATCCGGGCCTGATCGGTCACTGGCGCCGCTGGGCCAAGCTGCACACCCAGCTCAGCCCCTACCTCCTCGCCGCGGCGATGGAGTACGTGGAGACGGGGCTGCCGCTGCTGCGCCACCACGCCCTCACCCACCCCGACGACCCCGAGGCGTGCGCGCGCGAGGACCAGTACCTGCTGGGCCCGGACCTGCTGGTCGCCCCCGTGCTCCAGACCGGGCAGCGCGAGCGCCGTCTCTACCTGCCCGAGGGTGGGTGGGTGGATCTCTGGCGATCGGCCGCATACGAGCCGCGAGACGGGTCGATACGGATGGGGCGGGCCGCCGTGCGGGAGGGGCCCGCGTTCGTGGAGCTTCCCGCTCCGCTGGACGAGATCCCGCTGCTGGTGCGGGCAGGGGCTGTCCTGCCACTGCTCCCGGCCGACGTCTGGACGCTCTCCGACCATGGCGAGGGGAGCGTGGTCCGGGCGGCCGACCGGGCGGATCAGCTGCGCCTGCTGGCCTTTCCGCGCGGCTCGTGGCGGGGGCGGGCGGGGCCCGGCCTCCACCTGGCCTCGGACGAGATGCCCGACGGACCGGGGTGGCGGCTCACCCTCGCGGGCAGACGGGAGACGACCTACGTCCTGGAGGCCTCCCTCGCCACCCTGCGAACCCCTTTCGTGCCCGTGAGCGTCGAGCTGGACGGAGGGGACGTCGCCTGGGCCTACGAGGCGGCCCGGCGCGTGCTCGTCGCCGGGTTCACGACGGCCGGCGGCACGCTGGTCGTCCGGGGGTGAGGCGGAACCCCGGGGTGGCAGGATCCACGCGGCCGGCCCACGAGCCCACCATCAGCGGGGGCGCCCCGGCGGCAGATCGTCAGCGCTGTGGCTCAGCCAGGGTCAGCGTCCGCGCCCACCCCGCGCAGCGCTGCGATGATGGCTGCCGGCTCCATTCGCACACGCCAGTCGGGATTGACGAATCGGGCTCTGATCACGCGGTCGCGCCCGATGATGAAAGTCGCCGGTACCGGAAGGTTCATGGAACCGTCGGCGTTCTTGTCGCGGGGGTCGCTGTGGAAGACGTCGAGGTGCAGGTCCCGGAGCTCGCCCGCCACCGCGAACTGCACGCGATAGGCACGGATCACCGACTGGTCCGCGTCGCTGAGCACCGCGAACTCGAGGCCGTGCTTCTCGGTCACGGAGAGGCTGTGGTCGGGAGATTGCGGGCTGACCGCCATCAGGGAGGCGTTCAGGGCACGGATATCAGGCAGCGCAGCCTGAAGAGAGCGCAATTGCAAGTTGCAGTAGGGGCACCACTCACCCCGGTAGAAGGTCAGGACAACGAGGCCCCGCTCCAGCGCCGCCCTGAGAGCGGTCGGCCGCCCCAGCGCGTCAGGAAGCACGAAGTCGGGGGCGACGTCGCCCACCGGCAGACCGACCGCCTCCCCTCCCCTCTCGATCTCGTCGATTGCCGTCTGGACACGTGACCGAATCTGGTCAGGCGTCCTGGCGGCCATGGCATCGAGCTGCTCCTGGAGCGAGGTAGCGTCGGGCCCGGCCGCCGCTCCGGCCGCCGGCTGTTCAGACGTCACGCGATGACCTCCAATCTCGAAACGCCACCATCAGCCGCTCCCGGATCACGGGGTCGAGATCCGGAGCGGCCGCTCCGCCGACCGCCAGGATCGTCCCACGCATCTGCTCCAGATAGGCGCTGCAACCCTCGCAACCGCGAAGGTGCGCCTCGAACCGGCGCCGATCGCCGCGCGAGAGGGCGTCCTCGAGGTAACCGGTGACGAGCTCGACCAGCTCCTCGCAGACGAGCTCGCCACCCTCCGTCGCGGCCGGAGCCCCGTTCCGCCGCCGGCGCCGCGCCAGTCGACCCAAGGCATCTGTCCAGCTCATCTGTCCTCACAGTCTCCGGTCATGGGGTCCGCGTTACATCCGAGAAGTAGTCCTCGAGGGCGGCTCGGACACGGGATCGCGCTCGATGCAGGAGCACGCGCTGGTTCCCCTCGCTGATGCCGAGCACGGAGCAGGTGTGAGCGGAGCTCAGGTCCTCGATGTCGCGCAGGGTGATGGTGATGCGCTGGTTAGGGGGAAGGGCGGCGATGGCCCGCTCGACCACGGCACCGGCCTCCTTGGAGAGCAGGCGCTCCTCGGGATGGTCCCATTCCCGGGGCGCGATGGACCACTCTCCCCGGTGGGGCCCCTCCGCTTGGAACCGCTCCGGATCGACGGTCGGGCCCAGCTCGCCGAGGTCGGCGAAGGCGATCGTGCGTCCCTCGCGCTGGGCCGCGGTTTTCGCCTTGTTGACGAGGATCCGGCAGATCCAGGTTTTGAGCGATGACCTCGCCTCGAACCGATCGATGCCCTGGAGCACGCCGATCCACGCCTCCTGCACGACATCGGCCGCGACCGCCGGGTTGCTCACGTACATCGAGGCCAGCCGGAGGAGGGTGGCGCCATGGCGGTCGACCAGGGCGCGATAGGCGGCCTCGTCGCCTCGCCGGAGAGCCTCGACCAGGCCAGCGTCGTCGGTCCGGCCGGCCTCCGCGGGAGGGGTGGGCTCCGCCTCGCCGTCTCGCTTCACGGGCGCCATGCGACGTGCTCGCCTCCTCATCCGAGTTGGAGAACCCGGCGGGCCGTCCTTCCCCGCCGGTGGCCCGCCCCGCCGGAGCCGGGAACATTCTGGCGCATCCGGACGCCCGGTCCAGGGCGGCGTAACGAATCGGGCGGATCCGGAGACCAGAGAGCATCAGCCCCGGCCTGAGCGATGGGAGACCAGTCATGAGCACGGATCCGAGCACCACCTCCACCCCGCAGCGCTCCGCTGAGGAGTGGCGCGAGCGACTGACGCCTGAGCAGTTCCACATCCTTCGCGAGAAGGGCACGGAGCGCGCCTTCACCGGCCAGTACTGGAACGTGCACGAGGACGGCTCCTATCACTGTGCGGGGTGCGGTGCGCTGCTCTTCGACTCCGATGCCAAGTTCGATTCCGGCACGGGATGGCCGAGCTTCACGGCACCCGCGGTCGCGGACGCGGTGGCGCTGCACCAGGACAACAGCTTCTTCATGCGGCGCACCGAGGTCGTCTGCCAGGCCTGCGGCGGACACCTTGGTCATGTGTTCAATGACGGTCCGGACGGCATGCCGCGGTACTGCATCAACTCTGCGTCTCTTGCGCTGGAGCACCGCGAGGGTTCATCCGCCGCCACCACCGATCACTGATCGCCACCCATCGACGAAGAGGACTGAGCTCATGGCCACGGCAACCTTTGCAGCCGGGTGCTTCTGGGGCGTCGAGGACGCTTTCCGCAGGCTCCCCGGTGTCACCAGCACCTCCGCCGGGTACACGGGGGGCCACACCGATCAACCGACCTACAGAGAGGTCTGCGGTCACCGCACCGGCCATGCCGAGGCGGTGGAGGTCGAGTTCGACCCTGAACAGATCAGCTACCAGCGGCTGGTGGAGAGATTCTTCGCACTTCATGATCCGACCCAGCTCAACCGCCAGGGCCCGGACGTCGGAGATCAGTACCGCTCCGCGATCTTCTTCCACGACCCGGCCCAGCACGCCGTGGCCGCCGAGGCCAAGGCCCGTGCCGCGGCGGCATTGCAGCGACCGGTGATGACCGAGATCGTTCCGGCGACCGCATTCTGGCGCGCCGAGGAGCATCACCAGCAGTATCTGGAGAAGCGCGGCGCCGGCTCGTGCCGGATCTGAATGGGTCAGGTTTCGCTGAACACGGACATCGGGTTATGGTGAGCTTCAGATGCTGAGCCTTCTCCTCGTCGGCCTCGTCGCCGGCCTGATCACCGGGATCTCGCCGTGCATCCTGCCGGTGCTGCCGGTCGTCCTGGTGGCGGGGGCCACGGGCACGGCACCGTCGGCGCGCCGGTCGCGCTCGGTCGCCGTGGTGGTCGGCCTGGTGCTGAGCTTCAGCGCCATTACCCTCCTCGGCACCACCCTGCTCAGCGCTCTCGGGCTGCCCCAGGACCTGCTCCGTGACGCCGGCCTGGTGCTCCTCGGTCTCTTCGGCCTCGGTCTGCTCGTCCCCGCCATCGCGGACATCCTCGAACGCCCCTTCCTCCGGCTGCACGGGCCCCGGCCGGCGACCTCGCGCGGAGGATTCGTCCTGGGCCTCGGCCTGGGCGCGGTCTTCGTCCCCTGCGCCGGCCCGATCCTGGCCGCCATCGCCGTGATCGGGGCCACCCATCACCTGAGCTTCACCGGGGTGCTGCTCACGCTCGCCTTCGCCGTCGGAGCCGGCGTGCCCCTGCTCGCCGTCGCCCTGGCCGGCGACGCCGTCATCGATCGGGTCCGAGGGCTGCGCGACCGGGCGCGGGGGATGCGCATCGCCGGCGGCGCCGTCCTCCTCGTCATGACCCTCGCCATCGGCCTGAACCTCACCGACGGGTTCCAGCAGGACGTCCCCGGGTACACCTCCACGCTGCAGAACAGTGTGGAGGGGGGCACGAGCGTCAAGACCCAGCTGCAGGATCTCACCGGCGCCAGCGGAGAGTCCCTGATGAGCTGCAACCTCACCACCACCCTCGATGACTGCTTCCAGGCCCCTGACTTCCAGGGCATCAGCGCCTGGTTGAACACGGCGGGCGGCAAGCCCCTGACCATCCGGTCGCTGCGCGGCAAGGTGGTCCTGGTCGACTTCTGGACCTACTCCTGCATCAACTGCCAGAGAACCCTGCCTCACGTCGAGGCCTGGTACCAGCGCTACGCCGCCGATGGTCTGGTCGTCGTCGGGGTGAGCACGCCCGAGTTCGCCTTCGAGCACGTCGCCTCCAACGTCCAGAGCGCCGTCCAACAGTTTGGCATCACCTACCCCGTCGCGCTGGACAACAACTACGCGACCTGGAACGCCTACGGCAACGAGTACTGGCCCGCGGACTACCTCATCGACGCCTCCGGCGAGGTCCGCTACGAGAGCTTCGGCGAGGGGCAGTACGGTGAGACGGAATCGGCGATCCGTCAGCTCCTCGTCGACGCCAAGCCCGATGTCAAGCTGCCGCCGGCCAGCGGCGTGCCGGACCTCACGCCGACCGAGCTGATGAGCCCGGAGACCTATCTCGGCTACGACCGGCTGCAGTACCTGGTCGGGGCCAATCCGGTCGACAACGCGCCGGCGACCTACTCCTTCCCCAGCTCCATCTCGGTCGTCGAGTACGGCCTCTCGGGGACCTGGACGATCAACTCCGAGGAGTCGACGGCCGGGGCGAATGCGCGCCTTGAGCTGGACTTCCAGGCCAAGGACGTCTACCTCGTGCTCGGCGGCAGCGGCACCCTCACGCTGACGCTGAGCGGCAAGCCGCTGAAGACGGTCGACGTCTCCGGCGTCCCCGGCCTGTACACCCTGGTATCAGGCTCGTCCACGCAGTCCGGCGTTCTCCTGATCACCGCGTCGCCCGGGGTCGAGGCGTACGACTTCACCTTCGGCTGAGGCGCCCGCCCCAACGCCAAGCTCCGATGCCTCCAAGCCCAGCGCCGCCGGCCGGAGCCGCCGCGGGCGAGCCGCCGAGCGCTAACGTCCAGTGGCACAGCACCGAACCGGCGCGGCGCCCCGGCGCCCGCATCGCGAGCCAGGAGGTTCTCGGATGGAGACGCGCAGGCTGGGGAGCAGTGGGCTCGAGGTCTCGGCCCTCGGCCTGGGCTGCATGGGGTTGAACTATCACCGGGGGCCGGCCCCGGACCGCACCGAGATGATCGATCTGCTCCGCGCGGCGGTCGAGCGGGGGGTCACGTTCTTCGACACCGCCGAGGTCTATGGCCCGTTCACCAACGAGGAGCTGGTGGGTGAGGCGTTGCAGCCCTTCCGGGGGAGCGTCGTCATCGCCACCAAGTTCGGCTACGACCTCGGCCCCGGCGGATCGGGGGGCCTCAACAGCCGCCCGGAACGCATCCGTCAGGCGGCCGAGGACTCGCTGAAGCGTCTGCGGGTCAACAGCATCGACCTCTTCTACCAGCATCGCGTCGACCCCGACGTCCCGATCGAGGACGTGGCGGGCACGGTCCGGGAGCTGATTGACGAGGGCAAGGTCACGCACTTCGGCCTCTCGGAGCCGGGCCCCGAGACCATCCGCCGAGCGCACGCGGTCCAGCCGGTGGCGGCCGTGGAGAGCGAGTACTCGCTGTGGTGGCGCCACCCCGAGGAGGACGTGCTGCCCGCCTGCGAGGAGCTGGGGATCGGCTTCGTTCCGTTCAGCCCCCTGGGCAGGGGCTACCTCACCGGCGGGATCGACGAGACCACCCCGTTCGGCGCCAACGACAATCGCGGCACGCTGCCGCGGTTCACGCCGGAGGCGCGCCGGGCGAACCGCCCGGTCGTCGCGCTGCTGGAGAGACTGGGAGAGCAGCGGCGCGCGACGCCGGCGCAGGTCGCGCTGGCCTGGCTGCTGGCGCAGAGACCATGGATCGTCCCGATCCCCGGCACCACCAAGCTCAACCGCCTGGAGGAGAACATCGCCGCGGCCTCGGTCGAGCTCACGCCCGACGACCTGCGGGACATCGACACCGCCCTCTCTCGGATCGCCGTGACCGGTGACCGCTACCCCCCAGCGGAGGCGGCCCGCACGCAGCGGTAGCTGCGCCTAGACTGGGGATCGCACCATGAAGAAGAAGGATGGCTCGCGGACGGTTGGGGCTCCGGCTCAGCTGATCGACGCGCGCACGAGGGAGCTCGATGACTGGCGCGGCAAGAAGCTGGCCCGGCTCCGCGCGCTGATCAAGCAGGCCGACCCCCAGGTGGTCGAGGAGTGGAAGTGGGTGAAGCCCTCCAGCCCGGGGGTTCCGGTGTGGTCTCACGACGGCCCGATCTGCACCGGGGAGACGTACAAGAGCGTCGTGAAGCTCACCTTCTCCAAGGGGGCGGCGCTGAAGGACCCCTCGGGGCTGTTCAACTCGAGCCTCGAAGGCAACACCCGGCGCGCCATCGACTTCCACGAGGACGGCGAGATCGATGAGAAGGCCTTCGTGGCGCTCATCCGAGCCGCCGTCAGCCTGAACCAGGCCTCGGCCCGCCGCTAGTCCCACCGAAGAGGGTGCGGGGAAGCGGTCGACCCCTCTCCCTGGCCGAGCTCCGCACCGGCTTCCTCCGGAGAACGCGCCGGCGCCCCTCACCCGGGCGTGGAGGCCGGCCGGCGCAGGGCGCCGGCCGGCCCGGTCGTTCCACCACCGCCACCTAGAGGAGGAGTGAGGGGGTGGGCTATTGAAGGTGTTGGAGCGTCACCCGCGAAACCGGGCCCGGGCGCATGAGGATGCAGGAGACCTTGGGGGTCGTCCGGGGACGACGGCCCGTGTAGGGATAGCTGGCGGCTCGGCCAACCGGTGCACTCCGCGCTGCTGTGAACGTTCCAGTCAGCACCGTAGCGTACCGGAGCGTATGGGACCTGGGTCGCCCCACGGCCCCTCGGAGGTGGCGGAGCCGTTGGTAAATGCAGGCGCGCGCCGCCTCACCCTGCGGGGTCGACGAGGCGGGTGGGCGATCGGCGTGACCCCCTTGCCCCCGTGCCCCGCTCTCCTGCTCCCCGCCCGCCGACGGGGACCGTGGGTGGCAGGCGCCCTCCGCCGCCGCCCGTCCCACCCCGAGGGGTCAGCTGATCGTCGCCGCCCGCTGGAAGAGATGAGTCGCGGTCACGGCGGAGACCGTGCCGATCGGAACCGTCAGGCTGACGTCGGTGAGGGCGGGGGTGGAACCGAACGAGTGCGTCAGGGGCTCGGCGGAGATCGCGAAATCGGTCACGCTCGCTGGCGCCGCCCGGCGGTGCGGGGTTGCCAGCGGTGATGGCGCGGGGAATGCCTCTCCCCGGATCGCCGGGGCGGATGAGCTCCTGCCTCAGGGTGCGGAGGCACCCCGGGCACCCGGTGGGTCATGTGGTGCAGCCACCCCACGACGCCCCGGCTCGGACCCTCGACGGGGACGCGCGCCGCGTTGCTCTCACGCAGCACGTCGAGGGTCACCCCAACGCCGTCGCGACCCTCGGCCATGGTGTCCTGCATCAGCTGCGCGAACTCGTCACCGTACCGTGCACGCCAGCGAGCCGGGTACCACGAGAGCAGACGCTCGACGCGCCGCGCCCGCCTGACGTCGATATCCCCGCGCCGGAGCGCGTGATTGGCGATCAGAGCGGCGACCAGGCAGAGTCCGGCCACCGGCCCGATCAGAGCCCACGGCACGGCTACGCCCCCCCCGCCCTGAGCCGGAGCAGACCCACGTCGGCAACCCGGCGCTGCGAGGCCAGCTGGGACTGCAGCGCTGCGCGCCCACTGGTCGTGAGACGGTAGGGGAGCCGCCGCCCATCGGCCGCCAGGGCCTCGATCAGCCCGTCCTGCTCCAGCCGGCTGATGGCGGCGTACAGGGTGCCGGGCTGGAGTCGCACCCCGGCGAACTCCTCGATGTCCTTGGTGAGCCCGTACCCGTGCTTGGAGCCGCCGGCCAGGCTGGAGAGGATCAGCGTGGCCGGGCCGGCGTAGCGGCCGAGGGTTCCGAGCTCGCTCTCCACTCCCCCACCATACTACGCGGGACGGTATACCGTCAAGCGGCTGAGTTCTCCCGGGACCGGGTCGCGGGCGTCCGCGCTGCTCCAATCGCCGGACGCGGCTGTAGTAGGATGCAGCGGCCATGAGAGCCCTCCTTGCGGCATCCGCATGCCTCGCATGCCTGCTCGCAGCCGCATGCGGCGAGACCCCGCCGCAGACGGCGGTCGGCCTGGGAGGGCAGGCCCAGGTTGCCCAGCTCCACGTGACCCTCACGGTCAGCGGCGCCGTCAGCGGCTCGGCGACCTACACCACCTCGGCTTCCAACGGCTCGAGCTGCAGCCAGTACGCGCAGGGCACCACCAATCCCTCGCAGTTCGACATCCCCGAGGGGGACAACAAGACCACGATCGACGGCACCGTCTTCCAGATCGGCGTCGTGGCGGACACCGGCTGGCATGGGCCCGGCAGCTACCCCAACCTCACCTTCAGCGATCCCGACACCATGACGGTCATCGTGGATCAGAGCAGCAGCAACGAACCGTTTCAACCAACCCCGGGTGCCACCCAATCCCTGACGGTCAGCACCAGCGGGTCGGGGACGTTCACGTTCTCCAACTGGCAGGATGCCGGCCAGCGCTCCGAGAGCGGCACCGAGAGCTGGACCTGTCAGAACGTCACCGGCTGAGCATGACGCTGTCAGAGCTGCGTCGCCGGCCTTGTCAGCAGCCGCGCAGGCGGGCGATGGCGCCGACGACGACGGGTGTCGGTGGCTTCGTCTACCGCGAGCCGGGAGGCGCCCTCACCGAGGCGGGGCTCGCGCGCTGGGCCGAGGAGGTGGTCCCGGCGGTCAGGGAGGCGGTGGCGGCATAGGACGCCGCGCCGCCAGCAGGAGGAGCATCCATGCGCAAGGTGGTGTTGTACGAGCTGCTGTCCCTCGATGGCGTGGCCGAGGACCCGACCAGGTTCTTCATCGACTGGGACGAGGCGATGGGGGCCAACCTCGCCGCGGTCATCGCCACCCAGGACGCGGTCATTCTCGGCCGTCGCAGCTATGAGGAGTGGTCTGAGTTCTGGCCAGGCAGCGAGATCGAGCCGTTCGCCACGTTCATCAACGGGGTCGCCAAGTACGTCGCATCCTCCACCCCGCTGGCCCGACAGTGGCACAACGCGACAGTGATCGAGGGCGGGTTGGTCGAGTTCGTACAGAAACTCAAGAGCTCGTCCGGCGGTGACATCGGCGTCCACGCCAGCATCTCTGTCGCTCAGGCGCTGCTGGCAGCCGGCGCCATCGACGAGGTGCGGCTCGTCGTCGCGCCGGCGATCGCCGGCGGTGGGCGGCGTCTCCTGGAAGGACTGCCGTCGATTCGCATGGAATCGCTCCGTGGCACGATGTCGCCCGAGGGATACCTGCTGGCCGACTATCGCATCCCGCGGTGATTCGCGCGCCTTGGCGACGTTGCGGATAGTCTCAGCGGGCCGTCCATCCACCGTCGATGAGGATCGTCTCGCCGGTGATGAGCGACGCGGCGGGGGAGGCGAGGAAGACCACCGCACCCGCCACGTCCATCGGCTCCCCGATACGGTGCAGGGCAGCGATGCGCTCGGTCACGTCACGTTCGAAGGCCGGGTCACTCAGCGCAGCCCTGGTGCCAGGAGTTCGAATGAAGGTGGGCGCCACCCCGTTGACGGTGATGCCGTGGCTGCCCCACTCGACGGCCAGGCACTTGGTCAGATGGGCGATGGCCGCCTTGGTCATGCAGTACACGGACTCCGTGGGCAGGGCCACGAAGCCGGCCTGGCTGCTGAGGTTGATGATCCGACCTGATCCCTGAGCGATCATGATCCGCGCTGCGGCCTGGCTGGCGAAGAAGGTGCCCTTCAGGTTGACATCGACGGTGAGATCGAAATCCTCCACGGTCACATCCACAGCGAGGTTGGAGGGACCGAGGCCCGCGTTGTTGACCAGGATGTCGAGGCGCCCCAACTCGGAGGCTGCCTCGCCCACCGCGGAGCGCACCCGGTCGAGGTCGAGCACATCCATGGCCAGGGGTAGGCATCTCCGCCCCTGCGCCTCGACTCCCGACACGACCTCCGCCGCGGTGTCCAGCGATCGCAGACCCACGGCGACGTCGGCGCCTGCATGAGCGAGGGCCACGGCGATGGCGCGACCCAACCCCCGGGCAGCGCCCGTGACCAGCGCGACCTGTCCCTTCAGAGCAAACGACGGAAGGGCTTCGACGGCCTCCACGGCCGGTGAGCTTATCAGCCGTCCGCGTGGGGCCGCCCCGCCCCCCGGGGCGTCCGTGGCCGTGGGCGCAGCCTCTCCCCGGTATCATTCGGAGGCGATGCGCACTCCTCGCCTGGCGTGGGTGGCCGCCCTCGGGGTGACGCTCGCAGCGTGCGGCGGAACGACCAGCGCTCCCACGCCCTCCTCTCCCACGGGGTCGCCGGCGCCGACGTCGATCCCGGGTTCCCCGGCAGCCGTCGCGAACCCGTACGTCGACTGCAGCAGCTATGGGCAGGTGACGTGCATCACCCCCGCGGCGATCCGGGCGGCCTACGACATCACGCCGGTGCTCAGCGCGGGGATCACGGGAGCGGGCCAGACCGTGGTCCTCCGCGAGATCGCCCAGACCGCGCTCGACCCTCCCGACGTGAGCGACATCCAGCAGGACATCGCCGCCTTCGACTCCCAGTACGGATTCCCGGCGCTCACCCTCAACGTGGAGACGCAGCTCGACCCGACGGCCGACCCCACCCTGGCCGACTCGGAGGAGGTTCAGGATGTCGAGCTGGTGCACACCGTCGCGCCGGGGGCGGCGGTGGATGTCGTCCTGCAACCGTCCACGGCGTACGCCACCGCGGCGCAGGCCATCACCGGTTTCGAGAGTGCGCTCAACCTCGGGGCGTCGGAGGGCAACATCATCTCGTTCAGCGTGAGCTACGGCGAGCAGTGCTTCACGTCAACCGAGCTGCAATCACTGGATTCCACGCTTGCCACCGTGTCCGCGCACGGCGTGACCGTCACCGGATCCTCCGGGGATTATGGGGCGGTGGCCAAGCCCTGCCCCGGTGAGGACAACACGACCAAGGAGGTCGGCATCCCCGCCGCCGACCCGCACGTGCTGGCCGTCGGAGGCACCCACCTGGTCGTCAACTCGACCACCGGTGCCTACGTCAGCGAGGTGGTGTGGAACACCGGGGTCGATGCCTCGGCGGATGAGAACTCCGATGCGTCCGGCGGCGGGTTCAGCACCGCGTTCGGGGTGCCCGCCTACCAGAAGGGGGTGCCGGGCATCACGTCGGGGAGGGGGGTGCCCGACGTGGCCGCCGACGCCGCTCTCGCCACCGGCATGGCCGGAGTCGTCACGCTCGGGCCCGGTGACAACGCCATCTTCGCCACCAGCGGCACCAGCGCGGGAGCGCCACTGTGGGCGGGCGTGGTCGCCCTCGCGGATCAGCTGGCCCATCGTGGGCTCGGCTCGATCAATGCCTCCATTTACTCGATTGCCAAGGCGGATCCCTCAGCATTTCAGGACGTGACTCAGGGGTCCAACACCGTGAGCTTCCCTCCGGCCGTGATCACCGGCTACAGCGCCGGGGCTGGCTGGGACCCGGTCACGGGATGGGGATCTCCCAACACCCGGATCCTGGTCCCGCTTCTCGCCGCCGGGTAGCCTGCGCCCCTCTCCCCAGGCGATCAGGTGGCTCCGGGGACGTCCTTCTCCGTGGAGGTCCCCCGCTCCACCTCCGCCAGGCGCCGGCGGAGATAGCGGCGCTCGACATCGGTGGGAGCCAGGTCCAGCGCGGCGCGGTAGCTGGCCGCCGCCTCCACGAGGCGGCCGAGGCGCCGCATCAGATCGGCCCGGGTCGCCGGCAGCAGGTAGTAGCCGTCCAGGGCGCCGGACGCCTCGAGCTCGTTCACCCGGGCGAGGCCGACGTCGATCCCGTCGGCCATGGCGAGCGCCACCGCGCGGTTGAGCTCGACCACCGGCGAGGGCAACCTCTCCGCCAGTTGGGCGTAGAGGTCGGCGATCGCCACCCAATCGGTCTGGGCGGCATCCGTGGCGGCGCTGTGGCACTCGGCGATGGCCGCCTGCAGCTGGTACGGCCCGGCCGGCCGGCGGTCGACCGCGGCGCCGAGGATCCGGCGGCCCTCGGCGATCTCATCCTGGTTCCAGAGGGAGCGATCCTGCTCCTCCAGCGTGACCAGCTCGCCCTGCGGGTCCAACCGGGCGCCGCGCCGCGCGCCTGTGAGCAGCATGAGGGCCAGAAGCCCGGTGACCTCCGCCTCCTCCGGCATGAGCCGGGCCAGGACGCGGGTCAGGCGGATCGCCTCGGCGGTGAGGTCCACGCGCAACAGGTCGCTGCCCGAGCTGGCCGAGTACCCCTCGTTGAAGAGGAGGTAGAGCACGGCCAGCACGCCGCCGAGGCGCGGCGGGAGCAGATGGGCCGGCGGGATGCGGAAGGGGATGCCGGCGTCGCGGATCTTGTGCTTGGCGCGGACCAGGCGCTTGGCCATCGTCGCCTCCGGGACCAGGAAGGCGCGGGCGATCTCCGCGGTGCTCAGCCCCGCCAGGGAACGCAGGGTGAGGGCGATGCGCGCCTCCATGGGGAGCGCCGGGTGGCAGCAGGTGAAGATGAGGCGCAGCCGCTCATCCGGAATCCCCATCTCGCCGGCATCGTCCTCGGCCGTTCCCATCGGGCCGGTGAGCGCCGTCTGCTCCAGCAGCGCTGCCCGCTCCAGCTTGGTGGCCTCGACGGCACGGCGCCGCAGCCGGTCCACGGCACGGTTGCGGGCCACCGTGGTCAGCCACGCTCCCGGGCGGGACGGCACCCCGTCTCGGGACCAGCGCTGCAGCGCCTGAACGAAGGCATCCTGGGCACACTCCTCGGCAAGGTCCCAGTCGCCGGTGCCGCCAATGAGAGTGGCCACCACCCGGCCCCACTCCTGGTGGAAGGCCTCGGTGACCGCGGCCTCGACGGTCGGGTCAGCGGTGTCAGGCATCGATCCAGAGCTCCTGGGGTGGTCGGGCTCTCCGCGCGCCGGGCTGCAAGGCCTCCCTGCCGGCGGGTCCCGTCGGATGGGTTCATTCTCGATGGTCGGCCGTCGCCACGCCGCCCAGGTCCCGTGCGACGACCGGACCGATCGCCGCGCCGTCGCGCCGGCGAGGCGCCACCCGGCCGAGCACCTTCGCCGGCCCCATCACGGCGCGGCAGATCGCGTCGATCCGGACGGCGCAGGATCCCAGGCGGTCGTCCATGGCCCGGATCTCGGCGGCCGTCGGGGCCCCCGGCTTCACGGTCATCACGTAGGGGATGTATGGGCTCATCGTGGATCTCCAACTTCACTTCCCGCCCTCCCCACAGGACCGAGCCTCGCGTCGTGGTGCGTGTTCCAGTGGGTGGTCGCCAGGACGACGAACGAGCGGTCCCGGGATGGACAGCCGGGCCTTCCGCGGGCGCGGGTCTCGGGCCCCATGAAGCAGGTGTCCATCCGGCGCCTCCTCCTTCGTCGTGGGGGTGAGGGGCCCCAACCCGGCCCGCGTTCCCACCCCGGGGCGCCCCGGTTCCGCGTAGGCTCCGGGCGCCCCACCGAGAGAAAGGAGACCGAGATGAGGTACATGCTCCTGCACTGCGTTGACAGGGACGCGGAGGTCGACGCGACCGGCAGCGCGGAGATTGAAGGGTCGATGACGGCGTGGCTCGAGGACACGATCACTCGCGGCATCAGCCTGCACGGGGGACGCCTGCAACCGGCCGGGGCCGCATCGACGGTTCGGGTCCGCGAGGGCGAGCTGCTCGTGAGCGACGGCCCGTTCGCCGAGACGAAGGAGCAGATCGCCGGGTACGACGTCATCGAGTGCGCGGACCTCGATGAGGCCATCGAGCTGGTCTCCCGCCTTCCCGTGCGCTTCGGCAGCATCGAGATCCGTCCGTTCGTCGCAGGCGACGAAGCGCTGCCGCGGCGGCCTCTGCAGGTGGCGGCGTGGGCCGAGGCCATGAACCGGGCCGGCGCCCAGCCGAACCCAGCCCCGACACGGTCGACCGCACCCGCGCCTGAGCGGAGGGAGAGTCGGAGGAAGAAGTACATGTTCCTGGTCTGCGTCGACGAGGCGGTGGAACTCTCGCCGGAGGATGTCGCCGAGTCCGATCGACGGATGAGCGCATGGCTCGAGGACACCATCGGTAGCGGGGTCAGCCTCCACGGTGGGCGTCTCCAGCCGGTGAGCACGGCCACGACGGTTCGAGCGCGAGCGGGCGAGCTGCTGGTGACCGACGGCCCCTTCGCGGAGACCAAGGAGCAGATGGCCGGTTACGACGTCATCGAGTGCGCGGACCTGGACGAGGCCGTGGAGGTTGCGTCTCGCCATCCGGTTGCCCGTTTCGGCTGCATCGAGGTGCGACCGTTCACCGATCAAGAGCAGGCCCTGCCGCGACGCCCCCTCGACGTTCCGGAATGGGCGAGGGCGATCGCGTCGAAGCACGCGGGGTGATGTCCCTGCCGCCAGCCGACGGGCCGAGGCCGTCACGGCGGGGCCGGCCTCGGCGGGCGGAACGCCCGCCGGCGGTGTTTTGGGCCATCTGACAGACAATTGTCTGACAGAATGGCGTACACTCTACCCATGGCGACCGTCACGCTCCGCGAGCTCGCCCGCAACACGGCCTCGGTGATCCAGGGCGTCCAGTCGTCGGGACGCCCGGCGCTGGTGACTCGCAACGGCAGACCGGTGGCTGCGCTCCTCCCCATCGACGAGGCCGCCCTCGAGGACTGGTTGCTCGGCAAGGCCCCAGACATCACCAGGGTCGTGGCCGAGGCGGATCCGGATCTCGCTGCCGGACGCAAGCGGGGCACCGCCTGGCAGTACGCCCGGGAGGACGCCGGAGACGGCACCCGAGCCCATCCGTCGATGGCGCGCGGTGGCCTCCGCGGCAGCCACAGGGGAGACTAGCCTGGCCCCCCTTTTCCATCGCAGGCTTCTGCGGACGGGCAAGCACCCCAGCCAGGGTGGCCCCGCCGGATGGCAGTCGCTCGCGCACCCGATCTCCGGCTACACCAGCGTGGACGGTCTCCCGGTGCTGGTGGTTGCGACGCGACGCCACAGCGCCACCGCTCAGCTGCAGGTCGTTCGCGGCCACCCAGCGTCGTCGCAGAGCCCCGATGGCGACCGCGACCGCCATCTGATCCCGGCCGCGAGCTTCAACCCCCACCCCCAGCGGGCGTTGAGCATCGGCGGCGAGAACTTCCGGTTCAACACCCTGGCGAACTCGGCCAGCTGCAGGTCGTGCGGCAAGGACGACCTGGGGTTCGGCTTCGTCAGCGTCGCCATCCCTCCGGATGGCTCCGATCCCGACCTGGCACCCAACCGCAGCCTCTGCGAGGCCTGCGCGGAGAGCCAGGCACGAGTGGCCGGTTGAGGGGTTCCCATCGCGCCGCCGCCTAGGGGCTCGCGGCCCTCGTTGCATCTCGCCGTGGTGTCATCAGCTGTACCCCGGCGATGCGGCATCGCGACCTTCTCGGCGAGTCTGGTCGCCGCGATCCGCGCCACCGATCCGACCGTCACCTGCCGGATCGCGGCCATCGAGGAGCCGACCGTGCTCCGCCCCTACCCCTCCGAGGTGCGCTGGCGGATACGCCAGGGCAATGCCGACTCCTACCGAGCCGCGGCCCGAGCGATCAACAGCTCGAACGCTGACGCCGTCAACGTTCAGCACGAGTTCGGCCTCTATGGCGTCTGGACCAAGCCAGAGCTGATCGCCGGAGAGATGACCGACAGCGTCTACGAGGATCACCTGCGCCCCTTCCTCGAGGAGTTGCGCAAGCCGGTGGTGACGACCATGCACACGGTCCTGCCCAACCCATCGCCCTCCATGCGCGAGGCCGTGCGCGGCATCGCCGCTCTCAGCGACGAGGTGATCGTGATGGCCTCGCGGGCCGTCGAGCTGTTCGCCACCGACTACGGCATCACCAAGCCTCCGCGGGTCATTCCCCACGGGATGCCGGTGATGGAGCCGCACGGCCGGGTGCGCTTCAAGGCCAAGCTCGGCGTCGAGGGCCGGCCCCTGATCTCGACCTTCGGACTGGTCGATCCCCGCAAGGGCCTCCAGTACATGATCGAGGCGATGTCCGCGGTGGTCACCCACCATCCCACCGCCCTCTACCTGATCGCCGGCCAGACCCACCCCGACCTCCTGAGAGCGCAGGGCGAGACCTATCGCAACAGCCTGGTGGCCGAGGCCCACTCCCTGGGACTGGACGACCACGTCGCCTTCATCGACAGCTACATGTCCCAACGCGACATCGTCGAGCTGCTGCTCGCCACCGACGTCTACGTGACGCCCTACCTCGACCCCAACCAGATCACGAGCGGCACCCTCTCCTACGCGCTGGGGGCCGGAAAGGCGGTGGTGTCGACGCCGTACCTGCACGCCGCCGAAGCCCTGGGCGACGGTCGCGGCGTGCTGGTCGACTTCCGCGACCCCGCCCAGCTCGCCGAAGCGGTCTGCAGGATCCTCGACAACGCTCCACTCAAACAGCAGCTCGAGAAGGCGGCGTTCGCCTACGCTCACGAGGCGACCTGGCCCCGTTCGGCGCGCGCCTTCCTCGACGTCGTCACCGGCCTGCCGCCGCGCTCGGCTGCCCGAGCCAGTGAGCCCCAGCGCCTGAAGAACGCGCCGCCACTGGCACGGCGTCTGCGCGAGAACCCGCTCCTCTCCCCCGCCGACGTGCCCCCGTCGCTCCCCGGCATGGAGGTCGTCTCGGTCTTCAACGCGGCCGCTGCCCGGGTCGGGGACGAGATCCTGCTCCTGCTCCGCGTCGGCGAGCGCCCTCGCGTGGGCGCGGTGCCTCCACCGGATGCCCTCACCCTGGATCTCGCCGAGCCCGAGCCGGAGCTCAAGCCGCTGGCGGCGGGCTACACCGCCGACGAGGTCGTCGGCATCGCCTTTCTCGACACCGAGCACACCCCCAACCGGGTCGTCCCCGTGTTCATCCCCCGCAGCACTCCGGGCCTCGACCTCACGGACCCGCGGGCCATTCGCTACCGCAACCTGGCGGGCGGATTCACCGCGGCAGCGGACGACGTGAGCGATTTCCTCACCCAGATGTCGCACCTGCGGGTGGCCCGGAGCCGCGACGGCGTCCACTTCGACGTGGAGGACCATCCGGCCATCCCTCCCGCCACCCGCTTCGAGGAGTACGGCTGCGAGGATCCGCGAGCCACCCTCATCGACGGGGTCTGGCAGATCACCTATGTCTCGGTGGGGCGGCTCGGCATCAGCACGAGCCGGCTCACCACCACGGATTTCCGTTCCTTCGAGCGTCACGGGCTCATGTTCCTGCCCGACCACAAGGACGTCGTCCTCTTCCCGGAGCGTGTCGGCGGTCGGTTCGCTGCCCTCACCCGCCCCATGCCCCAGTCCTTCGGCCGTGTCCTGGGTATCTGGATCGCCTTCTCCGACGACCTGGTCCACTGGGGGCAGCACGCCCCGCTGGCACTGCCCCGGCCGGGCATGTGGGACGAGCTGCGCACGGGCGCCAGCGCCCCCCCCTTCCGCGTTGACGGCGGCTGGCTGGAGATCTACCACGGCGTCGATCGCGAAACCAGGTACGCGCTGGGCGCGCTTCTGCTGGACAGCGATGACCCCACCCACGTCATCGCCAGATCAGCCACGCCGATCCTCGCACCTACCCGCCCCTACGAGCGCATCGGCGTCTTCAACGACGCTGTCTTCTCGTGTGGACTGGTTCCCCTCGACCTTCAGGGCAAGCGCATCCGCGTCTATTACGGGGCCGCCGATCACTGCCTCGCGGCCGCGGACTTCCACGTTCAGGCCGTCCTGGACCAGATGACCCCGTGCTGAGGCAGCTGGCGCGCCTGGGACGCCATGTCCCGTTCGCCGGCGACCGCGCTCTGGCGCTGGCTGTCTACGCAGACGGCCTCAATGAGCCGGTCCGCGCCGATGAGTCCGGCTATGAAGGCGTCGCCTGCGTCGACGACGCCGCACGCGCCCTCGATCTGTATTGCGCTCTGTGGGCGGCCACCCGGGCGCCCTGGCTGCGGCAGTGGTGCGATGGCCTGCTCGACTTCATCCTCGCCATGCAGGGTGACGATGGGCGCTGGCTGAACTTCATCCTCGACTGGGAGGGGACACCCAATCGGGAAGGTTGCACCTCGGTGCCCGGAGGCCACTTCTGGCAGGCACGCGCGGTGCTCGCGCTGGCCCATGCCGCCCCGATTCTCGACGACCCGCGCATCGAGCCTGCCCTCCGGCGCGGGCTGGCTCCCATCCTAGCCGCCACCGACGTCGCCAGTGACGTGCGGGCCCTCCACCTCAGGGCCGCGCTGGCGCTCGCCGACCAGCCCGACGACCATGGGCTGGGGGAGCGGCTGCCGATCTGGAGCGAGGAACTGCTGAGCTGCCGCGACGCGGGCATGCTGATGAACTCCCCGGACGAGCGTGGGGCTCCCCACCTGTGGGGCCACATCCAGGAGGGCGTGCTCGCCGACGTCGCCGCCCGGCTGGGCCGCGATGACTGGCTGGCGATCGCGGGCCAAAGCGCGAAGCTTGTGTTCGAGAGCGCGGTCAGGGATGAATTCGATCTCCTGGAGGTCCAGCCGTATGACGTCGCCTCAGCCGTCTACACGCTGAGCCGCCTGGCAGAAACGACGGGAGATCCGGCCTTCGACAGCCTGGCCACGCTCGCACGCGCCTGGTTCGACGGGCGGAACCCGGCCGGCCGGCCGGTCTACGACCGCGCCGAGGGACGGGTCGGAGACGGGATCGACTGGCAGCGCGTCAGCGCGCGCTCCGGGGCCGAGGCCAACATCGTGGGCGCCGAGGCCCTCTTCGATGACGCGGTTGCGGTGGCCCGCCGGCTCACGGATGCGGAGGGCCTGCCGCACCGGCCAACCCGTGCCGCACTCCCCCGCTCCCACCCATCGGCCTAGCTGGTCGGCAGCACGGCCAGGAGCTGGGTCAGGGCGCGCCTCAGATCGGGGCGGATGACGTAAGCGAGGCCCGGCTCCTCACCGGTCACGAGCAGCGCCCCGGCTGATGAGAGGCGCTCCAGCTGATGGCGGACCTCGAAGGGGGGCTGATTCATCAGCGTGGCCAGCTCGGGAACGGTTCGCGGCTTCTCGAGCAGCTGGCTCACCATTCGCAGCCGCTCGGGGTCACTGAGCGCCCGGAGCAGATCGGACGTCGCGGTGAGCTCGTCCGCGTTCCGCGACAGCACAGAGCGGGCGGCATGGAGCGCGGCGCGCGGGCGGAGTGGCAGCCGCTGGCCGGTGGCGTAGCTGGTCTGGAGGAGCGCCTCGCCGACGGTGACCCCGCTGCTGCGCCGGGCGACAACGACGTAGAAGCCGGCGACGACAAGGAGCGCGACCACCGGATCCACCCAGCCGGCCTGGAGCCCCAGCCCGAACAGGCGCCCCAGCGCCAGCAGACCCGTGCTGACGCTGGCGACCACGCCGATGTCGAGGACGGCCGCGATCACCACGCGCACCGGCCGGGGCAGCCGCACCAGGCCGGCACCCGATGACGCGGGAGTCCTCCGGATGAGGAAGTAGCAACCCAGCCCCATGACGACGAGGATGCCGCCCTGGATGGCGAGCTTCTGGACAGCGGTGAAGAAGTGCTCGATGGGGACGCCGACCAGGACGCCGAGGGCGATGTACACCGCCAGCCAGATCACCGTGGCAGGGACCATCCCGAGCAGAAATGTGGAGCGGCGCACCTGGACTGCGCCGGCAACGAGCGTCGTGTAGATGCGGAGCCCGGGGATGAGCCGGCTCACCGCAATCCCCCCCCACCCGGCGGAGCGGACCCGTCCCGACACCCGCTCCAGGCTGTGCTGCTGATGGATCCGCCGCGCCAGTGCCTGGAGCCCGCGGTCGCCCACCGCACGGGCCCACGTGTATCCGACCAGCGAGCCGGCGACGCAGGCGATCAGTGCCACCGGGATGAAGATGAAGGGGTCCAGCCCGCCGGCGGCGATCAGAAGACCGGCGGCGAGCAGGGTCAGCTCCCCCGGAGCAAAGGGCAGGGGGACCCCCGCCTCCTCGGTGAAGAGCAGCCCGCCGAGCAGGGCGATGGCGACGGCTCCGTGCAGGCCGGCGAGGAAGGTCAAGCTGCGTCGCTCCGTCGGATCAGCCCGCGCCGGTCAGCATCACGGCAGCGTACACCGCACTCCGCATCGAGCAGTTCGAGCCTCGAGGGAGGCGAATGACCCTTTCGCAGAGCCATCGCTGGCGCGGAGACCGCGGCCTCCCTCCAGCTCCCAGCCGGATCGGACAGGTCAGCCTCCGGCGAGCTCCTCGGTGGAGACCATGAGCGCGTCCTGGACCTCGAAGAGAGCCGCCATCCACGCGGCGATGGGGATCTCGCGGTCGGGCGGCATGACCAGCGAATGGATCTCGGCACTCATGATGACCCCGGTGGCCCGGCGGCTCAGCTGGCCCGGAACCTCCGACTCCCCGGCCAGGTTCAGCAACTCCAGCTCGTTGAGGAGCCCGTCAATCAGCCGAATCCGGTGACGGCGCGCGTACCGAAACCGGCGCCCCTCGTGGTCGTGCGCCCTGAGATCGTCGACAGTGGCGCTGGTCTGGTTATACAGGGCCCGTCCACCCTGCGCACAGCACGTTGACGCGGTTGCCTGCTGCGCTGCCCGAGCTTCGGGCGCCATCCCCCGCGGTCCAGAGCTGGCCCGGATCGGTCTCGGGGCTCCAGCACCGTCCCATTCGCAGCCACCTCGCCAGCTTCCGACGTGCGACCCCACCACGGAGGTCGCCACGCTCTCTTGTTGTACCCGTCTGTATGGAACTCCAAACCTTCAGAGGCGCACGGTGTCCCCAGGCTGCCGAGGCTCAGGGCCGGGATGCTGTCACCCCCGGCAGCGCGCTGGGACTACCCGACGGGCGGGCACCGGCTCGAGCGGTCACCTCCGGGAGCCGTACGATCTGGGATACACACGAGGAGGTGCTGGCGCATGAAGGCAACCTGTGGCCATCTCGATCAGATCCAGGCGGTCAGACCCTCGGGAACCGGCTGCGTCGAGTGCCTCGCGGCGGGCAGGCACGACTGGGTCCACCTCCGGGTATGCCAGCTCTGCGGGCACGTCGGCTGCTGCGACTCCTCGCCGGGCCGGCACGCCACGGCGCACAGCGGAGCCACCGGACATCCCGTGATCCGCTCCTACGAGCCGGGAGAGGACTGGTACTACTGCTACCCGGACGACCTCCTCTTCGAGCTGAAGGGCGCGCCGCCGGCACCCTCGCATCCCTAGAGGCCGGATGGGAGGCGGGGTTGTGAACCAGGGGCTGGCGTCAGACCTCGGAGCACTCGCCTTCTGAGCCCCGACCGCCACTGGTTCGGAGTCGAGTTCAGATGGGGCGATGGGTTGCCGGCTGGGCTCGGGCGTCGAGGCGCTGCAGCCCGTCGTAGGCCGCGTACTTGTAGGCGTCGGCCCGGGTCGGGAAGTTGAAGGTGGTGTCGATGAACTCGTCGATGGTCCCGCCCTGGTGGAGAACGGCCTGCGCGATGTGGATCAGCTCGGTGGCCTCCTCGCCCAGGATGTGAACCCCGAGGAGACGCTTGTCAGCGGCTCGGAAGACCAGCTTCAACAGGCCCTCGGTGGAGCCCGCGATCCGGGCCCGGGCGTTGGCCTCGAAGAGGGCACGACCCGTCTCCACGTCCTCGCCGGCGGAGCGTGCGGCCTCCTCGGAGAGGCCGACCATCGACGCCTCGGGCAGCGTATAGATGCCCGACGGCACCACCGGGTCGACGGTCTCTTTGAACCGGATCTCAAAGGCGCGGCACATGGCCACACGGGCCTGCTCCATGGCCACCGAGGCAAGGCCGGGAGGGCCGGTGATGTCGCCCGCGGCGTAGATGCCGGGTGCGGTGGTCTGGAAGTTGGCGTCCACCCGGACCCGGCCGCGATCGTCGGCCTCCACACCGGCCGCGGCCAATCCCAGGACCTCGACGTTGCCCGCGCGTCCCACCGCGTGGAGCACCATCTGGGGGCGGAGAACCTCGCCATCGACGCGAAGGTTCAGGCCATCGGCATCACGCCCCATCGAGTCCAGCTGCGCCCCGAACATGAGACGCGCTCCCGAGCGCCGCATGCTCTCGGCGAGGGCCTCCGAGAGCTCTGCGTCCAGCATCGGCAGCAGCCGCTTTCCCCGGTCGACCAGGGTGACCTGGGTCCCGAGGGCGGCGAAGATGGAGGCATACTCGCTGCCCACCGGTCCACCCCCCACCACCACCATGCTGTCGGGCAGGCGCTCGATCCCGAGCACCGTCTCCGAATCGTGGACGTCGGGGTCGTCGAATGGCACCCCGGGCGGGTGGTGGGGACGCGAGCCGGTGGCGAGCAGGATCACACGGGCTCGCAGCGTCCGTTCCGCCCCGGGGTCGGAGCACACGATGACGGTCCGCTCGGGACCCAGCCGCGCCTCGCCGTGCACGAGCTCGACGTCGTGGCGCTCGAGGTTCGCCTGCACCGCCGCGTTCATGGTCGCCACCACGTCGCGGGTGCGGGCTCGCAGCCGATTCATCAGCAGGTCGGGCGCGAGGCTGATGCCGACGCCGTACACATCCCGGCGCGCCCAGCCGGTCAGATACACAGCCGTGTCTCGCAGAGCCTTCACGGGCACCCCCGAGACCGCGATCGCCGCCCCTCCCGCCTGGCTGCGACGCTCGACCACCGCCACGCTGTGACCGTGGTAGGCAGCCTGAGCCGCCCCCTTCTCTCCAGCCGGGCCGGAGCCGATCACCACCAGGTCGAAGGAATCCGGTTCCTCGGGGCCCCCTCTCCGCATCTTCCGGAGAGTACCAGCCGCAGCCGGTCCCCGCCCATTCCGGCGAGCCGGCAGCGCGCCCTAGGGTTCGCGCGGGGGGCGGCACGCCAACGTCGGATCGGGCCGCCGGCTCAGGAACCGCTGGGGATCAGGATCGGGTTCGGCGGCGGGGTGAAGGAGGCGACCGCATTCCATTGGGAGAGGTCGAACACGGCGGCGCCCGAGCCCGTCGTCGTCACCCGCAGCGGGTAGGCGGGCCCGGAGGAGGCGATGTCGACCGTCGATCCGTCGGCCGCCTTGAGGATCACGACGGGCTCGCCGTCGATGCTGGCGGTGCCGTCTGAGGTCACGGTTCCGGTGGCCGCCAGATCCGACGAGATGTCGAGGCGGGCGGAGAGGGCCGCGAAGTCGTTGGCGACCTTGGAGCCGGCCGCCCCCTCGACCCACACGTCGTTGAGATCCGCCGCCTCGGCGCTGCTGTCACCCGCTGCCGAGTAGTAGGCAGCCGGCGCCCTCACGTAGACGTTGCCGTCCACCTGCATGATGTCGATGGTCACACCCCCGACGACGAACGTCCCGCTCCAATCCGCGCCAATCACTCGGATGTCCAGGCTGGTGACGTTGTCGGTGAAGTCGCCGCTGCCGGTCACCTCGTAGCCGGCCGCCTCCGTGGTGGCGGAGACGGCGGCGGAGAGGACCTTCGATGGGGGCTCCGACGCCAGGCCGGAGCTCCCGCAGGCGGCCGCCATGCCAGCCACGGCCACCGCGGCAGCGCCCGCCCAACTCGATCTCGTCACCGCAGCCATCTCCACATCCAGTTCAGGGCGCCGACCTCCGTGAAGCCCCGCTCGTCCCTACCTGCGCCCGCGCCTGCCGGTGAACAGCTGCACGATGATGAGGAGGATCACGGCGCCAACGAAGGCGATGATGATCTCGGTGATGGTCGCGTGGCCCGGGATGCTGAAGTCGATGTTGAGGATCTGGGCGAGGAAGCCCCCGGCCAGCGCGCCGATGAGCCCTACGATCATGTCGCCCAGAACGCCCTTGCCGCTGCCGGTGACGAGGTGACTGGCCAGGAAGCCAGCGATCAAGCCGATCACGGCCCAGATCAGGATCGTGCCGGGGTCGAGAGTTATGCTGATGGAGCTGAGAAGCATGGGTCTTCGCCTTTTGGGATGCCGCTGCCGAGCGCTGTGGCGCTGCGTTCTACGTTGGGGTCAGTCACCGTCGGAACCGCATTCGGTTCCGACGTGTGACCTTATGGGGGGGCGTGAGCTCTAAGCCGGCTTCCTCACCAGACTGCCGGCAACCTTGGCGGCTGCGAAGGAGAGGACAAGAGCCGCCGCGGCGTAGACGCCGATGGCCAGGATGTCTGTCCAGACCAAGAGGTTCCCCTGGGAGGCGGGCGTGGTCTTGAAGATGCCGACGAATGGGGAGGCCAGGAAGGAGCCGACGGTGAACGTGAGCCCCGCGAACCCGACATTGAGCGCGCCGGTCGCGCGGAACACGAAGTCCAACGTGAGGAAACCGAGCACTCCGATGGCGGCCAGCTCGATGAGCCGGATCACGGACCGGCCCGACCACGTCGTGCGCGGCGGGCTGGCTCGGGTTGCGGCCCGGGCCGGGGGAGCGGTCGTCGCCGGCGCTGTGCTGGCCACATCGCGGTGGCTCTGGCCGTTCTCGCTGACGACCGGCTCCTGCACCTGTAGATCTGTCATGGGAGGCCCTCCTATGGCTTGCTCGCAGCGAAGCCGTCCAACCGGTGGCGCCCGGTGAAGCCCACGTTGCGGGAGGGTGCGCAACAACCGCAGCAATGGAGATTCCCTGTGGAGCGCTTCTGGGCTCTCCGCGCTCCTTAGCACACGCCAGCCAGACAGATTCTGAGGGCCCTCGACGGCCGTCGCAAGCCCCCGGAGGGGCGATCGAGGTGATCGCTTGCCTCCCCCGACCCGCACTGACCCCGGCCGGGCCAGCACCAGCCGGACCGCCCGGTCATGAACGTCCTGGGGATGCCTGCTTCTCCACGCCCCCGCTCCAGCCTCTCAGGGAGTGGATCCTCCGGGATCACTGGGACGGTTCACGGGTTGCTGAACCCCAACCATGAGCAGCCACGCTCCGGAGATGAAGAACAGGATATTCAGTGTCATGGCCGCGGCCAGCACGAACATGCCCGTGATATGGCCCGATATCAGCACAACAGCACCCGCGATCATGATCAGATAGCAGGAGACTCCCGTCACGAACCGTCGGAGGCTGAGGCCTACTCTGCTGCCGGCTCCGACGAAGGCCCGAGTGTAGCCGTAGACGTAGATGGACAGAGCAACAATGGAGATGATCAACGCCTCAGCGCCGACGGCTGCGTGATTCTGCCCTCCCATCACCGCAAATGCGCAGATGGTGAAGATGGCTGTGAGGCCCGACAGGTTGCAGATGGCACGGTATCTGTGGGTGTCATCCTGAACAATGGCATGAAGATTGAGAGACATCGAGACGAACACCAATCCGGTCAGCGCCGCCGCACCGGTGCCGACCAGTTGGAAGAAGCCGCCCCAGACCTGGGGATCATAGATGTCGGCGATCATGTCGGACGCGATTCTATATGGGACCTTCGCAAAGCCGCAACGTCAGGGACGGCGGCCGGCCACGGACGGCTCAGGAGGAGCCGCCCGCGCCTCCGCGGTCAGCGCCAGCTCCCTGCACCCTCACACCTGGCTCCCAGCGCCGCCGACCACCTCGGCTGCGGCCTCGATCAGCTGCACCACGTCCTTCGGGTGAGACACCATGGCGACGTGACTGGAGGCGACCTCCACGGTGGTCGCGCCCATGCGCTTGGCGAACATGCGCTCAGCGTCCGGCGGGATGGCCTCGTCATTGGCGGCGACGAGGTACCACGACGGCAGCGACCTCCACGCCGGCTCTCCCATGACCGTCTCCAGGATGCTCATCGAGATCCCCTGCTGGACGGCGTAGATGACGTTGGCCTTCACCGGATCGACGTCGGCGGCGAAGTGCCCCACCACGTCTTCCCTGGGGAGCCAGCCGAAGCCCTGCTCGTCGACGATCAGGTGGGCCATCACCGGCGGTGTCGGTCCACCTCCGAGAAGGGCGCCGAGTGACTCTCCCTGATCGAGCCCGAACCCGGCGATGTAGACGAGCGCCGCGACGTTCGGATGGTCCGCCCCGAGTGCGGTCATGATGTGCCCACCGTACGAGTGGCCGGCAACCACGGTCGGACCGCTCTGGCGCGCGAGCACCTGCCGAAGCCGCGCGACGTCGTTGGCGAGCGAGGTCAACGGGAACTGCGGGGCGGTCACCGAGAACCCCTTTGCCTGCAGTGCCTCGATCACCGCGCTCCAGCTCGATCCATCGGCCCACGCTCCATGGACCAGCACAACGCTGGGCTTGTCGCTCATGTATCTCTTCTCCTGTCGGGGGTCTGCCCGATCATCACCGCGGGTTTCATCCTGCTTGCTGCGGTCGTTCGCGAGTCTGGCTGCGCTCATCCACATGTCAGGACCCGGATCCCTCCCTCGCGCTGCAACGCGCAGCCGAGGCAGGTGATTGGCCCAACCGGCGCCATGCGTGCTGACGGGGGGCTCCGGGAGGCCCGTGTGCCTCAGTGTCAGCCTCGTGCCACCGGGGATCGGAGTGAGGCGGAACTCGACCCGCGACGAGCCGGGTGGCTGATCGGCTGCCCCCGCAATGCCCCAGGAGACCACGACCCGTTTCGGGGGCTCCAGCTCCAAGTACTCACCGCGGAACTGGTAACCGTTGATGTCGACGGCCACCTGGCCCCCCGGGGTGGGCTCGAGCACGGCGTGCTGGCCCATCCACGCCACCATGCGCTCCGCGACGGTGAGGTGCTCGAACACGACCTGCGGGGGGGCTTCAATCTCGATGGACATGGAGAACTCAGCCATCTTTCGTTCCCGGCTGCGACCGTCCCCGGGCGTGCGCCTCGGCGGCTGACTTGAGGGCCGCCAGATGCACGGGCCAGAACCCGTCGAGGACGTCCCGGACCGCGGCCAGCCCCTCGGTCTGCACCATGAAGACGTGTCGGGTGTGCTCATGCCGCTCGCCGACGAGGCCCGCGTTCCGGAGCACTCTCAGATGGTGTGAGGCCATCTGCTGTGAGGATCCGAGCTCGCGCGCGACCTCGCCCACGGAGCGGGGATGCTGACCCAGCAGGGAGAGAATCCGCCGCCGGCTGCGATCAGACAGGGCCCGGAGGGCGACGTCGGCTGCTTCCGGGCTGGCGACCACGACCTTATTCAATCACACGCTTGTACAAATGACAAGCAGAATTATGCCCGGCCTCTCGTGACCCTCAGCGGTCCCTCGTCCCAGTGCTGGCCAGGCGGCTAGGCCGGGTTGCCGCCGGAGCCTGGCGGAACCGGCCCGGCCGGCTCATAGGTGGCGATCACCACGCCGGAACTGGTCGTTGTGCTGGTGACCAGCCGCAACGCGCCAGCCCGCGCGCCGTCCTGGAAGAGGCGCTTGCCGGTGCCCAGGTGCAGCGGGTAGTACAGGAGCCGGAACTCGTCGATCAGGTCGTGATCGATGAGGGTGCGAGCCAGGTCACCGCTGCCGTGGACCTGGAGCTCGCCACCGGGCTGCTCCTTCAGCCGGGCCACGTCCGCGGGCACGTCGGCGCCGAGCAGCGATGCGTGGGCCCACTCCACCGAGTCGAGGGTGGTGGACGCCACGTACTTCAGGAGGGCGTTCAGCTTGGTCGCGATCGGGTTGTGAGGGTCGGTGACGTGCGGCCAGTAGCTGCTGAAGATCTGGTACGTCTTGCGCCCGAGGAGAAACGCCTCAGCCTTCTCGAACCAGCCGACGATGGCAGCGCCGACCTCCGCGTCGCCGTACGCGAACTGCCAGCCCCCGTACTCGAACGGGCCGTCGGGATCCTCGTTCCGATCTCCGGGCGATTGCATCACGCCATCCAGGGTCACGAAGGTGTGCAACGTGAGTCTCATGGGCGCCGGTTATATCCGTTTTCACCCCGGCTACGCCCCGAGACTGTCTCTTCACTTCCACGCCCGCAGAGCCTCCCGGGGTCTTGATGCCGGTGGCGCTGGAGGAGGGGGCTGGGGCGGACGCCACCAGGGTGAGCTCCGTCCTCCGGGGTCAGCGTGTCGGGATGTCCTGGAGGGGGCCCGGCTCGGCGCCGCCGCTGCCCTTGGAGGCCTGCCCGTCAGGGCCTAGAATGGCGGCCGTGACGACGCACATAGAGCTCACCGACGCGGACGACCGCGCCCCCGTCCTCGTCTCGATCCAGGCCATCAACTTCTTCTGCGCCTCTGAGGTTGGGGAGAACGGGGTGGTGACGCGCCTCAACCTGGATGGCTGGGACGAGGAGTTCGCGGTCCTGGAAGCCCCCGATCAGATCGGGCTGCTCGTGGGCCAACACCCGGAGGCTCCGGTTCTCCTCGTCCTTTCCTTCGCCGAGGATGGCAACCAGGTCTGGGTGAACTCCAGCAAGGTGGCTACATTCCAGCCGGAGGAAGAAGGCACCACAACCCTCGCCTTCGCGACCATGGCCGACGACATCGAGGTCAGGGAATCGCTTCCCCTGATCAGGGAGATGCTGGCGGGGCAGGGGCGACCTGACTGGCTGGAGCACCCTCTCGGGTCACCGCCGACCACCGCCTCGGGTGCATGAACCCCAGCGGGGCATATCTGCTGGTGGCAAGGCGCGAGGCGCTGGGTACTCAGCTGGGACCTTGCCTCACCGCCGGCCCGGCAGCCGCCCCAGGGCGCGCATGGCCGTGGTCATCGCTCTCGCGTACCTCTCCTGGGAGACGAAGTTGGGCGCCGCGATGGGATGCAGACGCTGCACGGCCACGGTCTGGGCGTCGGTGTACTTGAGTAGCCCGCGCTCGCCGTGGCGGCTGCCCACGCCGGACTCCTTCCAGCCGCCCATCGGCGCGTCGACCGAGCCCCAGCTCGCGGCGTAGCCCTCGTTGACGTTGACGCTCCCCGCCTCCAACCGGCGGGCCACGGCCCGACCCTTGGCAAGATCGCGGGTCCAGACCGAGAAGCTGAGCCCATAGTTGCTGTCGTTCGCGTGCTGGATCGCCTCCCCCAGGCCACTCACCCGGTACAGCGAGATGACCGGCCCGAAGGTCTCCTCGGCGTAGAGGGTCATGTCGGGCGTCGTGTCGGTGAGGATGGTCGGCTCGTAGAAGTAGGGGCCGACCTCCGGTCGCGCCCGGCCGCCGGCAAGCAGCGTGGCGCCCTTGGCGAGCGCGTCGTCCACGTGGCGGGCCACGGTGGCCAGCTGGCCTGCGGAGATGAGGGACCCGACGTCGGGCCTGTAGTCGAGGGCGCTCCCGATTCGCAGCGCCTTCGTTCTGGCGACGAAGCGCTCCATGAACGGGCGCCACACCTCGGCTTCCACATACATCCGCTCCATGGAGATGCACAGCTGGCCGGTGTTGGAGAACGCCGCCCGGATGGCCCCTGACGCGGCCTTGTCGAGGTCGGCGTCGGCCAGGATGAGGATGGCGTTCTTCCCCCCGAGCTCCATCGAGTAGTCGATGAGCCGCTCGGCCGCCTGGGCGGCGACGCTGCGCCCGAGCCGGGTGCTGCCCGTGAACATCAGGAAGTCGCTGACGGCGATCACAGTCGAGCCAAGCTCCTGGCCCGGCCCGACGACGACCTGCAGCAGGCCGGGCGGCAGTCCGGACTCCTCGAGCAGCTGGGCCGCGAAGAGGGCCGAATAGGGCGTCTTCGTATCCGGCTTGGCGAGAACGGCGTTGCCGGCGATGAGGGCCGGCAGCGTGTCGCTGATGCCCAGGGTGAGCGGGTAGTTCCACGGCGAGATCACCCCAACAAGGCCCTTGGGGTGGTGGTACTCCCAGGTCTGGGTGAGCACCGGCAGGGCGCCCGCCCGCCGATGCGGCCGGAGCAGGCCTGGAGCGGTCCGGGCGTAGTAGCGGGCCACCTGCGCGACATCGAGGACCTCCTCGAAGGCGTCTCGGCGCGTCTTGCCGCTCTCGAGCTGGATCACGTCGAGCAGCTCGACCTGCCGGTCGAGCACGAGCTCGCCGAAGTGCACCAGCACCTTCGCCCGGTCGGCGACCGGAACCCGGGCCCAGGCGCGCTGAGCCGTGCGGCCGGCCTCGGCAGCCGCCACCAGATCCTCGGGCGTGCTGTGCGGCACCTCGCCCAGCGGGACACCCGTCGCCGGCATCTCGATGGGGATCGGCTGGGCCCGACCGCTCGCCGCCACCCGGGCCGCAAGCCGGTCGAAGAACTCCTGGTCGAGCCGCGGACCGAGCAGGTCCACCTCGCTGCGGGGTGGCTTGCTGATCACGGACGTCATCGTGCTCCATTCCTGACCTCGCCGGCCAGCGGCACAAGACCCAACCGTCCGTCAGTGCCACCGCCACGGCCCCGCCAGGTCACATGAACCGATCCAAACTGATCAAGACGGTGCGCGGAGCGGTAGCCCTCCCTGGGGCAGGGGAAGAAGTTCTAGACCGGTTCCATCCCGTGTCGCCGCATGACAGCTAGCTCCGTCTCGCGGTCCGGTGGGTTGGGCGCAGCCCAGACCTGTTCCAGCTCCTCGAAGTAGCCGTCCAGGGCGGGGGCGTGAAGAACAAGAAGCCGAGCCGGTGCAGCGCTTGTGTTCCCAAAGGTGTGCGCCTCTCCAGCGCTGACCAAGACGAAGGTCCCCGGTTCGCCAGCGAAGACCTCACCGTCAACGTGGAATTCAACGAGTCCCTCCAAGACGAAGTACGCCTCATCGTTCCCGACATGCCTATGCGCCGGGGGCATCCGGCCACCAGACGGCAAGGTCCGTTCCATTAAGGAGAACCGCCCCTGGGTGTTCGATGCCGTGGCCTTGAACCACATCTCGCTGCCGCGGGCCTCCCTGCGCAGTCCGTGTCCGCTCTCCCAACGAAGCACCGCCTCACCTCCACAGCCGGGTCGGATCCATGCGCCTTCAGTCTAGGGAGCCCTGCCCAAGCCTCGACCGGCCCGTCCGCAACCGCTCCCACTCAGCGCGACGTCAAGGAGCGGAGCGGGAGAAGCCCGTTCGGCTTGCATCCGTCGTCCATCGAGATGCCACCGTCGGCAGATCGCCAGTGAGCCCGGCGCAACGACAGGAGCGGTCTGGTACCGTGAGACCACCGCCATGGCACCTTTGACGGAGCGCCACAATGCGCCCCTATGTGTGTTGCGTCCGCAGCCCTGACTCTGTGTTGAATGACGCAAGAACGCGAGCCGTCCCAATCCCCTGCGCGGGCCACTAAGCGGAAGGAAGTGGTTCGGTCAGACGGGGCCACCGCGGGAGTGCTGCGCTATCGATCACCCGCTGGGCGCTGGGTCATTGTGGCCACGGTCCTCGGGTCTGGCATCGCCGCGCTTGACGCGACGGTCGTCGGCATTGCCCTGCCATCCATCGGTCGGGAGTTCCATGCGGACGTTGCCGGGCTTCAGTGGGTGCTGACCGGCTACCTGCTCAGCCTGGCCAGCCTGCTCCTCCTCGGTGGCGCCCTGGGCGACCGGTACGGAAGACGACGCATCTTCGTCATCGGTGTGGTCTGGTTTGCCAGCGCATCGCTCCTCTGCGGACTGGCTCCCAACACGCCGGTCCTGGTTGTGGCGCGCGCACTTCAGGGGGTGGGCGGAGCGCTTCTCGTCCCCGGCAGCCTGGCAATCCTCCAGGCAACCTTCGTGCCAGGGGACCGAGGGCTTGCCATCGGGGCCTGGTCGGGACTCGGGGGCGTGGCGACCGCAATCGGCCCTTTTCTCGGCGGGTATCTCATCGGAGCGGTCTCCTGGCGACTGGTGTTCTTCATCAACCTTCCCCTGAGCTTGGCCGTGGTCGCAATCGCCGTCCGGCACGTGCCGGAGTCGCGCGACCCCGCGGCGAGCGGCCCACTCGACCTCGCTGGCGCCGCCCTCGGCGCCGCCGGACTGGTCGGTCTCTGCTACGGCTTGATAGAGGGACCGGCTCTCGGCTGGGGAGCGATCCCAGTGGTGCTGATGATGGGGGCCGGGGCCGTCAGCCTGGTTGCCTTCCTGCTCGTTGAGGCGCGAAACCAACACCCCATGCTTCCGCTGTCACTCTTCAAGGCGCGCCAGTTCAGCGTGGCCAACGCGGTGACCTTTGTCGTGTACGGTGGCTTGGGAGGTGCGCTATTCCTCCTGCCCATCGAGCTGCAGCAGGTCGCACGCTACTCGCCGCTCGAGTCGGGGGTCGCGCTCCTGCCCCTCACAGCGATGATGCTCGCGCTCTCGTCTCGCTCCGGCGCTCTCGCCAGCCGCATAGGCCCCAAACTGCAGATGGGAACCGGACCGCTGATCGTCGCCGTCGGACTCTGGATGTTCGTCCGAGTCGACGGATCGGGAGGCTACCTTGGAGAGGTGCTGCCGGCCGTCATAGTCCTCGGGTTGGGACTCGCGGTCATGGTGGCGCCGCTGACCGTGACCGTCCTCGCCGCAGCTCCCACCGAGAAGGCCGGCGTCGCCTCTGCCGTCAACAATGACGTGGCACGCTCCGCGGGCCTGATGGCCGTCGTCGCTCTCCCCGCGATTGCCGGCATCTCCGGCACGAGCTACCTACATCCATTGATGTTCTCCCGCGGATTCCACATGGCCATGGTGGTTGCCGCGTTGCTCTGCGCGTTTGGCGGCCTGCTCGCAATGCTCGCCATCCGCAACCCGGCCCGGTGGCCCTCGGTTGCTCCCCGCCCATCGAGTCGCCAAGCGCATTGTGCACTCGAGGCACCGCCGCTCCAAGGAACCTGAGACGCGCCTGCGGCACCGTCCGGAGTGGCCCATGCAACGCTCGCCTGTCTCCACGCGGGGGCGGTTGCAGCCCTCGAGCTCAGGGCCCAGCCGGCGACACTCCGGATCAGGCGGGTGCCCGCCCCAGGACGACGACCTGCCAGAAGGCGCCGGTCTCGCTGGCCACGGTGATCAGCCCGTGCTGTCGGGCGACCTCCAGGACCCGCTCGGGCGGGTGCAGAAACATGTGGAACTCCCGCCGCCCGATCCGCAGCGCCAGGTTGCCGAACCCGACAGCGGAACGGGTCCACCATCGCTCCTTCGGGAAGCTCATCACCAGGATGCGTCGCGCGTGATCGGCGGCCACGCCGGCGAGCGTGGGCATGTCCGGATAGCAGCAGATGACGCGGTTCAACACCACGATGTCGGCGGGGGGCACCTTGCCGCCGGCCCGAGCGAAATCGAGCACCTGGCGGTCGACCAGGTCGTCGAAGCCCGCCTCCCGCAGCAGGGCTGCCGCCACCGGTTCGTAGGTGGGTGTCATCTCGATGCTCACGACGCTGCTGCTGATCCCCGACTTCAGCAGCTCGATTTGGATCGCGCCGATCCCCCCGCCCACCTCGAGCAGGCTGCAGCCTTCCAGGCTACGCTCTCGGAGCAGACGCACCAGCCGTGAGGACACCGCATCGAGGCCCCTCCGCCGGTACCGGCGGGCTTGGGCCTCTGCGCTTCGCTCGCTGAAGGCCCACCGGTAGCCCTTGGGGGTGCAACAGTCCATCGACCCCTCATTGTCGTGACTCGCTCGGCTCAGGCGCTCTGCCAACGAAGCACCGCCTCACCCTCCAAAGCTGATCGGGATCCATGCGCCTTCAGCTGAGGGTGCGCTGCCCAAGCCTCGACCGGCCCGTCAGTAAGCGCTCCCACTCAACTTCGAAACGGAGCGGAGCGGGAGACGGGACTCGAACCCGCGACCTCCAGCTCGGAAGGAACGTGCTCGGATTCGTATTCGGATTTGTCCCGCAGCCCCTCATGAGCACAGTCCTCGAGATCCTGAAAGGAGCCTGCGGGTCGCCCACCGGCACTGCCTTGCCCTCGGCGGGGATGACATCACGCCGTCCGTCGTCGAGCTGGAAGCTGAGGCGATGCTGCTGGATTTCGACTCCGCCACGGCCCAATGCAGCGTGAGAGTCGAGACCCGAAGCTGACCCAGTCGTCGTCATCAGAATAGGCTGCACCGAGCCTACGACGTCGTCAGTGCCACCGCCGCCTCCGGCGTCGCCACGTGGAAGCTGAAGGTTTCCTCGAGGTACAGGCGCACAACCTCGGCGTCGTGTGAGTCGTAACCAATGGAGAGATCCTGCCCGCACTCGAAGACGAAATCACCACCTCTCAGGCTGAGCACCACGGCCCCGTCGACCCCGGGCGCCCACACGATCGGGCCCCCCAGGATCTTGCCCAGGTGCTCCAGGAGGGGGTAGCCGCCGTGCTCCGAGGTTTCAACGACCACCCGATACTGCTCGCGTCCGAGGGCCAGCCCATACGGCCCGCCGACCCCCGTGCCAAGGAGCTGCTCGACGGCCTGAGCCGCCAGTCGCGGATAACCGTCTGCGGCGGCGCCAGGCTTGCCCTTCGCGTGAGGTGAGGCCTCGCTGATGCCGGCGATCACACCCTTCCAACCGTGGAACACGGCGACGTTCTCGGCCACCGCGAGCTGGTGAGCTGCCCTGTCCAGACTGGCGAGGTCTGTGTCACCCGCGCCTCGATCGGCGTCGCGGAGCTCAGCCCGCGAGACCTCGAAGTCGGCCCTCAACTCGACCAGCGAAAGACTAACTCGCTGCAACCCGGTGACACCCTCGACGGGCGTCGCCGCCGTCCGGCGGGTGCGCCCGAGGTTGGTGGCCGAGTATTCCCAGCCGTGAGGGCCGGAGAAGTCGACGAGGCGGCGGGCGGCCAGGGCTGGGGTTGCCCTTTGGCGCGCCTCTTCGTCCAGAAGCTGCCACCCGGCGGCGCTGATCGGAGCGTGCTCGCGAAGTAGGTGGTTCACACCCGGCCCTCCCTCAGGCTTCCGATTCCCAATGACCCATCCTCCTCAGCAGATCGGCTCGCCGGGGGGGCGACTGCCAGCCCAACCGGTTCCGCGGCCTCCTGCGTGCTCACGGTAGTGAGGGCGCCTGGGGGATCGTCGATGAAGTCGGCGGAGGGTACGAAGAACAGGTTGCCCGTCACGGGCCTCGAGAAATCGAGGATCCGATCGTAAGTGCCGGGCGGATTGCCGACGAACATGTTGGTCAACATCTGCTCGATCACTTGCGGGTCCCTCGCGTAGCCGATGAAGTACGTGCCGAACTCACGGGCCCCGACCCGACCAAAGGGCATGTTGTAGCGGACGATCTGGCGCTGTTTGCCGTCGTCGCCGACGAGGGTGTTGAGAGCCACGTGTGAGTTGGCCGGCTTGAGATCATCCGGCATCTCGATGTCGGAGAGCTTGGAGCGGCCGATGCGCAGCTCCTGCTCCGCCACCGGGAGAGCATCCCAGCCGGCGAGGTCATGGAGGTACTTCTGCACGACGACATAGCTGCCTCCGGCGAACCGGGGGTCCTCCTCGCTGATCACGACCGCATCCAACAACGCCGGACCTGCAGGATTCTCCGTCCCATCCACAAAACCGAGCAGATCGCGTTGATCGAAGGACCGGAACCCGTGCACCTCGTCAACGACCTGTGCAAAGTCGAGGAGCCGGTCGGTGAGCCTCTCCGCAAGCTCGAAGCAGAGGTCAAAACGGGTGGCCCTGATGTGGAACAGAAGGTCGCCCGGCGTGGCGACCGCGGTATGGCGGGGGCCGATGACCTCGCGAAATGCGTGCAGGCCAGGCGGACGCGGCTGACCGAACGTGCGACCCCAAAGATCGGAGCCTATGCCGACCACGCAGGTCAGCCCACCGTCGGGGAAGCGAAAGCCGATCGATCGCGTGAGCCCACTGACATCGGTGAGAACCTCGCGCAGCGCGTCTTCGGACCCGGGATCGACGGTCGCGACCAGGAAGATCGCTGACTCGGTGAGAGGGGCCAGGACGGCTTGCGATTCGGCGGCTGACACGGCGCAACCCTACCATCCTTCCGCGGGGCGGCTGCGTCCAGCAGTGAGCTGGCCGGAGATGCCGCCACCACACCCTCCGTGGGACCAGGTGAAGGGGGGCGGAGAGGGAGTTCCCTGGTTGTGATGGCGCGCGAGCATGCACTGGCCCAGTGCCGAAATGGGCACCGACGCCGGCACTGAGCCAACCAACTCAATCGCCCTGTGCGCACCGAGGCTGTGAGTGCTCTGAGGTACTCGACCCCGATCACGGGTCGAAGCAGGGTCCGACCGGATGCTTCTCCGGTGGAGGGATGCCTTGGAGCGCCTCGGCGAGGCCCGGTGGCCCACCTTGACTTTGTGTTTCAAGGTGGAGTAACTTTGGTTTGCAAAGTCACCCCACGTTCGAGGGAGCCCGATGGATGTGAATGACGCAACTGGAATGAGCCCGGTCGACGCGGCGGCGCTTGTGCAGCAGGCGCGGAATCGAGCACGGCACGAGCTGACTATCAACCGGCCCGTTATCTTCGTGAGCTGGGCGCTCTGCTACCTGCTCGGGTATGGAGCGGTCTGGCTCTCGGTCCGAGGAGAGCGCCCCTATGAGGGACCGGCCGGGTGGGCCCTGGCTCTCCTCGTCCTCCTGGCAATCGCCGCCCTGGCTGTCACCGCGCAGGTCACGGACCGCGCGACGAGGGGGGTGGAGGGCTTGTCGACGGTGCAGCGGCGCATCTACTGGCTGTCGCTCGCCGCCGGATGGCTCGGGGTGATCGTCATGGAGGGTGCGCTCCGGCACCAAGGCGCCAGCCAGGGCATGATCGGTGTGTTTACGGCTGCATCGCCGCTGCTGGTCGCAGGGGTGGTCCTGGTGGCCGTTACGGCAGCCTGGCTGAACTGGTACCTCTTCGCCCTGGGGGTCTGGCTCATTGGTGTGGCGGGTTTCAGTAGCTTCGCCGGTCCCGAGGGAGTGTGGGGCATCGACGCCTTGGCCGTTGGCCTGCCCTTCCTCGTGATGGGAGGACTTGTCATGATCCGCGACCGTCGATGATCGAGGACGGGCTTGACCCGGTGATCCACAGTGCCGCCCGTCTGCGCGTCATGGTCACGCTCGCGACGCTCAAGGACGGCGACAGCCTCTCGTTCACCCGGTTGCAGAACCTCATGGCATTCACCTCAGGGAACCTGATCACGCACCTGCGCAAGCTCGAGGCCGCCCGGTACGTGGCGATGAACAAGTCAGGAAGCGGCGTCAACGGCGTGACCGATGTATCCCTTACCCGGACCGGACGCGAGGCGCTCGACCGCTACGTCGCCGCGCTTCGGAAGCTTCTCGACAGCGCCGGGATATCACCACCACCTTAGACGACGCCGCCCATCCGATGCGGGTACCGGCGGATCTGTGCGCTGCTGCGCCAGGGGGGCTGGCTGTGAACCGCAAGCGGGTGCAGCGAATCCTCAGCCATCACGGCGGCGTTCTGGGCGGCGACTCCTTGTCCGCCTGCCAGCCCGAAGCCTTCACCCGCAAGCGACGCGACGCCCTTACCGAGGACAATCGATGCGGCTTGAATTGGGACCCCTCATGGAGGCCTGACGTGGGTCGGATCGTCGTCATGAACCATGTGACCTTGGATGGTGTGATGCAGGCACCAGGACGCCCGGATGAAGACACCCGAGGCGGGTTCACGCAGGGCGGCTGGGGTAGCCGGTCCACATCGGCTGGCGACGCTGCGGGCAAGGCGATGGGCGAGAGGATGGCGGCCGGGGCGGCCTGGCAGGATGGCTGTTCGGGCGGCGCACCTATGAGGGGCTGCTGGCGACCTGGAACGCCCGGGGTGGCCCATTCAAGGAAGCGCTGAACAACTCGCCCAAGTACGTCGCATCGAGCACTCTCGAGGAACCGCTGCCCTGGCCCAACTCGACGCTGCTGGGCGGCGATATTGCTGATGCTGTGGGCGCGCTCAGGGCGCGATCTGACGGAGTCCTGGCAATCATGGGCAGCGGCGAGTTGATCGACTCGCTGATGGCTGCGGACCTGATCGACGAGTACCTGCTGATGATCCACCCGCTGGTGCTGGGTAGCGGACGACGACTGTTCCCGGCGAATGTGCATGTAACGCTGCGGCTGACCGACAGTGTCGCGACAGCCACCGGCGTGGTAATCGCCACCTACGAGCCGGCGCGAGACTGATTCAGCTAGCGAGCGCTCCAGCTCAACTCGAACCGAGGAGTGGAGCGGGAGACGGGACTCGAACCCGCGACATCCAGCTTGGAAGGAATGTGCTCATAGCTGAGTTCAGGTTGGTCGGCGGACGCCGCTGGAGCGCGTTACTTCAGCTTCTGCATACAGGTTGAAGGTGCTTGAATGATCTCGGCGATGACCTGTCCACGCCCTCGGCGGCCACCCCACAACCCGGGGTTCAGCCCGCCGTCACCGGCACGACCTGGAGCCGCGACGCAATCTCCCCGACGTCTGCGGCGCCCCGGGCGGCATCCATGACCAGGTCAAAGGCTGCGTCCTCATCCAAGTCCGGGGCATGTCCGTTCAGATCTAGAAACACAACCGTCGCCAGCCAGGCAAGGCGCTTGTTGCCGTCCACAAGGGCGTGGTTTCGGGCGACCGAGTGGAGGAGCGCGGCCGCCTTGAGCTCAAGGTTGGGGTAGGCGTCTTCCCCGAAGGCGCTCGAGCGTGGCCGACCGGCCGCCGAGTCGAGAAGGCCGATGTCTCGGACCGGTCCGACACCGAGGGTACGGGCCAGTCCCATGAGGTCCTCGAGATCGAGGTACTCGACCCCGGTCACGCCCGGCCGAGGCGGTCCAGGACATCCCCCCATCGGTTGAGCATCCGCTCGGAGCCCGCCTCCACACGGGCCCGATGGCCTCGGCGCTCGTAGCGATCCAGCACAGCCCGACGGATCACCTCTTGCCGCGACGCGCCCTCGGCCTCGGCGAGGGCTGTCAGGGCCGTCTCCAACTCGGGATCAGTGCGCAGGGTCATGGCCACCGCGTGATGGTACCACTCTGATACCGTGGGTGCGTGCTCCGCATGCTTGAAGCCGTCCTGCGGGGCCTTGGAGACGTCGCTGATGCCGGGGCCCATGGGCGGGGGCGAACAACAGCGTCGCTGCGTCCTTTACGGCCGACCAGCGCCCGGTGCTGGTGCGGAGGTGGCCAGAACCTGTCCCGCGGTCCCGTCGAACATACCGCCGGGGCCATGCCACAGGTTGGCGGTCATGAATAGAGTGGTGCGATCGGCGCCTCCGAGGGCGCAGGCGAAGCACCCGCGGTCGAGCTCGACGGTTTGAAGCACTTCGCCGCCCTCGCGCGCACGCACGCAACGCTTGTTGGGGACGTCGGCGTACCAGATGGCGTCGTCGGCATCAGCGCAGATCCCGTCCGGGACACCGTCGCCGAGGTCCGCCCAGACCCTGCGGTCCGACAGGCTGCCGTCGGACGTGATCTCGAAGGCCGTAAGTCTTCTTGCGTAGGACTCGGCGACGACCAGCGTCCGACCGTCGGGCATGATCAGCAGGCCGTTAGGGAATGCAAGCCCCTCTGCGACCCGTCGAGCCAATCCGTCCGGCCTGACCAGGGCAATGATCCCAGTGGCCGGGCCGACGCCCAGCGGCTGCCCGCCGTTGACGTACGCGTTGCCTCGACCGTCGACAACCAGCTCGTTCCCAGCCGCGGGCTCACCGGCCCTCATTGCCAGGTGATACTATATGCGATACTATGACCAAGGACCTCGCCAAGAGGCTCGCTGAGCTCCGCACAAGCCGTCGGAGCGTCTCCCCCAAGGACATGGACAAGTTGCTCGCCGACGCAGGGTTCCGCCGCCGGGCCGGCAAGGGGGACCATTGGGTGTACTCGCACGCCCGCCGTGCGTACCCGCTGACGATCGACCCGCGCAACCCTCTGCTTCCGGCGTACGTGTCCAAGGCAATTCGCGCCATTGAGGAGGTCCTGAGCGATGACTAGGGTTCTCTCGCCTGAGATCCAGGCCTACCTCGATCTTCCCTATGCGATCGAGTTGGTGTTTGACCGCGCCGAGGATGGCGCCGAAGGCTGGGTGGCCGAGGTCGAAGAGCTGCCAGGTTGCATTTCCCAGGGCGCAACGCCAGAAGATGCCGTTTCCCGGATCAGAGATGCGATGGAAGGTTGGATCTCGGTTGCTCTAGAGGATGGCATCGAAGTCCCGCGACCGCGGGCTCTCGGCAGGTACTCGGGGAAGTTCGTCGTACGTGTCCCGCAAACCCTCCATGCTGATTTGGTTCGCTCGGCCGAGAGGGAAGGCGTTAGTCTCAACCAATTCGTCTCGACCACGTTGGCGCGCAGCCTCGGCCGCAACGAGCGATAGACGGCGTCGAGATCGAGTGGACAGATGTCGGGTTTTGACGACCATGAAGCGCCAGTGCTTCGGCTTCAGGCGGCCAGAGACGAGGCTCTCGATCGACTCAACCCCGGATGGATCCACGCTGCCCAATTAGGGCCTGGCGCCTGCGATATCATGCAATGGTGGGTGAGTCCGACTGCATCACCAACCGCATACTCAGCGACGGCCCTCAACCCGAGGTGGTCGGCGACCGCGCCGCGCGTTCGAAGCGCTCGATCACTCACGGCACTGATATCCAGGTACTGCCCGCCGTCCAACCGGCTATCGCGGAGCGCATAGCGGCCGCCCGAGGCGCAATCCCCGCTGAGCCGCGCTCGTGATCTTGCGCTGTACCGTGAGGCTCCTGGCTCTCCTCGGCGCCAAGCCCGAGAGGCTGACCCTCGTATCAGCGAACGATTGGTACGCCAATCTTCTCTGGATCGAGCGCCGCAAGTGCATTCTGATGACGCACGCGGGCACCCTGTTCTCGGTCTTCGCCCCCGATGTGCGCAAGTCTGACCTAGCACCATTCGGAGGCTTCGCCGTCTCGGCTATTCAAAGCGCGCTGGTGGCCGAGGGATTGCCAAGGGAGGCATTGGGTCGTCTCGACCCGGCCGACGTCCGCGTCGCGTCGACGGCCAGCCGCAGCACCCTCGCCTCCATGAATGAGATGGCGCGTGCCCTCACCTATGTCCTTGCCGAGACGGGAGTCCAGGATTGCGACGTCGCGCAGGTCAATCAGTTCCTCCAACGCGAGCTACACCGTACCGGCGCGAGTGAGATGGGTTACGAGCAGCCGATTGATGCCGCACGCAGATGGGCCGACGCTGGAAGCCCCTAGGCTGACAGGCGATCGAGTACATCCCTGGTCGAGGTGCTCGAACTCATCGCCACCCGCGGCAGCCGGGCGACGGAGCGGGAGACGGGACTCGAACCCGCGAGATCCAGCTTGTAAGGAATGTGCTCAAACGCGTATTCAGATTCGAGGTCGGGGCCGCTCAGAGCGCATTCCTTCACATCTTGAAGTTGGAGCGAACCCGGTTGCGACTCGAATAGAGCTTCGCGTGATCCATGCGGCCGACGTCCCGGCCCCTGGCAGGTCGCACCTCTGGCCGGGTACCGTGTGCGGGTGCCCCGAATCAGCGCCTTCTATGGCATCGTCATCTGGATGTATCGGCCCGATCACCCTCCAGCGCATTTCCACGCCCAGTACGGCGAGCGTGGGCCCAGGTCGCGATCGAAACCCTTGAGATCCTCGAGGGCGAGCTGCCGCCTCGGGCGCTCCGGCTCATTCGGGAGTGGGCCCAGGAGCATCGGCCAGAGCTGCTCGCCGACTGGGATCGGGCCCAGAGGCGCGAAGAGCTGGTCCCGATCGCGCCACTCGCGTAAGATCGAGTCATGACGGTTCGAGTCACCGCTGTCGAACCCCTGGAGGCCTATCGGGTGCGGCTGACCTTCTCCGACGGGTTGGTTACGGAGGCCGACTTCTCCGACGACCTATGGGGGCCGGCTGCTGAGCCGCTCCGCAATCCCGAGGTCTTCCGCCAGGTTCGGGTGGACGAGGAGTCGCGCACCATCGTCTGGCCCACCGGCTTCGACCCCGACCCGGAGCTGCTGCACGGCGACCACGAGCCGGCGCCGCCCTCACGGCTCCGGGTCCGGCGCCTGGCGGCCCTCCCGCCGTACCCGGGTTGACGCCCGGCTGAGCGCCAGCCTCGGATGGTCCCGATTCGGTCCTGGGACGAGGTGCCGAAGTTCCAAAGCGAGGCAGAAGAGGCCAAGTGGTGGGAGACGCACAAGAGAAGCGTGAAGGGCTGGTGGGATAGTCGATGTCGGTAGGACTCACAGGAACGACGGTGGCGCTCACGGCTGCAGACAAGTCCAAGCTCCTTCGGTCGGTGGTCAGCGAAGCCGTTGGCCCTTCGATGAAGCGCCACTGTTACACGCGGTTGGGTCGACACCAACTCTGGATTCACGAGCTACCCGAGCTGACTCGCGTCATTGGCTTCGACGGCAACTGGTTCGGCGGTCCCCGCACGCTCAGATGGGGCGTCTGGATCCCCTCGATCGCAGAGCTCGTCTACGAGCCCCCGTTTACGAGCCTCACTGGACTTGTCTCTTGCCACGTGGGCGGGGAACTCGCCCATCTGCTCGCAGACGACGAGTACAGGGAACGCATGGAGGCGCTCAATGGTGGGCGCTTCGACTTAGAGGCCTGTCGTGCCGACGACGGCTTCGCCCGTGCCAAGAACGAGATCCAGGGAACGCTGGACGTATTCGCCTCGAACTTGGGGAGGTTCGGCACACGTGAGGACGTGATCCGTTTCCTGCTAGCGACAGGCGGTCCGAAGTGCTACAGGCAGCGCTTCTGGCCAACCGAAGGCTTGACTGAGATCTTCGTGGTCGCTCTGATGCTCGTCAAGGGCGAGACGGTGTCACGGCCGCGTCTGGAGGCCCTCCGCACCGGTCTCGGGCCTAACTCCCACTGGGCGCATGCGGTGGAACGCATCTGTGCCTACGCGTCCGGGTGAGCGCGGACTGCCTTCACGCCAGTCCATCACACCACGCCTTGGAGCGGGAGACGGGGCTCGAACCCGCGACATCCAGCTTGGAAGGCTAGCGCTCTACCAGCTGAGCTACTCCCGCGTCGCGGCGACAGGATAGCGCTCCCTGCCGCCCCCTCCCCGAAACCGCCGCGAAGCCGGCGAGTGGGCTCAGTGCCCGCAGGCGCGGGCTTCGCCGGCTCCGTCGGCAGTCTGGAAGCTGTGCCCGCAGCTGCACGTCCGCACCGCGTTGGGGTTGTGGATCGTGAAGCCGCCGCCCATGAGGGCGTCGACATAGTCGATCTCGGCGCCCTCCAGGTACTGGGCCGAGTACTCGTCGATGTAGACGGAGAGGCCGGCGACCTTGACCACCTCGTCGTCCTCGCGGGGCGGGTTCTCGTCCAGGCCCATGCCGTAGGAGAAGCCGCTGCAGCCGCCCGACTGGATGAAGACGCGCAGGCCGACCTTGGAGGTGGGCTCCTGGGCGATGAGGCCCTTGAGCTGACCGACGGCTGCTTCGGAGACGGTGATCATTGATTGGTCCCTCTGGGGTCGATGGCGCCCCGTCCGGCGCTGGTTCGATCACGATCATACGACTTCGGGCCCAGATTGAAAGTCCTCCGACCCGGATGCATGGGCCGAAGGTCCCAGTTAGACCTCATCCCGGCCCCCCGGGAACCGGGATCCTCCGGCCCCGTACGCCTCCAGCGCCGGCCCCGCGCCGCGGCTCAATCCCCCCGTTCCACCTCGGCGGCGTACCGCGGCAGGTGGATGTCCTCGCTCCCCACGAAGCTCATCGCCCCGGCCACCCGGTGGTGCCCGGCAACCTGGTCGATCTGGCGGAGCATCTCCCGGCAGATCCGGCGGTAGCTGGGGTGGCCCTGGGGAGAGGTGCGCAGCTCGATCACGTGGAGCGCCTCCCGGGCGTTGAGCTTGATCACGTAGCGGACCCGGTGGGCGAGCGTCACCAGGTACTGGGCCTGCTCCGGGAGATCGCGACGGACCTCGCCCCAGACCGCCTCGGCCCTCTCCGCCACCCCCCGCCACCGCCCCTCGAGCCCGGCGGCGACCACCTGATCGGGGACCTCATAGCCCAGCTCAGGGGTCAGCTCCTGCCACTGGATGGTGAGCATCCGGTGGCGCTGGAGGTCGCGGAACGCCCCGTAGTCCGACACCAGCTCGAAGGCGTAATCGGTGTGCTCGAAACCCCTCCCGGGCCGGTGCCGCCGATTGCGCCGCCCCCCGAGAGCGGCGGCGAAGAGGCGGTCGCGCTCGCTCTCGGAGAGAGAGCTCACCGCCCGAACCACCTCGGGCATCGAGACCGCGGCGTGGGGCAGGAGGGCGGCGGCCATGATCCGCTCCTCCCCGTCGGCGTCCCAGCGCAGCAGCGTCACCCTCTCCCCGGGTGGGACCGCGGAGCTGGCGCCGGTCTCCTCTCCCCCGCCGGCCGGGAGCAGGCGCTCCGCCTCCCCCCAAAGGGCCAATGCCGTCTCCCGCAGGTATTCCACCCAGACCCCGCCCCGGTCGGGCCGGTCCAGCCGGGTGACCAGCTCGGGGATTGCCGCCTGCAGCTCACGGTCGATCAGCTCGGCGTAGGTGCGCGCCTCGGGGAGCGGGTGGGCGCGCAGCCGCATCACCAGCTGCTCCAGCGCCTGGGGCGAGGCGAAGACCCCGACGTTGCTCACCGTGCCGGCGGGCAACAGCCCGCGCAGGAGGTCGAGGGCCAGAGCGCGGATGGCCCGCTCGCGCGCCCGCGCGTCGGGCTCCTCGGGCAGGCTGCGCGCGAGGTGCTCGCGCACCTGCGGGAGCATCTCGACATAGGCGTCGAAGAGCCCGTCCATCGCCGCCACGTAGGCGGCGGCGTGGTCCGAGCCCATCAGCTCCGGGTCGCGGTGGTAGCGGTACTGGCCGTCGCGGCGGTCGGTGTAGGGGATGTAGCGGGTCGACTGCTCGAGGTAGGCGGCGAGGCGGCCCCATTCGATCGCCTTGGCCAGCGGCTGACTGACCTGCTCGCAGGCCAGGTGGAGCCCACCCAGCTGCGCGACCGAATCGTCCCCGTACTCGGCGATCACCCTGCCAAAGAGGCGCGTCGCGCGCGCCCTGCCCGCATCGTCGCGCCGCGGCGCGGCCGGCCCGCCCAGCGCCGCGTCCCCCTCCAGGAACTCGTCGAGGAGGAGCCGGCGCAGGCTCTTCGGGCTCCGGCTGTAGCGCGCGAACAGCGCCGCCGCGGTGACCTGGGCCAGACCATTCAGGGCGAATACGGGGGAGTCCAGGTTGCTGACCCAGGGCTCGAGCCTCGCCCGATCGGTGGCGTTGAGGGGCTCGCGGTGGTACGGGCCGGTCATCAGCGCACAAGTGTACGGTCCGGCGCGTGGCGGCGTACCCCGCCGTGCCGTGGTCGTCGCCAGGTCAGTTGCGGCTGGTCAGCCAGCCCCCCGCAGGGGCCTGGTCGTCGATCCGCCAGCGGAGCCGGGACTCCACCGCGACCACGCCGTCCAGCCGGCGCAACAGGCGCACCAGCAGGACGGCCTCACTGTGAGTGGCCACCTCGCCATCCACGGTCACCACCCCCTCGGCGACGTCCACGGTCACCGCGGCGGCGCCCAGGGCGAGGGCCCCGCGCAGAAGGTTCTCGGCGTGATGCCGGAGGTGCTCATCGGGCCGCAGGTAGACGCGGAGCAGGTCGGCGCGGCTGACGATGCCGACCAGCGACCTGCCGTCGACGACCGCGAGGCGCTTCAGGTGGCGCAGGTACATCGTCTTGGCGGCCTGGCGGAGACTGGTGTCGGGGTGGACGCAGGTGACCGGGCTGCTCATCAGCCCCTCGGCCGTCAGCGCCTCACGGCGGCGCCGGAACTCGTGGGAGAAGCGGCCACCGGTGAGCCAGGGCACGTGGGAGCCGGCCGGCAGGTCGATCAGCTTGGCCAGGATGTCCTCCTCGGAGACCATGCCCAGCAGGTGCCCGTGGGCATCGACCACCGGGAGGGCGCTCACCCGCTCCGAGAGGAGCAGCTCGGCGATCGCCTTGACCGGTGTGTTGGGCGGCACGTGGATGACCGGCGTGGACATCACGTCGCGGACCGTCCGCTGCTTCTCGCCCAGGGTCTCGCGCCCCGGCGGTGCCGCCCCCTGCTCGCCCTTTGCCGGTGCTCCCGCCACGAAGGCGGTGACCACCATGCCCATGCTGCTGTTGCCGCTCATCGCGACACCTCCTGACGGTGTGGAGCTTCACTCCAGCCGCCGGCTCTACCTTGCTCCCCCGCCGCCCAGGTGCCAGGGGCATCGGTACGAGTTCCGGGTGGGCCGACCGGCCCGTGCGGGAGCCTACAATCCGGCCGGCGATGACGATGGCGTCCCCCCGCTTCCTCGCCGACGTCTACGAGGACGTCAGCCGGTGCAACAAGTGCTCTCTCTGCCAGGCCGTGTGCCCCACCTACCAGGTCAACCCGGTGGAGTGGGAGACGGCCCGGGGGCGGGTGGCGCTGATCCGGGACGCGATCGAGGGCCGGCTGGAGCTGCGCGACATCGCCGACGGCCCGCTCTCGACCTGCCTGGGCTGCGACAACTGCATGGCCGCCTGCCCGCCCAAGGTGCCGACCGCGACCATAGTCGCCCGGGCTCGCCAGGAGCTGCACGAGCAGGAGGGATACCCGCGGGGTCAGAGCTGGCTGCTCCGCCGGGTCCTGGCCCGGCCGGGCGGCACCCAAACCCTCCACCGCCTCTCCCGCGCCGCCCAGGTCACCGGCCTTCACGCCGCGGCCCGCCGCTTGCGCGTCACGCGATGGATGGGCACGGCGGGCCGGATGGCCGAGCGGGTCGGGCCCCTGCCCCGCCGCCGCGCCGATCAGCGGCTGGACGGTCTGCCCGCGGTCACGCCGCCGGTGCGCGGCCGGCTGGGCTTCCTGCTCTGCTGCTATCAGAACCTGGTCGCCCCCGAGGCCACCGAGGCGGCGATGCGGGTGCTGCTCGCCAACGGCTACGAGCTGGAGGTGCCACCCCTGGGCTGCTTCGGCCTGCCCGCCCAGAGCCTGGGTGACGCAAGGGCGGTTCTCGAGATGGCGGAGCGGACCGTCACCGGGCTGGCCGGCCTTGACGTCGACGGCCTGGTAGGGGATGTGGCGAGCTGCACCGGCCACGTCCGCCGCTATGACCGGATCCTCGTCGACGGTGCCCTCGGGGAAGCCGCCCGGCGGGTGGCCGGCGCCACCGACCTGGCCAGCGTCAGGTTGTGGACGGAGGGGTGGAGGGCACCCCTAGGACCCCTGCCATGGCACGTGACCGTCGACCTGCCCTGCTCACTCCCCATCGACGGCGCCGAGCGGGGGGTGGCCCAGGCCCTGCTCTCCCGCATCCCCCAGCTCCGCATCACCCCCCTCGAGGAGGCCGCGATGTGCTGCGGTGGACCGGGTGCGTACGCCACCGGCCAGCCCGAGCACAGCGACGCGATCCTCGCCCGCAAGTTCGACCGGGTGGTGGCGACCGGCGCCCGCGTGCTCGTCACGGAGAACGTCTCCTGCCTCGTCCAGCTGCGGGCCGGGGCCCGAGTCCACGCCCCGCAGGTGCGCGTCCTCCATCTCATGGAGGTGCTGGCCGCGGCCATCGCGGCGGCCTGACCGGCAGCCCGGCGGGTGCCGGTGCAGCGTCCCGGCCCATTCGCGGTCGAACGGCCCTGGCATACGGGGCCTCCGCCGCGTTGACTGACGGCGATGGCGCGCCCACCGGTCCACACCGACCATCACCCGGTCGTCATCGACCGCGCAGGACTTCAGGCGCTCATCGATGCCCTGATCGGTGACGGGCGGAAGGTCATCGGCCCCATCGTCCGGGACGGCGCCATCGTCTACGACGAGATCACCCAGGTCTCCGAGCTGCCGGCGGGGTGGGGCGACGAACAGAAGCCCGGCCGCTACCGCCTGCAGCGGCGCGGCGACGACGCCCTCTTCGGCTACGTCGTCGGCCCCGACTCCTGGAAGCGATTCCTCTTCCCGCCGCTCACGGTCACCTGGCAGGCGCGAATCCGCGACGGCGGCGCGGAGGTGACGCCCCCACCCGCCCCGCCCCGCTACGCCTTCCTCGGGGTGCGCGCCTGCGAGCTGGCGGCGATCGCGATCCAGGACCGCGTTCTGATCCAGACGACCTATCCCGACCGCGACTACGCGGCCCGGCGCGAGGGAGCGCTCTTCATCGCCGTCAACTGCGCCACCCCGGCCGCCACCTGCTTCTGCACCTCGATGGGGACGGGCCCCCGGGTGGGGGCACACCACGACCTCGCCCTCACCGAGCTGCTCGACGGCCGCCGCCCGCGCTTCCTGGTCGAGATCGGATCGGATCGGGGCGCGGCCGTGCTCGCCAAGGTCCCCGCCCACGACGCGGCCCCCACCGACCGCGAGGCCGCGGCCGCGGTGTGGTCGACGGCGGCGGCCGGGATCAGCAAGACCCTCCCCGCGGACGGCATCGAGGAGGTGCTGGTCCGCAACCTCGAGCATCCCCGCTGGGACACCGTGGCCGCCCGCTGCCTCTCCTGCGCCAATTGCACGATGGTCTGCCCCACCTGCTTCTGCGCCGACTTTCGCGAGGCCGGCGGCCTCGACCCGGAGCTGAGCGAGCAGCACCGGAGCTGGGCGTCGTGCTTCAGCGTCGATCACTCCCAGCTCCACGGCGGCTCGATGCGCTACACCGCCCGGTCGCGGTACCGGCAGTGGATGACCCACAAGCTGGCGACCTGGCACGAGCAGTTCGGGACCTCGGGGTGCGTCGGCTGTGGGCGCTGCATCGCCTGGTGCCCCGTGGGCATCGACATCACCGAGGAGGCGGCCACCATCCGCGCCACCGACGGTCTGACCCGCCCCACGACCGGAGCATCAACGCCATGAAGACGATCGCCGACCTGATCGCGGAGGAGGAGCTCTTCCAGGGGCTGGACAAGGAGGCGCTGGAGTTCGTCGCCGGCTGCGGCAGCAACGTCCACTTCGCCCCCGAGGACCGGATCCTCACCGAGGGCGAGTCCGCCAACACCTTCTACCTGCTGCGCAGCGGCAGCGTTGCGCTCAGCTTCTATGTGCCGGGGCGGGGCGAGGTGATCATCGACACCCTGGGCGCCGGCGATGTGCTGGGCTGGTCCTGGCTCTTCGCCCCCTACCGCTGGCAGTTCGACGCCGAGGCCCGCGACGACGTGGCCGCGGTGGCCTTCGACGGTGCCTGCCTGCGCACCAAGTGCGACTCCGACAACCACCTCGGCTACCTGCTGACCCAGCGGTTCGCCAAGGTCATCCTGGGACGGCTCCAGGCCGTCCGCCTGCGAGTGCTCGATGTCTATGGCGCTGGCGCCACGCACTGAGACGCGCGTCATGGACGCGATGGCTCCGGTGCCGTACCGGGTGGTCGGCCGCGCCCGCGAGACCGCGGACACCATCACCCTGACCCTGGAGCCCGTGGGCGAGTCGATCGCCACCCCTCGCCCCGGCCAGTTCAACATGCTCTACGCCTTCGGGGTCGGCGAGGTGCCCATCTCGGTGAGCGCCATCGACGCCGGCCACCGCCTCCGTCACACCGTGCGCGGGGTCGGGGCGGTGAGCCAGTCGCTCTGCTCCTCCGAGGCCGGCACGGTGATCGGGGTTCGCGGCCCCTTCGGCACCGACTGGGACGTGGAGTCGGCGATGGGCAGCGACGTGCTGGTGGTGGCCGGCGGCATCGGGCTGGCCCCGCTGCGTCCGGTCGTCCACGAGCTGCTCCGCAGCCGCCGCCGCTTCCGCCGGGTCACCGTCCTGGTGGGGGCGCGGGCCCCCGAGGAGATCGTCTTCCGCGGCGAGGTGGCGAGCTGGCAGGCGAGCGCCCGGATCAGCGTCCGCACCACCGTCGACTACGCGACCGCCGCCTGGAAGGGCGAGGTCGGCGTGGTGCCGACTCTGATTGAGCGGGTCACCATCGATCCCGAGGTCACCACCGTGATGATCTGCGGGCCGGAGGTGATGCTCCGCTTCACCGCCGCCGAGGTGCTGGGCCGCGGCATCGCCGCCGAGCGGGTGCGGGTCTCCATGGAACGCAACATGCAGTGCGGTGTCGGCCGCTGCGGGCACTGCCAGCTCGGCCCGGTGCTGGTGTGCACCCACGGTCCGGTCCTCCCCTGGTCGCGGGTCGGACCCCTGCTCGCCCGGAGGGAGATGTGATGGCCGCTGCGCTCCCCAAGCTCGCCGTCTGGAAGTTCGCATCGTGCGACGGCTGCCAGCTCTCCCTGCTCGACTGCGAGGACGAGCTGCTGGCGGTCGCCGGCGCGGTGCAGGTCGCCAACTTCACCGAAGCCTCCAGCACCGTGATCGAGGGCCCCTACGATGTCTCCCTGGTGGAGGGCTCGGTGACGACCCCCCATGACGCCGAGCGCATCCAGGAGGTCCGCCGAGTCTCGCGCTACCTGGTGTCGATCGGCGCGTGCGCAACCGCCGGGGGCATCCAGGCGCTGCGCAACTTCACCGCCGTGGACGAGCTCGCCTCCGTGGTGTATGCCCACCCTGAGTACATCTCCACGCTGGAGACCTCGACACCCATCTCCGCCCATGTCCCGGTGGACTTCGAGCTGCGCGGGTGCCCGGTGGACCGCAGCCAGCTGCTCGAGGTGCTCAGCGCGCTGCTGCGCAAGCGCAAGCCCGACATCCGCGCCAGCAGCGTCTGCCTCCAGTGCAAGCGCCGGGGCAACGTCTGTGTGATGGTCGCCCACGGAACCGCCTGCCTCGGGCCGGTGACGCAGGCGGGGTGCGGCGCGATCTGCCCCAGCTTCGAGCGCGGCTGCTACGGGTGCTTCGGGCCGATGGAGACGCCCAACACGGTGTCGCTCTCCTCCGCCCTCCACGCCGGCGGCCTGGACGACGCCCACGTGATGCGCCTGTTCCGCACCTTCAACGCCACCGCGCCGGCCTTCGAGGCGGCCAGCCGGGCCCAGGAGAAGGGGGACGGCCGGCTGTGACCCACCAGGTACGCGATCTGACCGTCGAGGGGCTCGCCCGGGTCGAGGGCGAGGGGGCCATGCACGTGGTGGTCACCGACGGCGTGCTCACCGACGTCAAGCTGCGCATCTACGAGCCGCCCCGCTTCTTCGAGGCCTTCCTGCGCGGCCGGGCGTACACCGAGCCCCCCGACATCACCGCCAGGATCTGCGGGATCTGCCCCGTCGCCTACCAGATGAGCGCCTGCCAGGCGATCGAGCAGGCCTGCGGGGCGGTCGTCGATCCCCAGCTCCGCGCCCTGCGCCGCCTCCTCTACTGCGGGGAGTGGATCGAGAGCCACGTGCTCCACATCTACTTCCTCCACGCCCCCGACTTCCTGGGCGTGGGCAGCGCCCTGGAGCTGGCCCAGGACCACCGCGAGCTGGTCGAGAAGGCGCTCAAGCTCAAGAAGATCGGCAACGACATCATGGAGGCGGTCGGCGGCCGCGCCATCCACCCCATCAACGTCCGGCTGGGCGGTTTCTACCGGGCCCCCACCCGGCGCGAGCTGCAGCCCTTCGTCGAGCGCTTGCGCTGGGCGCGCGACGCCTCCCTGGAGACCGTGGAGCTGGTCTCCACCTTCGACTTCCCCGAGCTGGAGATCGACCACGAGCTGGTCGCCCTGCACAACCCCGACGAGTACGCCATCACCGAGGGGCGGATCGTCTCCGACGGCGGCCTTGACATCGAGGTGGCCGAGTTCCTGGAGCACTTCGCCGAGGAGCACGTCGAACGTTCGACCTCCCTGCACGGCCGGATGATCGAGCGGGGCCGCTACCTGGTGGGCCCGCTGGCCCGTTACAGCCTCAACTACGAGCAGCTCCCGCAGGTCGCCCGGGAGTCCGCCGAGGCGGCCAAGGGCCTGGGTCGGGTGTGCCGCAACCCCTTCCGCAGCATCCAGGTCCGCGCGGTCGAGACGGTCGCCGCCTGCGATGAGGCACTGCGCATCATCGAGGGGTACACGGAGCCGGAGCGGCCGGCGGTGTCCGTGGTGGCGCGCGCCGGGACCGGCCACGGTGCCACCGAGGCCCCTCGCGGCCTCCTCTACCACCGCTACAGCATCGACCACGACGGGATCATCGAGAGCGCCGACATCATCCCGCCCACCGCCCAGAACCAGGACGCCATCGAGAGCGATCTGCGCAAGCTGGTGGAGGCCAACCTCGAGCTCTCCGACCACGACCTGCAGCACCTCTGCGAGCAGTCGATCCGCAACTACGACCCCTGCATCTCCTGCTCCACCCACTTCCTCGACCTCACCGTCGAGCGCCGCTGAGGTGATCGCCCCCGCAGCCGTCCCCGCCACTCCGGCGGGGCCCGCCCGTGAGCCGCGCGCCCCGGCAGCGGAGCCGCGCGTGGTGGTCATCGGTGTCGGAAACCCGATGCGCCGGGACGACGGGGCGGGGATCGCCGTCGTGGAGCGCGCCCGCGCCCTGCTGCGACCGACGGTGGAGATTCAGACTCTGAGCGGCGAGGCCACCTCCCTCCTCGACGCCTGGGACGGGGCCGACCTGGCGGTGGTGGTGGACGCCGTCCGCTGCGACAACCCCCCGGCCTCCGGGGTGGTCCGGATCGACGTCACCAACGAGCCCCAGGCCGTCCCCCGCTGGAGCGGCGGGGCGAGCAGTCACGGGCTCGGGGTCGCCGAGGCGATCGCCCTGGCACGCTCCCTCGACCGCCTGCCCCCGCACCTCGTCCTGCTCCTGGTCGCCCTCGCGGACGAGGGCCAGGGCGCCGGCCTCTCCCCCATCGTCGAGGAACGCTGCGACGCGGCGGTGGGCCTGCTGGTCGACGAGGTGCGCTCCGCCCACGACTCATAGTCCGGATGAGGGGGCGCGCCCACCTGAGGCGGTGCGTCTCCGGCCGGCCGAGGACTGCAGCTGAGGACAGGCCGGCGTCTGGGCCCGAACGCCGTCCTACACGGGCCGCATCGCGACCAGGAGGATCGGACGCGCGGTGCCGGCCTGGTAGTGGTCGTAGCGGCCGCCGGTGACCCGGTTCATCAGAGCCCAGAGCCGGGCGTAGCCGGGGTCTCCCGGCGCGACCACCCGGGCCTCGGCCACCAGCCGCCGGCGGCCGACCTGCAGCTCCACGCGCGGGTCGGCGCGGACGTTGGCAATCCAGGCGGGGTCGTGCGGGCCGCCGTAGTTGGACGCGACCACGACGAAGGTGTCGCCGTCGCGGCCATAGACGAGTGCCGACGTGCGCCGGAGCCCGGTGCGGCGCCCGGTGGTGTGAAGAAGCAGGGACGGCAGGCCGATGATCCCGTGGCCGAGCCGGCCATCGGTGGCCTCGTACACCCAGCGGTGCAGGTCGGGGACGAACGCCGGACCGCTGCTGGTCCCCATCCAGCCGCTCATCACCTGAGCGACCCGGGGTACGCGGGGCGGGGCCGGCTGGGTCACGGAAGCAGGTGAATCGTGGCCTGCGTGGTCAGCCGAGCGCCGCCAGCGCGTCGACGATCGGTGTGGCCACGCAGGTGAACGAGGGGACGTCGCGCACCGTGTGGGTGGAGGCCTCGCTGGCCCGCATCTCCTGCACCAGGTCGAGGAAGTCGCTCACCGAATCACTCTCGAAGGCGACCACGAACTCCTGGTCGTCGAGACCGAACGAGTAGGTCGTGTTGATCTTCACCCCGGGATAGCGGTGGCCCATGGCGATGTGCTCGTCCATCTGGCGCTGCCGCTCTTCGGCGGAGAGCCGGTACCAGGCCCGGGTCTTCACGAAGGGGTAGACGAAGAGGTACTTGCGCTCGGTGGGCAGGATGATCAGCCGGCTGCTCCTCCCCTCCTGAGGCGCGCCATCCTCGTGGACGTGCTTCTCCACGTAGGTGCTGCGCTTGGTCATGGCGAAGTAGCTGTAGGGCTGCTCGAGGTAGGCGGCGAGCGAGGTCCGGTTGAGCCGCGCGGCCAGCTCGTGGATCTCCTCGAGCTTCTCGGTCACCGACCAGAGCATGAGGTCGGCGTCGCCGCGGGTGCCCACCAGGCTGTAGCTGCGCAGGACGACGCCGTCGCGACCGGCCATCTCCTCGACCACGGCCGCGAACTCGGCCCGGTCCGCGGCGCGCTGCTCGGGGGGGCGGCGGCGCCACTCGGGCATGAGCCGGTAGAAGGCGTAGCGGACGAACTGCCGCGCCCCCGGCGTCCTCTGACTGGCGTCGCGGACGCGCAGCCTCGCCGCCACCGCGGCCGGCGCGGTGCCCGCGGCTGTCCCCACCTCCTGGGTCCCGGCTCCCTTCTTCCCCTCGGTCACGACCGCCATCGTAGCGTCAGCCCGGCTCCGGACTGTCCGCCCCCGCCTCCTCGAGTGCCGCCTTGCGGAGCAGGCGCTGCTCGCGGCGAACCTGGGCCTGGGCCTGGCGTCGGTGCTGGACCTTGGTCTCGGCGATCACCGGCGGCACGGGGGCGGGGCGGCCCTCGCGGTCGAGCCCCACGAAGACCAGGTGGGCGCTCGCCACGTGGCGCCGCTCCCCGTTGGGGAGGGTCTCCACGTCCACCCTCACCCCCACCTCCATGGAGGTGCGGTGAGCGTCGTTGACCATGGCCCGGACGGTGAGCACATCACCGATGAAGACGGGCGCGAGGAAGCTCATCTCGTCGATGGCGGCGGTGACCACCCGGCGGCGGGCGTGCTTGATGGCGGCGATGCCGGCGGCACCGTCGACCAGCCGCAGGATGGTGCCGCCGTGGACGTAGCCGGCGTTGTTGGCGTGCTCGATCTCCATCATCTGGCTGAGCACAGTCGCCGACGCGGATGCCGGCCGGGCGCTCAGATCGGGCTCGGCCTCGTCGAGCTGGCGCAGGGCGAAGGGGATGGGAAGGTCGTGCCTCATCGCCTCACCGCAGCCAGCCGAGGAGCGCCCGGACCGAGGTGGAGACGCCGACCGGGAGCGCCCGCTCGTCGATGTCGAAGCGCGCGTGGTGGTGGGGCGGCCGCTGCGTCCCGGCAGGGTCGCCGGCTCCTACCAGGTAGTAGCAGCCGGGGACACGCTCCAGGAAGCACGCCATGTCGTCGCCCACGGTGAGCGGCCGGGCGAACTCGACGTTGCCCTCGCCCACCGCCTCGATCGCCGCGCGGCGGACGGCGTCGGCGCTCTCCGGGTCGTTGACCACCGGCGGGCAGCCGGCCACCAGCGTGAAGTCCAGCTCGGCGCGCAGCGCGCCCGCCACCGCCCGAGAGAGCTCCTCCACCCGGCGCATCAGGCTCTCGCGCAGCGCCTGGTCGGGGGCGCGGACCGTGCCCATCAGCTCGACCTGCTCGGCGACCACGTTGTGGGCCCGGCCGCCGCGGATCAGCCCGATGCTCACCACCGCCGGCCGGTCGGGGGCGACCTCCCGGGAGACCAGCGTCTGCAGCGCCACCACCACGTGGGCGGCGGCGACCACCGCGTCCACGCTCAGGTGGGGCAGGCCGCCGTGGCCGCCGGACCCCCGGACCACCAGGCGGAACTCGTCGGCGCTGCCGAAGAGGGACTCCCCCGTCACCGCCACCCGGCCCGCGTCGAGCGGCGTCCAGAGGTGGAGCCCGAGGACGCGGGCCACCCCGTCGAGTGCCCCCGCCTCGATCATCGGCTCCGCCCCGGCCGCGATCTCCTCAGCGGGCTGGAAGCAGAGACGCAGACGACCCCGCCAGCTGTCACGCAGTCCCGCCATGACGGCGGCCACGCCCAGGGCGATGGCGACGTGGCCGTCGTGGCCGCAGGCGTGCATCACGCCCGGGCTCTCGGAGCGCACCGTCCGTCCGTCGTCGGCCTCGTCGATCGGGAGGGCGTCCATGTCGGCGCGGTACATCACGGTCGGGCCGGGGCCGGACCCGTCGAGGTCGGCGAGGACGCCGGTGCCGCCGACCCCCTCGCGAACGGCGAACCCCAGCTGGCGGCAGCGGGCGGCGACGATGCCCGCCGTGCGCTGCTCCTGGTGGGAGAGCTCCGGGTGGCGGTGGAGGTCACGGCGGGTTTCGACCAGCTCGCCGGCCACCCGGGCCAGCTCGGCGTCGAGGCCAGGGGCCGGGTCGGGGCTCATCCCGCGGCGCCGCGACCCGCGGCCGGGACGTTGAGCAGGCGGAGCGCCGCGGCGGTCAGGTGGCGGTTGGCGACAACGTGGTCGGCGCCGGACGCGACCGCCCGCCGGATCAGCTCCTTCTCCTCGTGGTTGCCGAAGCCGACGATCTTGGCGGAGGGGTTGCGCTCGCGCAGCCGGGTGATCGCCTCCAGGCGAGCCTCGGGCTCGTGGTTGAGGTCGACGAAGATGAGCGGCATGGGGGGGAGCAGCCCATCCCGGGTCGCCTCGATGAGCCCGATGCCCTGTGCCGAGAGCGCGGCTCGCAGCCGGCTCGCCAGGAGCAGGTCGGTGCCCAGAAGCGCGGCCCGCTGGGTCTGGTCCATCGCGGCCCATCATATGGGCGCGCCGCCGTGACCCGCTGGGCGGGAGCACCGGGTGGCGAAGGAGGGCGGAGATGGCGGTCCGGAGCGTGGGCATCGTCGGCGGCGGGCTGATGGGATCGGGGATCGCCGAGGTCTGCGCGCGCAGCGACCTCGAGGTGCGGCTGGTGGAGGCGTCCGCCGAGCTGGCCGCGGCCGGCCGGGCGCGGATCGAGCGTTCGACCGCCCGGGCGTTGGAGCGAGGCCGCATCACCGAGGAGGAGCGCGACCGGGCACTGGGGCGGATCGCCCCCGGCACCGACCTGGAGGCGCTCCGCGACGTCGACATGGTCATCGAGGCGATCCCGGAGCGGTTGGAGCTGAAGCGAGAGCTGTTCGGCCGCCTGGACCGCATCGCCGCCGGGCACGCGATCCTCGCCACCAACACCTCGGCGCTCCCCGTGATCGACATCGCCCGAGCCACCTCGCGTCCGGAGCACGTGGTGGGGACCCACTTCTTCAACCCACCCCCGGTGATGCAGCTGCTCGAGCTGGTCCGCAGCATCGACACCGATGACGCGACTCTCGCCACCGCCCGCGCCTTCGGAGAGGCGCTCGGCAAGCAGGTGATCGTCGCCCAGGACCGGGCCGGCTTCATCGTCAACCTGCTGCTCGTCCCCTTCCTCAACGGGGCGGTGCGCCTCTACGAGACCGGCCTCGCCAGCCGCGAGGACATCGACGCCGGGATGCGCCTCGGCTGCAACCACCCCATGGGACCGCTGGAGCTTCTCGACCACATCGGCCTGGACACGGCGCTGATGGTCTGCGAGGCCCTGCATGCCGAGTACGCGAGCAGCGAGTACGCTGCCCCTCCACTGCTGCGGCGGATGGTCGCCGCCGGCCGCCTGGGCCGCAAGAGCGGCCGCGGCTTCTACGAGTACCCGGCCTAGCGCGGTTCTTCGCCACCCGCCCAAGGCTCCCTGGCGCCGGGCTCACGAGGGCCGGGCGGGCGTCAGATGGGGCGCGGCCCGCTGACGGGCCGGGGCTGGGCGACGACCGTCACCCCGACGGCGGCGAGCATCCGGCCCTCGCACCAGTACTCGGCCTGGTACCGACCCGGCTCACCGAACATCGGGGCGAGGTGGGTGACGGTACTGACCAGCATCTCCTCCTGACCGGGGGGGAGGTCCGCCGCGGCCTGGAAGCGGAGCGTGACGGGCGGGGCCACCAGCTTGCCGTCGGCGTCGAGCAGGCGCACCTCGACGGAGTGCACGCTGGTGGCGTCCAGCGGGGTGAAGCGGAAGCCTCCCACCAGGTCGAATGCCGCCCGCCCGGGGAGCTCGGGCAGGGCCAGCCGGTTGACCCCGCCGCCCAGGATGTAGAGCTTGCCGTCGGGGGGGACGGACGCGTGATCGGCGACGAGCGCGAATGCCATGTCCATCTCGGGCCCGACTCTGCCACTTCCCCCACCCCTCCCGGCCATAGCTGGTACGGTGAGGCCCGGGGGGCGCGCAGCCGAGACCCGAGATCGTGAGGTGGAAGATGGGCTACATCCGAGGTTTCGTCCACGGGGCCGTCGCCGGGGTCCTGATCGGCATCTGCGTCGCGCCCCAGCCGGGAGAGCACACCCGGGAGCAGCTCAGGTCGCTGGTCAAGGCCGCCCGCGGCGGCGTCGACGCCGCCCAGCGGACGGCGAGGCACGTCGCCCCGGTGGTCGGGGGTGCGGCCTCGCTGGCCCGCCACCAGGTGGAGCGCCGCCAGCACCCGGAGAGCGCCGAGGCGGCCTTCCGAGCCCCCACCGATAACGGCCACCTGTAGGCGGCAAGGCGCCGGGGAGCTCCTCGGGTTCCCCACCGACGCCGGGTGACCCGGAGGCTCAGCTCGCGGCCGGGCGGATGACGCTGGCCGGCCCCTCGTCCTCGACCGTCCCCAGCGCCGCGAGGATGGCGAAGACGCCGACCACCAGGTCGAAGATGTTGATGGCCAGCGTGAAGTGGAGGTCGAGCAGCGACCGGCCGCCCCGGTTGGTGTCCGTGTAGAGGAACCCGACGACCGCGAGCGCCAGCAGCACGACACCGGCCACCCCGGTGACGATCCGCCCGACCCGGCGGTTGGCGAGGAAGCCGACGTAGGCGAAGGCGGCCAGCAGGACCAGGTCGAGGACGTCCCGCGCGTAGGTGAGGTGGAGCTGCATGCCGTCCACGTTGCCCACCGCCTGCCCGTGGGCGACAGCCACCGCGTTGCCCACCAGGAAGCCGCCGATGGTGACGACCAGGAAGACGACGGTGCAGATCTGCGCGTAGAAGCGGGCCATGTCGAGCGGTCCCTCCTCGCCCTCTGAACGGGGCGGACGAAGCGGGCGAATGATACCGGGAGGCCGCGGTCACCCGCCGTGGGCGCGGGTCAGCGAAGGTCGAGACGGGCCACCACGGCGGTGACATTGTCGGTGGAGCCGGCTGCCAGCGCCGCCTCGACGAGCTCCTGCGCCGCCTCCCCGGGCGCGCCACCGGCCGCCAGGCGGGCGATGTCCAGGTCCGCGAGCGGCTCCCAGAGCCCGTCGCTGCAGAGCACGACGACGTCGCCCGCGGCCAGGGCCGTCTCGGAGAGGTCCGGCTGCACGGGGTCGCCGAGAAGAGCGCGGGTGACGTAGTTGCGGCGGGGATCGTGGCGGGCCGTCTCGGGGTCGAGGGTGCCGGCGCGCACCCGCTCGCCGGTGACGCTGTGGTCAGCGGTGAGCTGGAGGGCGGCGCCGCCGCGGACCAGGTAGGCCCGGCTGTCGCCGGCGTGGGCCAGGAAGAGCCGGCCGTCGCTGATCAGCCCCGCGATCATGGTGGTGCCGGGGCTCCCCCCCAGCCGGCCGCGAACCTCCCCCACCGCGGTGTTGGCCAGCTGCAGCGCCTCGCCCACCAAGGCCTGCCCGGCGCCCGGCGTGGCGAGCCGGTCGGTGGCGGCGATGACCGCCGCGGTCGCCGCCTCCCCGCCGCCGCTCTGGCCGCCCATCCCGTCGGCGAGGATCAGGCCCAGCCCCGCGCCCTCCAGGGCGACCAGCCGCCATGCGTCCTGGTTCTCCTGGCGCACCGGACCGCGCGCGGTGGCCGCGGCTCCCGTCACCCGCCAGGGGCCCGACTGGACAGTGACGTCCACCACGCCGCTGGGGCCGGTCACGCGCTGACCGGTGCGTGCGCGGCTGCCCGGAGTCTCACGGAAGCATTGTGCCGCCTATCACCATCCACCGCGTTCGCCCAGGCTGAGGCACAATGCGTGGGGTGCCAGGCGAAGAGGAGAGGGCTCAGGCTCCGGCCACCGCGAAGGCGGCGGTCGAGGCACCGGGCGAGAACGGGGGCAAGCCGATCGCAGCGGCCACGGACACCGTCCTCGGTCGCGTGACTCGCGCGCCCAGCGCGGCGCGCCAGGAGTCGGTGCTGATCAACCGCGAGCTCTCGTGGCTGGAGTTCAACGGGCGGGTGCTCGCCCAGACCGAGGACGAGAGCCTTCCGCTCCTGGAGCGCGCCCGCTTTCTGGCCATCGCCAGCCGAGCGCTGGACGAGTTCTTCCAGGTGCGTGTCGGCGGCCTCAAGCAGCTCGCCGCCGGGCTGGAGGGCGCTGCCTCCGACCCCCTCGGCCCGCAGGCTCAGGTGCGCGCGATCCGCTCCAAGGTTGTCGAGCTCTACGCCCGCCAGGGACGCGCCTTCCTCTCCAGCCTGCTGCCCCAGCTCGACAGCAAGGGGATCCGCTTCTGCGACTGGGAGAGCCTGGACGCCGACGACCGCGCCTTCCTCGACAAGGTCTTCGAGGATCGCATGTTCCCGGTCCTCACCCCGCTCGCCGTCGATCCCGCCCACCCCTTCCCCTACATCTCCAGCCTCTCCCTCAACCTGATGGTGGTGGTGGTCGACCCGGCGACCCACGAGCAGCGGATCGCCCGGATCAAGGTGCCGCCGCTGCTCAGCCGGTTCGTCGTCCTTCCCGACGGCGAGCGGTTCGTGCCCATCGAGCAGGTCATCGCAGCGCACCTCGACCCCCTCTTCGAGGGCATGAAGGTGGTTGCCCACCACGTCTTCCGGCTCACCCGCAACGCCGACTACCAGCTGGACAGCGACGAGGCCGAGGACCTGGTGGAGGCGGTCCGGGAGGTCCTCAAGGAGCGGCGCCGCTCCCCGCTGGTGGTCCGCCTCGAGGTGGGCGCCGACATGCCGGCGGAGATGGTCGACCTGCTCACCCGCGAGCTGGAGATCGGCGCCGACGACGTCTACCCGGTCGCCGCCCCGCTCGACCTGGGCGGCCTCTTCGACGTCTGCAAGCTCGACCGCCCCGACCTCAAGTACCGGCCCTGGGTGCCGATCACACCGCCACGGGTCGCCCACGACCTGGCCAGCTCCGAGGGAGACCTCTTCCGCGACCTGCGCGAGGAGCAGCTGCTCGTCCACCACCCCTACGACAGCTTCGAGCACACGGTGGAGGCGTTCATCGGCCGGGCGGCCGAGGACCCCCAGGTGCTCGCCATCAAGCAGACCCTGTACCGGACCTCGGGACCGGTGAGCCCCATCATCCGCTCGCTGACCCGCGCCGCCGAGGCCGGCAAGCAGGTGGTCGCGCTGGTCGAGCTGACCGCCCGCTTCGACGAGCAGAACAACATCAACTGGGCCGAGGTGCTGGAGGACGCCGGCGTCCATGTCGTCTACGGCGCGGTCGGGCTCAAGACCCACGCCAAGGTCACCCTGGTGGTCCGCGAGGAGCCGGGCGGCATCCGCCGCTACTGCCACGTCGGCACTGGCAACTACAACCGCGACACCGCGCGCGTCTACGAGGACCTGGGACTGCTCACCGCCGACCCCGCCGTCGGCGCCGACGTCGGCGAGCTCTTCAACAGCCTGACCGGCTACAGCCACCAGGCCAGGTACCGCAAGCTGCTGGTAGCGCCCAGCACGATGCGGCCGGCGCTGTTCAAGCTGATCCGCCGCGAGACCGAGCGCGGCGAGGCGGGCCGGATCGTCATCAAGGTCAACAACCTGGTCGACCCCGAGATGATCGGGGCGCTCTGCACCGCCTCCCAGGCGGGGGTGGAGATCGACCTCATCGTGCGCAGCATCTGCTGCCTGCGCCCAGGGGTGGCGGGGGTGAGCGAGCGCATCCGGGTCCGCTCCCTGGTCGGCCGCTACCTGGAGCACTCGCGGATCCTGCGGTTCGGCCGCGACCCCCAGGACGCCGAGTACTACATCAGCTCCGCGGACCTGATGCCGCGCAACCTCGACCGCCGCGTCGAAGCGGCGGTCCCGATCCGTTCTCCCGAGCTGCGCGCCCGCCTCGACGAGATCCTGGAGATCAACCTGAGCGACGACTCGCTGGCCTGGGAGCTCGGCTCCGACGGGCGGTGGCGGCGGATCAAGGGCGACGCCCACGTCGACACCCAGGTGCGCCTTCAGGAGATTGCGCTGCGCCGGGCACGGGCTGAGGAGAGGAGCTGAGCCCGGCTCCGCCGGTCGAGCGGTGCCAGATCGACCTCCCCGTGGGCATCGCGTTCCGGCTGCGCCAGCTGAGGTGGGGCCAGGCGGCCGCGACGCAGATCGAGCGCTTCGAGACCATCCACTGGGACACCCCCGACTACCGGCTGGCCGCCTGGGACGCGGGGCTCCGGTACCGTCGGGGCCGGGGCTGGCGAGTGACGCTCCTCGAGGAGCCGGCCGGCGACGGCGTCCACCGCATCGACGTCGACCTGGAGGGTGAATCGGAGAGCCCTCCCCCGGAGGCGCTCCGCCTCCTGAGCGGCTACCTCGGCGATGCCCGGCCCCAGCCGGCGGCTCGCGTGCGTCACCTGGAGAGCCGGCGGGCGGTGGGCGAGGTGTGGTGCGTCCATCAGGTGGTGAGCCTGCTCGTGGAGCGGCGCGCCGTCGCCCATGCCCGCCGGGTCAGCGTGCGCACCCGCGGGCCGCTGACCGGTACCCGCCGCGCGCTGACCGCGCTGCACCGCGCCGGGGTGGTCGACACCACCACCCAGCCGCTCCTCGCAGAGCTGGTGGGGCCGGACGCCGCGCCCCGCTGGCGGAGCGCGCGCCTGACCCCGGCGAGCAGCGTTGCCCAGAGCGTCGCAGCCGCGCTAGGCGACTACGCCGCCCGCCTGGTCCGCTATCAGGCGCTGATCCTGGAGGGCAGCGACCCGGAGGGGATCCATCAGGCGCGGGTGGCCTGCCGGCGGATCCGTTCCGCGCTCCAGACCTTCGCCCCCGTGCTCGAGCCCGCCTGGGCGGAGTGGCTGCGGGCCAAGGTGGAGACGCTGGGTGCCGATCTCGGAGCGGTCCGTGACGCCGAGGTCCTCCTGATGCGGCTGCGGGCCGACGCCACCACCCGCGGCCTCGAGGCCGAGGCGGCCGACCGCTTGCTGCGCCGTCTCGAGGAGGAGCGGGCCCGGGCTCGCGACGCGCTGCTCGCCCGGATGGAGACACCCGCTCACCGCGAGCAGCTGGACCGCCTGGTGGCGGCGGCCGGCCGGCCGGCGCTGCTGCCCGAGACCGCCGACCTCCCCGCCGTCGAGGTGATGATGCCGCTGGTCGCCGCCAGCTGGCGCAAGCTGCGCCGCCGCGCCGCCGCGATCGCCGCCCAGCCCGCCGACGAGGACCTCCACCGCCTGCGCATCCTCGCCAAGCGGTGCCGCTATGCGGTCCTGGCCCTGGTCCCGGTGCTCGGCGAGGGCCCGGCCGGGACCGGTGCGCTGCTCGGTGAGCTGCAGGACGCGCTCGGCGAGCAGCACGACGCGGTGGTCGCCGGTGACTGGCTGCGCCAGGCCGCCGACCCCGACACGGCATTCGCGGCCGGCATCCTCTTCGGGGTCGAGCGGGAGAGGGCGGAGAAGGGCAGAGAGGCGTGGCGGGAACCCTGGGCGGCCCTCACCCTGAAGAAACAATGGCGCTGGATGTGACCGGGGCGGGCAACGCCGAGCGGCGGCCGGAGCGGGCCGAGCGTACGGATCCACGCACCCAGGTCGGGCGGGTCTTCCTGATCCGCCACGCCGAGGCGGGCGAGCGGTCGGAGTGGACCGGCAAGGACCGTGACCGGCCCCTCACCGCCCCGGGCCGGATCCAGGCCGAGCGACTCGCCGACCGGCTGGAGGGACAGCCGCTGGACCGCATCCTGACCAGCGGCTATGTCCGCTGCGTGGAGACCATGGCGCCGATGGCCGCCCGAGGCAATCTGATCCCCACATTGGTGAGCTGGCTGGAGGAGGGGGCCGACGCGGCCGAGGCGCTCACCGCGCTGCTGGCCGGAGGCAGTGTTGCCGCGTGCAGTCATGGCGACGTGGTGAGCGGCATCCTCTTCGAGCTGGCCGACCGGGGCGTCGCCCTGGGGTCCAGCCCGCGCATGCAGAAGGGCTCGATGTGGGTCCTGGAGGTGGTGCAGGGCAGGGTGTCGTCGGCGAGGTACCTACCGCCGCCCGACTGAGCGACGACCATCCAGAGGACCACCAATAGGAGGGACGCCGTGAGCGAGGTGACGGGCGCTGCCCGGACCGAGGGGGAGGCGCGCCCACTCGCCGTCGTCACCGGAGCCAGCGCGGGCATCGGCGAGGCGATCGCGACGCGGCTGGCGGGGGCGGGCTTCCGCCTGCTCCTCGGCGCTCGCCGTGAGGACCGTCTCCGGGAGGTGGCGGAGCGGCTCGGAGCCGACGCCCGGCCGCTCGACGTGAGCGACGAGGCGAGCGTCGCCTCCTTCTGTGCCGGGATCGACAGGCTGGAGGTGCTGGTCAACAACGCCGGCGGCGCCCGCGGGCTGGACCCGCTGGCCACCGCGCGCAGCTACACCTGGCGCTGGATGTGGGAGGTCAATGTTCTCGGCCTCATGCAGATGACCCGGGCACTCCTGCCTGCGCTGGAGGCCTCGGGGCGCGGCCACATCGTGAACGTCTCCTCCACCGCCGGCCTCGAGGTCTACGAGGGTGGGAGCGGCTACACGAGCGCCAAGCACGGGGTCCACGCGATCAGCAAGACCCTCCGGCTGGAGCTCGCCGGCCGCCCGGTCCGGGTGACCGAGGTCTCCCCCGGGATGGTGGAGACCGACTTCTCCCTCAACCGCTTCGAGGGCGACGCGGTGCGGGCGGCGACCGTCTACCAGGGCGTGGAGGCCCTCACCGCCGGGGACGTGGCCGAGGTGGTCGCCTTCGCCGTCACCCGGCCGCCCCACGTCAATCTCGATGAGATCGTGATGCGTCCGCTCCAGCAGGCGTCGGCGCAGAAGGTGGTCCGGCGCAGCTGAGCGCGGGCAGCTGGGCCGCCTTTTCGAGCCGCGGCCGCCCCTGCGCCGCGGTCAGGGGAACTCCACCTCGTACCACTGCATCCCGCCGTCGTCGGTGCGCCAGAGAGCGTCCGGCGTTCCCAAAGCGCTTGTGGGGTAGCTGAAGGCGAAGCCGTCCTCGTCGGTGGTGAAGCCCACGATGCTCCAGGCGTCGCCGTTGTCGAGGACGGTCTGGAAGCCCGCACCGCCGTTCTGGGTGAGCTGCAGGCTCGCGCCGGCGAGCACGGCGGTGGTGACCGAGGGTCCGGCGACCGTGCCCCAGCTGGGCCCGACGTAGGCTCCCGACTGGACCGCGGTGAAGTCCGCTCCCCCGTCGACGGAGACCCACACGTCCTCTGCGGCGCCGACCGAGCACGCGGCCCAGAGGTCGTTGGGGCTCACCGCGTCGAGGCTGGCGACCCCGCCTGCTCCCAGGCAGATCGCGCTGGAGGTGAAATGCCCGCCGTCGTCGGTGGAGGCCAGCACCTGGTTGTCACCCGTCCCACTGCTGAGCGTGATCCAGACGTCGCTGCCGTGGACGTTGAGGTTCTCCGGCTGGTCGATGGTCGTGTAAATCGTCTGCCAACTGTCGGTGCTCGCCGGGCTGCGCTCGAGGGACCACGCGTCAGAGGGGTCGGCGACGTTCACGAGCGCGTAGACGTATCCCCCCGACGTCTCCAACTCCTGGACGGGTCCTCCCAGGGGGGTGTCGTTCCACGCCGCTCCGCCGTCATGCGTCGACCACACGGTGGAACCGCCGTACGCCCAGCCGTCCTGGGAGTTGAGGAAGCGCAGCCCGGTCAGGCCCAGCGAAGGCGTCGCCACGGCGGTGAAGGTCTGGCCGCCGTCGACGGTCTGGAGGATCCGGATGCAGCCGGAGCCGGAGCAGGGGGCGCCGTCATACCCGAGCACCCACCATTGGTCGGCGCTCACCGCGGTGACGTCCCTGGGGACGAATCCGAGAGCGGCGGGGGATGTCACCGGCGACCCGGGGGCGGAGGATTGCCCGGCGGGGCCGTTCGACGGCCCCGCCGGTTTGGGGAGCGTATGCAGGTGGAGGACGGTGCCCACCGTCAGCGCCGAGGCCACCGCCAGCGTCAGCCCCACCAGCGCGGCCGCCCGCAGCGGGACCGGGGCGGGGCCGAGGCCGCCGCCGAGTCGGTGCCGCTGCGGGGTCGCGCCCAGCTCGAAACCCGTGCGCGCAATCTCCGGCTCGCCGATGGCGGCGTGAACGCGCGCCCGGAGCGCCGCGGCCGTCAGCCTCGTGGTCACGGGTCGTCCTCCGTGACGAGGTCGAGGCGGAGCTTGCGCAGCGCCCGGGAGACGCGGGCGCGAACCGCCGCCTCGGTCTGACCGGTCACCGCCGCGACGTCCTCGTGGGAGAGGTCGAGGTAGTAGCGGAGGACGATGACCAGACGGTCGCGATGACCCAGACGGCGGAGCGCCTCGCGGAGGTCGAAGATCGCCTCGCGCTGCTCGGTGCGGTCGGGCGCGGCGGGCTCGAAACCGGCAGGCGTGGCGGCGCCGCCCAGGCGCCACCAGGCGCTGCGGCGGACGTCGCGGCAGCAGTTGGCCACGATGGCGAGAAACCACGGCCGCAGCTCGCTCCCCTCGCGCAGATTGCCCCGGCTCCGCCAGGCGCGCAGCGCCGCCTCCTGGGCGGCGTCCTCCGCCAGGGAGCTGTTGCGCAGCATGCCGTAGCCAAGCCGGACCGCCTCCATGTACAGGGGTTGGATCCTGGCCTCGAAGCCGGCCGCCTCATCCGCGGAGTCGTCCACGGTCCCCCCGAACGCCACTGCGAAGGCCATCTGGTGGTGATACGGAGGGCGGGCGTGAAAGGTGACGGCGGAGGTCGCCCGGTCCGATCGTTGACCAGAGGGGCTGCCGCGGGACGTGCGGCCCGCCCGGGGCGAGGGGTTCCTCCGGCGAGCCCAAGCCCCCCCCCGCAGGGGTCGCAACGGCCCCTCCGGCGGCGAGCCCAGGCCTCCCCCTGTGTCGCCGGGTGGTTTCGGACGAAAGCGTCTTTAACCACCCGCCAGGGGCCCCGAGTGGGCGACGGCGTGCCGGAGGGTCCAGAGCTGCTCGTATCTCCGGCCTGAGAGGGACCCTCCGCGCTCTGCGGGCCGGGGCCTCTGCCATACTCCCGCGCCAGATGGCGGAACGTGGCGGCGTCGGCGGCGCGGCGCCGGGAGGCGGGTGATGTCCGTGGACCTGGTGCTGCTGATCCTCACGGCGGTGGTGGTCCTGGTCGCCGTCGTGGGCCTCTCCGCCCCCATGCAGAGACGGCGTGTCGAACGGCGGATCGGGCGGATGCAGGACCCTGCCGAGGGAACCCTCGAGGTCACGGCGGCATCCGCCTTCGTCGCGACCGGCGGCGCGCAGAACGCCAGCTACTCGCTGAGCGGTGTCCTCCACGTCGGCGGTCTGGCCCCGACCCGGGTGGAGCTGAAGGGGGTCGCGACCAGCACCAAGTGGCCGCAACCGGGAGATGCGCTCCCGGTGACCGCCGATCGCAGACTCCCGACCGAGGTGGTCATCCACTGGAACCGGGTGCCGACCCGCAAGCAGCGGGCGCGCATGCTCGCCGCGGACCGCGCCCGCCAGGAGGGCGCCGCCGCCACCGGCGAGCCGCCGGCGGCCGGCACCGACGAGCAGCGACCGGACGGGCCGGCCCCCGCGGGGGGGGCCGGCCCACCCAGCTCAGATCACGCGGGGAAGAGTCCCTCGACGGAGAGATAGCGCTCGCCGGTATCGTAGGTGACGGTCAGGATCCTGGCTCCGTCCTTGACCTCGGGGAGCTTCTGCGCCACCGCCGCGAGCGCGGCACCCGACGAGACCCCGAGCAGGATCCCCTCCTCCCGAGCGGCGCGACGCGCGTACTCGGCGGCGTCCTTGGGGTCGACCTGGATCACGCCGTCGATCAGGTCGAGGCGCATCACCCCGGGGATGAACCCGGCACCGATGCCCTGGATGGTGTGCGGCGAGTGGGTGCCCCCGGAGAGCACCGGTGAGAGGGTGGGCTCGACCGCAAAGACCTTGAGCTGGCTCCACTTGGGCTTGAGCACCTCGGCGATGGCCGTGATGTGGCCCCCGGTGCCGACCCCGGTGATGATGTAGTCGAGACCGTCCGGGAAGTCCTCGGCGATCTCGACGGCGGTCGTGCGCTTGTGCGCCTCGACGTTGGAGGGGTTGTCGAACTGCATCGGGATCCAGGACTTGGGCGTCTCCTTCTGGAGCTCGTTGGCGCGGGCGATGGCGCCCTTCATCCCCAGCTCCCGAGGCGTCAGGTCTAGCTCGGCCCCGTACGCCTTCATGAGGCGGCGGCGCTCGACGGAGAACGACTCCGGCATGACCAGGATGAGCCGGTACCCTTTGACGGCGGCGACCAGGGCGAGGCCGATGCCGGTGTTGCCGGAGGTGGGCTCGATGAGCACCGAGCCAGGGCCGATGGTGCCCGCCTTCTCGGCGTCCTCGACCATGCCAAGGGCGATCCGGTCCTTGATGCTGCCACCGGGATTGACCCTCTCCTGCTTGGCCCAGACCGTGACCCGCGGGTCGAACAGCCGGTTGATGCGAACGTGAGGGGTCTTGCCGATGGTCTCCAGGATGCTGTCGTAAGGCACGGGGGTTCTCCCTTTCTAGATCGAGTAGTCCGAGTTGCCGAGGGCGTCGGTGACGCTCCGCACCCGGATCTGGCTGGTGTGGTAGACGAAGGAACGCGCCGGCACGCTGGTGGTGAGCCAGACGTTGCCGCCGATGACGCTGTCGTGGCCGACGACGGTGTCGCCGCCGAGCACTGTCGCGTTGGCGTAGATCACCACCCGGTCCTCGATGGTGGGGTGGCGCTTGGACCCGGCCGCGGCCTTGGAGACGCTCAGCGCTCCCAGGGTCACGCCCTGGTAGAGCTTGACCTCGTCGCCGATGACCGCGGTCTCGCCGATCACGATGCCGGTGCCGTGGTCGATGCAGAAGGCGCGCCCGATGACGGCGCCGGGATGGATGTCGATGCCGGTGCGGGCGTGGGCCGCCTCGGTGAGAAGGCGGGGCAGGGTGGGCACCCCGAGCACGCAGAGCTCGTGGGCGATGCGGTGGACGGCGATGGCGAGGAATCCCGGGTAGGCGGCGATCACCTCGTCAAGGCTCTCGGCGGCAGGGTCACCCTCGACGATGGCGGCGGCGTCCTCCCGCAGCCGGTCGTAGATTCCGGGCAGCGCCCGGACCAGCTGGTCGGCCAGGTGGTCGGCGCGCTCCCGGGGCAACCCCGCGTGCAGCATGCTCGCCAGGTCGGCGCGGAGCAGATTGACCCTGTCGAGGAGCTGCTCCTCGCTGCCCCGGCCGTCGCTCCCGTGCTGCGGGAAGAGCAGGTCCACAGCGGTCTCGACGAAGGTCTCGACCCGCTTGCGCGAGGGCAGCCTGGACGCCCGGGTGCCCCGGTGCTCGATGAGGGAGCGGACCAGCACACGGTCCGGGCTGACCGATTCGCCCGCTGCGCTCACGCTCCAGTGCTCGCCGGCGTCCTGCCCCGGGTCGCCACGCTCCCCGCGCGACGCGGCAGATGTGCCGCGGGCCGTCGTGCCCGCATCGCCGCCGTCGCCCTTTGCCAATGCGTCCATGGATGCTCCTGCTGATACGTGGGGTGCCCACCGCCGCCGGCGGGCATCGAGATCGCGGTCTCGCCAAGCCTGGGATGGCCACCTGTGGGCCGCACCAGGCTCAGATACAGGAGCAGGTGTTGCGCGCCCCGAAGTCGAGGTACAGCCGCCGGGTCAGAAGGGGGCGGATGGTGCGCACAGACATCGTCATCGATGATACACACCGTCGAACGCGGACCAATCGGGCAGCCGGCGGTCGTCGGGGTCGGGCACGACCGTTCCATCCGGGAGGGTGCGGTAGGTCCAGCGCGGGCCCCGGGAGGTGATCTCGGTCAGGGCTCCGGCGAGCCGGTCGACGTCCTCCTCGGCACTGCCCAGCCCGAGGCTCGCCCGGATCGCACCCGGCACCGCCTGGCCGCAGCCCGGACGCCAGTCACCGCCGGCCAGGTGGGCGAGCAGCGGGTGAGCGCAGAACGAGCCGCTGCGCACCCCGATCCCGTGCTCCGCGCTGAGGATGGCGGCGACCTCGTGGTGGTCACGGCCGTCAACGCTGAAGGCGGCGATGCCGACCCGGTCGGGATGCCCCGGCCAGGTCGAGTAGGTCACCACGCCCGGGATGCGGGCGAGGCGTTCGCGGAGCATGCTGCCCAGGCGATCCTCCTCGGCCGCGACGGCGTCCATCCCGATCTCGCGGAGCGCGGCGCACGCCGCCGCCAGAGCGAAGGCGCCCACCACGTTGGGCGACCCGCCCTCGTGCCGGTCGGGCAGGCCGGTCCACGTCGCCACCTGGGCGCTGACCAGGTCCACCGATCCGCCGCCGGCGAGGTAGGGATCGCTGGTGGCCAGCCAGTCGGGGCGTCCGATCAGGGCGCCGGTGCCGAAGGGGGCGTACATCTTGTGCCCCGAGAGCGCGACCCAGTCGAGGTCGAGGCCGGCGATGTCCACGGCGCGATGGGGCGCCAGCTGGGCGCAGTCCACCAGGATGCGCGCCCCGTGGCGGTGGGCCAGCGCGGCCAGCTCGGCGATCGGCCAGACCTCCCCCGTGACGTTGGAGGCGCCCGTGACCGCCAGCAGCACGGGCTCCGGGGCCCGCTCCAGGGTGTCGTCAAGGCTCGCGAACAGGTCGGCGAGGCTGGCCGGGACGGGCAATTCCACCGCCGAGTGGTAGCGCCTCCAGGGGAGGAGGTTGGCGTGGTGCTCGGCAAGGGTGGTGACCACTGTCGTCTTCCGGGGCAGGCAGCGGGCCAGCAGGTTGATGGCGTCGGTGGTGTTGCGGGTGAAGATGACGGTGTCGTCCGGCCGCCCCCCGACGAAGCTGCGCACCGCGTCCCGCGCCCCCTCGTAGGCGGCGGTGGCGACCACCGAGCGGAAGCCGGCGCCGCGGTGGACGCTGCTGTACCAGGGGAGGAAGGCCTGCACCTCGGCCCAGACCGCGCCGAGCGCCGGCGCGCTGGCGGCGTAGTCGAGGTTGGCGTAGCGTGCGCTGCGGCCGCCGACCAGGGGCACCTCCAGCTCGGCACCCACGATCTCGGTGCCCCTCAACGCGACCGCCATGCTGTCCGCCTCCGGCGATGAAGGAGGGACATCGTCACCCCGCTCGGGTCCATGACCGCTGGTGAGGCTTCGCGGTCCACCCACCCCAGTGGATCGTGATCGTCGCGCCGGACAGTTGGTTGCCTCCTGCGAGGCCACATCCCCGAAACGGAGCGGCACCTTGGATGTCCTTCCAGGTTGCCGGGTCCGGCCCTGCCGGACCACTCCTGATGCACTGCCGAGTCTAGCCCAAGGCGGGTCGCTCCGCCATAAGGAGATGGGAGCAGATTGCACCGATCCTCTGATGCGATGGAAGCTGCAGCCCCGTCCCCGCCCCCTAGAATCGCGGGAGCACCCACACATCACCAGGAGTGCGCAGAGCCAGGATGCCCGACACCGTCCGCTGGGGGGTCCTCTCCACCGCCGCCATCGGCGACGCGCTGATCCCCGGCCTGCTCGCCGCCGAGGGTTCGGAGCTGGCCGGGATCGCGTCCAGATCCCCGGAGAAGGCCGCGGCCGCAGCCGCCCGCTGGGGCTGCCGCGCCTACTCCTCCTACGAGGAGCTGCTCGCCGAGCCGTCGATCGAGGCCGTCTACATCCCGCTCCCCAACCACCTCCACATGGAGTGGACGATCCGGGCGCTGGAGGCGGGCAAGCACGTGCTCTGCGAGAAGCCGCTGGGGCTCACCGTCGGCGAGGTCGACAGCATCGCGGAGGCGGCGCGGCGCACCGGGCGCCATGTCCTCGAGGCCTTCATGTACCGTCACGCGCCGCGCTGGCGGCGCGCCGTCGAGCTGGTCGCGAGCGGTGGCATCGGCGAGCCGCGGGTGGTCCGGATCGGCTTCGCCTTCTTCGTCCCGCTCGACACCGCCAACATCCGGTTCATCCCCGAGGTGGGGGGCGGGATCATCTGGGACATGGGCTGCTACGCGAGCAACATGGCCCGCGGCGTGCTCGGCCAGGAGCCCACCGAGGTCTTCGGGTTCCCGGAGGTGCGGGAGGGGCAGCCGACCGAGACCACGGTGAGCGGGGTGATGCGCTTCCCCCACCAGGTGGCCGCGCCCTTCACGGTGAGCTTCGACTTCCCCAACCCCTTCGCCCAGGTGGAGGTGATGGGCAGCGATGGGTGGCTGATGCTGCCGGGGACCGGCTTCCGGCGGGAGCCGTTCACCAAGCTCCTCCTCCACCAGGGCGGCGACGAGGTCTACGTGGACGGCACCGAGCCCACGGTGGAGACGTTCCCGTTCGTCGACCCGTACCGGCTCGAGGTGGAGCACCTCGCCGACGCCATCCGGGGGCGCGCTCCGCTCGCCTACACGCTGGACGACGCCCGGGCGAACACCGCGGTGCTGGAGGCGATGCACGCCTCCGTCGCGCACAACGCGCCGTGGCCGGTGGGCACGGCGTCATCCTGACGCTGGTCGGAGGCTCCCGGCGAGAGCGCTGGCCCGGGTGCGTCCGTTCCTACGGTTGCGGCTGAGACCCGGCCGTCCCGGACGGGCGCGTCAGCTCGAGCATCAGGGCATCGAGGGCTTCGGGCGACAGCAGGATGGTCCAGCGCTCGATCGCCGTCACCGTGAGCATGCCGCTGCGCGCCCACGGGTCCTGGGCAAGCCGGTCGCGCACCACCTCTGCCGAGGGTGCGGAGAAGATGAGCAACGTATCCTGGTCGCCCTCCAGCGGGCCTCCGAGGAGGATCAGCCCCTCGTCCACCAGCGCGTTCATGAAGGCGGCGTGCTCCTTCCAGCCCTCCTGCTCTCGCATTGGGCGGGTCCAGTCCCACGGACCGCCCCGGTGGTTGCGCACGGCGAGGAGCTCCAGGGGGTCAGGGGCGGCGTCGCTCATGGATCGGTTCCTCCGCGGGGCTCGATCGGGCCTCTGCCACGACTCTCGCAGCCGGTCGGGATCCCGTAAAGGCCGATGCCCTGGGCAGCGGCCGCGAGGACACCGAGCCTCAGGGGAAGATGCCCCGGACAGCGGTGGCCTCGGCAACCCGCTGGACGGCGACCGCGTAGGCACCGAGGCGCAGCGGCACCCCCAGGCGCCGGGATGCATCCCAGGAGGCGTTGAAGGCCGCGGTGAGGATGCGCTCGAGCCGGTCGTTGATCTCGTTCTCCTCCCAGAAGAACGACTGCAGGTCCTGGACCCACTCGAAGTAGGAGACGATCACCCCCCCGGCGTTGGTGACGATGTCGGGGATGACCGTCACCCCCCGCCGGACCAGGATGTCGTCGGCGTCGGGAGTGGTGGGACCGTTGGCCCCCTCCAGGATCAATGACGCCCTGATCCGCTCGGCGTTGGCCGCCGTGATCTGGTTCTCCAGCGCGGCCGGGACGAGCACGTCGACGGGGGCCTCGAGGAGCTCGGCGTTGCTGATGGCGCGGGTCCCGGAGAAGCCGACCACGGACCCGGTGCTGCGGACGTGCTCGATCAGCGCCGGGACGTCGAGCCCCGTGTCGCCGATGATTCCACCGGCCCAGTCCGAGACCGCCCGGATGCTGAAGCCGTCATGGGCCATGAGCCGGGCGGCGGTGCTCCCGACATTGCCGAAGCCCTGCACCGCGACGGTGAGCTGGCGGGGGTCGAGACCCAACCGGCTGCAGGCCTGCTGGGCCACCATCGCGCAGCCGCGGCCGGTGGCGGCGTTGCGTCCCTGGCTCCCGCCCACGCTGATCGGCTTGCCGGTGACCACCGCGGGAACCGAGTAGCCTCGGCTCATCGAGACCGTGTCCATGATCCAGGCCATGATCTGAGGGGTGGTGTTGACGTCCGGCGCGGGGATGTCCCGCTCCGACCCGATCAGCACCGAGATCTCGCTCGTGTAGCGCCGGGTGAGCCGCTCCAGCTCGCCGCGGCTGAGCTGCGTGGGATCGACGATCACGCCGCCCTTGGCGCCCCCGAAGGGGATCCCCGCCACCGCGCACTTCCAGGACATCCACATCGCCAGCGCCTTGACCTCGCTGAGGGTGACCTGAGGGTGGAAGCGGATGCCCCCCTTGGCCGGGCCCCGGTTGACGTTGTGCTGGACCCGGTAGCCCTCCAGGACCCGCACCGACCCGTCGTCCATCTTGACCGGGAAGTTGACGATCAGCTGCCGCTGGGGTTCGCGCAGGACCGCCCGGACCCCCGGCTCGAGGTGGAGGACGTCGGCAGCGGCGTCGAACTGGCGCTGGGCGTTGAGCCAGGGATCGTCGACCAGGACGGGGACGGCCACGGTGTCCACAGCCATTTCACTCATCTCCATAGCGCGCCGGCGGCCATCGAGCTGAAACCGGATCTTGGGACGGGAGGCAGCGCGAACGGATCATGCCGGCCACGGCCCGTCGGCGACCTCGGAACGGCGGGGCGGATCGGCCCCCGGGCGTGAGCAGGCCACGCTTGCCGCCCTCCCGGCGACGTCGAGCGCCCGGCTCAGCCCCTCCGGAGCGAGCGCCGCCAATCCCCCGGGATGCAGCGCCCCGGCCTCGGACAGCCACGCCAGCAGCGCGGCGGAGTAGGCATCACCCGCGCCCACGGTGTCGACCACGGACCCCGATGGTAGCGGCCCCGGCACCTGCGAGCCATCCGGCCGGAAGGCCACGGCCTCGCGGGGGCCTCGCGTGAGCACGACCAGCTCGGGCCCCTCGTTGGCCCAGGAGCGGGCCACCTCGAGGGCGTCCGCCCCCGGATGCATGAAGGCGACATCTCCCTCGCTCACCTTGACGAGGTGGGCCAGCCGCACCAGGGAGCGGGCCCGGGCGGTGAAGGCCGCGGCGTCGGCGATGTGCGACGGCCGCACGTTCGGGTCGTAGGAGATCAGGACGCCGCCGCGGCCGTGGATCTCGCCGATCCACGCCGCCAGGGCGTCCGCGCCGGGCGGGACCGCGGTGGCCAGGGACCCAGTGTGCACCGCCGCGACGGCGAGACCGCCGGTACGCGGCAGCTCATCGGAACGCCACTGCCAGTCCGCGGTATCCGCTCCATAGAAGCTGTAGGTCGCCAGGCCGGCGGCATCCAGGGCGACGATCGCCAAGGTCGGCGCCTCCCCGGTCACCACCGAGTGGGCGACGTCCACCCCGTTGCCGGTGAGATGCGACGTAAGCCACGGTCCCAGGCCCGAGGAGGAGAGCCGTCCCACGAAACCGACGGCGACCCCCAACCGGGCCAGGCCCACCGCCACATTGGCGGGGCTCCCCCCCGGCCTGACCATCAGGTCCAGCGCCTCGGTCGACGCCGCGGCGGGGCCACGCACCGGCCCGCCGCCGGCCCGCGCCGGCGGGGGGACGCCGACGACGGGCGCGGCGAGGGGGACCCCCTCCGAACCCTCGCCCACCACCACCGCATCGGCGATCAGCTCGCCCACCACCAGCACCGCGAGCGCCCCACCCATCAACGGCGGCCTCCCGCGGTGATCGCGCCGTCAGCCCCGCTCATGCGAGGCTCGACGCCGCCCGCTCCATCCGCTCGAGCACCTGGTCGAGGATGCTGTCGGAGTGGGCCGCCGATACGGTGAAGTCGGTGTGGAAGTAGACGCCGTCCGCGATGCAGCGACTGAAGTAGCGCTTGCTCAGAGCGGTGTCCAGGGCACGCATCTGCGCGTAGGTCGTGACCGGGTCCCGGGTGCCGATGTAGACGGTGAACATGCAGCCCACCCACTGGACGCGGGCGGGAACCGGTGAGCCGTCGAAGACCTCCTGGAGCCGGCGGAAGAAGCTCTCGGAGCGGCCCAGCAGGTCGGGGTAGAAGGACGGGGACGAGAGCAGGCCGAGGGTGGCGCGTGCCGCCACGAGGCCCATGATATTGCCCGCGAAGGTCCCGCCCTGGACGGCGCCGACCGGCGGCGGCACCATGAAGGTGTTCATGATCTCCCGCCGTCCACAGATCACCGAGAGCGGCACGCCGCTGCTCAGGCACTTGGACAGCAGGGTGACGTCAGGGGTGACCCCGTAGAGCGCCTGCGCGCCCCCCAGTCCCGTCTTGAAGCCGGAGAGGATCTCGTCGAAGATGAGGACGGCGCCGTGGCTGTGGGTCATCTCCAGCGCCGCCGCGAGGTATTCGGTGGTCGTGGTGATGCACCCGTTGTTGAAATCGATGGGCACCATGATCACACCGGCCACGGCGCCGTCGTGAGCCGCGAAGGCCGCCTCCAGGGCGGGGAGGTCGTTCCAAGGGACCGGGACGATCGTCTCCGCCACGTTGACCGGGATGCCCCCGGAGGAGAGGATGGCCCGTGAGGGCCGGCCGCCCGGATTGTCGCGGTCGGTGTTGGCGGTCAGCGAGTTGACCATCGCGTAGTCGGTGCCGCCGTTGAAGTGCCCGTCGATCTTGATGATCACCTCCCGGCGGGTGTGGGCCCGCGCCAGGCGCAGCGCCGAGCCGACCGCCTCGCTGCCGCTCGCCGTGAACCTCACCACCTCCGCCGACGGGATCATCTCCACGATCCGGCTGGCCACGACCTCGCCCAGGCCGGTCTCGTAGCCGACCACGACGCCATCGTCCAGGGAGTCGCGGACGGCCCGCATCACCGACGGGTGCCCATGGCCGAGCACGGTGCTGCCGTGCGCCATGAACATGTCGAAGTAGCTATGCCCGTCCTCCGTCTCGAGGTACGCACCCTGGGCGCGCCGCACCGTCAGATGGCCGCCAGTGAAGGGGTTGATGCGGAACTGCGAAGAGATCCCTCCAAGCAGAGCGCTCTCGATGATCGATCCATCCCCAGGAAGTGCCTCGCTCACGCTGATCTCCTCAGTTGTCTCCACAGTCTCGACATCCCCTCGCCCCTCCCGCGATCGGAACGGTGCCCGGCGGTCGCGACGCCCGGGTGCGCGTGGCGCTCAGGACCGGCTCCGCCTGCTGCCGCCTCGGGAACTCATGTGGCCGGCGGCTATCTCCCCACCTCGTCCGGCAGCTCGTACCAGAGGACGCGCCTACCGATGCGGCTGCGCAGCTTCCAGCCGAGCGTCTTGGGGGCGGAGACCATCGCCTCGGCGATCGCGGCGATCCGCTCCGATACCACGTGGAGCTGCTCGGCGTCGAGCAGGTCGGCGGCATCGGCCCGCACCCGGGTCAGGGTGTCGGTCACCGTGGTGTAGAGGCCCCAATCCTTGGAGGTCGCTGCGGTCAGGCGGACCAGCTCGATGGTCTCGGGGTGGGCGCCGGCGGTGACGGGGTGGTCCAGGAGGATGGCCACGACATCCTTCATGTCCTTGAGGTTCATCTCGACGATCTGCAGTTTGGTGAGAAGCAGGTCGGCCGCCGGGATGGTGCGGCGTCCGGGCAGGAGGCTCCCGCTCAGGTCGATCTTGTGGCACATCGAGAACTCGCCCAGGAACACGTCGATCTGCCACTCCCCCGACTCGTGGAAGAAGAGCAGGCGGGTCTCGCCGTGGAGGGCGTTGAACCGCTGATCGCCCTCGTAGCCGTTCTCGGAGAGCAGCTCCCGGGTCGACGCCCCCGAGGTGCGGCCGGTCACGAAGTCGATGTCGGGATACGACCGGCGCAGCACCGGCAGCTGGGCACTCGGGCAGAGCTCGCACACCGCCAGCCCCCCGAGGAGGCGGAGATGAAGTCCGTTCTCCTCCCCCAGCCCCACGAGGCGGTCGGCTTCAGCGGTGAGCTCGGGCATGGTCACTCCTTCGCCAGGGGCATCGGTCGCAGTCACGCGGCGATGAGGACATGATCCAGCAGGCCCTTCTTCTCATCCAGCTCGAGGAGCACGCCGCGAAGGACGCCCTCGCCGTACTCGCTGCCCGGATTGATGCAGCGGGTCCTCCCGATCCGCACCACCGCCCTCGACTCGTGGATGTGGCCGTGCAGAGCGACGCTCGGCTGGTATTTCTTGACCGCATCTCGCACCGCAGTGGAACCGACCGGTCCGATCTGGACCATCCCACCCGAGACCCGCGGCTTGAGGCTGGCGTCCAGCAGCGGGGCCTGGTCCAGCCCGCTGCCATAGGGAGGCACGTGCAGGCTGAAGACGGCCGTGCTCAGGTTTCTCACGCGATCCGCCATGGCGGAGATCCTGGCCAGGAGGGCGTCCTCCGGCTCCTCGCGCGGAGTGTCCCACGGGGTGGGGTTGGAGTAGCCGGTGGCGATCATCTCCACGGCGTTGCGGAGCGCGATCACCTGTCCCTCGGGGTTGCGCACCACGTCCGAGCTCCCCAGCACCTCGTCGATGCCGAAGTCGTCGTCATTCCCGGGCGCGACGTAGCACTCGACGTCCTTGCCGCGGAGCCGTTCCTCGGCCAGCGCGACCCACTGCCTGGCGACCCCCGCCATGGCCTCCACGAAGGTCTCCGAAGCCAACGCCGGATCCGCCTGGATCCGGGCCAGCTGCTCGGGGTCGGTGCGGAAGGAGTACGCGGCGGCGGCGCGGATCTCCCGCTCCGCCGCCGCCACACCCTCCGCGTCCGTGACCACGTCGCGGTCCAGCCAGTGGTAGCGGTACCTGCCCTGGCCCTCGTCCACCAGCGGGATGAGCAGCTTGCCGGTGATGTCCCCTCCCAGCACCAGCACGGAGGCCTCATAGACCTTGGCCGCGTTCAGGAACTTCCTGAAACAGACGTCCGATCCGTGGATGTCCGTGGTGAAGAAGAGGCGGAATTTGCTCATCTCTCTAGCCGGCCAGTCTGATCATTCGGGGGGGAGCACCTTGTTGGCGAGCGAGAGGTCCAGACCCCGGCGCGCGTTGACGAAGCGGGAGATGAAGTAGATCGGGAACGCCACCAGGAACATCGATGCGCTCGCGATCAGCGATGCCGGGGCGATCGTGCCACCCAGGGCCGGCGTGATCCAACCGAACACGGCGATCATGCCGCAGATGACCAGGTTCAGACCGCCTCCCCAGGTGATCAGCGGCAGTCCCCAGAGCCGGTAGGTGACCAGCCCGGGTGCGGTCGAGAAGATGTCCGGCCGGCGCCAGGGCAGGATGATCGCTCCCAGCGAGACGATCACCAGGGCGGTCTCCGCCATCGCCGTGAGGTTGATGATGTACGACCAGAAGGCGGTGTACAGGGTGAGCAGGAGGAACCCGTAGGCGAGCACCCCCGCCACCAGGGTGGCGTTGGTCGGCGAGTGGGTCCTGTCACCCACCTTGGCCATCCAGTCCGGCAGGATCCGGTCGAACGACCAGGCGAACATGTTGCGGGTGACGATCATCATTCCCGCGGGCAGGATCCACAGCATGCAGCAGACGAAGCCGAGCGAGACGATGAACTGCAGTGCCTTGCTGCTGGTCAGGAAGAGCGAGAGCCCGGAGAGGAATCCACCCGTCGGAACGTTGTACTTGGACGGGTCGGCGTTGAAGAGATAGGCGGCGTCCTGGACGAAGGTGTTGCCAAAGGCGTGCACCACCAGCAGCGAGCCGCCCACGAAGAGGATCACCCCCAGCGCCCAGGCGACGCCGATCGATTGCACGGCTGCCCGGCGGACCCGCTTGATCTCGCCGGCGAAGTAGCCTATCTGCTGGAACCCGAAGAAGCTCTGGGTCGCGAAGATCACCATCAGCCACTGGTTGCGGCCGACGGCGCTCTGCACGACGTGGAAGCCACTGCTCGAGGCGGCCGAGATCATCCCCTGGTAGGTGCCGGCGCCGACCGCGGCGTTGATGTTGGCGGCGACCGAGCTGGGATCGCTGGTCGCCATGAGGATGAACCAGACCACCAGGCCGATCATGTTGAGGATGAACACGGTGAGCAGGAACTTCTTGACCGATCGCAGGCCGCGCAGGAACACCCAGACCAGCACCGCCAGCATGGGCACCCCGAGGATGGCCGCCCCGGTCAGGCTCGAGCACCAGTTGGCAAGCCCGGTGAGCCCCAGCGGCCAGAGCAGGGCCGGGATGAACCAGGAGCAGAGGAACCAGATGTTGATGGCGATGAAGGCGATATTCTCCAGGGTGAAGAAGAAGTTCACCGCGAAGCCGAGCCACCCCCACAGCGTGCGTGACACCCACACGTAGTCGCCACCGGAGCGCGGCATCGTTGCCGAGAGCGCGGCGTAGACATAGCCGAGCACCAGGGCGAAGACGGCACCGATGACGAACGCCAGGGCGACGCTGGCGCCCGGGAAGACGTAGGGGGCGAACGCGAACGTCTCGGCGAGGCCGAGCATCACGTTGAGGAGCGCGAACCCCACCACGAAGCTGTCAAACCATGACATCTCGCGGACGAGCCCGGTCGCGTTACGTATGAAGTAACCCGTCCCACTCTCCGCCACCCTGGTCTTTGGAACGACGGCCATATCCTGGTTCTCCTCAATCCCCTTGACGCGCTGTCTCTCACCCTTCCAGCAGGCCGACCTGGCTTCCGGATAGGGCGGCGAATCTCACGGTGCGGAACTCCTCCGCGTGGGTGCGGCCGTGGACGACCTTCGACCTGGCCGGTCCGGTCACGCCGCCATCCCCGAGGCACCCGCCGCCGGACCGCGGCGACGGGTGCAGATAGGGAGTGGGGCGAGCGCCGCCGATGGCTCGGGGCAGCGCCCGCGGCCCCGATCCACGTCCCCTTCGGGCGGGTCGGTGTCTGAGGTGACGGGTTCGCGACCCGGCCGCGGAGAGCGCCCCGAGAGAGGGCCGGCGACCCCCTCCCAGCGAGCCGGTGCCGGTCGCCCGAGCCCGCTGGGGTGACCAGGGTCCACGATTTCCACGCGGGCCACCCCGAACGCGTCTGGCCGATCTTGGCAATCGCTTTCCACGGTGACCGGGACGCTAGCACGAAGCCTCTGGGGCTGTCAATCGATGATTCTCCGCCAGGCCTTGTGGCATACTTCGCGCGGCCGATACCAGCCCAGGGACCCAGCTCTCGACCCAGGTGCCACACTTCGGATAACGCTTTCACATGAATGCCTCCACCCCACGGGTGAACATCGGGGAGATCGCGAAGCTGGCCGGTGTCTCGCCGGCCACCGTGTCGCGAGTGATCAGCGGCTCCCGCCCGGTGACGCCGGAGCTCCGGCGTCGGGTCCTGGCCGTCGCCGAGCGCTTCGACTACCAGCCCAGTGAGCTGGCCCGCAACCTCCGGCGCGGCCGGGCGGCGACGGTGGGGGTCCTCGTCTCCGACATCCGGAACCCCCACTTCGCGACCCTGGTGGGGGCCATCGAGGAGGCCCTGTACACGAGAGACGCCCGGGTGCTGTTCTGCAACAGCGGCGAGGACCGGGCCAAGCAGACGTCGTACCTGGAGGTGATGGCGGCCGAGCGGGTGATGGGGGTGGTGATCTCGCCCACGGCCGCGGGCGACGCCGCCGTCTCCCGTCTGATGGATCGAGGCACCCCGGTGGTGGCGATCGACCGCCCCGTCGCCGACCCGCGGGCCGACCTGGTCGTCTCCGACAACGCCGGCGCAACTGCGGCCGGCACCCGGCTCCTGGTCGACAGCGGCCGCCGCCACATCGGCTGGATCGGCGGCCGCGAGGGCGTCTGGACCACCACGGAGCGCCTCGCCGGGTACACGAGCGCCATGCACGACGCCGGTCTGGAGCCGATCACCGCCATGCGGGAGTTCAGCGTCGAGATGGGGTACCTGGCGACGGAGGCGATGCTGGATGAGCATCCCGAGCTCGACGGCCTGGTGATCGCCAACAACCAGATGGCCATCGGCGCGCTGCAGGCCCTTCGTGCCCGCCGCGTCCGCATCCCCGACACTCTTGGCGTGGTGGCCTTCGACGACCCGCCCTGGGCCAACCTGGTCGAGCCTCCGCTCACCACCATCGCCCAGCCGATCCGGGAGATCGCCGAGGCCGCCGTGGAGCAGCTCTTCCGGCGGGTGGCGGACCGGACCATGCCCCCGCAGCGGATCACGCTGCAGTGCCGGCTCCAGATCCGGGAGTCCTCCCGAGGGCGGCGCACCTGAGATTACGACCCGGACCGGCCCAGCGCGACCGGCGGGCACCGCTCGTCGCGACAGTGTCGTTACCTGTCGCAGCGATCCCGGGACGGCGCCGTCATGGGAAGCGCGCGGTGGGGGCGGTTGGGCGCCTTAGCCTAGGCTAAGCGGTGACCACGACCCTTCCAGTCCGAGTTTCCGGGGCCGCGCCTGAAGCCAGGTGGCCGGGGGGACGCGCGGCGGCGGTGCGGGAGGTCCTGAGCCGAGGGACCGATCTGGACGAGATCGCCCGGCAGGCCGCTGAACGGGCGCAGGTCGTCTGCGCGGCCGAGCGAGCCCTCGTAGAGGTTGCCGACGACGAGGGGCTGATCCACCGGGCGCGGGCGGGGGTCTGGCCCACGAGTCGCTCGGGGCGCGCCGGCACCGCGCCCCCCCATCCGTGGCGCGCTCCGTTCGGCGACGGAGCCCAGGTCAGCGACGACGCCGAGGCGGACCCCCGGGTCGACCGGGAGGTGTGCCGCCGGCTGGGGGCGCGCTCGCTGATCACCGTCCCCCTGCTCGATGGGGACGTGCACCTGGGAGCTGCCACGGTGGCGTCGTCCCAACCCCACGCCTTCAGCGACACCCACATCGAGGCTCTCCAGGGCGTCGCCAACCAGGTGACCGCGGCGGCGATCCGAGCGCGGGTGCACACCCAGCTGCGCGAGAGCTGCCGGCGCTGCGAGGTCGCCCTCTCCGCCAGCGAGGCGAGGTTCCGCCGCCTCTTCTTCGAGAATCCCCAGCCGATGTGGGTGCTGGACTCGGAGACCCAGGGGTTCCTCGCCGTCAACGACGCCGCCGTCGCCAAGTACGGGTACTCCCCCGAGGAGTTCGCGACACTGACCATCACGACGCTCCGCCATGACGCCGCCCACCTTGCCGTCGACTTCAACCGGGCCCGCCTGGGCAAGACAGCCTTCCGCGCCCGGCACCGCCTGCGCGATGGCCGGGTCATCGACGTCGAGATCACCGCCATGCCCCAGGAGTACGACGGCCGTCCCGCGATCCTGTCCATCGTCAACGACGTGACCGAGCGCAACCGCCTGGAGCGGGAGCTGCGTGCCGGGGCCTTCCGGGACCCGCTGACGGGAAGGGCCAACCGAGCCCTCTTCGCCGAGCGGTTGGGGCATGCCCTCACTCGACGCCTTCGCCAGGGCAACGCCATCGGCGTTCTCTTCATCGATCTCGACGACTTCAAGTCGATCAACGACAGCCTCGGCTACCGCGCCGGCGACGCCGTGCTGCAGGCGGCAGCCGCCCGGCTGGTGGCCACCCTCCGCCCCGGTGACACGGTCGCCCGTTTGAGCGCCGACGAGTTCGCGGTGCTCCTCGAGGACATCGGCCAGGTGAGCGACTCCCTGGAGGCGGCGGTGCGAATCGGGGACGCGTTCCAGTCACCGCTCGAGGTCGACGGGGGCAGCCTGGTGATCACCCTGAGCATCGGCGTCGCCACGTCGCCGCCGGCCCCGACCAATCCCGATGAGCTGCTGCGGAATGCCGAGCTGGCGATGCACGCGGCCAAGGCGGCGGGCCGGGGCAGGGTGGAGGTCTTCTTGCCGTCCATGCACGAGACTGCGGCGGGACGCCTGAGCCTCGATCAGGACCTCCGCCGTGCCGTGGAGCGCGGCGAGCTCCGCGTCCTGTTCCAGCCGGTCATCTCGGTGGCGAGCAGCACCATCGTCGGCTGCGAGGCCCTGGTGCGGTGGCAGCACCCCAGCCGCGGCCTCGTGCCCCCCGACTCCTTCATCCCTCTCGCCGAGGAGACGGGCCTGATCAGCGCCATCGACACCTGGGTCATGCGCGCCGCATGCCTCCAGGCGGCTCAATGGCGAGCCCTGGGCCTTCCCCCGCTTCTCGTCGCGGTCAACGCGTCGGGGCGCGATCTGGGTCGTGGCGACCTCGTGGACAGGGTCTCGGCTGCATTGCTCGAGACCGGCTTATCCCACGATCACCTCGAGGTCGAGATCACCGAGAGCTCCGCGGTGGCCCAGCCGGCGGAGGCGCTCAATGAGCTGCGCCGGCTTCGCGACGACGGCATCACGGTCGCCATCGACGACTTTGGCACCGGCTACTCGAGCCTCAGCAAGCTGGCGACATTCCCCGTCGACCGGCTCAAGATCGACCGTTCGTTCATCGGCGACATCAAGCACGCGGAGGACGACAGCCCGCTGGTGGCGGCGATGATCGCGCTCGCCCACCGGCTGGGTCTCGCGGTCACCGCCGAGGGTGTCGAGACCCCCGAGCAGCTCGCCTTCCTGCGGCGCAACGGATGCGATCTGCTCCAGGGTTACCTCTTCAGCCCACCCGTCACGGCTGACCGCTTCGAGGAGCTCCTTCGGGGTCAGCAGGGGAGCGGACCATCCTCGTCAACCTTCTCGGGGGACAGAGCGGGCCCGCACCAGGGATGACCTCGCCTTCCAGCTCCTGGATGCCGACCCCCTCGTGACGGACGCGGCGACCAATGTGGCCGGAACGGGCCAGCGCCGGGCGACGGTCGCGCGGGAGTGGATCCGGGCTGCCTCACTGGTCCCTGGGGCTCGTGCGCAGCTGATCTGCCACCAGCTCCACGTTGGTTGAAGCGCCTCCTCAACTCGTACCATAGCGGCGCTCATGCCCCTGGACTTGCCCGAGCCTCTCGCCAGCCTCCGCCCCCAGCGGGTCGGGCCGGCTGAGCGGGCCAGCCGGGCTGGGGAGGGCCCGCGGTGATCCCGAACCTGATCGCCGGCACGCGCAGCGTCCCGTCCGGAGACCACCTTCCGATCTACAACCCGGCCACCGCCGAGGTGATCGAGGAGGTGCCGCTCTCCGGCCCAGCCGCCGTCGCCGAAGCCGTGGAGGCTGCTGCCGATGCCGGGCCGGGATGGGCCGCCACCCCGGTGATGGAGCGGGTGCGCTTGATGTTCCGGTTCCGGGAGCTCCTGGAGCAGGCTGCGGAGGAGCTGTCAGCGCTGGTCACCCGTCACCACGGCAAGACCATCGAGGAGTCGCGCGCCGAGGTCCGGCGCGGCATCGAGGTCGTCGACTTCGCGTGCGGCGCCCCGACCCTGCTGCAGGGCCGCACGCTGCGCGACGTCTCGCACGGCGTTGACCAGGACCTCCACCGCTTTCCGGTGGGGGTTGTGGCCGGGATCCCACCCTTCAACTTCCCGGTGATGATCCCGCTCTGGATGTTCCCCCTCGCGGTGGTGGCCGGAAACACCTTCGTGCTCAAGCCCTCGGAGCGGACGCCGCTCGGCGCGATGCGCCTCGCCGAGCTGTTCCTGGAGGCGGGGTTCCCGCCCGGGGTGCTCAACGTGGTCCACGGCGCCGGCGAGACGGGCCGCGCCCTGATCGCTCATCCCGCGGTGGGAGCGGTTTCCTTTGTCGGCAGCGAGGCTGCGGCGCGCGACGTCTACGCCGAGGCGGCTCGGCTGGGCAAACGGGTCCAGGCCCTGGGCGGAGCCAAGAACCACCTGGTGGTGATGCCCGACGCCGACCTCGAGCTGGCCCTGCCTGCGATCCTCAACTCCGCCTTCGGCAACGCCGGCGAGCGCTGCCTCGCCGGGAGCGTCGCGGTCACGGTCGGGGAGGCGGCGGAGCTGCTGATGGAGCCGCTGCAGGCGGCGGCGGAACGGCTGGTGGTCGGACCCGGTGACCAGCCCGGCGTTCAGGTAGGACCACTGATCCGAGCTGAGCACCGCCGGCGGGTCATCGAGCACATCGAACGCGGCGTCGCCGAGGGCGCTCACCTGCTCACCGACGGGCGCGCCCTGATGGACAGGCCCGGCTTCTTCCTCGGTCCCACCGTCCTCGACGGTGTGCGAGCCGACATGGCGGCGGGCCGGGAGGAGATCTTCGGCCCGGTCCTGTCCGTCTCCCACGCTCAGAGCCTCGACGAGGCGATCGCCCAGGCGAATCTCATGGCGACGGGGAACATGGCCGCCATCTTCACCCGCAGCGGAGCAACCGCCCGGGCCTTCCGCGAGCGCGTCGAGGTGGGGATGGTGGGGGTCAACGTGGGCGTCGCCCAGCCCTTCGCCTTCTTCCCCTTCTCAGGGTGGAAGGGGTCCTTCTACGGCGACCTGCACGCCCACGGGACCGACGGGCTCGACTTCTACACCCGCAAGAAGGTGGTGGTATCGCGATGGGAGGCGTGAGCTCGGTTCGCGTCCCCGGAACCCGCTCGGGAGAACGCGCGTGAACCGGGAGACCGGAGTAACGGCGATGACCAGCGAGGAGATCGCGGCGCTGTCCAAGCGCCACACCCTGTTCTCGTGGTCGGTGCAGGGAGCCGTCGATCCCATCGCCATCGATCACGCGGAGGGGGTCTGGCTGTACACGCCGGAGGGTGGGCGCATCCTCGACTTCAACAGCCAGCTGATGTCGGTCAACATCGGCCACGGCGACCAGCGCGTGGTGGCGGCGATCACCGAGCAGGCCACCCGGCTCCAGTTCGTCCAGCCCGCCTTCGTGACCGAGGTCCGGGCCCGGCTCGGAGAGCGGCTTGCCGAGGTCCTTCCCGGCGACCTCAACAAGGTCCTGTTCACCCTGGGCGGAGCCGACGCGGTGGAGAATGCGCTCAGGATCGCCCGCCACTGCACGGGTCGGTACAAGGTGCTGGCCCGCTACCGCGCCTACCATGGAGCGACCTTCGGGGCGGTGTCGCTGACCGGCGATCCGCGTCGATGGGCCAACGAGCCGGGCCTGCCCGGAGTGGTGCGCTTCCCTGACACGCACCGCTGGGGCGAGCGCGATCCGCGGCCCGTGGAGGAGAGCCTCCAAGGTCTCGAGGACGTCATCCGATACGAGGGCGCGCACACCATCGCGGCCGTCTTCCTGGAGACGATCGTGGGCACCAACGGCGTCCTGATCCCGCCTGAGGGCTACATCGAGGGGGTGCGGGAGATCTGCGACCGGTATGGGATCCTGATGGTCGCCGACGAGGTGATGGCGGGGTTCGGGCGGACCGGGCGTTGGTTCGCCGTCCAGCACTGGGACACCGTCCCCGACCTGCTCACCATGGCCAAGGGGCTCACCTCCTCGTACCTGCCCCTCGGCGCAGTGGCGATGCGCGACCACGTCGCCGCCAAACTCGACTCGATGATGTTCTCCGGAGGTCTGACGTACTCCGCCCATCCGGTCTCGCTGGCGGCCTCGCTGGCCACCCTCCGCGTCTACGACGAGGACCACCTGATCGAGCGATCCGCCGCCATGGACCCGGTGCTGCGCGGTCATCACCGCCGCCTCGCCTCGCGCCACCGCAGCGTCGGTGCTCACCGCAATCTGGGCCTCTTCGGGATCATCGAACTCGTCCGCCAGCAGGAGCCGTACACGCCGATGACCCCGTTCAACGGGACCAGCGACGAGATGGCGGCGATCGGGCGCCACCTCCGCGACCACGGGCTCTACACCATGATCTCGGGCAGCTCGATCCACACCAATCCACCGCTCTGCATCAGCGAGGTGGACCTGGCGTGGGGCTTCGAGATCCTGGACGAGGCCCTGGAGATCGCCGATCGGGCGGTGCCTGACTAGCTGTAACGCCCACGGACCTTGTTGACAAAGGGAGAGCCATCCCGGACGGTCTGGGACTGCCTAACGGTTCCGGACCTCGGGAGGGCTCTTGGTGTCCCATGGTATGCATCGTCCAGTAGCAGATCGTCTGGCAGCACCGCATGGGCCCCACGACCTGTACCGGAGGCTGGCCCGCGAGCTCGAGGAGCGCTGCGATCGGGCGCGCAGCGAGGAGACCGAGGCGCTGGTGGAGTCGCTGGACGCGGTGCCCCGGGTGGTGGTGCAGTAGCGGGCAGCGAGCCGGGCGGAGGACGTTGCCTCGGGATGGTCGGGTCACGGTGGTCGCGGCCGTGCAGTTGCTGCCGCGGGCGCGGAGGGCCCTATCCGTGCAGCTCCAGCCCCAGAAGATCGGGGGACTCTAACTGCGCCGTGCTAGCCGATCACGATGACGGACAGAATCGTGCAGTCGGAGGAGGAAGATTTCGAAGGACACCCCCCCAACGTCTCCAACTGGGCCAAGCCATTCGAGCGAGCCTGGAAGCTCGCCGTGGAGTTGGCATCGGTGATGGACGTCCGGGCGAGCACCTGAGAGCTGGTGCTCATGGGCAGCGGATATTCCGTACCGGAGGCACCTGGGCCTGCCGGGGTCATGTGGACATCAATCTCTTGGCCAATCGACAGAGTCACCGCGGGAGCAGGGAGGTAGAAGACGCCACCACACGAGCCCAGCATTTGACTGGGGCCTCCGTCTACCCGATAGGAAGCCGGCGCTCCGCAGTTGTTCACGTCGTTCAACGTCGTCGTCGGCCAGGCCGTTTGGCAGGATGCAAGCCCAAGGGATGCTGCCAGCGCGGCGGTCACCACAGGTACCGGCCGCCTCCACCACCGAGCCTTGCCAGCCTGCACGTTCATCGATGACAGGCTACGCGCACTCACAAAGCTTGTCCAATCTCACCTCCTGGGAGTGGCGAATGGTTCCAGGCAGACGGAAACTACAACGGGAGCACTACCGACTTCATCGCCGAGGATCCCAACGGCGGAATGCCCAACCAGACGCTTTCCAACTATGGCACTCTCGTCTTCGAAAACGTCACGTCCGCCGTCCAGCAGAATCCTCTGAGTGCCTATCCGAACATCAATATCACGATGGTCGATCCCTCGGGCAACACCATGGCCACCGCCAGTGGCCTCGAGAACAACGGATACTCGTGCACGGATGGCCAGAACTCCTGTCGGTAGTTAGCATTGGCGCGCAGTGTGGGGGTGGTCGAGAGGCCACCCTCACACGACCTCAGCCCGCGGAGGGCGAGATTGCCACCGTCGGGTAGCAGGTGCCGGAAGCGGAGGGCGGCGGCTGGGCTCCACAGCCATACGGCTCCACCTGATCGGTAACGAGGCCCAAGGCGTTACCCAGATCCGACCAGAGGGTGGTGGCGTTGAGTGCAGAGCGTTCGGGACCGTTGCTCAGCGTTACCAGACCGCAGCCCCATACAGGTATGATCGCCGTCCACGACGGGGTGCCTGTGGAGCTGAAGGTGAGCGAATAGGAGGTCCCCCAACTGATCGGGCAGGAGTAGAGCTCGTGGCCCTGTGGAAGCGACTGGATGTCCGAGGATAGGTCTGCAACCTCCTGGGTATCCGTGATCGTGACCTCGAGAGGTGGAAGCGCCAGCAGCCCCGGGGTTCGCGTGATCTGGACTGTCGATCCGGGGACCGCCGCCGGGCGGATCCCGTGGACTGCGACGACGGCTACCGCAACTGCGACGGTGGTCACGACAAGGATGGCTCCACCGAGGACACCGCGGGACCGCTTGCTCCGCTGGGGCGACAAGGCGAAGCGAAGGGCGTCATCCTCGAGATGCGGGGGAGGAGGCTGACCGCGTCGGCGCGTGAGATAGACGCGTGTCAGCCCGATGACTTCGTCGTCCTCTGGGTCGCGCGGATCAGGCATGGATGAACTCCTTCTCTGGGTCGCGCGGATCAGGCATGGATGAACTCCTTCCTCAACTTGGCCACGGCTCGACCGAGGTGGCTGCGTGCGGTCCCGGAGCGGCAACCAAGGAAGCGTGCGCACTCCTCGACGGTGAAACCATCCTGAAGGTGGAGCGCGACCATGGCTCTCTGGCGAGCTGACAGAGACTGGTAGGCACGGTGAAGATCAAGGAGACGGCCATCGGTATTGACTGGCCCCGAGGAGGCTGCTAACCATTGCTCTGAAGACCATAGAACCCGGCGTCCCAGGGCACGCCGGCGATGGATGCTGTGATTGACGCAGACGCGTGTCAGCCAGGCCTTTTGGTTAGGGTGGTTCCTGAGCGAACACCAGTGGCGCCACGCCGAAAGCATCGTCTCCTGCACCACGTCCTCCGCATCCCCTCGGTCATCGACGATGGCGAGGGCGATCCGATACAGACGCAGGGCTTCGGAATCGATGAGGCGTTCGAGGGCGGCGCTCCCGTCCTCAGGGCTCGCCGTCACCGCGGGCATCGTGAACCTCATAACAAACTAAGGATCTGAAGAGGTCCTTTTCTTACCATCCCGCGTCCCTGACGCGGGCTCAGGCGTGGGTGACGAAGAGCTCGAGGAGGGCGACGGTCGCGCCCAGGACGAAGACCGCGACGACGACACCCAACGCGCAGCTCAGGGCCCGGGCGAGCATCTCGGCGACGAGCCGGAGAACAAAGGCGATCGGCGTCGCGATCAGGGTGAGAAGGGCGACCACCAGGGGCGGGAGACGGTCGAGCCCTGTACGGGCCCTCCGGGGACGCCAGCGCCGGCCGTCCCAGGACGTCCCGCGTGTGTATCTGCTCATGCAGAACTACTGTACGTGAGACCCATCCCCTCCGCAAGGAGGGAGGGATGGTAGGTCGCTGATCAGCCAGCGAGGTCGTCCGGGTCGCCGAGCGCACCACGCTCTTGTGGGCCTGCCCCTGGGTTAGCGATGCGCCGGCCGCTGGGGACCCTTGCGGCCGTCGTGATGGCGGCGGGAGCGCGCCTACGACATGCGCTCCAGGACGATCTGATGGACGATGTCGCACGCCTCGGCGATGCGTGGCTCGGCCAGCGAGTAGAAGACCGTGGTTCCCTCGCGACGGGTGGGCGCCCAGACTGGAACTGGCCGGCTGTCTAGCCGAACTTGGCAAGTCGTAGCTCATGTGCTACATTCCTCGCATGGACCAGGTCTCGGTTCGCGACCTCCGCAACCACACGGCTGACGTGCTCCGGAGGGTCGAGGCCGGTCAGCGGCTCCAGGTCACGGTCGACCGCCGCCCCGTGGCCGAGCTCGTCCCTCTTCCCCAGCGCGCCACCTGGGTCGGCCGCGATAGGGTGGTGACCAGCCTATCCCAGGCTGATCCCGGCCTTCGGTCAGAACTGCGTCTCGCCCTGCCCGACACCGTAGACCAGCTGTGAGAGGCATCCTCGACACCTCGGTGTTCATCGCCGACGAGCAGGGACGCACTCTGGCGGCCGGATCCCTCCCCGACGAAGCCGCCGTCTCCGTGGTCAGCCTCGCCGAGTTGGAGTTGGGGGTGCACCTGGCCACCAACGCGGAGATCCGCGCTCGGCGTCTCTCCACCCTGCGCGCGGTGCAGACCACGTATGAGGCACTGCCGGTCAACGAGCAGGTCGCCTCAAGCTTCGCACGCATCGTCGCCGACGCCCGTCGGGCGGGCCAGCGCCCCACTGTGCAGGACAGCTGGATCGCCGCCACCGCCCTCGCCCACCGCGTCCCCGTCTACACCCAGGATGCGGATCTCGATGTCATCCCGGGTATCCAGGTGGTCCGCGTCTAACCAGGCCGTCGCCGGGGCAAATCCATACCGCGGCTACCTCGACGAGGCTAGCAGGAAGTCGAAGGTCGTTCGGATGAAGTCATCCATGGGGGCGCGGTCGCCGACCAGCTTCGCTCGCGCGGCTGCGCCCTCGTAGCCATCGACGAGGTAGCCGGCGAGTGCGTCGACATCGGCGTACGTCGACAGCTCGCTTGCCGGAGAGGCGGGCGTACCCGCGTCGTCTCGTGAGCTTGGTTCGCGTGGTCACGATTCACGCTCAGCACTCTCCACCAGCGGAATGCTTGTAGAAGCGAGCGCGGACACCAGCGCCGCCACGGCACCGGCGAAGCTGTGCTCTGCAGCCGCGGCGTAGCCGATGATGAGTCCCGCGGGGCCCTGTCTTTCATAGAGGTCGCTCTCAACGAGCCCCTCGAGGCCGACCCCTGCAACGCGCGCTGCGGCAAGCGCGGCGCTCTCACTGGCGGCATCGGGGAGAGGGATCAACACGTTGAGCCCGGCCTCCCGGCCCCTGACCTGAAGGTGTGGGAAGGCCTCGGCCAAGGCGCCGACGAGGATGTCCCGACGGTGCCGGTAACGAAGCCTCATTCTCCGGACGTGACGGTCATAGGCGCCGGTGCGAAGCAGCTCGGCGAACGCGAGCTGCTCCAGGGTGCTGCTCTGCCAGTCTGCCATCCCTTTCTCTCGCACGACGTCCTGGCGCAGGGGTTCGGGAACGACAAGCCAGCCCAGCCGGACACCGGGCGCCAGCGTCTTGGAGGCGGTGCCGGCGTAGACAACGAGGGCGGGATCGAGCCCCTGGAGGGGACTGATCGGGTGGCTCTGGTAGCGAAACTCGCCGTCGTAGTCGTCCTCGACGATCACCGCTCCCTCGTCGCGCGCCCAGGTCAGGAGTTGGGATCGGCGTGCAGCGCTGAGCACGGCCCCCGTCGGGTGCTGCCGGTTGGGGGTGAGCACCGCCCCTCCCGCCTTCGGGGAGCGGCCAAGCGCCTCGACGAGCATGCCATCGCCATCGACGGGGGTGAGGATGACCTCCAGTCCCGCCGCCCGGACGATGGAGCGGTGCAGGGACATGCCCGGCTCCTCCATGGCGATCGCGGTGACACCCCCGGCCGCCAAGCTCCGGGCGACCAAGCCAAGCCCCTGGGTGAAGCCGGCGGTGATCACGACGCTCTCCGGTGAGACACGAAGGCCACGCGCCCGGCTGAGGTAGCCGGCCAGCTCCACCCGCAGTGGCACCTGCCCCTGCGGGCTGCCGTACCCGAAAGCCGCGTCCGGTGCGGTGGCAAGCACTCGCCGGAGCGCCCACAGCCATTCGGACCTCGGGAAGGAGCCGGAGTCGGGTCGGCCCGGCCGAAGGTCGTATCGCCAAAGCACCGGCGGCGGCTCGCGGATGGCCGTTGACCGGTGCTCCGCTTCGGCTTCGGCGCTGACGATCGTGGAGGAGCCCCGGCGGCCTTGGAGCCAGCCCTCAGCGACCAGCTGCTCGTAGGCTTGGAGCACCGTCCCACGGGAGATGCCGAGGTCCCGAGCCAGCCCGCGAGTGGACGGAAGTCGCATGCCTCGGGGCAGCCGCCCCGAGCGGATCGCCTCCCGGAGCCCGTCCTCCACGGCCGCCCTCAACCCGCGACTGGCTCTATCCCCGAGATCCAGGAGAAGGTCTAACCCCGAAGTGGCCCACTTTTCTGGCTTGGAATTGGCCATTGCTGATGAGCCATTCTGCTGCTACGGTGCTCTCACGTCAACCACCACCCGGAGGCAGACAGCATGGCGGCCGATACCACGACCTTCGAGCAGCCTCGGATCGCCCTCTCCCACCTGGCCCCTGCCGTGTATCGCGCCATGGTGGCTCTGGACGGCGCGCTGGAGCTGGACTCCTCGCTGCGCGACCTGGTCAGCCTGAGGGCGTCGATCCTCAACGGCTGCGCGTACTGCATCGACATGCACACCCTGGACGCCAAGGCTCGGGGCGAGAGCGAGCAGCGTCTCCACGCCGTCTCGGCCTGGCACGAGGCGCCGTTCTTCACTGAGCGCGAGCGCGCCGCACTGCAGCTCACCGACGCAATCACCGTCATCGGGGATAGCCACGTCCCCAGTGACGTCTTCGAGTCGGCCCGGGGCCACTTCGAGGACAAGGAACTGGCCCAGCTGATCTGGGCTGTGATCGTCATCAACGCCTGGAATCGGATGGCGGTGACCGCCCGATCACTGCCCGGCGAGTACACCCCCGGATGAAACCCCAGGGTCAGCCGTCCGCGTGACCGCGCATCCGTCGTTCCCTGATACGCCGCCCTCTGGAGGGAGGAGAGCGGGTGGGCGCGGCGGCTTGGGAAGAGACTATGCGGGCCACAGTCGCATCCCCCGAAGACGGCGATGGACACTGAACCCTCCGAGCGCTTGCGTCCCGGCGCGACCAACACCATGCCGGACACACCTGACGACGACAGTCTCGACCGCTACGACCATACGCTCGATACCCGCATACCCCAACAAGGATCCCACCTGTGCCTGAGTTCGCCGACAGCCAACTCGCAGCGTTCATCGCCGCCAACAACGACCTGAACCCGCCATCATCAGCCGACACCGGCGCCGATGCTCTTCGCGCTGCCACCCTGGAACGAGCCGCCGCCCGACCCAAGGGACCCAAGCTGCACTCCGTTGACGACGTCGCCATCACCGCGCACGGCCCAACCGTCCGAATTTACCGGCCGATCGTGGGAACGACCGGCGTCCTGGTCTACTTTCAGGGTGGTGGCTTCGTGATCGGTGACCTCGACACCCACGATCGCGCCTGTCGGCGTCTGGCCGACTCATCCGGCGTCGTCGTGGTCGCCACCGACTATCGCCGCGCGCCTGAACATCGATGGCCGGCTGCTGTCGACGACGCTCTTGCGGTGATCGGCTGGGTCACCACGAATCCTCCTGCGCTTGGAGACCTCAACGGACGACTCGGCGTGGGCGGCGACAGTGCCGGTGGTCTCCTTGCGGCGCTCACCACGAACCGGCTTCGTGACGACTCGTCCGGACTTCTGCCAGTTGCGCAGTTCCTCATCTACGCCAACACCGACTTGACCAGCACTGGTGGGTCGATGGACACTGAAGGTCACGGATACGGTGTCGATGTCGCGGATATCGAGTGGTCGATGTCCCAGTGGGTGCCCGATAAGGCCCGGTGGGCCGATCCGAGCGTCAGCCCCCTTCTCGCCGACGACCTGGCGGGCCTTCCACTGACCTTCGTGGTCACCTGTGAACACGACCCACTCCGCGACCAAGGCGAGCAGTACGCGGACCGTCTCAAGCAAGCCGGTGTCGCCACCGTCATGCGTCGCGAACCGGGCATGGTCCACAACTTCATGCTCTGGGACCTCATCTCGCCCGCATGCGGCATAGCAGCCGACCGTGTCGCCGCCGACGTCAAGTCAGCACTAGGTAACCCCACCAACCGCCTCCAAGGTTGAGTATGCGATCACCGTGGCGCACCAGGCGGCCCGTCACGGGGTACAAAGCACTTGCTTCGCAACCCCTGGCCCGGAGCCGGGTGGGGATGCACGGGGAGCCGCCGTCGGAGCCGCGCACATGGAGCTCTCTGTCCATCCGCCGCGATCGCTCGAACCCAAACCCGAGGGCGAAAGTGTCGGTCCCCTCGTGAGCCGGATCCCGGAAGGCGAGCCAGGCAAGCCCCTGCGCCATGACCCCGGGGATCCTGGCGCAGCCGGGATCCTCCCCCGTTCTGCTCCCCTCTCCCCGTGCAGGTTCGCATGGGCCCTCTCCCCTAGTGCCGGCAACGCCTCCCTCCCGTGGGCCGCTTGCATTTCATGACTGACGATAATATCATCGCTGATGTAATCGTCAGTTAAGTGGGCTGACCCCTCACGGAGGTGCCCGGTGGCCCAGACAAGTCCCCCCCCACGGCGTGGAGCCGCCGGCGAGCGTCCCCTCAAGCAAGCCCTGCCCGACCGACGCGAGCGCGCCAAGGCGCGCACCCGTTCAGCCCTGATTCGGGCAGCTCAGCGGTTCATCGTCGAGGGTCAGCTGCACGTGCCGATCCTCGAGATCACCCAGTCCGCGGATGTCGGTCTGGGCTCCTTCTACAACCACTTCGAGAGCCGCGACGCGCTGTTCGCCGCGGCGACCGATGACGCATTAGAGACGCTTGGCGGGCTGCTCGATCAGCTCGGAGCGAGGTTTGAGGACCCCGCGGAGGTCTTCGCGCAGAGCTTCCGGCTCACCGGCCGGCTCTTCCGGAGCGAGCCACTCCTGATGCAGGTGGCCCTGGGCGCCGGGCCGGCGCTCCTCCGCGCGACGAGCGGGCTCGTGCCACGCGCGTTGCGTGAGATCGAGGCCGGCATTCGAACCCGGCGTTTCACAGTTCGCGATCCCGAGGTGGCGCTCGCCATCGTCGTCGGCTCCGTGCTCTGCCTCGGCGAGCTCCTCAGCCAGCAGGCGGAGCGCGACGCGGGTTCAACGACCGACGCGGCGGCGGCGGCGATCCTCCGCATGCTCGGTCTGGGTGGAGATGAGGCCGACCGCATTTCGAAGCAACCGTTGCCGCACCTCAATCTCGACGTCCGAGGCGGACGGACCACGTCCGGCCGGAAAGACACCAACCAAGAGCGTCCGACGCGCCGCCAACCGGATGCGGCAGCGGGCATCAGCAAGGAGGAGTGAATCCATGTCTCACGTGCCAAGCGACATCACGGACACCCTGAGGAGACTCGGTGGTGGATGGGGAGGGGTCCTGGCATTCGGACTCGTCGCCATCGCCGCCGGCCTCTGCATGTTCTTCTTCACCGGTCAGGCACTGTTCGTGATCGCCATCACCTTCGGCGTGTGGCTGATCATCGGCGGCGTGTACCGGTTCGTGGCCGCATTCTCCGTGCCTGCAGAGAACGGCTGGCTGCGGGCGCTCTACGCGCTGTTGTCCATGGTCTCGATGGCGATCGGCACGTTCCTCTGCGCCCATCCAGTGCTCAGCGTCCTCGTGCTCACGGTGACGGTTGGATTCTTCTGGATCTTCTCCGGGATGATGGAACTCTTCGCGGGGGTGGAGCTCAGAGACCTGGCTCACCGCGGTTGGCTCATCGCCGGCGGCATCCTGGGGCTCCTCGGCGGATGGGTCATCATCTTCTTCCCGGGTATCTCGACGCTCGCGCTCGCCCTGCTGCTCGCCTTCTGGCTCGTCGCGTACGGGCTGACCGCGGTCTTCGGTTCCTTCCGGCTCAGGTCCGTCACCCGTCCGGTTCGGGCCATCCTCCACGCGCGGCAGGTCTAGGTACGGGAGTCGTCACGTCGCCCACCGACTCGGAATCGCTGAGAGGACACCGCAGGGCAGCCCTGATACAAGGAGTAGAGGTGCCAGAAGCGTTGAAGGAGTGATCACGGTCGACGTGCGAGACACGCTGGTGTTGGATCAGGAAGTCTTCGACAGCATGAGTAAGGGATTGGCGAGGTCAGCTACATCCACGACGAAACCGGCTGGTTCACGATCGCTGCTGGTCCTCGAGGATGTCGTGGAGAACGGCCGCGATGCGCGTTAACGCCTCTTCAGGTCGGAGGGTCCAACCCGGGTCGTCAATCCGGACGGCACAGCGCTCTGTCTCTTGCCTGATGGCCTCCGCCACGCCAAGGGGGTGCCCTATGTAGGGCCGACGCGCCTGATCCACCTGGCCGGTGTGGGATCGTTCAGCGAGTTCGACGGCGGCCTCGAAAGTGATGCTTGCCATGGCCCTCACCCCACGACCTCGATCGACGCGGCGAGGCCACGCCACCTGGTATACCCAGTGAGGATGCTTCCGGCCTCCAGAGAGGTGCCGGTGGCAATCACCAAGGCGTCGGGCAGCCTCAGGGCCTGATGGGTGCTCTTAGCATCGCGGCCGCCTCGGCGATTGGCGAACTGAGAGGAACCACCTCCAAGAGAAGGGCTCCCACGATCGCCGTGGCCTCTTCCACCCGGCCGGCACGCGCCGGCCGGACGAGCGCCTCGGTGATGGAGCACTTGCTTTAGTGAGGTGGCCCGGAGTAGCACTAGCCGCTGCGCTCGGCACGCCTCCCGGTCCCCGGCGGAGCCTGCCAGCACCAAAGCAAGTGCACCAGGTGAATTGGTGAAATCTAGAACTAAACCGCGGACGCTCGGGCGGTCGGGGCGCCCAGACTCGAACTGGGGACCTCTTGCTCCCAAAGCAAGCGCGCTACCGGCTGCGCCACGCCCCGATGGCGTAGAGGATAGGCCACCCAGGTGGCCCCGACGGCCCGCCGGCGCTCCTCCCCTCCCCGCCCGGCCAACACCGAGAGCCGGCCCACGGGCCGAACGGCCCACTCCCCTGGTCGGGTCCCACCCGTCAGACTCCCGACCGGATGGACATCCTCGACGGCCTCATCGTGATCCTGGTCCTCGTCCTCTCCCTGTCCGGGTACCGGCGCGGCTTCACCTGGGGCGGCCTGGCTCTGGCGGGCCTGGTGGTCGGCGCGGTGGTGGGCGCGGTGATCGCCCCTCCGCTCACCCGCTGGATCTCGCCCGTGCCCAACAGCCCCGATCAGCCTCTGATCGCCGCCGGCATCTTCCTCGTGACCATCCTCGTCATCGAGGGGATCGGCAGCACCCTGGGGTACCAGGCCCGGCTCTTCACCCTGCGGACGGCACTCGCCACCTGGGACTCGGTGGCGGGCAGCTTCACGAGCTGCATCGCAGTCCTCTTCATCGCCTGGTTCCTCGGCTTCACCTTCGCCAACAGCTCGCTGAGCGTGGTCAGCAGCCAGATCAGCGGCTCGGCGATCGAGCGCGCCCTGCTGACCATCGCCCCCGAGCCCCCCGCGTTTCTCGCCAAGGTCCAGCAGTTCCTCCAGAACACCGAGCTGCCCAACCCGTTCACCGGTCTCGCCCCGGTGCTGCCCGTCGAGCCGCTCCCCGCCAACTACGACACCCCCGGGGTGCGCGACGCCGAGGCCGACGTCTCCCGGGTGATCGCATACGGTTGCGGAGGCCCGGATGGTGCGGTGGCGGGCTCCGCCTGGCCGGTGGGCGACGACATGATGCTGACCAACGCCCACGTGGTCGCCGGCTCGTACAGCCAGGTGGTCGACACCCCCGACCGCGGCCAGCTCGCCGCCCGGGTGGTGGTCTTCGACCCCAACGTCGACGTGGCCATCCTCTACGTCCCCGGCCTGGAGATGTCCCCGCTCCCCATCGCGAGCGGCTATCCCGCCGCCGGCACCCAGGGGGCGGTGATCGGCTACCCGGGGGGTGGGCCCGAGGCGACCGTGGCCGCCGCGGTCCGGGGGACCGAGGACGCCTCGATGTGGAACATCTACTACTCGAGCTACGTCACCCGCGAGACGGTGATCGTCTCCGCCGACGTCATCCCCGGCGACTCCGGGGGCCCCGTCGTCAACCTGAATGGGCAGGTGATCGGGGTCACCTTCGCAACCAGCACCACGACCACCGACGAGGGGTACGCGCTGGCGATCCCCGACATCACGAGCGACATCCAGGCGGCGCAGGGCCGGACCTCTGCGGTGAGCACCGGAGAGTGCGCTGTCGACTGACCGCCCGGCCCGGCATGCGGTCTGACCCCGCTCCCCCTCTTTCGCCGGCCCGCTCTGGCGCGGACAGCTCAGTGGCGGCGGCCCACCACCCACGCGGTGGCCAGGCATCCCGCCACCGTCCAGGCGCCGAGGATGAGGAAGGACAGGGCCACCTGGGTGGCCAGCCCGCTGGTGAGCCCGGCCCTGATCACCGTGGCCATGGCGTAGAAGGGGAGCACCCGCTGCACGTCATACAGCCATCCCGGGAGCTGGGAGGCGGGGTAGACGATCGGCGAGAAGAGCAGCACCACGAAGATCAGCGCGTTGACCAGGACGTTCACCACCATCGGGTTGCGGATGGCGAGCGCCAGACCGTACCCGACGGTGACCGCCATCACCGCGCAGAGGAGCACGGCAGGGACCAGGACGGGCGAGAAGGAGAGGTGGACGCTATAGCGCCAGAGCGCGACCAGCTGGGCGAGCACCGTGCCCGGCAGCGCCAGCACGGTGTAGAGGCTGAAGGCCGACGCCGCCTGCGCGCTCCGCGGCGCCGGCAGTGACCAGACGTAGTCGAACGTCCCCTCGATCCTCTGGATCAGGATGGCGTTGGGCACCATCACCAGACCGAGCGGTATGAGGGCCAGGGTGGGGGCGCCGGTGGCGATGTAGAGGGCCCGCTCCGGGGTGATCTGCGGGTAGAAGAACCCGTACATCAGCACCATCCCGGCGCCCATCATCACCTGGATCACGACCAGCATCGCGGCCCACTGGCGCACCCGTCCGAGGTCGAAGCGGAACATGGCTTGGAAGCTCGCCAGCCAGTACGTGAGCCCGGAGCGCAGCTGGCCCCGTGGCTGGATGGGGTCGGCGGTGAGCGCCACGCCGACGGCGAGGCCGGTCACGGCCGCCGTCCCAGGGACCAGGCGACCAGCCCGACCGCGGCGACGGTCCACACGCCGAGGACCAGGTAACCGGTCGAGACCGCCGAGCCCCCGGTTCCCGTGAGTGCGGCACGGGTGACCACCGCCATGTGGCGGAACGGGAACCACCAGTTGACGTCCGCCAGCCAGCCCGGCATCTGCGCGATCGGATAGAGGACGGGGGCGAAGCCGAAGACGGCGAAGACCAGCGCCTGGGTGACCACGTTGGTGAGCATGGGGTTGCTGACCGCGTGGCCGAGGGCGTAGCCGATCATGGTCGCGGCCAGGGAGGTGAGCAGGACGGCGGGGACGATCATCGGCGAGATGTGCAGGGGGAGGTCGTAGCGGAGCTGCGCCACCAGAAGGGAGACGACCACGGCCGGGACGCTCACCGCCAGGCAGACCGTGTACCAGGCGAGGGCGGTGACCGACCGGCTGACCGGCAGGGTGCGCAGGTAGTCGTAGCTGCCGGCGGTGCGCTGCTGCGCCACCAGCTGGGGCCCGAGGATGAGCCCGACGATGAGCAGGTTGATGACCGGCACGCCGGTGGAGACGTAGAGCGCGGCGCTCACTGGGATGTGGCTGAAGAAGAGGGAGATGCCGAGCACGAAGCCGACCCCGGAGAGCGCCTGGACCACCGCGATCGTCATCAGCCACATGCGGAGGCTGGTGAGATGCCAGCGGAGCATGGAGCCGTAGTCATGGCCCCAGCGTGCCCATCCCCGCTCCACGCCACCGGGCGGGATGGTCAGGATCGGGAGGTCAAGCGTCGCCATGGAGCCCGTCGGGCGGCAGCTCGGAGGTCAGCCGTATGTAGGCGTCCTCCAGGGTGGTGGCACCGAGCGCGTACTCCTCCGCGATGCCGGCGTCGATGAGGTCCGCCGCCCAGGCGATGCCGGCGGGAGCGTCCTTCTCGGCGATGGTGGTCACCAGGTTGTTGCCGACACGCACCGGCGCGCCCGACCAGGCCGGAAGCGGCGGCGTCTCGGCTCCCAGGGCGAGCATCACCTGCAGGCGCATCTGGTTCCGATCGGCCGCCTTGAGCGACGACGGCGTCCCCTCCGCCACCAGCCGGCCGCTGGCGATGAGGGCCAGGCGGTCGACCGCCTTCTCCGCCTCGAGGACGTTGTGGGTCACCAGCAGGACCGAGCAGCCCTGGGCACCCAGGCTGCGGATCTCCTGCCAGAGCAGGCGGCGGCGCAGGGGATCGACGTCATTGGTCGGCTCGTCGAGGATGACCAGGTGCCCGGGGGCGATGGTCGCCATGCAGAAGCCGACCAGGCGCTTGACCCCGCCGGAGAGGCGGATGCCGATGGTCGCGCGCCACTCGCCGAGGTCGAGTGCGGAGATGAGCGCCGCAGTGCGTCGCCGGACCTGGGCAATGTCGGCGCCGCGGATCCGGCCGGCGATCTCGATCGCCTCGCGGACCGTGAAGGCGTCGACCGGCATCTGGGCCTGGGGCAGGTAGGAGCAGAGCTGGCGGGCGGCGTCGGGGTCGGCCACCAGGTCGTGGCTGCCGAGGCGGATGCTGCCCGAGGTCGGCTTGAGCAGCCCGATCGTCTGCTTGACGAGGGTCGACTTGCCGGCGCCGTTGGGGCCGAGCAGGCCGTACACCTCGCCGGGCTCGATCCGGAGGGTTATCCCGTCGTTGGCGGCAACCGTCCCGAAGCGCTTGACGAGGTCGTCGACGCGGAAGCTCCACTCGCTGGCAGGTGCGCTCACGGCGGCGCGATTATCCGCGACCGGCGGTGGGGCTCGTCGCCGGCCCCCCGCCCCGACGGCGGCGCGCCTCAGCGTCGCCGGCGGACGGCGTGAGGCCTCACCGCGACTGGCGCAGCGCGTCGGAGATCCGGATCCGGGCCCCGAAGCGGAGCACCGAGTTGGCGTAGATGCGGGCCCCCAGCCAGGTCATCCCGGCGATGCTGGCGAGCACCAGCACGATGGCGAGCAGCCCCTGCCAGAGCGGCGCCTCGCCGGCCGCCATGCGGATCGACATCAGCACCGGCGTGAAGGGGGGGATCAGGGAGAAGACGGTGGTGAGCGTCGTCAATCCCTGCGGTGCAGCGCCGCCGCCGGACACCGCGTCGATCGCCGGGATGGCGACCACGTAGGCCAGCAGCCAGGTGACCACCAGCAGCATCGTGACCGGCACGGTCGCGCTGCTCACCTCCTCCACCCGCGAGACCAGCGACGCCGTGGCAGCGAGCATCAACGCATAGAGGATGAAGCCGAGCACGAACCACATCACCCCGACCGCCACCGCCCCCACCGCCGCCGTGGGCAGGGCGAGGACGCCGGTGGGCACGGTGAGGAGCAGCCCGCAGATGGCGATGATGCCGAGCTGGATCAGGCCCACCACGCCGATGCCGATCACCTTGCCGAGCAGTAGCTGCCCCGGTCGCACCGTGGAGAGGAGGATCTCCACCACCCGGCTGACCTTCTCGGCGACCACCCCCTGGCCGATCACGTTGCCGTAGATGCTGATGAAGATGTAGAGGGCGAAGGCCATGACGAAGCCGATGATCGGCCCCTGCAGCGCGGCAGCACTGACCGGCTGCAGGGTGTCGAGGTGGATCGAGGCGGCGTCCACCTGAGCCTCGACCGCCGCCGGGCTGAGGCCCGCCCCGCTCAGGTCGGAGGCGAGCACGCTCTGCTTGACCATCGAGTTGAGGGCCGATTGCAGCGTGCCGTCGATGCCGCTCTTGACCACCACCTCGGGGGATGTGGCGGAGCCGGCGACCAGGGCGTCGATGCTGCCCGCGCGGACCTCGGCGCTCCCCTTCGCCAGGGTGGCGACGTCGGTCACCTTGACCCGGAATCCCAGCGACTTTCCCGAGGCCTCCAGTGGCTGACCAAGCGATTGGGCCTGCCCGGTGAAGCCGACTTTGTAGGTGGTCGTCGTGCTGATCCCATCGATCACCAGCAGCTGGACGAGCACGTAGGCGACCAGCAGGGCGACGGCGATGACCGTCCCGACGACGAAGACCTTGCTCCGGATCCGGGTCACGAACTCGCGGCGGGCGATGATGTAGACGGCACGGCTCGGAGTGAGGACCGAGCCAGGAGGGGATGCTGTGCTCATGCTGCCACCTCCTCGGTGACGACGCTGCGGAAGAGCTCGGTGAGCGTCGGGATGTCGCGGCGGAACTCGTGGACCGGGCCGGTGGCGAGGGCCGCGCGGAGCAGCGCCTGGTCATCGGCGGGCGGGCTCAGCTCGATGAGCAGGCGGGCGCCGTCGGCGCGGACCAGGGTGGCGCCGCCGACCGCACCCACCCAGTCCGCGGGAGCTGCCGGGGCGTCGACCCAGTACCGGACCGGCCCACCGCTGCGCAGCTCGGCGACCGAACCGAGGGCCACCATGCGGCCAGCCCGGATGATGCCCACGCGGTCGCAGAGCTCCTCGACCAGCTCGAGCTGGTGGCTCGAGAAGAGGACCGAGGTCCCGGCCTGGGCCTGTTCGCGGAGCACCGTGCTCATCACGTCCACGGCCACCGGGTCCAGCCCCGAGAAGGGCTCGTCGAGCACCAGCACGTCGGGCTCGTAGAGGAGAGCCGCCGCCAGCTGGACCCGCTGCTGATTGCCCTGGCTCAGCTTCTGGAGCTGGTCACCGCCGCGCCCGGCGAGGCCGAACCGCCCCAGCCAGTGGGCGGATGCCGCGCGCGCGTCGCGGCTGCGCATCCCGTGCAGCTCGGCCAGGTAAACGAGCTGCTCGGTCACCCCCATGGTCGGGTAGAGGCCACGCTCCTCGGGCATGTAGCCGATGCGGCGCCGGGTGGCGAAGGTGACCGGCTCGCCGCCCCAGCGGACCTCGCCCGCGTCGGCGGTGAGCACGCCGAGGACGATGCGCATGGTGGTCGTCTTGCCCGCGCCATTGGGCCCGACAAAGCCGAAGAGCTCACCCGGCCGGACGTCGAAGCTCATCTCCTGAAGGGCCACCACGTCCCCATAGCGCTTGGACACCCGGTCGATCTCCAACACCCGGTCGGCCACGGCCAGCACCTCTCTGGTAAATCTGATATCAGTATGATAGTATCAGAAGCAGGCCGCGTGGGACGGCCGTCTGCGGAGGAAGGACCGTGACGAGCGCAGCAACCCCGAGCGAGGCGTCGCCCCCGGTGCGGGCGATGATGACGGAACGGAGCAAGAACCCCACCAGCGGGTGGTGGGCGCTGTTCTGGATCTTCGTGGCGTTCCTCATCGACGTCGGCCTGTACGTGGTCGGCGTCATCCTGACCAACCACCACGGCAATGGCTGGCTGGCGGGCATCGTGATCGGCCTCGCCGTCCTGGTGACCATCGTCTGGTCGTACGCGCTCCATGGCCTCACCCCGGTGGTCCCGGGCGAGGCGCGGGTGGTCCAGCTGTTCGGCCGCTACACCGGCACCGTTCGCAAGCCCGGCCTCTGCTGGGTCAACCCCTTCACCGAGCGGCGCAAGGTCTCCACCCGGATCCGCAACCACGAGACCGAGGTGGCCAAGGTCAACGACGCCGACGGCAACCCGATCGAGATCGCCGCGGTGGTGGTCTGGCAGGTCTCGGACACCGCTCAGGCCATGTACGACGTGGACGACTTCGTCCGCTTCGTCGACACCCAGACCGAGACCGCGGTCCGGCACGTGGCCAGCACCCACCCCTACGACGCCCACGAGGACGGCCAGCTCTCCCTGCGCGTGAATGCCACGGAGATCACCACCCAGCTCACCGCCGAGATCGCGGAGAGGGTGGGAGCCGCCGGGGTCACGATCATCGAGTCGCGGCTGACCCGTCTCTCCTTCGCCCCCGAGATCGCCCAGGCGATGCTGCGCCGGCAGCAGGCGAGCGCTGTGGTGGCGGCCCGCAAGACGATCGTGGAAGGCGCCGTCGGCATGGTGGAGCTGGCCCTGGCACGGCTCGAAGAGCGCGACATCGTGCAGCTGGACCAGGAGCGCAAGGCGGCCATGGTCTCCAACCTGCTGGTGGTCCTCTGCAGTGAGCAGAACACCCAGCCCATCGTCAACGCCGGCACCCTGTACCAGGGCTAGGCTCCGACACCGGTGCCTGAGCGCAAGAGCCTCCTGCTGAGGCTCGACCCGGCCGTGCACGACGCGCTCGCCCGCTGGGCGGGGGACGAGCTGCGCAGCAGCAATGCGCAGATCGAGTTCCTGCTCCGGCGGGCGCTGGCGTCCGCGGGGCGGCTCCCGGGCAACGCCGGAGAGCTGCCCAGGCGGGGCAGGCCGCCACGGCGGCCGGACGCCAGGGCGGGCTGAGGGAACGCCTGCGGGCTTGTCCGATCGAACCCTCAGGAGCCGTGCGAACCCCCGGTGTAGGCTGGACGGCATGGTCATCCTGCCGCTGCCGCGGCGTCGCTGGAGCTGGGTCACGCGGGCCGGCTTCGGCATCGCCGCCCTGGCCGTCTTCGACCTGGGGCTGTACGCGTACCTGCTCGCTCAGCAGAGTGGACCGCTCGGCTCGGACGGGGTCAACAGCCGGGAGCTCTTCGTGGGGGGCTTCGTCGCCCTGCTGGGGGTGCTCGGGTTCGCCGGCGCCTGGTTGCTCCGGCCCGGTGCCCGCCTCCTGATCTTCGGCTTCACCGGCGGCGCCGGCCTCGGGCTCGGTCTCCTCGGCATGGACTCGATCGGCGTGCCGCTCTTCGCCGTCTTTGCGCTCTCCCTCCTCGCGCTCTGGAACGTGGCGGAGCGCTCCTGGGGCCCGATGGTCACCGGCGCCTACGCCGCGTTCGTCGTCATCCTCCTGGGGATCGGGTTCACCGGCTGACGCGCGTAGGCTGCGGGGTGATGGCGACCTTCCACCTCATCGCCGACGTGAGCAGCGACAACCCGGACCGGATCCGCGCATTGGTGACGCAGCTCTTCCCGACCGGCGTCACCGAGACCGCCGGGGGCTTCCACGTCGAAGCCACGCTCAGCGGCGAGACGGCCCGCGACCTCAACCGCGACGTGCTCTCCGCCCTGCGCAGGGAGGAGAGGCGGACGCGCCTGCGGGCCGAGTGGACATCGGGCGGGACGGCCGAGCGCTTCTTCGATTACGTGAGCAAGGGGACACGTCCGGCCCGGTGAGGCCGTGGTCAGCCCCGCAGGGCGACCTGGTGGCTCGGGTGCCTCCCTTGTCCAACAGCTTCGTTCGTCCTGCTCAGACGCTCCGGTCCTCGATCTCCCAGGCGTGGTCGAGCACGTGCCAGGCGATGCGTCGGGCCGCGTAACGGGGCGGCCAGCCCCTGGCCCGTGGCGCACTGTCGTGCCCCGCCGACCCGGCGGACGCGCGCAGCGCGGCGGCGATGGCGTTGCGCTCGGCGGCACGGGCGGCCAGGTCGCCCGGGGCGGGACGCGGAAGGCGGATGCCCAGCTTGCGGGCGTAGGCCTCCACCTCTGAGCCGACGACGTGCTCGACGATGGCGTCGCGATCCCGGCCTCCGCCGCGCGGTCCCTTGCGCAGGTTGGGCGGTGCGCCGCTCGCGACGCGGTCGAAGAGCGCCCAGCACGCCTCCAGGATGGCGGCCAGCCGCTCCGCCTCGGCCGGCGTGAGGGCGTCGCTCTCGCCGCCCGCCTCGGCCCCGGGAACCCCGAAGTCGGTGGAGGCGGAGCCGGGAAGCCGCTCGGTGATCTCGATGCGCGCCGGGTCGGGAAGGGTGAGACCGGCGGCAGCCACCACCGGCGCGTAGCGGGCCGCGTACCTACCGAGCGACTCGAGGGCCGCCTCCTCACCGCGTCCCGAGCGGGACCACCCGGGCCAGTCGAGAGCGGAGGCGAAGGAGAGCTTGGAGCCCGCCTCCACGCACACCCGGACCGCCTCTCCCCTCTCTCCGGCCACCCTCGCAATCTATCGAATCAGCCGCCGCCGAGGGCCCGCAGCACCAGCGCCAGGTTGGCGGGCCGCTCCGCCATCCGGCGCGTCAGATACGGGTACCAGCGCCGGCCGAAGGGCACGTACACCCGGACCGTCTCCCCCGCCGCCGCCAATCTCGCCTGCTCGTCACCCCGGATGCCGAAGAGCATCTGGTGCTCGTGGGGGGCGGCGATCGCGGTCCGGCGTGCCATCAGCCGGTGGCAGGCGTCGATCAGCGCCGGGTCGTGGGTCGCCAGCAGAGGGGACGCGCCGCCCTCGACCAGGATCCGCAGGCAGCGCAGGTACGCGGCGCGGATGTCGTTGCGCCGCTGCCAGGCCAGCGCCGCCGGTTCCTGGTACGCGCCCTTGCAGAGGCGGACGCGCGAGCCCGGATGGGCGAGGGCGCGGCAGTCGGCCTCGGAACGGCGCAGCGACGCCTGGATGACCAGGCCGGTGCCCGGATGCTCGGCGCGCAGCCGGGCGCCGATGCGGAGCGTCGAATCGGTGGTGTCGTGACCCTCCATGTCGAGGGTCACCGCGATGCCCGCGGCAGCGGCGGCCTCACACACCTCGAGCGCATGCCCGAACGCGAGGTCCTCGTCCAACGCCTGGCCGAGCGCGGAGAGCTTGAGCGAGACCTCGGCATGCTCCGCGAGCCCCTCGGCGGCGAGGTGCGCGACCAGCCCCCGGTGGACAGCAACCTCCGCAGCGGCGTCGGCAGCGTCCTGCGTGTCCTCGCCGAGGTGGTCCACGGTGACCGAGAGGCTGCGGGCGGCCAGCCGGCGGGCCACCGTGACCGCGTCGTCCAGGCCCTCCCCCGCCACGAACCGGCGGACCAGGCGGCGGGTGAGCGGGGAGCCGGAGACGGCCCGCTGGACGCTCCGCCGGCGCGACGCCCAGAGCAGCGAATGCCGGAGCAGGGCAGCGGCTCCCTGCCCCACGGGGAGCTGCCCCCTGGCGGCGCCCCACCCGGAACGATCGGACGCCATGCACAGATTATCGACCCTCTCCCGGTGACGGCGAGCGCGGTGGACAGGATCGATCCGCCTCCGACCGGACCCCGCGCGGCGGTCAGCCGGGGCCGGGCTTCTGCGCGTGGGCGCGGGCGGCCAGGGCGGCGGCGATCGCGTCCTGCCAGTGCTCCAGGAAGTGCGGGTAGTGATCGGCGAAGGTCTGGAGACCGGGGTTGGCCTCCGGTGCCAGCGCGGTGAGGTCGTACCCCACGCCCGCGATCGAGCCCGTGGCCGACGGTCTCAGGCGGACGGTCACCAGCCCCACACGCTCGCCGGGCGTGAGGGTCACGTAGCTGATGGCGATGGGAGCCTCCCGTCCGACCACCGTCCACGTGGCGCGCCGCTCACCGTGGGCGGTGGTGAAGACGGTGCCCGGCTCGGTCTCGTCCGCGCCGGGGGCCAGGAAGACGGGGTCCCAGCCCTCGGCCCACTCGCGCTCGCCACTCGGCGTGAAGAGGCCGAAAGCCTGATCCGGGGGCAGGGCCACCTCGATCTCGCCGGCCAGGCGGACACGCAGGCAGAGCGCCCCACCCCCCACCGGCGCCGCCACCTCAGCCGCTCGCCTGCTGCTCCGCGTCGAAGGTGCGGAGCTTCCGGCGAGCCCGGGCGCGCCCCGTCATGGCCGCCAGCAGCGCGACCGTGTTGGCGAGGAGCGCGACCGCACAGACAACGATCCCCACATCGAAGCCGCCGGGATCCACGAGGGAGTTGGGCACCACGAAGAGGGCGATGAGCATCGCCAGGATCGCCACCTCGATCGCCCACAGCCCGACGGTCTCCATGGAGAGCGTCCTCTCGGTCTCGAGGAGGTTGGCGTGCTCCGCCGCCTGGGTGGTCCTGCGCCACATCTCCGCCTCGACGTGACGCCGGACGCTGTCGTCGGACGCGCCGCGGGCGGCCTCGACCAGCTCGACGCCCGAGAGGCGGGTGATGTCGGCGCCGGGCACGGGGCGGCCTCCTGCTGACCTGGGGCCGCCAGTGTCGAGAAGCGACGAGCCCCCTGTCAAGGGGCGCTGGACCCGTGCGATCTCGGAGTTCGCGTCCCCCGCTGCCGGGTGGGTCGAGCCTGCCGGGTGAGCCACTTCCACGGGAGCGAGACTATCAAGCCGAGGCCGCCCTCAGGGGAACGACCCGGATCACCTCGATGCACCCGAGGATCGCGTCATTCATACGCGGCACGTCCTCGGCGTCAGACGTCTCGCCTCTGCTCCGCGTCGAAGGCTCGCAGCCGGTTGCGGGCGACCGTGCTCCCGTTGGACACCGACAGGAGGGCCAGTGTGTTAACGACGACCAGGAGCACGAGGGCGATCACAGGCCCGTTGGCGGTGGAGGTTGAGGTGAAGTCGGATGCCGAGACGACTGGCACGAGGATCCCGATGAGCGCCGCCTCGATCGCCCACAGACCCACCATCGGGCCCAGCCGTCCGCTGGTCGCCGCGATGAGGTTGGCACGCCGGGCGATCACCGTCGTGCGCCGCCACATCTCCGCCTGGATGCGACGCTGAGCGAGGTCGTCGGATGCGCCGCCGGCGGCGAGGGCGAGGTCCGCGTCGGAGAGCCCGGTGACGTCATCGTCCGGCATGGTGCGGCCTCCTGCTGACCTGGGGCCGCCAGTGTCGAGAAGTCAGCTATGGCCTGTCAAGGGCTGCTCGGCCCCCGCGCACCATGTGCCGGGTCGCTCGCGTAGACGTCGGGGCGCCGGTCGCGGAGGAGGTGGTTGCGGGGGGTGCGCCACCGGGCCCGCTCCACCGCACCCAGGTCCACGTCGGCGAAGAGGATCTCCTCACGGTCGGGACTCGCCGGCCCGGCCATCGGCCAGCCGTCCGCCCCGACGATGATCGAAGCGCCGAGGAAGGTGACCTCCCGCTCCACCCCCACCCGGTCGGCGCAGGCCACCGGGGTCCCGTTGGCGGCCGCTGCGGCCATGGCCATGATGTCGCCCTGGCAGTACCCGTGCTCGTCGTGGAGCCGCCTCCGGAAAGAGCTCACCCAGTTGGTGGGGACGGCGATGACCTCGGCACCGCGAAGCGCGAGCCCCCGTGCGACCTCGGGGAACCAAAGGTCGTAGCAGATCGCGACCCCGACCCTGGCCACGGGCAGGTCGACCACGACCAGCTCGCTCCCGGGCCGGAACCAGGATTGCTCGTCGTAGAAGAGGTGCAGCTTGCGATAGGTGGCCAGCCGCCCCTCGGGACCGAGGACGACCGCGCTGTTGTGGCGGCAGTCCGCCGCGGCCTCGTCGAGACCTGCCACCACATAGAGCGAGCGGCGACGGCAGACGTCGATCACGGCCGCAACGGTCTCGCCCGTGTCGGCGTCCTCGGACAGCCGGCCGGCCTCCTCCTCCCCGTTGAAAACGTAGCCCGAGGATGCCAGCTCGGGGAGGACGCAGAGCTGGGCGCCCCCGTTGGCGGCCGTCTCCGCCCAGGCGACGGCGGCCTCACGATTGCGCTGGAGCTCTCCCACGCGCGGCTCGTACTGGGCGACCGCGATCCGGAGGCTGCGACCGGCCGAGGTCACGAGGGCAGTCCCCCCGGCCGCTCCGCGAAGATGGTGGCCCGGTAGTAGGCGAGCTCGGCGATCGACTCGCGGATGTCGTCGAGAGCGCGGTGGGTCTCCGCCTTGGCGGGAGCCGCGGCGAGGACGCCCGGGTACCAGCGGCGGCAGAGCTCCTTGATGCTGGAGACGTCGATCGAGCGATAGTGGAGGAAGCCCTCGATCTCGGGCAGGTACGCGGCCAGGAAGCGGCGGTCGGTGGCGATGGAGTTGCCGCAGAGCGGCACGGAGTTGGGCTCGGGGATGTGCCGGCGCAGGAACTCCAGGGTTCGCGCACCCGCCTGCTCCAGGGAGACCGGTGAGGCCGCGATCGCTTTCAGCAGGCCGGACCTGGTGTGCATTGCGCGAACCGTGTGATCCATCTCCGCCAGCTGATCCCGCTCCGCGTGCACCACCAGATCGGGGCCCTCCGCGACCAGCGCGAGGTCGTCGTCAGTGACGAGTGTGGCGATCTCCACGATGACATGGCGCCGGGGGTCGAGACCGGTCATCTCCAGGTCCATCCAGGCGAGCATCGCCGAGATGCTAGCCGGGTCGCCGGGTCAGCCGCCGGCTCACCAGTAGCGCGAGCGGCGGCCTCCCGACCGGGCCAGCAGGCCCACCGCCCAGACGATGAGCAGGGCGATCGCGACCCAGAGGATGAAGTGGATGGTGGTCGCCACCCCGAAGACGAGCAGCAGGAGCAGAAGAAACGCCACAGCGACATACATGCGAGACCTCCCCGGTGACGCCCCCTGGCCGCAGCCCTACCGCCGATGGGCCTTTGCGGGGTCGGTGGCTGTCACTAAATCTGATACTGAGACTATCAGGTTAGCTACGTGGAGTCCAGGGGCTGGCGCCCCCAGCGGGAGAGCCGGCCCCGCGTATCCTTCTGCACCGCAGCAGGGCGGCAGACGGGCAGCGAAGGAGGGCGCGCGATGACCACAGATCCCACAGCTCGGTCGGAGGGAGCCGTCGATCCGGCCTGGCGCCGGTATGGCGAGGCGCTGCTTCACGCGATGGCCGAGGTGCGGGCGGAGACCCCCGAAGGGCTCCACGCGTTGCTCATGGAGACGGCCGACTACTGGCTGTCGATCGGGCTCGCCCTCGCCACGGGCCAGCCGGAGGCGGCCTCCCGGCTGCTGGAGCTCATCGAGGCCGAGGAGCCGGAGCGGAACGAGCTGACCACGGACGCCGAACACTTCATCGTCGAGGCCCTGGGGTGAGGCGCCGAAGCCTGGTCTCCAACCTCTACCGGACCGCCCGCATAGCCAACGACGTCTCGACGCTGGCATCGGGCAATCCCCACCGCATCGCCCGCAGGGCCAGGAACAAGATCATCGGCCGCGCCGCGGCCCGGGCCGGGGTGTGGCGGGCGCTGTGGCGCTGAGCGATCCACATCGCACATCCGAGCCCCGGTATGGGCCGGGAAGTGGGCCGAAGGTCCCGGGTGGAAGGCGGGGCGCGTCCTGAGGTCTCGTGTGCCAGAATGCCTGGGTGGGGGGCTTTCTGTTCGTGCGGCGCCGGCTCGCCGCCGCGCTCAGCACCACCTTTCTGCTGGGGGCGATCGGCGCCACGGTGATCGCACTGGCCGGATGTGCCCCCACGGTGGCGGCCGGCGGCCGGCACACCGCGACGGCGGACCCGACGGCGGCTCTCGGGGGGACGGCGCCACCTGTCTCCCTTGCCCCGACGTCGCTGCTCACGCCGACGCCCGCGGCGACGCCGACGCCGGGGCCGGTGGCGACGCCACCACCCGTCACCGAGGCCCCCACGTCGGTGGCGTACTCGCCGCCGACGGTCAGCATCTCGGTGTCGCCGGCCGTGATGTACGAGGAATACGCCAGCGCCACGAATCCCGACTGCATTAACTTCGACACCACCTACGCCGACGTCACCGCCACCATCACCACCTCCGACGGGGTCGCCTCGGCCACGGAGTACTTCTCATTTGGGGGTAACTCCGCACCCACCGGCAACTCGGGATCGGGTGCCCTCAGCCTGGTCTCCGGCGACACGTGGTCGACCGAGCAGGGCGGCTATGTATCCACGCGCTTCACCGTCGAGGGCACCGAGACGGTGACCTACTACGTCGTGGTGGTCGACAACCACGGCACCTCGGTGACCAGCAGCAAGGTGACGAACACCCTTACCGAGTGCGATCAGTCCTATCCCTACGGGTACGAACGCATCCAGTAGCGACTGGCTCTGCGCTCAAGGCCTCGAGGCGAGCGGCGCAGGGATGGTGCCGGGGAGGGGAATCGAACCCCTACGAGCGTACGCTCACAGCGCCCTGAACGCTGCGTGTCTACCAGTTCCACCACCCCGGCGCGGTTGGGGCATCGATCGTAGCAGGAGCGAAGCGGCCCGGCAGATTCAGCGCTGCCAGACCGCGGCGTCAGCGAACGGTTGGCCGGCCGTGGGGACGACGATGTTGGAGAGGTCGGCGCTCTCGACCACCAGGCTCTCCCCGGGCCCGTAGAGGAAGACGGCGGGCAGGTCCTGGTCCATCACCGCAACCACCTGCGCGGCGGCCGCGGTGCGCTCGGTGAGGCCGCTCACGGTGGCCAGCGTGCTCAGGTCCTGGTCGAGGAAGGGGTCGGGCTCGCCGCCGGAGACGTTGTAGCCGTCGGGGGGTGTGGAGGTCGAGCCCCAGAAGGCGGTGAGGTCGGGATCGGGGCCGGCGTCCCAGGAGGCGATCGCCATCTGGTATTGACCGGAGAGGAGCACGCCGCTCAGGAAGCTGGCGGCGGGGGTGACCTGGACGGTCAGCGTGATGCCCACGCCGGCGAGCTGGTCGGCGACCATGTCCGCCACCTCGGGAAGCGGCGCGGCGTCGGGCACGCTCAGGGTGTAGTGGAGCAGGGTCCCGCCGTCCTCGCGGGTGCCGTCGGCGTTGATGAGCCAGCCCGCGGCGTCCAGACCCGAGGCCGCGGCGGCGGGGTCGGCGGGGAGCGCCGGCTGCTCGTCCTGCAGCCAGAGCATGCCGGCCGGTATCGGCCCGTACTGGCCGGCACCCTGCCCGTCCAGCGGCCCGCTCACGATGGCGTCGCGGTCGATGGCGTCGGCGATGGCGTGGCGGACCACCGATGAGCTGAGACCGGCGGTCTGCTCGTTGAAGATCAGGTCGACGAAACCGAAGGTCAGCACGCCCCGGGCGACCGCCCCGTGCCGATGCATCAGCTGGGCCTGCTGAGCGGGGGTGGTGGCGAGGACCGCCTGCACCGTGCCCGCCCGGAAGTCCTGGGCGGCTGTGGAGAAGCTGGTCACCGCCTGGATCGCTATCCGGCCCAGCCGGGGCTTCGTCGCCGCGTGGGGGTTGGCGGTGAGGGTGATCAGGCCCTTGCGCTGGCTCGCCACCTGGTAGGGGCCCGAGGTGGGGAGCGGGCTGGCCGGGTCGGCTGCGAGCCCGTCGATCTGGGCCTGCGACATGCTCCCCAGCGGGAGGATCGGGAGCTCGGTGAGGTCGGCGGCGAGTGACGCCCGCGGGGTGGAGACGGTCAGGACCAGGGAGTCCCCGCTGGCGCTGGCGGCGACCCCCATCCAGGTGGCGCCGAGGGTGGCGTCGGGGAAGCCGCTGGACTGGACCCAGCGGAGGGTGGCCAGGACGTCCTGGGCGGTGATCGGCTTCCCATTGGACCAGCGCAGGCCGCTGCGCAGGGTCAGGGTGTAGTCGAGCCCGTCGGTGCTGACCGTGTACGCCGAGGCCAGGTCGGGAGCCGGGTACGCGGTGGTGCCGTTCAGCTGGAGCAGGCACCGATACAGGAGCGGGGTGATCGCCGAGACCGCCGGGTCGTCGGAGTCGACGAGGGGGTCCACCGAGACCGGGAGCTGTCCCGTCACGATGGCGGCCCGGTAGGCGGGCGTGGGGGCCAGGGTGCCGGTCGCCACCAGGTGGCCGACCAGCTCCACACCGGTGATCGCCAGTGCCGCCACGATCAGGGCCAGGGCCGCGCCGAGCTCGATCCGGCGGCCCGGCCGCCGAATCAGGTGTTGTTGATCCAGACGTTGATCGCTGCCACCACCACGAAGAGGGCTATGAACACCGTGCTCAGGCGGAGCAGACCAGCTTCCAGGCCGCGTCTCCGGCGGTACCCGCCGCCAGAATCGCCACCCCCGCCGATGACGCCGCCGAGGCCGGTCGCTTTCGGGGTCTGGAGCAAGATGCCAAGGATCACGAGGATCGCCAGCACCACCTGAGCGCCGATGAGAACGTCCTGTAGCACGCAAACGCGCCTCCAAGTTGGAACCGGCGGCCAGTATAGCCGGTGATCGTGAACGCCCCCTCCGGGCCGGCCCGCCGCGGCGAATCCCCACCATTCTGATAAGGTTTTCCGACATGGCTGTGAGCGACGTCTTCAGCTTCCCCAACCCCGTCAACGAGGTCTCGGCGAGGACCGTCGCCGGAGGCGTGGCCGTGCTGGCCTGGGTCACCGTGGGCACCCGCTGGCCGTGGCTCCTCCCCATCGTCGCCTACGGCTTCATCGCCCGGGTTCTGAGCGGTCCAACCCTCAGCCCCTGGGGTCAGGTCGTGACCCGGGTCATCGTCCCGCGGCTCCCCTTCAAGGCCAGGCTCATCCCCGGCCCGCCCAAGCGCTTCGCCCAGGGCGTGGGGGTCGCGTTCACGGTGCCCGCCACCCTGCTCTGGCTGGTCTTCGGCCTCTGGATCCCCGCTCTCGTCCTGGTCGCCTTCATCGGGGTCGCGGCCACTCTCGAGTCCGTCTTCGGCCTCTGCCTCGGCTGCCAGGTCTTCAACGTCCTGATGCGGGTCGGGGTCATCCCCACCAGCGTCTGCGAGGCCTGCGCCAACATCTCCCTGCGCGCTCCCCGGCCTGACCAGACAGCACCCACGCCGTCCCCGGGAACCGTCTAGGGGGCCCCCGGCGGGTCAGCCCTCGATCAGGCTCTGGCCGGTCATCTCCTGGGGTTCGGGCAGTCCCATCACGGCGAGCACGGTGGGGGCCACGTCACGCAGGCCGCCGCCATCGTGGAGCGCTCCCGCCGCCGAGCCGATCAGCACGACCGGCACCGGGTTGGTCGTGTGGGCGGTGATCGGCTCGTCGGTGACGGGGTCGATCTTGTGCTCCGCGTTGCCGTGGTCGGCGGTGATCATCACCGCCCCGCCGGCGGCCTTCACCGCGGTGACCACACGGCCGAGACAGCCGTCGACCACCTCGCAGGCCTCAACGGTGGCCGCGAAGTCCCCGGTGTGGCCGACCATGTCGGGGTTGGCGTAGTTGACGATGATCAGGTCGGCGTCGCCCTTCTCGATGCGCTCGACCACGGCGTCGGTGATCGGCACCGCGCTCATCGACGGCACCTGGTCGTAGGTGGGCACGTCCTTGCGCGAGGGGATCAGCAGCCGGTCCTCGCCGTCGAAGGGCTGCTCGCGGCCGCCGTTGATGAAGTAGGTGACGTGGGCGTACTTCTCGGTCTCGGCGACGTGGAACTGCTTGCCCCCGCTGCCGCTCACCACCTCGGCGAGGCAGTTGCGGATGGCCTCCGGCGGGTAGGCGATCCGGACCGGCAGGCCGGCCTCGTACTCGGTCATGGTGACGTAGGTCAGGTTGTGGGGGATGCGCGTCCGCTCGAAGCCGGTGAACTCGCGATCGAGGAGCGCATGGGTCAGCTCGCGGGCCCGGTCGGGCCGGAAGTTGAAGAAGATCACCGCGTCGCCGTCCGAGATCCGCGCCGGTGGCTCATCCTCGGCGCAGATGCTGACCGGGGGCAGGAACTCGTCGGTGACGCCCTCGGCGTACTGTGCGCGAATGTAGTCCACCGCGCCCGTGGCGCGCGCCTCGCCGGAGCCGGCCACGATCTGGTAGGCCTTCTCGACCCGGTCCCAGCGCTTGTCGCGGTCCATCGCGTAGAAGCGGCCGGCAACCGACGCCACCCGGCCCACCCCGACCCGGTCGAGGTCGGCGATGAACTTCTCCATGAAGCCGGCGCCGCTCTCGGGCAGCTCGTCGCGGCCGTCGGTGAAGGCGTGGATGTGGACGCGCTCCAGACCGCGGCGCCGGGCCAGCTCGCAGACGGCGATCGCGTGGTCCTGGTGGCTGTGCACGCCGCCGGGTGAGACCATCCCCAGCAGGTGCAGGCTGGTGCCGCGCACCAGGGCGGCGTCGACCGCCTCGATGAGGGCCGGGTTCTCCAGGAAGCTGCGATCGGCAACCGCCCGATTGATCCGGGTGAGCGGCTGATAGACCACCCTGCCGGTGCCGATGGTGAGGTGGCCCACCTCGGAGTTGCCCTGCTGTCCCGCGGGCAGACCGACTGCCTCCCCGCTGGCGGCGAGCAGCGTGTGCGGCGAGCCCTCCCAGAACTCGTTCCAATGGGGTGTCTTGGCGGCCGCGATGGCGTTGCCGAAGGTATCCGGGCTGTACCCCCAGCCGTCGATGACGATGAGGACGAAGGGTCGCGGCGTGCCGGTCACCGAGAGGCCGTGCGGCTCGCGTGCGCCGCCTCGGCGGCGCGGACGATGGTGGTGAAGGCGTCCACCTTGAGGCTGGCGCCGCCCACCAGGGCGCCGTGGATGTGCGGCTCGGCGAAGAGCTCGGCGGCGTTGCCCGCGGTCACGCTGCCCCCGTAGAGGATGGGCACGCTGTTGGCCACCTCCCCGAGCAACTGGTCGATGCGGGTGACGATGTGGACGCAGACCTCCTCGGCCTGGGCCGGGGTGGCGGTCCGGCCGGTGCCGATCGCCCACACCGGCTCGTAAGCGATGACCAGCTCCCCGTCGGCGAGGTCGTGCACGTCCTCCAGGGCGCTGCGCAGCTGGCGGTCGACGACCGCCATGGTCGTCTCCTCCAGCCGCTCCGCCTCGGTCTCGCCCACCGCCAGGATGACCCGCAGGTGGTGGCGCCGGGCGGCGGCCAGCTTGCGGGCGATCAGCTCGTCGCTCTCACCGATGATGTGACGGCGCTCGGAGTGACCGAGCAGGACGTCGTCGCAAAGCCCGGTGAGCATCGCGGGGGAGATCTCGCCGGTGAAGGCCCCCTTGTCCTCGGCGTAGCAGTCCTGGGCGCCGAGCCGGAGCGAGCTGCCCTGGAGCACCTCGCGGACCCCGGTCAGATGGGTGAAGGGGGGAAGCAGCTCCACCTCCACGGCGCTGCCGTCCAGCGCGGTGCGCAGCGAGCGGGCCAGCTCCAGCCCCTCGGCAACCGTCGTGTTCATCTTCCAGTTGCCGGCGACCAGCGGGGTGGGACGGCGCAGGCTCACAGCGCGACCTTCTCCTCGAGGGCGGCGACCCCCGGGAGCTCCTTGCCCTCCAGGTACTCGAGGGTGGCACCGCCACCGGTGGAGATGTGGCTGATCTTGTCGGCCACGCCCGCCTGATCGAGGGCCGCGGCAAGGTCACCGCCGCCCACCACGCTCACCGCGGAGGAGGCACCGAGAGCCTCGGCCACCTGCCGGGTGCCGCGAGCGAAGTCCGCGATCTCGTAGATGCCGAGCGGGCCGTTCCAGACCACGGTCCCGGCGTCCTTGACGTCGGCGGCGATCTGGGCGCAGGTCTCCGCACCCACGTCCACCACCATCTGGTCGGAGGGGATAGCGGACGCAGGCACCGTGGTCGCCGGCGCGCCCGCGACGGCCTCGTGGACGACAACGACGTCCACGGGCAGCTTGATCTCGCCACGGCGCTCGCCGCCCCCCTGGAGCAGCTTGGAGGCGGTCTCGATCCACTCCTCCTCCACCAGCGACGTGCCCACCTCCTTCCCCTGCGCCTTGTAGAAGGTGCAGGCCATGGCACCGCCGATCCAGAGCGTGTCGACCTTGGTGAGCAGGTTCTCGACGACCCCGATCTTGGTGGAGATCTTGGCCCCGCCGAGGATCGCGACCAGCGGCCGGCGCGGGTCCTCGAGCACGGCGCCGAGGGCCTTGAGCTCGGCGGCCATCAGGTAGCCGGCGACCGCCGAGAGGTGATGGGCGACGCCCTCGGTCGACGCGTGAGCCCGGTGGGCGCTCCCGAAGGCGTCGTTGACATAGAGGTCGGCGAGGGCGGCGAGCTTTTCGACGAACGCCTCGTCGTTGGCCTCCTCGCCGGGGTCGAAGCGGACGTTCTCGAGCATGGCCACGTCGCCGTCGGCGAGGCGCTTGACGGCCGCCTCCACCTCGGGGCCGACCAGGCCGGGCAGCATCTGCACGGGGGTCCCCAGCAACTCGCTGAGGTGTGCCGCCAGGGGGGCCGTGGAGAACTCGGGGTTGACCTTGCCCTTGGGGCGGCCGAGGTGGGTTGCCACGATCACCCGGGCGCCCCGCTCGCGGAGCGTGCGCAGGGTGGGCAGCGCCGCCCGGATCCGCCGGTCGTCAACGATCTTGCCGTCCTTCATGGGGACGTTGAAGTCGACCCGCACCAGAACCCGCCGGCCCGAGACGTTGATGTCGTCGATGGTCGCCTTCATCGCGGTGCCCCTAGAGGCGGGCGGCCACGTAGCTGACCAGGTCCACGGTGCGGCAGCTGTAGCCCCACTCGTTGTCGTACCAGGCCAGCACCTTGGCGTGGCGATCCCCGATGACCAGGGTGGAGAGCAGGTCGACCACGCTGGAGCGGGACTCGTGCAGGTAGTCGGCCGAGACCAGCGGCTCGTCGCTCGCGCCGAGGATGCCCTTGAGCTCGCCCTCGGCGGCCTTGACGAACGCCTCGTTGATCTGCTCGGCGGTGGCCGCCTTCTCCAGCAGAATCGTGAGGTCGACCAGGGAGACGTCCGGGGTGGGCACGCGCAGGGCGAAGCCGGTCAGCTTTCCCTTCAGCTCGGGCAGCACCAGGTGCAGCGCCTTGGCTGCGCCCGAGGAGGTCGGGATGATCGCCAGGGCAGCGGACCGGGCCCGGCGCAGGTCCTTGTGGGGACCGTCCAGGATCAGCTGGTCATTGGTGTACGAGTGCACCGTGGTCATGAACCCGGTCTCGATCCCGAAGCTGTCGCTGAGGACCTTGGCAACCGGGGCCAGGCAGTTGGTGGTGCACGAGGCGTTGGAGAGGATGTGGTGCGCGGCCGGGTCGTACTTCTTCTCGTTGACGCCCATGACCACCGTGAGGTCCTCGTTCTTGGCGGGGGCCGAGATGATCACCTTGCGCGCGCCGCCGTCGATGTGAGCCTTGGCCTGGGTGGCGTCGGTGAACTTGCCCGTCGACTCGATGACGATCTGCGCGCCGAGCTCGCCCCAGGGCAGCTTGCCGGGCTCGCGCTCGGCGAGGACCTTGACCCTCTTGCCGTCGACGACGATCGAGTCGCCGTCCACCGAGACCGTTCCGGGGTAGTGCCCGAGGATGGTGTCGTACTTGAGCAGGTGGGCGAGGGTTGCCGGGGTGGTGATGTCGTTGACGGCGACGAACTCGATGTCCGCGCCCTGCTGGCGAGCCGCGCGAAGGATGTTGCGCCCGATCCGGCCGAAGCCGTTGATGCCGACCTTGACAGTCATGAACACTCCTTACGAACTGCGGCGCCGAAGATCCGAGCGGAGGTTAGCAAGAGGGCCCGTGTCCTTGCCTTCGGCACCGATTCATGATGGCGCCGTCCTCCTTTCGCCACCAGGGCCGGCCGTCCTCCTCGCGTCCTCCGCTCGCCCCCCGCTTGTCAGGGCAGTTCAGCCTTCGCCGGTGACCGCGCCGAGGGCGATGAGGCGGTGCAGACGTCCGGCCATCGCCGGCCGGCTGCACCCGGCCCTGGTTGCCAACGCGTCGAGGCTGTCATCGGGACGGCGGCGGCGCAGGACCGCCGCCTCGCGCAGGGCGGGGGGGAGCGCCTGCCAGCGGCTCGGGTCGTGCTCGATGCGGTCGATCGCCTCGAGCTGGGAGAGCGCGGCGGAGATGGTGCGGCGCAGGTTGGCGGTCTCCGCGTTGAGCCGCCGGTTGACGCCGGAGCGAACCTCACGCACCACGCGCCCATCCTCGAACGCCAATCGCCCCTGGTGGGCGCCGATCGAGCTGAGCAGGGTCGCGACCCCGGTGGCCGAGCGCACCGCCACCAGCGGCCGTCCCCGACGGGCGAGCGGGGTGCCCGGGATGCCCAGTCGCCCGAGGTCGGCGACCACCCGCTCCGCCGTCGCCTCCGACCCCACCAACAGCTCGAGCTGAGGAGGCGCGTCGCCGCGGCTGAGGGAGCCGCAGGCGAGGAAGACGCCCCGCAGCCGGGAGCGCACGCAGCAGAGGTTGTCCGAGGCGCGTGGCGGCTCCAGATCACCGGATGCGGGCTTGGGGATGGCGACCCGGTAGCGGTGGCGCCGGGAGGTCGCCAGCCGCTCCACCGATGCCGGGATGAGGTCGGCGTGGAGGGCCGCCAGCGCGGCCCGGGCCGAGACCAGGCGGGTCGTCACCGGCGCCCCCCCGCCACCGGCGAGCCCCATCCCCTCGATCAGCGCCGCCCGGCAGCAGGCGAGTGGCGGGACGTGGGGCGCCAGCTCGGCGACGATCCGCTCCGTGAACGAACCTCGCCGGAGCGCCCCCGGATGCTCCCGGAACGGCCTCGGCGCGGTCGGGACCGTGGCCCGGTCAGCGCGGGTCCGGCTTGCCGACATCGCGATGCCGCACCGTCACCTCGAGGTTCTCGGCGCGCAGCCTGCGGGCCAGCTCCTCCGCCACCACCACCGAGCGGTGCCGGCCGCCGGTGCACCCGGCGGCGACGTGGAGGTGGCGCCGGCCGTTGGCCGCGTAGTGGGTGGAGGCCCAGGCGAGCAGGTCGGTGAGCCGGTCGCAGAGCTCGTCGGTGCGCGGGTCGCTGCGCACGTAGACCTTGACCGCCTCCTCCAGACCGGTGAGGGGCCGGAGGGCGGCGTCCCAGAAGGGGTTGCGGAGGAAGCGGACGTCGACCACCCAGTCGGCCTCCACCTGGGCGCCGAACTTGAAGCCGAACGACGAGACCACGACCCGCAGCGGCGCGGGGCCGTCGGGCGGCGCGACCAGCTCGACCACCCTGCGACCCAGCTCCGCCGGCTCCAGCTCGCTGGTGTCGACGACGGTGTCGGCCGCGGCGCGGAGCCCGGCGAGAAGCCGGCGCTCCTGCTCGATCGCGGCCGCCGAGCCCCCGGCGCCCGCGCAGGGATGGGGCCGGGTGCTCTCGGCGAGGCGTCGCAGCAGCACCGAATCGGCGGCGGTGAGGAAGAGGACGCGCACCGAGGAGGGCGGGACGAGGCCGGCGATCGCCTCGCCCTGTCGGGCGTCCACCACGGCCACCGCGGGGCGGCTGCGTGTCGAAGCCGCCCAGGCGGCGAGCAGGCCCGGGCTCAGGTTGTCGGCGACGTCCGCCCCGGCCACCTCGAGGGCATGGGCCGCCGTCGTCTTCCCCGCCCCGCTCATCCCGGTGAGGATCCACGCCTCGGGCGGGGCCTGGTCCGCTGTCATCTCGCCGCGATTGTAGGGGGCGGGTCGCCGGCCGCCCCCTCGCCCCGGAGCGCGGCCAGGAACTCCTCGAGCTCGGCCCTCCGGACGAAGGCGGGCTGGGCGCCGGGAGGCGCCTGGGACTGCAGCCACCGGATCGACAGCTCGACCTCCTCGCGGTCACCTCGTTCGCCCAGGGCGCTGATCTCGCGCCTGCGCCCGCTCCGGAGCACGGTCACGGGGTAGACCGTTGCGACATCGCCGCGGGTGACCTCCGTCCTCGTGGTGAAAGCGGCGATCTCGGACCACGGTGCCCGCCAGCCCCCGAAGAAGTTGTGGACCTCGAGGCCTTCCGGCCCGACCCGGACGCACACAAGCGCATACCGCACCGCAACTGCCACGACCAGCACCGCGAACCCTCCGCAGACAGTGAGAGCGCGCACGCCCCCGGACAGGCCGGCGGCGACGGCCAGCAGGGCGAGGGCCATGAGCGACCCGGACACCCACGCCCAACGCCGGTGCCTCAGGACCACAACGGGGCCGGGGTGGTCTCCGCTGCTGGGGGGGCGGCTGTCGGTCTGCACAGCGCGGTCGCCGACTCTACCCAACCCTGGAGGGAGGCGCGGAGTCCGCCGGGCTGATCAGGGGCATGCCCGCCTACACCAGCTCCTTGATCCGCTGGGCGACCACCTCGGGGACGATCTCGGCCAGCTCCTCCACGCTCGCCTGGCCGATCCCCTCCACGCTGCCGAAGCGGCGGAGCAGGGCGCGCTTGCGGACCGGACCGAGGCCGGGGACGACGTCGAGCCGGGAGCGCAGCGCGGACTTCGCCCGGCGGGCGCGGTGCTGGGTGATGGCGAAGCGGTGGGCCTCGTCGCGCACCCGCTGGACCAGGAAGAGCGTGGGCGAGTCGCGGGGCAGGACGATCGGCTCCGGCAGGTCGGGACGGTACAGCTCCTCGTTGCGCTTGGCGAGGCCGAAGACGGGGATGGCGGCCAGGCCCGCCTCCACCAGGACGTCGTGGGCAGCCCCGAGCTGGCCCTTCCCACCGTCGATGATGAGCAGGTCGGGCAGGGCCGCGAAGCTCTCCTCCGGCCGGCTCCGCGGGCGGCGCCGCGCCTCCCCGTCGCCATCGGCCCGGGTCTCCTTGCCGTTGCTCCCGTCGGGGTCGTCGACGGGGATGTCGCCGTCCGCCTCCTCCTGGACGGCCCGGAGGTGACGGACGAATCGGCGCCGCAGCGTCTCCGCCATCGAGGCGAAGTCGTCGGCGCCCTCCACCGTCCTGATCCCGAAATGGCGGTAATGGTCGGGGCGGGGGCGTCCGTCCTCGAAGACGACCATCGAGCCGACCGAGTTGGTGCCCATGGTGTTGCTGATGTCGTAGCACTCGATCCGGTGGGGTGGGCTGTCCAGGTCGAGGCGGGCGGCGAGGTCGGCGAGCAGCGCCTCGCTGCGCTCGGCGTCGAAGTCCTCGACGACGCGACGCTGGCGCAGGGTGGCGAGCGCGGTCTCCCGGGCCCGCTCCACCAGCCGCCGCAGCTCACCGCGCTGGGGGGCGCGCACCTCGACCGGACCTCCCCGCTCCGCGGAGAGGAAGTCGGCGATGTCGTCCAGCTCGTCGGGGGCGTCGGAGACCAGCACGGTCCGGGGCAGCTGGGGCGAGCCGCTGTAGAACTGGGGGAGGAAGGCCTCCACGCACTCCGCCGGTGAGCGGTCGGCGACGCCCTCGACCTCGTGGGTCTCGGAGCCGATCACCCGGCCACCGCGCACGGTGAGGACCGCGGCCATCCCCCTTCCCGCCTCGACCACCACCGCCACCGCGTCGTGGTCACCGCGCCGGCCGCTCAGCACGTCCTGGCGCTCGCTGATCCGGTCGATCGCTCGCAGCCGGTCACGGAAGCGGGCCGCCAGCTCGTAGTCGAGGCCCTTGGCGGCCTCGGCCATCTGCTCGCGCAGCTCGTCGGCGAGCGCCGTGCTGCGTCCCTCCATGAAGATCTCGACCTGCTCCAGCAGGCGGGCGTAGCCGGCCTCGTCAATGCGCCCCTCGCAGGGGCCGCTGCAGCGCCGGATGTGATAGTCGAGGCAGACCCTGCCTCTCCGGAAGAGCTCGTCGCCGCAGGTGCGGAAGGGGAAGATGGTGCGCAGCGAGCGCACCGTGGTCCGCAGCGACTGGGCGCTGGTGTATGGGCCGTAGTAGCGCGCCCCGTCGCGCTGCACCTTCCGGGTGTAGTAGGGCCGGGGAAAGAGCGTCGCCCGCTGCCCGGCCTCCCCCCGCGGAGCCCTCAGCTTCTCGCGGGCCGTGCCCGGGGCGTGGGCCTCCGGCGTGCCCGGCTTGGGGATCTTGAGGTACAGGTAGTTCTTGTCATCCTTGAGCCGAACGTTGAAGCGCGGCCGGTGGCGCTTGATCAGGGTGTTCTCCAGGATCAGCGCCTCGCGCGGGCTGGCGCACGCGATCACCTCGAAGTCGAACACTCCCTCGACCAGGCGGCGGGTGCGGTCGGGGAGGCTGAGGATCCCGGTGAAGTAGGAGCGAAGCCGGTTCTGGAGCACGGCCGCCTTGCCGACGTAGGCGACCCGGCCGGCCAGGTCGCGCATGACGTAGACGCCCGGCCCCTGGGGGGCGGCGCGGAGCCGCTCCTTGAGGAGGTCGGGGTTGTCGATCAGCCGTGCCTGGCGCGCCGGGGTGGTCACCGGCTCACTGTATCGCCGGAGGGCGCAGCGGGCGGGGCCCGAGGGCGCACGAAAACACCCCGTGGGGTGCCTCCGTACTTCGCCCTACCGGCCGCTCGCACTGCCGGTGCCGCCCCTGGCTCAGTAGTAGTAGCGACGGCCTCCGACCGCGTGTCCCATGGCGCCGAGGAGCCAGAGGATGAGCCCGATGACGAGCAGGACCACGCCAATCGTCCACAGCGGCGCAACGCCCGTGACAAAGCCGAGGATCATCAGGATGACGCCCAGGATGATCATGTCTCCCACACCTGCATCTCAGCCATTTGGGCCTCCTTCGCGCGGACCCGAGCCCACCGATGCGGTGGCGCCGGGTGATCCTCAATCTCCACCAAGGGCCGCAACAACCGCAGCAAGAAGAGGGCCGCGCTCCGACCTGTGACCGCGGGGTCGAGCCGGACCACCGGGTCAGCATCCACGCCGGCGCCCAGCGCGGCACCGACGGCGCCCGATGTGACGGCGTACGTCGCCATGGAGAACGGGGACGTCGTCGCGTTCTCTGGTCGAGCACGGATGCCGGCTACCAGGCGGTGGCCATCAGACCCGACGGCAGCACGGCGGCGCTGGTTTCCATGGCCTCGGTCTCCAGCCCGGGCGGACTGACCCTGGTGAGCGTTGCGACCAGCCGGACCATCGGCTCCATCCCCCTGCAGGGCGGGCCGCTCGCGGTCGTGTTCGCCCCCTCAGGGAGCTCCTGAGCTCCCGCCCTCCGCGGCCTCCAGCTCCTCCAGGAACGTCGCCTCGTCGATCACTCGAACCCCCAGCCGCTGCGCCTTCTCCAGCTTGGTGCCCGCGCCGGGGCCGGCGACCACGGTGTGGGTCTTACGGCTCACGCTGGAGCCGGGGTTGCCGCCGAGGCGGCGGATGCGCTCCTCGGCGTCGGGGCGCGGCATCGCCGTGAGCGACCCGGTGAGCACCCAGGTCTGTCCGGTCCACGGCCCCTCCCCCGCCACCGGCGCGGGCTCGGCCTCGACCCCCACCTCGGCAAGCTTGGCGAGCAGCTTCCGGCCGTCCTCGCCGTGGAACCAGCGGGAGACCGCCGCGGCGACGGTGGGGCCGATCCCCTCCACCTCCACCAGGTCCTCTTCGCTCGCCTCCGCCAGCCGCACCAGGGAGCGGAAGTGGGTGGCGAGCACCAGCGCGGTGTGCTCACCGACATGGGGCACGCCGAGGGCGTTGATCAGCCGGTGCAGGGGCACCCGGCGGCGGGCGGCGATGCTCGCGATCAGGTTGTCCGCGGAGCGGTCGGCGAAGCGCTCCAGCGTCAGCACCTGCTCTCTGGTCAGGCGGAAGAAGTCGGCGGCATCCTCGACGTAGCCGGCCTCGATCAGCGCGGCGATGACCATCGGACCCATCCCCTCTATGTCCAGGGACGAGCGACCGGCGAAGTGGATGAGCCGCTCCCAGCGCTGCGCGGGACAGAGGGGATTGAGACAGCGGCGGGCGACCTCCCCCTCCTCGCGGACCAGCTCCGAGCCGCACACCGGGCAGCGGGTGGGGGCGGTCCAGGGCTGTACATCCGCCGGGCGCTTCTCCAGCACCACCCGCTCGATCTCGGGGATGACGTCGCCCGCCTTGTGGACGAGCACGGTGTCGCCGACCCGCACGTCCTTGCGAGCCACCTCGTCCTCGTTGTGGAGGGTGCAGCGCTGCACCGTCGAGCCGGCGATGAGCACCGGCTCCAGGGCGGCCACCGGGGTGCAGGTCCCGGTCCGGCCGACGTTGACGAAGATGTCGAGCACCCGGGTCTCGCGCTCCTCGGGGGGGAACTTGTAGGCGATCGCCCAGCGGGGCGAGCGGGAGACCGCTCCCAGCTCGGCCTGGATCTCGCGCAGGTCCACCTTGATGACCACCCCGTCGGTCTCGTAGTCGAGCTCATGGCGGGCGTCCTGCCAGTGCTCCAGGTAGGCGGCGATCTCGTCGCCGCTCACCTCTCGCCAGTTGGGGTTGACGCGGAATCCCATCTCCCCCAGCAGCCTCAGCACCTCGGACTGGGACCGGGTCGGGCCCGGCGGGTCCAGGTGGTACATGAACGTCTGCAGACCCCGGCTGGCCGTCACCGTCGGATCGAGCTGGCGCACCGCCCCCGCCGCGGCGTTGCGCGGGTTGGCGTAGGTCGGCTTGCCCTGCTCCTCCAGCTGCTCGTTGAGCGCGGCGAAGCTCTGCTTGGGCATGTAGACCTCGCCGCGCACCTCGAACTCCGCGGGCATTCCCTCAGGGACCCTGCGCAGCCGGAACGGGATCGACTTGATGGTGCGGACGTTGGCGGTGACGTCCTCGCCCTCGACGCCGTCGCCCCGGGTCGCCCCCGAGACCAGCTCGCCGTCGCGGTAGGTGAGCGACATCGCCAGGCCGTCGATCTTCAGCTCGCAGACGAAGCGGTCGACGCCCTGAACCACCCGCTGGATCCGCTTGCGGAAGGCCTCGACCTCCTCCTGGGAGAAGGCGTTGGAGAGGGAGAGCATGGGGGTGCGGTGACGGAACTTGATGAAGGCTCCGGCAGGGGCGCCGCCGACCCGCTGGGTGGGCGAATCCGGCGTCTGCAGCTCGGGGTGGCGGGCCTCCAGTTCGAGCAGCTCGCGGAACATCCGGTCGTACTCGGCGTCGCTGATCTCGGGACGGTCGGCGACGTAGTAGAGGTGGCCGTGGTGCTCCAGCTCCGCCCTCAGCTCGGCGGCGCGCCGGCGGGCCTCGTCGGGGATCCCCCCGCCCGTGGTCTCGGTCATCTGTCCATCGCTCCTGACATGGCAGGTCTCGGCCCGATTATGCGCAGGCCGCGGGTCCGGCCCCGCCGGTCCGGCCTGCTACCTTTTCCTTCCATGGCCCGCACCTCGGCATTCCTCGATCCGCGCCTCAGCCAGTACCTGGTCGCCCACGCCCAGCCGCACGACCCGCTGCTGGACGAGCTGGCCGCCGAGACCCAGCGGAGCTGGGGGGAGCTGGACATGCAGGTGAGCCCCGACGAGGGCGCCCTGCTCCGCCTTCTGGTCCGGGCGTGCCGGGCCCGGCACGCGATCGAGCTGGGCACGTTCACGGGCTACTCGTCCATCTGCATCGCCCACGGGCTCGCCCCGGGGGGACGGCTGCTCTGCCTCGACGTGAGCACCGAGTGGACCGACGTCGCCCGCCGCTACTGGGAGCGGGCGGGTCTCGCGGGCCGCATCGAGCTGCACCTGGGACCGGCGCTCCGGATCATCCCCGGCCTGCCCGCGGAGCCCCGCTTCGACTTCGCCTTCATCGACGCCGAGAAGAGCGAGTACATCGCCTACTACGAGGCCCTGGTGCCGCGGATGTCACCCGGCGGCCTGATCGCCGTGGACAACGTGCTCCGGCATGGGACGGTGTTCGGGCTGGGCATGGCGGACCAGCGGACCGCGCTCGCCCGCGAGTTCAACGACCACGTGCTCGCCGACCCCCGGACCGAGTCGGTGATCCTGCCCGTCGCGGATGGATTGAGCCTGATCGCGGTCCCCGGCGGGAGCTAGGCGGGGCGGAATCCGACCCCTCCTCGGAGGCGAACCCTCAGCCCTCGGCGGGGAAGAGCTTGGCGTCGGCGACCGCGAAGATCTTCATCCCCGCCTCGTCGAAGCGGATCACCACCTCCTCGCCGGCGCGGGTCATGGTGCTCTTGAGGATGGTGCCGGTCCCGTACTTGGGGTGCTGGACGCGCATCCCCTGCGCGTAGCGCTGGGGGGCGACCTCGACGGGATTAGCCCGCACCGCGTGGGCGTGGATGGCCTCGCGGACCGCCCCCGGCTGGCGCGGAGCGGTGAGCGGGGGCCCACCCGGCCGGCGCACCACCTGGAGCATCTCGGGCGGGATGTCGGCGAGGAAGCGGGACGCCTGGGAGAGCTGGCCGCTCCCGTACAGGTGGCGGCGGAAGGCGTGGAGGAGGTACAGGCGGCTCTGGGCGCGGGTCACCCCGACGTAGACCAGGCGGCGCTCCTCGGCGATCCCCTCATCGCCCTCCTCCAGCGCCCGGACGTGGGGGAGAAGCCCCTCCTCCATCCCGCAGAGGAAGACGACCGGGAACTCCAGGCCCTTGACCTGGTGGAGGGTGATCAGGGTCACTCCGCTCCTGCTCTCGTCCAGGCTGTCGACGTCGGAGACCAGAGCGACGTTCTCCAGGAACTGGTGGAGGCCGTCGGGAGGGGGTACGTCCGCGTACTCCCCCGCGTAGCCGATGAGCTCGGTGACGTTGGCCCAGCGCTCCTCCCCCTCGGGGGTGCCGTCGCGGAGCATGGACTGGTACCCGCTCTCCGCGACGATCGTCTCCAGGAGCCGGGGGACGGGCAGGCGTGCGCTCAGGTCGCCGAAACGAGCCACCAGGTCAGCGAAGGCGGAGAGCGCCTGGCGGGCGGCGGCACCCAGCTCCGCCTCCTCGCCGAGCAGGGGCACGGCCTCGAAGGGCGAGATCCGGCGCTTGCGGGCGATCCGCTCCAGCTCGGCGACGCTTCGCTCCCCGATCTTGCGCCGGGGGACGTTGACGATCCGCCCGAATGCCACCGGGTCGCGCGGGTTGGCGACCAGGCGCAGGTAGGCGAGGACGTCCTTGACCTCCTTGCGCTCGTAGAAGCGAAGGCCGCCCACCAGACGGTAGGGGATGCCGCGACGGAGCAGGACGTCCTCGAAGGCGCGCGACTGGGCATTGGTCCGGTAGAGCACGGCGCAGTCGGAGAGCGAGTACTCCCCGCTGCCGATCAGCCTCTCGATCTCCTGGCAGACGGTGAGCGCCTCCTCCTGCTCGTCGTAGACCGGGATGAGCCGGACCGGCTCCCCCCCGCTGCGCTCGGTCCAGAGCCGCTTGGCGGCGCGCTCCTCGTTGAGCCGGATCACGGCATGGGCGGTGTCGAGGATGGGCTGGCTGGAGCGGTAGTTCTGCTCCAGGGTCACCACCCGGGCGTCCGGGAAGTCCTTCTGGAACTCGAGGATGTTGCGGATGTCGGCGCCCCTGAAGCGGTACACGGACTGATCGTCATCGCCCACAACGGTGAGGTTGCGGTGCGTTGCAGCCAGCATTGACACCATCAGGTACTGGGCGTGGTTGGTGTCCTGGTACTCGTCGACGAAGAGGTGGCTCCAGCGCCGGCGGTAGTGCTCCAGCACCGGGGGGACGTCCTGGAGCAGCCGGACGGTGCGCATCAGCAGGTCGTCGAAGTCCAGGGCCCCCGCCTCCCCCAGGGCCGTCTCGTAGGCGCGGTAGACACGGGCGGCCTCTCCCTCGAAGTACCCGGCGGCGCGTGAAGCATAGGCAGCGGCATCGAGCAGCTCGTTCTTGGCGGCGCTCACGGCGTGCACGACCTTGGAGGGGGCGATGCGCTTGTCGTCGAGGCCGATCGACTGCATCGCCCGCCGCATCGCCGCCAGCCGGTCGGCCTCGTCGTAGATCACGAAATTCGGGGGGATGCCGATGGCGTCGCCATCGCGGCGCAGGATGCGCGCGCCCACGGCGTGGAAGGTGCCCAGCCACATCCCGCTGACATCGGAGCCGAGCAGCTTCTCCACCCGGCCGCGCATCTCCTTGGCTGCCTTGTTGGTGAAGGTGACCGCGAGCACCTCCTGGGGGCGCACACCGCGGGCCGCGATCATGTAGGCGATGCGGTGGGTCAGCACGCGGGTCTTGCCGCTGCCCGCCCCCGCGAAGATCAGCAGCGGGCCGTCGGGCGCCTCCACCGCCTCGCGCTGGGCGGGGTTGAGGGCGGCGAGGAGGGCCTCGGGATCGGCTGGCACGGGCCGGATGATACGGGTGGGAGAGTGCGCCCCCGCTCTGCGTCCAGCCGTGACCCCGGCGGACCGGCGGACCCGCGGCACCTGCCGCATCCGGACCCGCGTCGCGGCCGGGAAACAGCCCGGCGAACACGCCAGGCGCGCCCACGACAACCGTGACGTGCATGTAGTGTCTCGCCCCGATGACCGACCCCCAAGAGCTCGGAGCCGAGGGCGCTCCGCCACCGGAGCCGCCGCCCAGCGACGCTTGGGGCTCAGTCCTCCCGGCAGCGGTGCCGCCCAGTGCCACGAGCGTGACGCTCCCGGCCACGACGCCACCCGCCGGGGGCCCTCACCGCCTGGGAGCTCGCCGGCTGGTCAGCCTGATCGTCGCCGGCCTGCTCATGGTCGTGGTCATCGGCTCGCTCGGTTTCTTCGTCGCCAACGATCTCGGGCTGCGGACCACGGTGCACAGCCTCACCGCCGAGCTGGGTTCGGCACGCGCCAGCGCCAGCGCGGACCAGCTGAAGATCACCGGGCAGCAGACGCAGCTGGGGGCGGATCAGTGGGCGATCTCGTCACTGAAGGCCCAGATCCCCACCCAACCCAACTTCATCGTCTCCGCCCAGGGATGGCAGGGTCCCTGCGGCGCGTACAGCTGCTATCCGGACGGCTCCTTCGTCAACACGGGACAGGCGGGGGAGGCGGTGGCGATCTTCAAGGTCACCGCCTCCTCCGGCTCCTCGGCCGGCAGCGTGCTCGCCACCTGCAGCGCCTCGCTCCCCATGACCCCCGAGAACGGCACGGCCGATGCCAGCTGCACAGCGTCGTCGGCGAACCTCAATCAGTACTTCGACGACGATCCGTCGGGGCAGGTCGGTCTCACGGTCAGCGTGCAGAACCCCTGAGGCGGGGGACCGGCTGAGGCGAGGGCCGGCTGCAGCGCGGGGTCAGGGCACCACTGCGATCGCCGGGGGCGGCGGTCAGATGGGCTGCGCGGGGGCCAGGATCTGGGCGGGCCACTCCGGGCCCTCGGACTCCGACCGGCCGTTGGCGGCGGTCGCCTCGACGTGACCACCGGCGAGCATCTCGGCAAGCCGGCGCGGGGTGCCCAGGGCCCAGCCCTGGCCCAGCACAGCGCCCAACCCCAGCATCCGGGTGCAGTCGGCCCTGGTCTCCAACCCCTCGGCGATGATCTCCCCGCCGAGGCTGCGGGCCACCTCGACCAGCCCCCGGATCACCGCCGCCGAGCCGGCGTCCTCAGCGGAGACGACCAGGCTCTTGGCGACCTTGATGAACTCGGGACGCACCACCGCGATGGCCTCGATGGTCGACAGACCCTCGCCGACGTCGTCCATGGCGAACCGGAAGCCAGCCCGGCGGTAGCGGGCGCAGGCCTCCGCGAAACGGCCGAAGCGGGTGATCTGCTCGTTGACCTCGAGGACGATCTGGGTGGGCTTGAGCGACGCGTCGGTGAGGTGCCCGAGGATGACCTCCAGGTCGCGGTCCGGGTCGGTGAAGGCGCCGACGCTGATGTTGATGAAGAGCGAGCCGCCCCGCGCCAGCAGCCGGTGACCACCGTTCATGGCCGCGACCTGGCAGAGCGTCTCCAGCTCGCGGGACACGCCCAGACGGCGGGCGGCGTGGAACATCCCCTCGACCTCGGTGTCGTTGGGGGCGCCGGTGGGGCGGGCCAGCGCCTCGTAGCCGATCAGGCGCCCGGTGGTGAGGTCGCGGATGGGTTGGTAGACGGATTCGATCTCGTGCCGGGCGACCAGGGCGGGGACGGACTCCAGCCAGCTCCGCGCGCGCGACCCGGCGCCCTCGTCAACCACCACGCGGCCGCCCCCCATCGCGCGCCCGGCGGCGGCGAGGGCGCGCAGGGCGCGGTTCATCAGGTCGTCGGCGAGCTCCTGGCGGTCCCAGATGGCGATCCCCACGCTGACCGTGCAGCCGGCGGGAAGGTCGCTCTCCACGTCACGGACCAGGTCGGTGACCCCGTGGGTGGTCAGCCCCTCCAGGACCAGGGCGAACTCGTCGTTGCCGACCCGGGCGAGGTAGGCGAGGCCGGGCGTATCGGTATCGCTGCGCAGGGTGAAGCGGAGCACGGTGGCGACATCGGTCAGCAGCCGGTCGCCGGCGGTGTGCCCCCAGTCCTCGTTGAAGGCGCCGAACCTGTCCAGGTCGATGACCGCGATGGCGAGGGGGATCTCCCGGCGCGCCGCCGCGTCCAGGCGGCGGGGCAGCTCGGTGTAGAGGGCCCGGCGATTGGGACAGGTGGTCAGGAAGTCGGTGTAGGCCACCGACGCGAACCGGGCCTGGTCGGCGCCGTGCCCGCTCAGGGCCCGGATCGCGAGGGCCGCGGCGATCGCCGCCAGGGTGGCCACGGCGATGTAGGGGTCCCCGCCGGTCGCCAGCTCCACCGTGCAGTCCACCACCGCCAGGGCGATCCCGACGGCCACGGCTGCGTTCCCGTGACGGAGCGCCAGCCACGCCAGGGGGAAGACCAGGAGGGTGGCGACGTCGACCGCCCGGATGCGAAAGGCCAGCTGGGCGCCGAGCACGAGGAGGATGGCGACCCAGGCACCGGCCGCCTGGCGGGGGCGGGGGACGCGCTCCAGGGGGAGCACGGTGGCCAGGGCGGCGAGGACCGCGAGCGCTCCGGGGACGGCCAGGAGGGCGTCGTCACGGGAGCTCTGGAACCAGATGTCGACCAGCAGGAGGATCGCAGCGACGATCAGCCAGGCCGCCAGCGCCCCGCGGACGGCGAGCCGGTCGGGGCGCTGGGAGGCGGCCGAGTAGGGCGGTGCGAGGTGCAGAGACCCTCCTTCGAACACGACGCGGTCAGAGTAACGGTGACGCCCGTGTCACAGAGAACGAACAGGTCGCGTCCCGGTCACGGTTCCTGCACCGCCATCGGAACCGGAGCGCCCGGATCGCACACGGGCTCAGGCGAGCCGGCGGAGGATGCAGAAGGGGGTCTGCTCGGCGGTCTGGCCCATGGGGTTGTCGGCGAGCACCTGGACGACCACCCCGCGGTCCACCCCCGGGGTCGCACCCAGGACGTCGGCGGCCAGGTCGTTGGTGTCGACCACCGCCACCCCTATGCCGGTGCCCGCGCGCTCGCTGAGCTCCCTGCCCATCCGCTCGGCCACCGCGTCGGGATCCTTGGGGGCCTTGCTGGCATGGGTGTTGTAGGGGGGCAGGGTGTACGCGGTCGGTCCGTCGATGGCGGAGACCCGCGATCCCGCCACCCTGTAGAAGACGCCCCGGACGCCGAAGGGCCTGGTCACCGCCGCGCAGCCGGCGGCGACCAGGATCCGCGGAGCCCCCGCCTCCTCCAGGGCCAGCTGCATGGTCTGGGGGCGCCCCAGGCCGATCCCGATCGGGACCCTGCTGACGAAGCGGGAGAGCAGCCGGGCCAGGGGCGTCACCCGGATCTCGTCCATGGGGTAGGAGCGCCCCTGGGTGATGGCGACCACCTTCTCACTCATGGCCAGGACGTCACCGGGCTGCAGGTCGATGCCGGAGGCCCGCGCCGTGTCCAGGGCCGCCCCCACCGCCCCGCCCAGGTCGTCACGGTTGCGGACAAGCTCGGCACGAACCGGGATGCGCGCCCAGCTCTCGCCGCCGCGCCGGATGATGAGATGGCGCCCTGGATTGGGGTGGGCGGTGGCCACCAGGTCCTCGGCGCCGAGCCTCCGGGCCGCTCCCTGGTCGGCGTGGGCGGTGAAGCCCCCACCGGGGGCCGCGGCGGTGCCGTGGGGCGCCCCCTCGAAGTACACGCGCAGCCAGAGCTCGACGTTGACCGCGCGCCAGAAGAAGAGCGACTCCTCGCTGCCCCCGGTGCAGGCGACGCGGAAGGCCTCCGCAACCGCTCCGGCGTCCCAATAGGGGCGCGACTGGAATGACGGCGACCGCATCAGCGACTGGATCGCGGCGCGCTGCTGACGGAACCAGCGGAACTCGGGGGTGGTGAAGCCGATCTTGCGGCGGCGGGTGCGCACCACCTCGGGCAGGATCCCCCGCATCGCCTCGCGCAGGATGCGCCGCGACCAACCCCCCGAGACGATCGCCGATGCCGGGAGCCGGAGGATCCATTCGACCAGCTCCTGGTCGAGGAAGGGCAGCCGCGACTCCATGGAGTGGGCCATCGAGTTGCGGTCCTCGTAGCGGAGCAGCGAGGGCAGCGAGAAGGTGGTGAGGTCCTGGAGCAGCCGCTTCTTGAGGTCGTCCTGGGACCGGGGGTCGGCGGGCCGCCGTTTGCCGCTCGTCCACTCGGCGCGCAGCAGGGAGGCGACGTCCACCCGGTGGCGTCCCTCCCAGAGGCGGCGGCGGGCCAGCCGCCCGACGGTGTCACGCGCCCTGGCCGACTCCACCGCAAACTCCGCATAGCGGTGCTCGCGGAGCAGCTGGCGCAGGTACACGTACTGGTAGGGGACGTAGCCGCCGAGCAGCTCATCACCGGCCTGGCCGTCGAGGAGCACCGTCACCTTCTCGCTGGCGGCGCGCATCACCGACCACATGGCGTAGGGAGCGGTGGTGATCATCGGTTCCTCGGCGTGCCACACCCAGGTCTCCAGCTCCCCGAGCCACTGCTCCGAGGTCGGCTGCACCCAGGTGGGGTCGGCCGAGGTGACCTCCAGCACCGCCTGCACGTAGCGGCGCTCGTCGATGGGGTCGCCGGGGAAGACCGCCGAGAAGGTCTTGAGACGGTCGCCCAAGGAGACGGAGTCGGGCACGTGCTGGGCGAGCAGCCGGTCCATGACGCAGACGATCGAGGACGAATCCAACCCGCCTGACAGGCAGGTGCCGACGGGAACGTCGGCGACCAGGCGGCGCTCCACCGCCCGGGTGAAGAGGCGGAGGAACTCCTGGGGGTCGGGGTCGGCGTCCTCGCTCAGCTTCGGCGTCCAGTAGCGGGTCTCGCGGATGCCGTCCGCGTCCACCGTGACGTAGGCGCCGGCCGCCACCTGGCGGATCCCGGCGAAGAAGGTGAGGTCGTTGTGGTCATAGAGGCCGAAGCGCAGGTACTCGTACAGCTGCTGCTCGTCCACCCGGCGCGGAAAGGTCGGGTCCTCGAGGATCGCCTTGATCTCCGAGGCGAAGACCACGCGGCCCCCGTTCTCATCCTCGCCACCGTGCTCCGCGTAGAACAGCGGCTTGATGCCGAAGTGATCGCGGCAGAGGATGAGCCGCGGTTCGGCGCCGCGGGTGTCGAGGAGGGCGATGGCCCACATGCCGTTGAAGCGCTGGAACGCCGCCGGGCCCCACTGCGCATAGGCGTGGAGGGCGACCTCGGCGTCGCACTTAGTGGTGAAGCTCCGGCCCTGCGCCTCCAGCTCGCTGCGCAGCTCGCGGTAGTTGTAGATCTCGCCGTTGTAGACGAGGTGCAGCCGGCCGCCGTCCGTGGACATCGGCTGGGCTCCGGTGTCGAGGTCGATGATGGCGAGCCGGCGGAAGCCGAGCGACGCGGCGTCGCTCTCGAAGAAGCCGTCGTCGTCGGGGCCGCGATGGCGGAGCGACGCCGCCATGGCCCGGAGAAGGTGGGGGTCGCGGCGGCCGGTGAAGCCGCAGATGCCGCACACAGAACCCGGCCTCAGCCCAGCTCGGAGCGCTCGCCGCCGAGGCCGAGCGCGGCCCCGTCCGCCGCGGCCGGGGGCCTGCGGTCCGCGTCGGGGGCGCGACGCTCCCAGAGAAGCAGGTCCCCGTCCTCGCCGCGGCGCCGGCCAAGCCGGCGGAACCCCGACTTCTCCAGCACCCGAGCCGATGCCGCATTGGTCTCCAGGCACTCGGCGGTGACCCTCCTCACCTCGGGCTGGCCGAGGGCCCAGGCCACCATGGCGGCGGCCATCTCGGCCGCATAGCCGCGGCGGCGCTGCGATTGGTTGACCGCGTACCCGATCTCGACCGTGCCGGTCGCGTCAGGACGGGCCTTGAACCCCATGCTGCCCACCGCCAGCCGGTCCTCCCGCCGGACCACGACGCCGTCACACCAGGGCCCGGGGTCGGGAAGGCGCTCGCGACGGCCGATCCAGATGGGCAGCATGATCAGCGCATCCGCTCCCGGCCACTCCGCCGGGAAGTGGACCGTGAGATTGCCGGAGGGGGTGTCCTCGACGCGCCCGACCCTGATGTCGGCGACGAAGTCGGCGCGCTCCAGGCGCTCGCGCATCACCGCGACCGGGGTCGGGGCCAGGAGCAGGCGGGGGGTCACCACGGTCAGCACGCGGGCAACTGTAAGCGTGCGCGGCCGCGCCGCGCACCCCTCATGCGGCGCGGAAAGGCCTGGTGCGGGAGGGCGGCCGGGCGTTCCGGAGGTCAGAAGTCCATGTCGTCGTCGTCGCCGCCGAAGCCGCCCCCACCCCCGAAGCCGCCGCCACCTCCGAAGCCGCCGCCCCCGCCACCGTGGGAGTGACCGTGACCGCCCTCCTCGTCCTCCTCGGGCTCGGGAGCGTCGGCGATCAGGGCCTCGGTGGTCATGATCATGCAGGCGATCGAGACCGCCGAGGACAGCGCGGTGGTCACGACCTTGGTGGGGTCGATGATCCCCCGCTCGACGAGGTTGCCGTACTCCTCGGTGGTGACGTCGAAGCCCTCGTCACCGGTCAGCTCGGAGACCTTGTTGACGACGACGGCGCCCTCCAGACCGGCGTTGGCCGCCAGCACCTTCAGGGGCGCCGTCAGCGCCGTGCGGACCACCCGCGCCCCGGCAAGGGCGTCCCCCTCCAGGGTGAGCGCGTCCACCGCCTCGCGGGCCCGGATCAGGGAGACCCCACCGCCGGCCACGCATCCCTCCTCGAGGGCGGCCCGGGTGGCGTGCAGGGCGTCCTCGACGCGCGCCTTGCGCTCCTTCATCGCCACCTCGGTGGCGGCGCCGACCTTGATGACGGCGACGCCTCCGACCAGGCGGGCGAGCCGCTCCTGGAGCTTCTCGCGATCCCAGTCCGACTCCGTCTCCTCGACCTGCAGGCGGATCTCCTCCGAGCGGGCGTCGATCGCCTTGCGATCGCCGCCCCCGCCGACCACGGTGGTGTCGTCCTTGGTGACCGTGACCCGGTCGGCGCTGCCCAGGTGGCGCGCGGTGACCGACTCGAGCCGCACTCCCACCTCCTCGCTGACCACGGTGGCCCCGGTGAGGACGGCGAGATCCTGGAGCATGGCCTTGCGGCGGTCACCGAAGCCGGGAGCCTTGATCGCCACGGCGCTCAGGGTCCCCCGCATGCGGTTGACGACCAGGGTGGCCAGGGCCTCGGCGGTCACGTCCTCGGCAACGATGAGCAGGGGCCGCTTGGCCGCGGCCACCAGCTCGAGCGCTGGGAGCAGGTCCCGAACCGCGCTGATCTTGGCGTCGGTGATCAGGATGGCCGGGTGGCTGAGCTCGGCGATCATCTCCTTCTGGTCGGTGACCAGGTACGCGGAGACGTAGCCACGGTCGAGCTGCATCCCCTCCACCACCTCCACGGTGGTCTCGATGCCGTCGGCGGACTCCACCGAGACGACCCCCTCCTTGCCGACCTTGGCAAAGGCGTCGGCGAGCATCTCCCCGATCTCCGGGTCGCCCGCGCTGATGGTGGCGATCCGGCGGATATCCTCGTTGGTGTCGACCGGATGGGAACGCTGCCGGATCGACGCCTCGGCGGCGGCGGCTGCGGCCAGCATCCCCTGGCGGAGCTCGACCGGGAAGGCGCCGGCGGCCAGCAGGCGCAGCCCCTCGACGATCATCGAGCGGCTGAGCACGGTGGCGGTGGTGGTGCCGTCACCGGCGAGGTCGTTGGTCTTGACCGCGACCTCACGGAGGAGCTGGGCTCCCATGTTCTGGAAGTGGTCCTTGAAGTCGAGGTCGCGGGCGATGGTGACCCCGTCGCTGGTGACCAGCGGCGACCCGAACTTCTTGTCCAGGACCACCGACCGGCCTCGCGGCCCCAGCGTCACCGACACCGCGTCGGCGACCGCGTCCACCCCCTGGCGGAGCAGCTGCCTCGCCTCGGTGTCGAATCGAAGTTGCTTAGCAGGCATGCTCTCTCAGCTCCTCTGACGGCGAACGGCGGCGCGCCCGCCGAGCGGGTCGCTCCGCCATCACAGCACGCGACCTGATGGTGGCCGGCTCAGGCTTTGCCGTTGCCCTGGACGACGGCGAGGATGTCCTTCTCGGAGAGGATGAGGTAGTCGACCTCGTCGATCTTCACCTCGCTGCCGGCGTACTTTGCGTACATGACCCGGTCGCCGACGGCCACGTCGAGCTTGATCCGCTCGCCGGTGCGCTCGTTGTAGCGGCCGTTGCCCACCGCCTCGATGATCCCCTCCTGGGGCTTCTCCTTGGCGGTGTCGGGCAGGACGATGCCGCTCTTGGTGACCTCCTCGCGCTCGACGGGCTTGATGACGACGCGATCGGCCAGGGGGCGAAGCTTCAAGGCCACGGTGCGACCTCCACTTTTTAGCACTCGGGACGGGTGACTGCTAACACTCTAGCGAAACGACTGCCAGGACCGCAACTGCCCGGACCCGTCTCAGCCGGAGGGCCGGCGCGGCCACGAGTGGACGGGGCCGTCGACCCAGACCATGACCCGGGCACCGGGCTCGAGGCGGACGTCCCCGAGGACACGCGCGAGCAGCGGGACCGGGGGTTCGCCCTCGGTGACCACCCTCACCACCGCGTCGTGGCCGTGGAAGCCGGTCTCGACCACCCGGGCGGCCACCCCGGGGGCCGCCTCCTCGACGAGACGGACGCGGAGCTGCTCGGGGCGGACCAGGAGCGTGACCGGGGAGCCGGCGGGCGCGTGCCCGTCGCGGAGCGCCAGGCGGCCGAAGCGGGTCTCCGCCGAGGCGCCGTCCGACGTCCCCTCGATCAGGTTCGCCTCGCCGACGAAGCCGGCCAGCTCGGGATCGACGGGAGCGTCGTAGAGGTCGCGGGGGCCGGCGACCTGGGCGATGACCCCATCGCGGATCACGGCCACCATGTCGGCGAGGGAGAGCGCCTCCTCCTGATCGTGGGTGACCAGCACCGCGGTCGCCCCTGACCTGCGCACCACGGATTGGACGTCGGCGCGCACGGACGCCCGCAGCCCGGCGTCCAGGGAGGCGAAGGGCTCGTCGAGCAGGACGATCCGGGGCCGGACGGCGAGCGCTCGGGCCAGGGCCACCCGCTGCTGCTGGCCGCCGGAGAGCTGGTGGGGGTAGCGGCGGGCGAGGCCGGCGAGCCCCACCAGCTCCAGCAGGTGGGCGACGACCACCTCGCGGGAGCGACCCCGGCGCAGGCCGAACCCGACGTTGCCCGCCACCGTGAGGTGGGGGAAGAGGCTCCCCTCCTGGGAGACGTAGCCGACGCGGCGGCGCTCCGCGGAGAGATGGTGGTGGTCATCGTCGAGGATCGCGCCGCCGACCGCGACCACCCCCCGGTCGGGGCGCTCGAAACCGGCCAGGATCCGGAGCAGCGTGGTCTTGCCGCTCCCGGAGGCGCCCAGCACCGCCGCGAAGGCGCCCTCGGGGACGGTGAGGTCGACCCCCTTGAGGACCGCGTGGGACCCGAAGGCCTTGTGGAGGTCGGTGACGGTGAGGCCGTCGCGGGTGTCGCTCACTCAGGTGGCGGCGCTGCGACCGGGGAGCCGGTCGAAGTAGCGGGCGAGCACGTAGCTGGGGACGGCGGCGATGGCCATGATGACCAGCGCGAAGGGGGCGGCCTGCCCGTACGCCAGGTTCTGCTGGTAGGCCCAGAACTGGGTGGCGAGGGTCTGGACACCGGTGGGCACCAGGACCAGAGTCGCCGTCAGCTCGGTGGCGCAGGCGAGGAAGACCAGGCAGAAGCTGGCGGCGAGCCCCGGGCCGACGAGGGGAAGGGTCACCCGCCAGAACACCTCCGGCGCGGGCCGGCCCAGGGATCGCGCCGCCTCCTCCAGGGCGACCGGCGCGTGCGCCACCGAGGCCCGGACCCCGACCAGGGCGAGGGGGAAGAAGAGGATGGCGTAGGCGGCGATGAGCAGTGCCGAGGTCTGGTAGGCGAACCCGCCCGCGTAGCGCTCGGCGAAGTAGCTGAGCGCGAGAGCGATCACCAGTCCGGGCATGGCCAGGACAAGATAGGTGCTGCGCTCGAGCAGCCGCCCGCCCCGGCTGACGTGGCGCACCGCCAGCAGCGCCACCGGCACCGCCAGCAGGGTGGCCACGGCCGCGGCCGCCGCGCTGTAGAGCGCCGTGTAGACACCCGCCGCCAGGATCGAGACGCCGGTGAGGGTGGGGGCGCCACTCTCGAGCATCCAGTAGACGCTGGCGCCGACCGGCACGCCGAGGGCGAGGGCGACCAGCAGGAGGAGTGCCGCCTCGACGGGAAGGGTGGCCTGGCCCAGCCGGTGGCGGCGGGGAACCCGCTGGGCGAGGGCGCCGGTGCGCTGCGCCCGGCCCCTCCCCCGGGCGGGGAGCTCGCCGGCCAGGATCACGCCGCCGAGCACGACCAGGACCAGCGAGAGCGCGGACGCGGTCGGCACGTTGAACGAGACCTGGAACTCCGTGAAGATCTCGGTGGTGAAGGTCTGGTAGCCGAGTATCTCGAAGGCCCCGTACTCGGCGAGGATGACCAGGGCGACCAGGACGCAGCCGCCGAGGATGGCCCCACGCGCCTGGCCCACGGTCACCCGAAGGAAGGCGCGGAAGCGCCCCAGCCCCAGGCTGCGGGCGGTGTCCTCGAGGCCAGGGTCGGCGCTGCGCAGGCTGGCCGCCACCGGCAGGTGGACCAGCGGGTAGACGCCCAGGGTCATCACCAGCACCGCGCCCTGGAAGCCCTGGACCCAGGTGAAGATCGACGACCAGCCGAAGCTGATCACGAAGTCGGGGATGGCGAAGGGGACCACGACCAGGACCGCCCAGAGCCGGCGGCCGGGAAGGTCGGTGCACTCCACGCACCACGCCGTCAGGGTGCCGATCACGGCGCAGAGGGCGGTGACCACGACCGTGAGCCGGACCGTGTTCCAGAGCAGGCTCGCGGTGAGCGGCCGCCAGATGAGGTGGGCGATGGTGCCGACCCCGGCTCCGCTCGCCTCGATGAGCAGGAAGACGAGCGGCGACAGCAGCAGGGCGGCAACCGCCAGGCTCATGCCGGTCAGCAGCCCGGGCGGCCGGCCGCGGCGCGCGGGCACGCTGGGGACGGCCGGCAGCGGCCGCTCGGCGGCGGCCCCGGTCGCGGTCACCCCCTGCGCCGTCCCGGGCGGCGCCGCGCGATCGCGCCACTCACAGGAGACCGGCCTGCTGGAGCAGCGAGATCGCCTCGGATCCGTCCCCCAGCTCGGGGATGGTGATGGAGTTCGGCTGCAGCTGGTCGAAGGGCGTCTCCGGCTGCACCGACGCAATCCCCGAGGCGATCGGGTACTCGAAGCTGGTCGAGCGGGCGATGATCCCCTGTCCCTGCTGGGAGACGAGGAAGGCGAGGAACCTCTGGGCGGCCGCCTGGTGGGTGCTCGACCTGAGCACCGCCGCGCCGGAGACGTCGAGGACGTAACCGGGGTCGTGGGGAGCGAAGTAGGTGATCTTGGAGTGCACCCTGGAGTCGCCGACCTCGGACGCCAGGCGGTACCAGTAGTACTGGTTGACGACGCCGAAGGCCACCTCCCCCCGGTTCACCTCGTTGGTGATGGTCTCGTTGTCGGGGTAGATGTGAGTGCCGGCATTGGCCTTGATCCCCTCCAGCCAGGAGAGTGCCGCGGCGGTGCCGTATGCGCGCGCCACCGAGGTCACGATGGGCTGGAAATCCGTCTCCCCCGCGGCGAAGCCCAGCTCGCCCTGGTAGCGGGGATCGGCGAGCTCGAGGACGGTGGTGGGCAGCTGGCTCGCGGTGATCAGTGACGGGTTGTAGATGAGCACGCTGACCCGTGCGGAAATCCCCACCCAATCACCCTGGGGCGAGCTGTACCGGCTCGGCGTGTGGGCCAGCGTGGAGGGCTCGACGGCGGTCAGGAGGCCCTTGGACTGCAGGTACTCGAGGGCCGGGGAGTTCTCGGTGTAGATGACGTCGGCCGGTGAGCGCGACCCCTCGGTGACGATCTGGTCGGCAAGGGTGTCCTCGTCGTCGCTGCGCACGTTGACGGTTATCCCGGTGGCCTTCTCGAAGGCGCTGACCAGCGAGTCGGTCGTCTGCACGTGCTGCCCGTTGTAGAGGGTGATCGACTGCCCCGCGGAGCCACCGCAGGCCGAGAGCAGCCAGCCGGTCGCCATCACCGCGACCACCAGGGCGGCCCGGCGGCCGGGTGCGGAGAAGCGCGGCCTCACGACGTCACACCCGCGACGGCCACCGCGAGGGCGGCCGCGGAGGGCGCGCCCCCACTCTGGAGGGGAAGGCGCGCTGGAGTTGTCGGCATGCGGGCTCTCGTCTCCCGACGGGCTGCGTGCAACGATCGCCGCCGGCCGAGGCCCGTCCCCCGGTTGCGCGGCGGCTGAGGCGGCAGTTAGCTTAGTCTAAGCTAACTGAGCGGTGCAACCCAGACCGCCCGCGCGGCCCCGCGATCCACCTCGACCGGCGCCCCCTCGACCTCCAGGCCAAGGGCCGGGCCGGGGGAGCGCACCGTCACGATCCGTCCCGGGGTCACCCCGACCTCGTGGAGCAGGAGCAGGAGCTGAGGCGCCTCGTGCTCGGCCACCTCGGAGATCCGCACCACCGAGGCGCGCGCCCCCACGGGGAGCCGGTCGAGGCGGACCAGGCCGGGGGGCACCGTGCCGCGTCCGGGGATGGGGTTGCCGTGAGGACAGGTGCGGGGGTGGTCCAGGTGCCCGTCGAGGCGGTCCACGACCTCGTCGGAGATCCCATGGGCGAGGTGTGACGCCTCCCGGTCCCCGGCGGCCCAATCCAGCCCGAGGACATCGACCAGCCAGCGCTCCAGGATGCGGTGGCGGCGGACCAGATCGGAGGCGGCCGTCTCGCCGCTCGGGGTCAGCGTGATGCTGCGGTCGCCGGCCAGCTCGACCCAGCCGTCCCGGGCCAGCCGCTGCAGGGTGACGGTGACCGTGGGGCGGCTCACACCCAGCCAGTCGGCGAGCCCACCGGGCCGCGCCACCTCCCCCTCGTGGGCGATGTAGTAGATCGCCTCCAGGTAGCGCGCGGCGGTCTCACGAAGGCGGCCGGCCTCGTGAGCGGGCGTGAGCAGCATGGCTCCGACGATGGTGACATCCCCTGTTCGCCCGCGGAAGGCGGTCTCAGGCGAACTCGGCCAGGCCGGGGTCGACGTCGAAGCCCTCGAGGTCGGGGCCGCGGAGGGTCAGCCGGTGCCAGCCGGCGGCGCCGATCATGGCGGCGTTGTCCGTGCAGAGGCGGAGCGGTGGGACCGAGACGTGCAGCCCGCTGAAGCGGTCCGCAACCCGGCCGGCCAGGGCCCGGTTGGCGGCGACGCCGCCGACCACGGCGACGGAGCGCGCCCCGGTCTCCTCCACCGCCGCCTCCAAACCGTCGACCAGCTGGCTGACCGCGGCGTCCTGGAAAGAGGCGGCCAGCGCATCGCGCACCTCGTCTCGGCGCGGGACGCCGTTGCCGTCGAGCTCGCCGGCGGGGAGGTCGCGGATCGCGTAGCGCACCGCGGTCTTGAGCCCGCTGAAGGAGAACGCGCCCTCGAGCCGGGTCCGGGGCAGGGGGAAGGCCCGCGCGTCACCCCGCAGAGCCGCCCTCTCCACCACCGGCCCGCCGGGGTACGGCAGTCCGAGCATGCGGGCGACCTTGTCGAAGGCCTCACCGACAGCGTCGTCGCGGGTGCTGGCAAGACGCCGGGCCTCGCCATGGCGGGAGAGCTCGATGGTGTCGGTGTGCCCGCCGCTCACCACCAGCGCCACGAAGGGCGGCTCCAGCTCCGGGTCCGCGAGCCAGGCCGAGTAGACGTGGCCGGCGAGGTGCGACACCCCGGTGATGGGCAGGCGGCGGGCCCGGGCGGCGGCCTGAGCGTAGGCGGCGCCGACCACCAGGCACCCGGCCAGCCCCGGGCCGCGGGTGACCGCCACCGCATCGACGGCCTCCCACCCACCCTCGACCCCGGCCAGCGCGGCGTCGACCACGGGGACGAGCATCTCCAGGTGGGCGCGCGCCGCCAGCTCGGGCACGACCCCCCCGTGCGGCGCGTGCAGCGCGATCTGCGACGACACCTCGCTGGAGAGGATCTGGCGTCCGTCGCGGACCACCGCCGCCGCAGTCTCGTCGCACGAGGTCTCGATGGCGAGTATGTTCATGCGAGGGTCGCCCGCAGGGCTCCGGTCCGGCGGGGAGCCCTCACGCCCGCGGGTAGGTGGCCGGCGGCGGCGGCCCCATGCCCATGATGTCGATGCCCTGGAGGATGTCGACGAACCTGCGCTTGAAGGCCGGCGCGTGCAGCGAGTCGCTCCACATCACCACCGCGTCCTCGCCGTTGTCGGTGTAGTAGCCACGACGGCGTCCGATCGCCTTGAAGCCGAAGCGCTCGTAGAGCCGGATCGCGTGGTCGTTGCTGGCCCTCACCTCCAGGGTGATCCAGCGCGCCCCCAGCTCGTAGCTGCGCTGCACCAGGGCGGCGAACATGCCCGTGCCCAGCCCCTGGTGCTGGCTCCCGGCGCGGACGCCGATGGTGGTGACGTGGGCCTCGTCGGCGACCTTCCACAGCCCCCCGTAGCCGATGATGGTGCCCGCCTCGCGGAGCACGTAATAGTGGGCCTGGTGGTTCTGGGAGAGCTCCGACGCATACGCGTTGCGAGGCCAGGGCGAGAGGAAGATCTCGCGCTCGATCTCCTGGACCGCGGGAATGTCGGAATGGCGCATCCGCTCGATGAGGAGGCGCGGCGCGACCTTCATCGCCGTCGATCATACCCGGGGTCGCATGGCCCGATTGCAACGGACTTCGACGGACGTCAATCGAGGTAGGTCGCGGCCAGTCCCGGGAGGGGGAGCGGAGGCCGGGCCAGCGCTGCCGGGATGGCGGCGGCCAGCGCCCGCTGCGGATCGCCACGGCGCAGCCCGGGGACGTCGAGGGCATCGAGGCTGACCGGCGCGGGCGGCCCGGCGGCCACCGCGGCGAGGCGGACTCGGCACGCGTCTCCGACCAGCTCCAGCCTCCCCTCACGACGCTGGAACCGGCCGGCATAGGCTCCACCGCGGCCGGCCTCGACGAGCGCCAGCATCTCCGTCTCGCCGTCCGGGGCCGCCCGCGCCACCACCTCGAGGCTGCTCACCCCGTGGAGGGGGATGCCCAGGGCGTGGACCAGGCCGAGGCCGGCGGCCATCCCGGCACGCAGGCCGGTGTAGGAGCCCGGGCCGGTGACCACGACGACCGCGTCGAGCCCTTCCGTTCCGAGCTCGAAGAGCGCACGGTCGAGCCAGGGGAGGGTCGCCACGCCGTCCCCGGTGCGGGCGGCCACCAGCTCGCCCCCGGGCAGGGCACGCACCGCGACCAGACGGCCGCGGCTGGCGGTGTCGATGGCCAGCACGCTGCCCGCAGCCGCGCCGCTCACGCCGATCTCACCGCCGCCCGCCAGGCGTCCAGGAGGCGAGCCGGAACCCGCTCGGAGGCCCGCGCGGCGAAGCTGCGCCGTTCGTCGCCCGCGATGTCGAGCGCCAGGTGCAGCGGCCCCCACGGCTCCAGGTCCGCGTAGCCGGCCCACTCGACCGCGGCGGGAGCGGTGTCGAGGAGGCCGTCCAGATCGAGAAGCCCGATCCCGGTCCCCGGGCCGAGCCGGTAGAGGTCCAGGTGGTGGAGGCGCGGAGGCGACCCGTAGACGTGGTGGAGGACGAAGGTCGGGCTCTTCACCAGCCCCGGGTCGATGCCCAGGCCGGCGGCGAGCCCGCGGACGAAGGCCGTCTTGCCCGCTCCCAGGGGCCCGTCGAGGGCGATCAGGTCCCCGGGTCGGAGGCCCGCGCCCAGCCGCGCGGCCAGGGCCTCGGTGGCCGCGACCGAGGTGGTGGTCAGGCCGTGGACCGGGTCGCTCACGGCTGCCGGAAGTGCCGGGAGGCGACGCCGGGGAGGGGCACCAGCTCGCCGCCGCGGCGGTCGCGCAGGCGCAGCCCGGACCCCTGGTCCAGCCGACCCACCACGTGCAGGGGCTCCAGCCCGGCCGGCCAGGCGGCGAGCAGCCCCTCCAGCCGGTCCGCGGCCACCGCCGCCACCAGCTCGAAGTCCTCGCCCCCGCCGAGGGCGGCATCGACCCAGCCGTCGCCGAGAAGGCTCTCGATGCCGGGATCGGCGGGGATGCTCTCCCGCCAGAGCTCGGCGCCGCAGCCGGAGGCCTCGGTGATCCGGCCCACGTCGACGATCAGCCCGTCGCTCAGATCGCCGGCGCACTCCACGCCCAGCTCGGAGAGCGCCCGGCCCTCGGCCAGACGGGCCCGGGGCCGGAGCTGGCGGTCCAGCCAGCGCTCCGCGTCCGCGCCGGAGGCGTCCAGTCCCTGGAGCAGCAGGTGCAGCCCGGCGGCCGCCCCGCCCAGGCTCCCGGTGACCACCAGGGCGTCGCCGGGCCGGCCCCGGTCGCGGCGGAGAGCGCGCCGCGGGTCGACCGTCCCCATGGCGGCGACGTCCACGACCAGGGGCCCGTCGATGGCGCTGACGTCACCGCCCGCGACCTGGCAGCCGGCGGCGGCGGCGGCGGCGCAGATGCCCTCCTGGATGCCCAGCAGGTCGGCCACCCCGGTGCTGCCCGGGGCGCAGAGCGTGACCAGGCAGAGGCGGGGGCGCGCTCCCATGGCGGCGATGTCGGAGAGCGCGACCGCGAGCGCGCGCCCCCCGAGGGTCCGCGGGTCGGTCCAGGGCCGCAGGAAGTCCTCGCCCTCGACGATGGCATCCTGGCTGAGGACGATCCCGGCACCGGCGGGCGGCTGCCAGACGGCCGCGTCGTCGCCGCTCCCGACCGTCAGGCGGGGATCGGGGCCCTGGCGCAGGGCGAGGGCGGTGAGCCGGCGGAGCAGCTCGGCCTCCCCGACCTCGGCGAGCGTCGGGCCGCCGCGGTCGAAACCCGGGCGCGGCGGGCCCACGACAGGATCCATTGCCCGCCAACTCTAGCCAGCCCGCCCTGGCCGGCTCCCCGTCACGCCACCGTCAGACCCGCGTTGCGCCGCCGGGGGGAAGATGCCACCGCGCCGGTGGCGGTGAACATCGTCCCTCCATCCCGCCTATCAAGTGATAGCGCGACTATCACATGGGGTTGACCTGGAGCGCTCCCGGTCGGTACAGTCCCGCGAGCTTGGTCTCGCGACCTGGCTCCGGAGGAGGTCGCGGGGTCGGCCAGCCGCAAGGGGAGAGAATATTGCGGGTCATCCGCAGGGTGTTCCCTGCCGTCTTGGTCGTGTTGCTGGTGGTGATGGGGCTGCCCAACGGTGCCGCACCCGTCCGCGCTGACACGACGGCGGAGCTCCAGGCCGAGCTGACCTCTCTCCTGCAGCAGCTGGCCGCCCTCAACTCGCAGCAGAACGCGGCCTCCAACCAGCTGGCCGTGTCGGAGGCCAGCTACAACGAGACCGCGGCCTCACTGCTCTCCGAGCAGGCGCAGCTAGACGCGCTGAACACCCAGCTCGCGACCCTCGGCTCCGAGATCACCGCCAACCAGCAGCAGGAGACCTCGGCACGCAACGCGCTGGCCACCCTGACCCGGGCCACCTACGAGAGCGTCTCCGGGGACACGGTGATGACCGCGGTGCTGAGTGCCAGGGACTTCACGTCGGCGATGCAGAACCTCTCCGGCGCCTCCAGCATCACCACCCAGATCGAGGGTCTGGAGAACACCCTTGCCAAGGACCAGAGCAACCTCGAGAGCGAGCAGAACCAGCTCCAGTCCGACTTCGCCCAGGCCTCGACACTGGAGAACCAGCTCTCCCTCGAGTCCAACGAGATGCTCACCGTCGTGTACGACCAGGACCAGATCGTGGCGACACTGGACGGTCCGGCGCGGGCGCTGGCGGCGCAGATCGCCACCATCGAGAGTGAGCTCGGCTACAACAACGTGGTGCCGAGCAGCACGAGCTGCAACAACACCTTCGCCTACGGCGACTGCACCTGGTACGTGGCCACCCGGCGCTGCATCCCCTGGGGCGGCAACGCCGACGCCTGGTACTACAACGCCGCCAAGCTCGGCTACCAGGAGGGCAACGTCCCGGAGGTGGGAGCGGTGGCGGTGTGGTGGCCGGGCGGCGGTGGGGCGAGCTGGGTCGGCCACGTCGCCTACGTCGAGGCGGTGGGACCCGGCCTGGCCGACGGCACCCTGGCGGGTGAGGCCCTGCTGCCTGGCCAGTTCGAGATCTCGGAGATGAACTGGGGCGGGTGGGACTCGGTCGACTACCGCATAGTGCAGAACGACCCCAGCGTGTTCCAGGGCTTCATCTACGGACCGGGCTGACCCTCCCGATCGGTCACGGCCAGGCGGGGCACGCGGCCTGAGAGGCCGGCGAGCACCTCGTAGCTGATCGTCCCGGCGGCGGCGCCGACCTCGTCGGCGCCGAGCCAGGCATCCCCCTGGCGGCCGAAGATGACCGCCTCGTCGCCCGCCCTCACACCCTCGACCGCCGAGACGTCGGCGGTGAGCTGGTCCATGCTGACCCGGCCGATGATCGGGCAGCGCCGCCCGCCCACCAGCACCGACCCCCGGTTGGACTGAGCTCGATGGACACCGTCGGCGTAGCCGGCGGCGATCGCCGCCACCCGCGTCTCCCGCTCCGCCACCCAGGTGCGCCCGTAGCCGGCGCTCCGCCCGCGCCGGAGCGTCTTGACCTGAGTCACCCGGGCCCGGAGGCTCATCGCCGGCCGCAGCTCGGCCTCGCCCTCCACACCCGCGGACACGTAGCCATAGAGGGCAATGCCGCAGCGGACCAGGTCGTGGCGGGTCTCCGGGATCCCCAGCGCCGCCGCGCTGTTGGCGGCGTGAAGGAGCAGCCCGGGCCAGCGGCGGCGCATCTCGCCCACCGCCACCAGGAAGACGGCATCCTGGCTGCGGGTGAACTCCGGATCGGCCTCGGCGTCGGCGAAGTGGGTGAAGGCGGCGACCGGCTCGACCCGGGCGCCGGCGCGCTCGACCGCCTCGACCAGATCGGGGACCGCGGCGGGAAGGGCTCCGAGGCGGCCCATGCCGCTGTCGACCTTGAGGTGGAGGCGGGCCGGGAGGGTGCCCGCCGCGGTGGCGGCAGCCTCGACCTGCCCGGGCTCCCAGACCGTGAGGTCGACGCCGGCCGCGATCAGCGCCGGGAGCTGGGTGGGCGGCGTCCAGCCGACCACGAGCACCCGGGCCCTGAGCCCCTCGGCGCGCAGCTGGAGCGCCTCCTCTGCCGACGAGACCCCGAGCCAGGTGGCGCCACCCTGGAGCGCCGCCGTGGCCGCGAGGACGGCGCCGTGGCCGTAGCCGTTGGCCTTGACCATGGCCATCAGCGCGACGCCGTCGCCGACCACCCGGCGGATCACCTCGGCGTTGTGGCGGATCGCCGCCCCGTCGACCTCCGCCCACTTGGCGAGCAGATCGCGGCCGGCGAGCTGGGGCCGCTCGCGCTGCATCAGGTGCGCCGGCGCTCCAGGGCCCGTCGCAGCCGCTCCTGGGCGGCCGGCAGCATCTCCACCACGTCGCCGGCGAGCGCCCCCGCCCTCCCCCGCCCTGCCTCCACCAGGCAGCCCGCCTCGGCGTGGATGGTGACCGCGGCGACGGCGGCGTCGAAGCCGTCCAGGCCGGCGGCGAGCATGGCCCCGCAGACCCCGCTCAGGACATCGCCGGTCCCGCCGGTGGCGAGGGCGACGGTCCGGTGCCGGTCGACGTGGAGGCGGCCGTCGGGAGCGGCGACGACGGTCTCCGCGCCCTTGAGGACGACGGTGACGCCCTGGTCGGCCGCGAAGCGCGCCGCCAGGCCGGTGCGGTCGGATTGCACCTCCGGGACGGTCAGCCCGGCCAGCCGCCCCATCTCCGCCGGATGCGGGGTGAGGACCAGCGGCGCGGGGCAGCAACCCCAGTCGAACCCGGTGGCGGCGGCGATGTTGAGGGCGTCGGCGTCCACCACGGCGGGAACGCCGAGGCCGCTGAGGAGTTCGACGAGGGCGGCCTCGGTGGCGGCGGCGTGCCCCAGGCCGGGGCCGATCACCACGGCGTCGGCGGCGGGGAGGTGGGCCTCGCGCAGGGTGGCGACGCCCGCCGCGTCCAGCCCCGGGGCGCCCGGCGCGCCGAGTGGATGCGCCATCACCTCCAGGCACTGGGCGGCGACCACGGGGTAGGCGCCGGCGGGAACGCAGACCCGCACCAGGCCGGCCCCGGCGCGAGCGGCGCCGCGAGAGGCGAGGACGGCAGCCCCGGCCGTGCCCACCGCCCCGGCGATCACCACCACCGTCCCGAACGTCCCCTTGTGGCCATCGGCGGGCCGGGCGGGCAGGCGGAGGCGGTCCGGCGGAGGCAGCGCGGGCGGGCCGACCGGCGCGTCCAGGGGCGCGGCCACCACCGCGATGGCGAGCCCGGCGTCGTGGGTGAGGCTCACCGCGATCTCGGTGTCACGGCCATCCACCCGGATCGCCGGCGCCCCGCCACGGCGGTTGACGACCTCGATGGAGCGGTATCTGGGGATGCGCAGGCCGGACTCCCCGTAGAGCTTCATCACCGCCTCCTTGGCGGCCCACCGGGTGGCGAAGCGCTCCGGTTTGGAGCCGGCCCGGCGCCGCTCGGCGTCGGTGAAGATCTTCTCCGCGAAGCGCGGATGGCGTCGCAGCGCCGCCGCAATGCGGTCGATCGAGGTCACGTCGACGCCGACGGCGAGGCGCTTCACCGCGCCTCCCGCGCCACGCTCACTCGACGGTCACCGACTTGGCGAGGTTGCGGGGCTGGTCCACGTCGCAGCCGCGCTCGACCGCCACGTGGTAGGCGAAGAGCTGCAGCGGCACGACGTTGACGAGCGGCGAGATCAGCTCACTGCAGGCGGGGACGCGGACCAGGTCGCGGGCCATGCCGCTGTCGAGGTCCGTGTCGCCGTCGGTGACCAGGGCGATCACCGGAGCGTCCCGGGAGCGCACCTCGGCGATGCTGCTGAGGGTCTTGGCGAGCGTCGCCGAGCGGGTCGCCACCGCCACCACCGGCACCTCCGCGTCGAGGAGCGCGATCGGCCCGTGCTTGAGCTCCCCGGCCGCATAGCCCTCGGCGTGGATGTAGGAGACCTCCTTGAGCTTGAGCGCTCCCTCCAGGGCGGTGGCGACATTGATCCCCCGCGCGATGAAGACGGCGTTGCGGACGTGGGAGTAGCGCTGCGCCATCTCGGCGAGCTGCGGCTCCAGCTCCAGGCAGCGGCGGATCCGCGCCGGGACCTCGCGCAGCTCCGCCACCACGGCGCGGTGGGCCTCGGCGGTGAGCGCCCCCCGCCCCCTGCCCAGGGCCAGGGCGATGAGCAACCCGCAGGCCATCTGGGCCACCAGGGTCTTGGTGGCGAGCACGCAGATCTCGGGCCCAGACTGCATGAAGAGGACGGCGTCCGCCTCCAGGGAGAGGGCGCTGCCGACCACGTTGGTGACGGCGACCACTCGCGCGCCACGGCGCTTGGCCTCGCGCACCGCGGCCAGCGTGTCGGCGGTCTCTCCCGACTGGGAGATGGCGATCACCAGGCTGCGCTCGTCGACCAGCGGGTCCCCGTAGCGGAACTCGCTGGCGTTCTCGACGTCGCTGCGGAGTCTGGCCAGCTGGCGGATCGCGGTGGCGGTGTAGAGCCCGGCGATCCACGCCGAGCCCATCCCGATGATCCGGACCTGATCCAGGGCGGGGATGGTCACGGCGTCGAGGAACGAGTCGAGGCAGACCTCGCCGTGGACGTCGATGCGGCCGCGCAGGGCGTTCTCGACCGCATCCGGCTGCTCGTTCATCTCCTTGAGCATGAAGTGCGGATAGCCGCCCTTCTGGGCCTGCTCGACGTCCCAGTCGACGTCGATGAGCCGCGGGGTCACCCGGTCGCCGTTCAGGGCGGTGACCACCAGGCCCCCCTCCGGGGTCCCCGAGACCACCTCGTCCTCGCCGATCAGCGTGACCCGGCGGCTGTAGGGGATCAGCGCGGTGATGTCGCTGCTCAGGAACACCTCACCGTCGGTGGCGGCCGCCACCAGCGGAGCGTTGCGCCGGGCACCGACGATGGTGTCAGGTTGGTCGGCGGAGATCACGACCAGCGCGTACGATCCCTCGACGCGCCGGAGCGCCGCCCGGGTCGCCTCGGCGAGGTCGCCGGTGTTCAGCTCTTCGATGAGATGGGCCAGCACCTCGGTGTCGGTGTCGCTGCGCAGCTCGTGGCCGCGGGCGATCAGCTCGGCGCGCAGCTCGCGGTGGTTCTCGATGATGCCGTTGTGGATGAGCTGGATGCGCCCCTTGCAGTCCTGGTGGGGGTGGGCGTTGACCACCGTCGGCCGTCCATGGGTGGCCCAGCGCGTGTGTCCGATGCCGAGATGGCCCTGGGGCATCCCATCGTGCTCGCAGCGGGCAACCAGGTCGGCCACCTTCCGATCGCTCTTGACCACGGTGTGGCGGCCGCCATCGACCCCGTCGAGGACCGCGATCCCGGCGGAGTCGTAACCGCGGTACTCGAGGCCGCGGAGGCTGTCGAGGAGCACGCCCGCAGCCGGGCGCGAACCGGAGTAGCCGATGATCCCGCACATCAGCGCATCCCTGCCGCCGCTGCGGTGAGCTGCGCAGCGCTGCTTCCCACCTCCTCTCCAACGCCATCACCACCGCGACGGTTACGCGCCATGGCTACGCCGTGGGGGTGGGCGTGGGCGCCGCGCTGGGGGACGGCGTGGGCGTGGGAATCTGGGTCACCGTGATGGTCACGGTGACGCTCGCCGAGGGGCTGACGCTGATTCCCGCCGGCACCTGGAGGGTCAGGCGGTAGGTCACGGTCCCGGTCTGGCCGGCGACATCCACGCCACCGGTGCTGACGCTCGCCAGATCGGGATCGTTGATCACGGCCTGCGAGCCGGTCAGGATCACCGTCGCCGGCGAATAGGAGTCCACCGTCACCTCGTAGCCGGGGGCGACGCCGGTCACGGGTCCGATCAGTACCGAGCTGGTCCGGCTGGTGTCGAGGCCCACCACCGTGATCGCGACGTCGACGGTCGCGGGGGTGACGTTGACGTCGGTGAGCAGCCGGCCGTCGCGGTCATAGGGATAGAGGGCGACGGTGCCGTTGAAGTTGGCGAGCTGGTTAGAGAGGTCGATCTGCGTGGTCTCGATCTGGATGCCCTGCAGCTCGTGCTCCGGGCCGGTCACCGTCACCGCCGCGGGCGTGACCGCCGTGGTGGCGACCTCGTAACCCGGCGGAGGCGTGTGGCTGACCTTGACGAGCACCGACTGGTTGGCGGTCCCGGAGGTGTCCACATCCACGGCCACCGAGGTCGGCGGGTTGTCGAGGTCGATGTTGGGGTCGGAGTTGGTCACCGTGACGGGGACCTTCACGGTGGCGGGCACCCTGCTGCCCACCGATCTGACCGCGCTGTAGTCGACGCTCACCTGGAGGCTGCTGCGGCTGAAGGTGTTGAGCTGATCCTCGGTGCCCGTGATGTAAACGGTGAGGTTGGGAATCGGCTGGGTGAGCACGTAACCGGCCGGAAGGCTGACGGTGGGCGACGGCGGTTGGGGCACCGGGAGCGAGACCGCACGGGTCCCGGGTGGGTTGGTGGCGAAGATGACGCCGGCCCAGCCGATGGTCGCCAGCACGATGGCCAGCAGCTTGAGCTTCCAGTTGCGCGTGACGAAGCCGGGCATCAGGGGTTCCGCCGGCCCAGGGCGCGCAGGGCCTCGCCGCCCCGGACCAGCGGCCGGATGGCGGCGCCCGGACGGTGGGCGACCGGCCGGATCACCAGGTTGGTCAGCATCTCCTGGAGATTGGCGTGCTCAAGTCCCCGATACAGCTTGCCCCCATAGGCCAGGCTGATCAGCCCCGTCTCCTCGCTGACGATGAGGATCACGGCATCGGTCTGCAGGGTGAGCCCGAGCGCGGCCCGGTGACGCGTCCCCATCCGCCCCACGCCGGGGAGGGCCTCGGCAAGGGGCAGCACGCAACCGGCGGCGATCAGCCGGGTGTCGCGGATGATCACCGCCCCGTCGTGCAGCGGGGAGCCCGCGTAGAAGATGGAGGCCAGGATCTCGGCGGTGACGTCGCCATTGATGCGCACGCCGCTCACCGCGACATTCTCGAGGCCGGTCTCGCGCTCGAAGACGATCAGCGCCCCCGTCCTGCTCTCGCTGAGCGTGGCGGCCGCCCGGACCACCTCCTCGACGGTGCGCGCCACAGGCGGGGTCGGGTGCCGGCCCATGATGAAGCGGACCGTGCCCAGACGGCCCACCTGGTCGAGGGCGCGGCGCAGCTCGGGCTGGAAGAGGACGATGACGCCGATCAGGATCGCCTGGCCCGCATTGGCGAAGATGAACTGGAGAAGGCGGAGCTGGAAGGCCTGGGCCAGCAGGCCGACGACCAGCAGCACCCCGAGCCCCACCAGCAGCTGGACCGCCTGGGTTCCGCGGATCAGCTTGAAGAGCTGATAGAGGAGGAAGGCGACGATGGCCACGTCGACGACGTCGCGAATGCCGATGGCTCCCAGGAAGACCAGCACGCTGTGAAGGAATTCGGTCACCGCGCCGTGGTCCTGGGTGCCACGCGACCGGCGGCGCGGCCGTTCTCGACGTTGCCGGCAAAGATCAGGCTGAGCAGCGCCTCCTGGGCCCAGAGGCGGTTCTCGGCCTGGTCGAAGACCACCGACTGAGGACCGTCGAGAACCGCGTCGGTGATCTCCTCACCGCGGTGGGCGGGCAGGCAGTGCATCACCCTCGCCGCCGGCGGCGCCATCGCGAGCAGCCCATCGTTGACCTGGAGGTGGGCGAAGTCGTCGCGCCGCTGCTGCTGCTCCGCCTCCTGCCCCATGCTGGTCCAGACGTCGGTGTAGATGATGTCGGCGTCCTCGAGACAGGCGGCGGCCTCATGGGAGAGAAGTGCGGGAGAGCGGCCCTGGCCCAGGGCTGCGGCCCGCTCCAGCACCGCGGCGGGGGGCTCGTAGCCGGGTGGGCCGACCACGCGCAGGTCGATCCCGAGCAGTGCGGCGGCGTAGAGCCACGAGGTGCAGACGTTGTTGCCGTCGCCGACGTAGCAGACCCGGGCGCCCTCCAGGTGGCCGAGCAGCTCGCGCACCGTCAGGCAGTCGGCGAGCACCTGGCAGGGATGCTCGCTGTCGGTCATGGCGTTGACCACCGGCCCCCGGGCAGAGCGCGCCAGCGTCACCAGGTCACGGTGTGAGCTGAGCCGGGCAACGATGCCGTCGACATAGCGATCGAGGATCCGGCTGATGTCCGCCGTGGACTCGCGCTCGCCGATCTGGATCTCGGTGTTGAAGAGGGGGATCGGATGGCCGCCCAGATGGCGGATGGCCACCTCGAAGGAGACCCGGGTGCGGTTGCTCGGCCGCTGGAAGATCATCGCCAGGTTGCGACCGTCGAGCGGCCGCCCCGGATCCGCGCCCCCCTTCAGCGCGGCGGCCACGTCGAGGACCTCACTGACCTCGGCTGCGGAGAGATCGGCGATCGAGATCAGGTCGCGTCCCACGAGCGATCCCATTTGGCGCCTATGTTCGCACCCGGCGGCGAAGGCGGCGTGGGAACTCCGAGTTCGGCCGGACGGGGCCGGGCGACGAACATGGGTGCGTCCGCCGGGTTGGACGCAGCGCGGGGGTCTCACCGAACCGGCAGCCCGTAGGCTAGGGTTAGCGGAGATGAGGGTGTTGGTGCTGGTGTGGGGGCGCCAGGTGGAGACCCTGCAGGCCTCCCCGCTGCTGCGAAGCATCGCGGCCGGCGACCCGGACGGGACGGTGACGCTCGCCTGCTCGCCGGCCGCCGCACAGGCCGGGCGCGCCCTCGACGGGGTCACCGAGGTGCTCACCCTGCGCGGGCTCGACCCCCACGGGTCACCGACCGACAGATTGGTCGCCTGGGCCCGGCTCCGCCGTCTCCGCTACGACTACGCGGTCCTCTGCGGCAGTGCGGCGCGGGCTCGCTGGATCGTGTACCTGGCGGGATTCGCCCGCCGGGTGGGCCCGGGGGGCGGGCTCTCGACCGCGCTGCTGAGCGACCGGGTCAGGCCCCGGAAGCACGAGAACCAGGCCGCGACCTGGCTGCGCATGGCCCTCATCCTCGGGATCGCCGCCGAGCGGCACCAGCCGCATCTCGAGCCCGGCCTGATGGCGACTCAGCAGGCCCTCGTCCAGCTCCACAGCACCGCCATGGCCGACGGCAGGCTGCTGGTCGCCCTCGCCCCCGGGGCGGGCCACACCGACCTCCACCGCAACCACGCCGACGCCGCCAGCTGGGAGCCGGAGCGCTGGGCGCACCTGGCCAACCAGCTCGCCACCCGGCATGGGGCCGGGATCATCTTCGTGGGGGCCGCGGAGGACCAGGCGGTCACCATGGCGGCCTCGGTGGACATCGCCGCTCCCCACGCCGACGTCACCGGCCAGCTCGACCTGCTGGCAACCGCCGCTCTGCTCCGCAAGTGCGACCTCCTGGTGAGCGGCGACTCGCCTCTCCTCCACCTGGCGGCCGCGGTCGGGACGCCCACGATCGGCATCTTCGGGCCCACCGACGGGCGTCGCCGCGGCGCCTACGGCAGCGAGCACCGCGTCGTCCAGGCCCTGCCGGCGCCTCACAGCCGCCGCCTCCCCCACCACGGGGCGGACCTGCTCATGAACCAGATCCGCGTGGAGGACGTGCTGGCCGCGATCGAGACCTCGCTGTGAGGCCGGCGAGGCACCTCGCCGCGAGGTGGCTCGGCACATTACATCGGCTCAACGGTGGCCGTTGGCTGGGTGTGACGGTGGAAGAGGCCGAACCGGGCGACCCGAACATCAGCGAGCTCGCCTGCGCCGTCGACGGCTCGCCCGCCACGCTCACCACCGTCCTGCCCTCCCCTCTCGGCGCCTGGGCACGCGGGGCCCCGAAGTCGCGATCATGGGCGGGATGGCGCCTTCTCCGACCCCGTCCCGCACCGACCTGCGCAACGTCGCGATCATCGCCCACGTCGACCACGGCAAGACGACGCTCGTCGACGGGCTGCTCAAGCAGTCGCGCGTCTTCGGCGCCCACGAGCAGGTGGGCGAGCTGATCCTGGACAGCAACGAGCTGGAGCGGGAGAAGGGGATCACCATCCTCGCCAAGGCCACCTCGATCCGCTATCACGGCATCAAGCTCAACATCATCGACACCCCCGGGCACGCCGACTTCGGCGGCGAGGTGGAGCGGGTGCTGGGGATGGCCGAGGGGTGCCTGCTCCTCGTCGACGCCGTGGACGGGCCCATGCCCCAGACCCGGGTCGTCCTCCGCCAGGCCCTGCAGCTGGGGCTGCGCCCGATCATCGTCATCAACAAGATCGACCGGGTCAACGCCCGTCCGGCGGAGACCGTGGAGGCGACTCACGACCTCCTCCTCGAGCTGGCCCGCGATCCCGAGCAGCTCGACTGCCCGGTCATCTACACCAACGCGCGGGAGGGGACGGCCACCCTCGACCTGCGCCACGAGGGGACCACGCTGGAGCCGCTCCTCGACGCCATCGTCGACCACATCGCGCCGCCGGCGGGTGATCCGGAGGGTCCCCTTCAGCTGATGGTGAGCAACCTGGATCACGACAACTGGAGCGGCCGGCTGGCCATGGGCCGGATCGCCAGAGGGCGCATCGCGCCCGGGGACACGGTGGTCGTCTGCACCGCGGCGGGCACCGGATCGCGGCAGCGGATCGCCTCCGTGCTCGCGGTCGAGGCGCTGCAGCGGCTCCCGGTCGAGCAGGCGGCGGCCGGCGACATCGTCTTCCTCACCGGGCTGCCCGACGTGGCCATCGGCGACACCATCGCCGACCCCGATCAGCCGGAGGCGCTGCCCCGGCTCTCGGTCGGCGAGCCGACCCTGCGGATGCAGTTCTCGGTCAACCAGTCGCCCTTCGCCGGCCAGGAGGGGACGCTCAGCAGCACCTCGCGGCAGCTCCGCGCCCGGCTGGAACGAGAGCTGCTCACCAACGTCGCGCTACGCGTCGCGGACGGCCCCACGGCCGACATCTTCGACGTGAGCGGCCGTGGCGAGCTGCACCTCGCCATCCTGGTGGAGACGATGCGGCGCGAGGGTTACGAGTTCGAGGTCTCCCGCCCCGCCGTCATCACCCGCGAGATCAATGGGCGCCGCTGCGAGCCCGTGGAGGAGTGCGTCATCGACTGCGACACCGATGCGGTCGGGGCGGTGACCGAGACCCTGGGCGCGCGGGGAGCGGCGCTCCAGCAGATGCGCACCGACGCCGGCCGGGGGGCGCGCCTCATCTACCACGCCCCCACCCGGGCGCTGATCGGACTGCGCAGCCAGATCCTGACCCTCACCCGCGGCACCGGTGTGATGGCCTCCCGCCTGGTGGGCTGGGAGCCGTGGCGGCAGCTGCCCGCGACCACCCGCAACGGTGTGGTCGCTGCCAGCCAGAGCGGCATGGCGGTGGCCTATGGGCTGCTCTCGCTGCAGGAGCGGGGCCAGCCGTTCATCGGGCCGGGCACCGCCGTCTACGAGGGGATGGTGGTCGGCCTCAACCGGCGTCCCGGTGACATCCACGTCAACGTCACCAAGCAGAAGCAGAAGACCAACATCCGCTCCTCCACCGAGGACTTCACCATCAAGCTCACCCCGCCGCGGCAGATGTCGCTCGAGGAGTGCCTCGACTTCATCGCCGACGACGAGCTGGTGGAGGTCACCCCCAAGGGCATCCGGATGCGCAAGCGCATCCTCGACTTCAACCTGCGGATCAAGGCGCGCAAGCGCGGCCTGGCCGAGCTCTGAGCCGGGACCCGAGCCCGCGAGCCCCGCTCAGCGGATGTACATGAAGGAGCGGCGCAGCACGTCGAGGTTCTCGACCGCCGCCTGGGTGCCGCGGATCACGCAGGTGGCGGGCTCGGCGGCCACCGTGGCCGGGCAGCCGGCCTGGATGCCGAGGTAGCGGTCCAATCCCTCCAGCCGGGCCCCACCACCGCAGAGGATGAGGCCCTCCTCCAGGATGTCGCGGCGGAGCGCGACGGGGGTCTCGTCGAGCACCTCGGCGATGGCGTGCGAGATCTGCCGGGCGTGGGCGTCGACCACCTCGGCGATCTCCACCGAGGCGATGGCGAGGGTGGTCGCCTCGGCGCCCGAGCCGGCGGGGATCGGCATCCGGCGCTCCTCGTGGGGGCCGACGCAGGCGAGCGACGCGACCAGGTCCTCGGCGACCGCCGGTTCCAGGGTCACGCCGTGGCGCGCCTCCAGCCGCTGGGCGACGGCGTCGCGCAGCGCGTCACCGGCGGTGGTGAGCGTCCGCGCCGCGATCGTGCCCTCGGAGACGATGCTCGCGATGTCGACGGTCCCCGCGCCGATGTCGGCCACCAGGTGACCCCGGCTCCCGCTGGGCAGGTGGCCGGCTCCCATGGCGGCGGCGGTCGGCGCGTCGATCAGGTACGCGGTCCGGGTGCCGATCCGCGAGCAGATGTCGAGGATGGCGAGCCGGTCGTCCCCCCCCATCGCCGGACAGATCGCGATCACCACGTCGGGGCGGAAGATGCGCTGCCGGCCGGCGGTGCGGTTCACCACCTGGTGCAACAGGGCCGCCAGCGCGTTGCGATCGACGACGCGACCGCCGCCCAGGGGCCGGACCATGTCGATCTCGTCGTCGCGGGCCATCTCGGCCGCCGCAAGCCCGGCCGCCGAGTAGCCACGGCGGACGTGGCGTGCGACCACCGAGGGCTCGGTGAGCACCATGCCCTCACCGCGGACCACCGCGTGCACGCTGCCGCTCCCCAGGTCGATCCCGAGCCGCTTACCGAGCATGCGCTGCCACTCTCTGATCAATCCCCGATGACGCCGGAGAGGTCGTGCGCCGACGTCTCGCCGGGCTCGGGCCGGACCCGTTCGACCCCCGCCCCCAGCGAGCGCAGCTTGGTGTCCAGGGCCTCGTAGCCGCGGTCGAGGTGAAAGACGTTCTCCAGCTCGGTGGTGCCCTCGGCGCAGAGGGCGGCGATGACGAGCGCCGCCCCACTGCGGATGTCGGGGATCGAGACGGCCGCGCCGTGCAGCCGGCTGGGGCCGGTGATGATCGCGCTGCGACCTTCGGCCGTGATCCGGGCACCCATCTTGGCGAGCTCACCGACGTGCCGGAAGCGGTTCTCGTACAGCGACTCGCTGATGATGCTGATCCCGCGCGCCTGGGTCATCAGGGCCCCGAACTGGGGCTGCAGGTCGGTGGCGAAACCGGGGTGCGGCCAGGTGGTGACGTCGACCGCCTGGAGCGGGCCACCGGTCACCCGGACGTGGGCGCCGCCCTCGACGATCGTGCAGCCGGCCGCCTGCAGCTTGTTGGTCAGGAAGCGCAGGTCGCTGGGTCGCATCCCGGCGACGACCACGTCGCCGCCGGTCGCCGCCGCCGCGGTCATGTAGGTGCCGGCCTCGATGTAGTCGGTGTCGACCCGGTGATGGGTGCCGTGGAGCAGGGTGCTCTGACCCTCGACCACGATCAGCTCGCTGCCGGCGCCGCTGATCCGGGCCCCCATCGCCACCAGGCAGCGGGCGAGGTCGTAGACGTGGGGCTCGCGGGCGGCGTTGCTGATCACGGTGATCCCATCGGCGAGGACGGCGGCCATCATCAGGTTCTCGGTCCCGGTGACGGTGGGCATGTCGAGGTAGATGTGGGCCCCGTGCAGCCGGGGCGCCCGGGCGGTGAAGCTGGTGGAGGTCTCGGTGACATCCGCCCCCATCAGGCGGAGACCCTCCAGGTGCTGCTCAACCCGGCGCATCCCGATGTCGTCCCCGCCCGGCTTGGCGATCTCGGCCTCGCCGGTGCGTCCGACCAGGGCCCCCAGGAGGAGGAAGGAGCCCCGCAGCCGCCGGGTCAGGTCGGCGCCGACCTCGGCCGGGTGAACTCCCCCCGCGTCCAGCCGCCAGCGGCTGGCGTCGAGCCGGTCCACCTCCACGCCGAGGTGGCGGAGCATCGCCGCCATGGTCCCGATGTCCTCGATGTCGGGCACGTTGTCCAGATCGAGGTGCTCGTCGGTGAGCAGCGCCGCCGCCATGACCGGAAGGGCCGCGTTCTTGCTGCCGGAGATCGCGACCTCCCCGGTGAGCGGCCCGCCGCCCGTGATCCGCAGCAGGTCCATCGGCGCCTACGGTACATGAGCGGAGGCGAGTGCAACGGACCTCCCCGCTCCGGTCCCGATCGCGTCATTCCCGTCGCAAGTCACGGGCCCGCCCCGATGCCGCAGAATCCGGGGGAAGCCCCTACCCGGGAGGACGAGATGGCGACGGCAACGGCAACCCCCCTGAGCAACCTGGAAGAGATCCTCGGCGAGGACGCCCAGGACCTGCTGGAGCACCGCTGCCAGACGGTGAGCCGCGATCTGCTCCACCTCCCCGGCCCCGACTTCGTCGACCGCGTCTGGTCGGTGAGCGACCGCAACCCACGGGTGCTGCGCAGCCTCCAGACGCTCTTCGGGCACGGCCGCCTGGCCGGTACCGGCTACATGTCGATCCTCCCCGTGGACCAGGGCATCGAGCACTCCGCGGGGGCCTCCTTCGCCCCCAACCCGCTCTACTTCGACGGCGAGAAGATCGTCGAGCTGGCCGTGGAGGGCGGCTGCAACGCGGTGGCCTCCACCTTCGGGGTGCTCGGCTCGGTCTCCCGGAAGTGGGCCCACAGGATCCCCTTCATCGTCAAGCTCAACCACAACGAGCTGCTCACCTACCCCAACAAGTACGACCAGGTGATGTACGGCACCGTCGAGCAGGCCTGGAACCTGGGGGCGGTCGCGGTCGGCGCCACCATCTACTTCGGATCCGAGGAGTCGATGCGGCAGCTCCAGGAGGTCGCGGTTGCCTTCGCCGAGGCCCACGAGATGGGCATGGCGACCATCCTCTGGTGCTACCTGCGCAACTCCGCGTTCGAGAGCGACGGCGTCGACTACGGGGTCGCCGCCGACCTGACCGGCCAGGCCAACCACCTCGGGGTGACCATCGAGGCGGACATCATCAAGCAGAAGCTGCCCGAGACCAACGGCGGCTACACCGCCCTCAAGTTCGGCAAGACCAGCAAGCTCGTCTACGAGAAGCTGACCAGCCCGCACCCCATCGACCTCACCCGCTATCAGGTGGTCAACTGCTACATGGGGCGCTGCGGTCTGATCAACTCCGGCGGCGCCTCCTCGGGCGCCACCGACCTCAAGGAGGCGGTGCGCACCGCGGTGATCAACAAGCGCGCCGGGGGCACCGGCCTGATCAGCGGCCGCAAGGCGTTCCAGCGCCCGATGGCGGAGGGTGTCGGTCTTCTCAACGCCATCCAGGACGTCTACCTCAACGAGGCGGTCACCGTCGCCTGAGCGCGTGTAACCCGGTGGAAAGCCGGGTACCGTAACCTACAGGCAGCGATTTCCCCATCTGAAGGGAGCGTTTCGACATGTTCAACATGAACGGGGGCATGGGCGGCGGCGGGCGGAGCCGCAGCCTCTACAACCCCTTCGGCGAGACCCAGGGCTGGTCCAACCCCGCCCTGCAGGGGGCGATCAGCCTCCCCGAGAAGGTGATGGGCCTCACCTGCCTGCTGATGGTCTGCGCCATCGGCGGGGTGTGGCTCGGAGCCTCCGGGCTCAACACCGTGTTCGAGAGCAACAGCCTGATCTGGTTCATCGCGATGTTCGCCCTGGTGCTGGCCACCCAGTTCCTGGCCAGCCAGCCCGTCCTCGGCATGGTCCTCTTCCTCGCCTTCGGGGTGGTCACCGGGATCGTGATCGCGCCGCTGCTGCAGGCCATCGCCTACGACGGCAATCAGTACATCGTCTACGAGGCGCTGGGGGCGACCGCGGCGGTCACCGGCGGCGTCACCCTCTATGCCCGCTTCACGAGCCGGGACTTCAGCCGGATGGGAGGCTGGCTGTTCGGGGCCCTGATCGGGGTGGTGGTGGCGATGGTGATCGGTCTCATCGTGCAGTCGACCGCCCTCCAGATCCTCATCTCGGCGGCGGCCTGCGTGGTCTTCTCGCTCTTCCTCCTCTACGACGTCCAGCGAGTCTGCATGACCCGGCAGGGCCCTCCGGGCAGCGCCATCCGGATGGCGATGAACGTCTATCTGGACATCTTCAACCTCTTCCTCAACCTGCTCATGATCCTGTTGCTGACCCAGGGCGGGGGCAGCTCCCGGCGCTGACAGCGGGCGTCCTGTGCCCCATCCGCGTGACCTTCAGCCGTGACGGCCGAGGGTCACTCGGACGTGGCCGTGGGGGCCGGCAAGAGGTCACCATGAGCGCATGCCGAATCTGAGCGTGACCCGCCTGCCCGCCGAACCCCAGCAGATCGACGACGTCGCCCGCGAGGTGGGAATCAGCCCGGAGCTGCTCGAGCCCTACGGCCGCGGCGTGGCCAAGATCCGGCTCGATGCCCTGGAGGCGCTGCCGGCGGACCAGCGCGCCCGCTATGTGGTGGTGACGGCGATCACGCCGACCCCGCTCGGCGAGGGCAAGACGGTCACCACCATCGGGCTGGGCGACGGGCTGCGCCGGATCGGCCGGCGAACCGTGATCTCGCTGCGCCAGGGGTCGATGGGCCCGACCTTCGGCATCAAGGGCGGAGCGGCCGGGGGCGGTCGGAGCACCCTGATCCCCTTCGACAAGGTGGCCCTCCACCTCACCGGCGACATGCACGCGGTCACCGCCGCCCACAACCTGCTGGCCGCCACCCTGGACAACCACCTGTATCACGGCAACGCGCTCGACATCGACCCCGGCACCATCACCTGGCGGCGCGTCCTGGACGTCGACGACCGGGCCCTGCGCAACGTGGTGATCGGCCTCGGCGACCCCCAGGACGGGGTGCCCCGGCAGAGCGGTTTCGACATCACCGCGGCCTCCGAGGTGATGGCCGTCCTGGCCCTCTCCACCTCGCTCGCCGACCTGCGGGCCCGGCTGGGCCGGGTGGTCGTCGGCCACACCCGCGGCGGCGAGCCGGTCACCGCCGAGGCCCTGCACGCGGCGGGGGCGATGACGGTGATCATGCGCGACGCCATCCAGCCCAACCTGATCCAGACCCAGGAGGGCACGCCGGCGATCGTCCACGCCGGCCCCTTCGGCAACATCGCCCACGGCAATTCCTCGGTGCTCGGCGACATGATCGGCATCCGGGCCGGCGAGTTCCTGGTCACCGAGGCCGGCTTCGGCGCCGACATGGGGGCGGAGCGCTTCTTCGACATCAAGTGCCGGGTGAGCGGGCTGCGCCCCGACGCCGCGGTGGTGGTCGCCACCGTGCGCGCGCTCAAGGCCCACTCCGGCAAGCACCGCATCAGCAACGGCCGATCGCTGCCGCCCGAGCTCTTCGACGAGCACCCCGACGAGGTGCTGACGGGGGGAGCGAACCTCCGCAAGCAGGTGGAGAACTGCCGGCTCTTCGGGGTACCGGTGGTGGTCGCCATCAACGCTCACCCCGAGGACCACCCCTCCGAGCACGCCGCCATCCGCAGCATCGCCGAGGAGCTGGGCGTCCGCTGCGCCGTCGCCACCGGCTACGCGGACGGAGGCGCGGGGATGACCGAGCTGGCCGAGGCGGTCGCCGAGGCGGTGGAGGAGCCCAGCGACTTCCGGATGCTCTACCCGGACAGCGCCAGCCTGCAGGAGAAGGTCGAGCTGGTGGCCACCCGCGTGTACGGCGCCGCCGCGGTCAGCTACGACGCTCCCGCCGTCCAGCAGCTCCGCCAGTGTGAGCGCGACGGGCTGGGGGGTCTCCCCGTCTGCATCGCCAAGACCCAGTTGAGCCTCTCCTCCGATCCCCGGCTCAAGGGTGCACCCACCGGCTGGACCCTGCCCATCCGCGACGTCCGGGCGGCTGCCGGCGCGGGCTTCGTCTACCTGCGCAGCGGCGAGATGCGCCTGATGCCGGGCCTGCCGGTCAGCCCGGTCGCCGACCACGTCGACATCGACGCGCAGGGCAACATCGTGGGGCTCTTCTAGGGGGCCGGGGACGCCGGCTCCGCCGGCCCCGCTCCGGCGCTCCGGATCGTCCCCCGGACACCGCCGAAGTCGACGGCCAGCGGGCGCGCCCGCAGCCGCTGCCCCGGGGCCACCTCCCTGACCTCCTCCCCGGGCAGCTCGACGGTCCAGCTCTCGGTCGAGAGGTTGCGCAGGACGACCTGTCCCTTCTCGCTGGGGTGCGCCTCCACCGCGGCGACGACGCTGTCCCACGGTCGATCGCGGCGCAGAAGGGCGGCGCTCACCCCCGCCCCCGGCGCGAGCACCAGCGACTGGTTCCGGACGTCGAGCAGGAGCGGAGCGGGGGGGACGGCGCGGCAGTGCCAGCAGGCACGCTCCAGCTGGTCGGCGTCCCAGAAGACCGACGCCCCGCACACGCAGGTCGCGACGCTGTCCTGGAGGCGCATCAGCGCCCGCCGCCACACGCCCTCGGTGACCCTCCCCCCGAGGCTGGCGTCGGTGAGCCCGACGGTGAACGTTCGGGTGAAGAGGTCGCGGAGGAAGCGCGGGTACACCGGCCACCAGACCAGCCGGAGGTCGCCGGGGACAGGGGCATTGGAGCTGTCGGAGGGATCGAAGACGAAGAGCGGCGACAGCCCGAAGTGCTCCAGGGCCAGCCGCGTCTCCGAGACGTGGCCCTCCTCCCCCCAGCCGTAGCTGGCCTCGCTGCGCATCCCCTCCAGCGGGTGTCCGTGGACGAACAGGAAGAAGAGGATCACCGCCAGCGAGTGGAGGTCGCTGACCGTCGACGGCGGGACCTCGTCGCGGAGCACCTCCGGGGCCATGAAGCGGAGCGTTCCCTTGACGAACACCGCGCTCCCGTCGGTGCCCACGTTGTCGTTGTCGACGATGGCGACCTCGCCGGTGTCGGGGTCGACGAGGAGGTTGCCCAGGCTGATGTCCCGGTAGCAGAGGCCGGCCGCGTGGAGTGCGGCGAACGCGTCAGCGATCCGGTGTCCGATCGCGGCGCTGGTGCGGAAGGGGAGCGGGTCGCTGGTGCTGATGACCTGGGCGAGGGGACGGAAGCGGGGTGGCAGCAGCGGCATCACGTAGCCGAACCCCGCCACCTGGTCGCTCTCGACCAGGTCGAGCGGCCAGGCGAAGGCCGGATGGGGCCGCGGACGCGCGGCCAGCCCGGCGACCGCGGTGCGCAGCGCGGCGGCGTGAGGCAGGGGCCGGTACCACTTGACCGCGACCGGGGCGCCGCTCGCCAGCACGCCCCGGAAGACGACGCCCTGGCCGCCCTCGGCGATCCGCGGGCCCACGCCGACCACGTCCCCGCCCCTCACCATGCGGACGGCGCCGCCGCGCTCCGGAAAGGTGGCGGTCACCGTCGCAACCCGGGTGCGGAGCGGACCAGGAGGGCGAGGGTCGTGTCGTCCCCGCTGCCCTCGGCCGAGGCGCAGCGAGCCGCCCAGGCGGGGAGCTGCTCCGCCATCCACGCCAGGCCCCGCTGCCGGACGAATTGCAGGAGGTCGGCCCCCACCCCCGGCTGCCAGGGCTCGGTCGCCTGCGCATTGCCGAAGCCGTCGGTGGCGAGCAGGAGCACCTCCACGGCCCGTGCCTCCACGTCGAGGACGGCGGTGCGGAAGTGGACCAGCGCGTCGTCCTGGCAGAGGCTGGTGGTGAACCTCCCGTGCAGCGCCGGATCGGAGGGCACCGGGGTGGCCGCCGCGCCGTCCGCGCCCACCAGGAGCATGTCCCCGTCCCCGATCTGGGCGAGCGCGAGCCAGGGACCGGCGCAGACTGCGAGCAGCAGGGTGGAGCCGTAGGCGACCAGGGCATCGTCGCCGGGCTGGCGGTGGCCCAGCTCCTGCGCGGAGAAGGGGTGGTGGGCGAGGTCCTCGGCGACGGCGGCCCGCCACCCCTCGACGATCGCGGGGAGGAGCCGTCCGTCCAGCTGTGCCCGCACCGCCTCCGGGCCCGCGCCGGCCAGCGGACCGAGGACGTCGCAGCCCAGCGCGCAGGCCACCTCGGCGGCGAACCGCGAGCCCCGGCCGCTCCGGAAGTGGCGCGGATCGCCGTGTCCGTCGGCGACGGCCACCGCCAGCGCTGCCGCACCCCCCGAGCCGGACTCACCGCGGGAGCCCACGGCATCCTGGTTCGGCATCGCCGCGGCCAGGTGGGCCGCGCCTTGGACGCTGGCGGTGAGCAGGTTCCAGGGCATCGGCGATCAGACGATGCTGTCGTCGCCCGAGCTCTCCCGGCGCGCCGGGACCGGGCGGAGCAGCTGGTCGGCGAGCGCCTGACGGTCCACCCCCACCTCCGACATGCGGGAGAGGGCGATCGAGGCGGTGGCCAGGCGGTCGGCGATCTGGTCGGTGCTGTCGGCGACCAGGACCGGGACCTGGGGATCGCCGATGAAACGGTTGAGCGCCTCCGAGTCCGCGTCGCGGCCGATGGCCACGGCGAGCCGGACCGCGGCTCTCCCGGCGGGCAGCGCGAGGAGGGCCCCGAGCCCCGCCTCGAACTGGCCGGGCGGGTCGGTGGGGAGCCCGTCGGTGACCAGCAGCAGCGCGGGCTGGAGCGCCCGCCGCTCGAGCCGATCGGGGGTCAGCGCCTCGGCCACCAGCCGGAAGGCGGCCCCCATGTTGGTCCGCCCGCGCTCGACGTGCTGGAGCGGCCTCCAATGCAGCCCGGCCACCGGAACGGGCTCCTCGATGTGCCAGCGCGGGGTGTCCGCGAAGGCGACGGCGCGGAGCAGGATCTGCGCCTTCTCCTGCTCCTGCTCCCAGGCGACCAGGTTGGGCAGCATCTCGGCGATCGCGAAGTTGAGCGCCTGCATCTTCTCGCCGGCCATCGACCCGGAGCAGTCGGCGACGACGATGAAGTGGAGGGGACGCCGGGATATGCCGCCGCCGGGCATGATGGTCGCGCTCTGGGAGATGGCCATAACCCCTGCCTCGAAGATGCCGGGAAGGGCCGTGAGCTCCCGCGGCCCCCGCCCTCTCGCGCCCCGGCTCGGCATAACCTACCATGTGCCGTGAGAGGCGACCGCAGCGGGTACGGCCCGGAGAGCCTGACCGAGGCCGGGATCGACCGGGGAATGATCGCCTCCTAGATGGATGCACGCTTCGGACGGCTGATCGAGGGGACGCCCACATGAACACTGACGCCGGAGGCCTCGACCCACAGGGCCAGGCCCGCCAGGCCCTGGCGGCCGCAGTGAAGGACTATGGCCCGCGCGTCCTCTCCAACCCGGCCCTGCTCAGCAACCTCTTCAAGGACCTCCTCCCCGGCTCGCCCCGCGAGGCCAGCCTGCTGGTCGCCGCCGCCGAGGCCGGGACGCCCTCGATGCTCGAGCAGCAGGTTCCCGGGATCGGCCCCGACGCCGCAGTCCGGACCATCTCCGGAAACCTCTCCCAGAGCCGTGCCCTCGACCCCCAGGCCAGCGCCTGGGCGGTCTCGGAGATGGCCCGCGCCATGGGCTATCCGGTGAGCGACGCGCCTCCGAGCGTCCCGCCTGCCGGCGCCACCCTCCCCTGGGCTGCCGGGGGCCTCGCTGCCGGGGGTCTCGCCGCCGGGGCGGGTCTCGCCGCCGGGGCGGGGGCGACGGTGCCGGTCGCGGCCTCAGGGTTCCCGCCGCCCCCGCCAGCGGGGGGATCCCCGGGCTGGGGACCGCCGGCGGCACCCACCGGCCCGCCCGGCAGCCCGTGGGGAGGTGGGCCGGGTGGAGCTCCTGGACCGCCCGCCCCCCCGGCTCCGCCCGGGACCCCGGTGGGGCTGCCCCCGGCATGGTCCCCTCCCCCGCCGCCGCAGCAGGGCAGCCGGACCATGATCCTGGTCGCGGTGGTCGCCGTGGTGGTCGTGATCCTCGCCTACTTCGGGGTCGCCGCGGCTGCCAAGCTCCCCCCCTTCAAGGCGACCGCCTCCAGCCCGACCGCGGCCTGCCCCACCGGCGACCATCTCGAGGGCAACGTCTGCCTCGCGAACACCGCGACGCCCGGACCATCGGTCAGCCCGTCGCCCAGCGCCTCGCACTCACCGTCGCCCTCCCCGTCCTCCACCCTCACCCCGCTCGCCAAGATCCTGCCCTCCTACATCACCGGGGCCTCCAGCGACACCTGCGAGGACGAGCCCAGCGCCGCCTACGTCAGCACCGGGGTCAGCGACGAGGAGCTCTGCGATCTGAGCGAGAACTCCAATGTACCGGAGGACTACATCCTCTACGTTGGCTTCCCCACCGAGACCCCGGCGTCCACCTACTTCGGCCAGCTGGTGACCGGCAACGGCATGAAGACCGGCGCAGGCGACTGTTCCTCGCTGACCCTGGCGACGGACTCGGACGGCAGCTCGCAGTACTGCGAGGACACCTACACGACCAGCAGCAGCAGCGGTTCCGACTTCGTCTTCACGGGCACCGCCAACTTCGACCTCGGCAACGACAACCCGATCTCCAGCCTGCAGGAGTGCGCCGGCGACTCCACCGCTGACGTGCTCGCGTTCACCGACCCCACCTACGCAGCGGTCGGGGTGGCCATCGCCTGTGAGGGCCAGCCGGAGTACTCGGAGCTCAACAGCGACTTCACGGCCGGGGACTACTTCTTGGGCAGCTGAGCACGGGCGGGGGAGCTGACCAGCGCATGCCGGACACGGGCCGGTTGGGCGGTCGAGTGCCGGTCAGTCCGGGGCCTGCGGGGTGTCCCGCTCGCGCCGCTGGCGGCGCACGTCGGCGACCCGGAGGCGGTAGAGGGCCCGCTCCAGCTTGGCGGCGGCCAGGGCGTCGCTGACGTTCTCGGCGAGCAGCTCCTCGGCGGCGCGACGCGACGCCTCGGCCCGCGCCTGGTCGATGTCCTCGGCCCGTTCAGCGGCGTCGGCCAGGATGACCACCTTCTCGGGAAGCACCTCGAGGAAGCCGCCGGAGACGAAGAGGTACTCCTCCACCCCCTCGTTGCGCACCATGACCTCACCGGTCCGCAGCGGGGTGAGCAGCGGGATGTGGTGGGGCAGGACGCCCAGCTCGCCGGCCACCCCGGGGGCCAGCACGAAGTCGGCCTCCTGGGAGAGGACGCGCCCCTCGGCCGTGACCAGCTCGACCTGAAGCTTCGCCATCAGCTGCCCTGGTCCGGCTTCGCCCTCTTGGCGCGCACGGAGGGTGCCGGCGCCTTGCCGGCCGGCGCTGCAGGCGTGGTGGGCGAGGGTTCGTCGGACGCGTCGCCGGTTGGCACCTCCTCCTCGGAGACTGGGGGCTCCTCGCCCTTCGCGGTGTCCGGCTCATCGGCCGTCCCCGCCGCGGACGCGTCGGCGCCGTCGCCCCCCAGCTCGCTGGCCTTGACGATCGCCTGGTCGATGGTCCCGACCATGTAGAAGGCGTCCTCGGGAAGATCGTCGTGCTGGCCGTCCAGGATCTCGGCGAAGCCGCGGATCGTCTCCTCGAGCTTCACGTAGATCCCGGGACGGCCGGTGAACACCTCGGCCACCTTGAAGGGCTGGGAGAGGAATCGCTGCACCCGCCGCGCCCGCTGGACGGTCAGCTTCTGATCGTCGGTGAGCTCCTCCTGACCGAGGATGGCGATGATGTCCTGCAGGTCCTTGTACTGCTGCAGGATCCGCTTGACCCCGGTGGCGACGCGGTAGTGCTCCTCGCCGACGATGCGGGGATCGAGGGCGCGGCTGGTCGAGTCGAGCGGGTCCACCGCCGGGTAGATGCCGATCTCGGTCAGGGCCCGGGAGAGCGAGACGGTGGCACCCAGGTGGGCGAAGGTCGTCGCCACCGCCGGGTCGGTGAAGTCGTCGGCGGGGACGTAGACCGCCTGCACCGAGGTGATCGAGCCGGTCTTGGTCGAGGTGATCCGCTCCTCCAGGTCACCCATCTCGGTGGCCAGGGTGGGCTGGTAGCCGACCGCGCTGGGCATCCGGCCGAGCAGTGCCGAAACCTCGGCGCCGGCCAGCACGTAGCGGAAGATGTTGTCGATGAAGAGCAGCACGTCGGCGTTCTTCTCGTCCCGGAAGTATTCGGCCATGGTGAGACCGGTGAGCGCCACCCTGGCCCGGGCGCCGGGCGGCTCGTTCATCTGACCGAACACCAGGGCCGTCCGGTCCAGCACCCCCGATTCCTTCATGTCACCGTAGAGGTCCCGGCCCTCGCGGGTGCGCTCGCCGACCCCGGCGAACACCGAGTAACCGCTGTGCTCCTCGGCGATGTTGCGGATCATCTCGTTGACGACCACGGTCTTGCCGACACCCGCACCGCCGAAGAGGCCGATCTTGGACCCCTTGGAGAAGGGGCAGATCAGGTCGATGACCTTGATCCCGGTCTCCAGGATCTGCTGGCTCACGTCCTGATCGCTGACCGGGGGCGCCTTGCGGTGGATGGGGTGGCGCTCCGTCTTGGGCGCCGGCAGGCCGTCGATGGGATCGCCGATGACGTCGAACATCCGGCCCAGGGTCAGCTCACCCACCGGGACGGTGATCGGCGCACCCGTGCCCACCACCTCGTCGCCGCGGCGCAGGCCGTCGGTCGAGTCCATGGCGATGGTGCGAACCACGCCATTGCCCAGATCCTGCTCGACCTCCAGCACCAGCCGCCGGCCGCCATCGCGGGCGATCTCGAGGGCATCGTAGGTGCGCGGGAGGCGCCCGCCGGTGAAGGCCACGTCGACGACCGGGCCCATGATCTGGACGATCCGGCCCTTGCCGGTGGCTGGCTTCGGGGTTGCCATCTGTGCCGTCACTCCTTGCTTTCTTCTCTCAGGCCTCGACCGCGGTGGCTCCACTCACCACCTCCAACAGCTCCGTGGTGATGTTCGCCTGCCGCACCTTGTTGGCCGTGAGAGTGAGGCTCTGGATCAGGTCGCCGGCGTTCTCGGCGGCATTGTGCATGGCGACGACCCGGGCGGCCTGCTCGCTGGCGAGGTTCTCGAGCACGGCGCGGTACACCTGGGCCTCGACGTGGCGGGGAAGCAGGGCGTCGAGGACTCCCTGCGGGTCGGGCTCGTACTCGAAATCGGAGGTCGTCCGTGTCGAGCTGGGCGGCGCCACCAGCGGCAGGAGACGCTGCAGCGTGGCCTCCTGCCGGCCGGCGCTGACGTAGTGGGCGTAGACGAGGTCGAGCTGGTCGCACTTCGCCTGCTCGTACCGCTGCAGCGCGGTCCTGACCGCGGGCAGGACGGTGGCGAGCGTCGGCCGGTCCCCGTAGTTGCTCACATCGGCGATCAGGTTCCGGCTCAGCCGGCGCATCGCGTCACGGCCCCGGCGCCCGATGCTCACCACGTCCACCGGGACGCCGCCCCGGGCACTCTCGTGAAGGGCGAGCCGGATGCTGTTGGTGTTGAGCCCGCCCACCAGCCCCCGATCACTGGTCACCAGGACCAGGCAGCGGCGGGTCACGGGGCGAACCTCGAAGTAGGGATGCCGGTAGCCCAGGGTGCGCCGCATCAGCTCGGCGGTCACCCCGCTGATCTCGTCGGCGTAGGGGCGCGCGTTCTCCATCCGCTCCTGGGCACGGCGCAGCTTGGAGGCGGCGACCAGCTCCATCGCCTTGGTGATCTTCTGCGTGTTGGCGACGGTCTTGATGCGGCGGCGGAGGTCGAGAAGGCTCGGCATCAGTGCCCATCCACTAGGCAAAGCCCTTCTTGAATTCCTCGATCGCCGCCTTGAGGCCGGACTCGAGCTCCGGCGATACCACCCCCTCGGTGACGATCGACTTCTCCAGCTCGGGATGCTCCTGCTCCAGGAAACGGAGCAGCAGACGCTCGAACTCCGACACCCGGTCGACCGGCACGTCGTCGATGTAGCCGCGGGTACCGGCGAAGATGGCCATGACCTGGCGGGCGAAGGGGACCGGCTCGTACTGCGGCTGGTTGAGCAGCTCGGTCATCCGCTGACCGCGCTCCAGGGTGGCCCTGGTCCGCTTGTCGAGGTCGGCCGCGAATTGTGAGAAGGCCTTGAGCTCACCGTACTGCGCCAGCTCGAGCTTGAGCGGTCCGGCGACCTGCTTCATCGCCTTGGTCTGCGCGGCGGAGCCGACCCGCGATACCGAGAGGCCGACGTTGATCGCCGGCCGGGTTCCGGCGTTGAAGAGCTCGGTCTCCAGGTAGATCTGACCATCGGTGATGGAGATGACGTTGGTCGGGATGTAGGCGGAGACGTCGTTGGCCTTGGTCTCGATGATCGGCAGTGCGGTGAACGTGCCGCCCCCCTGGTCGTCGGCCATCCGCGCGGAGCGCTCGAGGAGCCGGCTGTGCAGATAGAAGACATCGCCCGGATAGGCCTCGCGCGAGGGCGGGCGCCGGAGCAGCAGGGAGAGCTGCCGGTAGGCGTCGGCGTGCTTGCTGAGGTCGTCGTAGACGATCAGCGCGTGACGCCCCTTCTGCATGAACCACTCGCCCATGGCGCAGCCCGCGTAGGGGGCGATGTACTGGAGCGGCGCCGGGTCGCTGGCGGTGGCCGCGACGATGGTCGTGTACTCCATCGCCCCGAACTGCTGGAGGGTCGCGGCGACCTGGGCCACCGTCGAGGCGCGCTGCCCCACGGCAACGTAGATGCAGGTGACGTCGCCGCCCTTCTGGTTGATGATGGCGTCGAGGGCGATCGCGGTCTTGCCGGTCTGGCGGTCGCCGATGATCAGCTCGCGCTGCCCCCGGCCGATCGCGAACATGGAGTCGATCGCCTTGATCCCGGTCTGCAGCGGCGAGGTCACGCCCTGACGGAGGAGCACTCCGGGGGCGATCCGCTCCAATGGCATGGTGTCCGTGGTCTCGATGGGGCCGCGTCCGTCGATCGGCTGTCCGAGGGGATCGAGGATCCGGCCCACCACCGCCTCGCCGGCCGGCACCTGGGCGATCCGGCCGGTGGTGCGGACGGTGTCACCCTCCTGAAGGTGCTCGTAAGGACCCAGGATGACGGCGCCGACGCCATCCTCCCGAAGATCGAGGGCGAGCCCGAGAACGGTGCCCTGGCCGTCCGGTCCGGGGAAGGCGAGCAGCTCGCCCGACATCGCGCCCTCCAGGCCGTAGATGCGGGCGATGCCATCGCTGACCGATGTCACCACCCCCTCGCTCGCCTCCACCACCTTGGCGTCGAAGCTCGCGATGCGTTGCTTCAGGATGTCGCCGATCTCGTCGCTTCGTACTGCCATGCCTGACTGTGTTGCCAACCTCCGATCAGGCCAGAGCGGCCTGAAGCTGCTGAAGATGGGTGCGCACGCTGTCGTCGATGACCTCGTCGCCCATCCGGATCACGAGCCCACCGAGGAGCTCCGGGTCGTGAACGGTCTCGATCTGGATCCTCTGCCCGCGACGCTTGCCGAGAGCGCCGGCGACCGCCGCCTCGGTCGCCTTGTCGAGGGGCACCGCGCTGCTCACGACGGCGCGGATCACCCCGTCGGCCTCGGCGACGATGTCGTGATACTCGGCCACGATCGCGCCGAAGAGCGGCAGGCGGCGCCGGTCGAGGAGCAGCCGGGCCAGGTTTCGGGTCGGCTCGGCGAGGCCGTCGAGGAGCCGCATGGCGAGATCGGTTCGGGCGGCGACGCTGTTGCGCGGATTGGCCAGCGCCGCGCGCACCCTGGGATCCTCGAGGATGGCACCCGCCCTCTCCAGATCCTTCCCCAGCGCTTCGACCTGGGCCGCGTCGCGCGCCACCTCGAAGTACGCCTCGGCATACCGATGGGCGATCGGAGACTCCATCAACGCAGGGTCTCCAGAGACTGCAGGGAGCGTTCGATCAGGGTGTGGTGCGCGGCGGGATCGACGGCCTCCCCTAGCACCTTGCCGGCGGCGGCCACCACCAGGGCGCCGTATTGGGCCTGCAGCTCGCGGAGCGCCCGATCGCGCTCGGCGACGATGTCTCCCCGAGCCTGCTCCACGAAGGCGGCCGCCTCCTGGCGGGCCCGGGCACGGATCTCGTCGGCGTCGGCTGCCGCGTCGCGCTGAGCGTGGGAGCCGAGCTCCCGCGCCTGGGTGCGCGCGTCCTCGAGCATCCTCTCCACCTCCTCGCGCACCGAGGCCAACCGCTGCTCCGCCTCAGCAGCGTCGCGCATCGACTGGGCGATCTGCTGCTGGCGCCTCTCGATGGCCCTGGCGAGATAGGGATAGACGTAGCGGGCCAGGATCCCCAGCACCGCGAGGAAGACGGCGACCTCGACGATCAGAGTCGCGTTGGGGATCAGGAAGTCGTTGCTGGCGGCCAGCATCCCCGCCGGGGCAAGGCTCAAAGCTTGGCCCCCGCCAGAATGATGAAGACGATCATCAGCGCCAGGTTGATGAAGTACACCGCCTCGGCGATGGCGATGGTGAGGAAGGTCCAGATCAGCAGCCGCCCCTGGGCCTCGGGCTGCCGAGCGACCCCGGCGATGAGCTGGGCGCCGGCGAGTCCGTCACCGATGGCGGCGCCGACGGCTCCGACACCGGTTCCGATCATCGCCCCGGCAAAGATGGTCGCGTCCGCGGGGCTCAGGGCCACTTTCAAGTCCTCCAAGCTGTGTTGGTCGATTGGTGGGGGTCGGCAGCAGTCTGCCGGCCCGGCTGCATCGCGTTCGGAGCGAGAGGCAGGGTGCGTGCATACGGCTCAGCGTGTGGCGGCGGCTTCACTCTCGATCCCTGGGGCGCGGTTCGAAGCGAAGGACGTGTCATCCTCGCCCGCGCCCTCGCTTCCAGCGGTGGCGATGCTGATGTAGATCACCGTGAGCAGGGCGAAGATGAAGGCCTGGATCACATCGACGAACGCCCCCTCGAAGAGCTTCCAGATGCCGTCGGGCAACCAGCCCGCCCAGATCGGCAGCAGGGCGATGATCTGGAGCATCAGCCCCCCGGCGAAGATGTTGCCGAAGAGACGGAGGGAGAGCGAGAGGGGATAGGAGATCTGAGTGATGATGTTGATGGGCACCAGCAGCAGGTACAGAGGCCGGGGCAGACCCTCGGGGTGCGCGTAGTTGACGCGCAGGTAGCCGCGCCAGCCCTGCCGCCGGAACGAGGTCACGTGCAGCACGATGATGACCGTGAACGCCAGGCCGAAGGTCAGGTTGGTGTCGGCGGTCGGAGAGACCAGGCGGTCGCCCGTGGGGATCAGCTCGAGCCAGTTGCAGACCAGAATGAAGAAGAAGAGTGTCATCGCCAGCGGCACCAGCCAGGCGGCGAAGGATCCGACCATCTGCTCGACGAAGCCGGCCACGGTGGTCCACACCATCTCGAACGCGGTCTGAAGGCGCCCGGGGACACCGTCGGTGATGACGTGGCGCAGGTAGAAGCCGACCGCCAGGACGACGGCGGAGGCGACCAGGGTGGCGACGATGGTGTCGGCGTTGAGGGTGATGCCGGCCACCACCCAGGTCCAGTGCTGGCCGACCGAGATGGTCGTGTCCGACAGGAGGGTCACGAGCGCATCTCGTGAAGTCCGTGGCGGAGCATCATCCCCACCTCCGCGACCTGGGTCACCAGCAACCCGATCAGCGCCCACACCGCGACAGGTCCGAGGAGAAGGACCAGCACCAGGAGGACGCCCGTGACCAGGGCGAGGCGGGGCACGCTGGTGCCGATGAAGAGGACCGGCACCTTGCGGAGGGCACCCGCCGCGACCCAGAGGTTGAGCAGCCCCACCGCCGACCCGGCCGCCGCCAGGGCGGCCGCGCGGAAGCCGAAGAAGAGGAGTGCCACCACGACCACGATCGCGCAGCTCGCCAGTGCGACCAGGGCGGTCAGCCGCAGCACCCTGGCGAGGCCAGCCGCCTCGCCCACCGCCTCCGCCATCACGACCTCATCGAACCCGCATCACGCCGGCGCGCCGTCCCCCCTTGCCCACGACCGGCAGCCCCCGGACGTGTGCGCGGCAGCGCTCGAGCACAGCGGGAAGTTAGCACAGGGGGTCTCCTGGCCGCCCCATGGCGCAGATGGGCTCTCTCACTGCCGACACCCTACAGGCCCGTCCGGCACTCCGGCCAGAGCCGGAGGTCATCAGGGGCGTCCAGAGGCGGCTCCGCGACCGGGGGGAGGGCTCAGTCGACCCCTCCGGGCCGGCCGTCCCCCTTGGGGACCGCGGCCCCCGGCCCGGGGATCGCCAGCCCGGTGTCGGGGTCCCGGCCGGGCGCCGCGACCCCCTGCCGGAGCCGCTGGAGCCGGCGGTGGTTCCACCAGAAGGTCGCCACCAGGCCCGCCGCGCAGAGCCCGATGGCGATGTCCAGGATCTTGCGGTGGCCGAAGATGGCCAGCCCCAGGCAGCCGAGCACGCCGGTCGTGAAGTAGAAGGTGAGCGCCGTCTCGAGCGGCGACATGCCCCGGGCCTGGAGGCGGTGGTGCAGGTGGCCGGCGTCAGGGGTGGTGGGGCTGACGCCGGCGCGACCGCGGCGCACGATCGCCCAGACGGTGTCGCTGATGGGCAGGGCGAGGGCGATGAGCGGGACCAGGATGGAGAGGGCGACCGCGTCCTTGGCGACGCCGACGATGGTGAGGGCGGCCAGCACCACCCCCAGGAAGTGGCTGCCCGAGTCGCCCATGAAGGTCCGCGCCGGGGGCAGGTTGAAGACCAGGAAGCCCATGCACACCCCCATGAGCGCCCCGCTCGCGATCACCACCCCCGACTGGATGTCGCCGGGGACCAGGATCCGGTTGATGGCGGCGAGCATCACCACCAGGGCGACGATCGCCACCACCCCGGCGGCCACCCCGTCGGCGCCGTCCATGAAGTTGACCGACACCTGCATCCCGGCCACCCAGAGCACGGTGACGGGCAGCGCAAGCAGGCCCAGCTGGATCAGGTGACCCCCGGGAAGGTCGATGTAGGTGATGCTGATGCCGAGGGCGAAGAAGGCGATGCCGGCGCCCAGGATCACCACCAGCTTCAGCCACCAGGCGATGTCGAGGACGTCGTCGACCGCCATCACCAGGGCGACCAGCCCGGCGACCGCCAGCAGCGCCCACCGGGACTGGATCTGGCCGCCGAAGACGACGATGGCGACGACATACCCGGCGAGCATGGCCAGCCCGCCGAGGCGGGGGGTGGGGGCGGCGTGGAGGTGGCGCTCGTCATCCGGATGGTCCACGGCGCCCACGCGGCGCGCCAGCAGCATGGAGAGGGGGACGCAGACCACGCAGACCAGGGCGGCGACCAGGAAGGGCGCGAGCGCGCTGAGCCAGGCGGCCCCCGGGGTCACGGCATCCGATACGGAAGCGGGAAGCGGCCGCAGAGCTCCCGGCTCCGGCGGCGGACCTCGGCCCGCACCTCCTGGTCCTGGAAGCGGCTGAGCATGAGGTGGATGAGGGAGGCGATCTCCTCCATCTCGGGCTCGCGCATCCCCCGGCTGGTCACCGCGGGCGTCCCCAGGCGGACACCGTTGGGGTTGTACGGGGTGCCGCCGTGGCCGGGGAAGGCGTTGGCGTTGAGCGTGATCCCGACCTCGTCGAAGCCGGACTGGACGGCCCTCCCCCTCACCCCGAAGGGGCGCAGGTCGATCACCATCAGGTGGTTGTCGGTGCCGCCGGTGGTGAGCACGCAGCCCCGCTCCTGGAGACCGCGGGCGAGCGCCGCGGCGTTGGCGATCACCTGGGCGGCGTAGGTCCGGAAGTCGGGCTGCGCGCACTGGTGGAACATCACCGCCTTGGCGGCGATGGCGTGGAGCAGGGGGCCGCCCTGGGTGCCCGGGCAGACCGCCTTGTCGATGGCCTCGGCGTGCTCCGCCCGGCAGAGGATCATCCCGCCCCACGGGCCGCGCAGGGTCTTGTGGGTGGTGAAGGTCACGAAGTCGGAGTGCGGCACCGGGGAGGGGTGGACACCGCCCGCCACCAGCCCGGCGAAGTGGGCCATGTCGACCATCAGCATCGCCCCCACCTCGTCGGCGATCTCCCGGAAGGCGGCGAAGTCGAGAAGACGGGGATAGGAGCTGTAGCCGGCGACGATCAGCTTGGGCCGCACCTCGACGGCGCGGCGCCGGACCTCGTCCATCTCCAACCGGCCGGTCGTCTCGGAGACGAAGTACGGCTCGAAGTGGTAGAGGCGGCCGCTGAAGTTCACCGGGGAGCCGTGGGTGAGATGCCCCCCCTGGTCGAGGGCCATGCCGAGCACGGTGTCGCCGGGCTGGAGGATCGCCGCGTAGACCGCCATGTTGGCCTGCGAGCCCGAATGCGGCTGGACGTTGGCGTGCTCGGCCCCGAAGAGCTGCTTGGCCCGCTCGCGGCAGAGGTCCTCGACCTGGTCGACGACCTGGCAGCCTCCGTAGTACCGTTTGCCCGGGACGCCCTCGGCGTATTTGTTGTTGAGCCAGGAGCCGAGGGCCTCCAGGACGGCGACGGAGGCGAGGTTCTCGGACGGGATGAGCTCGAGGGTCTCCTCCTGACGGCGGAGCTCCTCGTCCATGAGGCCGGCGATCACCGGGTCGACGGCGCGCAGCCGCGGCTTGGCTGCGAACGAGCCGGGTGGTGGCACCGGCGCAAGGGTGGCGGTGGCGGACTGGGGATCGGCGGTCTGCTCGGTCACGTCCGTGCCCTCCCTCTTGCGTGCGGGGATTCAGCTCCCGACGTATGGGCGAAGAGCGATCGACCTGATCAGCCCCTCCCGCAGCACACGCGGTGGCCTCGACGACAGGTCGATGATAGTCGAGGCCATCCCGCCGCTGGGACCACCATCCAGGACCCCCGCGACCCCGGAGCGGAGCTCCGCCTCTGCCGCCGAGGCGGAGGCGGCGGGGGGGGAGCCGTGGCGATTGGCGCTGGTGGAGGCGACCGGCCCCGTCTCCGCGAGAAGCCGGCGGAGCAGGTCGTGGCCGGGGACCCGCACCATCAGGGTCGTCCCGGTGCGCGGAATGGCGAGTCGGTGGGTGCCCACCGGGCAGACCAGGGAGAGCGGACCCGGCCAGAAGGCGGCCACCAGCGAGCGCGCCACGCTGTCCATCTCCACCAGTCCGTCCAGGTCGGCGATCTCGGCGGCAAGCAGGTTCAATTCGAGCTGCGGTGGCCGCCCCTTGATGGCGTAGACGCGCTCCACCGCGGCGGCGCTCGCGGGGTCGGCGGCCAGCCCGTAGACCGTGTCGGTGGGGATGACCACCACCTCGCCCGCGCGGATCGCAGCGGCCGCCTGCTCGACCGTGATCACGGCTGCGAACGAACGCGGAGTCCTGGGGGCAGCTCCCGCGCCGTCACTTCCGGATCTCCACCACCCGGGGCAGACCGGCCAGGTCGGCGACGACGCTGATCGAGGCCGAGGGCCAGAGGGCGAAGGCCTGCTCGGTGACCGGGTCGGCCCGGCGGCTGTCCACCTCCAGCCCCACCCACCACGCCCTGGGGGCGTGCTCGGCGATGGCCGGGAGCAGGGCGCGATAGGCGTCGAGACCGTCGGCACCGCCGTCGAGCGCCAGGCGCGGCTCGAAGCGGACGTCCCGGGGCAGCTCGTCCATCTCGGTGCTGGTCACGTAGGGGGGGTTGCTCACCACCAGGTCGAGGTCGGCCACCAGCCCGTCCGCCCAGCCTCCCTCGACGAAGAGGACCCGCTCCGCCACGCCCAGGGCCGAGGCGTTCTCGGCCGCCACCGCGAGCGCCTCCTTGCTGACGTCGGCGGCGATCACGGTCGCCTGAGGGAGCTCGGCGGCGAGGGTGCAGGCGAGGCAGCCACTCCCGGTGCCGAGGTCGGCGATGCGCAGCTCGCCCACCCGCTCCCGCGCCACCCGCAGCGCCCGATCCACCAGGGTCTCGGTCTCGGGACGGGGGACGAGCACCGCGGGGGTCACCCGGAAGCTGCGCCCGTAGAACTCGCGCGAGCCGGTGATGAGGGCGACCGGCTCCCCCCTCCCCCGTCGGCGGAGCAGCTCGCGGATGGCGGCCAGATTGGCCTCGTCGAGAGGGCGGTCGTATTGGAGGTAGACGTCCAGGCGGCGCACGCCGAGCGCGTGGGCGACCAGCAGCTCCGCGTCGAGCCGGGCCAGCTCGCTGCCGTGCTCGTCGAGATACTCGGTCGAGAGACGCAGGATGTCGATCACCGTCCGGGACGCGGCCGGACCTTGGGGATTGCTCGAGGCCACCCCATGGACTGTACGAGGGCGGCCCGCGTCCCGGCGCTCGCGCCGTGGGAACCGGTGCTCGCCGCTCCACGCGGCCGCGCCGTAGAGTCGCGAGATGGCGAGCGCCGGAGCTGTGATCGCGCCCCGGCGCGGGGCGGCATGGGACCACGTCGGGCTCCGCCGGCTCACGCTGCTCAGCCTCTACTGGGTGGCGATCGGCTGGCTCTGGCAATCCCTGGGGGCTCAGGTGCTGCCGCCGATCATCGCGAGGATGGTCGGTCAGGCGCACAAGGGGACGGCGCTCTCCGCGCTCGAGGGCTTCGGCACCCTGGTGGCGGTGGTCTGGCAGCCGGTGGTGGGATCGATCTCCGATCGGTCGCGACTGCGCTGGGGCCGCCGGCGGCCATTCATCACCGGCGGCGCCATGGGCTCTTCGCTCTTCCTCGTGATCATGGCCTTCGTGGGCAGCTTCTACTGGCTGCTGATCGTCTACTTCCTGCTCCAGGTCGCCTCCAACACCGCTCAGGCCCCGTACCAGGGGTTGGGACCCGAAGCCGTGCCCGAGAAGGACTTCGGCAGGTTCGGCGCCTTCTACGGGATGGGCAACCTGATCGGAACCCTGATCGGAGTCGTGGTCACCGGGATCTTCACCGCCGGCGGCCACTACGCCCTCGCCCTCTTCACCATGGCGGGGATGCTGCTGGTGGCGATGGCGCTCACCGTCACCCTGGTGCCGGACCGTGGCCGGCCGGACAGCGGCCTGCGCACGGGTTTCGGCGCCATCACCGTCGGGACCTTCCGGATCAGCCCTCGACAGCACGGCGACTTCCTCTGGCTGATGGGGTCGCGGCTGCTCATCCTCATGGGCGTCGTCGGCCTCGAGACCTATGCCCAGTTCTTCTTCAAGGACGTCTTCTACCCGGGCAGCTCGACTGCGCTCACCGACCACGCCAACTCGGCAACCACCTACCTGCTGGCCATCATCGTGTTCCTGGCGGTCGCCGTCTGCTACCCGGCGGCCCGCCTCTCCGACCGCTGGGGCCGCAAGCCGATGGTGGTCGTCTGCGCCATCCTCGGCGCGCTGGGCGCCCTCGGCCTGGTCTTCTCCCACTACACCCTTCTGCCCGGCGCGATGACGTCGTCCGTCGCCTCGCTGCTCGGGATACCCCGGGGGCTGGCCCAGGTGCTCTGGTTCGGGGTCCCGATCGGGATCGGGATCGGCTGCTTCCTCACCGTCGATTGGGCCTTCATGATCGACCTGATCCCGCCCGCCGAGACCGGGCGCTTCCTCGGCTTCTCGAACATCGCGACCGCCGGCTCGGGGATCATCGCCCGCCTCATCGCGGGGCCCATCCTCGACCACTTCAACGCCGGCGGTCACATCCTCGGCGAGCTGGGCGGCTATCCCGTGGTCTTCGGGATGTTCGTCGTCTTCTTCGTGGCCGGCCTCTTCCTGGTGCTGCCGGTGGTGGAGCCCCGGAGGCGGCGAACGCTCCGCGCGGAGACGGCGGCCTAGGCTCCGGCGCGCACCGTGCGCCGCTAGGTGCGGAGCGCCAGGAAGCGCCCCAGCACGGCGAAGCCGGCGATGCAGGCCGCCCCCTCGGCGAGCCCGCGCAGAGCACCGTCGTAGGGGTCGGAGGCGACGACGCCGGCCAGCCAGACCAGCATGCCGGTGCCGCAGGAGACGGCGGCGGCGAACGCCCACGGATGGCCGTGCAGCGGTGCGGGGACGGCCGGGCCGAGGTCATCGAAGATGTCGCCGGCCGCGCCCGCGGCGGCGACGCGCACGTTGGCGGTGCGCAGCCCGATCGCGCCCGATGCGACCAGCAGCACCGCCGATAGGACCGCTCCCACGACACCCCATCCGAACAGACCGGCCGACCACCCGGGGAGCTGGGGACCCAGCTGCTGGGCGAAGAGCGCGACCGCACCGATGCTGGCCAGCCCGAAACCGACTGCGGTCACGGTGCGGCGCCGGAGCGTGCGCACCTCGGCCGCCGGGACCGACCGCCGGCCCCGCAACCGCAGCGCCCTCAGCAGCGCCAGCAGACCGCTGACGAAGGCCGCCTGGGGGGCGAGCACCAGCGTGGCCGCCGCGAGCAGGCCGAGCCACGACGCCCTGCCGGAGGCGACCGTCTGGAACGCGCCGGCGGCACCCACGGCCACCCCCCGGGTGCTCGCCGCCCCGAAGCCGGACCACGCCACGAAGATGGTCGAGTAGAAGACGCCGGCGACGGCGAGCCCGGTGAAGGCCCAGAGCGGCGCGCGCAGCGCGGCTCTGGTCCCGAGGTCGTCAGCGAAGGCCTGGGCGATCGCGGAGGCGTCACCGAAACGGCCCACGGCGTCGGGGTCGGTGAGCAGGTGGTCCTCGGTCTCGGCGAGGATCCGCCGGCGCCGGTTGCCCCGAACCCCCCGGCGGCCCAGCTCGGCGCTCAGATCGGCGAGGTAGGCGGCGATCACGAGAGGACGGCCTCCACCGCCCGGGCGAAGCCCCGCCACTCCCGGCGCTCCTCGGCGAGCGCGGCGTGGCCGCGGTCGGTGAGCCGGTAAACGCGCCGGCGCCGGGGAGCCTCGCGTGACCACTCGCTGCTCAGCAGGCCGCCCGCCTCGAGACGGTGCAGCGCGGGATACACGGTCCCTTCCGCAAGGTCGAACTCGCCCTGGCTGCGTTCTCGGAGGCGCTCCACCAGCCGGTAGCCGTGAGCCGGCTCGGCGGCCACGGTGGCCAGCAGGAGCATCTCCAGATGACCCTTCAATACCTCGGATTGCATAGCATGCAATCCTAGGCTATCGGCAGCGACGGCGCAAGTCGCGATGGTGGGATGAGCAGCGGACGGCGCTCCCACGGCCCCGGGAGGGCACGCCGGGCCGGCTGCGGCTAGGCGCCGGCCACGGCCTCGGGCTCCAGCAGGCGGCGCGCCTGGTCCTCCTGCATCAGCGGCTCCACCAGCATGTCCAGCTCGCCGTCCATGATCCGGGGAAGCTGGAAGAGGGTGAGGTCGATGCGGTGATCGGTCACCCGCGACTCCGCGTAGTTGTAGGTCCGGATCTTCTCGCTGCGGTCACCGCTTCCCACCATGGAGCGGCGGGTGCCGCGCACCTCAGCGTCACGTTCGGCCTGGGCGCGATCGTAGAGCCGGGCACGCAGCTCGCGCATTGCCTTGGCACGGTTCTTGATCTGCGACTTCTCGTCCTGGCAGGTCACCACCAGGCCGCTGGGGAGATGGGTGATGCGCACCGCGGAGTCGGTCGTGTTGACACTCTGGCCGCCATGGCCGGTGCTGCGGTAGACGTCGATCTTGAGATCCTCCGGATCGATGGTCACCTCCACCTCATCGCGCTCGGGAAGCACCACCACCTTGGCCGCGGAGGTGTGGATCCGGCCCTTGGCCTCGGTCTCGGGCACGCGCTGGACCCGGTGGACCCCGGACTCGAACTTGAGCCGCGAGTAGGCGCCGTGACCGTGGACCTCGACCACCACCGACTTCAGGCCGCGCACCCCGGACGGGCTCTCGCTGAGCAGCTCCACCGACCAGCGCTGGCGCTCCGCGTAGCGGCTGTACATGCGGAGCAGGTCGGCGGCGAAGAGCCCCGCCTCGTCGCCTCCCGTACCGGCACTGATCTCGAGGATGACGTCGCGGTCGTCGTTGGGGTCACGGGGGAGAAGCAGGTGCCGCAGCTCCGCGTCGGCGGCCTCGGCGGCCTGGCGCTGGGACCGCTCCTCCTCCTCGAAGAGGGCGACCATCTCGGCGTCATGCTCGGTGCGCGCCGCCTGCTGCGCGCTCTCCGCCGCGGCTGCCGCCGCCCGCCAGCGGCGCGAGACCTCCACCACGTGGCTGAGCCGGGCGCGCTCCTGGGAGATCCGCTGAACGCGCTGCTGGTCGGAGTAGATCTCGGGGTCGGAGAGCTCGGTCTCCAGCTCCGCATACCGCTCCTCGATTGCTGCGACCCGATCCTCCACGCTTGCCATGGCTCAGCGATTGTGGCCCAGGCGGCTCCCGCAGGGGAGCCCGCGGCGCCCTGCGCTCACGGAACGGTGGCGTAGGCCTCGCCGACGGCACCCTCGTCGGCGGAACGGGCCGCGGCCAGGGCGGCAATGGCCACCTCGATCTGGGCGTCGTCCGGCTCGCGGGTGGAGAGGAGCTGGGCGGCCAGCACCGGTGCCAGCGCGATCTTCCCGAACCGGGTGTGCCGGATTCGGGCCAGGCCGCGGATGACCTCATAGGAGACCCCGGCGACGACCGGGATCAGGGCGATCTGGCAGGCGATGCGCACTGGCCAGAAGAGGAATCCCAGAGGGGTGAAGACGATGACGCTGACCAGGGCGACCACCACCAGGAAGCCGGTTCCACAGCGGGGGTGGAGGCGGCTGGCCCTGCGCACCTCGGGGACCTCGACGGGGTCGCCCGACTCCAGGCAGTTGATCGCCTTGTGCTCGGCACCGTGGTACTCGAAGACGCGCCGCACGCTCGACAGCAGACCGATGAGGAAGAGGTAGCCGAGCAGGATCACCGCCCGTGCCACCCCCTCGATGAGCACCGACGCCACCGACTGCGGAGCGCCGTGATGGATCACCGCGGAGACCAGCAGGGGGAGGCCGATGAAGAGGCCGAGGCCGAAGATCACGGACACGCCGATGGTCACCCCCATCGCGCCCTGGCTCAGCTCGACGTCCTCGCCGAGCTGGATGTTGGCCGACCACTGGAGCGCCCGCATCCCCAGGGCGAGCATCTCCCAGAGCGTCGCCGCGCCGCGCAGGAAGGGGAGCGACCAGGGTCGCCCCGTGTAGACGCGCGAGCGCAGCCGTTCGGAGAGCACGGTGATCGCGCCGTCGGGCCGGCGGGCCGCCACCGCGTAATGGCGCGGGCCCCGCATCAGAACCCCCTCGATCACCGCCTGCCCCCCATAGAAGAAGGTGGTCGGGGGCGCAGCCGCGGCGTTGAGGGCCGCGGTGAGCAGGATGTCGCCGGCGGAGGGGCGGCGGCGCTTCACGCCGACCATCGTACTCGGCGATCGGAGCGGGCGACCCAATCGGACGCAGGAGGCCCAGGCTCCGGCCCCATCTGAGGCAGATGCGGCCATCGACGCCTCGATGGTCGAAGCGCTGAGAGGCACGGCGTAGTGCCGAGCGCCGCCATCGGGCGTCAAGCTCGGAAGGCGATGACGAGAACCACCATGGCGCGGCTCGGCGAAAGGGCGCTGCGCACCGGCCGGCGGTCCGCGCCCACCCTGCTCGCGCTCGCCTTCCTGGCAGGGCTGGCGCTCGCCAGCGTCGCCGTCTGGAGCCGGAGCGATCTCGACGTCTTCCGCTGGCCGATGGCCGAGCTCGCCCTCCACGGTCACCCGCTCCTCGTCTACAGCATCCACTCCGGGATCTGGCGGAGTGACAACGGGCCGCTCAGCCTGGCGCCTCTCACCGCCGTGGTCGCCGCCGTCAACGCCCTCGGCTGGCAGGCCGACCAGCCGCTCCGCGACGCCGTCGTCCTGGGCGTCTTCGGCCTCTTCGCCCTGGCCTTCGGACGCGAGGCGGTGCGGGGCGTCGAGGCCGGGCGCGGCCGGCCCCTTGCCCACCCCGTCGCCGTCTGGGCGGCGTTCCTGCTGGCTCCGCCGCTCTGGATCGCGATGATCAGCTACGACCACGTCGAGCTTCCGCTCGAGCTCTGGCTGCTCCTGCTGACGGTGCGGCAGCTCGACGGCGGGCGCACCGTCGCGGCCGGATGCCTCCTGGGGCTCGCCCTGCTCACCCAGACCGCCGCGCTGCTCGCCGCGCTGCCGCTGCTCCTCCTCCTCGTCGCCCGCCGGCGCCTACGGGCGGCCGCGGTCCTCCTGGGCACGGCGGCGATCGTCGCGGCCGCCGGCCTGCTCCCCTTCCTCCTCGCCGACGGCCGCGATCTGATCGCATCACTGGTCACCTACCGGGGACAGGTGCCCAGTCTCGGCGGCTCGCTCTGGGTGCTCTTTCCGCACACCCCGGTGGCCACCTTCATCCAGCACGACGACGCCCTCGTCTTCGGTGGGGCCGCCGCGCTCCTGACCTGGCTCGCGGTGAGACGGGGCGGGGAGGCAGCCCCCGGCTCGCCCCGCGTCTACGCCCTCATGGCGCTGTCCACCGCCTGCCTGCCGCTGCTCGCCAAGTCCGTCTGGCCCTACTACCTGGTCGACCCCTGCGCGTTCGCGACCATCTGGTGGCTCGCCCGGCCGGGCAGCGTGGTCAGCTGGCGCCTCTATGTCCCCGCTCTCTTCACCATGGCCGCCCTCGCCCTGCAGGTCGGTGCCCCGGCCCTCTGCGCCTCACTGACGGTCGCCGCGGGCATGGCGCTGCTCCTCGCCGACCTGCTCGGGGTGAAGGCGGACGCAGTGCCCGCCGAGGCCCGGCCTCCGGAGCGCGGGCAGGGAGACAGAGAGCTGGCGCTCGGCTGACGGTTCGAACGACGGGAGTGCCAAACGCGGCGAACGGGGCAGGCTCCGTGCCCCACCCCCAATTCCCATGAAGGACACCTCGACGGTCGTCGAGGCCTATCTAGCGATGCAGCACTTCGTAACCGCCTACTGGGAACGGGGCGCCAGGAGGGGCGACGAGCTCCTGCTGTTCCTGACGTATTCGGGTCCCGAATACCCGCCGACAGCAGAGAACCCAGTCGGGTCAGACGACCCGGCGGCCTGGGGCGACCGGCTCGACGCGGTGCGGGCCGCGACCGGCTAACTGAGGGAGCACGGCCGCAGACAGACGATATTCGGGGCACGCGAGGGTTCGCCAAGCCACCTGGAGGACCGGCTCATCCTGAGTCGGCCGTTCCACGCGCGAGGTGGAAAGATACGCCGCATGAAAGCTGAAGCCCAAGATTGGCGGGGAGTGGGATCGTCGGGTCAGCCTGACGAGGAAGGGAGAGAGTTGGACGAGGCCGATAACGATGAGTTCGACGAGAGCCTTGACCTGGAGGCTCCAGAGCCGCAGGTCCCCATCACCGCCTCCATGCACCCCAGCGCTTCATCCATCGCCCAGGAGTTGCACCAGCCCGGTCAGCCGCCGACTTGGTGGGACCCGGTGCACCTGGCATTGACGGTACCCGAGGTAGCACGGCCGTCGGTGGCGAATACCGACCCAGCCGGTCTTCGGACGCACGCCGATTCCGCCGAGCCTCTCCCACCTGGCCGCACGTGTGCGGGGGCAGTCGGACGCGAGGAGCAGAATGCCGCGGTCAGGTGGGCAGATGTTCTGAACTCCTTGGGAGCGATCGGACGCTTCTTCATCCGCTTCTTCGGCGGTGTGTAACTCCATCGACAATCTCCTCCAGCCGCAGAGGGCCTGAGCCGCCAAGCAGCGGCACTCGCGCAACGACCACCAAGCCCCGGCGTGGGATGGTGAGACGCTGGACCCCGCTGTGATTGCCGGCCTCCGCGGCTGAGGGGTGAGCGCCAAGCTTCCGAGTAACCGCGCGTTCTGGGTAGTAGACCCCTGCGCACGCCAGGCTGGTGTCACTGGACCGCCCACCTCAGCGTCTGCTGTCAACGAGCCAGCCCTCGCGTCGCAGTGGTGGTCGCTCCGGCACGCGGCCGACCTGCCGCCTGAAGCCTGCGGCCACGGCTCAGACCCGGGTGGACGCGATGCGCACTCGGGGATCGATGACCCCATAGAGCACGTCGACGAGCAGGTTCGCGGTCACCACGAACGCCGAGGTGAGCAGGGCGATCCCCTGAATCATCGGCAGATCCTCCGTATCCACGGCGGTGATGAGCTGGTGCCCCAAGCCGGGGATCCCGAACACCACCTCGACCACGACCACCCCGCCGAGGACCGTCGCCAGGTCAACGCCAAACTGACTGACGAGGGGCGTGAGCGAGGCTCGCAGGGCGTGGCGGTAGAGCACCCGACGCTCCGACAGTCCCTTGGCCCTCGCCGTCCTGACGTAGTCCTCCTGAAGCGCGTCGGTGAGGGAGCTCCGCGAAAGCCGGGCGTAAACCGCCGAGCTGATCAGTGCCAGGGTGAGCCAGGGAAGCGCCAGGTTGTCGGCCCAGGCCAGCGGGTTCACGTGGAGCGGCGTCCACGTCCCCGGAAAGGGAAAGACGTGGATACCGTGGCTGGAGAGGACATTGTCGGTGAGAAACAGCAGCGCCCCTCCGAGGACGAAGGCCGGTGTCGAGACTAGGGAGAAGATGAAGATGGTCGCTCCCCGAGCGCGGATGCTTCCGGGCCGGCGCGCCGAGAGGATGCCGATACCCACTCCGAGAGCCAGCCACACGACCGCAGCCGGCAGCCCCAACTCGAGATCGACCGGGATGTCGCGCGCGATCACGCTCGTCACGGGAGCCCCCACGACGAACGACTGGCCCAGGTCGCCGTGGAAGATGCGGGTGAAGTAGGCGAGATACTGCAGCCATATCGGTCGCTCCAGGCCGAGGCTGATCCGGAGCCTCTCCACCCGCCATTCCGGCGCTCGGAAACCGAGGATGAGGCGGGCTGGATCGTGGGGAACCACGAAGTAGATGACGAAGATCAGGGTCCAGACCAGCCAGAGGACGACGACCGCCTGGGCCACGCGGCGGAGTAGGTAGGAGGTCACAGCGGGCGCCATTCTCCGAGATGCGGACACCGGCACCGGGAACGTCCCCGGTCAGCTTCCGGGTGGGGGGCGAACAGCCGTTCCGAAACGGTGGCCCTCTACCTCGGTGGGACGAAGGTGACGGGGGTGGGATGAGCGGGCCTCAGCCCGGCCGCAGCCCCTACCGGGTCGCGGTGCGCGCGGCGGCGCGGCGGCGGAAGCGCTCCACCTGGCCGCCGGTGTCGACGATCCGCTGGGTCCCCGTGAAGAACGGGTGGCAGACCGAGCAGACCTCGGTCTTCAGCTCGCGAAGCGTCGAGCCCGTCTGGAAGGTGTTGCCACAGACGCAGGTGACGACGGCGTCGGTGTGGAACTCGGGATGCAGGGTGGCTTTCATGGACAGGCTCGTACTCGTGAAGGGGGAAACGCACCGAGGATACCACGAGGACCGCGAACCGAAGCGGGGCGGGCGAATGGGCGTGGAGCGAAGGCTTGGCGGAGGCGCGGATTGCAGCCGCGCCGCCCCGGGGTTCCCCGCGGATCCTGATCCGTGGGGTGGGAGCCAAGGGCGCCGGGCGCCAGTCAGGGCGCTCGGACGCCCGGGCCGCAGTGAAGCGCCCACTCGCTCCCCCGCGCCGACCCGCTTCACCCCGCGTGCACCACGGGCCGGGTGAAGTTCCCGTGGGCGACCCCGGGCAGGCGCTCGCGGACCACCGCCATGGCGGCGGCCATCCCCATCCCCTCCTCCATCGGCGGCAGCTCCTCGATCAGCCAGTCGTGGTCCACGTTGAGGCTGCGCCACTGGATCTGGTCGACCTCCATCTCGGCGCAGGCGGCGATGGTCGCCTCCAGCTCCGACGGCGTGTCGGTGATGCCGGGGAAGGCGAGAAGATTGAGGCACACCTGTCCACCGCCGCGCTTGACGACGCGGCCGCACTCGAGGACCTCTTCGAGCCCGTACCCGACCGGCCGGTAGTAGGCGCGGAAAACCGCGTCCGTGAAGGAGATGGCGCTGATCCGGACGCTGTCGCAGCCGGCGGCGACCATGCGCTCCAGGACCCTGGGCCGGCTCCCATTGGTGTTGACGTGGATGGTCGCCGAGGCATGGCGCTCGCGGATTGCGGCGGTGGCCTCGACCACCGCACGGCTGCGGGTCAGCGCCTCGCCCTCGCACCCCTGGCCGAAGGAGACGATCGCCGCCTCGCGGCCGCCCAGGAAGTGGTCGGCGAGCCCCGCCAGCTCCGCCGCCGTCGGCGCGAACGACATCCGCTCCTGCGGCGAGGGCACGGCGCCGTCGCTCTGCAGGGAGATGCAGCCGAGGCAGTCGGCGTTGCAGGCGGGCGATGCGGGCAGGGCGGCCTCGTAGCGGCGGAGGAAGGTGTTCTGGGCCGTGTAGCAGCGGTACTCCAGCGCGCAGCGGGCGAGATGGTCCACGAGGCGGTTGCCGGGCAGCGCTCTGCGGGCGGCGTCCACCGCCGCGGGGAGGCCGTCGGTCCGGTGGCGGCGAGGCTGCCACCACTCGAACGAATCGGTGGGGATGGCCGCCACCACCAGCTCGCCGTCCCGCTCGGCGAGCGCGGTGTAGCCGAAGAGCGGGAGCCGGTCGCTGCCGGGCAGCGGACGGGAGGCCGGCAGCAGGGTGCGGAGGTGGCCGACCGGGAGGATCGCGGCGGCCGGCAGCCAGTCGTCGGGGAGCTCGACGGCGGCCCCGCGACTGTCCAGGGCGAGGGCGCGCCGCCCCGGCAGATGGGCGATGGTGGCGGCCTCGGGAAGCGGGATCACCCCCGAGACGGTGAGCGGGACCAGGGCGTGTCCCGACCTGCCCACCGGCCGGAGGCCGTCGCGCACTTCGAGGGAGCCGTCGGGTCGGGCGACACAGAGACGCACGGGTCCCATTGTCGGCGCCCGGGTCGACGGCGGCGATGCAGCCCGGAGTGGGCGGGCCGGGTCGGACGGGCGCGACTCGACGCTCGACGATGCCGGACAAAACGACCAATCGGCGCGAAACGGCCGAATGACAATCGTCTCTTAATCACGCGGCCCCACCCTGCCACCCGCTCCGGCTAACGTAACCTCGGCCCGGGCTCCGGCGTACATGCCTGTGCAGGCACGTCCGCGGCCGGGCGCCTTCTCCGCTCACCGAGGGTCAGGGACACCAAGCGCCAATGCGCCTCCACCCCGCCGTCACCGACCTGCCGCGCCGTGCCGCCGGCCTGGTTGGGCGTGTCCTCGGTCCGCCGGGCCGCGCGCTCGCCCGCGCCGGTCGGGCCGCCGGGCGTCTGGCCGGCCGCCGGATCGAGATCGTGGTGGCGGTGGCCGCGGGGGCCATGTGCGGCGTCCTGCTCTGGCTGCTCGGGCCGGGCCTGCAGGGGTGGTTTGTCGCCCAGGGGATGGACAGCCAGCGCGCCGACCTCCTCAGCGCGATGGTGCTGGTGATCCTGGCCACGGCAATCGTGGGAGCGGTCTCGCGACGCGCCGGGGCAACCCGGATCGGTGGGCTGCTCGGCTTCATCGGCATCCAGATCATCCCCTTCCTGATCCAGGCGGCCAACGAGCCGTCGACGCCGGGCCTCCGCTACACCGAGGACATCTCGGGATGGATCCTCCAGCCGCTCGGCATGCTCCTGCTCGCCGTGGTCTGCGTGATCGTGGGCGCGGCGCTCGGCGTGGGCCTGGCCCGCGACGCCGCCCGCATCCCCGCCCTGCTCCGCCGCCGCTGGCTCTGGCTCGCCATCCCGATCGCGATCGCCCTGATCGTGGCCGCGTCCGGGGCGGCGATCACCGCTCTCCAGCAGGGCCCGTTCTCGGCCCTCCGCGACTACAGCGTGGGCAGCGGCGGCCCGGTGACCGCGGTTGCCCCGCCGACCCAACCGAGCGGCTCGATGGCGCCCGACGGGCCGGTGACCGCCACCCCCGACATCAGCCTGCTCCGCCAGCTCCCCGGCCAGATCCAGTACCTCAACATCGGTGCCCATCCCGTGGATGTCTATGTCCCCGGCCTGTACCTCTCCGACTCGTCCGTCTCGCTCCCGGTCCTCTATCTTCTCCACGGCACCCCCGGTCAACCGTCGGACTGGATCCAGGGCGCCCAGCTCGTGGGCGTCCTCAACCAGCTGATCGGGGACGGGGACATCCCGCCGATGTTCGTTGTGCTGCCCAATGGCGACCGGGCCGACACCAGCGACACCGAGTGGGGCAACAGCGCCTACGCGCAGGTCGAGAGCTGGCTGGTCGACGAGGTCGTACCCACCATCGACAGCGACTACCCCACCCTGGGCGCCGAATACCGTGGCATCGCGGGGTTGAGCAGTGGGGGCTACGGAGCCGTCAACATCGCCATCCACCAGCCCTCGACCTTCAGCTTCGCGGCCAGCTACTCCGGGTACTTCATCGGCCTGTCCAGTATCTTTGGGTCGCAGTGGAGGGCCAACAGCCCCCTCTACACCGCCGCCGGCGTCCCCACCCCGGAGCGATTCCCGATCTACCTGGGAGCGGGGACCACGGACACCCTCTACCGCCCTGACACCACCCAGTTCGCGAACACCCTCGCCGCCATCGGCTGGACCAACTGTGAGTACCAGACGGTGCCCGGAGGCCACGGATGGGTCGCCTGGGAGCCAGAGTTCGTCAACAGCCTCAACTGGCTCGGCGAGCTCTGGGGCCCCACCCCGTGGCTGGACCCACCGGGTACCGGATGATGGGCCACATGGAGTTGGTGGCGAGCCTGCCCACCACCATCGCCGCGGCACTGGAGCCGCCGCCCCACGGCCTGCTGCTCAGCCTGGGGCCGGTCGTCATGGCCCTGGGACTGCTGGCCGCCGCCGGAGGCACCGTGCGCCGCTCCCGGCCGGTGGTCGCCGCGGGCGCCGTGGCCGTCCTGGCGGGCGCCCTCAACGTCGTCCTGCCCCACTACCCGCTGGCCCTCCTGCTGGGCCTGGTCATCCTCGCCGCCGCGGTGGGATTCGAGGTCGGCGGAGCCCTGGCCACCCGGGCGGCGCTGACCCCGCCCGAGAGCCCGCAGGAGATGGAGCGGCTGCGGCTCCTCCACGGCCGGACCCACATCTCCTGCTTCTCCGGCGACTCGGCCAAGAGCGGGCTGCGGATCCGGAGCGGCTTCGTCGGCTACCAGGTGCGCTGGGGCGTGGCGGTGGCACTGGGCGATCCGCTGATCCCGCCGGGCCAGCACCCGGCCGCGGTGAACGCCTTCGTCGACCTCTGCGCCGGGAGGCGCTGGGTCCCCTGCTTCTTCCAGACCGACGCGGGGCTGCGCGGCTCGTACCGCCGCTCCGGCTTCCGGCTGATCAAGTTCGGCGAGGAAGCGCTGGTGGACGTCGACGACTTCGATCTGGGATCTCCCGCCCGGGCCGATGCCCGGCACGAGCTCTCCCGGGCTCGGCGGGCCGGCCTGGAGGTGCTGACGGTGTGGGAGCCGCAGCCGCCGGGCAGCATGTGGTCGCAGCTCGAGGAGGTCTCGCGCGACTGGCTCAAGGTGCGCGGCGGGCGGGAGATGGGCTTCTCCCTGGGGCGCCTCCGCGACGTGGTGGACACCACCACCCGCTACACGATCGCGCGTGACCAGAGCGGACGCGTCCACGCCTTCTGTTCCTGGATCCGGATGGGCAACGACGGGATCGCCCTCGACCTGATCCGGCGCCGGCCGGATGCGGCGGCCGGGGCCGTCGACCTGTGCATCGTCACGGCGATCGAGCGCACCCGGAGCGACCACCTGGCCCGGGTCTCGCTCGGCTCGGTCCCCTTCCGCGAGGGCCTGGGCGACGCCCCCGACGGGCGCCTCGCCCAGGGCTTCCGAGCCCGCGTCTACGAGCGTGGCTACGCCGGCTACAGCTACCGGGGCCTCTCCCACTTCAAGGCGAAGTTCGCCACCCGCTGGGAGAGCCGGGACATCGCCGTCCCGCGCGGTCCGAGCAGCGTGCTGGCCCTGGCCGCGCTGGTCCGGCTGCACAGCGAGCAGGCTCCGGCCACGATGGGGCCACCGTCGGACCAGCTCCCGGTAGGGCTGGAGCCGGCGCCGCTACCCTGAGCGAGCGCCGGACCGCCGCCCGCCCTGAGCAGGCGCCGGACTAGCTGTCCGGCCCCTCGCTGCGCACCTTCTCCACGTGGCTGAGCGCCTCACGCAGGCTCTCGATCCACTCCCCCTGGTGGCGGGCCACCAGGCGGACGCACCAGGCCAGCGCCTCGCTCCGGCTCCGGGCCACACCCGCCTCGATCAGGGTGTCGAGAACGCGCCGGTCGGAGAGCCGCAGCCGGGTCATCACCGGGACCCCGAGGGTGGTGAAGTGCTGGGTGACGTCGCCGCAGCGGGCCCCCCAGGAGACGGCGCGGCCGAAGAGGCGTTCGGCGTCGCGGGCGACGGCGATCCGCGCCTCCTTGGTCTCGGCCCGGAAGCGCTCGATACGGGCGGAGCGTGCCGTGGCCCGGGCCGAGTCGCTCGCATCGGCGGCCAGCTCGACGTCGGGGATGTCGCCGACGACGAGGATCTCGTCGCGGTCGCCGGTGATGGTCGGCGGCCCCGCAAAGAGGCCTTCGGGCAGCCGCCCGGCGAACCAGCCGGTGAGCTCCTCGTCGGTGAGGGTGGGGGCGGGCGAGGGGTCGGGGTGGCGGTGGGGGTGTTCAAATCTCATGAATTACATGATTACACAGCAATAGGGTAAGGTCAAGAAGCCGGGCCGCCCGCGGCGGGAGGGGCTGAGGCGCTGCTCCCCCACCCCCTGGCGACGATCTCGGCCGCGACCATCTCGAGCGTGCCGGGGTCACCGGCGTAGGGGCCCTGGGCTCGCGGCCAGGGCACGACCAGGTCGGTGAAGCCCAGCCCACCGAGGCGCCCGATGGCGTCCTGGAACGCCGCCTGGGAGGCCGTCAGGCCGGCGATGCGCGGCCCCGCGAAGAGGAGACGCCCCAGGGTCGCAGGATCACGATCCAGCGCCACGCAGGCTGCATCGATGTTCTCGAGCTCGGCGGCCAGGGCGGGGAGGGCGGCCTCGAGCGCGAGCGTGCCGCCCTCCGTCGGGAGGGGGCCCTCGGTCACCCAGGTTGCGCCGAAGCGCGCGGCAATCCTCCTACCCCGAGGACCACCCGCCGCGACGGCGAACGGGAGGCGGGGCCGCTGCACGCAGCCGGGGTGCATCCGGGCGCCGAACGCCTGGTAGAAGCGGCCCTCACGGGTCGTCACCGGCTGGCGCAGCAGCTCGTCGAGGAGGCTCACGAACTCCTCGAAACGGTCGGCGCGCTCACGCACGCTCCAGGCCTCGCGGCGGGTGGTGGCGGCGTCGAAGCCCCCTCCGCCGGCCCCGACCCCCAGGGTGAGGCGGCCGCCGGCGATGTGGTCGAGGGTCATCAGCTCGCGGGCGAAGGGAACGGGGTGACGGAAGTTCGGCGACGCCACCAGGGTGCCGAGGCGGATGCGCGAGGTGACCGCGGCGGCGGCGGCCAGGGTGGGCAGGGCGCTGAACCAGGGCGCTTCCCGGAGCGACCGCCAGGCCAGGTGGTCGAAGGTCCAGGCGTGGGCGAAGCCCAGGGCTTCCGCGCGCCGCCAGGTGTCGCCCTGCTCCGCCCAGCTCTCCGCGGGAAGGATGAGCACACCGATCCGCATGGTGCGGAAGCTTCTCACGGCCGGGACTCGTTCTCGCCGAGGGCCAGGCTCGCGGGGTGCCTGATGGAAGGCAGGTCCGCGGGAGTGCCGGGCGGAGGGCGGGACCGATCCCGCAGGAGAGCGACGGGGAACCCGGCCGGCGCAGCTCGGTCAGAGCGATCGGTCGGGGTCGGCCTCCTCCAGCGCGGCCCGGAGAAGCGGCGCGGCGACCGGGTGCTGGGCGAGCGGCAGCCCCGGGCCGACGATCTCGCGACGGGTCCTGCGGACGTACCGGCGGGTGAAGGCGGGGTCCCCCTGGGCGACCACGTCGCGGATGTTGGAGAGGCGGTCGGCCGCCTTGAGCACGGTGGCGTCGGGGTCCTTCCAGATCTCGCGAAAGTGGGCCCGCCGGGCCCTGCCGGTCATCGCCGGCTCCGGATCGGTAAGCAGCGCCACCAGCTCGCGGGTCCGGCGCGGGAAGGCGCCCAGATCCTCGACGGTCAGCGGGGAGTCCTCGACGGCGTCGTGGAGCAGCCCGGCGGCGAGGATCGCCGGGTCGGAGACGCCCAGGTCGCCGGCGAGGATCTGCGCCACCTCCACCAGGTGGTCGATGTACGGAGTGCCCTGGCGCCGGATCTGACCGGCGTGAGCTGCCTGCGCTACGGTGAACGCCCGGGCGACCAGCGCCGCCCCCTCGTCGGGAAGGCGGGCCATCAGGGGCGCAAGCGCCGGGTCGGAGACCGGATCGAGAGCCACCCGGAGGAACATACAGTGTCCCGACCTGGGCAGCCTGCCCCGACCCACGCATCCGGCACATCGAGGAGGCCCACCTGGTGAGCGCTGGAGCTCTGTTCCTGGCCGTGTTCCTCGCCTGCACGGTGGAGGCCGTGGAGGCGACCACCATCGTCCTGGCGGCCGGCACCGCCCGCGACTGGAGATCGGCCGGATACGGGGCGGCGGCCGCGCTGCTCGTCCTGACAGTGGCGGTGGTCGCGCTCGGGCCGGCCCTGACATCGATCCCGATCGGCCCCCTGCGCCTGGTCATCGGGGCTGCCCTCCTCCTCCTCGGTGTGCAGTGGCTGCGCAAGGCGGTGCTGCGCGCCGGCGGGGTGAGGCCCCTGCACGACGAGACCGGCATCTACCAGGCGAAGCTGGCGGCCGCGCGCGGCGCCGCGGCGCACCGGGTGGCCACCGTGCCCGACTGGTACGGTTTCACGCTCTCCTTCCAGGGGGTGCTCCTCGAGGGGACGGAGGTGGCGCTCATCGTCCTGACCTTCGGGAGCAATCAGCACGCCATCCCGCTTGCCGGAGCCGCGGCGGGAGCGGCGATCCTGGTGGTCGCCGCCGCCGCCCTCGCGGTGCGGGCGCCGCTCGCCCGGGTGCCCGAGAACGCTCTGAAATTCGTGGTGGGGGTGATGCTCACCGGATTCGGCGCCTTCTGGTCGGAGGAGGGCGCGGGAGCGCACTGGCCCGGCGGGGACACCGCCCTGCTCGTCCTGCTCCCGGGCATCGCCGTGCTCAGCCTCCTGCTCGCATACGCTCTGCGCCGGCGGAGCCACGGCCTCGTGCGCGTCGCCGGCGGGGCACCGTCCACCGTGGAGACCGGATGATGGCGGGGCGGCTGCGGGCCGCGGCCGCGTTCCTCGGCGCTCAGGTGGTCGGCGACGACTGGACGGTGGCGCTGGGGTTGGTCGCCGCCCTGGCGGTCACCGCCGGCGTGAGCCGGACCACGCTCCCCGCCTGGTGGGTCCTGCTCGCGGCCATCCTCGTCCTGCTCCCGCTGAGCGTCTGGCGGGCGGGGCGTCGCGGCGCCGGCGACAGCGGGTGAGCCCGCGCCCCGGCCCCGAGAGCGGGCTCAGACCAGGCGGCCGGCGTCGCGGGAGTCGAGGGCCACGTGGTGCTGGGTCCGGATCTCCCGCACCGTGCCGCTCTGCGCCCGCATCACCAGGCTGTGGGTCTCCGCCCACCAGTTGTGATACCGGACCCCGCGTAGAAGGTCGCCGCCGGTCACGGCGGTGACCGCAACGGCGACGTCCGCGCCGGGCACCAGGTCGGCGATGCCGAGCTTGGCCTCGGGGTCGATGCCGGCGGCTCGCACCGCCGCCGCCTCCTCCTGATTGCGGACCCAGGTGCGGCACTGCATCTCGCCACCCAGGCAGCGCAGGGCGCAGGCGGACAGCACCGCCTCGGCGGTGCCCCCGGAACCGATCAGGACGTCGATCCCGCTCCCCGGCCAGGCGGTCATCAGGGCGGCCGCGATGTCGCCGTCGCTGATCAGCACAACCCGGCTCCCGAGGCTGCGCACCCGCTCCAGCAGGCTCTGGTGACGGGGCCGGTCGAGCAGCATCACGGTGAGGTCCTGCACCTTCACGTCCATGGCGAAGGCGATCCGGCGCAGGTTGTTCTCGGGGGTGTCGGTGATGTCGATGGCGCCGCGTGCCCCCGGCCCCACCGCCAGCTTGTGCAGGTAGGCGCAGGGAGGCGGGGTGGCGATCCCGCCCGGCTCGGCGGCGGCGGCTATCGAGAGCGCCTGCGAGTGACCCTTGGCGACCAGGCTGATCCCATCGACCGAGTCCACGGCGAGGTCCACCCGGTCACGGCCGATACCCACCCGCCGCCCCGGGCTGAGCGGGTCGGCAGCTCCGCCCGCATCGATGACCACCTTCCCGTCGAAGGGCATGCCGAGGAGGGCCTCCTCCATGGCGCGCTCCCCGACGTCCCGGGCGCTCGTCTTGTCACCGCGGCCCACCCAGCGGCCGACCGCCAGGGCCGCCGCCTCGGTCGCGCGCAGCAGCTCCAGACCGCGATGGCGGTCGCGGCTCAGCCGCGCCGGCGACGCCGGGGCGGCGTGCTGCTCTGCTGCGGTCAGGACTCGGCCGCCTCGAGGGCCGCGCCGGCCCGCGGCGACAGGACGCCGCGCACCGGGGCGGCGACCTCGTCGGCGGCGGCCTGCGGCTCGGGGCGCGCTCCCGCCGCGGGCTCGCCCTCGATGCCGGCGTGGCGGCGGACCGCAGCCATGAACTCGCGGAAGAGCGGATGGGGCCGTCCCGGCCGCGAGCGGAACTCGGGGTGGAACTGCGAACCGACGAAGAAGGGGTGGTCGCGCAGCTCGATGATCTCCACCAGGCGGCCGTTGGGCGAGGTACCGCTGAAGACCACCCCGAACTCCGCCAGGCGCTCCCGGTATTGGTTGTTGAACTCGAAGCGATGGCGGTGGCGCTCGTACACGACCGCCTCACCGTACGCGGCCGCGGCCCGGCTCCCGGGCAGCAGCTTGCAGGGATAGACCCCGAGGCGCATGGTGCCACCCTTGTTCTCGATGTCCCGTTGCTCGGGGAGCAGGTCGATCACCGGGTTGGCGGTGAAGGCGTTGAACTCGGTGGAGTTCGCATCCTCGGTGGCGAGGGCCTCGCGTGCGATGTCGATGGTCGCGCACTGCATGCCCAGGCAGAGGCCGAGGTACGGGACCTGATGCTGGCGGGCGAAGCGCGAGGCGATCACCTTGCCCTCGATGCCACGGTGGCCGAAGCCTCCGGGCACCACCACCCCGTCGACGCCGCTCAGCCGCTCCGCGTCCGGGGTCATCTCCTCCGAGCTCACCCACTCCAGGTGGAGCTCGACGCCGCAGTGGGCGGCGGCGTGGCGGAGTGCCTCGGTGACGCTGATGTAGGCGTCGGGCATGGCCACGTACTTGCCCACCAGGGCCACGCGCACTGCCGGCTTGGGTGCCTCGATCCGGGCCACCATCGCCCGCCACTCGTCCAGTGCCGGCGGACCAGCGGAGATGCCGAGCAGCTCGACGATGTAGTCGCCCAGCCCGGCCGCCTCCAGCATCAGGGGCACCTCGTAGATGGAACGGGCATCGGGGACGTTGATGACCGCGCGCTGGGGCACGTCGCCGAAGAGCGCGATCTTCTCCTTCTGGCTCTCCCCGATCGGATGCTCGCTGCGGGCCACGATCACGTCCGGCTGGATGCCGATCGAGCGCAGGGTGTTCACCGAGTGCTGGGTCGGCTTGCTCTTGAACTCCTCGCTGGCCGCGATGTAGGGCACCAGCGTGAGGTGGACGTAGCAGACATTTCCCCTGCCGACGTCGTTCTTGAACTGGCGGATCGCCTCCAGGAAGGGGAGCGACTCGATGTCGCCGACGGTGCCGCCGACCTCGACGATGACCACCTCGGGCTCGGGCAGCTCGTTCTCGGCGACCCGGAGCACCCGCTGCTTGATCTCGTTGGTGATGTGGGGGATGACCTGGACCGTGCCGCCGAGATAGTCGCCGCGCCTCTCCTTGGCGATCACACTGGCGTAGATCCGGCCGGTGGTCACGTTGCTCGCCTGGGAGAGCGGGACGTCCACGAAGCGCTCGTAATGGCCGAGGTCGAGGTCGGTCTCGGCGCCGTCATCGGTGACGAACACCTCACCGTGCTGGTACGGCGACATCGTGCCCGGATCCACGTTCAGATACGGATCGAGCTTCTGCATCCCGACGTGCAATCCGCGGGCCTTGAGGATGGTGCCGATGGATGCAGCCGTGATTCCCTTGCCCAGGGAGGAGACGACACCGCCGGTCACGAACACGAACTTGGCCAAGTCGAGACCTCCCGGTGCCGTGGTTTTACCGATGTTAGCAGGGACGCATGTTCGTGACACGGCACCCGGACAACGTGATGCGATCGCCATCGAAGGAATGGGGACGCGCCACCATTGGAGCTCCGGGAGCCAGGCACCGGCGCCAGGCAGGGCTCAGGCGGCGCCCCGCGGCTCGAGGATCACCACCCGGGTCTCCTCAGCTACGCCCATCGAACCGGTGAGGGTGAGCTTGGGCTGGGCGGGCATGGTGTCGTCGGTCAGTCCCATCTCCTTGGCAAAACGGTCGAGCGGCTCGTAATCACCGCTGCCCGCCACCCCGCTGCTGCGGTACCGGACCGGGACGACGATGGACGGACCGATGGCGTTGACGACCTTGGTGGCGGCCACGGCACCGAGCGCGTCCACGCCTCCCACCGGCACGGCGAGCACATCCACCTGGCCGAGCTCGTCGACCTCCTCCTCGGTGAGCTGGCGGTCGAGCCGGCCCAGCGCGGCGACGCGGACCTCGTCGACCTCGATGCGCATGATCGTGGTCCCACCCGCGGGCAGACCGCGGATCGTCACCCCGCGGACCTCGAACTCGCCCGGCCCACTCACCTCCTGAGCGTGACCCTCGCGAGGCCGGAGCTGGTCGGGGATGGTCTCGCCCTCGGTGCGGACGACGATGTCGGGGCGGGAACGTCCCAGCCCCGGCAGGGTGGTCACGGGCGGGTCGATCAGCACCTGCACGTCGCGGCCGCGCAGACGCAGGCAGGAGAGGCCGAGATAGGTGATCTCCACGGTCCGAGCGATCTTAGCCGGGTGCGGGGCGCCCGGGCAGTGGCCGCGGAGCCCGGGCTCAGATGGCCGAGCCCACCACGACCGCGACGGTCTGGCTGGCCCCGGCCCGCACCACGGACATCTCGGCCGTGTCCCCGGGGCTGAGACCGAGGCTCGCCGGCTCCAGCGGCTGGGCGGCATCGATAGCGACGCCGTTGACGGCGGTGACGATGTCGCCCGTCTGGAGGCCGGCGGTGGCGGCCGGCCCACCGGACGTGACCGAGTCGATGAGCGCGCCCGGGGTGAGCCCGGCGGCGGCGGCGATGGCGGGGTCCAGGTAGGTGACGTTCACACCGAACGTCCCCTGCGGGGTGGTCGCCGCCCCCGACGCGGTGGCGATCAGGGCGCTGGCGGCGCTCCACGAGAGCGCGGTGAGCCCGGGTGGCGGGGTCGCCTGGGTGATCGCGACCACGACCCCGATCAGATCCCCGACCGAGTTCAGCACGGGAGCCCCGTCGGCGTCCGGTTCAGCGGACGCGTCGATGCTGATGGCGTCCTGGAGCGCCGCGCCACTGGTGCTGTCGGTGGTGACGGTGAGGCCCACCGCGCTCACGGTGCCCACCCCCACGCTCAGCCCGCCCCGGGCGGGCCGGCTGACGGCGATCGCCTGGTCGCCGACCGCCGGGGCCGTCGAGGCGAGCGGGAGGGCGTCCAGGCCGGCCACCCCGGGGATCCGCAGCACGGCCAGACCGTGGGCGGCGTCCACCCCGGCGATCTCGGCATCGTAGGCGTCGCCATCGGGGAACCCGACCCGGAGCTGGCTCGCCCCCGACACCGCGTGAGCACTGGTGAGGATCAGCCCGTCGGGTCTCACCACCACTCCGTCAACGAGGCTGGCGGTGCCCTCCGCCAGTCCAGCCGACGTCACCGGCTGGGTGGCGATCGTCACCACCGAGGCGGCGGCGGTCTGGGCCAGCTGGCCCGCGGTCTGACCCGCGCCCGTCGACGAGCCGTTGATCACCTGGTTGACGATGCGCTGGACGGGCCCGAAGTGCTGGTAGATGGCCCAGGCGGCCGCCCCGCCCCCGAACGCCCCGATCAGCGCGGCGAGAAGGACCGCCGCGAGGAGGCGCGCTCCCCGGCCGGGGCGCACCAGCGGGTTGGCGGGTGCCGAGGTGGGAGCGTCCGCCGCCGTCAGGGGCGGCACGGGGGCCGGAGCGTCGCTCACGGAGCGGACTCCAAGGAAGCGCGCCGCGCCAGGTAGCGGACGATCCCGGCCGCGTTGCTGCGCACCCCGTTGAGCGCCTCGACCTTGCGGACCACCTCGGGTCCGGCGCCGGGGGGCGGTGTGGCGAAGTTCTCCGCGAGAGCCGCTGCGACCTCATCGACACCCGCCCCGGGGTCGTCACGGAGCACCCGCTCGGCGGCCCCCACCCAGCGGTGGAGGGCGTCCTCCGCCTCGACCAGGGCCGCCTGGGGATCGGCCACCGGACCGTAGTGGCTGAGCACCAGCCGGGTGGGATGCAGGGCCCGGAAGCCGCGCAGGCTGGCGACCGCCTGCTCGAGGTTGAAGTCCGGCGGCGGCATGGCCGGCCGCAGCGCCCCGGCACCGGCGAGCTGGACCCCCACCGCGTCGCCCACCAGGAGGGTGCCCGTGCCCTCGTCGAGCACCGCCTGGTGGTGCTTGGCATGCCCGGGCGAGTCCACCAGGCGCAGGTGGCGCCCCCCGCCGAGGTCCAGGGTGAGCCCGTCGCCGGCGGCGACCACGCGGTCGGAGGGGACCGGCCGCATGCGGCCATAGAGGCCGTCCAGCAGCGGCCCGTAGACGCGGGCGGCCGAACCGATCAGCCGGGAGGGGTCCACCAGATGGCGCGCGCCCCTCTCGTGCACCACCACGGTGGCGGAGGGGAAGGCGGCGGCCACGTCGCCCACGGCGCCCGCGTGGTCGAGGTGAATGTGCGTCACCACCACCCATCGGAGGTCATGGGCGCCCACGCCGGCCGCGGCCAGCGCCTCCACCACGGTCGCGGTCGAGGTCTGCGCGCCGGTCTCGACCAGCGCCGGCAGTGGCCCGTCGATCAGGAATGCGGCGGTGACCCCGTCCATCCCACCGAGGAGGGTGTCGAGCTGGTGCACCCCCGGGGCGATCTCCTCCATGGCCCCGCAGGGTACCCCACCCGGAGGGAGGCATCGGCGGGAGCGTTGGCCGGAGCGTCGCCCTAAGGGCTGGCCGTCGGCGCCGGCGTGGCGGTCGGCGTGGGCAGCGTCACCCCGCCGGCGGCGAGCAGCTGGTCGAGCTGGGTGATGTCGTTGTTGATGGCGGTCTGGGCCTGCCCGGCGGCGGTCAGATCGCCGTTCTTGTAGTCGGCCTGCAGGTCCGCCTCCTGGGTGACCAGGTCACTGATGATCGCCAGCTCCTGCGCCGTGTAGCCGGAAGGAGATGCGGTGGGGCTCGCCCCCGGCGACGGGCTGGGGGACGGCGAGGCGCTCGGCGACGGCGATGGAGACGTCGTGCTGGGGCCGCTCAGCCCATCGGGCAGCGTCGTGGTGCTGTAGAGGGACTCCAGCGCGGTGGGCAGACTCGTCCCTTCGGCGACACTGTTCGCTGTTCCGACGATGACGTAGCGGAGCTGGGGGAAGCTCACCCCGCTCGATTGGTTGGGCAGGACGTAGAAGGGCCGCACGAAGAGGAAAGAGTCGTCGTCGAAGGGCAGCACGATGACGTTGCCCAGGACGACCTGGGAGCCCGACTCCCCGAGCAGCGTGCGCTCCTGGCTGATGGTGGGGTCGGTGTTCGAGTTGTTGTCGAACTGGTAGGGCCCGCGCACGTTGGTGTTGTTGCCCAGGTCCACTGAGACTAAGGGTGGATGGTCGGTGGTCGTGTAGTCGGACTCCGCCGCCAGCCACGCGGTCATGTTGGTGGCCTCGCCGCCGCTTCCGCTGCGGTAGGGGCTGAAGGTCTGCATCAGTACGAATTGGGGGGTGGAACTGCCGGGCAGGGTCAGCTCCACGTACTGGGGCGTGTTGTTGACGGCGGTCCCGTCCGGCTGCAGCCCCTGGGCGATGCTGTAGAAGTCGTTCTTGGAGAAGAAGTCGGAGGCCACCTGGGGATTGGAGACGGGGAGGGTGTCGTCGACCTGCACCTGGGAGTAGACCTGGGTCTGGTTGCTGAACAGGCCCTCCGGGTAGCGCAGGTGCTGGACCAGCAAGGACGGCATCTGGCTGATGGGGTGGAGCAGTCCGGGGTAGATGGCGTTCCAGGCGGCGGTGAGCGGCTCGTTGAGGTCGACCGCGTAGAGGGTGATGGCGCAGGTTCGGGCGTCGATCACGGCCTTGACGGCGTTGCGCTGGTAGGAGATCCCGTTGATGTTGTCGGACTCGGGGAAGTTGCCGGTCTCCACGTACGCGTCGGCGATCCACATCAGGTCACCCGTCTGGGGGTCGGCCACGATATAGGGGTCGGAGTCGACGCTGAGGAAGGGGGCGATGCTCTGGATCCGCTGGCTGATGCTCCGGTTCAGGAGCACCGTGCTCTGGCTGTTGGGGATGTCGCTGAAGAAGAGGTTCAGACCGCCGAACTGCGTGATCGAGGTGGCAAGCTTGTCGAAGGGGTCGTTGATCGAGAAGCCGGCCATCCCGGTGCCGGCGTGCATGTACGCGTCCGGGGTCGACGGGTAGTTGAACTCGAGCTGGTTGGTGTTGACGACCACCGACTGGGTGGTCTGCTCACCGCAGTAGATCTCCGGATTGCTGACCGAGCCGAGCGCCGGAGGGGCGCTGGGGTCGATCTGCTGAAGCGGCTCCTTGCCGACCAGGAGGTCCGGCTCCCCCTCGTCGCCCACCTCGCTGACGGACACCGCGGTGATCCCGTAGCCGTGGGTGTAGACGAAGGTGTTGTTGACGAAGTTGGAGTTGGGGATGTCGTTCTCGGCGATCTCCCGTACCCCGATCATCACCTCGGTCTCCTGCCCGCTGGCGTTGGGATAGCGGTCGATGGTGATGTTGCTGTCGAAGGTCTGGTAGGCGCGGGTCCGGTCGACCTGGTTGAGGACGGAGGGGAGCTCGCTGGGATCCTGAACGCGGACGTTGGACAGCGTGGTGGGATCGGCGGCGAGGCTGCTGAGGGTGGGCGTGACCACGTTGTTGAAGGGCTCGTTGAGCAGGCTCGGCTGACTGCCCGTCGTCTCCAGGCCCCAGGCGTAGCGGCTCGCGGTCAGGTAGCTGTCGATCGACTTGGCCTGGGCCAGCTCGGCGTTGGGGGTGACGCTGGTCGCGGTGTACACCGCCTCGGGGATGATGGTCAGCACACCGGCGAGCACCAGCCAGCCACCCAACACCCCACCCAGCACAGCGACCGTCCCCCAGGTCGGTTGCCGCCGGCTGCGCCGGATCAGGAGGACGGCGGTGGCGACCGCGAAGATCAGGGCGATCACCGAGAGGGCGTTGAGCACCGGGATGAGCACGTTGAGGTCGGTGGCGTTGGGCCCGACGTAGGCGTACTGGGAGTTCTGCTCGGTCGCCAGGTGGTAGATGTTGAAATGCGCCCCCGCCGCGGCCAGGACGAAGATGGCCACCAGGGCGAACCCGGCGTGCAGGGTGCCGATGCGGAGCGCGTCGTCAGCCCTCTTCCCCTCCGCGGGGTGGAGCTGGAACTCGATCTCACGGGGGGCGTGGATCACCATCAGGCTGGCGGCGATCATCGTGGCCGCGCCCAGGAAACCGAGGATCGCGGCGCCCCAGAGCAGCGCCGAGAAGTCGTCGATCACCGGCAGCGTGAAGACGTAGAAGCCGTAGTCCATATGGAAGACGGGGTCGGCGGCACCGAAGGCATGGCCGTGGAGGAAGAGGAGGACGGTCTGCCAGTCGCCGGCCATGTGGGAGCCGCCGCCGATGCCGGCGAGCACGGCGATGGCCGCGCCGACCCAGAAGGTCGCACGTCCCGATGGGGCGTCGATGCAGCTGGCCGCGCGTGACCAGAAGGGGACGCTCGCTCCGACCAGGCCGCCGGTGATCAGGAAGCCGATCACGAAGAGGATCACCTGGGCGATGAGCGGGGTCCAGAAGACGTTGGCGTGGCCGAGGCTGGAGAGATAGAGGTAATTGACCCGCAGCCACATGGCCGCCACGGTGAGGGTGACCAGGACGGCGAGCGCGACCACGACGATCAGCGCGATCTTCCAGCCCCGGGTGAAACGCGGCGAACCCACCACCCGAGGGCGGCGGCGCCGGAACAGCAGCTCAGGGTCGAAGTTGTACGTGCTCACCGCCCGCCCGATGGTACTCGCCTCGTCCCCAGGGGTCGCACCCCGGGGGCGGCCGCCTCCGGGGGGCTAGCGGCGCTGGAGAAGGAGCCGGACGTCGAACGGGTCGCGACGGCGGCGGATCCGCCGGGAGACCTCGGGGCGGACCTGGACCATGTACGGCTCCTGCTCGCGCAGGACCTCCTCGATGGCGTCGGCGACCAGCATCCCGGCGTGGACGGTGGGCACCCGGTCCGAGAGGGCGGTCGCCATGCGGTCGGTGACCACGGTGATCTCCATCTCGTGGGCCTGCTCCAGAAGGGTCAGGCAGTCATCGAGGCGGCGCAGCCGCTGCCGGCGATCTTCCCCACCGTGCAGCTGCTCGATCATGGGCGAAAAATAGCGCAATTCGACCAAAACAGGGAGTCCCACCTCGCCGCCGATCTCAGCTGACGCCTCGCGGGGCACATGGGCCCCTCGCCCGAGTGACCCCCGGCTCAGCGGGAGGCGACCGGGGCCCTCGGTCGCCGGGGCCGCGCCGGGGGGGCCGGCGGGGCCGCGGCGGGGGATCCCGGCCGGGGGGAGTGGCGGCCATTGCCCTCGGCGCCCCCGATGATGTGGCGGAGGTAGGTCCCGGTGGCGCTGCGGGGCTCGCCGGCGATCATCTCCGGGGTCCCGGCGGCCACCACCTCGCCTCCCGCGTCGCCGCCGTCGGGCCCCAGGTCGACAATCCAGTCGGCGGTCTTGATGACATCCAGGTTGTGCTCGATGACGATGACCGTGTTGCCGGCCTCCACCAGCCGGTGGAGGACGGTCAGGAGCTTCTCGACGTCGGCGAAGTGGAGGCCTGTGGTCGGCTCGTCGAGGATGTAGAGGGTCCGCCCGGTGTCACGCCGGGAGAGCTCGGTGGACAGCTTGACCCGCTGAGCCTCACCGCCGGAGAGCTGGGTGGCGGGCTGGCCGAGCCGGATGTAGCCGAGCCCGACGTCCTGGAGGGTGCGCAGGCGGCGGACGATCCGGGGCTGGTTGGCGAACAGCTCGGCGGCCTCGTCGACGGTCATCTCCAGGACATCCGCGATCGACCTGTCGCGGAACCTGACCTCGAGCGCCTCCTTGGTGTAGCGGCGCCCCTTGCAGACGTCGCAGGCGACGTAGATGTCGGGCAGGAAGTGCATCTCGATCTTGATCATCCCGTCCCCCGAGCACGCCTCACAGCGACCCCCGGCGACGTTGAACGAGAAGCGCCCCGGCTTGTAGCCGCGGATCCGCGCCTCGGGCAGCTTGGCGAAGAGGTCGCGGATGTCAGTGAAGACGCCCACGTAGGTGGCCGGGTTGCTCCGCGGGGTCCGGCCGATCGGGGACTGGTCGACGTCGATCACCTTGTCGATGTGCTGGATGCCCTCGACCCGGTCGTGCTTGCCGGGCCGGTCCTTGGCCCGGTAGAGGGCCTGGGCCAGGCGGCGGTAGAGGATGTCGTTGACCAGCGTGGACTTGCCGCTGCCGCTGACCCCGGTCACGCAGATGAAGAGCCCGAGCGGGAACTGCACGGTCACCGACTTGAGGTTGTTCTCGGTGGCCCCGTGGACGGTGATGGCGCGGCCCGCGGCGAGCCGGCGCTGACTGGGGATAGGGATCCGCAGCTCGCCGCGCAGGTACTGTCCGGTCAGGCTGCGCGGTGACGCCAGCACGTCGTCGAGGGTTCCGGCGACGATGACCTCGCCACCCCGCTCCCCGGCCCCGGGGCCGATGTCGACGATGAAGTCGGCGGTGCGGATGGTCTCCTCGTCGTGCTCCACCACGATCAGCGTGTTACCCAGGTCGCGGAGCGTGGTCAGGGTGGCCAGCAGCTTGTGATTGTCCCGCTGATGGAGGCCGATGGAGGGCTCGTCGAGGATGTAGAGGACGCCCATCAGCTTGCTGCCGATCTGGGTCGCCAGCCGGATCCGCTGGCTCTCGCCTCCCGAGAGCGAGGCGGAGGCCCGGTCCAGGCTCAGGTAGTCGAGCCCGACGTCGCGGAGGAAGCCGAGCCGTTCCCGGATCTCCTTGAAGGCGCGACCGGCGATCTGCGTCTCGCGGTCGGTGAGATGCAGGTTCTCGGTGCGGCGCAGCGTCTCCCCCACCGTGAGCGCGGTGAAGTCCATGATGCTCATCCCGTCGACGGTGACGGCGAGGAACTCCGGCTTGAGCCGCTTGCCGGCGCAGGTGGGGCACGGCTTCTGCATCATCAGCCGCTCGATCTCCTGCTTGACCCACTCCGACTCGGTCTCGCGGTAGCGGCGCTCGAGGTTGGGGATGACCCCCTCGTACGCGGCGTCGTAGCTGTGGCTCCGACCGGTGTGGGAGACGTAGCGCATCCGCACCGTCTCGTCCTTGGGGAGCCCGTAGAGGATCACCCGCTGCTCGCGAGCGGTGAGCTCGCGGAAGGGAACGTCGGTGGGGATCTTGTAGTGGCGGCAGACGGTGTGGAGGACGTCGAGCACCCACATCTGGGACGGCCCCTTGGTCCAGCCGGAGAGCGCCCCGTCATCGATCGACAGCGAGGGATCGCGCACCACCGCGTCGCGATCGACCTCCATGCGCAGCCCCAGGCCGGTGCAGGCCGGGCAGGCGCCGTGTGGGTTGTTGAAGGAGAAGTTGCGCGGGGCCGGCTCCTCCATCGAGATCCCGCAGTAGACGCACGCGTAGTCCTGGGAGAAGAGCATCTCGCCGACGGCCAGGTTCTGCCGGGAGCCGTCCTCTCCCCCCTCCCCCTCCGGTTGCGGCGGCTCGCCCTCGGGAGCGCCGGCCCCGTCCGCGGCAGCCCCCTCGGCGCCCGACTCGTCGGTGGGGATGAGCAGGATCAGCCCGTCGCTCAGCTTGGCCGCCTGCTCCAGGGAGTCGGTGAGCCGGCTGCGCAGCTCGGGACCGATCACCACCCGGTCGACCACGATCTCGACGTCGTGCTTGAACTTCTTGTCGAGGGTGATGGTCTCGCCGAGATCGCGCACCACGCCGTCCACCCGGGCCCGGACGTAGCCCTTGCGGCGGGCCTCGTCGAGGACGTCGCGGTGCTCGCCCTTGCGCCCCTGGACCATCGGCGCCGCCACCATCAGCCGGCTGCCCTCGGGAAGAGCCAGGACCTGGTCGGCGATCTGCTCGATGGTCTGCTTGCTGATCTCCCGGCCGCAGTTCGGGCAGTGGGGATGCCCGATCCGGGCGTAGACCAGCCGGAGGTAGTCGTAGATCTCGGTGACGGTGCCAACCGTGGAGCGCGGGTTCTTGCTGGTGCCCTTCTGGTCGATGGAGATGGCCGGCGAGAGGCCGTCGATGTGGTCGACGTCCGGCTTCTCCATCTGGCCGAGGAACTGGCGCGCGTAGGCCGACAGCGACTCGACGTAGCGGCGCTGCCCCTCGGCGTAGATGGTGTCGAAGGCGAGCGACGACTTGCCGCTCCCGGAGAGTCCCGTCAGAACGATCAACCGGTCCCGAGGCAGGCTCAGGTCGATGTTCTTGAGGTTGTGCTCTCGGGCCCCTCGGATGTCGATGGTGTCGTGTGGCACGGGCAACCCTAGCGTACCCAGAACTCGCCTTCCGGCCGCCAGCCGGGGTCAGACCCCCGTCCCGCCGGCCCCTTGCGAACATGTGTACGATACTCCGCCCGGGTGGGTCCCGTCCAGCCCCGGCCTGCCCTGCCAGAGTGGGCAGGGTCGCGATCGAGCTGCGACCCCCGTCATGAATCAAGGAGACCGGAGATGAGCCCGATGCCCAGTGGAGGGATGCCGCGACCGGGACCGGGGACGATCTCCGCGTTCCGTTCCCTGGTGCCGGAGACAGCCGGCGTGACCACGCGCCCGATGTTCGGCAACCTGGCCGCCTTCGTGAACGGCAACATGTTCGCCGGACTGCACGGAGACGCGCTCTTCGTGCGCATCGACGAGGAGGACCGGCAGCGGCTGCTCGCGATCGGGGGCTCCGACTTCGAGCCCATGCCGGGGAGGCCCATGCGCGGCTACACGTGTCTGGCCGCCGGCTGGCAGTCCGCGCCGGAGGTGGCACGGGAGTGGGTCGACCGCGCGCTCGCCCACACGTCGCCACTTCCGACCAAGGTGAGCCGTCCGCGGGGAGAGGCTAAGACCAAGCGCGCTCGCTGAGCGCCGGTAGCGCGTCAGCGCAGCGCACCCGCCGACGACCTGCCCCTTGACGGGAGCACCCGTGGCGCGTCAGGATCGGGAACTCATGGATATTGAAAACAGACTCCGCATCAGTGGTCACGCCGAATCCAAGGTCGTCCCCGATCGTGCCCAATGGACGGTCACGGTGCGGGTCGAGGACGCCGACCGCGACGCCGCCTTCCGCCGCTGCAGCACCGCTCGCCGCGGTCTGGTGTCGAAGCTCAACGCCATCGAGCGCGGCTGCGTCACCGCCGGCCGCATCGCGGTCGCCGAGGAGTTCGAGCGCTACTTCGTGATCACCGACGAGCTCCGCCAGGAGGTTGTCGACCAGCTCAAGAAGGCCCACCTGCCCAAGGGGATCACCGCCCAGATCGGCGAGCGGGTGGGCGAGGAGCTGCGGCGACGCCGCTGCTTCGCCGCCACCGCCACGCTCGGCGTCGATGTCGCGGTGGCCAAGGCCGGAGCGGTTCCCGCGCTGCTCGTCGCCGATGACGTCTCCTCGAGCAGCGGCCCCGTCTTCGAGATCTCCAAGCGCGAGGAGATCGGCGACGAGCTGCGGGCCAAGGCGGTGGAGAACGCGCGGACCCGGGCGAGCCGGCTCGCCGATGCCGCCGGGCGCAGGCTGGGCCGGACCCTGGTCATGTCCGACCTCGACGAGTCGCTGGCCTCCCTCACCGGGACATCGCGCAAGGAGGCCCCCGCACCGAAGCCCACCGTGATGCGCGCGTTCAGCGCGGCGCCTCGGGGCGGGGACGTGGTCTCCGAGGAGGAGGGCCCCATCGTCATGGAGATCACCCCCGAGCCGGTCGAGCTGAGCGAGTCCATGACCCTGGTCTTCGAGCTCCTCGACCGAGTCTGACCACCGGCGCGATCCAGCTGCCGCCGGGCAGCGGGCGGGGCGTCGGAGCCGCGCCGGCCTCAGTCGGGCCGGACCGACGGATCCAGCGGCTCCGCAGCGCCCACCACCTCCACCGCCACGGTGTGGGCGATGTCCGCCGATGAGCGCCCGACGTGCAGCTGATACGTCCCACCCTCCACGTACCAACCGGCCCGGCGGTGGTGGAGGGGGCTGTCGTGCATGTGAGCCGCTGGGTTGGCGCGGCGGCCGGCCAGCTCCGCCCACGCCTCGTCGGCCGCGTCGTAGTAGGCGAAGGCGCGCTCGCCCAGCTCGAGGTGCACCGTGGTCGATTCGCCCGGGTCCAGCCAGACCTTGGCGAAGGCGCGGAGCTCCTTCACGGGCCGCAGCCGCCGCTCCGGGGTGGCGTAGCCGCCGCCGGGAGGACCGACGTAGAGCTGGACGACCTCGGCCCCCTGGCGGCCCCCGGTGTTGGTCACCTCCACCTCCAGCTGCAGCCGCTCACCGGGCGCCAGACGCGGGCTGGACGGCCGCGGCACGCCGATGGTGAAGGTCGTGTAGGAGAGGCCGTGCCCGAAGGGGAAACGCACCGCGAGCTTGCGCGCCTCGTACCAGCGGTAACCCATCAGCAGGCCCTCGCCGTAGCGGACCTCGCTGATCTCGCCCGGGAAGTTGCCGAACGCCGGGGTGTGCTCGATGCACGTGGGCAGGGTGGTGGGCAGCCGCCCGGCCGGCTCGGCCTCGCCGAAGAGGACGTCGACGAGCGCGTTGGCGTACTCCTGGCCCGCGAACCAGGTCTGGAGGAGGGCGCCCGCCTGATCCGCCCAGGGCATGCTGACCGGCGAGCCGGCGTTGACCACCACCACGCTGCGGGGATTGGCCGCGACGACCCGGGCCACCAGCTCGTTCTGCGCGCCCGGGAGGTCGAGGCTCGGGCGGTCGTAGCCCTCACTCTCCCACTCCCCGTCCGTGCCCACGATGACGAGAACGGCGTCGGCACCGCGGGCCAGCTCCACCGCCCGGTCGATGCCGGCCGGGTCGGTGGCCGCCTCGTGGACGAGCTCGTGGGTCCCGCCGAGGCGCTCACGGAGCGCGGTGAGCGGCGAGACCTCGTAGAAAGGCCGGACCCGCGCGCTGCCGCCCCCGGTGATCGCCGCCCGGTCGGCGTTGGGTCCTACCACGGCGATGCGGCGAGCGGCGCCGGGCTGGAGCGGGAGCACGCCGCGGTTGGTGAGCAGCACCATGCCGTCGGCGGCGGCCCGCCGGGTGAGGGTCCGGTCCTCGGGCCGATCCACCGGCCGCTCGGCGTCGAGCGGCGGGTCGTCGAGAGCGCCGACCGCCTCGAGGACGCTCAGGATGCGCGCGACCGAGGCATCGACCAGCGACTCCTCGACCTCCCCGGCGCGGACCGCCTCGGCGAGCTGGGCTCCGCGCGACCGGGCGGGCCCGGGCATCTCCAGGTCGAGCCCGGCCTGGGCGGCATCGACCGTCCTGGAGAGACCGAACCAATCCGTCATCACCAGGCCCCGGAACCCCCACTCCTGGCGGAGGATCCCGGTGAGGAAGCGCGCGGTGTCGGGGACGTGGTGTCCGTTGACCCGGTTGTAGCTGGTCATCAGGGCGAGCACGCCGCCCACCCGGACCGCGTGCTCGAAGGGCAGCAGGTACAGCTCGCGGAGGCTGCGCTCATCGATGACCGAGGAGCTGGTGTAGCGCTCGAAGTCGGTCTCGTTGCCGACCAGGTGCTTGACGGTGGCGATCACGCCCTGCTCGGAGACGCCCCGGATGTAGGCGATAGCGAGCTTGGCGGTGAGCACCGGGTCCTCGGAGAACGCCTCGAAGTTGCGCCCCCAGAGGGGATGGCGGTGCAGGTTCACGGTCGGCGCCAGCAGCACCCGTGCCCCCTTGTCGCGGGCCTGACGGGCCACGGCGGCACTGGCCCGGGCCACCAGGTCGGGATCCCAGGTCGCCCCCAGCGCGGTCGCCGAGGGGATGCAGACCGACGGCGTATCCGGAAGGAAGTTGCTGGACGTCTCGCCCCGGGCGCCGTTGGGACCGTCGCTCAGCTTGACCGAGGGGATGCCAAGGCGTGGGATCTCGGCGGTGTGCCAGAAGTCGATGCCGGCAGTGAGGGACGCCTTCTCGTCGAGGGTCATCCGGGCGACCAGCCCGGGGATGTCGCGGGGCGTGCCCGCCGGGGAGTGGTCCCCCGTCTCTCCCGTCGCAGCGCCCTCTACTCGGAGGGCGCCGCCGCGGCGGCCTCGGCCTTCTCCTTGCGTTCACCGCGCTCGCGGCGGCCCGCCTTGGAGACCAGGTGCATCTTGACCTCACCGTCCACGAGCTCGACCTGGACGGTGTCACCGGGGCCGTGCTTGAGCCGGAGCAGCTCCTCGGAGAGCGGGTCCTCGATGACCTTCTGGATGACGCGGCGCAGCGGCCGGGCCCCGTAGACCTTGTCGAAGCCCTCCTCGACGATCTTGTCCTTGGCGGCGTCGGCGACCACCAGCTGCAGCTCCTGGGCCTCCAGGTGGGTGGCGACGCGCGCGATCATCAGGTCGACGATCAGGCGCATCTGCTCGTGGGTGAGCCGGTGGAAGACGACCACCGCATCCACCCGGTTGAGGAACTCGGGACGGAAGGCGCGCTTCAGCTCCTCCATGATGGAGTCGCGCATCTTGGCGTGCTCATGGGTGGCCGCGAACTCGTCGGCGAGCGCCGGCTGGAAGCCGAGCGACATGTTGCCCTTGAGGTTGGCGACGCCCAGGTTGCTGGTCATGATCACGATGGTGTTGGCGAAGTTGACCGCCTTGCCCTTGGCGTCGCTGAGCCGGCCGTCCTCGAGGATCTGGAGCAGCATGTTGAAGACCTCGGGGTGGGCCTTCTCGATCTCGTCGAAGAGGACGACGCTGTAGGGGCGGCGGCGCACCGCCTCGGTGAGCTGCCCGCCCTCGTCATAGCCGACGTATCCGGGCGGAGATCCGACCAGGCGAGCGGTGGAGTGCCGCTCCATGAACTCGCTCATGTCGAGCCGGATGATCGCGTCCTCGTTGTCGAAGAGGAAGGCCGCCAGCGAGCGGGCCAGCTCGGTCTTGCCCACCCCGGTGGGGCCGAGGAACATGAACGAGCCGATCGGCCGGTGGGCGTCCTTGAGGCCGGCGCGGGCCCGCCGCACCGCCTGGGAGATCACCTTGACCGCCTCCTCCTGGCCGATGAGCCGCTTGTGGATCTCATCCTCCATGTGGAGCAGCTTGGTGGTCTCCTCCTCGACCAGCCGGGAGACGGGGACGCCGGTCCAGGAGCTGATGATCTCAGCGATGTGCTCCTCGGTCACGTCGGGCACGGTCGCACCCAGCTTGTCGCGCCAGGCCATCTCCTCGGCGACGTAGGCCTCCTTGAGCCGCTTCTCCCGGTCCCGGAAGCTCGCCGCGGTCTCGTAGTCCTGACCGGCGATCGACTCCTCCTTCTGGGTGACCAGCTCGCGGATCTCCTTCTGCATCGCGCGCAGCTCGTCCGGAGTGGTGGTCAGCTTCATGCGCACCCGGGCGCTCGCCTCGTCGATGAGGTCGATCGCCTTGTCGGGCAGGGAGCGGTCGCTGACGTAGCGGACCGACAGGTCGGCGGCGGCCTTGAGCGCCAGGTCGGTGATCTTGACCCGGTGGTGCTTCTCGTACAGGGGCCGGATCCCGTGCAGGATGTCGATGGTCTCCTGGAGGGTCGGCTCGTCCACGTAGACGGGCTGGAAGCGGCGCTCCAGGGCGGCGTCCTTCTCTATGTACTTGCGGTACTCGTTGAGGGTGGTCGCCCCGATGCACTGGATCTCGCCGCGCGCCAGCGCCGGCTTGAGGATGTTGGCCGCGTCGATGGCGCCCTCGGCGGCACCGGCCCCGACCAGGGTGTGGAGCTCGTCGATGAACAGGACCACCTCGCGGGACTGGCGGATCTCGTCGAGGATCTTCTTGAGCCGCTCCTCGAACTCGCCCCGGTACTTGGTGCCGGCCACGAGGCCGCCCATGTCCAGGGTGAGCACGCGCTTGCCCATCAGCGACTCGGGGATGTTGCCCAGGACGATGGACTGGGCGAGCCCCTCGGCGATGGCGGTCTTGCCCACCCCCGGCTCGCCGATGAGCGCGGGGTTGTTCTTGGTCCGGCGCGAGAGGATCTGGACGACCCGCTCGATCTCCATGGCCCGGCCGATGACCGGGTCGAGCTGGTTCTTCTGGGCGAGCTCGGTGAGGTCACGGCAGAACTGGTCGAGCAGCGGGGTCTTGCTCGGCTTCTTCTGAGACTCCTTGGTCTCCTCCTCGACCCCTGACTCGTGGAGCAGGCGCTCGATCTCCGCGCGCACCTTGTCGAGGTTGGCGCCGAGATCCTCCAACACGTGGGCGGCGATCCCCTCGCCCTCGATGAGCAGGCCGAGCAGGAGGTGCTCGGTACCCACGTAGTTGTTGCCCATCCGCCGGGCCTCCTCGAAGGAGATCTCGATCACCTTCTTGACCCGGGAGGTGGGAATGATCTGCTGGATGATGATCCGCTCGTTGCGACCCAGCACCGACTCGATGGTGCTGCGCACCTTGTTGATCTCCACCCCGAGGTTGTTGAGCACCTTGGCGGCCAGCCCCTCGCCCTCGCGCAGGAGCCCGAGCAGGAGGTGCTCGGTCCCTATGTACGAGTGATGAGAGCGCTCGGCCTCCTCCTGGGCGAGGGTGAGCACCTTCTTGGCTCTCTCGGTGAACCGCTCAAAGGGATACAAGACCGCCTCCGTGCCCCGCCCGGCCCGTCCGTCCTGGAAGGTAAGGGTCAGCTCGGGACCTGCTCCGACCACCCCATTATGCCCATCACAGGGCCGCGCCACTCTTCCCACCGCTCATTCGCGGGAGGGGCGTGCCGGCCCGTCACCCGGGTGAGCGAATCGGCCTAGGCTTCGGGCTCGGTATCCTCGCCGGTCTCGGTGTCCGCCCCGGCCTCGGTGTCCGCGCCGGCCTCGGTCTCCGCGCCGGCCTCGGTCTCCGCGCCGGGCTCGGTGTCCACGCCGGCCTGGACAGTCGCTGGCTCGGCGGCGGGCTCCGCCACGACGGCGGCCTCCGCTTCGCCCGGCTCCGTCCCGGCCTCGGCTCCGTCGAGCTCCTCCTCGGCCACGGGCTCCTCCTCGGGCGCTGCCCGGCGGCCGCCCCGCGCCCGAGCCGGTTCGGGGGTGGCCACGCCATCCTCGGCACCGTCCTCAGCGCCGGCCTCGGCCGCCGTGTCGTCGCCGAGGTCGTAGCTCGGAGGTACGTACTCGGCCGGGCCCTCCGGACCGCCGCCATGGAGCTGGCGGAGGGAGAGGCTGATCCGGCGGCGAGCGCGATCGGCGCTCAGCACCATGACCTTCACCTGCTCGCCGATCTTGAGGATGTCCTCTGTACGTTCGACGTGATCCCAGGAGAGCTCACTGATATGGAGGAGTCCCTCGACCCCATCCGCGATCTGGAGGAAGGCGCCGTACTTCTTGGTCTTGGTGACCTCGCCGTCGACCACCTTGCCGGGTGGGAAGCGGTCCTCGATCGTGTCCCAGGGGTCGTCGCTCAGCTGGCGCAGGGAGAGGCTGATGCGGGAGAGCTCGGGGTCAAGCTTGATCACCTTGACCCTGACCTCGTCACCAACGGTCAGCATGTCGGAGACGTTGTTGATGCGGTCCCACGAGAGTTCGCTGATGTGGATCAGGCCGTCCGCCCCACCCAGGTTGACGAAGGCACCGTAGCTGGTCAGACCGCTCACCTTGCCGGTGATCAGGTCACCGACCTTGAGCTTCTCGAACAACTCCTCGCGCTGGCGCGCCCGGTCCTCGTCCTGGGCCGCGCGCTGCGACACGATGAGCCGGTTGCGCTTGCGGTTGACCTCCAGGATCTTGACCGGGATCTTGGTGCCCACCAGCTCCATGAGGTTGCCGGAGAACTGACGGGCCACCTGGCTGCTGGGCAGGAAGCCGCGCAGCCCCATGATGTTGACGATCAGCCCACCCTTGTTCTGCTCGCGCACCTCGGCGTCGAGGATCTCGCCCTCAGACTCCTTCTCGGCCACCGCCTGCCAGATCGACTCAGCGCGGGCCTTGCGCAGCGACAGGATCACCCGGCCCTCGTCGTCCTCGGGCTGGAGGACGTAGACCTTGATCCTCTCCCCGGGGTTGAGGGTGACCGCGGCCTCGTTGCGCCCGGAGAGCTCGCGGTTGGAGATCACCCCCTCCGACTTGGCTCCGATGTCGACGAGCACCTCATCGGGGTCGACCCGCACCACCGTGCCCTCGACGATGTCGCCGTACGCGAGGGTCTTGACGCTGCCCTCCTCCTCGCGGAGAAGGTCCTCCATGGTGAGCGGCTCGCGCTCCGGGGCTTCGACGCTGGGGGCCAACTGTCTCCTCTATGTCTCTCTCGGCCGCCGCTCCGGTGGAGCGTCCGGCCGAGGGATGTGGGCACGAAGCCCGGAACCATGTGCCGCCTGGGGGCGTTGAACGGACGCGTTTGCGCCGTTGCCGTGCGACACGGGGAGTCTAACAGGGTAGCGCCATCTGCCCGGCTGGGTATCCCCGCCCTCCGGGCGGCGCCGGAGACCCTCCGGGGAGGTCGCCGCGCCGGCGGCCGCGGGGGGCCCCTCAGGACCCGAGGTGCCCCGGCGTGCCAGTGTCAGGGTTTCGTTGCACCTCGTGACCGGGGCAGTACAGGACCCTCGGGGAGCGCGTCGCAGCGCCGTGGGAACCTCGGGGACGCCATGAGGGTCACGATCACCTGCGAGGAATGCGGGCACAAGCACCGCCTCGAGCGGCGCATCACCGAGCCAGGACCGATCTGGATCATCTGCCACAACTGCGAGCTGCCGCTGCAGGCGGTGCTCGAGGGACCCGCCCCGCGGCAGGTGCACGCCGCCTACGCGGTGTGGAAGGACATCTTCAACCTCTCCGACGTGGGGACGGCCAGCTAGAGCCTTCGGCGCCGCGTCCTCCCCGGTTCGGCATCCGGTGGGCTAACCTTGGACGCCGATGGCACCGGCGACAGCCCAGCCCTCCGCTCCCACCGAGGCGCCGATCGAGGTCCCGGCGGGCGGCGAGCGCAGCCTCCGCGATCCCGGCTGGGACGTGGTGGTGTGGAACGACCCGATCACGCTGATGTCCTATGTGGTGCTCGTCTTCCGCCGGCTCTTCGGGTACGACTTCGAGACGGCGACCCGATTGATGCTCCAGGTGCACCACGAGGGCAAGGCGGTGGTCGCCACCCAGCCCCGCGAGCAGGCCGAGGTGTCGGTCTCCCGCCTCCACGGCTTCGGTCTCCAGGCGACCCTGGGCCGCGGGTAGCCGCGGGGTGGCCTCGGTGCGCAAGCGACGCGGGCGGATCCAGCTCCGCCTCGACCGGGACGAGCGGGCGGCGCTGGAGATGATCGTCGAGCAGCTCTCCGCCAAGGTCGGCCAGGTGCCGCGGACGGTCCCCGTCGCCTACGAGGACGCCGAGATGCAGAGGGAGTACGACCGCTGGGTGCGTCCCGAGGTCGACCGGAGCCGCAACCAGGACCTGGACGTCATCCGGGCGAGCCTCGGATCGGGCGAGGACGTCACCGCGCTCACCGAGGAGCAGGCGCTCGCCTGGGTGCGCGGCCTCAACCTGCTCCGGCTCACCGCCGGCGGTCTGCTCGGCGTCGAGGACGACGGCTGGGACCTGCGCGCCGACGAGACCGTGCGCCGCTCGCCCGAGTACCGGGTGCTGCTCGCCCTGGGGCTGCTCCAGGAGGAGCTGGTCGCCGTCCTCGAGGGGTGAGGGATGACCGTCGGTGCCACACGGGACGCCGCTCCTCTGGCTCGGCCAGCGTGCACGGCCTTCGAGATGTGAAGGACACCTGCGGGGCTTCCCCGACACAGAGAGGCGACCCGTCCCTGGGGTGTTCGAAAGCCTAGGGAGGGTCGCACGTCGAGCGACGTAGCTTCGGAAGAGGTCAGCCTCGCCATGGGAGGACGCGCAAGCCTACCCAGCAGTCCTGAGGCCGTGGCCGGGGGCAAACAGCCGGTGAGCCCGCCCTATGATGGCCTGTCAGTGCCACCTGAATGGCTCCCCGCGGACGGGCACGGGGAGTCGGCACGTCACGAGTCACGAAGTCTGCCGCGTGGAACCGTGCGATATCGGGTCTGATGGATGTGCACTGTGAGACCACAGGGAGCCCCCCTTAATTTTGCGAGCCTCGCTGCCGCTATCCATGGGCAGTCGGGACCGCGAGGACGCGTACTAGTCGGGATAGACGGACCGGGCGGCTCGGGTAAGAGCACCCTCTCGAGGCTGCTCGCGCCCTGGCTCCCCGGCTGCTCTATCGTCCATACAGACGACTTCTTCCTCCCAACGCACTTGCGTGGGCAGACAGAGACGGGTCTTGCGCCGGGCTTCGACCTTGGCCGGTTGTGGACGCAGGTGCTCGAGCCAGCGAATGCGGGAAGCCCGTTCCGGTATCAGCGCTACGACTGGGACAGTGACGAGCTGAAGGAATGGATCGCCGCAGATGCCCTTACGCCCGTCATCGTCGAGGGAGTCTACGCACTCCAAGAGCAGCTTAGGACCGCGTACACATTCACGATCTTCTGTACCGCGGACCGGGCCACGCGGCTGAAGCGTGGCGTCGAGCGAGATGGAACGGTGGCCCAATCTCAATGGGAGCAGGTTTGGATGCCGGCCGAGGAGCGGTACGCCGAGCGCGAGCATCCTGCCGAGGCGGCCGATCTCGTGGTGAGCAGCGACGCCCTATCGACATCGAGAGAGATACAGTATGTGGTGCTCACCTGCCGTGTCTAGGCTACCGAGATTCATCCGGGCGTGCCCTCCTCGAGCACTTTTCACAGCACGAACTTCGACTTCCAGTTCTCTGCCTTATCTATCTTGCCGGCGGATAACCCCGCTAACATGGGGGGCGTAGACGTGGCGTCAGCAGAATCAAGTGCCGTGACCAGAAGCATACATCGCCTCGCTCTGCTGGATCATGCCAAAGCGACACACGGCCCGAGTCCGCGTCGCGTGAAAGTCGGGCGGGCGGTGCGGCGTCCGTCGCCACGTCAGTACTACGGCGCGACATGCTCGATGGTCACATAGGAGAGATATCGTGGAATTCCTTCTCGTTGATGTCTTTGCCGATAGCGTCGGCACTGGCGCTACGGTCCCGATTCTCCGCCTGGGGGTCGACGGCGGTGATGGCCCGTCCATGCAAGGCATCGCCACCGCGCTTGGCTTCCCGGATACCGCGTTTCTGTTGGACGGGGCCGTCGCGGCTACCCCAACGCTGCGGATCTTTACGCCGGAGGAGGAGGTGCATCCTAGTGTGCGAGGGGTGCTAGCGGCGGGCTTCATGCTCCTCAATGGGGAGGACGCCGTTGAGATTACGATGTTGTCTTCGTCAGGTCCTCAGCTCGTCTCACGCTCTGGATCGACACTCGCAACACCTCGGGCCGCAGCCGCCCCGTCGCCATCGGCGATGTCCGTCGACATTGACAGCCTTGACGTCCCGCAACCCATTGAGACGCTGAGGACGGATCAGGACGTGATCCTGGTACTGGGTGATCGAGAGGCCGTACAGACTGCCCAGCCTGACCTCCGCGCAATCGCCGCTTTGCACGAGCGAGGCCTTGTTCTCACTGCCCGAGGCGACGACGAGGACTTCGTTTCTCGCTTCTTTGCCCCACCGAACTTGGCAGAAGACACCGTCACCGCATCTGTCAACGCATCGCTCGGACGCTACTGGGCTGAGCGTCTCGGCAGAACCTCGCTTACGGCACGCCAGCTGTCACGGCGCGGCGGGCTCCTGATGATTACCATTACCGACGGTCCTGTCGCAATCGGCGGTCTTGTGCGACCCACGCTGGTTGGGGAAATCGCTCAGGTGCGCACCGCTGGCGAGACTGGAGCGGCGCCCTTGGCGGATCATCTTGATGGTGCGACGTCGCTCTGAGGTGAGAGAGCGTGCACACGATGCTGACCCACGCCCACGACTGTGGGCCACTGTCGTCCGCGAACCTGCCCGATCAAGAGCGGAGCCAGTCGGGCCTACGCGCCCAAACGCCTAAAGCGCGATGGCTCTCATTGGGAACGGATATTCAGTGAGTGAGGACGCAGTCCATGCCCTAGACGCCCTTACCATCGACGCCTGGAATACGCTTCTCATTGAGGACGACACTGAGGCTCTGAGGAAGCATCAAGTACCCGGTCCGGACGGGTCGTTTGGAGGTGGTCCGTGAGGCGGCAGCTGGTCACACGGTCGATCCTGGTGGCCGTCGTGGTCGCCATCGCTTTGGGCGCCTACGTGTTGGGCAGTCTGAATCCGGCAGTCCACACGTCGACAGGCACCGCTTACTCGAATGGGGGGAGTCAGAGCGCGGGCGGCAGCATCATCAGCGCCGAAGCCACCGTGACGGTGGATGGGTGGTCGTACGGCATGGACGGCGGGGTGATCTGGTGGGAGGATGCCGACGGCAGCTGGCACAACGGGGGCTGGCCCAGTTGCCTGAGCCCCCTTTGCGAGCACCAGATCCGATTCGGCTGGGTCACCGTTACCGCTCCGGGTGGTCCCGAGATGCGCGAGGTTGTCTGGGTCGAGTGTCCCCGAGCGCGATCTCGCGGGACCGTGGGCTGGTGCGGCGACCGTCATTAGCACCTTTTTCGTCGCCCTAGTGTGGGGCAGGCTGAGACGCACACAGCTCAGGCCCTTGCCGGGTAGAGGAAACGTCACTCGCCTGGTGATCACTCTTGGCGGTCAGCTGATCAGTGGCTCTGCTCGAAGGCTTGCGCTCGCCCGGCTGAGCTCTCAGCAATCTGGCTTCGGCCAGACGAGGATGCGCAGAGGTACCTAGACGGCCGGGGCGTCCAATCGGTCCCACAGCAGCAATGCGTGGCCGGTCGGATAGACGAAACGGAGTGCCGACGCGAAGTTGGCTGATCGTTTGGCGGCCGAGAGGATCTCCGCCGCATGGTCGCCTCCCCAGAGCTGAACCAGGTCCTCCAGGGGACCGCCGCCGAGATACACAAGGAGTTCGGTTGCAGGGGCAGCATCGGCCAGCTGGACAAGCTTCTCGATGGCTTCAGCCACCCCACCAACCCAGACCGAGTCGACTGCCTCCCACGCCCAGAAGTCAGTCATCTCCGTGTCCTGCTCGGGCCACGCGGCGTGTGCTCTTGCCATGCGGCGCCAGTAAGCCGCGATGACGTCAGGCCAAGGGCGCTCCGCCGGGGAATCCACGCGCCACAGCCTACCCCGCACAGGCTGGCCCCGAAGCCGCAACTGTCTGCGTCGCCGGTGCGATCTGATCAGCTCGGAACGCCCGTTTGCCGCGTGACGTCATCACCCTGACCCAGGCTGCTGTCCCCCGAGGAGGCGTCGGGGTGCGCGCGGAGCGAAGGCTTTGCGCAGGCGGCAGGTGCAATGCCGCCGAGCAAAGGACACGGGACGGCAGTCAGGCCGTCCCGACGGCCGAGCCGAAGCGAGGCACCACCCCGGCTCCTCCGACGCGAGGGGCAGCGATCAATAGCGGGTGACCTTCAGCGACAGGTCCAGCGCCACCGCGCTGTGGGTCAACGCCCCCACCGAGATGAAGTCCACCCCCGCCAGCGCGTAGGCGCGGGCGTTGTTGGGGAGGACGCCTCCACTCACCTCGACGATGGCACGGCCGTGGATCAAGCCCATCGCCTCGCGCACCTGACCGGGCGAGAAGTTGTCGAGGAGGATGCGCGGTGCCTTGTCGGTGAGGGCCTGCTGCAGCTCCTGGAAGCAGCCCACCTCGATGATCACGTCGTCCTCGGGGTAGGCCTTGCGGATGGCCCGCAGTGCCGGGGTCACACCGCCAACCAGGGCGAGGTGGGTGTCCTTGATGAGCACGGCGTCGTAGAGGCCGAAGCGGTGGTTGACGGCGCCGCCGATCCGGGTCGCGTACTTCTCGAGGGAGCGCAGCCCGGGGGTGGTCTTGCGGGTGTCGAGGATGACCGCCTTGGTCCCCTCCACGGCCTTGACGTAGCGCGCGGTCATGGTGGCGATGCCGGAGAGATGCTGGAGGAAGTTGAGCGCGACCCGCTCGCCCTTGAGGATGGCCCGGGCGGGACCGAAGAGGCGGATGACGATCTGGTCCTCCTGCACCTTCTCGCCGTCCTTGGCCTTGGCGTCGAACTGAACGCGCTCGTCGAGCAGCTCGAAGACGCGGCGCGCCAGGGACATCCCGCAGACCACGCCGTCCTGCTTGCAGACGACCTTGCCCCGGCAGGTCATGGCGGGCGGGATGAGGGCATCGGTGGTCACGTCGCCGGCCCCGAGGTCCTCCTCGAGCGCCCCCCGGATCAGGGTGTCGAGATGCTCGGGGGCGAGCGTTTCAGTGATGGGCTGCAGGGTCGTGGACAATGTCTGCTCCTCTCTGTGCCCGCATGGCGTGGGACACACGCCAGCGGTCGCTGCTCGTGGGGAAGTCACTGCGGTGGTGAGCTCCCCGGCTCTCCTGTCGGTTGAGCGCGGCCTCGACGATGAGGCCGGCGGTGGTGCGCGCGAGGTGGCGGCGGCGGGCCGCGAGCCCGGCCTCCGCCTCACCCGTCTCCTCCCTCAGCTGGTCGATGGCCGTTCGTGCGGACGCGAGCCCCTGGCCGGTGCGGCTGATCCCGCAGGCCGACCACATCAGCTCGCGCAGCTCCTGCTCACCGGCCATGTCGGCGAGCCGGGTCTCCACACCCACCGCGGGCAGCTCGACCACGGCGCCGGCGGGGCGGCCGGCGACCCCGGCGACGGCGGCCGCGGCGGCGCGGCGCCCGAAGACCAAGCCCTCGAGCAGCGAGTTGCTGGCCAGCCGGTTGGCGCCGTGGACCCCGGTCCGTGCCACCTCACCGCAGGCGTACAGCCCCGGCACCGTGGTCGCACCATCGACATCGGTCACCACCCCGCCGATGGTGTAGTGGGCCGCGGGCGCGATGGGGATCGGCCGCTCAACCGGGTCGACACCGTGCTCGCGGCAGGTCGCGACGATGGTCGGGAAGCGCTCGGCGAGGCGCTCACCGACACCGCGGCAGTCGAGGAACACCGAGGTGGCTCCGGTCCTGGACATCTCCTCCCAGACCGCCCGCGCCACCACGTCCCGGGGGGCCAGCTCGCCCCGCGGGTCGGTGTCGAGCAGGAAGCGCCGGCCGGCCGCGTCGACGACCAGGGCCCCCTCCCCCCGCACCGCCTCACTGATCAGGAAGGCCGGTGCTCCCGCCAGGGCGAGCACGGTGGGGTGGAACTGGAGGAACTCGAGGTCGGCCACATCGGCGCCCGCCTCGTAGGCGAGGGCCACGCCATCCCCGGTCGAGCCGGCCGGGTTGGTCGTGTGCCGCCAGAGGGCGGCGGCGCCACCCATTGCGAGGACGACCGCCCCCGCTCCGACCTGCACCCTGGCCCCCGAGGACGGGTCGCAGAGCTCGACACCCACGCAGCGGCCAGCGTCCACTACCAGCGCGACGGCCACCCGGTTCTCGACCACATCCGCCCCACTCTCGCGCAGGCGGCGGAGCAGAGCCCGCTCGATCGCGGCGCCGGTGGCGTCTCCGCCGGCATGCAGCACGCGGGCGCGGCTGTGTGCCGCCTCCTGGTGGAGGTCGACCCGGCCACCCTCCCTGTCGAACTCGACGCCCCATTCGGCCAGCTCGGCGACGCGGGCGGGGGCCGCCTCGACCATGAGCCGGACGGCGCGCTCGTCACAGAGCCCGCGGCCGGCGGCGATGGTGTCCTGAAAATGGAGCTCGGGGGAGTCGTCGGGCCCGACCGCGGCCGCGATCCCGCCCTGGGCCACCGCGGTGCAGCCGTCGTCGACCGGCCCCTTGGTCACCACCAGGACGCGCGCCCGCGGCGCCGCCTCCAGCGCGGCCGAGAGCCCGGCGATGCCGCCGCCGATCACCACGACCTCCGGGGCCGCGCCTCGCAGAGCGTTCATCTCGGTCAGAGCGACATCGCCTCGGCGAGAACACGCTTGGCGGCGTCGACATGAACGGCCCGCGCGAAGTGATCGCTGAGCTCGGCGTTCTCGCAGGCGGAGTCCGTCAGATCAGGATCGAAGCTGCAGGAACCCTCGTGGCCCAGATCCGCGCGGGTGACGGTGGCGCGGTCGTTCTTGGACTTGACGATGGTGCGCAGCACGCTCGCTCCTCTCCGAATCCAGGCTGATGGGGTCACCCCCCCGCGCCGACGGCCAGCCTCTCATCGGCCCCCGGTGTGAGCACGTCGATCAGCCGGGTCCCGGCTATTCTAGCAGCGATCAGGATTTCGCATCGAACGCTCACCTCCGCGGCCGGTTCGAACGTTTCGGCGTCCACCACTGCCACGTAGTCCACCTCGAGGTGCGGGCTCTCGGCGAGGCGGAGGAGGATCAGCTCCCGGATCGTCTCCGGGTCGGTCTGTCCGCCCCGGTGGGCGGCATCCGCGACGCCGAGGGCGGCCGGGATGGCCAGGGCCTCGTGCCGGTCCGCCGGGCTGAGGCGGACGTTGCGGCTGGAGAGGGCGAGCCCGTCGGGGTCGCGGACGGTCGGGCAGACGACGATGTCGGCGCCCAGGTCCAGATCGGCGGCGAGGCGGCGGACCACGGCGCACTGCTGGGCGTCCTTGTGGCCGAAGTAGGCGCGGTCCGGCCGGGCGCCGGCCAGCAGCTTGGTGACCACCGTGGCGACGCCCTCGAAATGACCGGGGCGATGGGCCCCCTCCAGGGTCTCCACCAGCACCCCCCGGAGATTGACCCGCGTGGAGAATCCTTCCGGATACATGGCGGCGACGCTCGGGGCGAAGACCAGGTCCACCCCCAGATCCGCACAGAACGCGAGATCGGCCTCGAGGTCGCGCGGATAGCGGTCGTAGTCCTCTCCGGGCCCGAACTGGGCGGGGTTGACGAAGATGCTGACCACCGTCCGCTCGCACTCGGCCTGAGATCTCCGGATCAGGGAGCGGTGGCCGGCATGGAGGGCACCCATCGTCGGGACCAGGCCGAGGCTCATGCCGGCGGTGCGCACCCGGTCGCACTCCCGGCGCAGCTCCCCGGGCATGGTCAGCTGGGCAGGACGGCGCGGCTCAGGAGTAGGAGTGGGCATCGTCGGGGTAGATGCCCGCCGCGACCTCGGCCGCATAGGCACGGGCGGCGGCGACCGCCTGGTCACCGAGCGGGGCGAAGACCTTCACGAACTTGGCCAGCGGGTCGCGGGTCAACCCGAGCATGTCGTTGATCACCAGCACCTGGCCGTCGCAGTCGGGTCCGGCGCCGATCCCGATCGTGGGGATGGTGAGCGCAGCGGTCACCGCGGCCGCCAGGGTGCGGGGCACGCCTTCGAGCACCAGGGCGAAGGCGCCCGCGTCCTCCAGGTCCCGGGCATCGCTCTCGATCCGCGCCGCCACCTTCGCCTCACGACCCTGGACGTGGTACCCGCCGAGCAGGTGGACGAACTGAGGGGTGAGACCGAGGTGGCCCATGACCGGGATCCCCCGCTCTGTGAGCTTCGCCACCAGCGGGATGACCCTGCCCCCACCCTCGATCTTGACGGCGTGCATCCCCGCCTGGAGGAAGCTGGCGGCATTGGCGATGGCCTGCTCGTCACTGGAGTGGTACGAGTTGAAGGGCATGTCGCCAACCAGCAGCTGCGCGGGCGCGCCGCGGGCGACGGCGCGGGCGTGATGGAGCATGTCGTCCATGGTCACCGGCAGCGTGGTCGGGTAGCCCAGCATCAGCATGCCCAGCGTGTCGCCGACGAGCAGCACCGGGATCTCCGCCTCCGCGAGGATCCGTGCGGTCGTGTAGTCGTACGCGGTGAGCATCGCGAAGCGCTCGCCTCGACGCTTGCGGTCGAGGAGGCTCTGGATCGTCACGGGCATGGCATGTCCTCCGGGGTGACGGGCGGCATGGGGCTGGTGAGGTGCAGGGCGGCGCGCGTGATGGCGCGATACAGCTGGTCGGCGTCGGGATGATCCGCCAGCGCCGCCAGGTGCGCGGCGACCGTGGCGCTGTCGCCCCTCACCACCGGGCCCGTCAGCGCCTGGCGCGGTCCCAGCCGGCGAGCGTTGACGACGGCGCCCTCCATGAGCGTGAGCAGCCCCTGCTCGGCGGTGCCCCTGTCCAGGCCGGCGTCCACCATCAGCTCGGTGGCGGCCTCGAGCAGCACGAGCGGTGCGCTTCCGGTCAGCACCGCGGCGGCGTGGTAGAGGGTCCGGGCGCCGGCCGGCAGCTCCACCGGGCGGCCGCCGAGCTCGACAGCCAGAGCACGAAGCGGTGCCAGCAGGGTGGGGTCGGCGTCGACCGCCATCAGCGCGCCCCGGAGAAGGGGGGCCGATTCCGCGCCCGTCAGCGCCTGGAGGGGATGCAGGCTGCCCACCGCCGCCCCGGTGAGCCGGAGCGCCGCCAGGGCGTCGACGCCAAGTCCGGCGCTGCAGTGGACGACGCCGCGCCCGCGCAGAATGGTGCCGCTCGCCGCGACCGCTGCCGCCACCGAGGCCACCGCGCCGTCGGGGACGGTGAGGAACGTGAGGTCGGCTGCCCGCACGGCCGAGAGCGCGCTCGCCACCGGGCGCGCGGCGACCCGTCCGGCCAGGTCCGCTGCGCGCCGGGGGTCGCGGCTCGCGATCGCGACCACCGGGTGGCCGGCTGCGGACACCGCAACCGCCAGCGCCCCCGCTGCCCTCCCGGCACCGACGAAGGCGACGGTCGCGGGAAGGGTCGAGCCATGCGGTGTTCGCGCCTGGAGAAGCGGCTGCCCGGCCGCGAGCGGACTCAGCGCGGGCGTCTCCCCGTCGCGGGCACTCACCGTCTCGGTCACCTCAGGATCCAAGCGGACTGGTTGGAGCGGACGGCCCCGCGCGAGCCGGTGCAGATCGCCTCGAGGCGCCGCTGGCGTCCCCGGGCACACCCCGCACGGGCGCAGCCGACCGCGCTCCAGTGTAGCGCGGGCTCCGGCGCCTACCCGGGCCCTGCCGGCGAGGGGGCGGCAGCCTGCCGGGCGAGCCGCGCCGCCTTGTCCGGCGGCAGCGGGTCGATCCAGATCAGAGAGGTTGGGGCCGCGGTGAGACCAGGGAGAGGATCAGCAGGGCACCGTAGACGATGTCCCAGCCGAGGTCGATGAGGAAGGCGATCCGGTCGGCGGACACCGCGGTGCCCATCTGGGCGAGCACGGAGACGACGCCGACGGCGACGAGGAGGAGCAGGATGGCCCGGACCACCGCGAACTTGGCCAGCCAGACGATGAGTGCGGTGACCGCCAGGATGGCGACGACCGCGACCACGATGGCGGGGCCGAGGTCCACGGTCTGGGGGACGGTTCCTGCGCTGGCCGGCAGCGTGATCTGACGCACCAGCAGCCCCACGAGCATGAGGAGCGCAGCGCCGAGGAGGCTCGGGACCGCGATGGCGATGCGGACCCAGAGCACCCAGTCGGTGCTCCGGTCGGACCCGGGCGAGAGGATGCCGGCGTAGCCCGCGGGTGACCAGCCGGGGTACGGTGCCGGGATCGGGACGCCGGGCGGGAGCGGCTGGGCGAGGTATCCCGGCGGAGGGACGGGCGGCGCCGGTTGAGCCACCGCCGGGCTCACCAGCATCCCCTGGGCGGTCATCAGCGGCGCGCCACAGGCCCTGCAGGTCGTCGATCGCCCCAGCGGCTGCCAGAGCCAGCACCTGGAACAGGTGACATCAGCCATCCAGCGGAGTCTCCCGCCGCGGCCGGTACGGTGGCGAACGGTACGGTCGCGACTCGGTCGCATCCCGACGCCACCCCGTCAGCGAGACGGTGGTGGGCACCGGAATCACCGAGGTTCCGGGGCGGGGCGATTGCAGACGCCGTCGGCGCTCACACCCCGGGGGCGGTCAGGCTCCGGCGGCGACCGTCCCCAGCTCGGCGGCGGGCGGCTCCTGCTGGCCCTCGAACTCGTCGATGAGCCGCTTCATCTCGACCCCCTCCATGGTCTCGACCTCGGTGAGGCGGGTGGCCAGCAGGCGCAGCACGCCCTCGCGGCCGCGCAGCACCTCCTTGGCACGGAGGAAGGCGGTCTCGACCAGGTGGTGCACCTCCTGGTCAATCTCGGAGGCGATGTCCTCGGAGTAGTTGCGCTGCTCACCGAGGTCGCGGCCCAGGAAGACCATCTCCTGGCGCTCCCCGAAGGTGCGGGGACCGAGCTTGTCGCTCATCCCCCATTCGGTGACCATCTTGCGGGCGAGGTCGGTGGCCTTGCGGATGTCGTCGCTGGCCCCGGTCGTGATGTTGGCCTCACCGAGGATGAGATCCTCGGCGCAGCGCCCGCCGAGCATCTGGGCGAGCTGGTCCAGGAGCTCGGCCTTGCTCACCAGGTACTTGTCCTCGGTGGGCAGCGAGAGCGTCCAGCCCAGGGCCATGCCGCGGCTGACGATGGAGATCTTGTGCACCGGGTCGGTGTGCTCGAGGGTCATCCCGACCAGCGCATGGCCCATCTCGTGGTAGGCGATGGTCGTCTTCTCCTTGTCGCTGATCATCCGGCTCTTGCGCTCGGGACCGGCGATGACGCGGGCGATCGCCTCCTCGAGGTGGGGCATGCTGATCAGCTTGCGGTTCTGGCGAGCAGCCAGGATCGCGGCCTCGTTGATGAGGTTGGAGAGGTCGGCGCCGGAGAATCCCGGGGTCTGCTTGGCGAGCACCTCCAGGTCGACGCTGGGGTCGAGCGGCTTGTTGCGGGAGTGGACCTCCAGGATGGCGCGGCGGCCCCGGATGTCAGGGCGGTCGAGCATGACGTGGCGGTCGAAACGGCCGGGGCGGAGCAGGGCGGGGTCGAGGACGTCGGGCCGGTTGGTGGCGGCGATGACGATGACGTGGGTGGAGGTCTCGAAGCCGTCCATCTCGACCAGCAGCTGGTTGAGGGTCTGCTCACGCTCGTCGTGGCCGCCGCCCAGTCCGGCGCCGCGCTGCCGGCCCACTGCGTCGATCTCATCCACGAAGACGATGCACGGCGAGTTCTTCTTGGCCTGGTCGAAGAGGTCGCGCACCCGGCTGGCACCGACGCCGACGAACATCTCGACGAACTCCGAGCCGGAGATGCTGAAGAAGGGCACTCCGGCCTCGCCCGCCACCGCCTTGGAGAGCAGGGTCTTGCCGGTGCCGGGAGGACCGACCAGGAGCACCCCCTTGGGGATGCGCGCCCCCACCGCGGTGAACTTGTCCGGGTACTTGAGGAACTCGACGATCTCGCCCAGCTCGGTCTTGGCCTCGTCGACACCGGCGACGTCCATGAAGGTGATCGACGGCTTGTCGCCGGCCAGCAGGCGGGCCCGGCTGCGCCCGAAGGACATCGCCTGGTTGTTGCCCGCCTGGGATTGGCGGAGCATCCACCAGACGAAGAAGACCATGATCCCGATCAGCACCAGGGACGGGAGCAGGGCCTCCAGAAGGGCGCTCAAGCCGCCGCTCTGTACTGCATAGTTGGTGTAGTCGACCTCTTGGAACTCGTTGGTGGCCTCGGTGCTCTGGTCGATGTTGGTGGTGTAGAGGCTTCCGGCATTGTCATACCAGGTCACCGTACTCCCGTCGCTGCTGATCTCGGTCGTCTGGCTGTTGGAGATGGCGCCGGCGGCGTCGTGGTTGGACGCCCAGAGCTGGACCGCCTGGTCCAGCTGGCCTTCGCTCTTGGTGACCGCGGTGGGGCCGGTCTTGCCGTAGACGATCGCGGCGATCACCACGACCGAGAGGAGGAGCAGCAGGTAGGTGAACGGGCGCCGAGAGTTGCGCATCCGAGCCAGTCTATAGCAGGGGCTTCGAATTGCGCGGAGGCCGCGATCAGGAAGCGACAGGCCCGCCGTCCGGCTGTCGGGCCTGACCCCGGGGGCCCCCCGCCGCCGGCTGTCCCTGGAGGCGCCGCTGTCGCTCCGCGAGGGTGGTCAGCCGCCGCCGGGCGCCCGGGAAGACCGCCTCCAGGGCGGGCAGGAGGTCGTGGCGGACCCGGCTGCGCAGGAACCGGGGGTCGCGGTTGCTCGGGTCCTCGAGGGGATCCAGCCCCAGCGCGGCGCAATAGGCGATGGTCGCCTCTCTCCAGACCCGCAGCAGCGGCCGGGCCAGGCGGCCCTCCCGCTCGGCCATCGCGCGCAGGCTCCACGGCGTGGCGCTGGTCAGCAGCCGCATCAGGACCGTCTCGGCCTGGTCGTCCGCGGTGTGGCCCAGGGCGATGGCGCTGGCCCCGACCCGGTCGGCGGCGTCGGCCAGACCGCGATGGCGGGCGCGGCGGGCCTGATCCTGAAGGGACGCTCCGGCGCCCACCTCGACCCGCACCGCCTCGAAGGCGAGACCGAGCCGGCTCGCCAGGGCGGCGACCGGGAGGGCCTCCGCGCCCGAGCCCGGGCGCAGACCGTGGTCGACGTGGACCACGTGGAGCCTCCAGCCGCGGGGAGGCGCGAGCCGGGCCAGGGCATCGACCAGCGCCGTCGAGTCGGGCCCGCCGCTGCAGGCCACCACCACGGTCTCACCGGGCAGAAGGACCCCCCTCCGGTCGGCGGCGGAGGCGACCGCGCGGCGGACCCGGGCGACGGCGGCGACCCGTTCGCGGGGGGGCAGCTGGTGCGCCGGCGTGGCGGTACCTGGGGTCGAACCAGGGACATACCGGGTATGAGCCGGGTGCTCTACCACCTGAGCTATACCGCCGGAGAGAGCGCCGGGGCTGGGACGGGCGACCATGCGAAGGCCGGCGCAGGGGGGTGGAGTGGTTGCGGCGGCTGGATTCGAACCAGCGACCTTCGGGTTATGAGCCCGACGAGCTTCCACTGCTCCACGCCGCTCCGGCAGCATAGCGCGGGCCGCCCGGTCCGCGCCGCAGTGGGGCGGGAGTCATTGATCTTCTCACAGGCCAGGGCAGTGGTCGGCCACGCCGGGGGCGGGGCGGGGACCCCTTCTCCTCGCGCAGGGATCACCGCGCCCCGCCGGGGAGGGCGGGCGTGCACAGGCGGGCGCCGCTCAGGGCGTGGGGGACGGAGTCCCCGCGGGCGGGGAGGCGGACGCCGACGCGCTCGGCCTGGGGGTCGGCGTGGGGGTCGGGACCGGCGTCGGAGTGGGCGTCGGCTGGAAGGTGATCTTGGAGGCGTTGACACCCGCCGACGACGGTTCCGACTTGCCGCCGGGGGCGACGACGTAGACCTTCTCGCCGGGGAAGTAGTAACCAAGCTTGCGGGCCTCGTCCTCCACCCACGCGGCGTTCTGCGCCTGGGTGATCTCCTGCGAGCGCTGGGCGATCTGCGCCTGGAGGGCGGCGTCCGCCTGCTGGAGCTGGGTCACGCGGACCTGCGCCGCGTGGTCCTGGGCGGCCTCGCCGTAGAGGGCGTAGGCGACCCAGCCGCAGGCGACGGCAACGACCAAGGCGACGAGGCGACGCGCCGTGAAGGGGCGGGGTCGCTGAGGAACAGGAGAGTTCATGGCGGGCCTTGAAGACGTGGGGGGGGACTGGCCGCGGGGAACCGTAGTGTGCAACGGCGCCGCCGAAACCGCAACGGGTCCGCGCATCTTCGTGGTGCGGAGACCCGGCGGCGGAAACCGGCGGGGAGACGCGGGGGTGCGTGCGCAGCGAAGGCTTTGCGCAGGCGGCGGTCGCAACGCCGCCGAGCAAAGGGCGCGGCGCGGCAGTCAGGCCGCGCCGACGGCCGGGCCGAGCGGAGCACGCACCCCCGCGTCGTCCCAGCGCACGGAGAAGCGCTACCCGGCCGCCTCCCATCGCGCACGCCACTCGTCAGGCGTCAGCTCATGGAGGTCGACGCCGTCGGTCCGGGCGGCAGCCTCCAGACGGCGGAAGCGGTCGGCGAAGGTGCCCGCGCGGCCGCGCAGCGCGTCCTCGGGGTTGACCCGGAGTTGGCGGGCCAGGGCCACCGCGGCGAAGAGCAGCTCGCCCATGGCGGCCTCCAGGGCCGGGGCCGCCGGAGGTGGGGGTGGCTGGTGGCCGGCGGTGGTCCCGGCCGCGCTGAGGGCCCCCTCGGCGGGCGGGTCCAGGCCCTCCCCGCTCCTGGTGTCGGCACCGCCGGGCGACCAATCGGCTCCCCGGTTGGCCGCCGGCGGCGCGGCGGCGGCCAGCTCGGCGAGCGCGTCCACCCCGTCGCGGAGCCAGGCCAGGGCGTCGGCGACGCTGGGCGTCTCGTCGAAGCCGACCCGGGCGGGCCGCTTCTGCACCCCCTGGGCGTAGGCGAGCGCCGGCAGCGCGTGCGGGACGCCCTCCAGCAGGGAGAGCCGCTCCCGCTTCTCGACGCGCTTCAGCTTCTCCCAGTTGACGACCACCTCCTCGGCGCCCGACACCGAGGTGGTGCCGAAGACGTGGGGGTGGCGGTGGACCATCTTGGCCCGGGTGGTCTCGGCGACATCGCCGATGTCGAAACCGTCGGCCCGCTCGGCGGCGATCGCGGAGTGCATCAGCACCTGGAGCAGCAGGTCGCCCAGCTCCTCGCGGAGTGTGGGGGGGGCACCGCCGTCGATCGCCTCGAGCAGCTCGTAGGTCTCCTCGAGCAGGTAGGGCCGCAGCGAGCTGTGGGTCTGGGCGCGGTCCCACGGACAGCCGCCGGGGGCCCGGAGCCGCTCGACCACCTCGTTGAGGTCGCGCAGCGACTGCGCCGCCTCGTCACGCATGGCGCCCTGCAGATGTGCGGTCGTGGGGGTGCGTGCGCAGCGAAGGCTCTGCGCAGGCGGCGGCTGCAACGCCGCCGAGCGGAGGACGCGGGACGGCAGTCAGGCCGTCCCGACGGCCGGGCCGAAGCGAAGCACCACCCTCACGACCGCTCCTCGACCTGGCGCTGCCCGGCGTCATCGGCAGTTCTCCCAACCTCATGCGGGGACGGCCTGGCGGGCTCGGGCCAGCCGGCCCAGCTCGCGGAGGACCCGCAGCAGCACATCCTGCCATTCCGCGTCCGGCCCCCGTCCCGACGGTGGAAGGACGTACACGCGGGTGGGCGAGGTCTCGGTGAAGGCGCGGTGCTGCCGGGCCACCACCTCCAGGTCGAGGCCGTGCGCGGAGGGGAGCTGGACCACCGCCCCGAGCCGCGATGTGCTCCGAGCGTCGGCGGCGTCCGGCGCCATCCGGCGGCCGGCGTCCCCCCGCCACGTCTCCACCGACTGGGCCCCGGCGGCGGCGGCGAGCAGGCGCACCCGCAGCGAGTAGACGAGCGCCTCCGCCTCGGGCGGCAGGGGTCCGAAGCGGTCGGCGAGCCCGCGGGCCCGGCGCTCCAGCTCGGTCTCGTTGACGCAGCCGGCCAGGTCCTGGTAGCAGCGCAGCCGGAGCTGCTCCTCGGCGATGTAGGCGCGGGGGAGGAAGGCGGGCTGGGGCAGCGCCACCGTCACCTGGACGGGCGCCTCCTCCAGCGGGCGTCCCTGGAGCGAGTGGACCGCCTGCTCGAGGAGCCGGTTGTACATCTCCAGGCCCACCGCGGCGATCTCGCCGTGCTGCTCCTCGCCGAGCAGGTTGCCGGCGCCGCGGATCTCCAGGTCGCGCATCGCCAGCTTGAATCCCGCGCCCAGGTCCTGCAGCTCCCCGATGACGTCGAGCCGCTTGTCGGCGCGCTCGCTGAGCGTCCTCTCCCCCGGATAGAGGAGGTAGGCGTAGGCGCGCTGCCCGGCCCGGCCGACCCGGCCGCGGAGCTGGTAGAGCTGGGCCAGGCCGAGCCGGTGGGCGTCGTCGATGACGATGGTGTTGGCGTTGGGGATGTCCAGCCCCGACTCGATGATGGTGGTGCACACCAGCACGTCGACCTCGCCGTCGATGAACGAGCGCATCACCGCCGCCAGCAGGTCCTCGTGCATCTGGCCATGCGCCACCGCGACCCGCGCCTCGGGCACCAGGTCGCGCATCCATTGAGCCTCTCGTTCGATGGTCTGCACCCGGTTGTGGACGAAGAACACCTGGCCGCCCCGGGCCAGCTCGCGAGTCACCACCTCGCGGACCAGGGAGCCCTCGCGCGCGGTGACGTAGGTCTTGATGGGCTGGCGCTCCTCGGGCGGCGTCTGGATGACCGAGAGGTCGCGGATGCCGGCCAGGGCCATGTGCAGGGTGCGCGGGATCGGAGTGGCCGAGAGGGAGAGCACGTCGACCGCGACCCGCAGCTCCTTGAAGCGCTCCTTCTGGAGGACGCCGAAGCGCTGCTCCTCGTCGACGATCACCAGCCCCAGGTTGCGGAACTCGACGTCGTGCTGGAGCAGCCGGTGGGTGCCGATGACGATGTCGACGGTGCCCGCGCGCAGCCCGAGCAAGGTCGCCCGCTGCTCCTCCTCGGTGCAGAAGCGGGAGAGCTGGTTCACCGTGACGGGGAAAGGGCGGAGCCGCTCCGAGAAGGTGAGTAAGTGCTGCTGGCAGAGCACCGTGGTGGGCACCAGCACCGCCACCTGGCGGCCTTCGGCAACCGCCTTGAAGGCGGCGCGCAGGGCCAGCTCGGTCTTGCCGAAGCCGACGTCGCCGCAGACCACCCGGTCCATCGGCCGCGACGCCTCCATGTCGCGCTTGATGTCGTCCAGGACCAGCACCTGGTCCGGGGTCTCCTCGAAGGGGAAGGACCCCTCCAGCTCGCGCTGCCAGTCGGAGTCGGCGGAGAAGGCGTGACCGGGCGCCGCCTCGCGGCGCGAGTAGAGGGCGAGCAGCTCGCGGGCCACCGCCTCGGTGCGCTCGCGGACCCGCCGCTTGGTCCGCTCCCACTCGCCGGTGCCCAGCCGGGAGAGGGCGGGGTGGGCGTCCGAGCCACCCACGTAGCGGTCGATCCGGTCGAGGTGCTGGACCGGGACCAGGAGGCGGTCCCCGTCGGCGTACTCGAGGACCATGTATTCCTGCTCGGCTCCGCCCGAGGCGGCGGCCGCCCCGCCCCCGTCCTCGGGGGCCTCCGCGCCGCGGCCCTCCCCTCCCCCGCCGGCCACGCCCGCCTCCGCCACCCGGCGCATCTCGACGAAGCGGCCGACGCCATGGTCGCGGTGGACCACCAGGTCCCCGGGGGCGAACTCGAGGACGAATCCGGGCGCCGCCCGCCCCGCGGCCGCCCGGCGCGCTCCCCGCGCCGACGTGGACTCCGCGCGCCGCGCCCCCCTGGCGAGCGGCGACCCGCGCCGCTTCACCACCCCGAAGAGCTCGTGGTCGCTGAACACGGCGAGGGCGATCTCGGGCGCCCGGAACCCGGCGGACACCTCGCCGGCGGTGACCACCAGGGCGCCCGCTGCGGCCGGGAGCGTCTCCGCGTCGGAGTCGTCGACGAGCGCCGGCGCCAATCCCGCCTCGCCGGTCAGCTCCACCACCCTCCCCTCCTGGCGGGAGACGACCACACAGCAGCCGCCCGCCGCCAGCTCCTGGCCGAGCGTCCCGGCGAAGGCGTCCCAGCGTCCCGCGTAGGGCTCGGCGCCGTGCCAGCCGAGGCCGGCGGTGGCGGCGCCCTCAACGTCGCCGGGCTCCAGGTCGACGGCGCCCCCGAGGGGAAGGTCGAGGATCTCCGCGCCGAGCAGCCCGCTGCGGGCGCCAGCGGGCAGCTCGCCGCGCGCCTCCTCCTGGTCGCGCAGCCCCTGGCTCTCCTCGAGGTGGCGGAGCGCGGCCCGGTGGGCCCGCTCGGGGCCTCCGGCGACCAGCACAAGGGCGCCCTCACCCAGATGGTCGAAGAGGCTCGCCCCCCCGTTGAGATACGGAGCGAAGACGTCGACCCCCTCGTCGTACCCGCCCAGCTCGAGCTGGGCCAGGTCCCGCTCCCACTGCTCGCGCACCTCAGGCCGGCAGGTGCCGAGGTCGAGCTGGGCGACGGCCTGCCGAGCCGCCCGGACCGCCTCCGCGCTGAGGTCCAGCTCGCGGGCGGGGAGCAGCCGCACCCGTTCGAGCCGCGCCACCGAGGTCTGGCTGTCCACGTCGAAGGCGCGGATCTCGTCCACCTCCTCCCCCAACCACTCCGCCCGCCAGGGGCGGCCCCGGTCCAGCCCGAAGACGTCGACAATCCCACCCCGCGCCGCCATCTCCCCGGGAGCGGTGACCGCGGTAACCCGCCGGTAGCCGAGGTCGACCAGGCGGCGGAGCACCTGGTCGCGGCCGACCCGCTGGCCCCGGTGCAGCTCGCCGGTGGCGGCGAGGGCGGTGACCGGGAGGGTGGGCCGGAGCAGACCCGCGGGGGAGGCGACCACCAGTGCCGGCTCGGGCTCGCGGAGCAGCGCCAGCGTCGCGATCCGGCGGCGGGTCACCTCCTCGGAGGGAGGGATGCGGTCGAAGCCGGGGGTGTCGGCGGCGGGCCAGAGCCCGAGGTGGGCCTCACCGCCCCAGAGGCGGGCGTCGGCATAGACGGTCTCGGGGTCGGTGCTGACGACGAGAACGTGACCCGACGCATGCCGCCGCACCCACCACGCGATCAGCCCGACGGCGGCCGGGGGCACCCCGCCGAGGCCGTGCAGGGACCCGGCGGCGAGTGCCTTCAGGGGGGCGATGCCATCCAGGCGGGAGGCCAGGGTGGGGGCGCCACCTGGGTGCGGTTCAATCACCGAGTGCCGGCCCCCTCGTCACCTCCCGCAGCCGGCGGGAGGGGGCGGTTGTACTCGGTCATGGCCCGCTCCAGGCCGTCACGCGCGATCGCCATGGCGGCGTCGGCGGCGCGGCCGAGGATTCCGGGCAGCGCCTCGCGCTCCTCGCGCGTGAAGGGGTCCAGCACGTGGTCGACGGTGTCCTCGCCCTCGAGGGGCCGGCCGATCCCGACCCGGATGCGGATGAAGTCGGGGGTCTGCCACGACTCGATGAGCGAGCGGACGCCGCGGTTGCCCCCCGCCGAGCCGCCGCGCCGGAGACGCAGGCGTCCGAAGGCGATGTCGACGTCGTCGTGGACGACCACCACGTCGGGCACCGGGACGCCGAGCACGCGCACCAGATGGACGCCGGCTCGACCGCTCAGGTTCATGAAGGTGGTGGGGCGGGCAAGCACCAGGTCGTAGCCGTCGACGGTTCCGGTCTGGACCCGTGCGGGACCCTCACGGCGCGCCCGGCCGAAACGGCCGCGGCGCTCCAGCTCGTCGAGCACCATCCAGCCGCAGTTGTGCCGCGTGTGGGCGTACTCGCCGCCGGGGTTGCCCAGACCGATGATCAGCGCCAATTGATCCTCCCCGCCGGGTGACCTGTACCGGACACTAGTGGGAGACCAGGTCGGGCACGTCCTGGCCGGGGAGCAGGCGGCGTGTCTCGGCGGTCATCAGCGCGGCGCGCCCGGCCTCGTCGTGGTCGTGGCCCAGGCAGTGGAGCAGCCCGTGGACGGCAAGCAGGCGCAGCTCGCCGCAGGCGGCGTCCGGGCTCTGGGCGCGCGCCCTCTCCACCGAGATGGCGACGTCGCCGACCCACTCCCGGCTCTCTCCCGGAAAGGCGAGGACGTCGGTGGCCGCGTCGACGCCGGCATGGAGGCGGTTGAGCCGGCGCAGCTCCGCGTCTCCGGTGAGCCGCAGCGCCAGCCCGGCCCGCGCGGGCACGCCGAGAGCATCGCCACTCCGGCGCAGCAGGGGTGCCAGCCCCCCCTCGCGGATCGCCGCCAGGTCGGCGGGTGCGAGGCTGGGCGAGCGGTGCACGGTCACCCGCATGAGGACCTCATGGTGGCGCAGAGAGAAAGGGGAGCGATGGTGACGCAGAAAGAGAGGGGCTCGCCGCCGGCGAAACCCCCCACCGCTCACGACCGTCTCAGCCGGCTTTCGCCCGCCGCTTCCGGGCGGCCACCAGCTTGCGCTTGCGGCGCACCGAGGGCTTCTCGTAGTGCTCGCGACGCCGCACCTCCGAGAGGATGCCGTTCTGCTTGATCTTCTTGTTGAAGCGGCGCAGAGCGCTCTCGAAGGTCTCGCCTTCGCGGACCTTGACCTCCGACACGGTTGAGGGATCACCTCCTCGGCGCCGCCACCGGCGGCAGGTACGGTTGTGGGGGGAGCCGGTCGCCCTGAGCAGGGCCGGCACGGCGGCCGCGGCCACCGGCGCGCGCCACGGCTTCGCACCATGGCCGAACGGCCCGCTCACTTTAGCAGGCTGCCGGCGAACACCCGTGAGGCACTGGCGGCAAACGGATGTACGTTCGATGAGCTATCATTACCGGATGTCCGATCGCCCGCCCGAGCCGCCGCGGCTGGCCGGCGACGATCGGCCCGCGGCGGAAGCCGGCGCTCCCACCCCGCTGGACGAGGCGCAGCAGCGGGCGGTCGAGCACGGTGACGGCCCCTGCCTGGTGCTGGCCGGGCCCGGGTCGGGCAAGACCCGGGTGATCGTCGAGCGCTTCCTGCGCCTGGTGGGCCAGGGGGTGCCCGCCGAGCGACTGCTGGTGCTGACCTACACGCGCAAGGCCGCGGGCGAGATGCGCGACCGGGTGGAGCGGGTCCACGGCGTGTTCGAGGGCGAGCCACCGCTGCTCAACTACCACTCCTTCGCCCAACGTGTGCTCCGGCACTGGGGCTGGCGGATCGGCATCTCCCCGGCGTTCCGGATCGCCGACGAGGCGGAGCGCTGGCTGGTGGTCGACGGCATCCTCGGCGAGACCCGCCCCACCACCCTCTACAACCCGCTGCGCTCGCACGACCTCGTCGACGCCATCCTCTACCTGATCGAGAAGGCCAAGCAGGAGCTGGTCTCGCCCGACGCCTACGCCGCCTGGGCGGAGGAGCGGCTGGCCGGGGCCGGCGACAGCCTGGAGCGCGAGCTGCTGACCCGGCACCGTGAGTGCGCCGACGTCTACCGCCGCCTCGAGGCCACCTTCCTGGAGCGGGCGGTGCTCGACCACGACGACACCATCCTCTACGCCGAGCGCCTGCTCCGCGAGCACGCCGACATCCGCGAGGCGGTGGCCGGAGCCATCGATCACATCATGGTCGACGAGTACCAGGACACCAACTACGCCCAGGCCCGCCTGGTCGAGGCGCTGGCCGGGGAGCGGGGCAACCTGCTGGTGGTCGCCGACGACGACCAGTCCATCTACAAGTTCCGGGGCGCCTCCCTCGCCAACCTGGACCGCTTCGCCCGCATCTACCCGAAGTACGAGCGGGTCATCCTGAACCGCAACTACCGCTCCTACGAGGAGATCGTGGAGGCGAGCCGGGCCGTCATCGCGGCGGCCCCGGCGGGGTCGCGCATCGAGAAGCAGCTGGTCGCCGACCGCGGCCCCGGCGGGGCGGTGGAGGTGTGGCAGGCGGACGACGAGCGCGCCGAGGTCGTCGAGGTGGCCCGGGAGTGCCGCCGGCTCCTCGACGCTGGGACCGACCCCGGCGGCATCGCCTGGCTCTTCCGCCGCCACGACGACATGCAGGCAGCCACCCGCGCCCTCCAGGAGGAGGGGGTCCCCTACGTGGTCCACGGGGGCCGTGGCTTCTTCCAGCGCCGCGAGATCAAGGACCTGATGGCCCTGCTCGGCTCCGTCCAGGACCCCGGCGACTCCCAGGCGCTGCTCCGCTGCCTCCACCTGCCCTCCTTCGCGGTGAGCAGTGCCGGCCGTCTCGCCCTCGGCCAGACCGCCCGGGACCGCGAGCTGCCGCTGTCGGCGGTGATCGCCGCCGGCCTTCCCGAGCTGAGCCCCGACGACCTGGTGGCCGCCCGCCGGCTGGTGGACCTGGTGGTGGAGCTGCACGGTCAGGCCGCCCGCGACGACGTTCGCGACCTCTTCTACGCGGCCCTCGAGGGGAGCGACTTCCTGGGCGTCCTCGACGATGCCGACCCGGCGACGCGGGCCCAGATCGGGGCCAACCTCAACAAGTTCGGCGAGCTGCTCGAGGGCTTCGCCGACTGGAGCAACGATCGCAGCCTCGGGCTGGCGCTGCGCTACCTCGACATCCTGCGCAGCAGCAGCGCCGCCGATGAGATCGCGACCGTCGACTCGGGCGAGACGGGCATCGGTCTGCTCACCGCACACGCCGCCAAGGGCCTGGAGTGGCCGGTGGTCTTCCTGGGACGCTGCAGCGAGGATCGCTGGCCGGGGAGGGGCGGCTTCCCCACGCGGCTCGCCCTCCCCGACGAGCTGGTCCCCGAGCCCGCCCCCGAGGGCGAGGCCAGCCGGGACGAGGAGCGCCGCCTCTTCTACGTGGCGGCGACACGGGCCCGCGACCGGCTGGTCCTGGTCCACTCGCGGCGCTACCCGCACTCCTTCCGCGACGAGCGGCCCAGTCCGTTCCTCGCCGGGCTCGCTCGCGTCAGCGGGGTGGTTCGCCGCGCCATCGAGGGGAGCCGGCCGCCCGCGCGCCGCCAGCCTGCCGCCACGGCCGGTGCGCCCGCGGCACCCCTCCACGCCTCGGTCTCCGACCTGGTCGCCTTCCGCGACTGCCCCCGCCGCTACGCCTACCGCAGCGTCTACCGCCTGCCGGTCCCCGAGTCGGCCCAGGCCTGGTACGGCATCCTCATCCACACCGTCCTCCAGGCGCTGGCGGCGCTGCGCCAGAGCGGTGCGGAGGCCGGGCCCGAGGAGGCGGCCGCGCTCTGGGCGGGCACCTGGGAGACGTCCCGGGGCCCCAAGGGCGCCCACGCCGAGCTGCGCGGCCTGGGCGAGGAGCAGCTCCGCCGCTACGCCGCCTCACCGGGATGGCGCGGCGCCGACCCCCAGGAGGTGGAGCTGCCCTTCACCCTGAGCGTCGCCGCCGGCGGGGTCAGCGGCCGCTTCGACCGTGTCGACCGGGGGCGGGACGGCGCCCGGGTGGTGGTCGACTACAAGACCGGCCCGCCCCGGGATGAGGACGACCTGCGCAAGGACCTTCAGGTCCGCGCCTACGCCGTGGCCATGGCCCGCGAGCGGCGGAGCGAGGAGGTCACGGTCGAGCTGCACTGGCTCCAGACCGCCCAGGTCAGCCGGCTGACCTTCGACTCCCGGGCACTGGGAGGCTTTCACTTCCAGGTGGAGAGCGTCGCCCGGGAGCTGGCCGACGCCCGCCGCCTCCACGACTTCCCTCCCAAGCCGAGCAGCTGGCGCTGCCGTCGCTGCGAATTCCGGACCGTGTGCGACGAGGGCCGCGACGCCTGAGGTGGGAGGCGCTCATCTCGGCGATCCGGACGGTCTGAGCGGCTCCCCCGCCGGCTTGACCGCCTCCGGGGTCAGCGCGATCAGACGGCCGGGTGGAAGGACGCCCGCGGGGCGCCGAGGTGGCATTCGGCCGGCTTCTGGCCGCTCGGGTCTGGTCCGTCCGGTGCCGCCGCGGCGGGCGCCTCGGAGAGGCCAGCGTTGACCCATGCCAGGGGGCAGCGGGTGCCCTCGCAGAGGCCGACCAGGAAGGGCAAACCGTTGGCCGACGTCTGCCGCACCGGGACGACCCGGAACCCCTCGCAGGGAAGCGACTGCCCGGAGACGTAGCTCGGGCAATCCCCGCTCTCGGCCGGGCCGGTGCAGAGGTCGACCACCCGCCGGGTTCGCGGGTCGAGCATGAGGAAGAGCCTGTCCGCGGGTGTCGACATGACCTATCTCGCCATCTCCGTGGCGTCCATGGTCCGCCCGGACCGGGGTCCGTGCCATGGTCATAAGTCCCGGGGGAAGAACCAACCTAGGACCCTAATGGATGTGGGAAACCGCCGTCAGTGTTAGGGTCTAACGGGACGGCGCACCGAGGGCCGACGGACGGTCCGGGGGGCTGCCGCTCAGGGAGGATCCACGTGAACGCCCCGGCCCCCTACCTCCACTGGGGATTCATCCTCATCTCGCTCCCCAACCTGATCCTGATCGGCGTCATGCTGCTGCTCTTCGCCCTGGCCCTGATCGCCCCCTTCCCGCACGGGGGCAACCACCACGGCGCCGACGACGATGAGTGAGGCCGCGGACGCGGCGGGAGGGGCGCCCGGGTCGACCGGTGGCCCCCAAGCCGGCGGCTCCCCGGCGCTCGAACCCGGCTGGACCGCGGCGGTCCGCGACCGCCTGAGCCGCCGCCTCACCGTCGAGGAGCTGCTCCCCACCCGGCAGCCGTCCTACGTGGGCTCCTGGGTCTACGTCTTCGGGGTGGTGACCATCGCCGCCCTGGTGTGGGTGGTGGCGAGCGGGTGTGTGCTGGCCTTCATGGGCTCGGCCTGGTGGCACACGTCGAGCCTCGGGCACTTCGTCAACAGCGTCCACTTCTGGTCGGTCCAGATGTTCTTCATCTTCATGGTGCTGCACCTCTGGGGTCAGTACTGGGGCGCGGGCTGGCGCGACGGCCGGGCCGCCACCTGGATGGTCGGGGTGGTGATCTTCCTGTTCAGCATCGTCACCGCCTTCACCGGCTACCTGGTCCAGCAGAACTTCGACTCCCAGTGGATCGCGGTCAACGCCAAGGATGCGGTCAACGCCACCGGACTGGGCGGCTTCTTCAACGTCCTCAACTTCGGCCAGATGTACGGCCTCCACGTGATGCTGCTGCCGATCGGAGTGACCATCCTCGTGGTGTTCCACATCCTCCAGGTGCGCAGCCGGGGAGTGGTCCGCCCGATCGGTGATCCGTATGTGCCCGAGCAGCCAGGAGCGGGAGGGCAGCTTCCATGAGAGCGCGCCGGCCCCAGGTCTCCAAGGACGACTACTACCGCGGCGTCCGCACGGCGCCCTACGACCTGCTCAAGGAGCTGGCCATCGCCACCGTGGGCCTGCTGGCCGTGGTGCTGGTGCTCTCGGCGATTCTCTCCTCTCCCGACGTCCCGTCGGCGACCATCCAATCCTGGGCCAAGGCGGACCCCGTGGACTTCGTCACCACCGCCGCCAGCGAGCTGGCCGGGCAGAGCACCACCGCCGAGTACGGCCCGCCGTACAACGACGGCACGGGTTCGCTCCAGAGCCTGGGACCGATCGACCCCCAGCAGTGGGCCGGCATCCACGTCGCCATCAACGCCTCCTTCGACTACGTGATCGAGCCGCTCTCCCAGGCGACCGTCGGCGACCAGACCCTGGCCTCGGCGCTGACCACGTACAACGCAGCCGGCACCAGCCAGCAACAGACGTGGCTCGACGCCTACATGACGGCGCTGGGCAACGCCACCGTGGTCAACAGCCAGGTCACCGTGGCGAGCGGCGACTACGGACCGGTACCGACCCTGATGAGCCGGCTGCTCGGCCTGGCCCGCACCGGGGGCCTCGACGCCCTGCTCCTCACCAGCGACCACTTCTACCAGACCGACTACAGCAAGCCGCTGCTCTTCATGGGTGACGGGGGTTACCTCAGCGGGCTGGCCCAGGCCCAGGATCTCACCGGCACCCAGTGGGGCATGATGAACGAGACCGGGCGCTACCCCGGCCAGGCCTGGCTATGGCTCTACACGTTCTGGTACCAGATCCCGCCCTTCAACGCGGCGAGCAACGGCGACCTGCTGGTGGTGCTGGTCATGACCGTCCTCAGCCTCGGCCTGCTGCTCGTCCCCTTCATCCCCGGGCTGCGGGACATCCCGCGCTGGATCCCGGTTCACAAGCTGATCTGGCGCAAGCACTACGCCGAGCGGGCGCGGGTCAGGGCCCGTTCCGCCCGGAGCTGACGCAGGAGGCCGATGGCCCGGGATGCCGGCCTCAGGGCCACTCGCTGGGCTGGCTCTCCTTGCGCCGGGCGACAAAGGCGGCCACCTCGGCGCGCCGCTCCAGACCCAGCTTCATGAGGATGTTGGAGACGTAGTTTTTGACGGTCTTGTCGGCAAGGTGCACCCGCTCGGCGATCTGCCGGTTGGTGAGGCCCTCGGCGACCAGGGCCAGGATCTTGCGCTCCTGGGGGGTCAGGTCGTTGATGATGTCGCCGGGGGTGACCACCTCGCCGCGAAGCCGGGCCAGCACCCGCTCCGTGACCTGGGGGTCGAGCAGTGAGTGCCCGCCGGCGACCTGGCGGATGGCTCCCACGAGGTCGCCGCCGTGGATCTGCTTGAGGACGTAGCCCGAGGCCCCGGCCATGATCGACGTGAACAGCGCCTCGTCGTCGGCGAACGAGGTCAGCATCAGCACGTGGGTGTCGGGGTAGGCGGACCGGATCTCCCGGCATGCCTCGATCCCCGAGCGGCCCGGCATGCGGACGTCCATCACGACCACCTGGGGCTGGAGCCGGCCGACCGCCTCCAGAGCGGAGTCGGCGTCCTGGGCCTCACCCACGACATCCAGGTCATCCTCGACCTCGAGGAGGCGGCGGAGGCCGAGCCGCACCAGCTCATGATCATCACAGAGCAGGACGCGAATGGTGTCTCTGGAATACATGAACACGGAAGTGTACGCCCATCAGCCTTCTGGCTCGCCCCGAAGAGACCCTCGCCTGGGGTCCCCGGTCATCGTCCGGCCGGGCCGGGGAGCCTGCCGTTGCTGGGCACGCGGGGTCCGGGCGGCCCCATCCGGGGGCGGCGCCAGCCCGTGGGGTCAGGGCTGGGGGCGCCCGGCGCCCGTCCCCGACCGGTGGCGTCGCGCCGGATCGGTCACCGCGACCAGGGCCAGGACCAGCACCACCACGACCATGATCCCGAGCAGCCAGAGGCAGGCGAGGCCCCAGTGGAGGAGCGACATCAGCGTCGCCGCCACCTGGCCGGATGGTGGATGAGGGCGGGCAACATCCTCTCTGCTCGCGCTGCGACGGGCGGGGCGGATCTGATCCTGACCTCCGGCGGGCGGGTGCCGGTAGGGCCATCCGGCGCCGCGAGGCCGGGACCCCGGCGGCCCGCGCTCCCTCCGCGAGCCGCCGGTGCCCGGGCGCCTGGTCCCCCACCGAGGCGGGACACCTGGTCCCAATCAGAGTGGTGACCTTATCCCCTGGCCCCGGAATCGACGCGCGGGGATGCTCCGGCTGTGGGCCCACCGGAACCGCGAGGTTCCTCAGGCCCGGCGTTCACGACCCGTCCGAGCTCCCTGCGACTCCAGGCGCCGATGGTGTGGGCTCTCCCCGGCGCTTCCGGTGGCCGCAGGGAGCGAGGCGGGCGGCTCCCGCTCCTGGCTGGGTGCGCACCCCCGGGTGGGGAGCCCTCCACCGTGCCGGCCCCGACGTCTCGGTGACCATCGGCCCACGACATCCGGCCCGGGATTTCCGTAGGCTGGGAGCGTGACTATCGAAACCACCAGCCCACCCCCTGTCTCCCTCGCCTGGAGTGCCGATGCTGCCCTCGTGGACGGCGCGGCCATCGCCATCCGCCCCCTCCACGGCGGCGACGAGGAGGCGTTGCGCGCCTTCTTCGGCGCCCTGTCGGCCGAGAGCCTCCGCCTCCGCTTCTTCTCCGCTCGACGCGAGATGACCGACGCCGAGGTGGACCGGCTCACCAGCAGCGACGTCAGCTCCCACGTCCACCTCGGGGCCTTCCATGCCGGCCAGGTGGTGGGGGTGGGCGACTTCATCGTCTCGGCGCCCGGGGAGGCCGAGGTCGCCTTCGTGGTCGGCGACGAGTTCCAGGGCCGGGGGGTCGGCTCGCTGCTCCTCGAGTACCTGGCCGAGATCGCGCGAGCCACCGGGATCACCCGGTTCCGCGCCGAGACCATGTCCGACAACCTGCGGATGCTGGACGTCTTCCGCCATGCCGGCTTCATCGAGCGGGTGGGGACGCCGGAGCAGGGTGTGGTCGGGGTGAGCCTGGACATCAGCGACACCCGGGGCGTCCGGGCCGCCAGCGGCGAACGGGATCGACTGGCCTCGGTGGCGGCCCTGCGCGGGGTGCTCGAGCCCACGAGCGTGGCGGTCATCGGTGCCGGACGCACCCCCGGAGGCATCGGCCACGCCATCCTCCGCAACCTCATACAGGGTCCCTTCAACGGGCGCGTCTACCCCGTCAACAAGAGCGCGGACAACGTCTCCGGGGTTCCCGCCTGGGCCTCGATCGGCGACGTCCCCGGCAAGGTGGACCTGGCCGTGATCGCCGTCCCCGTCAACGCCGTGCTGAGCACCGTGCACGAGTGCGGCAGGGCCGGGGTCGGCTCGCTGGTGATCATCACCTCCGGCTACGGCGAGACCGGGGGCGACGGCGCCGCCAAGGAGCGCGAGCTGCTCGACGTCGTCCGCAGCTACGGCATGCGCCTGGTCGGGCCGAACTGCATGGGGGTCATCAACACCGACCCCGCCATCCGGCTCAACACCACCTTCGCACCCAGCCAGCCGCCGATCGGGAACATGGCCTTCTTCACCCAGTCGGGGGCACTCGGCGTCGCGGTGATCGACGAGGCGTCCCGGCTCGGCATCGGCCTGTCCGGCTTCGTCTCCGCCGGCAACAAGATCGACATCTCGGGCAACGACCTGCTCCAATACTGGGAGCAGGACGACCGCACCGACGTGATCCTCCTCTACCTCGAGTCCTTCGGCAACCCGCAGCGCTTCGCGGAGATCGCCCGCCGGGTCTCGCGCCGCAAGCCGATCATCGCGGTCAAGGGTGGGCGCAGCTCGGCCGGCGCCCGGGCCGCCGCCTCTCACACCGCCGCCCTGGCCTCGCCCGACGTCTCCGTCGACGCCCTCTTCCACCAGTCAGGGGTGATCCGGGTCGCCTCCCTGGAGCAGCTCTTCGACGTCGCCCGCGTGGTGGCCACGGCCCCGCTCCCGGCCGGCAACCGGGTCGGCATCGTGGGCAACGCCGGGGGCGCCGGCATCCTCACCGCCGACGCCTGCGAGGCGGCTGGGCTGGTGGTCCCGCAGCTGGCGCCGGAGACGACCGAGAAGCTGCGGGCGACGCTCAACGCCGCCGCCGCTATCGGCAACCCCATCGACATGACCGCCATGGGCGGTCCAGATGAGTACGCCGCCGCGCTCCGCGCGGTGCTCGACGACCCGTCCGTCGACTCCGTGATCACCATCTTCACGCCCCTGCACACCGACGCCGCGGGCATCGCCCAGGCCATCCGCACCGTCGGCCGCGAGGCCACCAAGCCGGTGCTCGCCGCCGTCTTCGGTGAGGCCCAGGAGCGGCTGCGCGAATCCCGGGACATGCCCGTCTTCACCTTCCCCGAGGCGGCCGCCTACGCGCTCGGCATGGTGACCGACTACGCCGCCTGGCGGCGGCGCGACCCCGGCACGGTGGTGATGCCTCCTGACATCGACCTCGGCGCCGCCCGGGAGATCGTCCAGCGTGCGCTGGCGGCGAGCCCGGAGGGCTGTCAGCTGGGGCCGGTCGACGCCGCCGCTCTCATGAAGTCGATCGCCGTGCCGGTGGCGATGACGACGCGGGTCGACACCGCCGACGAGGCGGTGGCCGTCGCCGAGTCCTTCGGCTACCCCGTGGTGCTCAAGGCGGCCGCGGCGAACCTGGTCCACAAGACCGAGCGGGGCGGGGTCCTCACCGACCTCGCCTCTGAGAAGGCGCTGCGGACCGCATTCGACACCATGCAGGCGCGGCTCGGCGACGAGATGGGAGGGGCGATCGTCCAGCCGATGCTGGGTGTCGGCGTGGAGACCATCGTCGGGGTGGTCCGGGACCGCCACTTCGGACCGCTCCTGGTCTTCGGCTCGGGCGGGACCGCGGTCGGGCTCACCGGCGACCAGGCGTTCCGAGCAGTGCCGCTCACCGACCGCGACGTGGAGGAGCTGATCCACGAGCCCCGCGGGTCGGCGCTCCTCTTCGGGTACCGGGGCAGCGTGCCCTGCGACACCGGCGCGCTTGCCGAGGTCATCCAGCGGATCAGCGCACTGGTCAGCTCGCTCCCGGAGATCGCCGAGATGGACCTCAACCCGGTCATCGTCAGCCCGTCGGGCGCGGTGGCGGTGGACGTCAAGGTGCGCGTCGAGCCGGTGGCGTACGACCCGATCCTCCAGGCGCGCCACCTGCGCCGCCCGGGAACGCCGCCCGCGTAGCAGCGTCAAGTACCCGCGACCTGCGTTCACTGGGGACCTCCGGCCCTGGCCAGCAGGTGCTCCGGGTCCGGAGAATCGGCCGAGGCATGACCCTGGAGCTCGCGCGCTGGCAGTTCGCCGCGGTCACCGTCTTCCACTTCTTCTTCGTGCCGATGACGATCGGCCTGGGGGTCCTGGTGGCGGTGATGCAGACGCTGGCCCTGGTCCGGCATGACCAGACCTGGGACCGGCTGAGCCGCTTCTTCGGCCGGATCTTCCTGATCAGCCTGGCGGTCGGGGTGGTCTCGGGGATCGTCCTCGAGTTCCAGTTCGGCATGAACTGGTCGGCGTACTCGGTGTTCGTGGGCAACATCTTCGGAGCCCCGCTCGCCATCGAGGGGCTGCTCGCCTTCTTCCTGGAATCCACGTTCATCGGCCTCTGGGTGTTCGGGAGGGAGCGGCTGTCGCCGCGCCTCCACCTGGCCACCATCTGGATCGTCAGCATCGGCACGATCCTGTCGGCGTTCTTCATCCTGGCCGCCAACGCCTGGATGCAGCACCCGGTCGGATACACCGTGGAGGACGACCAGGCGGTCCTCACCAACTTCGGGGCGCTGCTCACCAACTCGACGCTGTGGGCGTCCTTTGCCCACACCGTGGTGGCGGCGCTGGCCACGGGCGCAGCGCTGACGCTCGGGATCAGCATCTGGCGCGCCCGCCGCGCGACCGAGGGCGTCGAGCGCGACGCGTTCCGCCGGGCAGCCGTCCTCACCTGCGGCGTGCTCCTGGTGGCGGTGGTGCTCTCGGCGGTCTCCGGTGACCTCCAGGCCCGGCTGATGGACGTGCAGCAGCCGATGAAGATGGCCGCGGCCGAGGCTCTCTACAACACCCAGAATGGCGCCAGCTTCTCGCTGCTCACCATCGGCAACCTGAGCGGCCAGCCCATCTTCCAGATCCGGGTGCCCCACCTCCTCTCCCTGATCGCCGACCTGGACTGGAACGGGACAGTGATCGGCATCAACCAGATGCAGGCTGCGGAGGTGGCCAAGTACGGCCCCGGCAACTACGCGCCGATCCTCTGGCTCACGTACTGGTCCTTCCGCGCCATGGTGGGGGCGGGAATCCTGATGATCGTGGTCGGCGCCTGGGGGATCTGGCTGAGCTGGCGCAAGAAGCTGCTCAGCAGCCGCTGGTTCCTGCGCGCGGCGCTCGCCGGGATCGCGCTGCCGATCATCGCCAACGCCTCGGGGTGGATCTTCACCGAGGCGGGCCGGCAGCCATGGATCGTGTACGGGCTGATGGAGACCGCCAAGGGGGTCTCCACCGTGCCCACCGCGGACGTGGCGGCCGCGCTGGCCGGCTTCGTGGCCGTCTACTCGGTCCTCGCCGTCCTGGCCATCGTCCTGGTGGCACGCGCCGCTCACCGCCCCCTCGACCGGGTGGACGAGGCGGCCGCCGGCGAGGGGCCGCCGGCACCCACGCGGCTGGTGTACTGAGGAGGCGGGAGTGGCCACGTACACCGGTCTGAGCGCCCTCTGGTTCTCCCTGATCGGCCTGCTCTGGGCCGGTTACTTCTTCCTCGAGGGTTTCGACTTCGGGGTCGGGATGGTGAGCCCGCTGGTGAGCCGCGACGACACCGACCGCCGCCTCTGCCTCAACGCGGTCGGCCCGGTGTGGGACGGCAACGAGGTATGGCTGCTGGTCGCCGGGGGGGCGACCTTCGCCGCCTTCCCGCTCTGGTATGCATCGCTCTTCAGCGGTGCCTACCTGGCCCTCTTCCTGGTGCTCCTGGCGCTGATCGTGCGCGGCGTCTCCTTCGAGTTCCGCGGCAAGTTCGACAGCCCGGGGTGGCGGCGCACCTGGGACGTCGCCAACTTCGCCGGCAGCCTGGTCGCGGCGCTGATCTGGGGCGTCGCGTTCACCAACTTCGCCCACGGGCTGCCGCTGTCCGCGGCCGGTTACACGGGTGGTCTGCTCGGTCTGCTCCACCCCCTGGCCGTCCTCGGTGGGCTGGCGGCGCTCGCCGTCTTCGCCTTCCACGGCTCCGTCTTCCTCACGCTGAAGACGAGCGGCGCGCTCCACGAGCGCGCCCGGAGCACGGCCCGGTTCGCCGGGATGGCGGCCGTCGTGCTGCTCGCCGCCACCATCGCCGGGGTGGCCGCCGGCGGGCGGCCCTGGGCCGGGGCGGAGGGGGCGCTGCCCGGTGCCGTGCCGCTGACCCTCGGGGTGGTCGGCGTGCTGCTCCTGGCCGGCGCCGTGCTGCTCGTCGGACGGGGCCGCGAGGCCCTCGCCTTCGGGGCCACCGGCGGGGCCATCCTGCTCAGCGTGGGCGCGGTGTGGGGCCTGATGTACCCGATGGTGATCCCCGCCAGCAGCGGCGCCGTCGTGCCCGGCGTGGCGGGCGTGACCCTTGCGCTCGCCGCCTCCCACCCCTACACGCTCACCGTGATGACGATCGTGGCCGCCATCTTCACGCCGCTGGTCCTGCTCTATCAGGGCTGGACCTACTGGGTCTTCCGGCAGCGTCTGGTCCGCCCGCTGGACGCGTCGGTATCGGGTCCCGTCGCCGGCGGCGGCTGACGGCGTGGCCGCGGGCTCCAGCGCCGTGCGGGGGGCGGCGGGGGGAGCCATTGAGGCGCCGGAACGGCGGCTGCTCGGGGAGGCGGCGGTCCGGCGCTCCGTCGCCACCTCGGTCGCCATCGGCCTGGTCGCCGCGGCGACCATCCCGGTCCAGGCGCTCGCCCTCTCTGGCCTGCTGGCCGCAGCCATGGGCGCCCGCAGCGTCGATCCCCTTCCGGCGGTCCTCTGGCTCGGCGGGGCCGCCGCCGTGCGTGGCCTCTGCGCCCTTGCCGGGGAGGTGACCGCCGCCCGGGCAGCGGAGACGGCGAAGTCCGATCTCCGCCGCGGGCTGCTGCGTGCGGCGGTCGACCAGGCATCCGCAGGCGGACGGGTGGGCGGGGGCGACGTGGCCACGCTCGCCGGCCGTGGCATCGACGCCCTGGACGCCTACATCGGCCGCTGCCTCCCCGACCTCGTGCTCGCCGCGGTGGTCCCGCTGGCCCTCGTCATCGTGATCGGAGCCCTCGACTGGCTGTCAGCGATCATCGTGGTCACGGTCCTGGTGCTCTTCCCGGTGTTCGGCATCCTGGTCGGCGGGTCCGGCGGACGGCTGGCGGCTCGCCGATGGGGTCAGGTCGAGGCGTTCGGGCGCCAGATCGCCGACATCTTCGAGGGCCTGCCCGTCCTCCGGGCCTTCGGCCGCAGCGCCCGCCAGCGGGAGCGCATCGCCGAGGCCGCCGAGGGGCTGCGCCAGGCCAGCCTCTCGACCCTCCGGGTCGCCTTTCTCTCCGCGCTGGTGCTCGACACGCTGGCCTCGGTGTCGATCGCCCTGGTGGCCGTCCCGCTGGGCCTGCGCCTCCTCTCCGGGTCGATACGGCTGGCGCCGGCGCTCGCGGTCCTGATCGTGGCTCCCGAGGTCTTCCTCCCCCTGCGCCGGGCGAGTGCCGACTTCCACGAGAGCACCGAGGGGTTGGCGGCGGCGCGCCGAGCCATGGACGTCATCGAGGCGGAGAGCCCGGGAGCGCCCTCCCCCGGCCACGAGCCGGGTCGTGCCCGGAATGCCGGCTCCGCCGCGGTCGCAGGCGGAGCGGAGCCAGGCGACCCGGCTCGGGTGCCCGTGGAGCTGCGCCGCGTGCGAGTCGAGCTGCCACGGCGAGCCGAGCCGGTGCTGGACGGGGCGTCTCTCACGATCTCCCCAGGCGAGACGGTGGTCCTGGTCGGGCCCAACGGCGCCGGAAAGTCGATGGCCCTGTCACTTCTTCTCGGCTTCATCACACCCACGCAGGGGGAGGTGAGCGTGGGCGGCGTGGACCTGCGCCACCTGGATCTGGCGGCCTGGCGCCGGCGCGTCAGCTTCCTCCCCGAGCACCCGACCCTGCTGGCCGGCTCGCTGGCAGCCAACCTCCGGCTCGCCGATCCGGCGGCGACGGACGCTCGCCTGGTCGAGGTCCTCACCCGGACGGGCGCCGCCGACCTGCTGGCCGGCCTTCCCGGCGGGCTCGGCACGCGTCTCGGCGACGGCGGCCGGCCCGTCTCGGCGGGCGAGCGCCAGCGGATCGCGCTGGCACGAGTGCTGCTGCGCCCAGCCTCCCTGCATCTGCTCGACGAGCCGACGGCGCATCTCGACGACCGCACCGAGGCCGCGGTCCTCGAAGCCCTCCTCCGCGCCCTGGTCGGGCGAAGCGCGCTGATCGTCACCCACCGCCCGGCCGTGATCGCGCTGGCCGACCGGGTCGTCCGGTTGGAGGGGCAGCGGTTCGACCCGGTTGCGGCTCTGGCCGCGGAGGCCCGGGGGGTGGGCGGCGCCTGGGGGTCACTCGGGATCAGCACGGCGCCGGAGGCACGACCATGAACTGCAACTGGCACCCGGGCCCGGGGGTGCTTCACCTCAGCCGCGGCGCGGGAGCGCTGCCGTGGCGCGGCGTGGCCTCGGCCGCCGGCGCGGGCGCCCTCTCCGCCCTCTGCGGCATCGGGCTCCTCGGCACCTCCGGCTGGCTGCTCACCCGGGCCGCCCAGCGTCCTCCGGTCTTCGACCTGGCGATCGCCATCGGCGCCGTGCAGGCCTTCGCTCTAGGACGAGGGATCACGCGTTACCTGCAGCGCCTCGCCGTCCACGGCGTGGCCCTCAGCACGCTCTCCCGGCTCCGCCTCTGGCTCTACGACATGGTGGAACCGCTCGTGCCCGACGGCCTCCGAGGAGCCGGCGTCGACGCGGACGGGCCCTCCGCCCGGACCACCGGCTCGCTGCTGAGCGGGTTCGTCGTCGACACCGAGGAGGTCACCGAGGCCCTGGCCAGGGGAGCCACCACGGCCATCGACCTGCTTGCCAGCGTCGCTCTGGGCGCCGTGGTCGCCTGCCTGCTCGCACCCACCGCAGCCGCCGCGCTGCTCGGCGGTGCCGCTCTCATGGTCGGCCTCGCGGCCATGGTCACCCGGCTGGGGCGTTCGGCCACCACCAGCGGCGCGGCGGATCGGGCCACCCTCTCCGAGCAGGTGGTGGAGACGATCCGCTCCGCCCCCGAGCTGCTCGCCTATGGTCGCCAGGATCTGATCGAGGGCCGGCTCGACGAGATCCGGCGGAGAGCGCGAGCCGTGGCCCTGGGACGCGGGCTCAGCACCGGGCTGGCGCGCGCGCTGGTGGCCTGGGCGGCGGGGGCCGCCCTGGTCGGCGTCGTCCTCGCCGGGCTCGCCGCCCACGCCTCCGGCCGGCTCTCGGGGGTGATGCTCACCGTCCTCGTCCTGGTCGCCCTGGCCGCCCTCGACCAGGCCGCGGCCCTGCCCGCGGTCCTCGCCGGGGGCGCCGCCGGCAACGCGGCCGCCAGCCGGCTGGCCGGGCTCGCCCAGCTCGAGCCCCCCACCCGCGAGCCGGCGGTCGACGCCTCGCCCTCTTGCGGACCGGTGGGCGCCGCTCTCGACCATGTCGCCGTCACCGATGGCGGGGGAACACGAATGGCACCCATCCTGAGCGACGTATCCCTCATCGTGAGGCCGGGCCGGCGGGTCGCCCTGGCCGGCCCCAGCGGGGCGGGCAAGTCGACGGCACTCCACGTTCTCCTCCACTTCATCGACCCCTCCGCCGGGTCCGCGACCGTGGGCGGGGTCGACGTGCGCCGGATGACCCGCGCCGGTCTGGCTCGCCACGTGGCCTGGCTTGACGAGGAGACCCACCTCTTCGCCGCGCCGCTCTCCGACAACCTCCGGCTCGCACGGCCCGCGGCGACCGATGCGGAGTGCTCCGACGCTCTGGAGCGGGTCGGTCTCGGGGCCTGGTACCGCTCCCTGCCGGGAGGTCTGGAGACCCCGCTCGGAGCGGGCGGCCGGCCCACCAGCGCCGGGGAGCGCCAGCGGCTGGGAATGGCCCGCGCCGTGCTTGCCGGCGCCGAGCTGCTCCTGCTCGACGAGCCGACCGCCCACCTCGACCCCTGGTCCTCGGCGTCGACGCTCGCCGAGCTGCTGGGAGCCGCCGGATCGCGCGCCGTGCTGCTGGTGAGCCACGAGCCCGCGGCCGCCGCCCAGGCCGACGTGGTGGTGACCCTGGAGGCGGGCCGCGTCGTGGACCGTCAACCGCCCGGCTGATCTCGCCGCACAGCCATGGGCCCGCCCGGGACAGTGCGCTTGGACCCTGGCGCTCTGGGCCCATGGCTGCGATGGTGGGGTCAGGCCCGCGCCATGCCCCCCATTGACCGCGTCCGTCAACTCCACGACCGGCTCCGCAGCGGGATCGCGCTGGTCTCGCAGCTCGAGGACCTGCTCCACGAGCGGCGCGACCGGGCAGAGCGGCTGGCTGCGTTCGCCCGGGTGTCCGACTACCTCCAGGACGTGGTGCTGCCCCACCTCCGGGCCGAGCGGGTGGCACTCCCGCCGGAGGCGGCCCGCCACCCCGGCGTGGACCCGCGCCTGCTCCGCCGGCTCGCCTACAACTGGGACGCTCTGGAGCGCGCGGTGGCCCGGGTCCTCCACGACCATGCCCGCCTGCTCGGGGGAGAGCAGGACAACACGGGGTGCCGGAACCATCTGGCGGCCGTGGTCCGGCTCCTGCGGCGCCACCTGCAGACGGTGGAGGACGAGCTCCTGCCCTCCCTCGAGCGCGACCTCACCAGCCAGGAGATGGATCGGCTCATAACGCGGGTCCGGGAGCTGACCATCGAGGAGGAGATGGCCGCCAGGGTGCCCGCCGGGGCGGGAGCGGCGGTGGCCGAGGCGCGGCGGCTGCGCGAGAGCCAGGGGATCGACGCCGACCTCTTCCTCCTCGGTGAGTACGTCAGCGACCCCCGGCTCGTCGAGCGCACGGTCGCCACCACCGTCGAGGCCTGCCGCCTGATGGGCTCGGCCGGCCTTCCCACCCACCTCTCGCTCGATCCCACCGCCCTGGGGCTGCTCTCCGACCCCGAAGCCTGCCGCCGCAACGCCGAGCTCATCGCCCGCTCGGTCGCCGAGCAGCCGCCCGGCCGGCTGAACCTGATGATGCTGGACATGGAGGACCTGACCCTGGTCGAGCCCACCCTCCGCCTCCACCGCGAGCTGCTCGCCCAGGGCCTTCCCGCCGGCATCACCCTCCAGGCACGGCTGCGGCGGACGGCCGGGGACCTCGCCCCCCTGCTCGCGCTGCCGACCTCGGTGCGCCTCGTCAAGGGATCCTTCGCCCAGGGTCCCGAGCACGACCATCAGGGGGGGCGCGCAGTGCGCGCCGCCTACCTCGCTCTGGCCGCCCGGATGCTGACACCGGAGGCCCGCGACGCCGGTCTGCGACCCCTCTTCGCCACCCACGACGGGACCCTCCTCCGCCAGATCGCCCGGCTGGCCCGGAGCGCGGGGTGGGCGCCGGAGCAGTTCGAGTTCGAGATGCTGTTCGGGGTCCGCATGGACCTCCAGCGCCAGCTGCGCGCCGACGGCTTCACGGTGCGCGCTCACATCCCGTTCGGCACCGCCGCGACGGCCTCCGCAGGCACGGGTGGTACCGAGCACCCCGCCGAGGCGGTGCACCTGGGCCAGGGCTAGGAGGCTGGCGCACCGGCGGCGTCCCAGCTGTGACCAAAGGGAGACCCCCGGCCTTTGGGCGCCCGGTCCATGGCCCGGAGGCGCGCCGCGGCGGAAGATCCCGTCATGGCGGCCACCCAAGTGCTCTCGATCCTCCAGGTCCGGTGCGTCGACTGCGGCGACGCCGGACGGCTGGTGACCGTGACCACCGACTCCGTGATCAGCCGCTGCTACGTCTGCGGCGACACAGAGGTGCGGGCGCGGGACGCGGGGGTGGCGGCGGGCGGCGGCGTCACGGGTCCCGTCCCCGTGGACCGCCGCCAGCCCGCCGCCGCCTGACCTCGACAGCCGGCCTGGGGTCCCCGCAGCAGCCCACCTCGGACCGGCCGTCCTCACCACCCTGGGCCCTTCGGCCCTGACGGAGTGGGGGGTTCCGGCCGTAGCATCGGAAGGGCATGGACGGGCAGAACCAGGGCGGGATCACCGGTGCCGGCGGTACCGCACCCCACTGCGACGACGAGATCTGCATCACCTGCTCCGACCGCGCGGTGCCGAGCCGGGTGGTCGAGCTCGTGGAGGGGGAGCTGGCTCGCGTGGACACCGGCCAGAGCGTCGAGCTGGTGAGCGTGGCACTGGTCGACGCGGCTCCCGGCGACACCGTGCTGGTGCACGCCGGCGAAGCGATCGCCGTGGTTGCGGGGGCGGGCATCTAGCCATGTGCCTCGGCATCCCCGGCGAGGTGATCGCGCTGGACGGCGAGCGGCCCGGCATGGCGACCGTCAACGTGGGCGGCGCGCGGCGCCAGGTCAACGTGATGCTGCTGGAGGACGATCGGATCGGACCCGGTGACTGGGTGCTCATCCACGTCGGCTTCGCGCTGGCCAAGATCGACGAGGAGGAGGCGCGAACGACCCTCTCCTACCTGGAGGAGATGGGGCAGGCCTATCGCGACGAGCTGCGCGCGCTCTCCGAATCGCGGATCGACTGATGGGCGCCGGCGGGATGCGCTTCGTCGACGAGTTCCGGGACCGCGACACCGCCCGGGGCGTGGCCGCCAGCATCGACCGGCTCTGCGAGCCGGGACGCCGCTACGGCTTCATGGAGATCTGCGGCGGGCACACCCACACCATCTACAAGCACGGTATCGAGGACTACCTGCCCGAGGCGGTCGGGCTGGTGCACGGGCCGGGCTGCCCGGTGTGCGTGATCCCGATGGGGCGGGTCGACGACGCCATCTGGATCGCCGAGCAGGACGGCGTGATCATGACCTCGTTCGGCGACCTGCTTCGGGTGCCGGGCAGCCGCGGCTCCTTCCTCGAGGCCAAGGCCCGCGGAGCCGACATCCGCATGGTCTACTCGCCGCTCGACTCGCTCCGGATCGCCCGGGAGAATCCCGACCGGCGCGTGGTCTTCATGGCGATCGGATTCGAGACCACCACGCCGTCCACGGCGATGACCGTGCTGCGCGCCGCCGCCGAGGGGCTGGACAACTTCGCGGTCTTCTGCAACCACGTGACCATCATCCCGGCACTCGAGGCCATCCTGGCGTCGCCCGACCTCCACATCGACGGGTTCATCGGTCCCGGCCATGTCTCCACCGTCATCGGCTGCGAGCCGTACCGGTTCATCGCGGAGGAGCGCGGCAAACCGTTCGTGGTGGCCGGCTTCGAACCCCTCGACATCCTCCAGTCCATCCAGATGCTCCTGCTCCAGCTCCACGAGGGGCGCTCCGAGGTGGAGAACCAGTACACCCGAGTCGTGCCGTGGGAGGGCAACAAGCGGGCGCTGGGGGCCATCAACGAGGTGATGGAGCCGCGCCCCACCTTCGAGTGGCGCGGGCTGGGATGGATCCCCGACTCGGCGATGCAGCTCCGGGAGAAGTACGCCCGCTTCGACGCCGAGCGCCTCTACTCCATCCCCGCGACGCGCGTCTCCGACCCCCCCGCCTGCCAGTGTGGCGAGGTGCTCCGGGGGATGATCAAGCCCTGGGAGTGCCGGGTCTTCGGGACGGCCTGTACCCCGGAGACCCCGATCGGGACCTGCATGGTCTCGTCCGAGGGCGCCTGCGCCGCCTATTACAACTTCGGGCGGTTCACCCGGCACAGGGTGCGCCAGGCGAGCTCGGCGTGACCCAGCGGACGGAGAAGGAGGTCCTGGAGCGGATCGAGCGGATCCGCCGCCGGCCGCCCCGGGTGACCGATGAACGGATCACGCTCGCCCACGGCGCCGGCGGCAAGGCCACGCACACCCTGATCGAGGCGCTCTTCCTCGACGCTTTCCGCAATCCGCTGCTCGAGCCGCTGGAGGACCAGGCGGTCTTCACGATCGGCGGCGCGCGGCTCGCCTTCACCACCGACACCTACGTGGTCTCCCCGCTCTTCTTTCCCGGCGGGGACATCGGCGACCTGGCCGTGAACGGCACCGTCAACGACCTCGCGGTGTCGGGGGCGCGCCCCCTCTACCTCTCCGCCGGATTCGTGCTGGAGGAGGGCTTCCCGGTCGCCGACCTGCGCCGCATCACCGCCTCGATGGCCGCGGCCGCGCAGCGGGCGGATGTCCAGATCGTCACCGGCGACACCAAGGTGGTGCAGCGGGGCAAGGCGGACGCCTGCTTCGTCAACACGGCGGGCGTCGGGGTGCTGGAGCGTCCGGTCACCCTCTCGGCCAAGGCGGCGCGACCGGGCGACGCGGTGATCGTCTCCGGCCCCGTCGGGGACCACGGGATCACGATCATGCTGGCCCGGGGCGAGCTGGGCATCGAGTCCGACCTGCGGTCGGACACGGCACCGCTCACCGAGCTCGTGGGGCTGCTGCTCGACGCAGCGCCGCGGACGCGATTCATCCGCGACGCGACCCGCGGTGGGGTGGCGACCATCTGCAACGAGCTGGCCGAGGCCTCCCAGGTCGCGGTGGTGCTCGAGGAGGAGGCGATCCCGGTGCGGCCCGAGGTGCGGGGGGCGTCGGAGATCCTCGGCATCGACCCGCTCTACGTCGCCTGCGAGGGGCGCTTCGTCGCCGTGGTCGCGGGCGACGAGGCGGAGCCTGCCGTCGCGGCGCTGCGCACCCATCCCGAGGGCGAGCGCGCGGCGGTCATCGGCCGGATCGCGGACGACCCGCCCGGCCTGGTCCTGGTCAACACCGGCTTCGGCGGCATGCGCATCGTCGACATGCTGGTGGGAGACCCTCTGCCCCGCATCTGCTGAGGGCCTCACGCCCCCTGCCCGGTCCGGTTACGATGACGCCCCGTGAGCGTCATCGATATTGCGATCCTCGTGATCCTCGCCGTGGCCCTGCTGCTCGGGTTCCTGCACGGGCTCTTCCGGCCGCTCATCACCTGGGCGTTCATCATCGCCGGGGTGGTGATCGGCTTCGGCCATCCCGAGCTGGTCGACCGCTTCGCCCCCAGCGCCGCCTGGCGACCGGCGATGGGCCTGGTGGTGGTCGCCGTCTTCGCCATCGTCGGTTTCCTGGTGGCGCGCCTGGTCGCCCCCCACATCTACCGGCTCATCCCCGGGATGGGCGCGCTGGACCGGATCGGCGGGATGCTGCTGAGCGGCGTCCTTGCCCTGGTGATGATCTTCATCCTGCTGAGCGGTCTGGTCACCCTGAACACCGTGACCGCACCGATCGACGGGAGCGGCACCGTCTCGAGCGGGCAGATCGACCAGATCCAGCAGCTCGTCACCCAGAATCCGGCCGCCAAGATCGCCCTAGATCCCGGCGAGCTGCACACCCTGGGCAACACCCCGGGGGCGACGGGCGAGCCGGACTCGCAGATCGGCCAGGCGAACTTCATCCTGGGAGTGCTGCGCGACCTCCACATCCAGATGGTGGAGAGCAAGGTGGCGCCGGTCATCTACAACGCCGGCGAGCGCCTGCCCGTCGTGGGCGGCAGCGAGACCTGGCCCACCAGCTGAGGCGGCGCCCCGAGGTCGGCCCCGGCCGGTGGGTCGGGTGCCGGACCGTCAGACGAGCCCGGCAGCGTCGCGCGCTCCGGCGACCGCCGCCTGACCGAGGCTGATCCCGCCGTCGTTGGACGGCACCCGGGAGTGGGTGAGCACGCGGAAGCCAGCCTGGCGGAGCCCCGCGACGACCCGCTCGGTGAGCAGCACGTTCTGGAAGACCCCGCCGGAGAGGGCCACCACGCCCAGGCCGTTCTCGTCCCGGACCCGCGCGCAGGCGGCGACGGCGGCGTCGCCCAGCCCGTTGTGGAAGCGGGCGGCCACCAGTGGTGGCGCGACGCCGGCACGCATCTCCGCGACCACCGCGCGCACCAGGCCGGCGGTGTCGAGCCGGAAGGGATCGCCGTCCTCGATCTCCATCGGGTAGGCGGAGGCCTCCCCGGGGTCGGCCAGCTGCTCCAGCTCCACCGCCGCCTGGCCCTCGTAGTTGACGTGGTCACGGACGCCGAGGATGGCCGCGACGGCGTCGAAGAGCCGGCCGGCGCTGGTCGTGACCGGGCTGGCCGTCCCGGTGCGGGCCATGGCGACCACGGCCCCCCAGCGCTCGGCGTGCTCGCGCACCACGGCGAGCTCGGGGGCGGATCCACCGGCGAACGCGGCGTCGAGGTGCGCCGCCGCCATCCGCCACGGCTCGCGGATCGCCATCACCCCACCGGGCATGCGGACCGGGGCGAGGTGGCCGGCCCGGCGGAAGGAGGCGAGGTCACAGACCAGGAACTCGCCTCCCCACATGGAGCCGTCGCTGCCGTATCCCAGCCCGTCGAAGGCGACGCCGATCACCGGGCCCCGCTCCCCGTTGTCCGCGAGGCAGGCGGCCACATGGGCATGGTGATGCTGGACGCCGACCCGGTCGACGCCGTTCAGGTCGGTCGCGAACTTGGTGGAGAGGTACTCGGGATGGAGGTCGTGAGCCACCACCTCGGGCTGGACGTCGAAGACGCGCAGGAAGTGCTCGATGCCCTCGATGTAGGACTGAAGGGTCTCGTAGTTCTCCAGGTCCCCGATGTGGTGCGACACGAAGGCGCGCCGGCCCTTGCCGACGCAGAAGGTGCTCTTAAGCTCCGCGCCGCAGCCGAGCACCGGCCGGGGGAAGGCGGAGGCCACCGTCACCGGTTGGGGGACGAAGCCGCGCGAGCGCCGCATCGGCGTTTCCCTGCCGGCGACGATCCGGACCACGGAGTCGTCGGTGCGCACGTGGATGGCGCGATCGTGGGTGAGGAAGGCGTCGGCGATGCCGCGCAGCCGGTCCAGGGCCTCGTCGTCGCGATAGCAGATGGGCTCGTCGGAGACGTTGCCGCTGGTCAGGACGAAGGGAGCGCCCAGCTCGCGGGCGATCAGGTGGTGGACGGGGCTGTACGGGAGCATCACTCCGAGCGAGCGGTTGCCCGGCGCGACGGAGCGGGCCACTGCGTCGCCCGCGGTGCGCCGGAGCAGGACGATCGGGCGGCGGGGGGAGGTGAGAGCGCGCGCCTCGGGGACGGCGACCTCGGCCAGTTCGCGGGCGCCCTCGAGGTCGCGGACCATCACGGCGAAGGGTTTGTCCTCGCGGTGCTTGCGCGCGCGCAGCGCGGCGACCGCGGCCTCCGAGGTGGCCAGCGCCGCGAGGTGATAACCGCCGACACCCTTGATCACCACCACCCTCCCCGCCCGGAGCTGCGCGACGGCACCGGTCACGGGATCACCGGTGATGAGCGCGCGGTCACGGTCGATGAGTCGGAGCACCGGCCCGCAGGCGTGGCAGCAGACGGGCTGGGCGTGAAAGCGCCGGTCGTGCGGATCGCCGTACTCCCGGGCGCAGTCGCCGCACATCGCGAACCGGGCCATGGTGGTGAGGGGCCGGTCGTAGGGGACGTCGCGGATGATCGTGAAGCGAGGCCCGCAGTTGGTGCAGTTGATGAAGGGGTGGCGGTATCGCCGATCCGCCGGATCGAAGAGCTCCGCCAGGCACTGGTCGCAGGTGGCGGTGTCGGGAGAGATCAGGGTCTGACGCTCCCCGCCCGGATCGCTCGCGACGATCAGGAAGTCACGCCCCCCGGTGGGCGCGAGCACCTCGGTCACCACGCTGTCGATCACGGCGAGCGGAGGCGCCTCGCCGGTCAGCGCCGCCAGGAAGGCGTCGAGCGTGCTCGGACTGCCCTCGACCTCGATGAAGACCCCGGCGGTGTCGTTGCCGACCAGCCCTCCGACGCCGAAGCGGGACGCCAGGCCATGCACGAAGGGCCGGAACCCCACCCCCTGGACCACGCCCTCGACGCGGACGCCAAGGCGGTGAACGGGGGTGGCAGAATCCTGATCGCTCTCCATGCGCGCTCACCTTATCCACCCATGGCCGGCCGCGGGCCTCTTTCACGGCGAATCGGTCGCGGCCCTGACAGCCACGGCCGCAGGTCCGGCACCCGCGCCGCGCCTCACCGAAGGTCCTGCCAAGACTTGGGGCGGGGGACCCTGGCGACTCCTCGGTGGCGACGGCCACAGTGGGCCCTGGACATGACGGCGGTCGCCGCTGAGAGCCTCACCCCCCCGCCTCACGGTGGTCGTCTAGTGGCAGAGCGCCTCCGCGCCCATGGCGTGGAGGCGCTTTTCACCCTGGGGGGAGGTCACATCGTCGAGCTCCTCGACGGCTGTGCCGACGCCGACGTCCCGCTCGTCGGCATGCGCCACGAGGGCGCGGTGACCATGGCCGCCCAGGGCTTCGCGCTGGCCACCAGCCGCCCCGGCGTCTGCGCCGTGACCGCGGGGCCCGGCTTCACCAACTGCCTCACCGGCTTCGCCGACGCCGCCCTCTCGAACATGCCGCTGGTCCTGATCGCCGGCCGCACCGCGCTCAAGCGCCGCGGCCGGGGCGCGGTCCAGGACGTCGACCAGGAGGGGATGCTCGCCCATCTCGCCAAATGGCGGGCGGTCGCCTATGACGCCCGGAGCCTGCAGCGCCTTGTCGACGAGGCCTTCCACATGGCGGCGAGCGGCCGGCCGGGGGCCGTCTACCTCGAGGTCCCCCACGACGTTTTCATGACCCGGATGGAGGCGCCCGAGGGCCCCTGGGGCTTCCCCGACTCCCCGACCCGCCCGGCGGCGTCGGCGGCCGAGCTGGAGCGGGCGCTCGACGCGCTGCGGAGCGCAACCCGGCCTATGGTGGTCGCCGGGGGCGGCGCCTTCTGGTCGGGGGCGGGCGAGGCCATCGCCGCGTTCTGCACTGCAGCCGAGATCCCGGTGACCACCACCAGCGCGGCGCGCGGCCTGATCCCTGACTCCCACCCCTGGTGCCTGGGCTCCCTGGTCCACGCCGGCACGGCGGTGGCCTCCGCGGACTGCGTGCTGATCCTGGGCAGCGCCTTCAACGGCAACCTCGTCTACGGCGGCCCACCGCTCTTCAACGAGGACCAGACCCTCATCCAGGTCGACATCAGCGGCGACCAGGTGGGCGGCAACCGGCGGGCGGACATCGCCGTGCAGGCCGATGTCGGCGCGGTGCTGGCACAGATGACGCAGAGCGGCCTGCGCAGCCGCTCCGGCACCGCCTGGCTGGAGCAGGGGCGCGAGCTGATCGGGATCTCACGCCAGATGTGGGATCAGCAGGTGGACGACTATCAGGGCACGCTGGTCCATCCCGGCGCGCTCTGCCGCGAGGTCGCCGGATTCGCAAAAGAGGCCTGGCACGGTGCCTCCACCCTGGTCGCCGACGGCGGCGACACGCTGACCTGGGCGCTCGCCTACGGAGAGGCCGACGGCCCGGGACGGATGCTCTCCACCACCACTGCGCTGGGGACGCTGGGAGTGGGATTGCCCTTCGCCCTGGCCGCCAAGGTGGCGAGGCCGGAGGAGCCGGTGGTCCTCATCACCGGCGACGGCGCCTTCGGGCTCAGCGCGATGGAGATGGACACGGCGGCGCGCCACCATCTGCCCGTCATCGTGGTGGTCGCCAACAACGGCGGCTGGGGCGACGTCCGCCATCACCAGCGCGAGATGTACGGCCGCGAGGTCGCCAGCGCCCTCGCCGACACGCGCTACGACCTCCTCGCGGAGTCCCTCGGCTGCCACGGGGACCGCGTCGAGCAGCTCTCCGAGCTCCGACCAGCGCTGGAGCGCGCGGCGGGCGCCGGCGTCCCGGCGCTGATCGACGTCCGCACCGACCCCGACGTGCTCTCCGCCCTGCTCCGGGCGATGATGCGCGTCGGCATCATGTAGACAGGGCCCCGGCGAGCCCCGCCAATCGCGCGGAGCGCTCCAGGCGGCGTCCCCCGCCGCCATTCCACCCCTTTAGGACACTTCTGTCCGGAAGGCCCCGGAAGCGCAGGGGTGCCACCCCGACCAACGAGGATGGGTCGACCCCCACTCAGCGGGGGAGGGGCGGTCCCCGCCCAACGACTGCTGAGGCCCGGCGGCTAGAGGCGGCCGGCGTGGGCCATCCGGTGCTCGGCCGCCCCGCGCAGGCTGAGCACCTCGCCGCAGGCGGTGGCGTGGACGATCATGACCGGGACGCGGCTGCGGTGGAGGACGCTGAGGCTGACGCTGCCCAGCAGCAGCGAGCGCAGGCTCCCCCGGCCCCGCGAGCCCATCACCACCAGGTCGTGGCCACCGTGCTCGACCTCGTGGAGGATGGCGTCGGCCGCCCGGTCGCAGACCACCACGACGTCGGTGTCGATGTCCTCCGGGACACGTGCGCGCGCGGCCTCCGCGATCCGCCGCGTCTCCACCTCCACGTCGGACTCGAGCTGGCCGACGTCCAGCCCCACCGGTGCCACGGCGCCGCCGTACCAGACCAGCGCCCGCCACGCCGCGAGCACCGTGATCCTGGCTCGCTGGCAGCGGGCCAGGTCGACCGCCTGGGAGAGAGCCGCGTCGGCATGCGTCGACCCGTCAACGGGAACCAGGATGCTCCGGAACATCGCATGCCCTCCGGCGGTCCAACCGGATCCGTGGGGACCGGAGAAGATTTCCTCCGGCATCTCCAGTGAAGCGCGTGTCGTGTGATTGCAACAGGGCCGAGTGGTCGCACAACCGTGGGCCGAGTGTCACGAGTCCGCGGCGCCCAACGCGCCGGTCGGGTCAACCAGCCGCCCGGCACGCGCCGGGCGGGACCCTCCCACCGCCCGCCATACTTCGGAAGCACCACCCACCGGGAGAAGCGCGATGACCCTGACGTCCCCCGCCGAGGCCGCCGCCGGCCCCCTCTCCGACCACGATCTGGCGCTGATCGACGCCTACTGGCGCGCTGCCAACTACCTCGCGGTCGGGCAGATCTACCTGCTCGACAACCCGCTGCTGCGCGAGCCGCTGCGCCCCGAGAACATCAAGCCGCGGCTGCTCGGCCACTGGGGCACGACGCCCGGGCTCAACTTCATCTACGCCCACATGAACCGGGTGATCCGCAACTGGGACCTCAACGCCATCTACATCATGGGACCCGGGCACGGCGGCCCCGCCGCGGTCGCCAACGCCTACCTCGAGGGCACCTACAGCGAGATCTACACCGGCATCACCAAGGACGAGGACGGGCTGCGCAAGCTCTTCCGCCAGTTCTCGTTCCCGGGCGGCATCCCGTCCCACGTGGCCCCGGAGACGCCGGGCTCGATCCACGAGGGTGGGGAGCTCGGGTACGCGCTCTCCCACGCCTACGGCGCCGCCTTCGACAACCCCGACCTGCTGGTCGCCTGCGTGATCGGCGATGGCGAGGCGGAGACCGGACCGCTGGCCACGGGATGGCATTCGAACAAGTTCCTGGACGCCGCGACCGACGGGGCGGTGCTGCCCATCCTCCACCTCAACGGTTACAAGATCAACAACCCCACGGTGCTGGCCCGCATCCCCGAGGAGGCGCTGACCTCGCTCCTCGAGGGTTACGGGCACAAGGTCCACTGGGTCGAGGGGGACGACCCGGCGAAGATGCACCAGCTGATGGCGGCGACCCTGGACACGGTGATCGGCGAGATCACGACCATCCAGAAGCGAGCCCGCGAGGGCGGCGACAGCACCCGGCCGCAGTGGCCCATGATCGTGCTCAAGTCGCCCAAGGGCTGGACCGGGCCCAAGACGGTGGACGGGCTGCCCACCGAGGGCTCATGGCGGTCGCACCAGGTGCCGCTGACCGAGGCGCGGACCAACCCCGATCATCTCGCCATCCTCGAGACGTGGCTCAAGAGCTACCACGCCGAGGAGCTGTTCGACGAAAGCGGAGCGCTCATCCCCGAGCTGGCCGCGCTGCCCCCCAAGAGCTACCGGCGGATGAGCGCCAACCCGCACGCCAACGGCGGTCTGCTGCTCCAGGACCTGGTGCTGCCCGACTTCCGCAACTACGCGGTGGAGGTCGCCAAGCCGGGGACCACGTTCGCCGAGGGCACCCGGGTGCTGGGGAGCTATCTGCGCGACGTGATCAAGACCAACGCGCAGCGCTTCCGCATCTTCGGTCCCGACGAGACCGCCTCCAACCGGTTGCAGAACGTCTTCGAGGTCACCAACCGGCAGTGGGAGGCGGAGACGCTCCCCACCGACGATCACCTCGCCCCCGAGGGACGGGTGATGGAGGTGCTCTCCGAGCACCAGTGCCAGGGCTGGCTGGAGGGCTACCTGCTCACCGGCCGGCACGGGCTCTTCAACTGCTACGAGGCCTTCATCCACATCATCGACTCGATGTTCAACCAGCATGCCAAGTGGTTGAAGGTCACCCGCGAGATCCCCTGGCGGCGGCCGGTCGCCTCGCTCAACTACCTGCTCTCCTCGCTGGTCTGGCGGCAGGACCACAACGGCTTCTCCCACCAGGATCCGGGGTTCATCGACCACGTGGTCAACAAGAAGGCAGAGATCATCCGCGTCTACCTGCCCCCGGACGCCAACTGCCTGCTCTCGGTCGCCGACCACTGCCTGCGCAGCCGCAACTACGTCAACGTGATCGTCGCCGGCAAGCAGCCCCAGCTCAACTACCTCTCCATGGACGACGCCATCCTCCACTGCACCCGTGGCATCGGCATCTGGGAGTGGGCCTCCAACGATGACGGGGACCCCGAGGTGGTGATGGCCTGCTGCGGCGACATCCCCACCCTGGAGACCCTGGCCGCGGTCGAGATCCTGCGCAAGGAGCTGCCAAACCTCAAGGTGCGAGTGGTCAACGTGGTCGACCTGATGCGCCTCCAGCCCGCAACCGAGCACCCCCACGGGCTCTCCGACCGCGAGTTCGACATCCTCTTCACCACCGACAAGCCGGTGCTCTTCGCCTACCACGGCTACCCCTGGCTGATCCACCGGCTCACCTACCGCCGGACCAACCACGCCAACCTTCACGTGCGCGGCTACAAGGAGGAGGGCACCACCACCACCCCCTTCGACATGGTGATGCTCAACGACCTCGACCGCTTCCACCTGGTGATGGACGTGATCGACCGGGTGCCCGGGCTCCAGTCACACGGCGCCACGCTGCGCCAGCGGATGGTGGACGAGAGGGTGCGCTGCCGCGCCTTCACCCGGATCGACGGCGAGGATCCTCCGGAGATCAGCAATTGGACCTGGTCGCTCTGAGCTGACGCGAGGTCTCGCAGCGTGCGCATCCTGGTCGTCAACGCGGGGTCGAGCAGCCTCAAGCTGTCGGTCCTCGACGACGCCGACAGCGCCCTGGCGGCGGAGACCGTCGACGCCCCGGTGGGCCGCCTCGACCCCACCGCACTCCGCGACGCCATTGCCAGGAACTCCCCTATCGACGCCGTGGGACACCGCATCGTCCACGGCGGCACCGAGTTCACGGAGCCGGTGCTGGTGGACGCGCGCGTCCGCCGGCGCCTCGAGGCGCTCACCGACCTGGCGCCGTTGCACCAGCCCAAGTCGCTGCGCGGCCTGGATCTGGTCAGCGGCCTGCTCCCGGACGTGCCCGCGGTCGCCTGCTTCGACACCGCCTTCCACGCCCACATCCCCGCCGCCGCCGCCACCTATGCGCTGCCCGCGGAGTGGCGGCATCGCTGGGACCTGCGCCGCTTCGGCTTCCACGGCCTCTCCCACGCCTACGCCTCGCGGCGCGCCGCCGAGCTGATCGGACGCGAGCCGGGAGAGCTGCGCACCGTCACCTGCCACCTGGGCGCGGGAGCCTCGCTGGCAGCGGTGAGGAACGGCGTCTCGGTGGACACGACCATGGGCTTCACGCCCATGGAGGGTCTGGTGATGGCGACCCGCTCGGGGAGCGTCGATCCCGGGCTCCTGCTCTGGCTGGAGGAGCACGTGGGGATGCCGCCGTCCGAGCTGGCGACGACGCTCGAGCACCGCTCCGGCCTGCTCGGCATCTGCGGCAGCGACGACATGCGGGTGATCCTCCGGGCGGAGGTGGCCGGCGATGCCGACTCGGCGCTGGCGGCGGGCGTTTACATCCACCGGCTGCGAGCGGGCATCGCCTCGATGGCCGCCGCCATGGACGGTCTCGACACCCTGGTCTTCACGGGAGGGGTCGGCGAGAACGCCGCCCCGATCCGGGAGCGGGCCGCCGCCGAGCTGAGCTTCCTCGGCGTCGCCGTCGACCGAGAGGCCAACGAGCGCACCACCGCGGACGGGGAGATCGGAGCGGGCGGCGCCGCCGTCAAGACCCTGGTGGTCACGGCGCGCGAGGACATCGAGATCGCCCGCGGCGTCCGCCAGGTGCTGACCGCGGGCGACGCGGCGGCGCGATAGGCGGCGTGGACCGGCAGGCGGACGGGCGGACGGCTCACCGGCTCCTCCTCTGGGACGTCGACGGCACCCTGGTGACGTGCGGGCCGTCCGGCCGCGAGGCATTGGAGGCCGGGACGCGGCTGGCGGGCGGGCCGGAGACCCTCCCCCACCTCCCCATGAGCGGCAAGACCGATCCTCAGATCCTCACCGAGATGCTGCGCGGGGCGGGGGTCGCGCCCGCCGACGCCGACGCCCTGGTGCCCCGCGCGCTTGCCGAGTCGGAGCGGGTCCTGGCCGGCTGGCGCGAGCGCATGCGCCGGGAGGGGCGCGTGCATCCCGGGGTGGGGCTCCTGCTCCGCGAGCTGGCGGGGCGCGACGGCGTCCGGCAGACGCTGCTCACCGGCAACGTGGCGGCCAACGCCGCCGTCAAGGTCGGCGCCTTCGGCCTCGACACCTTCCTCGACCTGCCGGTCGGCGCCTACGGCGACGACCACGCCGAGCGGGAACGCCTGGTGCCGGTCGCGCTCGGCCGAGTGCGCGAGCTGCGCGGCGAGATGTACGCGACCGACGAGGTCTGGGTGATCGGCGACACCGACCGCGACCTCGCCTGCGCGCGCGCCGCGGGGGTTCGCTGCCTGCTGGTGGGCACCGGCCGCGACGGCTTCGGAGCCGTCTCCGACCTGCGTGCCGACGCCGTCCTGGAGGACCTGAGCGACACCCCCAGGGTGCTGGGCATCCTGCTCGGATGACCTCGGTGCCCACCCGCCGGCGCTGCGACCGGCGCTGCGCCGCGAGCACAATCCCCGTGGCCGGTGCGGGCCCGGCGGAGTGAGGTCCCCAGCGATCGGCCGGGGAGGAGATGGGATGGCTGCCGCGACCGATGTCGATCTCAAGAAGCGCCTGGCACCTCTTCTCGCGCCTCCACGCGAGCCTGTGCTCGTGGACGTGCCCGAGCTGGGGTACATCGCGGTTGACGGAAGGGGGGCGCCCACCGGCGGCGACGGGGAGGCGCCCAGCGAGTTTCAGCTCGCCATCGGGGCCCTCTACTCGGTCCTCTACACGGCGAAGTTCGCGCTCAAGCGCACAGGCACGCCGGTGCCGGTGCTCCCGCTCGAGGCGCTCTGGTTCGGCGCCGGGGGCGCGACCTTCGACATGTCCACGCCGTCATCCGGGTGGAGCTGGCGCGCGCTCATCGCGGTCGCCAATGAGGTAACGCCGGAGGTCGTCGACACGACCGTCACCGAGGTGCGCGCCCGGAAAGGCACCACGCCCGCCCTCGACCGGCTGCGCCACGAGCGCTGGTGCGAGGGTCGTGCGGCGCAGGTGATGCACATCGGTCCGTACAGCGAGGAGGCGTCCACCATCGAGCGGCTGCACGCCTTCATCGCGGCCCGGGGGCTCCGGCCCCGCGGCGCCCACCACGAGCTCTATCTCGGGGACCCGCGTCGGGCCGCGCCGGAGAAGCTCCGCACGATCATCCGCCAGCCAGTGAGCGAGGGATAGTGGCCGACCAGCATCCCCTCTCCGAGCAGGAGTTCGAGGAGATCTACAGCCGGGTCCCGCGGCTCACCGTCGAGGTGGTGGTGACCCGCGCCGACGGTGTGCTGCTTACCCGGCGCGCTATCGAGCCCTGCCGGGGCTTGTGGCACATCCCGGGCGGCACCGTCCGCTTCGGAGAGCGCCTCGCCGACGCCGTGGCACGGGTGGCCCGGTGGGAGCTGGGCATCGAGGTCACCGAGAGCCGGATGGCGGGTTGCATCGAGTACCCGAGCCACCCCGAGCAGGGACTCGACTGCCCCGTCGGCATCGTCTTCCTGGTCACCCGGCACAGCGGAGACGTGGAGCTGGACGCGCAGGCCGACGGCCATGGCTGGTTCCGGCAGCTGCCCGCCCCGATGCACGGCGAGCAGGCGCGCTTCCTGGTGGACGCGGGCCTGGCCGAAGCCCCCGGGCAGAGCGCAGAATCGCCGGGATCGCCCGTTGTGAGGACCGACCATGGCCAGTGACGACCTCGCCACCCTGCGCCGGCTGGCGCGCCAGCTTCGCGTCCCCCCCCAGACGCGGGTCAAGCTGCCCCACGACTTCGACCCGGCGCACACGGCGGGCTATGTCCACGAGGCGGACGCCGGCTCCGACCTGGAGGCGGGGTTGCGGCTGCTCACCGACTACCAGGCGCGCCTCGCCGCCCAGGACACCTACGGACTGCTGGTGGTGCTGCAGGCCCTCGACGCCGCCGGCAAGGACGGGGCGGTGAAGCACGTCATGAGCGGCGTCAACCCGCAGGGGGTGTGGGTGCGCAGCTTCAAGATCCCCTCGGCCGACGAGCTCAACCACGACTTCCTCTGGCGTTACATCCGTGACCTCCCGCCCCGCGGTGCCATCGGCATCTACAACCGCTCCCACTACGAGGAGGTCCTGGTGGTGCGGGTGCATCCCGAGAACCTGGAGCGCCAGCACCTCCCCGCCGCGTCACGGGGCAAGGACGTCTGGGAGCGGCGCTTCCAGGCCATCAACCAGTGGGAGGCCCACCTCACCGCCAGCGGCATCCACGTGGTCAAGATCTTCCTCAACCTCTCCCGGGGCGAGCAGCGCAAGCGCCTCCTGGCGCGCATCGACGACCCCGACAAGAACTGGAAGTTCTCGGCCGCCGACCTGGTCGAGCGCGGGCACTGGGACGAGTACCAGCACGCCTACTCCGAGGTGTTGAGCAACACCAGCACGGCGGTGGCTCCGTGGCACGTGGTGCCCGCCGACCACAAGTGGTTTGCTCGGGTGGCGGTCTCGGCGGTGGTGGTCGACGCCCTGGCCAGCATCGATCCCCGGTACCCCAAGCTGGGGGTCGCCGCCCGTGCCGACCTGGCCAAGGCCCGCGCCCAGCTCGAGGCCGAGAAGGGCTGACCATGGCGACCGCCGCGGCGACCCGTGGATCCGCGGCGATCGTGCTGGAGGGTCTGACCAAGGACTACGGCGCCAAGCGCGCCCTCGACGGGGTCGACCTGGAGCTCCGCTCCGGCGAGATCTTCGGCTACCTGGGGAGCAACGGCGCGGGCAAGACGACCACGATCCGCTGTCTGCTCGGCCTGATCCGGCCCAGCGCCGGCCGGGCCACGGTGCTCGGCCTGGACTGCCGCGACGACAGCGTGGAGGTGCGCCGGCGGACCGGCTACCTGCCCGGCGACCTCCGCCTCTACCCGCGGCTCAGCGCGCGCCAGCTGCTCGACTACCTGGGCGGTCTGCGCGGCGGGGTCAGCAGCCGGCGCGTCGACGAGCTGGCCCAGCGGATGGAATGCGATCTGAGCCAGCGCTGCGGGGCGATGTCCCACGGGCAGCGGCAGAAGGTCGGGGTCATCCAGGCCCTGATGCACGACCCCGACGTGCTCATCCTCGACGAGCCGACCGCCACCCTCGACCCGCTCATGCAGCGCAACGTGCACGACCTGATCCGGGAAGCGCGGGCGCGGGGCGCGACCATCTTCGTCTCCTCCCACGACCTCCCCGAGGTGGCCCGCCTCTGCGACCGCGCCGGCATCCTGCGCCGGGGCCGGCTGGTCGCCGTGCAGGACGTCAACGATCTCGCCCAGCGGGGACAGCACGTGCTCGCCATCGAGTTCCTGGAGCCGGTGGATCCGGCGGTGTTCTCGACCCTCCCCGGCGTCAGCCAGGTGACGGCCAGCGATCGAACCCTGACGATCACGGCGAGTGGCGATCTGGACGCCGTGGTCAAGGCGGCCGCCCGGTACCGGGTCCACGCCCTGCGCAGCGCCGAGGTCGACCTCGACGAGGTGTTCCACGACTACTACCGCACCGAGAGCGGCGATGCACGCTGACGTCCTGCGCCGGGAGCTGCTCGACCACCGCCGCTCCCTGATCGGCTGCACCGTCGGGGGGGTGCTGCTGGCGTTGATGTACGTCCTCTTCTACCCCACCATCCGGAGCGGAGGCGCCGGCATCGAGGCTCTGCTCAAGAGCATGCCCAAGGGGTTCCAGTCCGCCTTCATCGGCGGCGGCGTCGACTACCTCTCGCCGGCCGGGTACCTGGGCACCGAGCTGTTCTCCATCCTCGTGCCCGGCCTGCTCCTGGTGATGGGTGTGCTCGCCGGCGGCCGCGCCCTGGCCGGGGAGGAGCAGGACGGCACCATCGACCTCCTTCTCTCGACCCCCATCCGCCGCGGCCGGCTGGCCGCCGAGAAGGCCGGGGGCGCGATGCTGCCGCTCTACGTGGTCGCCGCCGCCCTCTGGGCGCTGGTCGCGCTCGCCGGCCCCTCCCAGGGTCTGGACGTCAGCCTGGGCGGCCTGGCCGTGGCCCTGCTGGCGGTGGCGCTGCTGGGGACCGGCTTCGGGATGCTGGCGTTCCTGATCTCCTCGGCGACCGGCTCGGTCGGTCTGGGCGCGGGGATCGCGGGCGCCCTGGCGGTGGCGATGTACGCGCTCAATATCATCGGCGCCCTGGTGCCGGCGCTCACCGGCATCGCCAACGCCGTCTCCCCCTTCCACTGGGACGGCGGCTCGGGCGTGCTCGCCAACGGCGTCCCCTGGTCGGGGCTGGGGCTCCTGCTCGCCTGCCCGATCGTCCTGCTCAGCCTGTCGCTGCTCGCGTACGAGCGGCGCGACCTCACGACCTGACCTCGGCCGCCTCCCCGGGGACGGCGCCGATGGCGACCAGCCGGGCCCTGAAACCGGTCCGGTCCATCAGCACGCGCATCTCGTTGACCGCCTGCTCCGACGGGTACATGGTGCCCAGGCCGAGCTGCTCGCGCATCGCGTCGCGGTGGGCGATGAACTCCCGCCAGCGCGGCCCGAAGGCATTGGCGATGCGGGGCAGGAACTCGGCCGGCGTGCCTCCCATCCCCTTCTCGTAGAACTGGATCGCCCAGTCGGCGAACATGGCCACGTGGCGGATGCCGTACCCGGACTCGACCTGGAGGCCGCGGATGACCTGGTTGATGACCGCCACCGAGTTGCCGCGCGGGCAGCGACTCTGGCAGGTGTAGCAGTAGAAGCAGAGCCAGACCGAGTCGTCCTCGAGCAGGCTGGGGTCACCATCCAGGGCACGCCGGGAGATCTCCCGTGGCGAGTAGTCGGCGAAGCGGGCCGCCGGGCACACCGAGGTGCAGATCCCGCACTGCAGGCAGGAGAGGAACCCCTCGGCGTGGTCGTGCATGCGCGGGTCGGCGAGGATCCGGCGGGTCAGCTCGGGCAGCTGGGGCGAGGCGCGGAAGGCGCTCTCTGCGATCGTGGTGTAGGGGTCGGCGTCGCCGTTCCCCGCCACCACCGAAGATGCCCGGTCAGCGACGTTCATCTGGCCACCTCCACCACCCCTGGGATGGGCACGGCACCGGCCGGCACCGCCTGGAAGAACTCCGCGAGGAAGTGGACCTGCACCCCGCAACGCTCCTGCCGCGACGCCGAGCGCACGTTGTCGCGGCAGAGCAGGCACGGGCTGACGATCGGGGCTCCCTGGGCCGCGGCGAAACGGAGCAGCTCGAGGACGCCCTGGCTCGGCCCACGGTAGACGCCGCCCAGCGCACCGCAGCAGGTCGCGTGCAGCGACGGGTGCGCCATCACCACCTCGGCGCCGGCCAGCTCCGCGGCCTCGGCCATCATCGCGAGGGTCAGGGCGCGCTCGGCGAGGCACCCCACGTAGGGCACGAAGCGGTCGCCCCGGGCGGTCAGACGGCACTCCCCGCGGCGGGCCCTCGCCACCAGCGCGGACCAGACCGGAACGGTCCGGGTCCCGGCCCGGGCGAGCGTCCGCTCGCAGGCCGGACAGGCGGTGAGCACGGGTCCGTCGAAGGCGGGCGGGGTCAGCGACGGATCGCGTGCCGGGTGCCCGCAGCAGCGGGCGGGGGCGGGCTCGGCGAGGTGCATGCCGGCGCCCGCGGCCAGGGCGCGGGTGGCCGCATGGGCTCCGCGGTCGGCACGGAGGGCGCAGCCAGCGAAGAAGAGGTCGTCGCCACCGGGCGAGGTCGCCGCCCGTGCCGGGCGCGCCTGGGCGCGGAGCGCGCGCGCCCCGGAGGAGAGGGCGCCGGCGCGCTGCCGGGGCAGGAATCCGCGCGCGGCGAGGGAGATGCCCAGGGCGAGCGCGCTGAGGCTGGAGCGGCGCCGAAGCTGGCGGGCGGAGAGCTCGGCACCGCTCCGCTCCGGGCAGCGCGGCCCTCCCGCCGTCCGCTGCAGCGCGCGCACCTCGCCGAGGATGGCGGCGACGTCCACCCCCTGAGGGCATGCCTGCGTGCACGCTCCGCATTCGCTGCAGCGCCAGACGTCCGCGCTGGCGAGGAGTGGCTCGACGTCCTGGGCGAGGATGAGGCGGACCACGGCGCGCGGCCCGCCGGCGAGGTCCAACCCCTGCGGGCAGGCGCTGCGGCAGCGGCCGCACTGGTAGCAGGCGCGGCAGCGCTCGGCCAGGGCCGCGACCCCGCTGCGGGTCTCCTCGGCGACGGCCGGCATCAGCCTGCCCCACGGGCAGCGGCGGCGCTGAGCTCGGCCGTTCCCGCATTCGCGTGGGCGGCGTCGACGCGGGAGCAGAACTCCTGGATGCGGTGCCCGACGCCATGGTGCTCGACGGCGCAGAGCCGCCACATCTCGATGGGCATGGTGCGGCCCGCCTGGCGCACCAGCTCGGCGGCCAGGGCGACCTGCTCCTGGGCGCTGCGGTCGCCGCTCATGTACTGGCACTGACCCTCGACACAGCCGGCCAGGAAGACCCCGGCGGCGCCCAGCCGGGAAGCCTCGACCAGGTGCAGGGCAGAGATCCGGCCCAGACAGGGCAGCTCGATGAGCGAGACGCGCTCCGGATACCGGTCGCGGCGCTGTCCGCTCAGCGCGAAGGCGGCGGCGGCACATTCGGCGCAGGTGAAGCCGATCACCGGGCTCTCGGTCCCGGTGGCGAGGATGGCGATGCGCGCGAGCAGCGTCGCGTCGTCAAGGGAGTGGGTGATGGCCAGCTCCGGGCAGCTCGCCGCGCAGATGCCACAGCCACGGCACGCGTCGCCGTCCACCGCCGCCACCGGGGCGTCCGGGCGCACCGTCGCAGGCCGGGAGGCGCCGGCCTCCCGATCGTGAAGCGCGAGGGCGCCGAACGGGCACGCCTCCACACAGGCCCCGCAGCCCACGCAGCGCGCCGGGTCGACGCCGGCGTGGGCGGCGTGCTGCCGGCCCTCGGAGATGAGAAAGTCGTGGATGCGGGCCGCGGCCGCGGTGGCATCGGTGATGGACTCGGCGATGGTCTTGGGCCCCGACGCCGAACCGCAGACGAAGACGCCTTCCGCCCTGGTCTCGGTGGTCCGGTTCTTGCTGTCGAGCTGGGCGATGAACCCGGCGTCGTCGAGGGGCGCGCCGAGCAGGTGGGCGACCGGGGCGGCCTCGGAGGCGGGGACCAGACCGGTGGAGAGGACGACAAGATCGGGACGCAGGCGGCGCATCTGGCCGGCGCCGACATCCTCGACGTCGACCACGAAGCGGCCGTCGCCATCGGGTTCGACCGCCGCCGGCGAGCCGCGGACGAACTCGACGCCCGCCCGGCGCGCCGCCAGGTACCAGGTCTCGTCGCGCGCGCCGGGGGTGCGCAGCTCCTGGAAGCAGATCGTCACCCGCATCTCGGGAAAGAGCTTGCGCAGCCGGATGGCGTGCTTGAGCGCGATCATGCAGCAGAGCCGGGAGCAGTACGGGAGGCGGCGCTGGTCACGCGAGCCGGCGCACTGGATCATGACCAGGTCCCGGGCCGGCGACCGGCCGAGCCAGGAGCGCTGCTCCCAGCCGTCCAGCCTCTCGGCCAGATCGACCTGGGTGATCACACCCGGAAGGCCGTGGCCGAGGTGGCTGACCAGATGCCCCGGGGCCGGCTCGCAGCCGGTGGCGAGCAGGACCGCCCCGGCCTGGACGACGTCCAGGTCCGCCGCGGGGCGGAGGTCGATGGCGCCGACCGGACACACCCTCGCACAGGCGCCGCAGAAGGTGCAGCGCTCGAGATCGATGGAGCGGAGCGCCCTGCCGTCGTGCAGCTCGGCGACGATCGCGGTCGCCTGCCCGGGTGGTCCGGGGACCGGGCACGCCTCCTCGCAGAGCCCGCAGTCGATGCACTCGGTGCCCACCATGGCGGGCAGGGTGCGGACCTCGAGCTGGAAGTCGCCCGCCCTGCCGGTCACCGACTGGACCGCGGCGCTTCGCCGCACCCGCAGGTTGGGGTGGTCCACCGCGACATTGCGGAAGAGGCACCTCCGGACCCCCGGCTGCGCCCCGGTCGCGGGGAGGCAGGGAGCGCAGTCACCGGTCGGGAAGACGGGCCCGATGCGGGTGGCGCGACCGCCCAGGAACGGACGCCGCTCGAGGAGGTCGACCTCATGTCCCATGCGGGCGAGCTCGACCGCCGCCTGGGTGCCGGCGACGCCGCCGCCGACGACGGCGACCCGCTGAGAGGCGGGGCGGGCCGTGCCAGCCTGCCCGGGGCGCGCGGGGCAGCGGATCGCCGCTTCGGCGATCCGCAGCGCCTTGCCGGTGACCGCCGCCCGGTCCTCGCCGTGCACCCACGAGCACCCCTCGCGGATGCTGGTCACCTCCAGGCGCAGACCGCGCTCCATGACCGGACGCAGCCGCTGCGCCGCGAAGTCCGGCGAGCAACCGATGAGGATGAGTCGCCCGGCGAGCCCTCCCTGCTCGTGGAGCTCGATCAGACGGGTGCGTGCCTCCCGGCCACACCAGGCGCGGCGCCGCTCCACCGTCACCCCGAGCCCGGCGATACCCGCCTCCAGCCGCTCGAAATCGACGTTCCTCGACATGGTGCCGGCGCACTCGCAGAGCAGCGCCCGAGCCGGCCTCCCCGGCTGACCGTCAGCACCCGGGGCCTCGGACGCGAGCATGGCCTGCGCCTCCTCCACCGCGGTCACCGCCCCCCACCGGTCGCGACCGGCACCCGCCCGGCCTCCACCGCTCCGGTGGGGCAGGCGCGGACGCATGCCCCGCAGCCGCTGCAGCGGCCGGCGTCGAAGAGAACGGCCCGGAAGGTGAGCAGCCGCTCGGGCACCGGGATGGGCCCGCCGGGCGGATGACGGGCGATGCGATGGAGCGCCGCCGCCAGCGCGCCCCGTCCGGTGCCCGCGGGCGCCGCGTAGAGCTGAGTGGGATCGAACCAGCCGTCCTGGCGCATCGCCCCGGTGGGACAGGCGCTGACGCAGCGACCGCAGCCCACGCAGAGCTCGTCATGGCGCACGACCTCGCAGCCCATCACCCCGGCGGGGACGCCGTCGCCGGCGGCGACGAGCTGATCGGCGATCTGCAGGCCGCGCGCGCTGAGAGGCATCGGTCAGCGCCTCCACAGGCGGGGCAGCCGCGCGATCGTCTCGTGCATCCGGCGCGCCGTGGCCACGAAGCGAGGCGTGTCGGCGGCACTCATGGTGTACATGGCGACCCGCTCCCTCTCGACGCCCACCGAGTCGAGCAGCTCCCCGACGAAGGCGACCCGATCGAGGGCGTGGAGGTTGCCGACGCGGTAGTGGCACTGCCCCTCCAGGCAGCCGGCTATGTACACGCCGTCGGCCCCCGCGGCGAGCGCGGAGAGTATGTGGAGGGGGGAGACGCGCCCGGTGCAGGGGACCAGGATGGTGCGGATCGTCGGGGGCAGCGGAGTGCGCGCGTTGCCGGCGGCGTCGGCGGCAGAGTACGCACACTCCCTGCAGAGGAAGGCGACGATCTGCCGCTCGGCGGAGGCCACGTCGGCGTCCACGGGCACCTCCGCGACGGACGGAACGTCGGTGTCGGGCGGCACGGCGCCGGCGGCCTGGGTGGGGCTCATGCGCCGGCCTCGGCGAGCAGCTCGGCATCGGAGAAGCCGCCCACTGTCATGGCACCCGAGGGGCACTCCGCGGCGCAGATCCCGCAGCCGCGGCAGCTCGCCTGATCGACCACGGCATGAGGGCGGTCGCCGTCGAGCAGGCGCACCGCCCCCTGGGGACAGACGTTCACGCACACGCCGCAGCCGATGCAGACGCCGGGGTCGGAGAAGGCCACCTCCACCGGGGTGACGGCCATCCCACCCTCCAGCATCGAGATCACCCGGGCCGCGGCGGCCTTGGCCTGGGCGATGGTCTCGGGGATGCCCTTGGGTCCCTGGGCGGTACCGGCGATGAAGATCCCCGAGCGCTGCGAGTCGACGGGGCGGAGCTTGGGGTGGTACTCCTTGAGGAAGCCGGCCGCGCCCTGCTGGAGGCCCGCCACACGGGCTATCTGGGCCGTCCCCTCCGAGGCCTCCAGCCCGACGGAGAGGACGACCAGGTCAAAGAGCTCCTCGTGCTTGCGCCGGGTGAGGGTGTCCTCCCAGCGCACCCGGAGGCTGCCGTCGCCGTCCTCGGAGATCTCGCCGACCCGCGAGCGCACGTAACGAACGCCGCGCTCGGCGACCAGCCGCAGGTACTCCTCGTGACCCTTGCCCGGCATCCGCAGGTCGGTGTACGCGACCGTCACCTGGGTGTCCGGGTAGCTCTCCCGGATCAGGGAGGCGTGGAGAGTGGCGAAGAGGCAGCAGATCGCCGAGCAGTGCGAGTTGCCGCGCGAGGTGGAATCGCGTGAGCCGACGCACTGGAGCATGAAGACCCGGCGCGGCACCTGGCCGTCGGAGGGACGGCGCAGCTCGCCGGCGGTGGGGCCGGAGGCCGCCAGGAGTCGGGCCAGCTGGCTCTGGGTGAGCACGTTGGCGTAGCGGCCGAAGCCCAGCGGCGGTTTGCGCCGGGCGTCGAACTCCCGGTGCCCGGTCGCGATGACGACGGCGCCGACGGTCAGCTCCTCCTCCCAGGGCCGCTGGCGGAGGTCGATCGCCCCCGCCGGGCACGCCGCCTCGCAGGAGCCGCACTCGGCGCAGCCGCCACAGGAGAGGCAGCGCCGGGCCTCGGCCACCGCCTCCGCCTCGCTGAAGCCCGGGCGGACCTCCCGCCAGCTGCGGCGCCGCTCCTCCGGCGGCAAGGCGGCCATCTCCTGGCGCGGCCGCGAGGGCCGCCGGGTCAGCTCCAGGTCGGTGACCGCGACCCGGGCGCGCTGCACCGGCCAGACCTCCAGCAGCTCCTCGCCCCGGAGGTGGTTGTGGATCGACCGGGCGGCGCGCGCTCCGGCGGCCACCGCCTCGATCGCGATCAGAGCGCCGGCGGGAGCGGCATCGCCGGCGGCGAAAACACCGGCGCGGGCGGTCATCATGGTCCCCGGGTCGACGACGATCTGGCCACTCCTGACCGCAACGCCGGCGCTTCCCTCCAGCGCGCCCGCCTCCAGCGACTGGCCCACGCAGAGGACCACGGTGTCGGCCTCCAGCTCGACCGGGTCGCCGTCGACGGGCAGCGGGGGTCGCCAGCCCCGCGCGTCCGGCTCCCCCAGGGAGCAGGGTCGGAGGCGGACCCCGGTGACGGCACCGTCGCCGAGCAGTGCGACCGGCATCAGGGCCGGCGCCAGCTCCACGCCCTCCTCCAGTGCGTCGATGATCTCCGACGGGTGAGCGGGCAGGGTCCCCCGGTCCTCGATGCAGGCGATGGTGACCCGCTCGGCGCCCAGGCGCAGCGCGGTGCGGGCGGCGTCGACAGCCACGTCACCGCCGCCGACCACCACCACCCGCCGCCCCACGGCGGGGGAGTTGCCGAGCGCGCGGGAGCGGAGCAGGTCGACCCCACCGACGACGCCGCGCAGCTCGGAGCCGGGGAGGACCAGCGCGCGGGAGCGCTGCAGTCCCAGGGCGAGCAGCACCGCACGGTAGCCCGAGGCGAGCAGGGACTCCACGGTGAAGTCGCGGCCGCAGCGCTGCCCGCAGCGAAGCTCCACGCCGTGAGCCAGCACCCGCTCCACCTCGGAGGCGATCACCTCGCGGGGGAGGCGGTACTCGGGGACCCCGAGGCGGAGCATGCCGCCCGCCACCGGCTCCGCCTCGAAGACGGTGACCGGATAGCCGAGCAGGGCCAGGTCGCGCGCCGCGGTCAGCCCGGCCGGGCCGGACCCCACCACGGCGACCCGCTCGTCGAAGCGGACCGGCGGCACCTGCAGGGGCGGGGCTGCACCGACCCGGTCGGCCACGAAGCGCTTGATCCCGGCGATCGCCACCGGCTCGTCGAGCCGGCCGCGGGTGCACTCGTCCTCGCAGGCGTGCGGGCAGATCCGTCCGCAGACGCTGGGAAACGGGTTGGGCGCGCTGGCGACCCGGTAGGCCTCCGCCCACCGGCCCTGGGCGGCCAGGGCGATGTAGCCCTGGGCCGAGGTGTGAGCCGGGCAGGTCGAGGTGCACGGAGCCCAGCCGCGGTGGTCGATCGCGAAGGTCGCCGGCACCGCGTTGGCGAAGGGGCGGGAGATCGCCGTGCGCGAGGTCACGCCGAGGTCGAACTCGCTCTCCAGCTCGACGGGGCAGGTCGCCGCGCAGGCCCCGCAGCCGACGCACTGGTCGCTGACGAACCGGGGCCGGTGGAGCACCCGCGCCCGGAACTCGCCGGGCGGGCCGCTCAGCGCCGTGACCTCGGAGAGGGTGTCGACGTGGATGCGGGCGTCGGTCGCCGCGTTGGCCAGCCGCGGACCGAGCGAGCACATGGCGCAGTCCTCGGTCGGGAAGGTCTTGGAGAGGCGGGCCATGTACCCGCCCAGGGACTGCTCTCGCTCGACCAGGTGCACCTCGATCCCGGAAGCGGCCAGCTCCTCGGCCGCCGAGAGGCCGCCGATGCCACCGCCCACGACCAGCGCCGAGCGGTGCAGGAAGGTGCGGGATGGCTGCAGCGGCCGCTGCCGTGCCGCCCGCGCCACCGAGGCCGCGAGCACGGTCTCGGCCTTGCGCTGGGCCCGCTCCGGCTCGTGGCGGTGGATGAAGGCGCAGCCCTCGCGGAGGTTGGCGAAGGCGACCGTGTTCTCACCGAGATCGAGGTCGCGCGCGATGCGCTCGAAGGTCGGGCCCTGGAAGCGCCGCGAGCAGGCGCCGATGACGATACGGTCGAGCCCGCGCGACGAGACCTGCCCCTCGATCAGCCGCCGCCCCTGCGAGCCGCAGAGGAACTGGCAGACCTGGACGTCGACCACGCCCTCCAGGGCCCGTCCCCGCGCCGCGAGGGCGGGCAGGTCGAGCACGCCCGAGATGTTCCCGCCGCACTCGCAGAGGAAGACCCCGGTGCGGGTCACGCGATCGCCTGAGGGCGGGCTCCGATCCGCCGCAGCAGCGGTTCCAGGTCCTGGGAGTGGGCGGCGACGCCGCAGACCGTGTCCGGGTCGGCCCCCAGAGCCAGCGCCACCAGCTGCTGCACGTGGAGGTGGACGAAGGGGTACCGCTCGTCCGAGGCGCGCTCGATGACATCGTGATGGCGGTCGAACTGCACCGTGCAGTTGGGGCACATGTGCACGCAGACGTCCACCCCGGCCTCGGCGAGGCGGCGCAGCTTCTCCCTGGTAACCGCCATCGACATCGACGGGTTGACGAACCGCTGGCGGAATCCGGCCCCGCAGTGGGCGGTCTTCTCCGGGTAGTAGCCGGTGGAGGTCACCCCGGCCGGCTCGAGCAGGTCCTCGGCGACCATGAGGTTCTCGCTGTCGCCGAGCACCTCGTCGGGGAAGACCTTGCAGTAGTGGCAGGCGGGGTGGGTGGCCACCCTGATCCCGCCCAGCCGGCGGCGGACCAGGGCGGCCAGCTGCTCGTGCTGGGACCAGAGCACCTCGAGGACGTGACGGTGCTGGATGGTCCGGTGGACGGTGTCGTCGTAGCTGCGCCCGATGGCCTCCAGCGACCGGTTGACCTCGTCGCGCTGGCCGGGGTCGGCCAGCACCCGGTGCGCCTTCTTGTTGATCGCGTAGCAGGTGGAGCAGAGGTAGGCCTGGACCGTGTGACCGGCCTCCACCGCCACGCAGGCGTTGCGCGCCGCGATCGCCACCGTGGTGGCGAAGGGCATGACGTCGGTGTAGTAGCCGAGCCCGGTGCAGCAGGTCTGCTCGGGGTTGACGATGTACTCCACCCCCAGGCGCTCGAAGAGCCATTTGGTCGCCGCCTCGGCGCCCGGATACTCGCTCGAGACCATGCAGCTCCGGAAGAGCTGGACGCCGCCTCCGATGGGTTCGAGCTCGGGCGTGGTGTGTGGCATGGGGGGATGTGCTGTCTCGTCCTGGTGGCCGGCGTCACGCCCCGGGCGCTACGGGCCCCGCTTCGTCCCGCCGCACTGCAGCGGTCGAACCGGGCGCGCCGACTGTGACACCGCCGATTCCCCATGAGCAATGGGATTAGTGACATCTAAACGTTCTTGCTTAGAGAACTGTTGGCGATGCCGTCGACCCACGGCGACACGCCAGGTCAGAGAGCTGCCGGAGGCTCCCCCGCGCCGGTCACCGCGACCAGCTCCAGCGCTCCCGGGGCCTCCTGCACCCGGCCGCACGACGGGCAGATGGCGACGTGGCCGGCGCAGTCATCCGGCCCCAGCTCACCCGCGAAACCGCAGCCGCAGCGCAGGACCTGCGGCACGGCCTCGATCTCCAGCGCCGCGCCCTGGAGCGCGCCGCCGGCGGTGAGGTGGACGAAGCACTCCGCGATCTCCTCGGCGTCGATGCCGGCGGGACAGCGCACGCGAACCGCGGCGACCTCACGTCCGTGCGCTCTGCGCTCGCACTCGGCGACCAGCTCACTGACCAGCGACAGCTCATGCATCGGAGCCGTTCCCCGCTGAGGCGCCGGCCAGGATGGCGAGGTGCGCGGCGTGGACTGCATCGGGGAGGGCCCGCCGCACGGCCGGGGAGAGCGCGGCGCCGGGCTCGAAGCCCGCCGCTCCCACGCTCACCAGCAGCGCCTCGGGGGTGGCCGAGTAGAGGTCACGGGCGAGGGCGAGCACGTCCGCGGGCCCCATGCCGTGCGAGAAGGGAACGAGCGCTCGCCCCTCCTCCAAATCACCGCCCGGGGTGTGCCTCGAGCGCTCTCCCGAGACGAGCTGCGGCGCCGCCAGTGGCGACACGCTCACCGACCCCGCGGGCCGGCCGGCGGCCGCGTCCACGAAGACGATCCGGTGTGCCCGGCTGACGTCGTCGGCCAGCTCGGGGAGGAGCTGATGGGTGACGATCACGGTCGCGCCGGTGCCCTCCAGGAGGGTGGCGAGGGCGTCGCCCACCTCGGGCCCGGCGGCGTCGTCACCGCGCAGCGGGTTGCCGCAGGCGATCACCAGCACCCCCACCAGCGCGCGGGCGGCGGGCTTGCTCCGCACCGCTCCTCTCAGCGTGAGACCTGGCGCAGCAGCGAGCCCTGCGCGTCGCGAATGTCGACGCTGAGTGGCATCTGGCCGACGGCGTGCGTCGAGCAGCTGAGGCAGGGGTCGTAGCAGCGGATCACGGCCTCGACCCGGTTGAGCATCCCCTCCTTGACCTCCTCGCCCCGGATGTAATGGCGGGCGGTCTGGAGGACGCTGCGGTTCATCGCCAGGTTGTTGTGGCCGGTCGCGATGACCAGGTTGACCCACTGCACCACGCCGTCGTCATCGACTCGGTAGTGGTGGATCAGGACCCCGCGGGGCGCCTCGGAGACGCCCACGCCCTCGTTGCGGTTGACCTGCGCCCGGGCCCGCACATGGGGGTTGAGGATGTCGGGGTCGGAGAGGATCTCGTCGATCATGTCGATGCAGTGGACGATCTCGATCAGCCGGGCATAGTGGTAGTGGAACGCGCTGGACGGGTAGCGGCCCAGGCGCTCGCGGTACTCGGCGAGCTCCGCGTCGGCGGCCCGGGTGCCCAGGCGCTCGACCACATTGAGCCGGGCGAGCGGGCCGACCCGGTAGATCCCCGCCGGGTAGCCGAGTGGCTTGAAGTAGGTCGACTTGAGGTAGGACCAGGGCTCGACCGCCTCGCCCAGGTAGTCCCAGTACGAGCGCGGGTCCACGCCGTCGGCGAGCACCCAGCCGTTGGCGTCGACCACGCGCAGGAGGCCGTCCGAGTAGGCGGCGTTGCCGGTCTCGTGCACCAGCCCCATGTGCAGGCTGGGGAAGTCGCCGAGGTGCGCGGCCTCGTCCGCCCACGAGGCCACGTTGGCCTTGAACCATTCCAGGGTCCGGTGGGCACGCTCCCGGGCATCGGGGACCTCGGCCAGGATGGCGTCGCGCTGCTCCGCCTCCAGAGGCCGGCTGACCCCACCCGGCACCACCCACGCCGGGTGGATCCGCTTGCCTCCCAGCCGCTCGATGATGCGCTGACCGAAGCGGCGCAGCGCGACCCCGTCGCGGGCCAGTTCGGGTGCCGTGCCGGCCACGGTGACCAGGTTGCGCAGGGCGGGGTCGGAGTCGAAACCGAGCAGGAGGTCGGGGGAGGAGAGGTAGAAGAAGCTGAGCGCGTGGGACTGGACGATCTGGGCCAGGTTGAGCACGCGCCGGAGCAGGACGCCGGTCTCGGGCACGGTGACCCCCAGGACCTCGTCGCAGGCCTTGGCCGAGGCGACCATGTGGCTGACCGGGCAGATCCCGCAGATCCTCGCCATCAGAGACGGCATCTCGTGGAGCATCCGCCCCTGGCTGATGCGCTCGAAGCCGCGGAACTGGGTGACGTGGAAGTGGGCGTCGGCCACCTCCCCCGCCGCATCGAGCTGGATGGTGATCTTGGCGTGGCCCTCGATCCGGGTGACGGGCTCGATCAGGATTGTCTTCTCAGCCAAAGTGGGTGACCCCCGCGGTGACGGGCTCCCGCCCGGAGAGCAGATCGTCGAGGACTGTGTAGATCTGGTCGGCGGACGGCGGGCAGCCGGGCACGAAGACGTCGACGTTGACGACGGCGTGCACTGGGCGCGACATCCGGAGCAGCTTCGGCACCATGGGTCCGGGGAGCCCGGGGTTGATGGTCACGTTCTCCAGGTAGGCACGCTCCAGGATCGGGCGCGGCCCGTAGGGGTTGCGCATCCCCGGGACGTTGGAGGTGACGGCGCAGTCGCCGAGCGACACCAGCACCCGGGTGTTGTGACGGACCTCGTAGATCTTGCGCAGGTCGTCCTCAGAGCTGACCGCCCCCTCGACCAGGGTCACGTCAACGTTCTCCGGAAACTCCTTGACGTCGACCAGGGCGCCATAGACGAGGTCGGCCCGCTCGGTGATCTCGAGGAGCCGCTCGTCCATGTCGAGGAGCGACATGTGGCAGCCGGAGCAGCCGTCGAGCCAGATGGTTGCAAGCCGTGGTTTGCTCATCGCGCCCGTCCCTCCCGTGCCACCAGGTAAGGAAGGTAGGGCCGGCGGCGCCGGGCCTCGGCGACCGACCTCCCCTTCTCGAAGAGTGCGCCCGTGGGGCACACCTGAACGCACTTCCCGCAGCTGGTGCAGGTGTCGGACTCTCCCCAGGGGGTGCCCAGGTCGGTGATCAGGCGGGCCTCGGTGCCCCGCCCCATCAGGTCCCAGGTGTGCGCCCCCTCGATCTCGTCGCAGACGCGCACGCAGCGGGTGCAGAGGATGCAGCGGTTGTGGTCGATGCCGAAGCGCTCGTGGGAGGCGTCGACGCTCGCCGAGGGGTGGAGCTGAGGCAGGGCGAAGTGGGTGAGCCCGAACTGCACGGTGAGGTCCTGGAGCTCGCAGTTGCCGTCGGCCACGCAGACCGAGCAGACGTGGTTGCGCTCGGTGTAGAGGAGCTCGATGATCCGGCGGCGGTGAGCGGCCAGGCGGTCGGAGTTGACCGTGACCTGCATCCCCTCCTCGATGGTCGTGACGCAGGCGGGCAGCAGCTTGCGCTGCCCCTCCACCTCGACCATGCAGAGCCGGCAGGCGCCGACGTCCGAGAGTCCCTCCAGGTGGCAGAGGGTGGGGATCTCGATGCCGTTCTCGGTGGCGACCTGGAGGATGGTGCGTCCGGCGGGGCCGGCGACGTCCCGGCCCTCGATGCTCAGGGTGAGGACGCTCATCGCTTGGCCTCCAGAACCGGGGCGCCGGCGTCGACAGGGTCGATGACGCAGACCCCCGCCGGACAGCGATGGTCGTCGATGTGGGCGAGGTACTCGTCGCGGAAGTAGCGGAGCGTGGAGAACACCGGGTTGGGCGCCCCCTGCCCCAGGCCGCAGAGGCTGGTGTCCCGCACCATCCCGGCCAGCGACTCCAGCTCGGCGAGATCCTCGCGGCTGGCCAGACCCCGGCTGATGCGCTCCAGCAACCCGTGCATCTGGGTCGTGCCCACCCGGCACGGTACGCACTTGCCGCACGACTCCTCGCGGCAGAAGTCCATGAAGAACTTGGCCACGTCGACCATGCAGGTTCCCTGGTCCATGACGATCATCCCGCCCGAGCCCATGATCGACCCGGCCTCGGCCAGGGACTCGTAGGTGACGGTCATGTCGAGCAGCTCCTCGGGCATGCAACCTCCCGACGGGCCACCGGTCTGGACCGCCTTGAAGCGGCCTCCCGCGGGCAGGCCGCCCCCGATGTCGAAGACGATCTCGCGCAGGGTGAGGCCGAGCGGGATCTCGATGAGACCCGTGTTGACCACGCTCCCGGCCAGGGCGAAGACCTTGGTCCCGCGGCTCTTCCCGGAGCCGATGGCCGCGTACCACTCGGCACCTCTCTGGAGGATCGCCGGGATGCTGGCCATGGTCTCGACGTTGTTGATCAGGGTCGGCTTGCCCCACAGCCCGGAGGCCGCCGGGTAGGGAGGCCGCGGCCGGGGCGTGCCCCGCCTCCCCTCGATGGAGGCGAGCAGCGCGGTCTCCTCGCCGCAGACGAAGGCGCCCGCGCCGATGCGCACCTCGACATCGAACCCGAAGGCGGTGTCGGCGATCCTCGGGCCGAGCAGCCCGGCGTGCTCGGCCTGGCGGATCGCGGTGGTGAGCCGCTTGACGGCGAGGGGATACTCGGCCCGGACGTAGACGTAGCCGTGGGACGCGCCCACCGCGTAGCCCGCGATGGCCATCCCCTCCAGCACCTGCTGGGGGCTGCTCTCCAGGACGCTGCGGTCCATGAAGGCTCCGGGGTCGCCCTCGTCGCCGTTGCAGACCACGTATTTGCCGTCGGCGGAGTCCGACTTGGCGACGGTCGTCCACTTGAGGCCGGTGGGATAGCCGGCACCGCCCCTGCCGCGGAGCCCGCTGCGGGTCACCTCGCCCAGCACCTCAGCCGGGGTCATGGTGGTGACGGCCTTGGTGAGCGCCTCGTAGCCCCCCGCCGCCACGTAGTCCTCGACCCGCTCGGGGTCGATCTGCCCGCAGTGCTCCAGGACGACCTTGACCTGGTGGGCGAAGAAGGGGTCGGAGGCGACCGACCGCCCACCGTCCTCGGCACCCGCGAGCGCCTCCACCACGGTGTCGATGGCGGCATCGTCAGCGGCCCCGACATGGTCGAAGAGCCGCTCCTGCTCGGGCACCACCACCAGCGGCCCGGCGGCGCAGAGACCAAGGCAGCCGACCCGCTTGACGGCGACGTCGGTGAGGCCGCGTGCGGTCACCCGCTCGCAGAGCTGGTCGAAGACGGTGTCCGACTGCATCGAGAGGCAGCCCGCCGCCATGCAGACGTGGGCCGAGGCGCGCGCGGTCCCGGCCGGGATCAGGGATTCCTGGCGGCGCCGCCGTGCCGGCGTCGCAGCGCCCGTTTCGGTCATAGCGTCTCCAGCATCTGTTCCATCCTGTCGGCGGTCATCCGGCCGTGCACCTCGTCGTCCAGCACGACCGCGGGGGCCATGCTGCAGGCCCCCAGGCAGCGCGCCCGGAGCAGGGAGAGCTTGCCATCGCTGGTGGTGCCGCCGGCGTCGATGCCGAGCTTGTCGTTGATCCGGGCCAGGATGGCACCGGCACCGTTGATGTAGCAGGCGGTCCCCAGGCAGACCACGCAGGTGTGCAGCCCCTGCGGCTTGCGCACGAAGTGGGAATAGAAGGTGGCCACGCCCAGCACCCGGCTGGGGGGCACCCCCAGGGCCTCGCTCACGTAGGCCAGGGCGCCGTCGTCCAGGTAGCCGAAGACCTCCTGGACGGTGTGGAGGACCTCGATCAGGCCGTCGGGCCTGGCCCCCAGGCGGCGGATGCGGACATCCACCTGGCGCCAGCGCTTGTCGTCACGCGCCGGTGCGGCGGGCGGCTCGGCGGTCGCCTGGGTCATCGGCTACTCCTCGATGAAGATGCACTCGCCGGCGCACTGGTCGGCGGCGTCGCGGACGGCGGGCTCGTCCCCGGCGGCGACCAGTGCCAGGCTGGCCTTGCCCCCCGGCTTGTCCAGCACCATCCCGCCCTGCTTCACGTATGTCAAGCCGTCGTCGAGCTGAGTGAAGACCGCCGGGCAGAGCTCCTCGCAGAGGTTGTCTCCCGTGCAGTACTTCTGGTCGACCCACACCTTCATCCGGTCACCTCCTCCTGTTGCCACCGCCGCCCGCCCAGGAGCGGAGGGTGGCCATGTAGTTGGCCCGCTCGAAGGCCTCGCCGGCCTCCGCGGTCACTCGCGACACCGATCCCCGGAGCTGAGACGCCGACTCGTAGTCGTTCTCGGCCAGCCAGGCGCGCACCTCCGCCTCAATGCCGGCGACCCTCTCGGGGCCGGAGCGGAGCAGCTCCGAGGTCATCATCACGGCGTCGGCCCCCACCGCCAGGGCCTTGACGGCGTCCGCACCGGTGCGCACCCCCGACGTCGCCGCCAGGGAAACGGTCTCGGGGAGCTGAGGCCGCAGCATGGCGATCCAGCGCAGCGGCAGGCCCAGCTCGACGGAGGTGGACAGCTCGAGCCGGCACTCCACATCCATGGTGTCCAGGTCGATGTCCGGCTGGTAGAAGCGATTGAAGAGGACCAGCCCCCGCGCCCCCGCCTCGACGACCCTGCCGGCGAAGCCCGCCAGCGCCGAGTAGTAGGGCGACAGCTTGACCGCCACCGGCACCCTGGCCACGCGGCAGACCTCGCGGACCATCTCCAGGTCGCCGAGCTCCACGTCGGCGGCGGCCATCTGGGGGTTGGCCGAGACGCGGTAGATGTTCAGCTCGAGGGCGTCCGCGCCGGCCTCGGCGGCGAGGGCCGCGTAGCGGCTCCACGCCCCCAGCGAGGTGGCGTTGAGGCTGGCGATCACGGGGACGTCCACGGCCGCCTTGATGCCGGCCAGGTTGGCAAGGTAGCGATCGGCGATCGAGGCACCGTCGATGGGCGGGAAGAAACCGTGCGCCTCGGGACCGCTCTCGGCGCCCGCCTCAAGGGCGGCGTTGAGGGTCAGCTCCTCGTCGACGATCTCCTCCTCGAAGAGCGAGGGCAGGACGAGGGCGCCGATCCCCGCCGCGGCCAGCCGCTTCGCGGAGGAGACGTCGCCGGTGAGCGGGCTGGCGGAGGCGATCAGGGGCGAGCGCAGGGTCAGCCCGAGGTAGGAGACGGTCAGGTCGACGGCGGCCGTCCTCATCAGTCCACCTCCGCGTCCGCGTCCGCGGCCGCGGCGGCGCGGCCGGCGCCCTCGCCGTCCGCCTCCTCCGCAGGCTCGACGCCGTCCTCGACCAGGGTGCGCTGCACCCCGGCGAGCTGGCTGTAGTAGCGCCAGCGCTCGGCGGCGTCACGCTGGAGCAGGTCCATCAGCTCGCGGGCGCGCTCCGGGTTGCTCCGGGCGAGCGCCGAGAAGCGCACCTCGGAGGCGACGAACTCGGAGACCGGGACGGAGGGCTCGCGCGAATCGAGGGAGAACGGCTCCCCCGCCTCCTCCACGGTGGGACGGAAGCGGTAGAGCGGCCAGTAGCCGGAGCGGACAGCGTCCTTCTGATGGGTCATGGACGTCGCCATGTCGATGCCGTGGGCGATGCAGGTCGAGTAGGCGATGACCAGCGACGGTCCCGGGTAGGCGTCGGCCTCGAGCAGCGCCTTGATGGTCTGCACGTCGTTGGCCCCGACCGCGATCTGGGCCACGTAGACGTTGCCGTAGGAGCGGGCGATCGCGCCCAGGTCCTTCTTGGGGGTGGCCTTGCCCGAGGCGGCGAACCTGGCCACGGCGCCGCGCGGGGTGGCCTTGGAGGCCTGTCCGCCGGTGTTGGAGTAGACCTCGGTGTCGAGCACCAGGACGTTGACGTCGCGCCCCGAGGCGAGCACGTGGTCCAGCCCGCCGAAGCCGATGTCGTAGGCCCAGCCGTCGCCGCCGACGATCCAGACCGACTTGCGGACCAGGCTGTCGGCCACGGCGCTCAGCCGGGCCGCCTGGCCCGCCAGGTCACCCGCGCCGTTGCCGGTGAGCGCCGCCAACCGCTCCTGGAGGGTGGCGATGCGCGCCCGCTGGACGAAGACCGCCTCCTCGTCGTCCTGGGCGGCGTCGAGGATGTCCGCGGCCAGGGGATCTCCGACCGCGCCGGCCAGCCCCTGGAGCAGCGAGCGTGCCGCCCGCCGCTGGGCCTCGAGGCCGATGCGCATGCCGAGACCGAACTCGGCGTTGTCCTCGAAGAGCGAGTTCGCCCAGGCCGGGCCCCGGCCGTCACCGTTGGCGGACCACGGCGTGGTCGGCAGGTTGCCTCCGTAGATGGAGGAGCAGCCGGTGGCGTTGGCGATCATCAGGCGATCACCGAAGAGCTGGGAAAGCAGCTTCAGGTAGGGGGTCTCCCCGCACCCGGCGCAGGCCCCCGAGAACTCGAAGAGGGGCTCCAGCACCGCGGCACCCTTGACGGTGTTGTGGGCGAGCAGGCCCCGGTCCAGCTCGGGGATGGAGCGGAAGAACTCCCAGCGCTCGCGCTCGAGGTCGCGGTGCTCGGCGACGGGAAGGAGGTCGAGCGACTTGTGCCGGGCCTCGGTCTTGGAGCGGCCGGGGCAGACCTCCACGCAGAGCCCGCAGCCGGTGCAGTCGTCCGGCGACACCTGGATCGTCAGCAGATGGCCGGCCAGCTCCTTGGAGCGGAAGGGCTTGGAGAGGAACCCCGCCGGAGCCGCGACGACGGCCTCGGGCGGGAAGACCTTCATCCGGATGGAGGAGTGCGGGCAGACGATCGCGCACTTTCCGCAGTCGCTGCAGATGGCCGGGTCCCAGACCGGGATCTCGGTCGCGATCGCACGCTTCTCGTAGCGCGCCGTCCCCGACGGGAACCGGCCGTCGGCGGGCATCGCCGAGACCGGCAGGCTCTCGCCGCGATCGGCGATCAGCTGGGCGGTGACCTCGCGCACGAACCGGGGGGCGGCGCTGAAATCGCGCATCGCGGCGGCGCCGTCGCTCTCCGCGTCCGGCTCGGCGGGAGGCGGGACCCGGGTCAGCCCGGCGAGCGCCGAGTCGATGGCGGCGATGTTGCGGTCGACCACGGTCTGGCCGCGCCGCCCGTAGGACTTCACCACCGCCGCCTTGATGTCGGCGATGGCCCGCTCCACCGGCAGGACCTTGGAGAGGGCGAAGAAGCAGACCTGCATCACCGTGTTGATGCGGGTCCCCAGGCTGGCCTCGGAGGCGATCCGCTGGGCGTCCACCACCCAGAGCTCGATCCCCTTCTCCACCAGCAGCTCGCGGACGGGGCGCGGCAGCCGGCCCCAGACGTCCGCCGGGGCGTCGGGGGTGTTGAGCAGGAAGATCGCGCCAGGCTTGGCCCATTCCAGGACGTTGACCCGGTCCAGGAGCCCGTGCTCATGGCAGGCCACGAAGTCCGCGGCGGTGATCAGGTAGGTGGAGCGGATCGGCTGGGGCCCGAAGCGCAGGTGGGAGACCGTCATCGACCCCGACTTCTTGGAGTCGTAGACGAAGTAGCCCTGCACGTGGGCGCCGGTCCCGTCGGAGATGATCTTGGCACTGTTCTTGTTGGCGCCCACCGTGCCGTCGGAGCCGAGGCCGAAGAACACCGCCTGCAGCTCACCCTCGGGCCGGGGCGGGGCGAACGTCGGGTCCCAATCGAGGCTGGAGAGGCTGACGTCGTCGGTGATGCCGACCGCGAAGTGGCGGCGGGACCGGGGTGTGGCCAGCTCGTCGAAGACCGCCTTGGCCATCCCCGGGGTGAACTCCTTGGACGAAAGTCCGTAGCGGCCGCCGACGACCAGCGGCGGGCTCGCGAACGGAGGCTGCTCGGCCTCCATGGCCTCGTCGAGCGCGGCGCGCACGTCGAGGTAGAGGGGCTCCCCGACGCCTCCCGGCTCCTTGGTGCGGTCGAGGACGGCGATCGTCCTCGTGCTGCGGGGCAGCGCCGCCACCAGCTGGGCGGAGGGGAAGGGGCGGTAGAGGTGCACCTTGAGCATCCCCACCCGCTCGCCGCGGGCGCGGAGCACCTCGACGGTCTCCTCGACGGCTCCGCAGGCGGAGCCCATCAGCACCACCACGCGCTCGGCGTCGGGGTCTCCCGTGTACTCGACCAGACCGTAGCGCCGGCCGGTGCGCTGCGCCAGCAGGTCCATGGCGTGGGCGACGATCCCGGGCACCTCGCGGTGGAAGGGGCTGGACGCCTCACGGCCCTGGAAGAAGACGTCGGGGTTCTGGGCCGTGCCGCGCACGTCGGGGTGGTCGGGGCTCATCCCCCGCTTCCTCACCTCCTCGACGGCGTGGGGGTCGATGAGCGCCGTCATGTCCTCGGCGGTGAGCGGGGTCACGCTGCCCAGCTCGTGCGAGGTCCGGAAGCCGTCGAAGAAGTGCAGGAAGGGGACCCGCGACGAGAGCGTGGCGGCGTGGGCGACCAGGGCGAGGTCGTGGGCCTCCTGCACCGAGGCGGAGGAGAGCATCGCCCAGCCGGTGGAGCGCACCGCCATCACGTCGGAGTGGTCACCGAAGATGGAGAGCGCGTGGGTGGCCACGCTCCGGGCGGCGACGTGGATCACCGCGGGGAGCAGCTCGCCGGCGATCTTGAACATGTTGGGGACCATCAGGAGCAGGCCCTGCGAGGCAGTGAACGTCGTCGCCAGGGTGCCCTTCTGGAGGGCGCCGTGGAGGGCGCCGGCGGCCCCCGCCTCGGACTGCATCTCGACGATGTCGGGAACCTCACCGAAGAGGTTCGGCACCCCTGCGGCGGCCCAGTCGTCGGCGTGCTCGCCCATCGGCGACGAGGGGGTGATCGGGTAGAGCGAGATGACCTCGGAGAGCGCGTAGGCGACCTTGGCCGCGGCCTCGTTGCCGTCGATGCAGATGCGTGCAGATTCAGTCAACGCTCGATGTCACCTCCGACGCACGGGCCGCTGTGGGTGCGACCCCGGTGCTAGGGTTCCTGACCACCTCATTGAAGCAGCCCTGCGGGTGCGGCAACAGGGTCGAGAGACGTGACCTGATGCGGACCAAAGGTCCACACGTGGGCGTCGCGCGCCGGACTGCAGCTGATCATGGAAGGGCTCATCTGTGGGCTGCACCGAGTCAAGCGCACGCGACATGGCGGTCACCAGAGCCGTTGGCAAGGCGTTGGTGCGGGACCGCACCGACCGCGGTCAGTCGGATATAGGCCGAAATACCTTTGCGTTCACGGGACTTTCGGACACACTGGTGTGCGGTGGCGTACCCGGAGGTGCGCGATTCGGTGATCCTGGCCGCGCGCGTGGGGATGAATTGGCCCTGATTGCCAATGCGCGACGCCGACCGACCCGGGAAGATGGCATGGAATGGCCACAACGATCAACGAGAGTCCCAACCGTCACGGCTGGCTGCGCCAGGTGGGCATCATCCAGGGCGGCATGGGCGTCGCCATCTCCGGGTGGCGGCTCGCCCGCGCCGTCGCCTCCCACCGCGGCTGCATGGGGGTCGTCTCCGGGACCGCCCTCGACAGCGTGGTGGCCCGCCGGCTGCAGGACGGCGACAGCGGCGGCCACCTGCGCCGGGCCATCGAGTCCTTCCCCGACCAGGGGGTCGCCGGGCGCATCCTCGACCGCTTCTTCGTCCCCATGGGCAAGGGGCCGCGCGTGCCCTACCGGCGCACCGGAATGCAGACCCACGCCGAGCGGCCGCTGGTGCGCGACCTCACCGTGCTCGCGGCCTACGTCGAGGTCGTGCTCGCCCGCGAGGGGCACCGCGGCCGGGTGGGGATCAACCTCATGACCAAGCTCAAGGCGCCGACGCTGCCCACCCTCTACGGCGCGATGCTCGCCGGGGTCGACTGCATCCTCATGGGCGCCGGCATCCCCCGCGAGATCCCCGGAGTCCTCGACGCGTTCGCGGAGGGCCGCGAGGCCAGCATGCACCTCATCGACGGCGCACCCCCCGAGCTGGCCGTGCCGATGCTGACCTTCAACCCGGAGCACGTCGGGTATGGCGCCGAGCACCTCCCCCGCCCCGCCTTCCTCCCCATCATCTCCGCCGACTCGCTGGCGGTGATGCTCATGCGGCGCGCCAACGGGAGCGTGGAGGGCTTCGTGGTCGAGGGCCCGCTCGCCGGCGGCCACAACGCTCCGCCGCGCGGCAAGACCGTCCTCGACGAGACCGGCCAGCCGGTGTACGGCGAGCGCGACCAGGTGGACACCGCACGGATGGCCGAGCTCGGCCTCCCCTTCTGGCTGGCGGGCGCCACCGGCTCGCCGGAGAAGCTGGCCGAGGCGCGCGAGGCTGGCGCCACCGGGATCCAGCTGGGCACGCTCTTCGCCTTTGCGCGCGAGTCGGGCATGGACCCGGCGCTGCGCAGCCAGGTGCTCAGCGCGGCCCGCGACGGCGGCGCCGAGGTCCGCACCGACCCCCGCGCCTCGTCATCGGGATACCCCTTCAAGGTGGTGCAGGTCGACGGCAGCGTCTCCAACCCCCAGGTCTATGCGGCCCGGCCCCGCGTCTGTGACAACGGCTACCTGCGCGAGCCGGTGGCAGCGGGCCTGGGAGCGGTCACCTACCGCTGCCCCGCCGAGCCGGTGGCGGCCTTCGTCGCCAAGGGCGGCTCGACCGAGGACGCCGCCGAGCGGCGCTGCCTCTGCAACGGGCTGCTCGCCACCGCCGGATTCCCCCAGCTTCAGAAGGACGGGACCATCGAGCCGCCGATCGTCACGAGCGGTGACGACCTGGCCCGGCTGGTCACCCTGCTCCCGCCCGATCGCGACGACTACGGTGCCGACGACGTCATCCGCTACCTGACCGGGGCCACCGCCGGGCTGTAGCAGGGCGCGGAAGAGCCGCCGGCGGGGCCCGGCTCCGTATCCTCGACGGGATGGCCGCGGTCTCCTGGGTGGGCTTTGCCGGTGGCATCGCCATCCTCCTGCTCACCGCCGCCAGCGTCTTCGGGACGCTGGTCGTGCCCCGGGCCACCGCGCCCCGGCTGACGGTGCTGGTCACCGGGGTGGTCCGGGGGGCCTTCCTCCTGGTCACCGACCGGGTGGACGACTTCCTCAAGCGGGACCGGATCGAGGCGCTCAACGGCCCCGTCCTGCTGATGGGCCTGCTGGGCGCCTGGGTGGGCCTGGTCTTCCTCGGCTACGCGCTGCTCTTCTGGCCCTTCGTCGGGGGCTTCGGCAGCGCCCTCCAGATCACCGGGTCGTCGATGTTCACGCTCGGCTTCGCGACCCCCCGAGGCGTCGCCCCCGTCGCCCTCTCGTTCCTCTGCGCGATGAGCGGCCTGGTCATCGTCGCCCTGCAGATCGCCTACCTCCCCACCATCTACGCGGCCTTCAACCGCCGCGAGACGCTCGTAACCATGCTCGCGTTCCTGGGCGGCGTCCCCGCGTGGGGCCCGGAGGTGCTGATCCGCCACGAGCTGATCGACAACAAGGAGCGGCTCGGGTGGCTCTACGAGCGCTGGACGGAGTGGGCCGCCGACGTCTCCGAGTCGCACAGCACCTACCCGCAGCTGCTCTACTTCCGCTCCCCCAAGCCGCTCCGCTCCTGGGTGATCGGGCTGCTCGCGGTCATGGACGCGGCGGCGCTCCACCTCAGCCTCTCCCCGATCACCGCTCCGGCGTCGGCCCGGCCGCTCCTGCGCATGGGCTATGTCGCGCTCAGCGAGCTGGCGGCCACCCTGGGCATCGCCCTCGACCCCGACCCCGACCCCGCCGACCCCATCCAGCTCACCCGGGCCGAGTTCGACAGCGCGGTCGAACGGATCGTGTCGGTGGGGTGGAAGCTGGAGAGGGATCAGGACGTCGCATGGACGCACTTCCACGGCTGGCGGGTCAATTACGAGGCCGCCGCCTACGGGCTCGCGCTGCGGCTCGACGCCCCGCCGGCCCTCTGGTCCGGGCCGCGGCGCAAGGGGCGCAGCGAGGTGATCACCCCCGCCCGCCCCTCCCACCGGGTCCCCCTGGAGGGCGAGAAGGAGAAGCTGCTCCAGGCCGGCGCGAAGCGGCGCGCCGCGCGCCGGGCCGCCGAGCACGAGCTCCTGGCCCATCACGACGGGGAGGCCGACGCCGCCCGGAGATGACCCGCCCACGCGCGGGGTCCCAGGACTAACGACCCCATCGGGCGATGACCCTGGCCCCTATCCCAGGTCAGCGCTGCCGCAGATGCTGGGGTCGTGCTCATCTCCGACTTCGCCCAGATCGACCGGCCGTTCGAGGCCGTGCGCGACCAGCTGGTCACCTCCGGGCCCGCCTGGCTCGGGGAGTCGCTGGTGGCCGCCTACGAGGAGGGGGAGCGGCTCTCCCTCCGGGTCAGCTCGGCGTTCGGGCCCATCCGGGTCAGCAAGCGGGTCTGGGCCGAGCTGGACGAGCTGGCGGTGAAGCCGGACCGGGTCATCCAGCCGCTCCGCTGGCGAGCGGCGGGAGCCACCGGCCTCTTCCCCTCGATGGTGGCGGACCTCGAGTTCACCCCCATGGGGCCGGCGATGACCTCGATCAGCTTCATGGGCCGCTACGTGCCGCCGCTCGGGCCGGTGGGCAGGGAGGTGGACCGGGTGCTCCTCCACCGCCTCGCCCAGGCGAGCGTGCGAGCCCTGCTCTCCCGCGTCGCCGACCGGCTCGGGGAGAGCGCGGATGCCCGGCTGCGGGTCGCCGACGTCTCGCCGGTGGCCGGATGAGCGGGCCGGTGACGGCAGAGGTGCCGGCTCCCCTGGGGGCCACCCCTCCCAGGGCCGCCGACACGGCGCCGCCGGCGGGCGCTGACGGGCCGCGCGGCCCGCGCCTCGCCACCACGCGGCGGGGCCGGGGACCGGGGCCCGCTCCCCTTCCGTTCCGGACGGTCGCCATCGACCGCTACCTGGAGACGATCTACTGCATCGCCGGCGAGGGTGAGCCCGTGCGGCCCAGCCGGGTCGCCCAGTGGCTGGGCGTGAAGGCGCCGACGGTCAGCATCGGGCTCCGGCGGCTTCGGGCGGGCGGCTGGGTCCACTGCGAGCTGGACCGGCGGATCACGCTGACGCCCGCCGGCCGGGCCGCGGCCGAGGCCATCGTCCGACGCCACCGGCTCGCCGAGTGCTGGCTCACCGACCATCTCGGACTGGACTGGGCGAGCGCCCACCTCGAGGCGAACCGGGTGGCCGCCTCCCTCTCCGACGCCGTGCTGGCCCGGCTGGATCTGGCCCTCGGCGAACCGGCCACCTGCCCGCACGGGGATACCATCCCGGGGCGGACCGCTGCCCACGGGGAGCTGGTGGCACTCTCCGAGCTCCCGCCCGGCACGGTGGCCGTGGTGCGGCGGATCTCCGAGATCATCGAGCACGAGGCCTTCGAGCTCCTGCGCGAGATGGCCGCCGCCGGGGTGGGGATCGGGGAGACGGTGACCATCGAGCCGGACGGACCGGTGGGCCAGGTCTCACTCACCGTCGGTGACCGGCGCCATGCCCTGCTGGTGCGCCCGGACGCGGCGCGGCTGATCTGGGTCGAGCCGGCCCGCGGGCGCGCCGGCGCCCCAGCACGCGCTGAGCAGCCTGGCGAATCGGAGCGCTAGTGCGACCTCGCCCCGGGGTGCGGACAGGATTGGCCAGAACATCGTGGGCCGGTGAGGCCGGAGACGTGTCGATCCCGGGGGGCGCCAGGCACCGGCCGAAAGGGGCCGTTGGGCACTGGTGCGCCCGACCGGCAGGGGCCACCCTGAACTGCCTAGGAGGACCCGCCTGATGCGCACCGCGATCGTGTATGAGGGGACGCACGGCAGCAGCGCCAGCGTCGCCCGGATCATCGCCGCCGAGGCCGCCGCCCACGGCCCGGTCATCGTCGGCGAGGTGCATGAGGTCCCGCTCGGCGAGCTGGAGGGTGTGGAGTTCCTGGTCGTCGGCGGTCCCACCCACCACTGGGAGGACTGGGCCGACGTCTCGCATCCGCCCACCTCGGCCCACGTGCTCCGCGACTTCCATCCCCCCGTCGACGGCGTGCGCAGCTGGCTGGACCACCTGCCGCCGCGACCGAGCTTCTCGGCCGCCACCTTCGACACTCGCGAGCCCGGCCTCCGGGTCCTCACCGGCACCGCCGCCCTCTCCCTCTACCGGGCGCTGCGCCGCCGCGGCTGCCACCTGGTCACCCGGCCGGTGAGCTTCCTGGTCAAGCCCGGTCCGGACGCCGAGCTGATGGACGGCGAGGCGGAGCGGGCGAGCGCCTGGGCGGTGCAGGTCTTCCGCCGCGCCGAGCACCACCACCCCATCCACGCCGGATAGCGGCGCGGCGGGGAGATCACCGAAGCCCGACGGCGTCCCGGTCCTTCGTGGCGGCACTCCGCGCTGCCCGCTGACGGGCACCGAGACACCCGAGCGCGCCTCATCCACCGCGGCGCCCTGACAGCCCGCCCGGTCCCTGCCGTGTTACTAGACAAGACAAGACGTCTCGTCTAGTATCGTCCGGTGGCCGAGACAGCCAGGACGCCGACACCGACCGCGGTGCGCCGGGGATCCGCGCGCGATCGGGTCCTTCGAGCCGCCCGCCGGTCGCTGGCCTCCGGCGAGCTGCCGCCCCTCCTCGCCATCGCCCGGGACGCGGGGGTCTCCCGCTCCACCCTCTACCGGCTGGTGCCGTCGCGGGCCGAGCTGCTCCGCCTGCTCGACGTCGAGCCCGACCCCAACAGCCGCCAGCGCGTCCTGGCGGAGGCGGCCACGCTGATCGGTGAGCACGGGCTCGCGGGCCTCGCCATGGACGAGCTGGCGGTGCGCGCGGGGATCTCCCGGGCCAGCCTTTACCGGCTCTTCCCCGGCAAGCCCGCACTCTTCCGCGAGGTGATGCTCGCCCGCTCCCCCTTCGTCCTGGTCGGGCGGGCCCTCGTCCTGCACGCCGGTGAGCCACCGGAGCTGATGATGCCCGCGGTCGCCCGTGCCGGGCTGGAGAGCGTCCGGGACGGGGGTGGCCTCTTCCGCGCCCTGCTCCTCGAGGTCACCGGCCCCGGCGCCGACGCCGAGCTGGGGAGGGACCTCGCCATCACCGAGACCATCGGCCCGCTCGCCGCCTACGTCGCCGGCCAGATGGCGGAGGGCCGGCTGCGCCCGATGGACCCGCTGCTAGCCCTCCAGGCGTTCGCCGGACCCCTGGTCATGCACCTGATCACCCGCAGCCTGGCCGAGCGCGTCTTCGGCTACAGCCCCCCTCTGGAGAGGGTGGCCGACGAGCTGTCGGCGGGGTGGCTGCGTGCCATGCAGCCGCCCGCGGAGGCCGCCTAGATGACGGCGATCCCCGTCGCGGTCGCCGTCGACGGCGTGGTCAAGGCCTTCGGTCCGGTGCGCGCGCTCGACGGGGCCTCGCTGAGCGTGGACACCGGGGAGATCTATGGTCTGCTGGGTCCCAACGGCGCGGGCAAGACCACCCTGATCCGTTCGCTGGTCGGCCTGGTCAGCCCCGACGCCGGGACCGTCACCGTCCTCGGGCGGCGCCTCCCCGACCACGCGGTGCTCGCCGATGTCGGCTACATGCCCCAATCGCCCGCGCTCTACGCCGACCTCACGGTCGAGGAGAACCTCCGCTTCTTCGCCTCCATCCACGGACTGAGGGGCGAGGCCGCGAGGCTGCGCAGCAGCGAGGCGCTGGAGTTCGTCGACCTTCCGTCCCGGCGCCGCTCGGTGGTGGCGACCCTGAGCGGCGGGATGCGCCAGCGGCTGTCACTTGCCTGCGCCCTGGTGCACCGGCCCCGCCTGCTGCTGCTCGACGAACCGACCGTCGGCGTCGATCCCCAGCTGCGCGTGGAGCTCTGGCAGCGCTTCACCCAGATGTCGGAGGAGGGCACGACGATCATCGTCTCCAGCCACGTGATGGACGAGGCGGAGCGCTGCGGGCGGCTGGGCCTGCTTCGCTTCGGCCACCTCCTCGCCGAGGGCACGGCCGCCGAGCTGCGCCGACGGGCGGGCGTCGAGCGCCTCGAGGACGCCTTCCTCGCCCTCTCCGGGGCCGCGCCGTGAGCCTGCGCCGTGCCGGCGCCGTCGCACTCCGGATCCTCCACCAGTTCCGCCATGACCGCCGCACCCTGGTGCTGCTGTTCGGGGCGCCGATCATCCTGCTCGGCCTCTTCTACTTCCTCACCGGAGGCGGCTCCAGCCTTCCGGCGGTGGACGTGGTCAACCTCGACCGGGGTCCGCTGGGCGCGGTCCTGGAGGCCGACCTCCGCAGCTCCGCGCAGATCACGGTCACCCCGATCACGCTGGCCGGCGCCGTCAGCGCCCTCAACAGCGACAGCGTGGTCGCCTACGTCGTGCTCCCCGCCGACCTCTCCAGCGTCGCCAGCCAGCAGGGTCTGATCGCACCGGCGGTCCACCTGGAGGGCACCGAGCCGAGCCTCACCCAGCCGGTGCTGCTCGCCGTCGACCAGTCGGTGGCCAGCGCCGCGCGCAGCGTGGCCGCCGCCGAGGGGGTGCGCCTGCCCCGGCTCCAGCCCACCATCGACTACCTCCACGGCGGCCCGACCCTCGACAGCCTCGACTACTTCGGAGCCGCGTTCATCGGCCTGGTCGTCTTCTTCCTGGTGTTCGTGGTCACCATCATCGCCTTCCTGCGCGAGCGCACCCAGGGCACCCTGGAACGGCTGATGGCGAGCCCGCTGCGGCGCGCCGACCTGGTGGTGGGTTACATGGCCGGGTTCATGGCGGTGGGGACGGTGCAGGCGGTGGAGGTGGTCGTCTTCGCGCTGTACGTCCTCGGCTGTCACAACCAGGGCAGCGTGGCCCTGGTGGTGCTGATCACCCTGCTGATGACCCTGGTGGCCGTCAACCTGGCGGTGCTGCTCAGCATGTTCGCCACCACCGAGTTCCAGGCGGTGCAGTTCATCCCGCTCGCCATCGTCCCCCAGGTGCTGCTCAGCGGGGTGATCTTCCCGGTCACCACCGAGCCGGTCTGGCTCCAGGTGGTCTCGCGCCTGCTGCCGCTCACCTACGGTGTCGACGGCCTCCGCGACGTGATGCTGAAGGGGGACGGGCTGACCGGCGGGGCCGTCCTGCTGGACATCGCGGTGATCGCCGCCTTCGCGGTCGCGCTGGTGGCGGCGGCCACGGCGACACTGCGCCGGCGTCTCTCCTGAGTCCGCCGCGTCAGCAGCGAGGGACGGGGCCGGGGATGGAGCCGAAGGCGCGGCCGGTGACGAAGGTGGCCTCGATGGCCACGAGGCGGGCCGTCCCGCCGTCTTCGACCGCGGGGCCCGAGCCGGCGAGCAGGTCGTGGACAGCAGCCAGCTCGGCGGGGTCCTGGACCTCCGAGGCCATCCCCTGGACCAGGACGCTCCACCCCCAGTCGCGGTGGGGTTCGAAGCCGTCGGCCTCGAACGCCACCACGTGCCGGTGCCGGGCCGCATCCAGCTTGACCCCCGGCGCGCTGCGGAAGATCACCCGCTCCCCGGCCAGGATGAAGCCGACCGGGAGGATCACCGGCAGGGCGCGCACGCTGAGCCCCACTCGCCCGACCGTGGCGGTCGAGAGCAGGTCGAGGCAGCGGGCACGCGACAGCTCGCGCAGGGCGGAGGGGCGGCGCTCCATCGGCCCCCAGCATCAGGAAACGCACGCCATCCCGGCCAGGGGGCTATGGCCCCATCGCTTTAGGGTCCTTCAGCCCCACCGATCGCCCGGGGGACGGTCCTTCGGCCCACTGACCTCCGGCGGGTGGCCCGAGACAGAGGGCGTCGCTCGGCCCTGGCGCCGGGCACGGAGCGGATCGACCATGGGCCCATGGCACACCTGGTGCACAGCCTCGACAACGTGGCCTGGGCCGTTCTCACCGCCCTGCTGGTCATCGTGGCGGTCGCTCTGCTCGGCTTCCTCTTCCTGGCCGCGATCTGACCCGGATCGTCCGGGCAGCATCGCCCTGAGGAACCCGCGCTAGGGCTGGCGCTGGCCGAGCCGCCGGCCGGTGACCTCATGGATGGTGATCCGGACCCATCGCTGCGGCTCCCGGACCGCCCAGGAGCGGAGGGGGCCCCGGCGCAGCGCCTCGACCTCCTCGGGGTCGGTGACGGCCTCGGCGGGGCCGCGCACCACGACGCTCCACCCGGAGCGCTCGAGGGGATGGCTCTCGTCGACCTCGAAGACCACCTCGGAGGCCTCGGCGACCGAGCCGAGGACCGTGCCCTCGGCGGTGCAGAAGACCACGGCCTGCTCGTCGGCCAGGTAGTTGACGGGAAGGACCTGCGGCCTGCCGTCCAGGACGAAGCCGAGCCTGCCCACAAAGGAGTGGTACTGGAGCAGCTCGAGGCACTCCTTCCGAGTGAGGTCGTGGAGCGGTCTCTCGCTGCCCGGCATCGATTCCTCCTGGTGAACTCCCTCCGCTGAGGACACGATAGCGAGAATGGCGCCGCCTGGGCGACGGTCGCCAGGGCTGGACGGGGCCACTCTCCGGGCGACGTTCGATCCTCTCCCCTGCGGCCGATGGCCCTCCGCCGGGCCCTCTGTCCGTAGACTTTCGCCTGATGACGGAGGTCACCCCGAGCTCGCGGCTCCTCGACGCCGTGGTGGCTCTCTCCGCTGACCTCAGCCTGCCCAACGTCCTCAAGCGGATCGTGGAGGCGGCGGCGGCGGTCAGCGGTGCCCGCTACGGCGCCCTCGGCGTGATCGGCCCGGGACAGGCCGACCTGGAGAGGGGCCTGGTGGAGTTCGTCACCACCGGCCTCGACGCCAAGTCGGTGCGGGCCATCGGCCACCTCCCCCACGGGCGGGGGATCCTCGGCCTGCTGATCACCGATCCCAAGCCGCGGCGGATCGCCGAGATCGGCGCCCACCCCGCCTCCTTCGGCTTCCCTGCCCACCACCCTCCGATGCGGTCCTTCCTGGGCGTCCCGATCCGGGTCCGCGACCAGGTCTTCGGCAACCTCTACCTCACCGAGAAGCAGGGTGCGGCCGAGTTCTCCGAGACCGACGAGGAGCTGGTGGTGGCACTGGCCGGCGCGGCGGGCGTCGCCATCGAGAATGCCCGCCTCCACGAGCGCCTCGAGCAGATGGCGGTGATCGGCGAGCGTGAGCGGATCGCCCGCGACCTCCACGACACCGTGATCCAGCGGCTCTTCGCCACCGGGATGGGGCTGCAGGGCCTGGTCGGACGGATCGAGGGCCCCGACGTGCGGCTGCGCCTGCAGCAGGCGGTCGACGAGCTGGACGAGACCATCCGCGAGATCCGGATCAGCATCTTCGACCTGGAGGCGCGCGACGCCGAGAAGGACGGGCTCCGGGCCCGGGTCCTCGCCCTGGCCACCGAGGCGACCACGAGCCTCGGCTTCGAGCCGAAGGTCCAGATGGAAGGGCCGCTCGACTCCGCCACCGACGCCGCGACCCAGGAGGAGCTGCTCAAGTCGCTCCGGGAGGCGCTCTCCAACGTCGCCCGCCACGCCGCCGCGAGCGCGGTTGACGTGCGCCTCAGCGCGGTCTCCGGGACCATCACGCTGCGGGTCTCGGACAACGGGGTCGGCATCTCCCCCGAAGCCCCGCACGGCCACGGACTCGACAACATGGAGGCCCGGGCCGAGGCCCTGGGGGGCATCTGCGAGCTCACCTCACGGCCGGGCGGCGGCACCGTCGTCACCTGGCGGGTGCCCGCTGCGCCCTAGCCGGCCGCCCCGGCCCGATGGCATCCCCGCTCCCACACGGCGAAGCTGACGCACCGCAGGCCGCTCGCGGGACCTGAGCCGGGTCGGGAGGGGCCGCGGCGCACCGATCGGCCCCTGCCCCCCGAGTGCTTCTCGGGTGCTGCGGCGTCGCGGGGCCGGGCCCCTCGCCTGACCTGACCCGACCATGATGCCCGCCCCGCCGCGGCCGGCACTGGAGGACAAGGTCACAGATCGAGGGGTTATCGGCCCGGGACTTTTAGGGCCGCGGGTCATTGCGGCTGATGACGGCTGGCCCTGGTTGGAGATGGCCTCCGTGCCGAGTATGGAGGCAGATCGACCTGACCACCACCCATCACGACAGGAGACACCACACCATGACCACCGCACTTCGCTGGCGGGTCCTCGTCCTCCAGGCAGGGCTCATCGTCATCCTCGGCGCCGTTGCCGGATTCACCCTCTGGGCGTCCAACTACGTGCAGAGCTCGGTGACCACCCAGCTCACCGCCCAGCAGATCACCTTCCCGGCCGCGGGCAGCGCCGAGCTCACCGCCCTTCCCAAGGCGGACGACGTGGCCATGACCCAGTACGCGGGTCAGCTGTTGACCACCGGCCCGCAGGCCGAGGTCTGGGCCAACAACTTCATGGCCGTCCACCTCAGCGCGATGCCGACCTACGACGCGGCGGCCACCATCGCCCGGGCCAACCCGACCAACGCGGCTGACCAGGCGACCTGGCAAACCGTCTTCATGGGCACCACCGACCGCAGCATGCTGCTCAACGCCTACGGCTGGTGGACGTTCGGGACCTACGTCGGAGTCGCCGGCATCGGCCTGGTGATCGCCGCCTTCGCGGTCCTCTGCACCTTCGTCTTCGAGCTGGTTCTGTGGCGGCGCGAGGCTACGGCCACAAGCCCGGCCCACGCCCCGGCTCCGGCCCTCGGCTCGGCTGGGTCGGTGCCCGCGGTTGGCATCGCCCAGATGACCAGGCACGACAGCTAACGACCCCCCACCCGAAGGCCCGCCGGTCATGCGACCGGCGGGCCTTCATTTATGTTCACCGACCGGCCCTCGGATCACGCAAGCAGGCCGCGCCGGGAGGGAGCGCAGGTGAGGGCGCAATCCCAGCGTCACGGGCGTTCACAGCGAGGGGGTGAGGATCGGTGCGGGGGAGCTCTCGTCAGCGCAGCGCGCAGGGCCGCCCGGGCCGTTCAGACAGAGGGGAGGCGAGCCGGGGAGCGAGGGGACCGCGCTCCAGGCGCGTGCCCGGCCGAGCAGGGGGCCGACGCAGCCACGGACGGCTCAGGTCGCCGCTCAGGCGGCGGGGTTGAAGTGGCGCCACTCCCCCGCAGCAGGCTCGTCGTCGTCCATCTCGACGTCCTCGGGCAGCTCGGTCCGCCACGGGAGCATGAGGTCGAAGACGATCTCCTGGATGGTCCAGAGCATGTCCATGATCTCGGTCACCTTGACCTGCCGGCGGGCCAGGGTCTCGTCGACCTGACGCACCGCGGTCTCGTCACCGGTGAGCCGCACCGCCTTGCGCGCGAAGGTGAAGACCCTCTGGGCGCGCAGGGCGACGTCCGGGGGGACCTCCTTCATGCCCTGGAGGTGCGTCTCCTCACAGAGCTCGATGGCCGAATCCACCCGCTCCACGAGTCGACGGAGCCGCGTCCGCTCCACCACCTCGAGGTGGTGACGACGACGGGCGCGGTGAACCTCCTGGGTAGCATTCTCAATCAGCAATGGGGTCTCTCCCTGGTGGCGAGCCGCGACACCCGCCCGCTTCGCGGTTGCTCCCATAGGCTATCGGGATCGGTCGTTGACATCAACAGCCCTCCTGGTGTCAGATTGATGCATGGATCGCATCAATGCTGATCTTTTGCGAACTTTCATCGAAGTGGCCCGTCTGGAGCATCTGGGCCGGGCGGCCGAGGCGCTCCAGAACGACCAGTCCACGGTCAGCCGCAAGATCGCCCGCCTGGAGCACGAGGTCGGGGTCCCACTCTTCGAGCGGATCGGACGCTCCATCCGGCTGACCAAGGCGGGCCGCCGCTTCGTCGCGCGGGCGGAGCGCATCCTCGCCGAGATGCGGGATGCGGTGGCCGAGGCTGCCGGGACGGTCTCCGCCGAGACCGGCGAGGTCCATCTCGGCTTCCTCCACACGGTCGGGGCGCGCTGGCTCCCCGAGCGCCTGGCCCGCTTCCTCGACCAGTACCCGGGGGTGCGCTTCATCCTGGAGGAGGGCACCACGGGCGAGGTGGTGGCCGGCGTCCTGGACGGGCGTTTCGACCTGGGGATCCTGGGTCCGCCACCGACCAACACCCCCGAGATCGAGGTGGTCCCCCTCTTCCGGGAGCGCATCTCACTGGTGGTGCCCCTCGAGCACCGCCTGGTGGGCCGGGCCTCGGTGACCCTTCGCGACCTGGCCGGCGAGCAGCTCATCCTCCCCCGCTCCCGGAGCGGTCTGCGCCGTGTCATCGACGACGCCTTCGCCCGCCAGGGACTGTCCGAGCACGTGGCCTACGAGGGCGACGACTTCGCGATCGTCCAGGGGCTGGTCGAGGCGGGCCTGGGCATCACCCTGCTGCCCATACCTCTGCCCAGCCCGTCGACCCGGGTGGTGGTCATCCCCCTTCGCGACCCCCCCATCGCCCGCACCATGGCCATCGCCTGGGACCGGCGTCGCACCCTGCCGCCGGCCGCCCAGCTGTTCTGCCGGCGGATCGTCGAGCAGGCGGGAGCGCCGTTCGACCGCGGCGCGGCCACCTAGCGCCTCACCCGGACCGGGTGCGCACCCGGCCCCAACTCAGGGAGCCAGGCGGTTGATGTCGCGGGGGAAGAGGGTGGTCTCGCGGACGTTGGGCGCCTCGACCAGCTGCGCAACCCAGCGCTCCAGGCCGATGGCGAAGCCCCCATGGGGCGGCATCCCATGCTGGAAGGCCATCAGGTACTCGGCGTAGTTCGCAGGGTCCTCACCCCTGGCGGTGAGCGCGTCGACGTAGTCCTGGTAGCGGTGCAGGCGCTGCCCTCCCGTGACCAGCTCCATCCCCCGGAAGAGGAGGTCGAAGCCGGCCGCGAAGCCCGGCCGCTGCGGGTCAGGGTGGGTGTAGAAGGGGCGCTTGCTCATGGGGAACCCGCGCACGAAGAGGAAGTCCGAGGCGTGCTCCCGCTGGGCCCATTCCCCGAGCCACCGCTCGTTGGCCGGGGAGAGGTCGGGCTCGTTGCTGAGGTCCTCGCCGGTGGCCGCCGTGATCATCGCCTGCGCGTCCAGGAAGTGCACGTCGGGGATCCTCTCCGGGACCCGGGGCAGGGTCAGCGAGAGCAGCGCCAGCGCGCCCGCGGCCTGCTCCTCGATGGCGGCGAGCATGCCGGCGATGGCGTGGGTGAGCACGGCCATGACCGTGTACTCGTCCTCGATAAAGCCCATCTCCGCGTCCAGGGAGACGTACTCGTTGATGTGGCGGGCGGTGTCGTGCGGCTCGGCGCGGAAGACGGGTCCGACCTCGTACACCCGCTCGAAGATGCCCACCATGATCTGCTTGTAGAACTGCGGGCTCTGGGCGAGGTAGGCGGTCCTCCCGAAGTAGTCGAGGGCAAAGGTGGTGGCTCCGGACTCGGTCGCCGAACCGACGATCTTGGGCGTCTGGATCTCGGTGAAGCCAAGTTCCTGCAGGCTTCGTCTGAAACCTGCCATCGAGGCAGCCTGGATGGCGAAGTAGGCGCGCCGGCGGGGATGGCGGAGGGCGACCGGGGCGTTGTCCAGGATGGTCGGCAGCTGGGCCTTGATCACCGGCCGGTAGAGGTCGAAGGGCGGCGCCTCGTCGGCCGCCGAGACGACCGTCACCTCCGGGTCGTGGAGCTCGATCCCCCCGGGCGCCTGGGGCTCGGCCGCCACCACGCCGGCGACGGTCAGCACCGACTCGTGGTGGAGCCGGGCCAGGCGCTCGACCAGCTCGGGGTCCTGGACCACCACCTGGGCGGTGCCGCGGGCGTCGCGGAGGATGAGGAAGCTCACCCCCGCGAGGCGGCGCAGCCGGTGCAGCCAGCCCATGATCTGCACCCTCTCCCCCACCCTCCCGCCCAGCTCGTCGGTCCACACACGGTCGGTGAGATGGGGGATCACGGCGGGTGCTGGGACCTCGGGTGGGGAGTCGGGCATGGTTGGCGGTGGATTCTAGCGGGGCGACGTGGGGAGGAGCGGGCGCACCCGGTCACCGTAGACTGGGCCCTCAGCCATGACCGCCCTCCTCTTCGTCGCCGCCCTCGTCCTGGCCGCCGCCGGCATCGCCCTGGCGCTCGGCGCGCGCGCCCGGGTTGCGCCCACGCCGGTCGCCACGCTCTCGCCAACCCCGACCCAGGTCCGCACCGAGGCCGCGGCGATCGTCGGTGCGGCCCGGGAGGAGGCCCTCGCCGTCCGCGAGGCGGTCACTGAGGAGGTGGGCGTACGCAGCGCCGCGCTGGAGGCACGGGAGTCCGCCCTGGCCGAGCGGGAGCGCACCTGGCGGGATCGCCGGGCCATCTTCGACGAACGGCGCTTCGCCCACCGCAAGCGGCGCGAGGAGATCGAGAGCCGGGCCGCGGAGGTCGAGGAGACGCGGGGGGACGTCCGCCGGGTGATCGCCGAGCGCGCCGGGGCGGACGAGGACACGGCGCGCCGGATGGTGCTGGAGAACCTCGAGGCCGAGCTGGAGAGCGAGCGGCCGGAGCGGGTCAACGGGCTCGTCGCCGAACGCACCGGCGAGCCCGAGGCGGCGGCCCGGTCGCTCTTGGTCGCGGCCGTCGAACGGCAGTCCGAGAGCCACGTCGATACCGCGCCGCGGCTCTCGCCCATCGGTCTCGAGGGCCTCGACGAGGGCCGCCGGGAGCGGCTGCTCACCGCGCTCGAGGTGGTCGCGGAGTCCACCGGCACCGACCTCGGCGTCGACAACGAGCGGGAGCAGGCGACCCTGCGCGGTCTGGACCCCGTGGGCAGGGAGACCGCGCGGCAGGCGTCGCTCGAGGTGCTCGACCGGAACATCCAGGCCGCGGACGTCCCCCCGCTCCTGCTCCGCACCCGCCGCAAGCTGAGCGCGGCCATCACCGAGCTGGGCGAGCGCGCCCTCTGGGAGATGGAGATGGAGGGCCGGCCGGAGCTCGCCGAGCTGCTCGGCGTCCTCCACTACCGCTTCTCCTATGGCCAGAACGCACTCCTGCACTGCAAGGAGACCGGCTACCTGTGCGGTGTACTGGCGGCCGAGCTCGGTCTCCCGCAGTCCGCGGCTCGGGAGGCGGGCACCCTCCACGACATCGGCAAGGCCGTTGATCACGACGTCGAGGGGTCGCACGCCATCATCGGCGGCGAGCTGCTGCTGGTCCTGGGCACCGACCCGAGCATCGTCCACGCCGTCAAGGCGCACCACTTCGACGTCGAGCCGTCCACCGATCTGGCCATGCTCACCATCTGCGCCGACGCCATCTCGGCCTCGCGCCCGGGCGCCCGCCGGGACACCCTGGCGGCGTACCTGGCCCGCCTGGAGCAGCTCCAGGGCATCGCCACCCGCCACCCCCAGGTGGAACGTGCCTTTCCCCTGCAGGCGGGACGCGAGGTGCGCATCTTCGTCAAGGCGGGGCAGGTCTCCGACCCGCAGATGCCCGCGCTCACCGGCGAGATCGCCCGCGAGATCGAGACCGAGATGCAGTACCCCGGCGTGATCAAGGTGACCCTGATCCGCGAGACGCAGGCCATCGCCACCGCTCCCGTCCAGGTCGGCCGGAGCGTCGAGCCGCTGGAGCCGGTCCTGGCCGGCGCCGCGACCAAGCGCCGGCGCCGGCGCCGCAAGCGCAAGGGCGGCGGCGATGGGGAGCAGCAGGGCGCCGGCGGCGAGACCGGTGCTCAGGCGGGCGAGTAGGGGCCTGCGGAGGCCGAGCGCGACGCCTCAACCGCCGCGCAGGAAGGACAGCATGACCTCGGCCGCGAGGTCGGGGGTCTCGTGGAAGAAGAGATGGCCCCGACCCTCGAACCAGTAGCGGCGCGCGCCGGGGATCAGCTTGGTGAGCGTCTCGGCGTTGGCGAGCGGCACCAGGACGTCCTCGGTACCGTGGAGCACCAGGGCCGGCACCGAGATCTCGCCCAGCCGGGCGCCGATGTCCGCCTCCCGGGAGGCACGGAACTGGGCGGTGAAGGCGCGACCCGCGACCGGGTGCGCCGCGCGGTAGGCGACCTCCTCGTCGATGAACTCGGGGTGGTCGCGCTGGAAGCGCGGCGAGTAGAGGACGGTGCAGGCCATCCGGTACCCGTCAGCCGGCGTCCGGGCACCGCGGCCGAGGAGCGCGGCGGTCGCCTCCGGCGTCGCAGCGACGCCGGAGTGCCGGCCGGGGCCGGTCGCGGCGAGCAGGAGCCGGGTCACGCAGCCCGGGTGAAGGACCGCGACGTGCTGGGCGGTCAGCCCGCCCATGGAGGCGCCGAAGAGGCGGAAGCTCGCCACGCCGAGCGAGGCGGCCACAGCCACGCAATCGGCCGCCAGCCGGGCCATCGGATAGGGCCCGGCGGGGACGTCGGAGTCGCCCACGCCACGCGGGTCGTAGACGATCAGCTGGTGGTGCCGCGCCAGGGCCGGGATCAGCGGCGCGTAGACGCGGCGCGTCGCCCCCAGCCCGGGGATCATGAGCAGCGGCTCCCCGTCCCCCCTGACGCTCACGGCGAGACGCACCCCGTCATCGGTGAACGCCTGCCGGTCGCGGGTCGCCTCGGACACTCCGCCGGATCCTAGGACAGCGCGCCCAGGGAACGGCGCCGGCGCGTCCGGGGCAGATGGGCGCGTGGTGCGGCGGGCGAGGCGCCACCATTGGGCCATGCCGCGTCTCTTCGTCAGCCGGGAGCAGCTGAGCGACCGCAGGCTGGCGGTCGAGGGCGCTCCCGCGCGACATCTCGCCGGCCCACTCCGCATCCGTCCCGGCGAGGTGATCCGCGTCGTCGACGACGGCGGTGAGGAGCATGGGGTGCGCATCGACCGGGTCGAGCGCGCGCGTGTGACCGGGTCAGTGGTCTGGTCGCGACCCGCCGGCGGTGAGCCCCGACTCCGACTCGCGGTCGTCCAGGCCCTGGTGCGGGAGATGGACGAGGTGGTGGCCGGCCTGGCCGAGGTCGGCGCAGCGGAGATCCACGCCGTGATGGCGCTCCGGAGCGTCAGCAGGCCGGATCCGGAACGGACGGCGGCCCGCTTGCGGCGCTGGAACGAGATCGCCCGGGAGGCGGCCGAGCTCGCCCATCGGGCTGCGGTGCCCACGGTGCAGGCCGCGGCGGGGGTCGGATCGGCGCTGGACCGGCTTCCGGACACCTCGCGTATCCTCGTCTGCATGGTGGATGCCACGGTCCCCCTGGCACGCATCGAGGTCGACCCGGACCGGCCGGCGGCGCTCGTGATCGGACCCGAAGGGGGCCTGACCCCGGCCGAGGTCGACCTCCTCCGCGATGCGGGTGCCGAGACAGTGCACCTGGGCCCCCGGGTGCTGCCCGCCCGCTACGCGGGGGTGGTCGCCGCCGGGCTGCTGCTGGGCCGTTCCGGGGACCTGGACGCCCCCCTTTCACCTGCACCGTGATCGCGGCGGACCCGGTGCTGCCATCCGTCGCGGAGAGGCAGGGGCGACCGCTCAGGGTGGCCGTCACGGCGCTCGGCTGCAAGGTCAACTACGCGGAGATGGCCGATCTGGCCGGGCAGCTGGCCGGCCTGGGGTGCGAGGTGGTCCCCGAGGGCGAGCCCGCCGATGTCCGGGTCCTCAACTCATGCGCGGTGACCGTCCACGCGGACGCGACAACCCGGCAGCGGCTGCGCCAGCTGCGGCGCCGCGACCCCGGCTGCCACCTCATCCTCACCGGCTGCTCGGTGGACACCAACCCGGACCGCTATCAGGTCGCTGACTCGAGCGGCCGGCCCACCGCAGCGGGACTCGATGCGGTCTTCCCCAACGCGGAGAAGTCACGCATCGCCGACCATGTCGCGGTCCTGGCGACCCGTTGGGGGCTCTCGACACAACCCCTCCCGGCGACCGTTCTGCGCAGCCGCTCCTTCGTGAAGGTCCAGGACGGCTGTGATCACCGCTGCACGTACTGCGTCGTGTGGCGGGCCCGCGGCGCCTCGGTGAGCGTCCCCGAGGAGGCGGTGGTGGCGCGGGCCCGCGCCGCGGCGGATGCAGGGCACGCCGAGCTGGTCCTCACCGGCGTCGACCTGGGCAGTTACGGCCGCGACCGCGGCTCGGACCTGGCGGCGCTGCTGCGCCGGCTTCTTGACGAGCTGGACGCGGGGGTGCGCATCCGGCTCAGCAGCATCAACGCCAACGACATCCCACAGCGGCTCATCGAGCTGAACGCCGATCCGAGGCTGTGCGGCCACTGGCACATGCCTGTTCAGAGCGGCAGCGACCGGATGCTGCGGGCCATGCACCGCGGATACCGCCACCGCCAGTTCCTGCGCGTGGCCGCGGGGCTGCGGGACGCCGACCCCGACACCGAGCTGACCACCGACATCATGGTGGGCTTCCCCGGCGAGAGCGAGGAGGACCACGCTGCGACGCTCCGACTCGTCGACGAGGTGGGTTTCCTGCGCTGCCACGTCTTCCGTTACTCACCTCGCCCGGACACCGTGGCGGCGGATCTGGGTGACCGCGTGGATGACGCGGCGGCGCGCCGGCGCGCCGCCGAGGTCCGGCGGGCGGGCGCCGCCAGCGGCCGGGGACGGCGGCTTCGGGCCGTGGGCCGCGTCCACGGGGTGGTCTGGGAGCGCGTCTCCGAGGGCGAGGCCCGAGGGCTGGCCGGCGGTTACCACGAGGTCGTGGCGCGCCCCGACAGCTCGACCCGGGTGGGCGGGCTGCAGAGCGTCCTGGCCACCGGAGTCGAGGGCGAGCTGCTCCGGGGGGTCATCGTCCCGGGCCCGGGGGCGGTCTGGGTCTGATGCGCCTGGTGGCGGTGGTGCACCCCAGTGCGGGCCGGCAGGAGCTGCGCTGGGACGGCCGGGAGCTCCGGCTGTGGATCACCCAGCCGCCCGCGAACGGCGCCGCGAATGTGGCCGCCCTGCGGCTGGTCGCCACCTGGCTGGGGGTGGCACCATCCAGGGTCCGCCTGATCGCCGGCCGCAGCAGCCGCCACAAGCTGCTGGAGGTCGAGGGCGTCCAGGCCCTCCCCGCGCCCGACGAGGCTCGCCTCGCGTGACCCGCCGCGCTCTGCAGACGGGCCGGCGACGGTGGCACACTCTTGCCTCACCAGCGGGGCCTGTCAGGCCCGCGGGGAGGGGCGACCTGATCCATTTGGTTGGCGCCAGCCGGGGCTCGCCGGCACGGCCCCGTGACCACCGGTGCGGGTCGGCGTGAATGGCCACCTGCGCGCCGCTGGCGTGGTGGCGACAGCCGCGCTGCTCTCCACCGCCACGCTCGCCCTGCTCCGTCCCGCAGATGCCGCGTCGGTGCCCTGCGCTGCGGCGACGTGGGATTCCCTGAACACCTGTCCGGTGGTGACCCCGCCGGCTGGATGGGGAGCCCCCGGGCCGTGGCCGGCGTCTCCACCCCCCGCCCCTCCAGCCCCGACGGCCCGCTTCGCGACCCGCAGGGCCGAGAGCGTCCGGGCGCCCCATCCGCCCTTCGCGCCCCCGGCCTCGACCTCCCGCTCGGTCAGCGGGGCGGCGGAGACCGTCCTGGCGCCGGAGTCGCCTGCCTTCGCGCTCCCGGAGCAGACCACGCACCCGACCAGCGGAACGGCCACGACGGTCGCTGCGCCGGCGGGCTCCCAGGCCGCGGCCCCGGCCGCGAGCGCCCCGGCCATGGCGACTCCGGCCCCGGCCGGGCCGTCGCCCACAGCGGCGGCGCCGGCCATCGTCGAGACGCCTGCACAGCATCTCCTGGTCCCCGCCGTGGCCCTGGCCCCACTGCCGGTGGCGGGAGCCCTGGCCCTGGCCGGCCTGCTCGTGGCGGCAGCCCTCGTCCTCCTCCTCTCCGCCGATCGGTTGGTGGGGTCTGACCACCGGTCCCGACGGCGGTGAGCTCGCGGGAGCTCATGGGGCGAGGATCCAGACCTGACCGTCCGGATCCCGACGAGCCGGGACAGCCGGTGCCCCGACCGCTGCCTCCCCACCCACCCCCCACAGCCGATGACGACAGCGGGCGCGGCAGCGGGATCCGGCGACGGCGCACCGCCCTGCTCCTGGCCGCCCTCGGGCTCGTCCCCCTGGTCACGGTGGCCCTCCTGACCACGGCCATCGGCGGTTCCGCCATCACCGCTCAGGTCAACGCCCGGATCTCGGGGGCCGGCGAGCAGGCGGCCGGGTACATCCAGCAGGTGGTCTCCGGCCGGGTGAGCGCTCTCGACTCGCTCGCCGATCAGCTCCAGATCCTGGCCGTCGCGGAGAACAGCCCGACGGCAAGCCCGGAAGCGGCCACCGCCGACCTCGCGGCGCTCGCCGCCGCCGAGGGGGAGAGCCAGGGGGTAGTCCTCACCGACGCCGGTGGGGTGACGGTTATCCAGACCGGTGCCCAGGACCCCCTCGTGGGTCTCCCCACCGACTGGCGCGCGAGCCTCGCGCGCGGCGGCTTCCTGGTCGCCCCGGTACCGTCATCGCTCGCCGCTCCGGCCATCGAGGTGGCCGTCCCCGTCCTGGAAGGTGGCGGCACGGCCGGCGGCTTCCTGGTGGAGCAGTACGGGCTGGCCGCGACGGTCGCATCCCTCGAGTCCTTCGCCGGGTCTCAGCGGATGAGTCTGATGGCGCTGGACAGTGCCGGCGGCCTGATCCTCGGCGTCCAGCCGGCGGGCTCGACCAGCGCGCAGATGATCACCACGTGGACGGCGGAGCCGGCGCTCACGTCGGAGACGGACCTGGCCCTTCGCAGCCGCGCTGCCGAGCTCGACGACGGTGGCCCCGGCGGGCCGGCCTCCTACAGCCCCGTGAGCGACGTGGCCTGGGTGATCCGCGCCTCGCTGCCGAGCTCCGCTCTGGCCGCGGTCTCCAGTCTCAGAATCGCGGTGTTCAGCATCTGCGGGGCGCTCGCGCTTCTCTTCCTCGCCGCGGTCAACATGGTCAACCGGGTTCTGCGCCGCCAGGAGCAGACCGAGGCGGCGCTGATCGTGCAGTCGGCGGTGATGGAGCACGCCGCCATGCACGACCCCCTCACGGGCCTGCCCAACCGCCTGCTCTTCCACGACCGCCTTCAGCACGGCATCTCCAACGCCCGCCGGTCGGGCAACCCGCTGGCCCTCTTCGTGATGGACATCGACGGGTTCAAGGCCCTCAACGACGCCCTCGGTCACACCGCCGGAGACATCGTGCTGCGAGAGACGGCGGCCCGGCTGCTGGCATCGGTGCGCGTCTCGGACACGGTCGCGCGAATCGGCGGCGACGAGTTCGTGATCGTCGCCGTCGACGCCGACCCCAGCGAGGCCGAGCTGATCAGCGCCAAGGTCCGGCAGCGGATGGAGGAGCCGATGATGGTCGAGGAGCGGCTGGTGCCGGTCGGGCTCAGCATCGGTCTGGCCGCCTTCCCCGAGGACGGCGCCGAGCCCGCCCAGCTGCTGCGCCGCGCCGACACCAACATGTACCGGGAGAAGCGGGCCAGAAAGGCTGCGACCGACTGAGCGCAACCGGGGCGGGCCTGGCGATCGGGGCGGCGCAGGTCAGCGCGCGGCGCGGCCTCGACAGCCGGTGCGCAGCCGCGGCCACGCGCGCCGCCGGGCGGCGTCACTCGGCGGGTGCGAAGAAGTCGCGCAGGTGGTCGAAGAAACCGCGCCTCACCTCCACCGGCTTGCCGTCGCGACCGCCCAGCTCCTCGTAGTGCTTGCGCTCCTTGGCCGAGAGGTGGGCGGGCACGACCACCCGCACGATGCAGAGCTGGTCGCCGCGCCGCCCGGTGCGGAGGTGGGGCACGCCGTGTCCCGCGATCTTGATGACCCGTCCCGGCTGGGTCCCCGGGGGGAGCTCCACGACGGTCTCCCCCTCCACGGTCGGAACCGTGATCCGATCCCCGAGCACCGCCTGGGTGACGGCCACCGGCAGCTCGTAGATGAGGTCCTGGCCGCGCCGGATCAGCTGCGGGTGGGGCGCGACCCGGAAGCTCAGATAGAGGTCACCGGGGGGCCCCCCCCGGGGACCGGCCTCCCCCTCCCCGGTGACCCGGACCTGGATGTCCTCGTCGACCCCGGCGGGGATGGCCACCTCGATGGTCTTGCGCTCCTCCACCAGACCCCTGCCGCGGCAGTGCGCGCAGGGGTGCTCGATCAGCTTGCCGGTGCCATGGCAGCGCGAGCAGGCGGTGAGGTTGACCACCTGGCCGAAGATCGACTGCATCGCGCGCCGCACCTGACCGCTGCCTCCGCAGTCGGGGCAGCTCTTGGCCGACGTGCCCGGAGCCGCTCCGCTTCCGGCGCACTCCGGGCAGGTGCCCGCGCGGGGTACCTCCACGGTGCGCTTGGCCCCGAAGACCGCCTCCGCGAACGTGACGTCGACGCTCATCCGCAGGTCGGCGCCGCGCTGAGGTCCCGCGCCCCGGGCGCCGGCGCGGCCCCCGCCGAAGAACATGTCGAAGAGCTGGAAGGCGGAGTCGAAGGAGAAGTTGCCGAAGTCGGGCACCTGCTGGCCGGCATGTCCGTAGGCGTCGTAGCGCTGGCGCTTCTGGGGGTCGCTGAGCACCGAGTACGCCTCACCGACCTCCTTGAACCGCTCCTCGGCGGCCTTGTCCCCCTGGTTGCGGTCGGGGTGAAACTCCATGGCCAGCTTGCGATAGGCGCGCTTCAACTCCTCGGGGCTCGCGCTGCGCGAGACGCCGAGGACCTCGTAGTAATCGCGCTTGACGGTCGCCATCAGCCGGGGGGCTCGGGAGGGCCGTCCCCGTGCGCCCGGGGATGGGCCACCCGGACCAGGGCCGGCCGGAGCAGCCGGTCGTGGAGGCGGTAGCCAGGCTGCAGCTCTGCGACGACCGTGTCCTCGGTCACCTCGTCGGACTCCTCGCCGCCGATCGCCTGGTGCACCGCCGGATCGAAGCGGGAACCGACTGTCTCGACCGCCTCGACCCCGATGGAGGCCAGGGCCTGATCGAACTGGAGCACGACCATGCGCAGACCGTCCTGGAGCTGCTGCCCACCGCCATCGCTGGCCGCGTGATCGACGGCGCGGCGCAGGTTGTCGAGGACGGGGAGGAGGGCTTGGGCTGCGTCCTCGGACGCGTAGCGGGATCGGTCGGAGATCTCCTGGGCCTTGCGCCGGCGGAAGTTCTCGAAGTCGGCGGCGAGGCGGAGGAGCTGGTCACTGCGCTCGGCCAGCTCGCTGCGCAGGCTCTCACAGCTCTCCACCGGCGCCGTCCCGGAGGGCGCGTCCGCCGTCTGCGGAGGTGGCGGAGGTGGGGGCGGCGCCGACCCCGGGGCGCCGGCTGCACCCTCTGAGTGCGGAATGCCGTGCGGCAGGGGGGAGGCCGGCTCGCCGGCGGAGGCGCGCACCACCCTCCCGTCGGCGTACCGCCTGGGATGGTCGCTCATCGTGCGCCTCCGCTGGTCGGGGGTCATGGTCAACTGAGTACCCGCGCCACGGCCTCGCCAACCCGATCGGCGACGAAGCGGACCCGGGGGGCGACCTGCGAGTAGGGCATCCTGGTTGGCCCCAGCACCCCGACGGTTCCTCCTCTCCCCTCCCCGGCGCGGTAGGTGGTCAGCACCAGGGCGCAACCGCTCAGCTGAGAGATCCCCGACTCGGTGCCGATCACCACGGTCACCGGGCGCCCGGCGGGTGCTCCCGGTGGAGTCGCATCGGCGCCGGTGGCGGCCCCCTCAAAGGCGGCTGCCAGAAACTCGCCCAGGACGCGCTCCTCCTCGACCAACTCGAGGACCTGGGCCAGCCGCTGGACGTCACCGAACTCGGGCTGATGGAGCAGGTTGCGGACCCCGTCATGGACGATCAGCGTGTCCTGGCGGGACTCCATCGAGCGCAGGAAGGCGGCGATGTCGGCGACCACCTCCGCCCTCAGGGGGTGGACCGCCGCCGCGACCGGCCCCGCCTCGATCTGGGGCCCGTCCAAGCCGACGATCTCGTCGTTGAGCTGGACCGCCAGGCGGCTGAGCTCATCCTGATCGGCCTCACGCGTCAGGCTCATGGGGTGCTGGCGGATCAGGTTGCCGTCCAGGACCAGGATGAGCAGCGCATGGGCCGGGTCGAGCGACACCAGGTCGAGGTGCTTGACCGTCGAGCTCGTCGCCTGGGGCCCGGTGACGATGCTGAGGGCGTCCACGGCCACCGCCAGCACCTGGGCGGCCAGCTCCAGCACCCCCTCGATGTCCGACGGCATGACCGCCAGCCGGGGCTCGAGCTGGCGGCGCACCCCGCCGGGGAGGCCCTCCTCCTGCATCAGGAAGTCGACGTAGTAGCGGTAGCCGCGATCGCTGGGCACCCTGCCCGCCGACGTGTGGGGCTGAAGCAGGTATCCGACCTCCACCAGCGTCGCCAGCTCGTTGCGGATGGTCGCCGCCGACCAGCTGGCGAGGTGCAGCGCAAGGGCGTGCGAACCCACGGGCACCCCGGTGGCGGTGTAGTCGGCGACCACCGCCTTGAGGATCTGCTCTTTGCGCGTGTCGAGGGGGATCCAGCTCTCCATTGGCGCTCCGCGGAGTGGCCCCCACCCGGGCCACCTTAGCACTCGCTAGTCCTGAGTGCTAAATCCTAGCAGAGGCCCCGCCGGCGGGTTCGCCTGGCCGGGGCGCGGAGCGAAGTCGGCAACCCGGCCGCCCCACCCGGACCCGCGGTGACGGCCCTCACCGGCCTGTGCGGAGTGGAGGAGGTCGAGCACCTCGCGCGCCTTCCACGGTTCCATGGCCAGCACCGTGGTGCGCGACAGACCGGCTCGGACGAGCTCGGTCACCATGCCCTCGGGCAGGGGCGGACGGCCTGGGGAGCCAGGAGTACGGCGCATGATTGACGCAATCGTGGGACAACCGGCCCCCTCTCGGAAAGCCCCGCGGCGACACTGTGACCCCCCCGTCTTGGCCGGGCATGGCGCCTCGGCGGACGCGTTACAGCGGCACCACAGCCCCGCCAGGCGAACCTACGACGGGCCGCTCCGCGGTCGGAGGCGACCGCCACCTCCCCTCATGCGACCAGCTGGCGGACCACCTCGTCGAGAACCTCCTGACCGCGGCCGGTGGTGCCCAGCCGGCCGTCGCGACACCAGAGCAGACCGGCTCCGATCAGGGCGTCGACCCGCGGCTTCCACTGCCCCTGGAGGGGAACGCCCTCGGCCAGGCGCAGGCCGAGCAGCACCCGCTCCTCCTCCGCCTCCCGTGCGCCCACCACCTCCCAGCCCTCGATGGGGAGCCGGCCGTCCGGGTCGCGGGCGGCGGCGATGTAGGCGGGGAGGCTGCGGCCGTGCCAGTAGCGAAGCGAGACCGCTCGGGAGGTCACCGGCATGCCGAGCCGGGTGCCCAGGGCGGCGGGCAGGTGGCCGTGGGCGCCGAGCCCGGCGGCGACGTAGTGACCGCGCCGCCAGTAGACGAGGTTGTGGCGGCACTCCTCGCCCGGACGGGCGTAGTTGCTGACCTCGTACTGATCGAAGCCGGCGGCGGCAAGCACCTGGACGGCGACGGCGTGCTGGCGGAGCGCCGCCTCCGGGTCCACCGCCGGTCGCTCGCCGCGGCGGACGCTCGCGTGCAGTGGTGTCCCCGGCTCAACGGTCAGCTCGTAGGCGGAGATGTGACCGGTCCCCAGCGACGCGACCCGCTCCACGGTGGACCGCCACCTCGCGTCGTCCAGACCCGGGACGGCGTAGATCAGGTCGCAGCTGGTGCGTGGGAACCCGGCCCGGCTGACCTCCCCGACAGCGGCGACGGCCCGCTCCCGGTCATGGACGCGGCCCAGGAAACCGAGGATGTCGGGCTCCAGGCTCTGGATGCCGAGGCTCACCCGGTTGAAGCCGGCCTCCAGCCACGCGGCGGCCCGGCCCTCGCTGGTGCTGGAGGGGTTGGCCTCCAGGGTGACCTCGCACCCCGCAGCCAGGCCGAAGCCGGCCCGCACCTCGTCGAGGACGCCCGCGAGCCGGTCGGGGTCGATGAAGCTCGGCGTGCCGCCCCCCACGAAGACGGTCTCCAGCTCCAGGCGCCCGAGCCGCGCCGCCAGAGCCCGGATCTCGGCTCGCAGCGCCTCGACGTAGTCGGCCTCCCGGGCCCGCCCGGCCAGGGAGACGAAGTCGCAGTACTCGCAGCGCCGTTCGCAGAAGGGGATGTGCACGTAGAGCGAGCGGGGCCGGTCGAGGGGGGGCGGCGTCGCCGCCCCCCGTCTCGGTACCGCGGCGGTGGTCACCGCCCGCTGCGCTGAGCCGGCGCCTGGCGCGGGGTCCGGCGGAACATCCGCGAGACCGCCGGGTAGGCGAGCGGCACCAGGACGAACCCGGACGCCGCCGCCGCCAGCTCGGCTAAGGCGACGCCCGCTCCCGTTGTGGAGCCCAGCGTGCTCACCTCCAGGTAGTAGACGAGGGTGTCGACCACCGCGACCACGGCTCCGAAGACGAAGGTCTCGAGGATCCTCGGGCGCTGCTTCTTGACGATGCGGGTGGCGAACGGACGGGCCACCCAGGCCGCGACGGCGAGGATGAGGATGGAGATCTCGGAGATGGCGAGGCCGACGATGCCGCCGATGAGGCTGCCGGTCGTGTACAGCTGCTGGACCACCGGGGTACCGCTGGAGGGGGCCGTGGCGAGGGCCTTGGAGAGGGTGATCCGGTAGCTGGTGCTGTCGACGCTCTTGATCGTGGCCGGCTGGCCATCGACGGTGATGGCGGAGTCGACGAAGTCCACTCCCGCCCCGCCGGCGAGCGTGAACTCGGTCGTGGTGGGCGCGGGGCTGGAAGCCACCGAGGCGCAGACCGCGACCGTGGCGGGGCCGAGCTGGCTCTGGCTGACGGCGGTGCCGGACGAGGGCGCCGACGCGAGCGGGGTGGAGAGGGTGATCTGGTCGGCGTCGACGCTCGCCACGTGGGTCTGGGTGCCGCCCACCGAGAGGGTGATGCCCGATCCGCAGAGGAACGTCTTACCGTCGCCACTCGCCACCGCGAAGCTGGAGGCGGTTGGCGCCGGCTTGCTCTGGACGGTCGAGCTGGTGGTGTCGGTCATGCCCACGAACAGCCCCACCGCCACCACGATCAGGGCGGCGATGCCGGAGAGCACGAACCAGTCGCGCCGGTTCCAGGGCAGCGCGGGCAGGTTGGGCGCCGGCCTCACCGGGGCGGTCGGTCCCACCAGGGCGCCCATCAATCCCCGCCGCGGCGGGGGGAGCATCGGCGCCGGCTCGGCCTCGACAACCGGGGCGGGGGTGACGGTCCGGGAGGTCCTCTGCTTGCGGCGGTGACGCGGCGGGGCCACGCTCAGGCGCCCCCACCGGGGAGCTGCATCTCGGCCATCGAAGTTGCGGTCAATTGTGTCTCCATCAGTCCTCGTCCATCTGCAGGACGGCCATGAATGCCTCCTGCGGGATCTCCACGCTGCCCACCCGTTTCATCCTCCGTTTGCCCTCCCGCTGCTTCTCCAGCAGCTTGCGCTTGCGCGTGATGTCCCCGCCGTAGCACTTGGCGAGGACGTCCTTGCGCATCGCCGAGACCGTCTCGCGGGCAATGATCTTACCGCCCACGGCAGCCTGGATCGGCACCTCGAAGAGCTGGCGGGGGATGAGCTTGCGGAGCCGCTCGGCCAGCTTGCGACCGTGGAGGTTGGCCCGGTCGCGGTGGACGATCATGGAGAGGGCGTCCACCCGCTGCCCGCCCACCATGATGTCCAGCTTGACCAGGCGCTCGGCCCGGAAGCCGGTCAGCTCGTAATTGAGGGAGGCGTAGCCGCGGCTCCTGGACTTCAACTGGTCGTAGAAGTCGTGGATGATCTCGCCCAGGGGGAGGTCGTAGACCAGCGACACCCGGTCGCCGGCCTGGTGCTCCATGGTCTTGAACTCGCCGCGCCGCTCCTGGCAGAGCTCCATGATCGCGCCCACGTGGGCGGTGGGCACCAGGATCGATGCGGTGCAGCGGGGCTCCTGGATCTCCTCGATGGCGGACGGGTCGGGAAGTCGCTCCGGGTTGTCCACCGGTACCAGCTCGCCGCTGCGCAGCCGGACCCGGTACTCGACGGTCGGGGCGGTGGTGATCAGGGAGAGGTTGAACTCGCGCTCCAGGCGCTCCTGGACGATCTCCATGTGGAGCAGCCCCAGGAAGCCGCAGCGGAAGCCGAAGCCCAGCGCGGCCGAGGACTCCGGCTCCCAGACCAGCGAGGCGTCGTTGAGGTTGAGCCTCTCCAGCGCCTCCTTGAGCTCCTGGACGTCGTCGGAGTCGATCGGGAAGATCCCCGCGTAGACCATCGGCGTGACCGTCCGGTAGCCGGGGAGGGCGGCCGCGGCAGGGCGCTCCGCCAGGGTCACGGTGTCGCCGACCTTGGAGTCCCGGACGTTCTTGATCGAGGCGATGATGTAGCCGACCTCGCCAGTGGTCAGGGCCTCGGTGGGGGTCATCACCGGCCGGAACACCCCCACCTCGTCGACCATGAACTCCTTCTCGGTGGCCATCATCAGGATCCGCTGGCCGGGCTGGATGGCGCCGTCCATCACCCGGACGTAGACGACCACCCCCCGGTAGGCGTCGTACTTGGCGTCGAAGATGAGCGCCGTGAGCGGGGCGTCGGGGTCGCCGTGGGGCGGAGGCACGCGGGCGACCACCGCCTCCAGGACCTCGTCGATCCCGGTCCCGTCGCGTGCCGAGGCAAGGATCGCGCCACTGCCCGGGAGGCCGATCACCTCCTGGATCTCCCGGCGCACCAGCTCGGGGTCGGCGGCGGGCAGGTCGATCTTGTTGATCACCGGGATCAGCTCCAGGTCGTGCTCCAGGGCCAGGTCGACGTTGGCGAGGGTCTGGGCCTCGATCCCCTGGGTGGCATCGACGACCAGGACCGCCCCCTCGCAGGCGGCCAGGGCCCGGGAGACCTCGTAGGTGAAGTCCACGTGTCCGGGGGTGTCGATGAGATTCAGCTCGTAGGCGCGGCCGTCCCGGGCCGTGTACTCCATCCGCACCGCCTGGGCCTTGATGGTGATCCCCCGCTCGCGCTCCAGGTCGAGGGTGTCCAGGACCTGGTCCTGCATGTCGCGCAGCGCCACCGTCCCGGTCCGCTCCAGCAGCCGGTCGGCGAGCGTGGACTTGCCGTGGTCGATGTGGGCGATGATCGAGAAGTTGCGGATGTCGTCGCGGCGGACCTTGGGCACGGCGGGCATCGTATTCGAACCGGGCGCCGCCACCCCGGAGGCGGGAGCCGGCCGGGCGGTGCCGGACACGTGCCCCGGGGGTGCCGCTCCGCCACCCGGTCCGCCTCCCCGCTCAGTTGATGTCGACGTGGACCAGGTCGAAGATGCTCTTGTAGGCGCTGCCGTCACTCACCACGTAGCGGATCTCGAGCCCCGACACCGCGGTCGAGCTGTTGATCACCGAGGCGATGGAGAGGGTCTGGGTGGTCATGGCGGTGGTCTGGTTGGCGATCGAGAAGAGCGTCCAGGTGGAGCCGCTGTTGGCGGAGACCCCCACGTAGGTGGTGCTCCCCGCGGCCGGGGTGGCGCTGGCGTCGGAGACCAGGGTGAGCACCGCCGAGGTCACCGCGGCGCCGCTCACCACGGTGGGGGTGAAGCTCCACTGCAGGTACTGGGTGGCGACCGGCGCGAACCAGGTGGTGCCGCCGTTGGTCGTCTCCAGGAGGACGCCCGCGCCGCCCCCCCCGTTCGAGCCCACCGCGTAGCAATTGACCGCGGAGAGGCACTCGAAGCCCCAGACGTCATAGGTGGTCCCCGAGGTCTGCGCGGTCCAGGTGGTGCCGTGGGTGCTGGCCAGGATGACCCCGGCGTCGCCCCCGGCCCAGCAGGCGGTGGCCGAGTAGCACTGGACAGCGTAGAGCGCGTCGGTGGTCCCTGAGGTCTGGGCGGTCCAGGTGGTGCCGCCGTTGGAGGTGGCCAGAATCACCCCGCCGCCGCCGGCCGCCCAGCACTGGGTGGTGGAGACGCAGCTGATCCCGAAGAGCTCCTGGGTGGTGCCGGAGGTCTGGGCCTTCCACGTGGTGCCGCCGTTGGTGGTGGCGATGATGGTGCCGCCGGCGCCCGAGGCCCAGCAGTCGCTGGCCGAGACGCAGCTGATCTCGTCGAGGTTGTTGGTGGTGGTGGAGGTCTGGGCGGTCCAGGTGGTGCCGCCATTGGCGGTCACCAGGATCACCCCGCCGAAGCCCGACACCCAGCACTGGGTGGTGGAGACGCAGTCAATGGCGGAGAGCTCCTGGGTGCTGCCCGAGGTCTGCGCCGTCCAGGTGGTGCCCCCGTTGGTGGTGGCCACGATGGTGCCGTTGGCCCCGGTCGCCCAGCCGTCGCTGGCGTTCTCGAACCAGCCCCCGTACCACACCGGGTGCGACGGCGTGGTCTCCTCGGTCCAGGTCTCGCCGCCGTTGGTGCTGTGCCAGATGTAGCCCGTGTAGGTGTACGCCCAGCACGAGGTGGGGTCGGCACAGCCCATCCAGTCGGGGGACTGGCCGCCGAGGAGGGTCGCGGTGGCGCCCCAGGCGGTGAGGTCGGTGTAGGTGGTGCCGTCCGCCTTCGCCATGGCGTTGAGAGAGGCCTGCGAGAACGTGGTGGCGGTCCCGGTGTCATCCGTCCCCCCGGTCGCGTCCAGCGAGAGTGCCATCTCGACATCGGGGGTGTTGACCCAGCCGACGGCGCCCGAGAAGACCTCGTAGCTGTACTGGGTGTTGTAGGCGGCAGTGGTGTCGGTGTAGGTGGTGGCGGTGCCGGCCAGGGTGGCGAGAGTCGAGTAGGTGCCGCCGGGCGGGGTCGCCCGCTCCACGGTGATCCCCGGGCTGCCGCTGACCGCCGACCAGGAGAGGCTCACGTTGCCCGAGGTGTCGCTGCACGACGAATACGGCGTCGAGCCCCCGCTGCAATGGAGCGAGGTGACCGGGACCGCGGCCGCGGTCTCGGCCGCGACGCTGTTGCCGGCGTTCTCGGTGAGCCCCTGCCAGGCGCCCAGAACCCCCCAGCCGATCAGGCCGGCGCCGGCCACGGCGGCAGTCAGGGTGAGAGTGATCATCTGCCAGCGGCCGAGCCGCCAGCGGCGCGTGGATGCGGACATGGCACCCTGACACTAGGCAGGGCCCACCACATGGCTGCTGCCCATCCGTGACGACCTGGCACGCCGCCGCCCCGATCCCGTCACGGTGGCGGCGGGAGCGACCGGGAGACGACGCCTCAGCCGGTCGACACCGCCCGGAGGGCGAGCAGGAGGGCGACGACGAAGCCGGCTGTGAACGTCCAGGCCTCGCGGGGCGGTGCCCCGCCGCTCAGCGGAGAACCACCGAGAGCCCACTGGCGGGGAGGGCCGCGTAGGGGCAGGCGAGTGGCTCCCATTCCGCGTCCACCGAGCCGGGGACCAGGAGCGCGAGATGGTCACCGACGCGACGCCGCCATCCTTGGGGGGAGTCCGCCGCCTCCAGCTCCACCGGCTCGCCGTCCACCAGGGCTCCATGGGCGGCGTCGACGGCGACCGCAAAGGCGTCGACCAGCTCCCACCACTCGTCCTCGGACACTCTCGAGACCACCTCGTCCATGCCCGGGAGTGCCAGTGCCGCCTCGACGACCTCGCCCCCGGAGGTGACCAGCGACTCGAGGTGGACGTCGAGGCCCCGCCAGGTCGCCTCCTGGGAGTGGATCAGGGGCTGGCCGCGTCCCCGGCCGAGGCTCCGGAAGCGCTCATTCGGGCGCACGTCCAGCCGGCCCAACTCGGTGAGCGCGCTGCTGAGCGGCCAGGGCCCGCGACCGGACGCCCGGCGGCAGCGCACCCGGATGCAGCTCTCGTCGACGGTGGGGATGTGCACGTGCCAGAGCGGGACATCACCGGGCGACGGTTCGTCGGCCTCCGGCCGCCGCGGCGCACCGGTGCCGGCCACGCTGAAGACCGGGGCGGGTGGATCGCCGGACGCCGTGGGCCGGGTCATGTTCCCTGGGTGGTGTCGGGAGGCACGCAGATGTTGGCACGCAGGCCACTCGTAGCGGCGACCGCGCCGCCGACGGGGAGCGCGACGGCGAAGGTCCCGTACTCCCCCCAGGTCACGTAGCTCGTGCTCCGGATCGGCGGGTAGAGGAGCACGACCGTGATCGTCTGACCGGGGTCGATGTTGACCGAGCAGCTGCCGTCGATGGCCACCGTGCTCAGCCCGGCGAGCGGATAGGCCGGGTAGTAGAACTGGTTGAAGGTGGACCTGCTGATCCCGTCCGGGCAGAGCGCCGATGCGGTCCCGGCCTGGCAGGTGGCCCACGACGAGGAGGCGATCTGGAGGCTGTTGAGCTCTGGGTTGCTCGCGGCCAGCCCGTTGTTGGTCAGCTGGAAGGCGACGGCGGTGAGCGGGCCCAGTCCCGTGAGGGCCGCCCATTGCTTCTGGGCGCCGATCTGCTGAGCCAGCGGTTCCATGGCGACGTGCCCGAGCAGGGTGACGTGGATCGGGTCGGGGTTGATGTAGATGCCCCCGTCAGGAGAGGTGTCGTAGGTGGCCGAGGCGAGCACCTTGGGGTGGCCGGCACTGGGCAGGCCCAGCTGGGATGCCGAGAGGCTGGTCTGGCCGCCGCAGGCGGCGACCAGGGCGCAGAGGACGGCCGCGGCCGGACCCAGGCGCCGCGGGGGACGGAGGCGGAGGCTCCCGGACCGGGCGAGAGAGGAGCTGTCAGCTTGGAGCACGGCGGAGATTTCCCCTCAGCGGCGCTCCAGGAGGGGCCGGCTGAGCAGCCCGACGGCGGTGAGCGCCACCACGATGGCGGCCGCGCTGACCAGCAGGACCGTCAGCGGAGAGAATGCGGGAGTCCCGTCGAGAGCTCCGATGAAGGCGCTTCCCAGCTCCCCGAAGGGATCCAGGAGGGCGACCGTCCAGCCCCAGCCGATGCGGGAGACCCCGGTGAAGAGGCCCCCGAAGAAGAGCAGGGGGGCGAGCAGCACGCAGACGTCGAGGAGCACCTCGCCCACCCCCCCCGCGAGGCAGGCGACCAGGCAGCCGAGCAGGCTGCCGGTCAGCAGCCCGGCCAGCACGGCGAGCACCAGCCCGGCCCACTCGATCGGTGTCGCCGAACCGGCGACGGCCACCAGCACGATCACCGGAAGGAGCTGGAGCAGGTCCACCAGCGCTCCGGCACCGACCACGCCCCCCACCACGCGCCAACCGGAGCGGGGCACCAGGGCCAGCCGGACCAGCAGGCCCGACTGGCGGGCCCGAGCCAGGTTCACGGCGGTCCCGACCGCACCCATCATCGCCACCAGCACGGTGAGGAGCATCCCGGCCCAGAAGGTGGGGGCGCCGCCGACGATGAGCGGGAGCGCGAGGACGAGAGGGACGCCAACCTTGAGGGCGAGTGCGCGCCGCCGGGCGGCAACCACCAGCAGCTCCCGACCCAGGGTGCCGCGGGGGAGCCGCCCGGCGAACACCGCCCGGCGGGGCGCCGGTCCGGCCGGGGCGCCGCGGTGGAGCGGCAGGACCACGCTCACCGTCCGCCCCCCGGCTCACGCCCCACCAGGGAGTGGAAGCACTCGCGGAGGTCGGGGCGGCGCACCTCCAGGCTGCGGACGCCGGAGCCGATCTCGTCGGCAGCGGCGACCAGGCGTGAGAGCGCGGCGTCCTCCTCCAGCTCGGCGACCACCAGCCCCTCGGAGGCCGAGCGGAGCAGCACCCCCGGGAGGCGCGCCAGCCGCTCCGCGACGGCGGACACCTGGGCCTTCTCATCGCCGTGCGCGACCCGCAGCTCCACGATCCGGCGCCGGGGCACCTCGGCCAGCAGCGCCTGGAGCGGCGCCACCCGCAGGCACCGGCCCTCATGGAGCATGGCCACCCGGTCGGCCACCCCGGCCACGAACTCGGGGTCGTTGCTGGCGACGACCGTCGTCCGCCCGGCGGCCGCCCGGGAGCGGAGGACCGCCGTCACCACCTCGACGCCGTCCGGGTCGAGCCCCGCGCTGGGCTCGTCAAAGAGCGCCAGGGCGGGCTGGTGGACGAGCGCCTGGGCGAGGGCGAGACGGCGGCGCAGCCCGTAGGAGAGGGTCCCGACCGGCTCGTCGGCGCGATCGCCGAGCCCCAGGTCGGTCAGCGTCGCCGCGGTCAGCCGGCGGGCCCGCTCCGCGTCTCCGACCCACTGCCGGCACCAGAAGTGGGTGGACTGGCGGGCCGAGAGCGTCGCCTCTTCCACCGGCTCGTCGGCCGCGTAGCCGATCCGGCGCCGGGCGCGCCGGGGATGAGTGTCCCCCCACCAGCTGATGCGGCCGGCGTCGCCGCGGTCGGCGGAGGCGAGCAGGCGGAGCAGCGTGCTCTTGCCGGCCCCGTTCGACCCCATCAGGGCGAGCACCTCGCCGGGGTGGACGGCCAGGTCGATGGGGCCCACGCTCCTGCCCCCGGGGTAGCGGCGCACGGTGCCGCTCACCACCACGGGAAGCTCCACCTCGGCACGGTCGCGCGCCGGGAGGCGCTGCGGCGCGGCGCCGGCGCTCACGTGCCGACCTCCAGCAGGGTGCGAACCTGGGCGGCAACCTCGGTCGGCTTGAACGGCTTGCGGATGACCCCGGCGGCACCGGCGCGCACCGCCCTCTGGGCGGCCTCCTCGTCGCCGTGCTCGCAGATCGCGAACCAGCCGACCCGCGGGCGGGCGCCGCCGGCCATCCAGGTGCCCGTATCACCACCCAGGTCGACCTCGACCAGCGCGACATCCGTCTCCGGAGTGTCTTGGGTGGGGACCCGGAGCCAGGTCACAGAGTGCCCCTCCCGGCGGAGCTTGTGCTCCAGGATGCGCCCCACCATGGGCTCGCCCTCGAGGATGAGCAGCTCGCTCATCGCGCTTCCCCCGTACGCAGGTCCTCGGGGCGGTAGAGGCGAATCCGTCCCCGGTCGTCGACATCGCCGACGACCATCAGGGCGCTGACAAGGTGGTGCGCCTCCAGGGCCTCCCGGGCCATCTGCGCGGTGGTCACCCGGTGGGCGATCAGGTCCGGGCCGCTCGGCTCCAGCTCCCAGCCCATCTCCTCCAGACGAGCGGCGATGAACCCGACGGTTTTGAGCCGCTCCGAGATCCGGAGATGCAGGGCGGCCAGGGCGGCGGATACGCCGACCTCGCCGCTGATCACGTCGACGTCAGCGCTCTGCAGCGAGTGCAGCTCGTAGAGACGGCGCATCCAGCGCGGCCAAGGCGGCGCCACCGTGGCCGCCAGCTCCTCCTCGGCCGGACCGAAGACGCGGATCCGGAGGGCGATGCTGCCCTGGGGCAGCGCGATCGCGGTGGTGGTCATGGCCCGATCGGCCGCTGGCTGAGCGGGATGTTGGGAGCGGGCTGCTGCAGGATCACCTGGTGGTTGATGACGATGTTCTGGTTGACCAGGTAGGGGCTGCGCGAGCTCTCCCGGATGATCCCCATGATCAGCATCATCAGACCGACCATGACCGCCAGGGAGATCAGCAGCCGCTGGCTGCCCCGGGTGGCCTGGCCCATGGTCATGGGGGTGCGGACCCGGGCACGCACGTAGGAGGTGACCGCGTAGAGCGCGATCAGCATGTCGGCGATCAGGACCATCACCTTCCAGGGGAAGAAGAACCCGAGCGGATCCTCGAGCCCGCCGTCCCAGAAGGGCTTGGCGAGGTGGGCGGCCACGATGTCGGGGTATGAACCGGCGAACCAGGCCGGCTGGATCCCGAACAGCCAGAGCAGGATCAGCAGGATGAGGGCGATCTGGTGGCGGCGGGCGGTGACGTACTGGCCGGCCGCCTTGAGCCGCTGCCAGAAGTAGGCCACGCCGAAGATGAAGATCAGGCCCAGGCCGGCGAACTGGGCCAGGAAGATGTTGGAGATCCAGCCGTACATCATCTGGTACCAGCTGTCCAGGGAGTGGAGCTGGATCTCCTTGGCGTAGCTGTAACCGACCCAGATCTGGACGATGGTCAGACCGAAGGCGAACAGCATCCCCCACTGCCCGGCCCAGTCCCAGTAGGCGGCCTCCCGGTTGCGCTCCCGGACCAGCTCGCCCTCGGGCATGGCGCCCAGCGCGCGCACCGGCTCCCGCCGCCCCGGAACCAGGGCGCGCGCCTCCTGGCGCCGGGTCACGCGCAGGTACTGGAAGGCGGCGGTGAAGGCGACCAGCGCTCCGGCCCAGGCGATGTTGCCGACGGTGCGGTGGATGGTGAGCGGCAGGTTGGTGGGATTCAGGAACTGGAGCACGTAGCCCATGTTCACGGTCGCCCCCTGCACCGTCGGGGTCAGCATCTGGGAGGCGATGACGTCGATCAGGAACATCTGGAACCACTGATCGATGTTGAGCAGCAGCACCATTCCCAGCCGGGCCATCCGGTACCGGCGCATCCGCTCCCAGTTGGCGTAGAGGACGTAGAGGAGGACGATCTCGCCGACGAAGGTGAGCGCCTCGAAGAACCAGACCCAGAAGGTGAACTGCTGAAAGGTGACGAAGAAGCGACCCCACAGCCCCACCAGGATGAAGACGACGAAGAAGATGGCGATCGCCGCCCCGGTGCTGAACACATAGCCCCAGGCGTGCACCAGGCTGCGGGCCAGCCGCTCGTGGCGCTCGTCGTGGGTCACCATCGAGATCAGCTCGCTGAGCGCGACCAGGGTGCACGATCCGATCAGGAAGGTGGCGAAGAGGACGTGGAGCAGGGCGACCATGCCAACCGCCACGGTGTTGGTGAGGACCGTGCCGGGGATGCTGGTGGGGTTGAGGGTGAGGATCAGCTGCATCGGGTTGGGCTCACAGGTTGTAGAGGCGGTTCACGCCCAGCATGGCCAGGTAGATGACCGTGAAGATCAGGAAGAAGGCGGGCACCAGCACGTCGGGACGGCGGATCGGATGGCGCTCGGGGTTGCGGTCGATGAAGGGCAGGGCGAGCATGAGGGTGGCGCCGATGCCGACGATCACGAAGACGCCGAAGCCGATCAGCGCGGTGGGGAAGAACACCAGCAGCTGGTCGAGGGGAAGGTAGAACCACTCCGGCGTCGGCACGTAGGTCAGCGTGGCCGGGTTGGCGGGGCCGTCCAGGGGAGCGCCCGAGAGGACGGCCATCACGAAGATCAGGACCACCAGCCCGAGCGACACCACGGTGTCCTTGAAGACCTGGTCGGGGAAGAAGTCGACGGTCTCGCGCGGCACCGCGTACTTGGGCTGGGAGCCGCGGGCGGGATAGGGCGGCTCGGCGTGGCGGATCCGCTCCGCGATCTCCTTCTCGGGGTTGTCGGTGGTGGTCTCGTAGTTGACCCACGAGCCGAACTCACCGTGCCGCCGGAGCAGGTAGAGATGGGCGCCGATGAGCCCGAGCAGGAGTGCGGGGAGCACCCAGACGTGGAGGGCGAAGGTCCGGGTGAGCGTCACCGGCCCCACGAAGTTGCCGCCGCGCCACAGCGCCCTGATCCCGTTGCCGATAACCGGCAGGTAGTGGGGGATGTTGGTGACCACCACGGCGGTCCAGTACGAGGCCTGGTCCCAGGGCAGCATGGCGCCGGTGATGGCCAGGGCCAGCACCAGGAAGAAGAGCATCACGCCGCTGATCCAGTTCAGCTCGCGCGGCGCCTTGTAGCTGGCAGAGATGAAGGTGCGCAGGGCGTGGATCCCGATCAGCAGCATCAGGACATAGGCGCCCCAGAGGTGGATGCCCCGGATCCAGTCGCCGAAGAAGTCGTTGGTGCGCAGGTAGAGGAGGCTCTGGTACGCCTCGGTGGGCGAGGGCACGTAGTCGAGGAGCAGGAAGATCCCGGTGAAGAACTGGACCAGGATCACGACCAGGGTGGCGCTGCCCAGGGTGTAGGCCCAGCCTCCCTGCTTGGGGACCGCCTCGTAGAGCGCGTTGTGGAGCAGGCCCGTGAAGCCCGTGCGGTCGTCGAGCCAGGCCACGCTGCGCCGGAACGGGCCGAGCACCGGCTCGGGCACGATCCCGGCGAAGTCGCCCCTCTCCTCCGGCTCGCCGGCGCCGGGCATCTCCGATCCCGCAGTGCGCTCGCTCATGGGATCAGATCTGCTCCACGAGGCGGTTGGCGACCTGCAGGTAGGTGTGACCCATGGCGTCCTGGTAGGTCCGGTGCACCCACTGGGAGAGGGGCTGCGGCGGCGGTCCGCCGACGTTGCGCCCGGTCATCGCGTACAGCCCGCCATGGCAGGGGCATTCGAAGAGGTCGAGTGAGGGCTCCCAGTGCACGTCGCACTGCATGTGGCTGCAGATGTTGCAGAACGCGTAGAGCTGCCCCCCGGTCTTGACCACGTAGACCACCCGGTTGACGGGCGGGGTCGAGGGACCGAAGCCGAGCGGGACGGCGGCGATGCGCGCGGTGGGCAGGTTCTCGGGGATGTCGTCGATCGGCCCGCCCTGGACGGTCACCCAGAGCTCCTGGGTCGCCTGCCACAGCGGGCTGAGCAGGAAGCCGACCGCGGGGACCGACAGCATGGCGGTGATCAACCCGGCCATCGCCCCGGTGGCCCGGACCATGAACTGGCGGCGGCTGATGTTGCGCTGGCTCATGCCGCCAGCCCCTCCACCCGCAGCAGGATCGCGAGCGTGCTCACCCCGCCGACCCCAGCTGGAAGGACGGCGGGGTGGCGGGGTTGTTGGTGGCCCCGACCAGGGCGGTGACCGCCATGGAGAGGAAGAGGAGGCAGAAGAAGCCGGCCGCACCCACGATGAGGACGGCCATCAGACGGTTGCCGTCGCGCCACATGGGACGGATGGCGCGGAACACCCAGAAGGCCGCCATCACCACCAGGATGGTCATGCCCGCGCCCAGGATGGTGTAGTACCAGAAGGCCTCGAAGTCCGCCTCCCGGCCCGGGGTGAGCGGAGCGGCGGCGAGCAGGCGCAGCGCGGCCCCCGGGATCATGGGTAGTTGCTCTCCGGTGGCAGGAAGCGGGCGTGGGCGCTGGACTGGGTGAGCACCCCGTAGACCAGGTAGTCGCCACGCGCCTGCTCCTTGATGAATCCCATGTAGAGGGCAGTGACCATGGAGGCGACGCCGATCAGCACCAGGCTGCGGCGGAGCGTCACCCCGCGCACCGCCTGGATGAGCAGACCGCTGGGGTTCCAGCGGCTGACCAGGTGGAGGGCGGTGACCACCACCGCCACCCCCAGCCCGATGTAGCGCAGCGCGAGGATGTTGGGGGTGATCACCGACGACGGCATGCAGGCGACCACCATCCCCACCGTGGTGAGCAGGGTCGCCGCCAGGCCGAGCGGTGAGCTGCGCAGCCCGCCCCTCTCCCCCATCAGGGCGAGGTTGCCGCCGATGAGGATGGCGCCCACCAGCGCCTCCTGGGCGATCATGTAGCCACCGTAGGTGCCCAGCAGGCTGTCGAAGTAGCCGATCTGGACGTCGTGCAGCACGAGCACGAGGATGAAGCCGTCGATCGGCATCATCAGGGTGGCGATCAGGCCGATCCGAAGGTTAACCCGGGCCGCCCAGAACTGGAACCTGTGCTCCTCGGCGTCGGCGCTGCGCCACGCCAGCAGGGTGGCCAGGCCGGCCAGGAGCAGCGCCGTCCAGCCGATGTTGCCGATCAGCCGGTGGATGAGCAGGGGGAGATAGACCGGATCGAAGATCGAGGCGAGGCTCGCCTGCTGCGGGTTGATCAGGAAGCCGTCGAGGCCGACGATCAGCACCACGAACAGGGTCTGCAGAGCGGCGACGACACAACCGAGCAGGAAGTGGTTGCGGTCGCGCATCCGTCCGAAGCTGTTGCGGTAGAGGACCAGCAGCGGGGCCAGGACGATGAAGAGGCCCATGGCGATGCCGATGAGGGGCAGGAAGCGGTTGATCAGGGTGCCGATGCCGTTGCCGAAGAAGCCGACCATGGCCACCACCGCGAAGATGGCGAAGGTCGCCCCCAGGCTGAAGATCAGGTAGTAGCTGTTGGCCGCGGCCTTGGCGTAGCGACGGGCGAACGGGTTGCCGCTCCGCCACCCGTAACCCTCCATGGCGGCCGCCAGGGTGATGGCGCCCACCGAGAACTCGGCCAGCGCGATGTGAGCGAGGAAGAGCCCGCCGACGATCCAGGCATCGGGGATGCCGGGGAAGTTGGGGATGGTGACGCTGAAGCCGAGCACGTGCGCGGCCGCGGACACCGCGCTCATTGCTCTCGGCGCCCCCCCAGCGTCATTGCCCGGCGTCACCACCCGCGAGGCCGGCAGCCTCGGCAGCGGTCAGGCGGCGGCCGAGCATGTCGACGACCGGCGCGCTCAGCTCGTTGAGACCGTGGTCGTAGTCGGTGTGCGCGTGCGGGTCCCCCCCGGGGTGGGCGCCGCCCCCGTGCACCGGTTGACCCGGAACATGCACCGGGCAGCCCGGTGCGGCGGTGGCGGCGGCTCCCGCCGGGCACCCATCCGCGGCGGGCGCCACCGGTGTTTCCAGACGCTCGCGCATCTGGGCGCGGGCCTCGGCGATGCCGGCCTCGGCGTGGAGGATCTCGACCTCGGGAGCGCCCAGGGCCATCGCCAGGCGCTCGACCTGCTCCGAGGCCAGGTTGCGGAGGAAGCCGGCCGGGATGCGGGCCAGCCTCTCCTCCGCCTCGGTGCTCCAGGGCAGCCGCCGCGGCGAGACGTGAGGCCCGGTGTGCGCCTCGATGCCGAGCGGCGCGCGGTGCGGACCGGCGCCGTGGTCGAGAGCGTCCAGCTCGGGACGGACGAAGGCCTCCGCCACCTCGGCGGTGATCGCCGGCAGCCGCCGGGTGCGCGCCTGCTTCTCCACCATGGCCTTGACGCGGCGGCGCAGATAGCCGGCGGGAAGCTGCTGGAGGACACGACGGGCCTCCAGCGTCCAGCCCAGCTTGTGGCCGTCGAAGCCGGTCTCGGCCGCGTCGCCCTCGTGACCGGCGGCCTCGCGCAGCGCGGCGACGTCCAGGGCGTCGAACTCCGCAGGACCGGCGCCGCACACCGGGCACTGCGCGGGATGCTCCACCCGGGCGGCATAGCCGCAGACCCGGCAGATCGCGCGGGTCTCGTCGGCGGCGGGCTCCTCGAGCATCGCCTGCTCGGCGCCGTCCAGAGAGACGCGAGTCTGTGCGATCACCCGCATCGTCTTCTGGAAGGGCATCAGCTCGTCGAGCGCCTCGTCGACATCGCCGCTCGCCACCACGCTGTGGCCGCGCTCGGTCGCCCAGCGCAGCACCGCGGTGCGGGCCAGGCCGCGCACCCCGGCCGGCACCCGCTCCATCCGCTCCTCCGCCTCGGGGGTCCAGACCACCGAGGCCTCGGCGCGCAAGTCCAGCGGCGGCAGGTAGGTGCCGCTGACGACCAGAAGGTTGCAGGGGGCGAAGCGGATCAACTGCTCGGTGGCGCTGCCCAGGTCCATGCCGTCGTCGGAGTGGATCCCGATCCGCCCCATCACCAGCAGCCAGGGCTTGCGCTCGCGGCAGTGGCGGAGGATCCGGTCGAAGGCCTTGCCGTCGAGGAGCGTGATGGGCAGCTCCACCCCCGCCTCTTGAGCGGTCGCCTGGGCGACCCGGAGGTGGGACTCGTAGATCTTGGCCAGCCCGGTGTCGATGATCTCCTCGTGCAGCGCCTCCTGCTCCTTGAAGCGGAAGACCTTGCTCGCCTTCTCGCTGAGCACGTCGACGATCCCGTTGAAGACGGCGTAGTGGAGGTAGGGGTCGTAGACGGCCACCGCCTCGACCCGCCGGCCGAAGCGCTTGCCCAGCTCGAGGGCCGCCTGCAGCCCGGCGAAGCACTGGGGGGATCCGTCGATGGCGACGACGATGTCCCCCTCGCGCTGCCAGTCGAGGTCGCGGACGAGCAGCACGTCGGTGCGCAGCCGGCGCAGCACCCGCTCGGCCACCGACCCCAGGGTCGACTCGCGGACCGCGCCGGTGCCCAGCGCCCCCATCACCACCAGGTCAGGCTTGACCTCGGCGACGTCGCTGACGATCTCCTCCCAGTTACGGCCGTCGCGCCGCCGGGCCTCGAACTCGACGTCTCGCTCCAGGCAGCGGTAGCGCATCACATCGGTGTAGCTGTCGCTGATCAGCTCCAAGCCGGTGGTGATCAGGGAGTCATGGATGCGGCGCTGGCGGAGCAGCTCCGCCTCGTCCTGGTACTCCTCGGGGAGGGTGTACTCCATCTGCTTGAAGCGGAAGTCGTGCATCCGGGCGGCGTAGGCGTGCATCCCGACACAGCGGGCCCCCCAGCCCGACGCCAGCTCGATGGCGAGCCCGGCGGCAGCGTCCGAATGCTCCGAATTGTCCAACGGGACATACACGGTGGAGTAGCTTCCCGTCGTTGCCATCGTCCCCTCGATGTCGCTCCCCGGCGCCCGCCGGCGCCTCCCTCTGCACCCCGCGGCGGTGCGCCCACCAATTGTAGGAACATAAGGCCTATGGGTGCGTTGTCGATGGGCCGGAGGGCATAAACGTGGCGAACCGTCCAGACACGTCTGTGCATGGGGGAACGCCGCACACGGCCGCGCCGGGCGGCGGCTCGACCGCCGAGCTCGACCCGGCGCTCTGCCCCTTCCCCCACGCGGAGGGCGCCGCGCCCCACCCGGTGGCGCACCCCGCCGTGACCGGCATGAGCGTCGGCGCGTGCCCCGTGGCTAGTGTTCCGGCGGCGGTCGGCGACCAGGCGGGCGCTCCCCGGTGGACCCCCGACGCGGAGGCGGTGGTCCGGGAGCGCGCCGAGATCTGGTCACACGGCGATGTCCAGCGCGGCGAGGAGCTGGCCCGAGGGGTCGCCGAGGAGCGCGCCCGGGGACGGCAGGCGGAGATCACCGCCCTCTTCCTGCGCACGTTGGGCAAGAAGCTCGGCTACGGCCACCCCCTCAGTGAGAAGGGCGAGGAGCTCCACTTCACCTGGACGCCCGAGGCGGAGGCGCGGCTCGCCGACGTCCCCGAGTTCTGCCGCGAGCTGACCCGCTGGCGAGTGGAGTGGACGGCCCACAAGTTCGATCTCGGCACCACCATCACCCCCCACGAGATGGACGTGAAGTACGAGCTGTGGGGCCGCGTCTCCCACGCCATCCAGGAGCGCGAGCGGGACGGGCTGCCCTGGAGCGACTCGGCCCTGGAGCGCTTCTCCCGGGTTCCGGAGTTCGTCCGCGGCCAGGTCCTCGAGGCCATCGAGGGCAACGCCCGCACCCTGGGGGCCACCGAGGTCGACGACTCGGTGGTGGACCTGGTCATCGAGCGCTGGATCACGACCGGCGACTTCCATGAGGGGATGTACGGGTTCAAGTAGGCGTCGGGCGCGGCGCGGGGGTGGTGCGGCGCGGCGGTGGCGCTGCGCTCGGCCCAGGCGTCCGAGCGCCCTGACTGGCGCTCGTCACCTTCTGCTCGGCGGCATTGCATCTGCCGCCTGCGCAGAGCCTCGCTGCGCACGCACCTCCGCGCCGCCCTGGTGGCGTGAGCCCGTCACGGCGATCCCTCGGTGTGGTGGCAACTGGCAGGTGGCGCTGAGCGTGACGCGACCCTCAGCCCGCGCCGGCTCGGCTGCGAGAACCCTCCCTGGCCCAGGAGGGTGGCCGACGGGTAATCTCATGGCGATGGATGAGGCCCCCGTCAATCAGCAGGCCCTGCCTGGCCGCCCAGCGGCCGAGGCCGCGGTGAGGCGACTTCTCGGGATTCCGGCTGGGCCGCCCACGCTGGTTGCTGAAGACACCTCCGGGATCTTCACGGCGTCGATGGCGCTGTCGGGCATGAGGTGCATGTTCACCTACATGTTCATGCCCATCCTGACGCCCGCGCTCGGCGCGGTGGTGGGGCCGGTCATGGGGATCCCCCTCGCCCTGGTGGCCCTGGTGTTCGATGTCAGGGGGATCCGAACTTTCTGGCGCGTGGATCACCCCCAGAGGTGGTCGATGACGGCGGTCTACCTGGTTGTGATGGGCTGGCTCGCCTACCTCCTGTTTCGAGACATCACCCAGGTGCTCGCCTAGATTCCCACGCCGTGACCGGCTGTTCCCCGGCGGCGTCAGTCCCGGAAGCCGCTGACGTCGATGCCCCAGCGTCCGGTCGTCGTCTCCCCGGGCTCCAGGGTGATGACCCCCTCCCCGCTCCGCAGGGCGTCCGGGGGGCAGGTCATGGGCTCGACCGCCAGGCCGCGCCGCCGTTCGGCCGGCTGCATCCAATCTCCGGTGAAGACGAGCAGCCAGGGGAAGGCCCGATCCGCCCAGAGGACGAGGCGCCGTCCCTCCGCGGACTCCACGCTCACCCTGACGCGCCCGTCCGGATCGCGGACCAGATCGGTGAAGGGCGTGTCGAGCCGGGTGGCCCCGATGGGGCGCGCCATCCGGAAGTCGAACTCGGAACCCCGCACCGGCTCGCGAGCCGAAGGCAGCATTCTCCGATCGGTGCGGAGCACGGTCTCCGCCGGCAGGCGGAGCGTCCAGTCATCGACCGCGCCGGTGGCGACGGTGAGATAAGGGTGGGCCCCGGCGCCGTAGGGCGCTGGACGGTCCCCGAGGTTGGTGGCCGCCTGGCTCACCTCCAGACCCGCGTCTCCCAGCTCGAAGGTCGCGACCAGGTCAAGGCAGAACGGATAGCCGTCGCGGGGATGGAGCCGGTGGTGCATGACCAGCAGGCCGTCGGAGTGCACCGTCCCTTCCCAGTTGACCCAGCGGACCAGGCCGTGGATGGCATTGCCGAGCGCGGGCTCGTCGAGGGGTAGCTGGTGGTCCTCCTCCCCCCACCGGTACCGCCCGTCGCCCACCCGCCCGGGCCAGGGCACCAGGAGCTGTCCCCGGGCGTGGGTGGAGATCTGATCCTCGTCGAAGCCGAGCATCGCCGGCCGCCCTCCGACGCCGTAGGCCCGCAGCGTGGCCCCGACCTCGGTGACCACCAGCTCCTGGTCGCCGTGGACGAGCCGGTGCTGGAGCCCGGTCATGGGCTCGAGGGGCCCCGTCGCGACCAGGTCGGGCGCCTTCTGCGCCTTCACGTCAACGGCCGCCCCCGGTCGAGCCGTCACCGCCGCCGTGAAGGATCTCGCCGATGTCGGCGAGCCCGCGGCGCGTGCCGGCGGCGGGCTTGGTTCGGTGCGCGAGGACCATCGGAGCCACCCCCTCGACGTCCTCGAGGGTCACCCGATCACGGCCGTCATGGGCGGCGACGGCCTGCGCCGTCTTGCGGGTGACCAGATCCGAGCGGTGCCCGTCCACCTCCAGCTCGATGCCCAGCCGGGCAATCGCCACCAGGATCTGGCGATCGACCGCCACGTCGCTGAGGGAGAGGATGGCCTTCCGGATCCGCTCCGCCTCGGCGTGCTCCTCGGGCTCCCAGGTCGCGGCGAAGGCCTCGGCGTCCTCCTCGAAGGCCTCCCGCCGCTCGACGATCTCGACCCTCTGGCGAACGTCGCGGATGCCCTCGACGTCGACACAGAGGCCGAAGCGGTCGAGGAGCTGGGGTCGGAGCTCGCCCTCCTCGGGGTTCATGGTCCCGACCAGGATGAAACGAGCCGGGTGCGACACCGATACGCCCTCTCGCTCCACGGTGTTGGTCCCCATCGCGGCGGCGTCGAGGAGGACGTCGACGATGTGATCGTCGAGGAGGTTGACCTCGTCGACGTAGAGGATGTTCCGGTTGGCCTCGGCGAGCACCCCGGGCTCGAACTCCTTCTCCCCCTTCTTGATCGCCGCCTCGATGTCGATCGAGCCGACCACCCGGTCCTCGGAGGCGTTGATGGGAAGCTCGACCACGCGCATCTGCCGGGTGGCCCGGGGCAGCTCGCCGCCGCGCCGCAGCCGCTCGGCGCACTCGTCACAGCGGGGGCCAGAATCGTCCGGTGGGCAGCCGAAACGGCAGTCGGCGACCACCTCCAGCTCGGGGAGAAGCCGGGCCAGGGCGCGGACTGCCGTCGATTTGGCCGTCCCCTTCTCGCCGCGAATCAGCACCCCACCGATGGCGGGGTTGATGGCGTTGAGCACCAGGGCCTTCTTCATCGGCTCCTGGCCGACGATCGCGGTGAAGGGGAATATGCTGCGGGCGCGTCGCATCGCGCCATTGTTGCAGAGCCCCCACCCCACTAGAGTCCGGGGATGCCCGATGCCCCGCAGATCATCCTGCTGATCAAAGAACCCGGGACCGCGAAGACGCGCCTGTCGGGGGTGCTGTCCGCCGCCGAGCGCCACCGCCTCGCCGAGGACTGCGCCCGGCGGGCGCTCAGCGCCGCCCGGGAGGTCGGCCCCACCCTGGCCGTCTGCGGCGGGCCCGGGGCGGCCCGCCTGGCCCGCGCCGCCGGTGTGGAGGCTCTGGTCGAGAGCCGGCCCGAGGGCCAGAACCGCGCCGCCGAGCGCGGGCTGGAAACCGCCGCCGCCCGGGGAGGAGCCGGCTGCCTGGTGCTCAGCTCCGACCTGCCGCTGGTCAACGCCGACAGCCTCCGCCGGCTGCTGGAGCGGGCGGCTGCGGTCGACGGACCGGTGGCGGTCGCCGCCGCGGCGCTCGGCCGCGAGGGGACCAACGCCCTCTACCTGCGGCCGATCGGCGGATTCGACCTGCAGTTCGGCGAGGCGTCCCTGGCCCGCTTCGCCGCCGAGGCGAGCCTCCGAGGGCGGAAGTTCCTCGTCCATCACGAGCCGGCGCTCGCCCTCGACCTCGACGAGCCCGATGACCTGGCCACCCTGGACCGCTGGCGGGACGCGTCCCGCGAGACGGCGTGACGGAGGAGACGCCCGCCGGCGTCGCCGCCCCGCCTCAGGGGTCCGGCCTGGAGCTCCGCGGGGTCGAGGGGCTTCCCGAGATCGCCCCCGGGGACGACCTGGGCGGGCTGATCGCCAGCCGCGCCAAGTGGCTCGGTCCAGGGGACATCGTCGTGGTGGCCCAGAAGGTGGTCTCCAAGGCGGAGGGCCGCGTGCGCGGCCTGGGCGAGGTCGTGGCGGGAGCACGCGCCCGGGAGCTGGCCGAGCGCCTGAACGCCGACGCGCGGATGGTGCAGGTCGTCCTCGACGAGAGCGTCCGAGTGGTCCGCGACGACCGGGTCCTGATCGTCGAGACGCGCCACGGCTTCGTCTGCGCCAACGCCGGGGTCGACCGCTCCAACGTGCCGGGGACCGAGCGCGTCTGCCTGCTCCCCGTCGACTGCGATCGGAGTGCCGCCGAGCTGCGGGAGCGCATCGGCCAGGTGGCCGGAGTGGACGTCGGGGTGGTGATCAGCGACACCTTCGGGCGCCCCTGGCGGCTCGGGCTGTGCAACGTGGCCCTGGGAGTGGCCGGGATGCCGGCCACCGTGGACTACCGGGGCAGCCCCGACGACTTCGGCATGCCCCTCCACGCCACCCTGGTCGCGATCGCCGACGAGGTGGCGTCCGCGGCCGAGCTGGTCATGGGCAAGACCCGGCGGATCCCGGCGGTGGTGGTGCACGGGCTCGGCCTCGAGGACACCGGCGGCAGCGGCCGGGAGCTGGTGCGGCCCGCTGACATGGACCTCTTCCGGTGAGGCGGTGAGGGTCACCATCCTGGCCGGAGGGACGGGGGCCGCCCGGCTGGCCTGCGGGCTGGCTCGCGTGCTCTCCCCGGGCGAGCTCACCGTGATCACCAATACCGCCGACGACGACGAGATGTGGGGATTGCTGGTCTGCCCCGACACCGACGCCGTCCTCTACCGTCTGGCGGGGCGCTTCAACCACGCCGCCGGCTTCGGGGTGCGCGACGACACCTTCGGCGCCCTGGAGATGCTGCGCACCCTCGGCGAGCCCACCTGGTTCGCCCTGGGTGATCGCGACATCGGCGTCCACCTGGTGCGCGCGACCCTGCTGCGCGCCGGCCTGACCCTGAGCCAGGCGGTGGCGGAGATAGGCCGTCGCCTCGGCGTGGCGGCGGCGGTGGTGCCGATGAGCGACGACCCGGTGCGCACTCGGGTGGCCACCGATGCCGGGGAGCTCGCATTCCAGGAGTGGTTCGTGCGCGATCGCTGCGAACCCCCGGTGCGCGGGCTGCGCTTCGAGGGGATCACGCGGGCGGTGCCCGCGCCGGCCGCCGTGGAGGCGGTGCGGGAGGCGGACCTGGTGGTCATCGGCCCCTCCAACCCCCTGCTCAGCATCGACCCCATCTGCGCTCTTCTCGGCCCCCACCTGCGCCGCGAGCGGCTGATGGTGGTGTCGCCGGTCGTGGGCGGCCGGGCTCTCAAGGGACCGACGGTCGCGATGATGGCCCAGCTCGGCGAGGAGCCGACCGCTCTCGGGGTGGCGCGACACTATGCGAAGGTCGCCTCCGACCTCGTGCTCGACATCCTCGACGCCGAGCTCCGCGACGCGGTGGGTGCCCTGGGGCTGCGCGTCCATCTCCTGGACACGGTGATGGCCGATGCGGACGGCGAGGCGCGACTGGCCGGTGAGCTGCTCCGGGCCTGGGAGCTCAGACGGGAAGAGGCACCCCGGTGATGGTGGCACAGCGCTCGAGCAGCGCCTCCTGGAGGTCCTCGTCGTAGGCGGCGGGGTTGGCACGGAGCTGGCGCCGGCGCTTGAGATAGCGACCGCTGACCAGGGCCTCCGGATCGTCGCTCACCGCCAGCCAGACCGGGGTCTCGGCGCCCAGCGGCAGCGGGTCGGTGGCGCCGGGCCCGCCCATCCGGGTCCTGATCCAGCCGGGGTCGACGGCGTTGCAGCACACCTGCTCCCAGCGCCTGGCGACGGCGAACGCCAGCAGGACATCCAGGAGCTTGGAGTCGGAGTACGCCTCCTCCCCGTCCCAGCGTCCGCGCTCGTGCTCCAGGTCGTCGAGGTCCACGCGCCCCTGAGCCTCCAGGCCCGAGGTCAGGTAGATGAGGCGGGCCGGCCGCGCCATGAGGGCGGTGAGCAGGTAGGGAGCGAGCACGTTCACCTGGAGGATGCGCTCATGACCGTCGGGGGTCACCTCGCGCCGGGCCGAGCGGCCGACGCCCGCGTTGTGGATCACGGAATCGTAGGGGCCCTCGCGCTCCGCCGCGACGGCCAGCGCTCGCGTCTCCTCCAGCGCGGCCAGGTCACCGACCACGATCGCGGCCGCCCCCGGGACGGCGGCGCGCGCGTCGGCGGCGCGCGCCTCGCTGCGGGCGTGGACCACGACGCGGTGACCCATGCCGACCAGGGTCTGCGCGGTCTCTCGGCCGATGCCGTCGGTCGAGCCGGTCACCAGTACGCTCCTCATGCAGGTCTCCTCGACGTGGGCGCGGCCGAGCGGCACGCCGTGGTGGTCGCGCTCATCGCGAGCGCAGGGTCCTCTCCACCCCGGCGACGATCGCCCCCTGGGAGAGGTCGAAGAGGCCAAGGTACTCCCCACCGCTCCGCTCGGCGAGGTCGAGGCAGGCGTTGAAGCCGAAGCCTCCGAAGAGGGCGTGGGGGGCGAGGACGCCGACCCCGGGGAGCTGAGGTCCGGTCGTGTCCCGCGCCGAGTCGATGACGAGCGTCCGGATCCGCTCGTTGCCGATCTGCTCGGCGACCCGCTGCGCCTCCAGCAGCGGCTCCTCGCCGAAGAGCGAGATGTTGCCCCGGCCATCCGAGATCAGCACGATCAGCGGGTAGACGTTGACGTCGCGGAGGCGCTCGGTGCGGACCAGCTTGAGTCCGGCGACCAGGCCGTGGGTCAGCGGCGTGGTGCCCCCGACGCTCAGCCGCTGGAGCCGCGCCTCGGCGAGGTCGACGCTGTTGGTGGGGCTGAGCGCGACCCGGGCGGTGCGGCCCGAGAACACGACCAGGGCCACCTTGTCGCGACGGATGTAGGCATCGCGGAGCAGGGAGAGGACGGCACCCTTGGTCGCCTGCATCCGCTGCTCTGCGTCCATCGAGGCGCTGGCGTCCACGACGAAGACGATCAGGGTCCCGGTTCGCCGGCGGCGGACCTTCTGGCGCAGGTCCTGGCGTTCCAGGCGGAGCGCCGGCCCCGCCGTGCCGCCCTCGGCGCGACGTCGGGCCTGGTGCGGGGCGGCGGCGCGCAGGGTGGCGTCAAAGGCCACGTCGGTGGTGCGTTCGGTGAGCACCGCTCGGACGTAGCGGCCGCGCTTGTCCCGTGATTCGGAGCTGGACCGCTTGCCGGTCGCGATGCGCGACTTCCGGTCGCGGGGGAGCTTGATCGAGCGCACCGGGAAGATCTCGCCGTCGAAGAGCTGGTCGACGCCCATCCGGGTCCCCTCCTGACCGGCGGCCTCGGCTCCAGGGCGCTCCGCGGTGCGGTCCCCGCTCTCCTGGTCCATCTCGGCGTCGGAGTGCTCAGCCTCCTGGGATTCGTCGACGGTCGCTGCCTGCTCCCGTGCCTGCTCGGCCAGCTCCTGCATCCGGTCGCGCTGCTGCTCGGCCACCTTGGCGGGGTTGCCGGCACCCTGGGCCGGTCGCTCGCGGCGGCGATGCGCGAGCGCGAGGTCGGCGGCCGCCATGATGTCGTCGACGGTCACGAGCAGGGACTCGGTGGGAGGGGCGCCCGCCTCGGCGCTGGTGCCGTGGTCAACCACCGCCTCGGCCTCACGCAGGGCGCACAGAGTCTGGGCGGTGCGGCTCACCACGATGTCCGCACGATGGCCCAGCGCCCCCGCGTCGATGCAGGCGAGGGCGATGAACCAGCGCATCTCGGTGGGGATGTCGACCAACGGGAGCAGCTCCTGGGCCTTGACGATGACGGCGCGGAGCCGGTCCTCCTGGTCCTGATTGGAGTCGCGCTGGGTGGAGGGATCCGCCTGCTGCTCGATGTTCCGCTCCATCACGGCCACGCGCTCTGCAACCGAGCGCAGCCCGGTCACGTCGACGCAGAGACCGAAGCGGTCGAGGAGCTGGGGCCGGAGCTCCCCCTCCTCCGGGTTCATGGTCCCGACCAGGATGAAACGGGCCGGGTGGACCACCGAAACGCCCTCGCGCTCGACGATGTTGACGCCCATCGCGGCGGCGTCGAGGAGAACGTCGACCAGATGGTCGTCGAGCAGGTTGACCTCGTCGACGTAGAGGATGTTGCGGTTCGCGTCGCCGAGGATCCCCGGCTCGAAGCTCCGTTCGCCGGCCTTGATGGCGCGCTCGATGTCGATGGTTCCGACCACCCGGTCCTCGGAAGCGTTGATGGGGAGCTCGACGACCCGCATGGGCCGGCCGATCCGGGTCAGGTGCTCGCCCGCGAGCTGGCGGGCCCGGCACTCGTCGCAGAGCAGGTCGCCACTCCCCGGGCTGCACGAGAACCTGCAACCGGCGACCACCTCGATCTCGGGGAGGAGCCCGGCCAGGGCGCGCACCGCGGTGGACTTGGCGGTGCCGCGCTCACCCCGGATCAGCACCCCGCCGATGGCCGGGTTGACCGCATTGAGCACGAGCGCCGTCTTCATCGGCTCCTGGCCGACCAGGGCCGTGAAGGGGAGGACCTCAGGCATCGCCATCCGGCCGATTGTCGCAAGCGCCGGGGCCGGGGGCGTCAGGTCCGTCAGGGGCTCTTCCGCACCCTGTCAGCAGCTCCGGAGCTGGTAGACGTAGTCGGCCTGGGGGGTGACCATCGTGATCTCGCTCTGGCTGACCACGAAGAAACTCCAGTTGCCGGTGTGATCGATCTCGAACCCCCCGGCGGGCTGTGCCTGGTGGGCGGAGCTGCTCGACTGGACGTATTCCTGACTCTTGAAGCTGATCGCCGCCGGTGCCTGGTCGGGATCGGGCGCGCCGGCGGCGCAGCTCCCCGCCTGGGCCGAGTCGAGGAGGCTGAGGCTGCCCGGGTCGGGATGCCCGGAGCGCCAGGGGGGCGGGGGCCCCGAGCTGCCGCAGGCCGAGACCAGGAGAAATGCGGCCGCGGCGGCGGGAGCTGCAGTTCTCCTCACGAAGGGGCCGGGGGAGCGGCCTTGAGATCGGCCGCGATGGCGGCGCGCTGCTCGTCGCTCAGCTCGGTGGTTGCCGAGTAGCGGGGATGGGTGACGCGGAGGAGGACCCGCGCCCCCTCGGTCCAGGCTTCGCGCTGGCTCGGGGTGAGGGCGAAGCGGAGGTAGGCGACCGGTGCGGCCCCCTCCGTCGGGGTGCCGAGGGGCAGAACCGCCGCCGGGCAGCGGTCCCCGTCGACCTCCAGCTCGACGCTCTCGGCGATGCCGTCCAGCTCGGTGAGCGCCGCGGCCAGCTCTGCGGCGTCCGGGATCTCCAGGAAGAGGCTGGCGGCGAGCCCTCCGTCGGGGGCGAGCAGCAGCCCGAAGCTGCCGGCCTCCTCGGAGAGCCGCGCCGGGGCATCGACGCGCTCGGCCCGCAGCGCCTCCTCGGCGGCGGCAACCAGGGTCCCCCGGCTCTCGAAGACCACGCTGAGCAGATCGCCCAGATCAACGCGCCGGCGCCGGCGGAGCTCGACGGCGGCGCCGCGGGCATCCCCGCGGACCGCCTCGTAAGCAGGTCCGGCCCGCAGCTCGCGTGGATCGAGGCTCACCGCCCACCCCCGTACCGCCGGTGCGCAGGCGGCGTCGCTCCAATGGGCTGCACCTTGCCCTCCGTACTCGGGAATCCCGCCCCGTGGCCGGGCGGGGCGTCCAAGCCTAGCAGGGCACTCAAACGAGCGCGCTCGTGCTTCGCCGGAGCTCAGGCGGCCGCGGTGGTCCCCTCGGTCTCCCACGCCTCGACCTCCCGAAAGGAGAAGTGGGAACGAGCGGTGAGGATGATGTGGTCGAGCAGAGGGAGGCCGAGGAGGCGGGCCGCGTCCCGCAGCGCCACCGTGACCAGTCGATCGGCGCGGCTCGGCGTGACCTCGCCGCTCGGGTGGTTGTGGGCGACGATCAGCGCCGCCGCCCCGGCCCGGAGCGCGGGTGCGAGCACGTCGCGGGGGAGCAGGCGGGCGCTGTTCAGAGAGCCGGCCACCACCGGTTCGACGCTGATCAGGCGGTGGCGCGCGTCGAGGAAGAGCGCCCAGACCTCCTCCCGGCCCAGGCCGCGCAGGCCCTGGAGCAGGTGCAGGGCGGCCCCGGGCGTGGTCACTGCCGGACGCTCGTCCGGGTACCAGCGCTCGGCCAGCTCCCAGAGCGCCGCGAGCCGGATCGCCTCGCGGGGGGGAACGCGGTGGTCTCGGACCAGCCCGCTCGCCCCCAGCGCCCGTCGCTCCCAGAAGGGAAGGCGGCACAGCCGGCCGGCGGTGGCAAGGAGGGCCGCCGGCGGCTCGGCCCCCCCGAGGACCTGGGCGATCAGCTCGTCCTCGGGCCGGCTGCCCAGGCCCGCGTCGAGGTGCCGGAGGAGGGCCTGCGTTCCACGGTCGGTGTCCACGGGGCGGGAGTGTAACTGAACGGTGTATTTGTGTGCAACTAGCCCGGGAGGGAACGGTCGAAGAAGTCGAGCACCCGCTCGACGTAGCCGGCCCGGTCCGCGAAGTACGCGCCCACGTGCGGGACGCCGGGAAGCACGCAGAGCTCCTTGGGGTCTCCGGCCGCCGCGAACAGCCGGCGGGCATGCTCCACCGGCACCGAGGCGTCGGCGCCGCCGTGGATGAGGAGCAGGGGTCGCGGCGCGATCCTGCCGACCCGGCTGATCGGGCTGAAGTCGTGCAACCTGGCCCCGGTGCGGCCGGCCAGCGCGGTCATCACCGGGACCATCACCGCGCCGGGAAGGGGCAGGCGCCGGCGGGCCCGCTCCATCAGCAGGTCGACGGGGTCGGCGAAGGCGCTGTCGGTGCAGACGGCGCTCACCCGGAGGTCCTCCGCGGCGACGCTGAGCGAGACGGCCCCCCCCATCGAGTACCCGAGCAGGGCCACCGGAAGGTGGCCGAGACGCACCTCGACGGCGTCGATCACAGCCTCGAGGTCGCGCTGCTCCAGGGCACCCAGCGTGTGCGGCGCGTGGTCGCTGCCCGGGGTCCCCCGCCAGCCGTAGGCGACCACCGGGAACCCCGCCCGGTTGAGGGCGGCCGCTATGCCCAGGACGTCGCTGATGTGGCCGCGGTAGCCTCCGCTCACCACGACCACCGCCCTCCTCGCGCCGGGCAGCAACCAGGTGAGCAGGCGCAGCCCGTCGGCGGTCCGGACCTGCAGCTCCTCATAAGAGAGGGCGAAGTCCGCCGGGGTGAGGCGGCGCAGGTCGCGGGCGGTGCCCGGGAAGGGACCGAAGGTGCGCCAGTAGACGAGGGCGCACACGCCCAGCCACCCGGCCGCCGTGGCGGCCGCCACGTCGCTGACGAGGCGTCGCGGTCTCACCGGTAGATCAGCTCGATGACGACGAAGACGATGATCAGCAGAGTGGCGAGTCCGCCCACCGCGACCCAGCCCGAGCCCAGCGCGAGCAGGTCGTGCACGCGGCCCGCGGCCGCCGCCGGCGAGGGCGTCTCGTCGGGGGGCTCCGGCTGGTCGCGGTCCTCCCCTGCCCGCACCACCACGAACTCGATCCGGCCCGCAGCATCCTCGGGGATGTCCACCGGCGCCACCAGCACGGGAAGGCGATCGACGCTCCGGCGCGGCCGGTGCTGGCGGGGGTCCGCGTCGTGGCGAGAGCGCTCGGGCAGCGAGGTGGAGTCCATGGACGAGGCGCGGACCGGGCTCTCGGGCACGCCCGCGGTCGCGTCGGGGCGAGCGGCCTCAGCCCCCTCCGGCACCTCCTCCGGCCCATGCCAGCCAGGTGCGCCCGCATCCCCCGACGCGGCGGGTTCGTCCGTCTCCGCGCCTGCAATGGGTTCGCTGGGCTCGGCGGGCTCCGCGACCTCATCGGGCTCCTCGAGCTCCTCGGGGTCCGCCGGCCGTTCAGCGTCCCCGCCTGCCGAGGGTTCGCCGGACTCGTCCACGCCGGTGGGATCGGCACCACCGGCAGGCTCCGCCGGCTCGCCTGCCACAGCGGCCGCCGAGGCTGCTTCGGGCTCGGCCGGCCCCTCCCCCTCGGTGGCTTCCAGCGCATCCTCGGGCTCGACGGGCTCCGCCACCACCACGCCGGGGACGGGCTCCCCGCCCGTGCTGCCTTCCTGCCTCTCGGTCTCAGCTGTCACGGTGCACCTCAGAACCGCTGCGGCGGCGACGGCGGGCCGATCTGCCCGAGGATCTCCTGGGCCAGGCTGCGGTAGGCCTGAGATACCTCCGAGCTGCGAGCGTAGACGGTGATCGGCGCCCCGGCCATGGCCGTCTCCTGCAGTTTCACGGTCACCTTGATGACGGTATCGAAGACATGCAGGCCCGGGATCTCCCGGAGCCCCTCCAACATCTGCTGGCTGAATCGCGTCCGCGGATTGACGAAGGTGGGCAGCAGCCCGAGTATCCGCAGCTCGGGGTTGAGCTGCTCACGGGCCGCGTGGTAGGTCCGCAGCACCTCCTTGAGTCCCTTCATGGCGTAGCCGGACATCTGCAGCGGCACCAGGATCCAGGAGGTGGCGCCCAGGGCGCTGACGGTGTGGAACCCGAAGTTGGGCGGAGTGTCGAAGAGCACCACGTCATAGCGGCCGATGCCGGCCCCTCGGGCCAGGGCATCCCGAAGCCGCAGCTCTCTGCCGACGCTGGTCGCCATCTCCGCCTCCACGGCGCTCAGGTCGGGGCTCGCCGGGATCAGCCAGATGCGCTCCCACTCGGTGGCGTAGGTGACCGCCTCGGGGGTCATCCCGGGGTTGACCAGCAGGTCGGCGATGGTGCGCTGCAGCTGGTAGGGGTTGAAGCCGAGCCCCGAGGTCAGGTTCGACTGGGGGTCGACATCGATAGCGAGGACCCGGTGGCCGAGCTCGCTGAACGCGCCCGCCAGGGCGGCGCAGGTGGTCGTCTTGCCCACCCCGCCCTTGCCCGAGACGCACGCGATCGAGATGGCCACGAGGCGCAGCTCACCGCCGGCGCGGTCCGGGCGGTGGCGGCAGCGGCGGGATCGCCTGCCACACCCGGTTGAGACAGGACTGGACCGACGCCACATGCCAGAGGCCACCGAACACCGGAATGAGGAGGCGGCAGGCGCGCCGGACAGGATGCAGCTGCCGGTCGGGACGGAAGCCGACCCGCTCCTGGACAAGACGGGTCCGCTCCAGCGTCATCGCCGTGGCGACCGCCGACGTCGGCAGGAGCAGCACCAGGTAGGGGACGGCCACCAGCCCGAGGAGCATGAGGTAGGCCCAGGGGATGGTCACCCCGTGCACGGCGGGTCCGGCAGCGAAGGGAGGAAGCCGCCACGCCAGCCGCAGCAGGTGGGCCAGCACCAGCGCGGCGCCGGCCAGGGTGCAGAGGAGGCCGGCCACCCAGGGCAGGGCGAGCGCGAACGCCGACAGCCCGGGGCGCACCTCCAGGCGCGCGTCGAAGTCCGACATCTCGCGGTTGACCCGGGCGTGCCAGCCGACGGTGTAGGCGCCGAGGGTGAGAATCGAAAGGGCGACGACCGCGGCGGGGTGGCGCTCCTCTCCGCCCGGCCCCAGGGAGGGCACGGTCAGGAGCTGCACCGCCGGTGACCGGCCCGTCCGCGTCGCGCTGAGCGCGGGGGGCGCGGGGGGCGGGGGTGGGAAGGAGGCCACGGCCGGCCCCGCCGCCCCGCCTGACCCGGAGAGCGCCGCCGCCGCGGGGACGACCGTCGATGCCTCGGCAGCCGGCGCAGCAAAGGTCCAGGCGGGGACACCGCGCACCGACGCCGCGGGCTCCGAGTAAATTCCGGTGAGGGCATCGGCCGTCGATCCGGTTCCGGCACGCGACGGCACGGCCGCCACCTGCTCCGAGGTGCTGGAGGCAGGCCGGGCGGTGGCTTCACTCGCCTGCTCCGCCCCGGGATCGGAGGGGATGGCGATGGTCAGACCGCCTCCCTCCTGTTCGGGATCGGCCATGGGAGTTTCTCCTCGATCCTGGTGAGACGTTGGTCGCGGTGGCTCCGGGTACTGGATTCGAACCAGTGACCTTGCGGTTAACAGCCGCCTGCTCTACCGCTGAGCTAACCCGGAACGGATCGAATCGGGATTATAGGGTCGTGGTGAGCCACCGGATCGAACGAGCACGGCCCGGTCCTGCCCACCAACGGGCCCCCGCGGGGCCCGGCGAGGGCGAGGTGGAGAGTGTGACCGCCTACTCCAGGTAGTCCTTCAGCTTCTTGCTGCGGGATGGGTGGCGGAGTTTGCGCAGAGCTTTGGCCTCGATCTGGCGAATGCGCTCGCGGGTGACCCCGAAGCGCTTGCCCACCTCCTCGAGCGTCCGCTGGTGACCGTCGATGAGCCCGAAACGCAGCTGCAGCACCCGGCGCTCCCGGGGGGTGAGGGTGTCGAGGATGTCCTCCACCTCGGTGCGCAGCATGGTCAGCGAGGCCGCGTCGCTGGGCGCGGTTGCCTCCTTGTCCTCGACGAAATCGCCGAGGTGGGAGTCCTCCTCCTCGCCGATCGGCGTCTCCAGGGAGACCGGGTCCTGGGAGACCTTGGTGATCTCCCGAACCTTCTCCGGGGTGATGCCCATCTCCTCGGCGATCTCCTCGTCAGCGGGCTCGCGACCCAGCTCCTGGAGCAGCCTCCGGGAAACCCGGACCAGCTTGTTGATCGTCTCCACCATGTGCACGGGGATCCGGATGGTGCGCGCCTGGTCGGCGATGGCCCGGGTGATCGCCTGCCGGATCCACCAGGTGGCGTAGGTGGAGAACTTGAAACCCTTGTGGTAGTCGAACTTCTCGACGGCCCGGATCAGGCCCATGTTGCCCTCCTGGATCAGGTCCAGGAAGGACATGCCGCGACCTATGTACTTTTTGGCAATGCTGACCACAAGTCGGAGGTTGGCCTCGGTGAGGGCGTTCTTGGCGTCCTCGTCGCCCTGCTCTATGCGCTTGGCGTACTCCACCTCCTGCTCGGCACGGAGCAGCGCTACCCGGCCGATCTCCTTGAGGTACATGCGCACCGGGTCGTCGAGTGAGACCGAGTCGATGGCCTCGGCGGTGGCCACCAGCTCCTCGTCGTCCTCGACGACCTCGAAGTCCTTGTCACCGTCGGTGACCTCGATGCCCATCTCGCGGAAGGAGTGGAAGATCCGCTCCAGGTGGTCCGGCTCCACGTCGATCTCGGGAAACGCAGCCAGCACGTCGTCCGGGGTCAGGTAGCCCGCCTCCTTGCCACGGACGATCAGCTGCTCGGCCGCGACCACCAGCGGGTCGGGGGCGAGCACGCCGGCAGCCGGCGAGGAGCCGCGCGAGCTGCCCCCGTGCGCAACCACGCTGGGAGCTCCCGGAGCCGGGTCGATCGGATCGTCGGAGGGCTTGGCGGAGGTTGTCACAGCAGAGGTCTTCTTCACCGGTGGCGTTGTGGAGGGGGATTGATCGGACGATGTCGTCTGGAGACCGAGGGAGGCTCTCGAGGTCGGGCTCATCGAGGCGGCGGTCCGGTCTGCGAGAACCGCCGAGGAAGACGCTGGAGGTGAGTGATCGCCCCCTCCCGCGACGGCTTGAGCCGGAACCCGGGCGCCCGTCCCGACCGCGGTGCGACCGGCAGCAACCGCCGCCGCGCGCAGGACGCTGGACGACGCCTCTGATTGTGCCCTTTTCGGGGCGGGGGGAGCAGTCTGCGCCACACGGGACGCAGGGGCGGTCGCCGGGAGGCGCTCCGTTGCCTTCCCGGTCAGGCGGGCGGATGCCCCCGTGGACGCGGCCACGTGTGTCGGAGTGCGCCTCGTGGCGGCCGGGGACGCGGCTGAGCGAGGCGCCTGCGCACCGACCCGGACCGCGGGCTTGGGTGCCGGCTTGGACGCTTGCTTGGCCGACGGAGGGGGCGCGCCGCGGCCCCGAGACGAGGCCGGTTGCGACGCCGGCCGGGAGGTCGACGCCCGCGACCCGGCGGCGCGAGAAGTCGCGGAGCGCGTGGTGCCCGTGCGCGCGGTGGCCGGTCGCGCCGCAGTCGTGCGTGGCGCCGACGTCCGGGACGATAAGGCGCGCGAGCCCGCTCCCCGCGACACCGTGGACCGCGGCGCCGTCGTGCGCGATGTCGCGGTCCGCGGGGCCGCCGTCCGGGAGGCCGTCGGCCGGGAGGCCGCCGTGCGGGAAGCGGCCGTCCGGGAGGCCGTTGTCCGGGAGGCCGCCGACCGGGAGGCGGCCGTCCGGGAGGCCGTCGCGCGGGACGAGGTCGTCCGGGAGGCCGTCGCGCGGGACGCGGTCGCCTTGGTGATGACCTTGGCGCTGCTCGCCCGCCCGGCCGGCCGGGTGGGCGCCGGCTTGCGCGTCGCCGTCCCTGCCGGGACCCGCTTGGCGGCGGTGGACGCCGCCCGCGTGCCTGCGCCTCTGCCCGAGGGGGCGGCGGCGGGGCGCGCGGGGGGCTTGCGGGTGCTGGCGACGGCCCGGGATGGGGCGGCCTTGACCGCCGCCGTGCGAGACACGGACCGAGTCGCGGAGGCCCGCGACGACGCCGGACTGGCGGCACGGGACCGGGTCGCCGGCACCTTGGCCGCTGCCGTGCGCCGCGCCGGCACCGCCGCCTTGGGGCCGGCCGGCTTGGGCTTGGCGGCCTCGCGGGCCGGCTTGCGCGCCGCCACGGGTGCCACCTTCCCGGGCTTCTTGGCCACCGTCTTCCTGGCCGCCTTGGTCTTGGTCGCCATCAGGCCTCCGTTGCGCCCCGATCACGGGACACTCGCCCCGCCCCGACGGGAACGCCGCCCCCGCCCCGCTCAGAGTACCAACGGGCCGGTGCTCCCGGAGTATCGGGGCTCCGGACGGTCCCGTGCCCGCCCTGGGGCTCAGCCGGGCGGGTTCCGCTCCTCCTCGAGGAGGCGGCGATGCCGGGCCGCCACATTCTCATCCCTGTCGGGATCGGGACCCGCGAGGATGTCACGGATGTCGCGACGGTACCGGCCGCGCCGGTCCGCCCCCCGCACCCTCTGGACGCAATCGGCCATGGCCCGCTCCAGGACAAGGGGGTCGGGGCCGAGCTCCGGGACGTCCCGGGTCTGGAGCTGGGCCGCCAGCCTCCGATCGCCCGGCCCCAGGCCGTCGACGAACAGCTCGCTGCCGGGCGGGACCGCCAGCGCTGCTTCGAGGAGGCGCCGCACCGCCGGGCTGGCGAGCTCATCGAGGTCCAGCCCCATCTCGTCGACCAGCACCCGGGCGAGCGCCGGTCGCTGGACGGCAAAGGCAGCCAGAAGTTCCTCCCACGAAGGCGGAGGATGCCCCACGTCCCCCTCCTCCAAACCGGCGCCGAGCGCCTCGATGCCGGCTGCGGGCGGGGGCGGGGGGGCGCTCAGGCGGACCGGCCCCCGGGTGCCGGGGGCACGGGCCTTGGCCACATCCGCCGCGAGCGCCGGCGCCGCCAGCTCCAACCGTCGCGCCGCCTCCTGAACATAGAGGTCGCGGGTGGTCGCCTCGGGGATGCGGACCAGGACGTCCACCACGCGTTCGGCCGCCGCCCGCCGCTCGTCGACGTCCGCACCGGCGTCCCCGATTGCCCACTCCACCAGGACCCGCCACTCCGGGGCGGCCCCGCCGATGAGCGCGGCGAAGGCCGGCGGGTCGGACCGGACCATCTCGTCGGGGTCCTTGAAGCCGGCGGGCATGACCGCGATCCGGGCCGGCAGCTTCTCGGCGGCGCAGAGGTCGACCGCGGTGCCCGCCGCCCGCCGGCCGGCCGCGTCACCGTCGAAGCAGAGCACCACCTGATCCGCGTGGCGGGCGAGGATCCGCACCTGATCTCGGGTCAGGACCGTCCCGCTCGAGGCCACCACCCCGTCCACGCCGGCGGCATGGGCGGCGAGCACGTCGAAGTAGCCCTCCACCACCACCGCCTGGCGGCGCTCGCGGAGCGCCTGGCGCGCCTGATCCAGTCCGAAGAGCGCGATCGACTTGTGGTACACGCCCGTCTCCGGAGTGTTGAGGTACTTGGGAGGCGCATCGCCGAGCGCTCGCCCGCCGAACCCGATCACCTGGCCGCGCTCGTCCGCGATCGGGAAGACCACGCGGTTGCGGAAGAGGTCGCGGCCGCGGCTGGCCAGCCCGGCGTCGGCCACCTCGGCGGGCAGGGCTCCCCCCTTGCCCGTCAGGTAGCGGACCAGGGCGCTGCCGGCCGGCCCGCCCGCGGGGGCGAACCCGACCCGGAAGCGTCGTGCCAGCGCCGGATCGACGGCGCGCTCCGCCAGCAGGCGCCGGCCGGGCTCGCCGGCGGGGAGGCTCCAGAGCACGTACTCGTAGTAGCGGGCTGCCCGGTCGTTCAGCTCCAGGGAGCGGCGCCTGCCGGCTCCGCGCGCCGCCGCGCGTGGGCTCCTCTCCAGCTCCACCCCGGCACGCTCCGCCAGCAGCTCGAGGGCGCGGGAGAAGTCGACCCCCTCGATCTTCTGGACGAACGTGAAGATGTCACCCCCCTCGTGACAACCGTGGCAGTAGAACGCCTGTCGCTGCTGGCTGACCGAGAAGCTGGGGGTCTTCTCCGCGTGGAAGGGGCAGAGGCCGATGTGCTGGGTGCCCGACCGGTGCAGGGAGACGTGGTCACCGACCACATCGAGGATGTCCAGCCGAGCCTTGATCTCGGCGACGGCGTCAGTGCTCACCCCGGATCAGCGGCCGACGACCTCGAGCCGGTACCGGGAGTTGTCGGTGAGCACCACGATCGACCCGTTCTTCTCGGTGATCACGGCGCGCACCGGGGAGGTGGCGAAAACCTCGGGTGCGTCGGCGTGCTCGACCACCGTGCGGCGAATGGCGTAGGGCTGCCCCGGGGTGGGCTCGGAGAGCTCGTCGCCCTCGACGACGTGGCCGTCGTCCAGGTTGGAGGGGCGGCCGTCGCGAGTGCCGATCTTGTGGATGCGGACTCGCTCGGTCATGCCGGACCGAGGATAGCGCGGCAGCGAGGGGTCACCCCGCCAGGTGGGTGCGGCCCGGGGGCGCACGGCGTCCCCGGGCTCACCTCAGCCTCGTTCAGCGATCGGCATCCCGGACCGCCAGCCGGGCGTGGGCGGCCGCCAGCCGCGCCACGGGGACCCGGTAGGGCGAGCAGGAGACGTAGTTCAGGTTGAGCTTCTCGCAGATCGCGATCGAGTCAGGGTCGCCGCCGTGCTCGCCGCAGATCCCCACGACGAGGTCGGGGCGGGTCTGGCGGCCCTCGATGACCGCGATGTTCATGAGCCGGCCCACCCCGCCGCGGTCCAGGGTCTCGAAGGGGTTGCGGGGCAGGATCTTCTGCTCGACGTAGGGCACGATGATGGTCGCCTCGGCGTCGTCACGGGAGAAGCCGAAGGTGGTCTGGGTGAGGTCGTTGGTCCCGAAGGAGAAGAACTCGGCCTCCTCGGCGATCTCCCCGGCGGTGAGCGCAGCCCGGGGCAGCTCGATCATGGTGCCGATCTTGTAGTGGATCTTGAGCTTGGCCTCGGCGAAGACCTCGTCGATGGCCTTCACGACATAGGCCTTGGAGCGGCGCAACTCCTCGAGGGTGCTGACCAGCGGGATCATGATCTCGGGATGCACCTCGACCCCCTCCCGGGTCAGCTGCACCGCCGCCTCGATGATCGCCCGCGCCTGCATCTCGATGATCTCGGGGAAGAGCAGGCCGAGGCGGCAGCCGCGCAGGCCGAGCATCGGGTTCTGCTCGCGGAGGGCGCGCACCGCGGCGAGCATCTTGACCTTGTCCTGGTAGCTCTCCTTGGGCTCGCCCTTGGCCTCCGCCCGGGTGACCTCGACCAGCAGGTCCTCGAAGGAGGGCAGGAACTCGTGGAGGGGCGGGTCGATCAGCCGGATCACCACCGGCAGCCCCGCCATCGACTTGAGGATCCCGTAGAAGTCACTGCGCTGGAAGGGGAGCAGCTCGGCGAGGTGGCGGCGGCGCTCCTCGGTGGTGCTGGAGAGGATCATCGCCTGGACGTGGGGGAGGCGCTCCTGCTCCATGAACATGTGCTCGGTGCGGCAGAGGCCGATGCCCTGGGCTCCGAAGCGGCGGGCCAGCTCGGCGTCGCGGGGGTAGTCGCCGTTGGCCCAGACCTGGAGCCGGCGGAACTCGTCGGCCCAGCGCAGCACCTGCTCGAGGTCGCCGCTCAGCTCGGGCTGGATGGTCGGCACCTTGCCGGCGATGACCCGCCCGGTGGAGCCGTCGATCGTGAACTCGTCGCCCTCGCGCACCGTCTTCCCGCCCACCGTGAAGCAGCGCTTCTCGAGGTCGACGACGATGGCCTCGACGCCGGCGACGCAGGGCTTGCCCATGCCCCGGGCGACCACCGCGGCGTGGGAGGTGCGACCGCCCCGCGCGGTGAGGACGCCCTGGGAAGCGATCATCCCGTGCACGTCGTCGGGGGTGGTCTCGATCCGGACCATGATGACCTTCTCGCCGGCCTTGGCCATCTCCTCGGCGCGGTCGGCGTCGAACACCGCCTTGCCGTAGGCCGCTCCGGGCGACGCCGCCAGGCCGGTGGCCAGAACCTCGACCTTGGCGCTGGGGTCGATGCGGGTGTGCAGCAGCTGGTCGACGTGGGCCGTCTCCACCCGCAGCACCGCCTCCTCACGGTTGATGAGCCGCTCGTTGACCATGTCGACGGCGATCTTCACCGCGGCCTCGGCGGTGCGCTTGCCGGTCCGGGTCTGGAGCATGTAGAGCTGGCCGCGCTCGATGGTGAACTCCATGTCCTGGACGTCGCGGTAGTGCTTCTCCAGCTTCTTGGCAATGGCCTCGAACTGCCGGTACACCTTGGGCAGCTCCTCGGCCATGGCGGCGATCGGCTTGGGGGTGCGGATGCCGGCCACGACGTCCTCGCCCTGGGCGTTGGTGAGGTACTCACCGTAGAGCGCCTTCTCGCCGGTCGACGGGTCGCGGGTGAAAGCCACGCCGGTGCCCGAGTCATCGCCCATGTTGCCGAAGACCATCGACTGGACGTTCACCGCGGTGCCGAGGTCGTGAGGGATCTTGTTGTAGTTGCGGTAGTCGACCGCGCGCTTGCCGTTCCAGGAGCCGAAGACGGCGCCGATGGCGGCGCGCAGCTGCTCCAGCGGCGCCTCGGGGAACTCCTGACCGTGACTCTCCCTGCGGACGATGTCCCGATAGGACACGATCAGCTCGCGGAGCGCTGCCGGGCTCAGCTCGGCATCGCTCGACGCGCCATGCTTCCTCTTGGCGGCGTCGAGAGCGTGCTCGAACAGCTCCCCGGAGACGTCCAGCACGATCTTGCTGAACAGCTGGATGAAGCGGCGGTAGGAGTCGAGGGCGAAGCGCTCGTCACCGGTGAGCGCGGTCAGGCCCTGCAGCGTGGTCTCGTTGAGGCCGAGGTTGAGGACCGTGTCCATCATCCCCGGCATCGAGAACTTGGCACCGCTGCGCACCGAGACGAGCAGCGGGTTCTTGGCATCGCCGAACCCCTTGCCGGTCTGGCGCTCCAACTTCCGCAGCGCCACCAGGACCTGGTCCCACATCCCCTCGGGGAACTTCTCCTTGGCGGCGTAGAACGCGTTGCAGGCCTGCGTGGTGATGGTGAATCCGGGTGGCACGGGCAGCCCGGCGCGGGTCATCTCGGCAACCCCAGCACCCTTGCCACCGAGCAGGTCGCGCATCTGGGCATCGCCCTCTTCGAACAGGTACACCCATTTGGTCGCCCGACGGGTGGTGGTCGCCCGGCGGGTGGCGCGGGGCTTCGTGGTCACGGGCATGTTCGGTCCTCTTGAGGTCGCGGGAGGCAGGGGCGGACCGAGGGTATCACCGGCGCCGGGGGCAGCCGCCACCCTCCCCGGGCCCGCTTCCGCGGCGGCGTTCCACGTAGGACAATGGGGTCATGGACATCACATCCCGCAGCCCTGACGTGATCACCCCATTGGTCCCTGAGGCGGCAACCCCCCCGGCCGACAACCTGGAGACCGCCGCCTTCGCCGGCGGCTGCTTCTGGGGCGTGGAGGACGCCTTCCGGAGCCTGCCGGGAGTGGTCGCCACCCGGGTGGGATACGCCGGGGGCCACACCGATCACCCCACGTACCGCGAGGTCTGCTCCCACACCACCGGTCACGCCGAGAGCGTGGAGGTGGTGTACGACCCCGCCCGGGTGAGCTACGAGGACCTGGTGACGGCCTTCCTCGTCGACATCCACGACCCCACCCAGCTCAACCGCCAGGGTCCCGACGTCGGCGACCAGTACCGCTCGGCGATCTTCGTCCGCGACCTCGGCCAGAGGCAGACGGCGGAGCGCGTCCTGGCGCGCCTGGCCGAGCAGAGCCGGTCGCGCCGCCCCATCGTCACCGAGGTGACGGACGCGCCCCGCTTCTGGGAGGCGGAGGAGTACCACCAGCAGTACTTCGAGAAGCAGGGGGGCGGCGCCTGCCACATCCCCCAGGCCGGCCGCTGGATGGGGACTTAGGCACTCACCCCACAGCCCCCTCGGGAGCCGATCCCCGGATCGTCACGAAGTCGAAAGGCACGGCGCGCTCAAACTTACGACCGGGTGTGCTTTCCGGGGTGGGCCCCGGGCCATGCCCGCCTCCACTCCGCCGGCACCTGGGAGATCGTGATGAGCGAGGACACCCCCGTCCCGGACGATTCGCCGTCCCCGGAGACAGTCGCATGGGACGAGGAGCCCTGGCCCGAGGATCTCGACGAAGCCGAGGCCGGCGCCGGCGAGGAGGACCCGTGGTCCGACATCCTCGACGGCCCCGAGACCCCGAGCCGACGCTTTGGCGGGCTGCGCCGGACCGGGGCGGTCGTCGCGGCGCTCTGCGCCCTGGTGCTGGGCAGCGCGGTGGGCGGCTTCCTGCTCACGCGCTCGGGGCCGGTGACCACCGCCTCGGCGGCGGGCGACTCGGGCACGGCTCCCGGACCCTCCCCGGGCGCGCATTCCCGCGGCGGCTTCGGCGGGTTCGGCGGGTTCGGCGGTGTCAACCTGCTCCAAGACGCGGCCGGCGTCATCGGGATCAGCGAGCAGACCCTCCAGAGCGACCTCCAATCCGGCCAGACGGTGGCCCAGGTGGCTGCGGCCAACGGCAGCTCGGCCCAGGACGTCATCAGCGCCCTGGTGGGAGACGAGACGACCGCGATCAACAGCCTCGAGTCGAGCGGCAAGATCAGCTCGAGCCAGGCGGGTCAGATCGAGTCGGGCCTGACCCAGATGGTGACCAGCTTCGTCAACCAGACCCGCCCCTCGGGTGGCCCGCGCGCGGGCGCCGGCGGGCTCAGCCAGCAGGCCGCGGTTCAGGCTGCCGCCACCGCCATCGGGATCAGCGCCTCCACGCTGCAGTCGGACCTGCGCTCCGGTAAGAGCATCGCCGACATCGCCTCCGCCAACAACGTGAGCACCGGCAGCGTCATCACCGCGGTCACCAGCGCGGTCGACAGCCAGATCAGCAGCCTGGAGAGCAGCGGAAAGCTCACCTCCTCCCAGGCCGGCACGCTCACCTCCGACGTGCAGACGAGGGTCACGGACTGGGTCGACGGCACCTACCCGGGCTGGCCCTTCGGTCCGTTCGGAGGTTTCGGTGGCGGCGGATTCGGCGGTGGCCCCTGGGGGCAGTGGAACGGGTCCAACTCCAGCCCCAGCCCCAGCGCGACCCCGACCCCCAGCGCGACCGCGACCCCCAGCGCGACGGCGACCCCCAGCGCGACCCCGACCCCCAGCGCGACCCCGACCCCCAGCGCGACTCCGACCCCCAGCGCGACCGCGACGCCCTCGCCGTCGAGCTCGACCAGCTGAGGCCGGCTCAGATGACCCGGAGCACCTGATCCGGGTCGCGATCCCGGCGAGCCAGTGCGCGCAGGACGGCCAGGTCGCCGTGGCGCTGGACCGCGACCTCCACGAGCGCACCGATGGCCACCCCCACGCCCGGGAGCGCCGGGGTCTCTCGCCCCACGCTGAGGCAGAGGTCGTCGGTGTGCACCGCCAGCTCGATGAGCCGCGTGCGCAGGTAGTCGTCGAGACGCAGCACCTCACCGTCCCGGACCTCGACGAGCCGGCTCGCGGGCTCCGTCTCCAGCCGCTCGCGGAGGCGATCGAGAGCGCGGTCCATCTGGCCAAGCACTGCACGGTGGCCGACCAGGGCCTCCTCGGCGGCGGTGGCACGGACCCGGACGTTGCTCACCGCGGCGAGGTCGGGGACGAGCGGCGCGTAGTAGGCGGCGGCGGAGATCGGCTCCTTCCCCGCCGGCTCGGCCGTGCTGAGGTACCGGTCGACGATGGTCACGGCACGCGCCAGGTGGGCCACGAGGGCGCCGACCGTCATCTCGGGCAGCGCGCTCGGCTCCTGCCAGCGGAGTGTGACCCCCGCGAAGGCGGCCGCCTCCCGGGCGGTGCCGGCGGCCGTCAGGAACGCCGAGCGGATCTCGTCCACGCGGGTCATCCCCCTTCCGCAGCCCGCTCCGCGGCCCGTTCGCGGACCGCGACCAGCTGGTCGCGCAGGGCGTCCTCGAGCGAGGCGACGGGAACCCTCACCTGGGTCATCGTATCCCGCTCGCGGATCGTGACCGCGTCGTCCTGGATGCTGTCGAAGTCGAAGGTGACCGCCAGCGGCGTCCCGATCTCGTCCTGACGCCGGTAGCGGCGGCCGATCGACTGGGTCTCGTCGTAGTCGGTGGCGAAATGCGGCCGCAGCCGGTGCTCGAGCCGGCGCGCCGGGGCGGTGAGCTCCTCCTTCTTGGAGAGCGGCAGCACGGCCACCTGGACCGGCGCGACATCGGGGTGGAAGCGCAGCACGGTACGGGTCTCGCCGCGCACGTCCTCCACGTCGTGGGCGTCGATGAGCAGGGTGAGCATGATCCGGTCGACGCCCGCAGCCGGTTCGATGACGTAGGGCACGTAGCTCCGGCCCGTGGCCGGGTCGAGGTAGCTGAGGTCGACGCCGCTCCCCCTCTGGTGGGCGGTGAGATCGAAGTCGGTGCGGTTGGCGATCCCCTCCAGCTCACCCCAGCCGAAGGGATAGAGGTACTCCACGTCGGTGGCTGCCTTGGCGTAATGGGCCAGCTCATCCTTCTCGTGGTCCCGCAGCCGCAGCCGCGACCTCCGCACCCCCAGCTCCTCGATGTACCAGCGAAAGCGCTCGGCGCGCCAGTGTTCGAACCAGTGGTCGTCGCTGCCCGGCTCGCAGAAGAACTCCATCTCCATCTGCTCGAACTCACGGGTGCGGAAGATGGAGTTGCCGGGGGAGATCTCGTTGCGGAACGACTTGCCGTTCTGGGCGATGCCGAAAGGTATCCGCTGCCGGCTGCTCATCAGCACCGACTTGAAGTCGACGAACATCCCCTGGGCGGTCTCGGGCCGGAGGTAGACCTGCGCGGAGCTGTCCTCCACCGGGCCCAGGAAGGTGCGGAACATGAGGTTGAACTGGCGAGGGGCGGTCAGCGCGCCTCCGCACTCGGGGCAGCCCGGCGCCTCCGCCGGCTTGCCGCGGGCCACGCGCTCCGCCCCCAGGTGATCGGCGCGCCACCTCCGGCGGCAGCTGCCGGTGCAGTCCACCAGCGGGTCGCTGAAACCGGCGACGTGGCCGCTGGAGACCCAGACCTGGGGATTCATGATCACCGAGGTCTCGATGCCCTCGATGTCGTCACGCAGCTCGACCATCGAGCGCCACCAGCGATTGCGGATGTTGCGACGCAGGCGCGTGCCCAGCGGGCCGTAATCGTAGAGGGCGTTGATGCCGCCGTAGATCTCGCTGGACGGGTAGAAGAAGCCGCGCTGCTTGCCCAGCGACACCAGCCGCTCCAGCAGATCGGGCGCGGGGCCACCCGGGGGCGTGGGGGAACGATCGTCGGATTCGGCGCTCACGGGCGGCAAGTGTATCCGCCATCACCGCTGCAGGGCCCGGAGCACCTCCCAGGAACGCAGCCGCCGGTCGAGGTGATGCTCCAGCTCGCTCTCGATGATCGCCTCCAGGGTGGCCAGGGCCTCGGCATCGAGGCGCAAGCGCGCCCAGGTGGCGGCGTCGCCGGCGGCCGCCACCCGGAGCACCTTGATGACCCGCACCGGGCACTCGATCGCGCCCGGGTCACCGGGACGGCAGGCCGGGCAGAGCAACCCGCCGCCCCGGGCGCTGAAGGCGGCGGCCTCCTCCGCCAGGCGCCCGGAGCAGGAGACGCAGTGCTGGAGCTCGGGCGCGTAGCCGAGGCGATCGACCATCTGGCGGGCGAACCACACCAGCGCCCGCCGCGGATCGCGGCCCTCGTCGTCCAGCTCGTCGAGCGCACCCGCGACGAGGGTGAAGACGGCGGGGTCCGGGTGGCCGCCCTCGAGCACCCGGTCGGTCAGCTCGGCGACCACCGCCGCGCAGGCCGCCCGCCGCGCGTCGCCGCTCAGCGACGGAGGCGGACCCGACGCCCGCTGGGCCTGGGCCAGCACCAGCAGCTCACCGCGCCCCTGGGCGAGCTGCATCCGGCTGCGTTCGAAGAGGTCGGTGGGCGCCGCCATCCGGCTCCCCGGTTTGCGCACGCCGCGCACGATCACCCCCAGCTTGCCGTGGTCTCGGGTGAGCACGGTCAGGATCCGGTCGGCCTCGCCGTAGTTGACCCTGCGGAGAACGATGCCGTCGTCTGTGAAGCTCCCGGCCATCTAGAGCACCGGCCTGGAGGTGGCTTTCCGGGCCGCCGGCCACGCCGCCGGAGCCGAGGGGGCCACTCCAGCCCCCCTGCCCTCACGCTTGGGCAGCGCGGTCACGGTGGGAGCGTCAGGGCAGCTGATCGGCGGCCGCCCCAGGGGTCTCGGCCGCGACGGTCCGCTTGGCGGCGTCGCGCTCGATCAGGAAGGGCTCGGGGCTCACGATCCGCACCGTCTGGATGCTCTGCCGGCGCACCGATTCGACCGTGAGGGTGGCCGTTCCGAGGGACAGCTGCGCCCCCGCCTTGGGAATCTCGCCGAGGCGCTCGTACACCAGACCGCCGATCGAGTCGGCCTCGGTCTCACCGACGTCGAGGTGGAGCAGATCGGCGACGTCGTCGACCGGGAACCGTGCGCTGACCACGACCTCCCGATCGCTGACGAACTGGACGTCCTCCGGCTCGGCGACGTCGTACTCGTCCCGGATCGGGCCCACGATCTCCTCGATCAGATCCTCGAAGGTGACGATCCCGGCCGTGCCGCCGTGCTCGTCGACGACCACGGCGATATGCACCTTGCGCTCCTGCATCTCCCGGAGCAGCTCGCCCACGTGCTTGCTCTCAGGGGTGAAGTAGGGCTCGCGGGCGAGCGCGGAGAGCGGACGGGGGTCACCGCTGCGGACGCCGTGGCGAAGCAGGTCCTTGGCGTAGATGACCCCCACGATGTTGTCGATCGAGGTCTCGTAGAGGGGGATCCGGGAGTGGCCGTGGTCGACGATCAGGGCGATGAGCTCGCTCATGCTGCGCGAAGCCTCGATGCCCACCACGTCGACCCGGGGCACCATCACCTCGTGGACCGCCTTGTCGGTCATCTCCAGGATGCCGTCGATCATCTGGCGCTCCTCCTGCTCCACCACGCCCTCGCGCTCGCCCATGGCGAGGAGGAGCTTGAGCTCCTCCTCGGTGACGAACGGACCGGGGGCGGCGCGGCCCCGGGTGAACAGCCGGAGCAGCAGCCGCGAGACCAGGGTCAGTGCCCCCACGAAGGGGCGGAGCAGCCGGGTGACGAACTGGATCGGTGCGGCCAGGCGCAGCGCCAGCCGCTCGTTGAAGCGGAGCGCCAGCGACTTGGGCGCGATCTCGCAGAAGATCAGGACGAAGGCGGCCAGGCCTATGGTGGTGAGCGCCTCGACCAGGCCGTGGGTGTGACCGGCGACCATCAGCGCGGTCGCCGTCGAGGCCACGATGACCGCGACGGTGTTGATCGAGAGGATGGTGGAGAGGTAGCCGTTGGGGTTGCTGTGGAGGCGGACCACACGGGCTGCGCGGTGGTCGCCCTCCTCGGCCAGGGTCCGCATCCGCAGCCGCGAGACCGAGGTCATCGCGGTCTCCGCGCCGGCGGCTAGGCCGGCGAGGATGAGGCTGATGGCGAGCAGGAGCGCGAGCCAGATCATGAGCGCTGCGCGAGCGCGCCGACCGGAGATGCGCGGCGCAGGGCTCGCCGCCCTCGTCGCGGCCGCCCCCAGGGGCGCCGTGATCGGATCGAGGCTGAGCTACTCATCGGAACAGCTCGCTGACGCTCCTCCCCTCGTGGACACGAACGATCGCCTCGGCGATCAGCGGCGCCACCGAGAGCACGCGGAGCTTGGGATGGTCAGCGGCAGCCTCGACGGCGCTGACGGGAATGGTGTCGGTGATGCAGATCTCGTCGATGGGAGCCGCGTGGAGCCGCTCCAGCGCACCCGGGGTGAGCAGCCCGTGGGTGACGATCGCGTCGACGCCGATCGCCCCCTTGCTGCGCAGCGCCTCGCTGGCGCTCACCAGGGTGCCGCCGGTGGAGATGAGGTCGTCGACGATGACCGCGTGCAGGCCGGCGACGTCACCCACGACGTGAACCACTTCCACGGCGTCATCGCGCGGACGGCGCTTGTCGATGATGGCGATGGGGGCATCGAGGATGCGCCCCAGGGTGCGCGCCCGCAGTGCCCCACCCGTGTCCGGCGAGACCACCACCACGCTGTTGCCATGGCGCTCCCGGACCCGCCGGGCCAGGATCTTGGTGGCGGTCAGCGCGTCGACCGGGATGTCGAAGAAGCCCTGGATCGCCTCCGCGTGCAGGTCCAGGGCGATCACCCGGCTGGCGCCGGCGAGCTGGATGATGTTGGCCATCAGCTTGGCCGAGATCGGGTCCCGAGGGGCCGATTTCTTCTCCTTGCGCTGGTAGCCGTAGTAGGGGATGACGGCCGTGATCCGGGCCGCCGAGGCGCGCCGCAGCGCGTCCAGGGTGATGAAGAGCTGGATCAGGTTGTCGGCCACCGGTGGGCAGGTGGGTTGGATCAGGAAGACGTCGTGGCCGCGGACCGACTCATGGATCTTGACGTCGAACTCGCCGTCGGCGAACTGCGTGATGTCCATGCGCGCCAGCGGAAGGTCGATTTCACGCGCGATCTTGTCGCTCAGCTCGGGATTGGCGGTCCCGGAGAGGAGCATGAGGTCCCCGTAGGGGTTGGTGTCGCTCACTCGGGCGCTCGCTCCGGCCGGGGCCGGCGCTGCCAGCCCTCGATGTTGCGCTGACGGGCCCTGCCCACCGCCAGGGCGCCGGCGGGCACGTCGCGGGTGACCACACTGGCCGCAGCGACATAGGCGCCGGCGCCGATGCGGAGCGGCGCGACCAGGCTGCTGTTGGTACCGACGAAGGCGCCATCGCCGATCGTCGTGCGGTTCTTCTCGACGCCGTCGTAGTTGCAGGTCACGGTCCCGGCGCCCACGTTCACGTCGCTGCCGACGTCGCTGTCGAGAACGCAGGCGAAGTGGTTGATGCGGCTGCCGGCGCCCACCCGGCTGTTCTTGACCTCGGCATGCGTTCCCAAAGATACCCCCGATTCCAGCCGGCTGCCGGGGCGCACCCGGTTGAAGTGACCGATCTCCACACCGTCACCGATCTCGGCCTCATCGACCACCGAGGCGCCGATCCGGACCCGGTCGCCGATGCGCGCGTCGCGGATCTGGGCCATCGGCCCGATCTCGCAGTCGCGGCCGATCAGGGTCTCGCCACGGAGCACGGTCATCGGCCGCAGCACCGTGTCGGCGCCCACCCGGACCAGGGCGTCGACGTAGGTGGTGGAGGGATCCTCGATGGTCACCCCGTCGAGCATCAGCCCCTCCAGGATGCGGCGCCGCAGCACCCGCTCGGCGGCGGCGAGCTGGTGGCGGTCGTTGACGCCCATGCCCTCCTCGGGGTCGGCGGCGAGCACCGCCTCCACCTCGGGGGCGAGCATCGCCACCACGTCGGTGAGGTAGAGCTCCCCCTGAGCGTTGGCGTCGGAGAGCCGCTCCAGGGCCGGCCACAGCCGCCTGCCCGAGAAGACGTAGACCCCGGCATTGCATTCGGCCGGGACGGGCTCACCGCCCGGGAGATCCCTCTCCTCGACGATCCGCTCCACCCGTCCGCTGCTCCCCCGGACGACCCGGCCGAGCCCGGCGGGCTGGTCGGGGACGACGGTGAGGAGCACGCAGGCCGCGTCGGTGGCCGCCTGGGCGCGCGCCAGGCTTCGGATCGTCTCGGCGCGAAGCAGGGGGAGATCGCCGTAGAGGACGACCACCGGCCCGTCGTCGCGCAGATTCGAGGGGAGGCTGCGCAGCGCATGGCCGGTCCCGCGGGGCTCCGCCTGCTCGACCACCTCGGCGACCGCCTCCACGGCGGCGCGGACCGCCGGCTGGCCGGGGCTCAGCACGACCACGGGGGGGGGGCCGGTCGCGGCCCGGGCCGCGTCGACGACGTGGAGGAGCATCGGCCGGCCTGCGAGGGGATGGAGGACCTTGGGGCGGGCACTCCTCATCCTGGTGCCCTGCCCGGCGGCGAGGATCACCGCGCGCGGTCGATCTGCCATCTGCGCCCGAGTATACGGGGTGCCCCGGCGGCGCTCGGGGCGACCTCCGGGCCGCCCCGCTCAGCCGGCGCCGAACCGCGTCCGCAGAGGGGCCGCCTCTGTATGATCCGGCCAGTGGCCGATCAGAGTGCCCCGCAGCGCCACCCCGGCCCCCGGCCGCGGGCGGGCCGGACGGCCCATGCGGACCGCCTGGCGGCGGTCCGGCGGAGCTGCGGCTGCCGCCGGCCGGCGGCCGGCCGCCCCGGGTGCATGCGCCTGCACATCCCGCGGGTCCACATCCAGGTATAGCCGGGGGGTGCGGCAACCCCTCAGCCCCGCCGCGAGGGGGGCGTTGCCCGGAGCGAGGGCCGGCGACCAGCTCTTCGCCTGCCAAGAAGGCACCGCCGTCAGGCCGCCCTGGCTACGATCAGCCTGCCCCTGGGGAGTAGCCAAGTGGTAAGGCAGCGGACTTTGGATCCGCCATCCGAAGGTTCGAATCCTTCCTCCCCAGCGGACGGCATGTATGGATCCGGCTGACCCTTGACGAAGGGTCTCCGGCTGATCCTTGACAGGCCTCCGGGTGATGCCTGACAGGTACTTCGGTTGAGGCTTGACACTCCCTCAGATGAGGGAACTGAGCGTGACCGAGCAGCGGTATCAGGCGATCCTGGCGGTGATCAGGGATGCCAGGACGGTCACCGAGGTGGCCTCCGAGTGGCGGGTGAGCCGGCAGACGGTGCACGCCTGGCTCAGCCGGTACGAAGCCGGTGGGCTGGACGAGCTGGGCGACCGGTCGCACCGGCCGGCGAGCTGCCCTCACCAGATCTCGGGCGAGCTCGAGGCGATGGTCCTGGAGTTGCGCCGGTGGAAGCCGTATTGGGGGCCGCACCGCCTGGTGCTGGAGCTGGCCCGGCGGAAGATGGCGCCGTTGCCCTCGGAGTCGGCGGTGTACCGCTGCCTGGTGCGGGCGAGCGTCATCGACCCGGTCCGCCGGCACCGCCGGCTCGAGCACTGGAAGCGCTGGGAGCGGGGCCAGCCGATGGAGCTCTGGCAGATGGACACCGTGGGTGGCTTCCTGATCGCCGGCGGGACCACGGCCAAGGCTCTGACCGGCGTCGACGACCACTCCCGGTTCTGCATCTCGGCCCGGCTGATGCCGCGGGAGCGCACCCAACTGGTCTGTGACGGCTTCACGGCGGCGCTGCGGACCTACGGGGTGCCGGAGCAGGTGCTGACTGACAACGGCAAGGTCTTCACCGGGAGGTACGGCCACCCGCCCGTCGAGGTGCTGTTCGACCGGATCTGCCGCGAGAACGGGGTGGAGCAGCTGCTCACCCAGCCCCGGTCGCCGACGACCACGGGCAAGATCGAGCGCTTCCACCGCACCCTGCGGATCGAGTTCGACACCCGCCGGGTCTTCTCCAGCCTCAAGGTCGCCCAGCAGGCGCTGGACGAGTGGGTCACCCACTACAACAACGAGCGGCCCCACCAGTCACTCGGCGACGCCACCCCGGCCAGCCGCTTCAGCGTGGGTGGCGCGGGTCCACGGGCACCACGACCAGGTCCCGACCCCACCGGCGAGCAGTGGGTGACCCGTCGGGTGGCCGCCAACGGCATCGTCTGTGTCGGCTACCAGCAGGTCAGCGTCGGCAAGCACTACGGCGGCAGCCCCTGCAAC